>Ga0310695_10000016_pt1 | contig 409916 bp, 313 predicted proteins | sample RumenRJG_04DNA_FD_203882 | JGI IMG/M metagenome (GOLD analysis project Ga0310695, IMG submission 203882) | Bovine rumen microbial communities from Lethbridge, Alberta, Canada - RJG_04 (v2) (version 2) | ecosystem: Host-associated > Mammals > Digestive system > Stomach > Rumen | place: Canada...
ATTTACTTGCTTGTGCCTGCAAAGGTAACTCCTTTTTCACAAAATTGCAAAGCCCTCGGCACGGCCGAGGGCAAATCTGTTATTCGGGGCTTCATTTTGTGTGTTGCCCAATTCGTTACTCGGAAAAATATAATTTAATTTGGTTTTTCTCTCGGTTTGCACTACCTTTGCTATTGTTAACGGAATGATTATATTGCAACAAAGTATCAACATGAAGAAAAATGCGTTCAAACACAGGTCTTTCGCCATACTCTTTGCCGTAATGGCCACCTTGCCCATCCTGGCTGCCAATGAGAAAACAATCCCTGCCAACGACAAGGGCATCACTTACACCGGCCGTGTGGAACAACACGCCGACGGGTCGGTGGGCTACGACTGGGTTGGGGTTTATTGGGAGACCCTCTTCACCGGTGGCGAAATAGCCATCGAGGCATCAGAGGAAGGAGCCAGTTACCACAACATCTTCATCGATGACCAATGGGTAAGGAAAATCAAGATAGAGGGAAACACGCCCCAGCGCATTGTACTCGCCAGCAAACTGAGCAAGAAGCAGCACAAGGTGAGACTGCAGAAATGTACCGAAGGCCAGTATGGCAAGATGACCATCCACCGCATTGTGCTGGCCAAAGGAGGCGACATTGCTCCCACACCCCACAAACAACGCATGATAGAAGTCTATGGCGACTCCTACACCTGCGGCTACGGTACAGAGAGTCAGAAAGCCAACGACCCCTTCAAACTCGAGACAGAGAACTGCGACATGGCCTACGGCTGCATCATCGCCCGCTATTTCGATGCCGACTATGTACTCACCGCCCACAGCGGACAAGGCATGGTGCGCGACTGGGCCGACCCCAAGCAAATCTCCGATGTGAACATGTCGACACGCTACACCCAAGTCTACGACGACCACGGCACCCAACCCTACGGTTTCGACCTCTACACACCCCAACTCGTCATCATCAACCTTGGTACCAATGACTTCTCGCCCGTTGCCATCCCTACCGACGAGCAATATGTGGGTGCCTACCTGAAAATGATAAACACCATCCGCGGAAAATACAAAGGGGTGAAGATACTATGCGTCACCCCACACTCCGCCAGCCGCTACCTGCAAGCCGCGCTCCAACTCCTACGTGAGCGCACGGCAGGTATGGAAGATGTATTCATGGCCAACCCCCTGAGCGACATGGTGACCGTAGAACGCGACATGGGTGCCGACTGGCATCCCAACTATCAGGGGCAACGCAAGATAGCCATGTCGCTCATTCCACAGATTTCGGCCTTCATGGGCTGGGAACTCACCCCACAAGTCGTGCAATGACACCACACCCCATCATCCCCAATACCGAGAAGCCATGAGCCTCACCATCCTCCTCACCATCCTCCTCACCACCATTCCCTTAAACTCGGTGGGCAATCCCGTGAAGAAACCGCCACGCCCGATGAACTACTATCCCGACAGGGGTGACATCGTCTGCGTGAACGGCAACAACCGCTACACTCGTCCACTCTATGGCGGGCCAACCCGTTTCCGCCTGGAAACCTCCGACCGCCCCGTCTTCGCCACCTACGACAAGGAGCGGAGCATAAACATCGCTTTCTACATTTGGAACGGTGGGCAATGGCAACCTCTCGACTCCACCTCGTTTTGCGAGGCGAGATACCAAGGAGGGCGACGCGACTACACCCTCGGCAACGAAACCTGGGGCGAGGCTTCCATGCAGATAGCCACCTTGGCGACATACGAGGAGGAAGGAGCCATCTGGCAGTTCCGGCAACAAGGTTTCAAAGACACGCCCACCCTCCAGGCCATCGTGCGCCACGTAGCCAAAGACAAGATGGTGCGCGACGGTGACTATGGATTGGAGCCCCGAAGCAGTTTCGAGGGTAAGGGCCAACCCCTGCAACAACTATCGTGGACCTGCGACAGCGACACCTACATCCTCCTCACGCCCGACAACAGACTGATAGTCGACACGCTGGGCGCATCACGCTTCGAGAAAGAAGAACAAGTGAGGCTATCGTTGGTGAACAGGCTCCGCATCGACACTCCCGACCCCTACATCAACACCCTTGGAGCCAACCTCATGGCAGCAGCCGACGGTCTTTGGGACGGGGAGACCTGGCTACATGGATGCTGTGGATGGCGCACACCACTGGCAGGATGGCGGGCAGGATACCTGGCCGACGTACTGGGATGGAACGACCGTGCCATCTCCCACTTCAACGCCTATGCCAAGAGCATGGTAACCCAAGTGTCACCTACCTACCCCCACCCAGCGCAAGACAGCGCCTGCAACCTTGCCAGGGCCGAGGAACGGTGGGGTACGCCCATGTACAGCAATGGCTACATCTGCAAACTCCCCGGAAACACCGACAAGATGAGCCATTATGACATGAACCTCAATTACATTGACGAATTGCTGTGGCACTTCTGCTACAATGCCGACACCACCTATATGCGGCAGATGTGGCCCATACTCAAGGCCCACCTCGAATGGGAGAAACGCAACTTCGACCCCGACGGCGACCATCTCTACGATGCCTATTGCTGCATCTGGGCCAGCGACGCCCTCTACTACAATGGTGGGGCAGTGACACACTCCTCGGCCTACAACTACCGAGGCAACCGCCTGGCAGCACGTATTGCCGAAATCATCGGTGAAGACCCCACACCCTACGCCCGTGAAGCCCACGCCATCCTCGAAGCCATGAACCGACGCCTATGGCTCGACGACGAAGGACACTGGGCCGAATACGAAGACCTGATGGGACTGCGCCGCCTGCACAAGAATGCCGCCATATGGTCGGTCTACACGCCCATCGACTGCGGTGCATGCAGTACTGAGCAAGCCTGGCGTGCCACGGCCTACGCCCACCGTCATCTGCCTCATATCCCTGTGGAATGGACCGGTGAAGGACAAATCTCCGCTGATGACGATGAGGGATTCGCCACGGTGAGCACCACCGACTGGATGCCCTACGACTGGAGCACCAACAACGTGGCACACGCCGAAGTGATGAACATGGCATTGGCACATTTCCTCGCGGGGCGCAACGAAGAAGGATTCGGGCTGCTCAAGAGCGACATGATCGATGGCATGTTTCTCGCCGCGTGTCCCGGCAACTTCGGACAAATCAGTTATTATGACAAGGCACGCAGCGAAGCCTACCGCGACTTCGGCGACAATGTGGGCATATCGGCAAGGGCCATCGTCAACGGACTCTTCGGCATACGTCCCGATGCCCTCTTTGGAGAATGTGTCATCCAACACGCCTTTCCCGACAATTGGGACCACGCCAGCATCTCCACCCCCTATATCAACTACACCTTCCGGCGTGAGGGTAACCGGCTCGTCTACGACGTGACACAACATTTCGCCCAACCACTCACCATTATCCTGAGGATACCCACAGGAAGCGGACAATTCACCGAAATAAGAGGGTCGGCACTACAACAGCAGACACTCACCGCCAGCATCAGCAGCGAAGGTATGGGCAACGGAGAGGAAGAGCCACTCTTGCCCGACGACCATGGCGAGTCAGCAGACATCGACATGGCCGGACTCGCCGACTTCATCATCGGTGAGAAGCAGACACCCGTCGACATGAGCAAACTCTGGAATGCCAATGCCGATGACATCTTCCGCAACGAATACCTGTCGCCACGGCCACCCTACACCACCCTCCAGATACCGAAACAAGGTATCGGACAGTGGTGCCTTCCCCAACGCACGGCACATATCGAGGATGATGGTCTGCGGGCGAAAAGCGTGAACGGAATCTTCGACACCGGCATCGGTGTGAGTTTCCTCACACCTGCCGAAGGACACAACATCGCATACACCTCGCTCTGGGACAACTATCCAGACAGCATCGTGATACCCCTCAAGGGGAAAGCCTCGTATGCCTGTCTGCTCCTGGCAGGGAGTACCAACAACATGCAGAGCCGCATCGACAACGGCATTGTTTGTGTGGAATACCGCGACGGCAGCAGCGACACCCTGCATCTGGAGAATCCCATCAACTGGTGCCCCATCGAACAGGAATACTACATCGACCAACTGGCCTTCGCCACCGCCTCGCTGCGGCCCTACCGCGTTCACTTAGGCAGTGGCACAGTGGCCCGCGAACTGGCTCCCATCGTGGGCACAGGCTCTTTCGATAATACCGTGCCCGGCAACCCCGACAGTGCCGAGCCAAGGGTTATCGACTGTGGTGCCGCGGAGATACTGAAGATGCCGCTCAACCCCCGCAAAAAACTGCGCAGGCTCACACTACGAACACTCTCCAACGATGTCGTGATAGGACTGATGGCCGTGACGCTGCTGAAGTGAATCTATTATCCAATCTCATTTTTCATGACTCATCATCCACAAGATAAGGTTAGATTACAATGGATAGATGCCCTGCGGGCATTTGCCATCTTGCTTGTTGTATTTGGTCACCATGCCAGCACGCCCGTTTTCTCGGCTTTTTTCAATCCCGTAAAAATGCCGTTGTTCTTCGCCCTCTCCGGTTATCTATTTCACATCAAGGCTGGTGGCGATAAGGCTTTTTTCAAGAGGACACTGCGCTCTCTCATCATTCCCTGGCTTAGCCTGACCATCATTCCATTGCTGGTTGCCATTCCTATCAAGGGCATGGACTACATCATGGATTCCATAATAAAAGTCGTCACAGGCGAGATGTTTTGGTTCATGCCATGTTTTATCATCGCAAATATCATCTTTTATTATATTATCAAACTCACGCGGAATCGTCAACTACCAATAGTTCTCTGTATTTTGGCCTTCTCGGCAATAGGTTATATATTAAGGAGAAAACATATCTTGGATCTCTGCATGATTAATATGGCCATGATGGTGCAGTTCTATTTCCTGATAGGTCATCTTTACAAGAAGTATGAAAAACGTCTGCAGGGTTATTTTAAACAGACAGGCATAGTGCTTCTATTATGCTATATTGCCATAGGTGTCATTTTTTTCCCAGAAAGCAAGACAGATGTACATAACGCCTTTTTCCACAACCTGCCAATATGCACGCTCATGACAACAATAGGGGTAACAGGGCTGTTCATGTTGTCATCAACCATCTCCAACTATCCCAAATGGCTACTCACGGTTGGAATAAATTCCCTGGTCATCTACATGTTCGACACATATTTGGAAATACCCGTTACGTTGTTCTATCATTTCAACGACCAATTGTATATCATAACTTTTTTTGCCACAATCATTTATACTGCTTATAGTTCCACAATGAGCATCATAATGGCCAAGTTCATCAACAAATTCTTCCCATGGGCTACCGGACATAGAGGATAGTACTATACAAATACTGAGCCATGTCGTGTTTCCATCCCCTCCATACCCACCTTAAACCTCCCGAGAGGCTCAACAATCCCTTCGGATATGTGCCTTCGCCATTATGCCAACTGGCAGCGGGCGAAACACAACGGTTTATCCTGTCGCAGGACTCCTGGCAAGAGGAACTCCACCAAGGCAAGATGTTTGGTGTGCTCGTGGTAGAAAACCATGAGGGTGTTCTGGGTTTCCTTGCCGCCTATTCCGGACTCCTCGCCAACCGCAACGACTGGGAATGGTTTGTGCCGCCCGTTTTCGATGCCCAACAACCCGACGGACATTTCAAGAAAGAAGAGGCGGTCATCAGCCAGATCAACAAGCGGCTCAACCTTTTGCCACAATCCAGCGAATGGCAACAGGCACAACGCAAACCGGAGGAGATGCGGCAAACACAAGCCGCCGAACTTTCAGCCTACAAGCAACGCATGTCGGAAGCCAAGGCCAAACGCGACATCGTAAGAGAAGCCCGGGAAAAAGACCCCACCCTGCCATCCGAAGAGGAACTGACCAAAGAAAGTCAGAAGATGAAGGCAGACTTGAGAAGGCTAAAAAAACGACATGCCGAAGCACTGGCGGCACAAGAGGCCATTTGGAGAAATATGCAGGCCGAAGCCGATGCCCTCAAGCAAGAGCGACGACAACGGTCAGAAGCCTTGCAACGATGGCTCTTCTCCCGTTTTGCAGTACTCAATGCCAAGGGAGAAAAACGACACCTGCTCGACATCTTTGCCCATACACCAACACCCATTCCCCCATCAGGAGCCGGTGACTGCTGCGCCCCCAAACTACTGCAATATGCCTACTTGCACCATATGCGCCCACTCTCTATTGCCGAGTTCTGGTGGGGAGACTCACCTGTGGGGACACTGCGCCGCCATCTCGCCTATTATCCGGCCTGTCGTGGCAAATGTCTGCCCATACTCACCCATATGCTTCAAGGCATTGAAGTAGACGACAATCCATGGGAAAAAACCACGGAAGCAACTCCCGCGATTATCTATGAAGACCAATGGCTAATGGTGGTCAACAAACCGGCAGGCATGCTCTCCGTGCCAGGAAAGAGAGAAAAACAATCAGTATGGAAGTTTGCGCAAAGCCATTGTCCAGAGGCAGATGGACCACTCATTGTCCATCGGCTCGACATGGCTACTTCGGGTGTGCTCGTAATAGCCAAAACCAAAAGGATACACCAACACCTACAAGCACAATTCCACCACCGCACTGTTGAGAAACAATATGTGGCACTGCTCGAAACGCCATTGCCACCCCAAATGCCCAACGAGGGCACCATCAGTCTGCCGTTGTGCGCCGACCCATTGGACCGGCCGCTACAACGGGTAGACATGGTGCAAGGCAAACCCGCCGTCACACATTATGCCACCTCCGACGGCCAGCGCGTCACCCTATATCCCAAGACCGGTCGCACCCACCAACTACGTGTGCACTGCGCACACCCCGACGGGCTCAACCGCCCCATCAAGGGCGACACACTCTATGGCACACCTTCCGACCGACTCTACCTGCATGCCGAAGCCATTACCATTACCCACCCCATCAGTGGAGAACGCATGACATTCAAGGCTGAATCACCATTCTAAGGAGGTAAAAGGGTGTTGCGATGAAGCCTTTCTGCCCCACGACAACAGCGGAGCCTAAAGGGACAAAAAAACATTAAAGGAAAATCGGGTTAAACCAGATTGAGGAAATTCTCTACAGGGATACCACGGTTTTTGTCCACATTGTCCTTGTTGAGTTCGATGAGCCTTGCCACGGCATCCATGGCCTTGCGGGTAGATTGTTCCAAAGGTTCTCCCTGCAAGAGATGGCCTATAAGCACCGCAGAAAAGATATCGCCAGTGCCTGGGAAATGAACTGGAATCTCGGTGTATTCAAGAGCGAACCGGGAATCGCTGGAATGATTGTAGCCTATCACACAATGCTTGCCATCAACAATCATACTCGTTACAATCACCGACTTGGCACCGATTTTCCTCAACGCATCTACCAGCCTGTTGGCTTCCTCCTCTGTCATACCATCCTTCCTGTATTCCGTATCAGTGAGATAACAAGCCTCGGTGTAATTGGGATAGATGAGATGCGCCACCGACAGCATCTCACGCATGCTGTTGATAGCAGATGGAGTGACCCCATTGTAGAGTTTTCCTTCATCACCCATAATAGGGTCGACGAAAATGGTGGTGCCGTTGGCTGCCTGTTCACGGCAATACTCCGACACGATACTGGCCTGTCTCTCCGAGGCGATGAACCCTGTGGCAATGGCATCGAAACCAAAACCCAACTCCTTCCATACTGGGAAAACACCCTTGATATAGTCGGTAGTATCGAGGATGTTGAACTTGCCATAATCCAGCGTATTGGAAACCAATGCCGTAGGCAGGTTGTAGACAGGATGGCCCATATACGAGAGGATGGGCAACATAGCAGCCGTAGCTACCTTGCCATATCCTGCGATATCATTGATAAGAAGTATCTGCTTGTTCATTCTCTAAATTATTAACGGAAGCAAGTGATGATGGTAAATTTTGGCGGCAAAGGTACGATTAAGCGAGCGGATATCCAAATTTTATTTGGAATTTCCCGAGCGGTAGTACCTTCGACCATAGGTCAAAGGTACGATTAAGCGAGCGGATATCCAAATTTTATTTGGAATTTCCCGAGCGTGAGTACCTTCGCTGCAAAGCAGCAAAGGTACGATTAAGCGAGCGGATATCCAAATTTTTGGAACAGCAAAGGTAATAAAAGCGGGAAAAGAATGGAACAAATCTATAAGAATTCAATGGTTTATGGCGGATTTCTCATAATAATAGGTTATATTTGCAACATGAAAAGAAATCTATTGACCATTATTCTATACTTGGCTGCATTAACCTCTTTTGCCCAGCCCATCGACCGTGAAGAGGTAGTGCGACGCAACAACCCCCATGTAACCAGTCTCGACACGCTCGCTTCGCTCACCGTGGGAAACGGAGGATTTGCCTTCACCGTGGATGCTACCGGACTACAGTCGTTTCCACGGCTGTATGCCAATGGCGTGCCTCTTGGGACAATGAGCGACTGGGGGTGGCACAGTTTCGATAATCCCGAGAATTACCGGCCAGAAGAGGCACTGAAGGCCTTTGACTTCGGTCATGGGCATACCGAATTCTACGCCACGCAGTTCAATGAGAAAGGAAGAGCACAAGGAGCCGCCAACTGGTATCGCCAGAATCCCCATCGCATGCACCTGGGTGCCATCGGTCTTCAACTCGACCCTGACAGTGTGAGCGACATCATACAGACCCTCGATCTCTGGACCGGCATCATCGACAGTTGGTTCAGTTATCATGGTCACCGTTACCATGTGCAGACCGTCTGCCATCCTGAGCGCGACATGATAGCCACACGTATCGTATCCTCGGGGGAAAAGACACTGCGTTTGGTGTTTCCCTACCCCACAGGCAACCACAGCGATGATGGCTGCAACTGGGACGAATGGGAGAAAAACATCACCTCGTTTGAGGGTCTCAGCGGCTGCCACACCGACACCTTGCGCCGCGTTCTCGACGGCCAGTCGCGCTTCGACGATGCCGACTACTTCGTGGCACTCAACTGGAGTGAGGGGCACCGCAACTACGTAAACACGAACGGTGATGTGCCACAATGGAACATCAACCTCTTTCATGTAGCAGATACCGACACCACGGTGTCACTCACCTGTGAGTTCTTTGAACGGAAAGACCCATCGCGCCCTCTGCTCACCTTCGATGACGTGGCAGAAGCCTCACGCCAACACTGGCGAGACTACTGGCTGCGAGGGGCCATTGTTGACTTTTCTCATTGTACCGACCCCAGGGCAAAGGAATTGGAGCGGCGTGTGGTGCTCAGCCAATACCTGCTGGCAGTGAACGATGCCGGCGACACCCCGCCACAGGAGACCGGCCTCACCTATAATTCCTGGTTTGGCAAGTTCCACCTCGAGATGATATGGTGGCATCAGGCACAGTTTGCCCTTTGGGGACATCCCGAACTGTTGGAGCACTCCCTCGACTGGTATTTCTCCGCTGAACCTATGGCCCGTGAAATAGCCCATCGGCAAGGTTTTGAGGGAGTGAGGTGGATGAAGATGACCGACCCCTCAGCAGCAGAAGCCCCCTCGAAAGTAGGCAGTTTCCTCATTTGGCAGCAACCCCACCCCATCTACTTGGCCGAACTGCTCTACCGTGCCTCCGACTCACTTGGCAAAGCCCGCATCCTGGAGAAATACAGCAAGATTGTTGACGAGACAGCCACCTTCATGGCTTCCTTCGCCACATACGACAGGAACAGCGGACGATACGTGCTCAAGGGCTGCATACCAGCCCAGGAGACCCTGCGGGCCGACGAGACCATCAACCCACCTTTCGAACTATCGTATTGGCGATACGGCCTACTCACCGCCCAACGATGGCGTGAGCGACAGCAGTTGCCCCACAACAGCCGATGGGACGAGGTCATCGACCAACTCTCCGCCCTCGCCATGAAAGACAGTCTGTATCTGGCGGCAGAGACAGCCCCACAGACCTACACCGACATACGGTTCACCAGCGACCATATGGCTGTGCTCGGTGCCGTGGGTGTATTGCCCATGACACCCCAAGCCGACAGCACCATCATGCGCAACACCCTGCACTGGGTGCTCGAGCACTGGAACTGGGACAAGACTTGGGGATGGGACTTCCCCATGACCGCCATGAATGCCGCCCGTATGAGTGAGCCCCACCATGCCGTGGACGCCCTGCTCATGCCACAACGCACCAACACCTATCTGGCAAACGGGCACAACTACCAAGACCAACGTCTGCGTATCTATCTCCCCGGCAACGGAGGGTTGCTCACCGCCGTAGCGATGATGTGCGCAGGATGGGACGGCTCACCAACCCCCAACCCCGGTTTCCCCGCCGACGGACAGTGGGATGTGAGGTGGGAAGGTCTATTGCCCCTACCCTGACACCAAGTGAAAAAACCTAAGAAGAAAACATGTCCCAAGACAAAGGAGCATCCTCCACCTCCATACTCGCCCTACGCCAACAACGGCTATTGCTCGAGATAGAATACCACACCGAGAAAGAGACTTACCGCCGACAGACTGAAGCGGTGGGGCTCCAGCGCAAGGTGAGGCGGGGTGACGCATGGTTTCCTATACGCGGAGGGCGCTCCTATTACAACTCACTCAACCAACTCGTAGTGGAAATCCATCGAGAAGCCGACGAAATCGAGCACAATTTCGAGTATGGCCGCCCCGTGTGCTTCTTTCGTGTGACTCGAGGTGCTGACGGGAAAGAGAAAATCAACTATTTCAAGAACACCTACACGGTGAACTACGCCGAGGCCGACCGCATGGTGGTCATTGTGCCCGACAGCCAGTCAGTGAGTGAAATACAACATGCCGAGAATCTCGGCGTGCAACTCTTCTTCGACGAGACCTCCTACCGCCTGATGTTCGATGCCCTCGACCGTGTAATGCAAGCCCGCGGCAACCGCCTGGCCTATTTACGCGACCTCTTCTACTCCCATCATCCCGCCGGCACTTATAGGTTCTCATCCATGCGCTTCCCATGGCTCAATCCCACACAAGAGAAAGCCGTCAACGAAGTGCTCCGTGCTAAAGACGTGGCTGTGGTGCACGGACCTCCCGGCACCGGCAAGACCACCACGCTGGTGGAAGCCATCAACGAGACCCTCTGCCGTGAGAGTCAGGTGCTGGTATGCGCCCAAAGCAACATGGCCGTGGACTGGATATCAGAACAACTTGTCGACCGAGGCATCAACGTGCTGCGCATAGGCAACCCCACACGTGTGAACGACAAGATGCTGTCGTTTACCTATGAGCGGCGTTTTGAAGCCCATCCCGACTATCCCCAACTGTGGAGCATCCGAAAGGCTATCCGCGAGTTGCGCGGACAACGCCGGCACGGAGGTGACAACTATCACCAGAAGATGGACCGACTGCAAGGCAGGGCCACCGAACTGGAGATACGCATCCGCACCCAACTTTTCGACGAGGCGCGCGTCATCGCCTCAACACTTACTGGTGCTGCCAACCGCCTGCTCGACGGCCAAAAATACAACACACTGTTCATCGACGAGGCAGCCCAAGCCCTCGAGGCCGCTTGTTGGATAGCCATCCGCAGAACATCGAGAGTGGTGCTGGCGGGCGACCATTGTCAACTCCCACCCACCGTGAAGAGCATCGCCGCACTGAAAGGCGGTCTGGGAAAGACATTGATGGAACGCATTGTGGAGAACAAGCCCGAAGTGGTGACCCTTCTACGCGTGCAATACCGTATGAACGAGCAAATCATGCGTTTCTCCTCCGACTATTTCTACGACGGGAAAGTGGAGAGCGCCCCACAAATCAAGCACCGGGGCATCCTCGACTACGACCACCCCATACTGTGGATAGACACCACCTCTCTCGACTGCCATGAAGAGTTCGTGGGTGAGAGTTTCGGGCGCATCAACAAACCCGAGGCCGAACTTACCCTCAACACGCTGAAGGATTATTTCACTAAAATCGGCCGTGAACGTATCCTCGACGAGCGCATTGACGTGGGGGTCATCTCGCCCTATCGTGCACAAGTGCAATACCTGCGCCGGCAAATCACTAAAAAGGAATTCTTCAAGCCCTACCGACACCTTATCTCCATCAACACCGTCGACGGCTTCCAAGGACAAGAACGCGACATCATCCTCATCTCCATGGTGCGTGCCAACGACGAAGGGCAGATAGGGTTTCTGCGCGACCTGCGCCGCATGAACGTGGCCATCACCCGTGCGCGGATGAAACTCATCATCCTCGGCAATTCCGCCACCATGACCCGTCACCCCTTCTACCGGAAACTCTATGAATATGCCCACTGGCCTGAAGAAGAGGCCGACGACAGTGGCGCTACCGTACCCAACATTTCCGACGAAGCCCCTCTTTCTTCCCCAAATCCCCAAGAACCCTAAATACCTAACACCACAAACCCGATCCATAAGTTATGATTAAACAAGACTATATCATCCGTTTGATACGCGAATTCTTCGCTGCCTTAGCACGCGCGGTAGAGAAACCAGAAATCGAAGACCGCGCCAAGGCCATCCATGCACTCTACCTGCAATACCTCGGTGACTATGAGTTTTACCAAAATGCCACAGTGGAGGACGCCATCGAAGCCATCTCAAAGTTTCCCGAGGAACAACGCCTCTATCGTATAGAGATGTTGGCCGAACTCTACTACGCAGAATCCAGCGTGCGAGCAACGCCTATCGGGGAGACCCTCCTGCAACGCGCCCTTCCACTTTTCGAATACGTAGACCAGCACAGCAAACTCTACTCCTTCGACCGCCAACGCAAGATGGAGGAGATCAACCGGCGTATCTATTCCAAAGAATAAGAGGAATCACATACTACATGCCGTTCACTGCCATTCCTTTATTTCTGATATTGTAGGGAAATAATTTGTGGATTTCAAAAAAAAGCACTACCTTTGCAACTCCATGCTAATTAACCATTTGCACTTCTTATCAAAGGTTGGAAATAATAAATACACTTATATGAATATAACGATTATTGGAAGCGGCAACTCCGGTTTAATCCATGCCGCCAAGTTATTTGAGAAAAACCAACATATTGGCATTTTGAAATCCACTTCTTTTGGAAATGTTGGCTTTTTCGAAAAGATAAGGAAAGAAGGACAATATGATGTCGTCGATGAGACCAACGGTGGACATCGGTTTACCGTAAAGCCCGATTTCATCACTTATGATGTAGAAAAAGCAGTGTCATTTGCTGACATCATTTTTGTCATGACCACCACCAACCAACATGAGAATGTGGCCAAGATGATAGCACCATACGTACGCGATGGACAAATCATAGTCATTGTGCCTGGATATATGGGCAGTTTGATTTTCAAACAATATATCAAAAAGGATATCATCTATGCAGAATGGGAGACAACGGCTTACAATGGCCGTATAATGGACTCTTCTTTTGTGCGCATTACTTTCTACAACCCACGCAATGCGGTGTCAGTACTTCCACAAGCCAAAACAGATGATGTCCTTGACATTTTGTCTGGTTTATTTGACAACACAAAATACTCACGCAACAACATCCTCGAATCGGCTTTTCACAATCCCAACATGATTGTACACCCCATAGGCATCCTGTTCTCGGCATCAAGAATAGAATACAGCAAAGGCGAGTTCTGGATGTACAAAGAGGGATACACCGATTCTGTTGTAAGAGTGATAGAACACTTCGACAAGGCTAAAAATCAAATACTGGAAAAATTCGGATGTGAACCTTTAGGTTATTTCGAGGCAGCCAAATGGCGTAATGAAGAAGACTTGTCGGTAAGTGCCATGCAGTCTTTCCGCGAATTTGCAGAATGTTCCAACAAAGGTCCTGCGAAGATAGACTGCAGATATATCAGCGAGGATGTGCCAATGGGCTTAGGCCTATTCTGTTCAATAGGCAAAGTGCTTGGTGTTGATGTCTCTATCCAAGAATCCATCATCACCCTTACAAGTGCACTGACAGGCAAAGACCTGAGAGAAAACGCCAGAACCATACAATATCTGCTCCAGAAAGACAATGTCACATTCGAAGATATAAAAAAGGCCATAGAGAATTAATTATGATTATCGAGTCAAACATCAGCAACAAGGTGGTGAAAGCCATCAGAGACCTCTACGGGCAGGAAGTGCCTGAAAAAATGGTTCAACTCCAAAAGACAAGGAGTGAGTTTGAGGGCAACCTCACCCTCGTGGTATTCCCTTTCCTGAAAATGTCGAAGAAGAAGCCCGAAGACACCGCAAAGGAGATAGGCGAATACTTGCTCACCAACGAGAAGAGCGTAGCCAACTACAATGTGGTGAAAGGGTTTCTCAACCTCTCCATAGCCCCCTCCGCGTGGATTGGCCTGCTCAACACCATCCATGCCAACGAGCATTTCGGCGAACGCCAGACCTACGACCAGTCGCCTCTCGTGATGATAGAATATTCTTCGCCCAACACCAACAAACCCCTGCATCTGGGACATGTACGCAACAACCTGCTGGGTTGGTCGCTCGCCCAGATCATGGCTGCCAACGGCAACAAGGTGGTGAAGACCAACATCGTGAACGACCGTGGCATACATATCTGCAAGTCGATGCTCGCTTGGCAGAAATGGGGCAACGGCGAGACTCCAGAGAGCAGCGGCAAGAAAGGCGACCACCTCATCGGCGACTACTACGTGGCCTTCGACAAGCACTACCGCGAGGAAGTGAAGGCGCTCACCACTCAACTGATGGCAGAAGGTATGGGTGAAGAGGAGGCCGTGAAACGCGCCAAGGAAGAGGCTCCGCTCATCAAGGAAGCCCACGAGATGCTCGTGCGCTGGGAGCAAGGCGACCCCGAGGTGCGTGCATTGTGGGAGAAGATGAACTCTTGGGTATATGCCGGTTTCGACGAGACCTACCGTGCCCTCGGCGTATCGTTCGACAAAATCTACTACGAGTCGGAAACCTATCTCGTGGGCAAAGCCAAAGTGGAAGAAGGACTTGCCCGTGGCCTGTTCTTCCGCAAAGACGACAACAGTGTATGGGCCGACCTTACCAATGAGGGACTTGACCAGAAACTCCTCCTCCGTTCGGATGGCACCTCAGTATATATGACCCAGGACATCGGCACTGCCGACATGCGTTTCAAGGACTATCCCATCGACAAGATGATTTACGTAGTGGGCAATGAGCAGAACTACCATTTCCAGGTGCTCTCATTGTTGCTCGACCGTCTGGGCTTTGAATGGGGCAAGGACCTCGTACACTTCTCCTACGGCATGGTGGAACTGCCCAATGGCAAGATGAAGAGCCGCGAGGGAACCGTGGTAGATGCCGATGACCTGATAGCCACCATGATTGCAGATGCCCGCCAGATGAGCGAGGACAAGGTGAACAAACTCGAAGGCATCAGTGAAGAGGAAAAAGCCGAGATAGCCCGCATCGTGGGAATGGGAGCCCTGAAATACTTCATTCTGAAGGTCGATGCCCGCAAGAACATGCTCTTCAACCCAGAAGAGAGCATCGACTTCAACGGCAACACCGGACCTTTCATCCAGTACACCCACGCCCGCATCCGCAGCATCCTGCGCAAGGCAGCCGCCGAGGGTATCACCCTCCCTGCCGTTCTTGCCGACGACATGCCAGTGAACGAGAAGGAGACAGACCTCATTCAGAAAATGAACGAGTATGGCGCCGCCGTGGAACAGGCAGGAAAAGACTACTCACCCAGCGGCATCGCCAACTACTGCTATGAACTCACCAAGCAGTTCAACCAGTTCTACCACGACTACAGCATCCTCAATGCCAACACCGAGGCAGAGAAACAAGTGCGCCTGGTACTTGCTGCCAACGTGGCGAAGATTATCCGCAACGGCATGCGCCTGCTGGGCATCGAGGTGCCCGAGAGGATGTAAGACTACCACAGCACGATTGCCATGGCCAAGAAAGACGTCCCACAAAACCCACCTACCTACCGCAATGATACGGTGCTCCCCCTTCCCATGGGGGTGAGTGCCGATGCATGGGCGGTAGACGCGGCATGCTCCGGCAACCCAGGCCGTATGGAATATCGCGGAATCGACCTGGCTACTGGCGCTCAAGTCTTCCATTTCGGTCCGATTCACGGCACCAACAACATCGGAGAGTTCCTCGCCATCGTCCATGCCCTGGCGCTCATGGAGCGAGAAGGAATCCGAAAGACCATCTATTCCGACAGTTACAATGCCATACTCTGGGTATCGAAGAAGAAATGCAAGACCACCTTGGCGCGCGACGAGCAGACAGCTCGTCTCTTCGACATCATTACCCGTGCCGAATTTTGGCTCCGCACACACAACATCCAGGTGCCCATCGTGAAATGGGAGACATCGGAATGGGGAGAGATTCCCGCCGATTTCGGCAGGAAATAACCCATCCGAATGAACGCGCAACATCAACCCAACTATGACCGAGAAAGAGAAAATGCTATCTGGGGAATACTACTCTGCTATCGACCCAGAACTGCTTGTAGAACTCAATGCCACCAAGGAAGTCATTCACGACTATAATGCCTTGCGCCCTTGCGACACCACCCGCCGGCTTGAAATGCTGAAAAACCTCATTGGCGAGGTAGGCGATGACAAGATTTTCATCGTACAGCCTTTCTTCTGTGACTACGGGAAGCATATCCGTGTGGGGAAGCGGTTTTTCGCCAATTTCAACTTCACTGTGCTCGACGAAGCCTATGTCACCATCGGTGACGACTGCTTCATCGGTCCCAACGTGAGCATTTACACCGCTTGCCACAGCACCGACCCCATGGAGCGAAACAGCCGTCGTGAATGGGCAGAGCCCGTGACCATTGGAAACAATGTATGGATTGGCGGCAGCGTCACCATCCTGCCGGGTGTCACCATCGGCGACAATGTCACCATCGGCGCTGGTTCGGTGGTGGTGAAAGACATTCCCTCGAACACCATTGCCGCCGGTAATCCCTGCAAGGTGGTGAAACAACTGTGACCATCGTTGGGAATATCCTTCCTTTACTGTCCAAAGCATAGGGGGCACGCCAGTTGGCGTGCCCCCTATGCTTATCCTATAACATGATTTATTTCACTACGAACTTCTTTCCATTTCTCACATATACTCCTGGTTGGAGATTGCTGGCATCCACCTTCACGCCCGAGAGGGTATAGATGTCTCCAGAGGCGGATGACACGCCTATAGTCTCTATGCCATCGGTATCGAAGAGCGACTGGTTGGAGAAATAGGGGTCGGGCAAGATGGGGCTTGGCCCCGGACCCACATAGCCTGGGTCGGGATCAACGGCACCACTACCATGGCCATCGCCACATACTGGACGGATATACACTCCCGTGCGGCGGTAGAAAGAGGAGTAGGCTACAGCGGAGTTCTTGAGGTTGAGGGTGTAGGCTTTTGACTTGGTGGTATGGAGAGTGCTGCTCCAATAATAACCTCCCGTGCCCTTGCTTACAACCTGACCTTCATACATGTATCCGCCATAAGGCAGGAAGATGAAATTGCCATTGGGACCGGTCACAACCATGCCCTTCACCCCGTTCTTGGTAGTTTCCTTGAACGTGCACTTGTTCTTAAGTTCCTGGATTTCCGCACCGGTAGGCATTCTCCATTGGTCATCGCCATTCGATGCCTGGGATGCCGCCACAGGGTCATACTCCGTATTCGAGATATCCGAACCGATATTCACCACGGAAGATTCTGAGCCATTGGCATAGATATAGTTGGCCCAGGTGTAGTCGTTCTTCGGCTTAGTCTCTCCCCAAGCGTACATATCACCCAAGTCTGTCTCGCCCTCGGCTCCGAAATTACAAGAAGCCCACTTTACACTGAGTCCCAGGTCTACTGCCTCGCTGGTCCAGGTCTCTTGAGACGTTGGTGGCTCAACTATAGGATCTTCAGGGGTCTCCGGGTCTTCGGGATCTTTCACGCTGCAGACCGGTCTGATGGAGAATCCCGAACGCCTGTAACCATACGACATAAACGGTTTGTTGCCAGTAATATAGAAAGCGGTTGCCTTCTGCTTGCTGGTCGTGAGTGTACTCGTCCAATATAAGGCACGGGTATTTTTGCCAACCGTTGTCCCGTCATAAGAACATCCTGCATAAGGAATGAATATGCTATTACCATTAGGGCCGGTAAACAAGCCACCTTTCACCCCGTCTATAGTTTTTGAGGTAAATGAACATTTCTCCAACAGTTCGTTGAATTCTTCCTCTGTAGGCATGCGCCAATCCTCGCCCCAAAGTGCCTTAGCGGCGTCATACTGCGTTCCTGAGATATCCTTGCCGATGTCCATTACAGAACTGGAAGTGCCGTTGGCATAGACATAATTGCCCCAGGTGAAGTTGTTTTTCGTCGAGGTCTCGCCCCATGCATACAAGTCACCCTGCTCAGAAACTTTAGAGGCTCCCAGGTTATATGTGGCCCATTTCACACTTAGGCCCAAGTCCACGTATTCACCTTTAGTTTCCTGAACAGGAGTTTCTGGTGTTTCCGTTTTCTTCACCGCCCTCACCGGCATTCCCGTGCGGCGGCGCAAGGTAGTGGTGGAGATGTCCTTGGGAGAACTCGCCATGCACAATACCGATGCGCGGAAAGCCTCATTGTTCACTACGTCGCTCGTGCCCGTCCAGTAGTAGCCACGCGTGGTATTGTAGTCATACGAACTATCGTACTTGTAGCCGGCTAGTGGGAGGAAGATAGACTTTCCGTTGGGACCGATGACATTGTATCCCACCACACCGTTGACGGTACTGATGTCAAAGGTGCACTCCTTTACCAGTTCGTCATACTGCGCCAATGTAGGCATACACCATTCATCGCCCATCACGGCAGTGGCCACGTCGTAGGATGTGCCTACGATGCTGCTGCCAATGTTGTGGGGAGTAGTCTGCGTACCATCACAGTGGGTATAGTTTTTCCAGGTGAAACTCGTCTTCGTCTTAGTCTCTCCCCATGCGTAGAAGTTGCCATACTCCTCAGGGGTTGAGGCTCCTACGTTGCTCGTTGCCCACAATGTCTTACTGGGCAGGCCAAGGTCGACGAACTGCTCCTCTACCACTTGTTTCTTCACCGCCCTCACAGGCATTCCCGTGCGACGGCGAAGGGTAGTGGTTGACGCACCTTTCGGAGAGCGTATGAGGCACAATACCGATGCACGGAAAGCCTCATTGTTCACTACATCGCTCGTGCCCGACCAGTAGTAGCCACGTGTGGTTTTGTAGTCGTACGAACTGTCGTACTTGTAGCCGGCGAGAGGGAGGAATATGTAGTTGCCGTTAGGGCCATCTACCTTGTATCCCACCACGCCGTTGAGCGACCTGAGGTCGAAGGTACATTCCTTCACCAATTCATTGAACTGGTCTAATGTGGGCATACACCAGTCATCACCCATTACGGCAGTTGCCACGTCGTAGGAAGTGCCCACAATGCTGCTGCCGATGTCGTAGGGAGTGGTTTCCGTACCACCACAATGGGTATAGGTATTCCATGTGAAACTCGACTTTGTTGTGGTCTCTCCCCAGGCATAGAAGTTTCCATAATCCTCTGGGACGGAAGCGCCTACATTGCATGTTGCCCAAAGTGTCTTACTGGTCAAGCCAAGGTCTACATACTCGTAGTTGGCTGCCATGGTAAGGCCACAGTGGATAACCATCAAAAAACAAGCGAAGAAAAATTTGCGCATATTCTAATATTCTCTGAATAATCAAACGTCTTAAAAAAACAAGCAGACTCGTTTTAGTGCGCAAAATTACTTATAATTAATGTAAATCTACACTTATTCCTTATTAAATTAACCAAAATTAAAGTATTTAATGCAAAAATAAGGTTTTATAAATTGCCTGAAGGTTTTATCCAGGTTTCCACCATGTGGCCATCCACTATCTCATGGTGTAGCAAGATAGCATGAGATGGAATAGCAGGTGCCACCGTTCCTCCCCCTACGACAACATGCCCTGTCTCTATCCGTATCTCATCCCAAAGGTCGTTGTCGATGAACGACTGCAACGTGTGGCGCCCCCCTTCTACCAGCAGAGACAGCCACTGGTGTTCCCGGCATTCAGCCATCACTGCGTCGATGCCATGCGCCTTCGACAGTACCATCTTCTGCGGTGAGGGACCATGCCAGTGACGCACATTAAGCAGAGGATGCTCACGTTCCTCGGTGACACGGCCTACAAGGATGGCATCATGTTCCGACCTCAACTTGTGTACCAGCATCTTCGTATAAGGCGTGGAGATGCTCACAGCCGTTCCATGGTCGTCGAGGAAGCCGTCGGCCGTCTGTGCCCACTTCAGCGTGATATACGGCCGTTGTCGTTGATGGAAAGTGAAGAATCGGCGGTTCAGCCAGAGGCATTCCTTTTCGAGCACGCCCACACTCACTTCGATGCCTGCATCGCGGAGCCGCTGTATCCCCCTGCCTTGTACACGGGCGAAAGGGTCGACGCACCCCACCACAACACGTTTCACGCCTTTGCTCACGATGAGGTCGGCACACGGCGGAGTCTTGCCAAAGTGTGCGCAAGGCTCAAGGCTGACGTAAATGGTGGCTTCGGGCAGCCATTTCTCATCGGCATCATCTATTGCGGCAAAGGCATTGACCTCGGCATGCGCCTCACCACAACGCACGTGCCATCCCTCTCCGATAATTCTTTCCCGTGCCACCACCACAGCACCTACCATGGGATTGGGCCGTGAAGTGAGCAAGCCATTGGCTGCCAATTGCAGACAACGGCGCATAAACATCTTGTCATCGGTTCCTTTCATGTGGCGAAGATACGATTTTTCGAGCAGAAAAGGGCACCAACTTTGACTTTTTGTTCTCCAAAGACGAGAAATATGCTCTTTTTTCCATAATTTTGCACCATGACCTACCAACAGTTATGGCATAGCCTCACTCCGCTCTACGACGCCCGAGAGGCGCGCGCCATCGTCTCCACCCTGCTGGAAGAGTTGTTCGGCATGACCACTGCCGACATCATCTGCCACGACACCAACCATCTTGACAGTCAACAGTATGAAACACTCATGGCGATGATGCGACGGCTCGGTGACGCAGAACCTGTGCAGTATGTGCTGGGGCAAGCCCCTTTCATGCACCGCATGATGCATGTTGAGCCTGGTGTGCTCATCCCACGTCCAGAGACCGAGGTATTATGCCAATGGATTATTGATGATGCTCACTCTGCCATGCCCCAGGTAGTCGACATCGGGTGTGGGAGCGGCTGCATCGCTATCACCTTGGCCCTCGAACTCGACCATGCTCACGTGACGGCCATCGACTATTCGGAGAAAGCCATTGCCGTCACCCGTCAGAATGCCTGCCGCCACCACGCATCGTTGGAGGTCAAACAGCGCGATGCCCTCGCCATGGCCGGCGACGATTGCAGGTGGGACATCATCGTGTCGAACCCACCTTATGTGCGCGAGAGCGAAAAGGGCGACATGCATCCCAACGTGACGCGCCACGAGCCTTCGGAGGCCCTCTTCGTCACTGACGACGACCCTTTGGTGTTCTACCGTGCCATCGGCCGTTACGCCACCACAGCGTTGCGCCACGGCGGTTCACTATATTTCGAATGCAACACCGCCCTGGTTGACGACACCTCGCAGTTGCTGCGTCTTCAAGGACTGGAAAACGTGGAGAAACGTTCCGACCAGTTTGGCAGGCCCCGATTCATCAAAGCCATCCGACCATGAAAGAAATGACCGAGCAACAAGCACTGCTGAAACTATCTGCCCTCTGCGCGCAGGCAGAACACTGTAGTTACGAAATGACCGAGAAGATGCGCCGGTGGGGGCTCCCCGACGAGGTCCAGGCCCGCATCATGGCCCGACTCACCCAGGAGCGATACATCGACGACGAGCGCTACAGTCGCCTGTTCGTGCGAGAAAAAATCAAGTTCAACAAATGGGGCCGCAGGAAAGTGGCACAAGCCCTCATGGCGAAACGTATCGACCATGAGACGATACAGCACGTGCTCGACGACGTAGACGACGAGGAATATCTCGCCGTGCTACGCCCGTTGCTCAAGAGCAAACGGCGACAAATGAAACCCATGACTCCCTACGAGGCTACCTCGCGACTCGTGCGCTTCGCCCTTGGCCGCGGATTCACCATGGACCTGATACGCCAGTGTATTGACGGCACCGATGAAATCGACGATGATGGAGAAGAGAATCAGTTTCTGGCATAGGGTCATCAACCTGATAGCCCCTGAAGCCTGCATGGTCTGCGGAAACCGCCTTGGCATCGACGAGGAAGTGGTCTGCGCCCCCTGCAACCTGCATCTTCCCCGTACGGGATTTGCCTCCACAGCCTATGACAACGTCATGGCACGGCGGTTTTGGGGAAAGATTCCCATCGAGCGTGCCTCAGCCTTGTTTTTCTATGAGGCGGGGTCGGAGGTGAGCCACATCATCCACAACCTGAAATACCACAACCATCCCGAAGTGGGAGCGGTGCTCGGTCGCATGGCAGCCAAGGAAATGGCGCACTTCGATTTCTTCGACGGCATCGACATCATCATGCCCGTGCCTCTCGAGCGCAAACACCAACGCCAACGTGGCTATAACCAGAGTATGGAGATTGCACGTGGCGTGAGCGAAGCCACTCACCTGCCCATCGTGTCGAATGCTGTGGAGCGTACCACCTTCCACGGCAGTCAGACACAGAAGAGCGTAGCCCAGCGCGTGGATAACGTGGAAGGTGCCTTCCGCCTGACCGGCAAGGTCGACCTATCCTATCGCCATATCCTTGTCATCGACGACATCGTCACTTCGGGTGCCACCATCTGTTCGTGCGTGGCCCCCATGCTCTCCATCCCCGGTCTTAAAGTGAGTGTCTTCTCTTTGGGCGTGGTAAGATAAAATCAAAACTCGGCATAGAAAAAGAACAAGATTCTTTTTGCTCTGCTCTCGACTTTTCGTATCTTTGCAAAATCAATTCATGTAAACAACATTATGGACAACCAGAAAAAAGACTTCGCACGGCGATTGCTGAAAATCAAAGCCATCAAACTGCAGCCCAACGACCCTTTCACCTGGGCATCGGGATGGAAATCACCATTCTATTGCGACAACCGCAAGACACTCTCCTACCCCGACCTCCGCTCCTACGTGAAGCTTGAACTAACCCATACTATCCTGGCACACTTCCCGCAGGCTGAAGCGGTGGCAGGCGTGGCTACCGGTGCCATACCACAAGGTGCCCTCGTGGCCGATGCGCTGATGCTACCCTTCGTCTATATCCGCAACAAGCCCAAGGACCATGGACTGGAGAACCTCATCGAGGGAGAGTTGACCCCCGGCACTAAAGTGGTGGTGGTAGAAGACCTCATCTCCACTGGCGGCAGCAGTCTGAAAGCCGTAGAGGCTGTGCGCAAGAGCGGCTGCGAGGTCATCGGCATGGTGGCATCCTACTCCTATGGCTTCGACGTGGCTAAGGAAGCCTTCAAGAACGCCAATGTGGAATTGGTGACCCTCACCGACTACGACCATGTGGTGGCAGAGGCCCTGGAGACTGGCTATATCACCAGCGACGATGTGCAACTGCTCAACGAATGGAGGAAAGACCCTGCCAACTGGAAGAAATAGCAGACAACAAAAACGACACCAATGGAAACAAAATTCGAAAGCAGCATCAGGGAGATTCCCTACTCCCAGGCATCGGTATACCACCGTCTGAGCGACCTCGCCCTCAGCGAGGAGGTGCGCGACCAACTGCCTGAAGACAAGCGCGAAGACATCATCTTCAGCACCGACAGTATCACGATGAACGTGCCGCCCGTGGGCAACATCTCCATACAGATCTGCGACCGCGAGGAACCCAAGACCATCAAGTATGAGACCGTGAGTTCTCCTCTTCCCTTCAACCTCTGGGTGCAGTTGCTGCCCATTACCGATACCTCCTGCAAGATGCGACTCACCATCAAAGCCGACCTCAATCCCTTTGTCAAGGGCATGATTTCCAAACCACTGCAAGCAGGTTTGGAGAAACTGGCCGATGCCATCGCCGCAGGCAAATACGAATAACTCATTACCGTTATGGCAAGCAAACTCTGGGAAAAAGACTTTCAGGTCAACAATGAGATAGAACGGTTTACCGTGGGGCGCGACCGTGAGATGGACCTTTACCTCGCGCCCTACGACGTGCTGGGCTCGATGGCCCACATCACCATGCTCGAGTCGATTGGACTACTCGGCAGCGACGAGTTGCAGCAACTGCTCGCCGCCCTCAAGGAAATCCATGCCCTCTGCATACGGGGCGAGTTTGTGATTGAAGAGGGAGTGGAAGACGTACACTCACAAGTAGAACTGATGCTCACCCGCCAACTGGGCGACATGGGCAAGAAGATACACAGCGGAAGGTCGCGCAACGACCAGGTGCTTGTAGACCTGAAACTCTTCACCCGCCAGCAACTGAAAGACATCGCCGACGGTGTGAAGACACTCTTCGACGAACTGATAGCCAAGAGCAACCAATACAAAGACGTGCTCATGCCTGGCTATACCCACCTGCAGATTGCCATGCCCAGTTCCTTCGGACTGTGGTTTGGTGCCTATGCCGAAAGTCTGGCCGATGACATGCTCTTCCTTCAGGCCGCCTACCGTATGACCAACCGCAACCCATTGGGCAGCGCAGCGGGATATGGCAGTTCGTTCCCCCTCGACAGGAGCATGACCACCCGTCTGCTGGGCTTCGACACGATGGACTACAACGTGGTCTATGCGCAGATGGGACGTGGCAAGATGGAGCGCAACGTGGCTTTCGCCATGGCCACCATCGCCGGCACGATGGCCAAACTGGCTTTCGACGCGTGCCTTTTCAATAGTCAGAATTTCTCGTTCGTGCGGCTGCCCAAGGAGTGCACCACGGGGAGCAGCATCATGCCTCACAAGAAGAACCCCGACGTATTCGAACTGATACGTGCGAAGTGCAACAAATTGCAAGCACTGCCACAGCAAGTGACACTCATCATGAACAACCTGCCCTGTGGCTATTTTCGCGACCTGCAGATTATCAAAGAAGTCTTCCTCCCCGCCTTCGACGAACTGAAAGACTGCTTGCGCATGACAGCATACATCATCAACCGCATGAGCGTCGACGAGCACATCCTCGACAACGCTCTCTACGACCCTATTTTCTCAGTGGAAGAGGTGAACCGCCTGGCAGCCGCCGGCATGCCTTTCCGCGATGCCTACAAGAAAGTGGGTCTCGATATTGAAGCAGGACGATTCAAGGCCGACAAAAACATTCACCACACCCACGAGGGCAGCATTGGCAACCTCTGCAACGACCGCATAGCGTCTCTCATGCAGGAGACGCTCGCTGGATTCCATTTCGAGCGGATGACCGAGGCTGAGAAAGCACTGCTCTCATGAGACGGCTGGCTATTCTCCTGACATGTCTCTGCGCACTGTCGTTCTCGGGCTGTGATGACTCACAGAACGAGTATACCATCGGCACCTGCTATTTCGTGCTCGACAACAGCGTCCATCAGGATGCCACCCTGGCGAGTGCAATGAACGTCAATGCCCCAGGGGTATTCTGCACCATCACCAAAGACATCGTCAATGGAGCCAACTGTTTCAACTTCACCAACAATATGGGTCTCAAAAGCAGGTCGAACCTCAACGCGCTCGACTCACGCCGAACGCTCATCCTAGGTCACAACAACGGGATTATCGTGGGGTTTGGCACGCTCAACTTTCCCGCTACGTTTTATGCTTTCGACCGTGAGTGTCCCAACTGCTTCGACCCACAGGCCATCCCCATGAGGAGTCATCCACTCAGCGTGGACTCCAATGGCATGGCCACCTGTGCCACCTGCAAAAGACAGTATAACCTCAACAACGACGGTTTCGTGGCTACCGGCGAAAATGGCAAGCGACTCACCCGTTACAGGGCACAGACCACAGGACCTTTCGGAGTAATCTCTGTAAATTGAGATTTGAGATTTGAGATTTGAGGTTTGAGATTTGAGATTCCTTTCTGAAATAAAAAAATATGTGAATTTGTTGGATGTTCGGACAAAACATCTTATCTTTGCATCCGCTTGTCGGAAAAACACCTTTCAACCGACACAACAGCCGCAATGGTGGAATTGGTAGACACGAGGGACTTAAAATCCCTTGGCCAGGAATGGCCGTGCGGGTTCGAGTCCCGCTCGCGGCACTTTGCCCTCCCCACATGAAACATTTTCTATGCATCATTACCACACTCATATTGCTCACGGCATGTGGTGTGGATAGCGGTCATTTCAAGATTTCCGGCCGCTTCCTCAACATGAGCCAAGGCAATTTCTACGTCTATAGCCCAGAAGGGATTATCGACGGCATCGATACCATTTCCGTGGTGGGAGGTCGATTTACCTACGAGCGTCCCTTGGAACAGGAAGGCACCCTCATGCTCGTCTTCCCCAATTTCTCCGAGCATCCTGTCTTTGCCGAGCCGGGGAAGAGTGTCACCATCAATGCTGATGCCTCACACATGAAAGAGATGGAGGTGAAGGGCACAAAGGCCAACGAGCAGATGACGAAATTCCGCAAACAGACTGCCAAGGCATCACCTCCCGAGACTGTGGCCAAAGCCGAGGAGTTCATCAACGACCATCCGGAGTCGCCTGTAAGTGTCTTCTTATTGAAGAAATATTTCGTGCAGGCCCTCACCCCCGACTATGCCAAGGCCGAGCGGTTGGCCGCCACGATGCTGAAGGAACAGCCCAAGAACGGACAGTTGGTATCGCTCCAAAAACAACTTTCCAAACTGAAGAACCGTGCCAAGGGAACCTCTCTCGTGAAATTCTCTGCCAAAGACATGAATGGCAACACCGTGACCGATGCCGACCTGGGCGATGGGGTGGCCGTGGTAAGTGTGTGGGCCAGTTGGAATTTCGAGAGTATGGAGCAGCAGCGCCAATTGCGCCGAAAATTGCGCTCTTCGGGCGGCAGACTCAAGGTTGTCAGCATTTGTCTGGATGCCAACAGGAAGCAGTGCAAGGATGTCATCGAACGCGACACTATCAGTTGGCCCGTTATCTTCGACGACCGTCTTTTCGAGAGTCCCACACTACAGCAATTGGGTTTAAACGATGTGCCCGACAACCTCATTATCAACCATCGCCGAGTGGTTGACAATGGACTCAACACGCCACGACTGATAGACAAACTCGATGAGTTGTTGAAATAACGGTTATTCAGGTTCTTTCATTTTGACACAAACATATTAGAATAGATATATATTATGGAAAAGACCCTTGTATTACTGAAGCCCAGTTGCGTGCAGCGACAGTTGATTGGCGAGATTGTGAACCGTTTTGAGCGCCGCGGACTCCGCGTGGCAGGTATGAAGATGATGCAACTCTCCGATGAAATTCTTCGCGAGCACTACGCCCACCTCGTAGACCGTCCTTTCTTCCCTGCATTGGCAGCCTCCATGCAGACTTCACCGGTAGTGGCCCTTGCTCTTGAGGGTGTGGATGCCGTGCAAGTCGTACGTACCATGACAGGCTCCACCAACGGGCGCGAGGCTGCCCCAGGTACCATCCGTGGCGACTACTCGATGAGCAACCAACAGAACATCGTCCACGCCAGCGACTCTACCTCCAACGCTGAGATAGAACTGAAGCGTTTCTTCCGCGATGAGGAAATCTTCGAGTATACCAGCGGTGCCTTCGGCTTCATCTATGGAGAAGGCGAGGCAAAGTAACAGTAGCCAACTATCCCTCCCATTATGTTGGTGAAAACTTTTTGCGCCGCCGTGACGGGGCTTGAAGCCACCACCATCACCATCGAGGTGAATATCAGTCGCGGCGTGATGTTCCATCTCTCGGGCATGGCAGATACCGCCGTGCGCGAGAGTTATGACCGCATACGCGTGGCACTGCCCAATGTAGGGTTCAAGGTGCCAGTGTCTAACATCACCGTCAACCTCTCCCCTGCCGACATCCGCAAGGAGGGCAGCAGTTACGACCTGCCCATGGCCATCGGCATCCTTGCCGCCAACGGCAACCTGAAGGCCGACAACCTGAAAGACTATATGTTGGTGGGCGAGTTGGGTCTCGACGGCACACTGAAACCCATCCGCGCCGCCCTTCTCATCTCCATCCTCGCCCGCAAGGAACAGTTCAAGGGTCTCATCGTGCCCAAGGAGAACGCCCGTGAGGCTGCCGTGGTCAACAACCTCGAGGTTTATGGCATGAGCAACCTCAAGGAGGTCATCGATTTCATCAACGACCCCACTTCTGCCACCCCAGAGTTTGTAGACACCCGTAAGGAGTTCTACGAACAGCAATACAGTTTCGACCTCGACTACGCCGATGTTCGCGGGCAAGAGAACGTAAAACGCGCGCTCGAGGTGGCTGCCGCTGGTGGCCACAACATCATCATGATAGGTCCGCCGGGGTCAGGGAAGTCGATGATGGCTAAACGCCTGCCCAGTATCCTTCCCCCACTGTCGCTCGCCGAGAGCCTGGAGACCACGCAGATACACTCCGTGGCAGGGAAACTCGGGAGTGGCACATCGCTCATCTCTCAAAGGCCGTTCCGCAGTCCGCACCACACCATCTCACAGGTAGGACTCTGTGGTGGCACCGCCAACGTGCAGCCTGGCGAGGTGTCATTGGCTCACAATGGCGTGCTCTTCCTAGACGAATTGACAGAATTCTCGAAACAGACGCTCGAGGTGCTTCGTCAGCCCCTTGAAGACCGTGTCATCACCATCACACGGGCGAAATACACCGTGGAATATCCTTGTTCGTTCATGTTTGTCGCCTCCACCAACCCATGTCCGTGCGGCTACTATGGCGACCCCACGCACACCTGCGTCTGCACACCAGGACAAATCCAGCGGTATATGGGAAAAATCTCCGGTCCGCTGCTCGACCGCATCGATATCCAGTGCGAGATTTCTGCCCTGAGTTTCGACGACATCTCGAAAGCGGCTCCCGGCGAACCATCTTCAGCCATCCGTGAGCGGGTAATCAAGGCCCGTGCCATTCAGGAGGAGCGTTTCAGGGGCATCCGTAGCGTACACTGCAACGCCCAGATGAGCGAGCGGATGATACACCAGTATGCTGAGCCCGACGCGAAGTCGCTCCAACTCCTCCGTATGGGCATGGAGCGTCTAAAACTCTCCGCCCGTGCCTACAACCGCATCCTCAAAGTTGCCCGCACCATCGCCGACCTCGACCAGTCAGAACATGTGGAGAGCCGGCATATTGCCGAGGCTATCGGTTACCGCAACCTCGACCGCGGCGACTGGGCAGAGCGTGGGGTGTGACATCACTCAAGCATATTCGAACCGTTCATCAGCAAACAGTCGTATTCGCTCAACTTATGGAAGGGAAGGGAAAAGAAAGGAAAATCCAAGCCAGACACTATTCTATTGGTCATGCAGTTGCCATTGTGTCTATCAGTTTCCTATTCAATGGTTGTGGTTCAAGTCCTGTAGAGAAGCAGGAACCAGTAAAAGCGACTGTTACCGAACCCGCTCCCGACATTCAGATTCCAGACTACTCACCAGGTACCTTGTCTAGAACCGACTCGCTGACTGTGAAGCAAGAGGAAACGCCTGTCGCTGAGCAATCAAAGCCACAGACACCGCCTCAGCCTGTCAGAGAAACAATAATCTCACGCTATTATGAAGAAGGCTACGATAAGGGCTACGATGATGGTGAAGACGATGCGGTAATGAACAATGGTTGGGAGGGCCAATTCGATGATGAGTGCCCGTATACTGGTCAGAAGAAAAAGGAATACCAACTCGGCTATGAAGAAGGCTATGAAGCCGGATACTATGACAATAGCGATGGTGATGAATGATAACCACGAGAAGCAACTCAATAATCTGTTTTCATGGCTTTCGAAAGTGACCCCGATTACGATGATTTTGAATTCAGGGAAATCTATCCTGAAATCTACGGCGACGATGAGCCCATTGAGGTTTCACGCCCTTCCCAGAACAAGCGGGTGCAGAATCTCCCCATGGAGTGGACCAAGAATGATGAGCAGTTCCATCAAGAATACCTGAAATGGAAACGTGATCATCCCAATCGGGTGGAAGAAATCAAGGGAAAGACCACAAAGCCAAAGGATGACCCCGATTGCCCCAGTTCGGATAAACCACCTTATATCATTTACATTATCATTTCTTTGCTTCTCTACCCCGCACTTATTTTCATGCTCATCCAATCGTGTAATGATTGAACTATAACAAGTTTTATTGACAACATATAGGAAATAATATAAAACAAATCATGAGAAAAGAACTGGAAGACCGTGTGGCACAAGCGGTGGAAAACTTCATGCAGGGTTATGGGTGCTGCCAGAGCGTGGTGGCGGCCTTTGCCGACCTTTACGGTCTTGACGACACCATGGCCAAGCGCATCGCCGCTGGGTTTGGTGGCGGTGTGGGCAGAATGCGGATGATGTGCGGTGCAGTCTCGGGCATCGTGATGCTCGTGGGACTCGACTGTGGCCAGACCGAGGGAAGCGACCGCGAGGGCAAATCGGCATGCTACAAGGTTGTGCAGGAACTGCTTGCCAAGTCGACAGCCGACAACGGCTCACTCATCTGTGCCGAACTCCTCGGACTGAAAGGTCCCGTGCCTTTGGGACAGTATGTGGCATCAGAACGCACTGCCGAATACTACAAAGACCGTCCTTGTGCCGCGAAAGTGGAGAGTGCCGCCAGAATCTTTGCCGAATTTCTCGAGGAGAAGGCTGTAAAAGACGATTCCCATACTGTCGGTTAATTTTTATTAACACTTCTTTTCTTCAAAAGGGCATGGAATTAGGCATTGATTTGCTACATTTGCCGATGAATTTTAAAATCACATTCTAACAAAGACTATCAGATGAAAAGAACAATCTTTTTATTCAGCCTTATGGTATGCTTTGCCATGGGGCTGTCGGCCCAGAACATCGTGGGCAAATGGCAAACAGACCCCATCTCGGAAGAAGAAGGCCAAAAAATGGTAGCAGAACTCACTTTTGGCGCCGACAAGACATTGCAGATGAACATGAGTATCACCATGTGCGACCCAGAATCCATGAACGTGGAATTTCACTTCACCATCGACGGCACCTACTCCGATATCGAGAACAACACCATCCCCTTCAAACTCAATGGCGACAATGCCGTCATTGTACTCGATAAAATGGAATTCCTGGGCGAGATGGCAGAACAGTTGAAAGACAACCAGGAAATGGCTGAGGGCATCAAGAAGATGATGCAACAACAGATCAACGCATCAAAAGGCGAGATGACAGAAAAAATACCCAGCGAAGGTGCTTTCGTCATCAGCGAGTTTTCTGGCGACACGATGAAACTGCAGATATCGGGCGAAGACGAAACGCTGACATTCAAAAGGTTGAAATAACACCCAACCACCTTTCCTAAATACGGCATCCCCCTCTTCCCAGCACAGGAAAGAGGGGGATGCTGCATGATAACGGCCACAATATCAGAAGAAGATGTCCTGGATATAGTCCCATGCCGACTTGTCGTTGAACGCGTGGTCGGCCTGACGGTAATGGTGGCGCATATCAGATTTCAAATCTGCCACGCCGAGGTAGCGCCCATATACCGCGCGTGAAGAGTCGGCGAAAAGGTTCACCTCACGTTCCACATCATCATAGCGGCGCTCAAAATCCTCCCAGTTCGTGCCATAGTTCGCCAACGCCTCCACGCTACGCTCCAGGTAACGGTAGTGCGACCGCTGCAGTCTTACTGCCACGGAGTCGAGTTCGTGCATGAGATGGGTATTCTTACGCAGGTAGGTATCGGTCTGATACTCTCGGGCCTCCCTGATGCGCTGACGGGAGTCGGCGAGCGACTTATATCCGTAGCCATCGGCAAGGGCGCAAGCCCTGTCGTATCTGTTGAGCACGCCCTCGATGCGGTCGAGTTGTCCGTTGAGCGAAGGCTGCAAGGCTATGATATTCTGCCCCTTGCTGTTCTCCTGTTTGCGCAGCAACTTGATGCGCTGTCGCATCTGGCTCAGTTCTTTTTCCTCCCACACCGACCAGCCGAACTTCAACTCACATTTCCTTGCGAAAGCTGGCACATAATGCTCCATCAATTGCATCTTCAGCGTGTCGCTCTCTCCTGTCCTCAACAATTGGTTATCGTCAAGGAAACCGATGAGATGATGGACAGCAAACCACCGTTGGTTGAGCGTATCGGAGTCAAGCCCCTGACGCACCCCCTTGATGAGTTGTTGCACCTGCCCAGCCTGCGTGCTTTCACGCGAGATGGCACGAGGAGGGTCGAGCCGCAACTTCGCAAAGAAGAGCAGCGACCCCACCACCGCCACGACGGCAATGAGCAAGAGAATGACTTTTAGAGAGGTTTTCATTGTGGTGACGCAGATTGGTCGGGTGTTTCCGTCTGAGCGGCATTTTTGTCGGGGATATACCCTGCTGTCTGGTCGAGTACCTGGATATATTTCTCTATGGTAATCGACCCGTCTTTGCTATAGGGTGAGCGGGTGGTCTTGAGAGTGGTGAGCACATCGGGTTTCTTTGCCCTTTCCACCGATTCCTTCAATGTGGTCCAAAGCCTACTGTCTGACAGCCGTAGCGCGTTGGTCTTTGCAGTGAAGGCATCGAAGTCATATTCGTTCAACGCGTCATACAAACCGGCAAGTGCGCCGTTGAAGAGCGAGTCAGCCTCCGCCTTGGTCCATTTCTCTGTCTTTTCTACATACTCTACGAGTTGGACATGCAGAAGGGAGTCGGCACGCTGTTTTTCCAACTGCTCCTTCTTGGCCTTTTCCTCTGCGAGACGTTTATTGATGGCATTCTCTTTCAGCGTGCTGCCCGCAAACCATCCTGGGATAAGTCCCAGCAACAAACCGATACACAGTCCATAGAGCAACTTCCTTGAAATCTTCAGCGGTTGCTTTCCTTGAGGTTTCTTACCGCGTTTCCCCGTATCGGCGAACGTGTCGGCCTTCCCTTTCTTCTGCGAAGTGGCTTTCTCACGTTCCAAGGTAATCAGGTAATCTCTCCTCGTATTCACCTTATAGCCCGGCAGTGGTGACTTATCGGCATCGAGTTCAGGCCAGTCGAGTTCGAACCTCACCCGCGACCCTCTGGGTGTCCCGTTCACCGAGTAACTCATCCGCTTGAGCATTTTCTCCAATTTCACCCGTATTTTCTGGTCGGCAGTGAGGTCAACTATTTCTTCTTTGTCCTGATAGCCGTCACATTTCACCTGCAGACGGGCCCTGGTCATCTCACTCTCTGGCAACACACGGTATTCCTTTCCCGCCACCTTCACCATCTCGGAGCCAGCCACACTCACGCTCTTGCGGCCATTGACGATGGGTTCCCCATCCTCATCTACCAGTTCCACTGAAATGCCGCTAATGATATACCGCCAACGGATATCATCGGGCAGTGAGGCTTCACACCTACTCTTCTGCACCGGATAGTCAAAAAAGAACGGCGCACAATTGTCTTTGCGCAGTTCGAGGGGCAGTTTGTCGCCCACCCTGCTCAAAACGGGCTTGTCGAAGGGTTTTTCGGCACCTCTGAGATAGATTCTGCCATTATTGGGCAAGAGTTTTTTCTTGGGCGGTGCCACCACAGCAGGTATGCTCAGCAGATGATTGGTCAGGTCGGCCATCTTCTCCGACCGCGCCAATGAGCCATAAGCGGCATCGATGAGGAACACCCCCTCGTATCCAGCATATTCGGGTTGGAGCAATGCCTGTCCGAACAGGTCGGCGGCACTGTATCGGGTGCCCCTGCCATAGATGCGGTAGGCATAGCCATTGTAGTTCTTCGGTGCGTTCCATTCAAAGTCGTGCTCCTCATAGTTACGGCTGAACCATCCGCTCAGTTCTGCCGTGTCGCTACCCGTTGCCAGCACCTGCGCCGCGGCATCGATGATGGTGGGCAAGTCGGCAGAAGCAGCCAGCATGGCTTTCCGTGGCACGAAGACAGCCAACGCCCTGTAGTCGCCTACCCGTGAGAAGATGGGTTTGATGACATACACCATGCATCCGTTCTGTCTCAGGGCTATCATTCTGAGGATACCGTTGAAGTCGACAGGCAACGAGAGCGTTCCTCCCGTCCTCACGTCGAATATCCTGCCGTTGTCGACCCCGTTGTCGTACACCAACTGGTGGTCCTCACCATTCTTTATCAGTTGCGAATATAAACTTAGTCTCATGGTCTGATATGTTTTCGTTCTTATCTTCTGAAAATCCGCTTCCACCAACTCTTCTCTCGCTCGGCAAGCAATATCTTGCTCACCACCTCGCTAGCCTGTGAAGTATCCATCTGGCAGAAGTTCTTGAAACACACGTCACCGATGTCGAACATGAATGGTGGCGGGAGCACCCCACCATTGATGTGGAAGTCGCGGCAGCACCTATCGAGCAACCCCATGAAGTTGGAGTAGTTGCGGTTGATGAAGTCCATGATATGGTCCATCTCATACTCTCCCTCCTTGAGGTTGTGCGCCACCTTGTCGGTCTTCGTCACCAGCACGTAGATACCGTCGGTATGGTTCTGCAACACACCATTGTTCTTCAAGTAGGTAAGGCCGGTGGTAAGGTATTGGTCCTGCAGCGTTCCCTTGTAGGCTTTCCGCTCTGCGCCATACTCGATGATAAAGATATGTATCTTCCTGTTATTGGAGGGATTGCTCACGAGAATACGGTTGAGCGAGCCGAGAGCATCCTGGTGGCGCTCGTCGTATTTGTCATGACTACCTGCCGGCAACCACTGCAGGTAGCAGAAAAGTTCACCCGCCATATCAACGAGGGTCACGGGGTGTATCTTGTTCTTCAGGTCCTCGAGTTGCAGTCCGATGGCGAAGTTGGTCTTTACAGGGGTACGTCCTGGCAGCACACAGAAGTCACCGTCGTTGGTGAAGATGCTCTCCAGTTTCGACTCATAGCCGAAGTCATGGGCGCTGTTGGCCACCGGTTCCACACTGAGCACGATATTGCGGTTGTTTTTCGCTGCACAAAGGATGGTACCCAGTGCGCAGGTCTTTCCCGACGAAGGGATGCCCCAGAGATACACCTCAAGTGTGCCCTCGTCTATCTGTTGGATAGACCCCTCCACGTCAATCATCTCAGTGATGGGCATTCCGAGCATATCGACGAATCCGTGTGAGATGCCGCATTCATCTTCCAATTCACGCTCACTGATAATCTTATTGCTCACGAGGTAATTCACCGTGGCGGCATCGAGCAGGTTGTGGTCGTCGGCGATGAGCGCTTTCAGTTCATCGGGCGTGAGTTGTTCGTTGGCGATAGCCTCGGCGAGGTAGATGGCGGGACTGTCTTGCAAGTCAATCTCCTTGCACACCTTCCTCATATTGTCTGTATAATCTCTTTTTTGCATGATGCGTATATATTGTCGTCCTGTCTGGTTGTTAATTGTCGAAAATATCGGTGATGGTCCTGACGAAGCGGTTCTGGCTGAATCCCTTTGACTCCCTGATAAGAATCTCACGGGCCACCACCTTGGCAGTATCGGTGTTGAGTCGGCAATAGTTCTGGAAGCATACGTCACCGATGTCGAAGGGGAAAACAGGAGGCAGTTGTCCGCCGCATATCTCGAACTCACGACAATAGCGCCGGAGCAGTCCGATGAAATTGGGGTAGTTGGCGTCAATAAACTGTCTCACATGCTGTTCCGGCGTCTCTCCCGGCGCAAGATGCTCGTGTATCTTGTCAGTCTTCGTCACGAGCACGTAGATACCATCTGTATGGTTCTGCAGCACGCCGGTATTCTTCAAGTAGGTCAGTCCGGTGGTGAGGTACTGGTCCTGCAATGTGTCCTTGTATTTCTTTCCCTCCCTGCCATATTCCACCACGAAGAGGTGAATCTTGCGGTTATCGGTGGGGTTGTCGACGAGTATTCTCAGGAAAGTCCCGAGTGCCCTGCGGTGGTCGTCGTATTCGCCGGCTCTTCCCACCGCCATCCAATGGAGGTAGCAGAAAAGTTCGCCAGCCATATCAACGAGAGTGACGGGATGCACTTTTCCCATGGTGTCCTCCAACTCGAGACCGATGGCAAAATTGGTCTTGGTGGGCGTGCGTCCCGGCAACTTGCATATGGCGTTGTTGAGGGGAAACACCTGCTCCAACTGCGTCATATAGCCGAAGCCTTGTGCCGACGGTATCGGCACCATTCGACTCGCCACATCCTTGTCGTTGCGCAACGAGCACAGGAGGGCACCCAGCGCGCAGGTCTTTCCCGATGAGGGGATGCCCCAGAGATACACCTCGGTATTGCCGCTGTCGATATTTTGGATATTGTTATTATATTCCACCATGTCGACGAGGGTTGAACCGAGCATACTCACGAAGCCTGGGTCGATGTGGGAGTCGCGCACCAGTTCTTCCTTGGTAAAGACACCAGCCTTCACTAGTTGGTGCACCACGGAGGCATCCACCATGTTGTGGTCGTCGCGCAGCATGGTTTTCAGGTCATCAGCGCTGATATGTTTCTCTTCCAGCAGCCGCTGGATGAGAGGCAGCGCATCGGCCTCCTGCTCGATGGCCTTGCACAAGGCCTTCATCTCTATGGTATAGTTGTCTTTGTTCATTTCCTAAGGTTTTGTCTCTTTCACCTTTTGTGGTATGTTCTGACGGGGAACCACGACACTCCAGTCGGGTTGTGGACTTTGTCTCTTGCCCCAAAGATGTTGCCACGATTTCGAATGGCGGCTCTGCAGCCAATAGGGGAAGAACAACAGCAGCAAGGCGGCCAACAGTAATGGGATGGCAAAGAATGGAGGCATGGAGAAGCGGGCGCATTCGTCGGAGAGGCTGCTGAGCCTTTGCAGGGCCATGGTGGCGTGCGCACTCTCAAAGCCTGTGGTGTCGGTCTGCTCATTGTAGAGACGTTGCCGCATGGAGGTGTCCATTGTCTTCTGCCATGATGCCACGGCACTGGCAGTGAGGTCGAAGTTGCCGAGCAGGAATACGTTCCACACCGACGACCCGTCTTGTGCTTTCTTCACCCACCGCTGTGCGTCCTGGCGCAGGCTGTCGAGGGTTGGCGGTGCCAGCATCGTGCGCAGCGTCTGCTGCATATTGTCTCGCATCACCTCCACGCCATTGGCAGGCATTCCCTCGTTATGCTTGTTGAATCCATATTTCGTGTAATTCTTCGACTGTTGGTTTTTCACGCCCGACAGTCGTTTCCTATAATTGGCAACCCGTTTGTCAACGATGCTGTCGTATTCGTCGAACATCGGCATTACCTCTGCCAAGGCTTTGTCGAACTGCCTTGTAACCCGCCTCTCTCGCCCAGCCACGGAGAAGAAGTGGAGAAAGGGCACCACGGGCACCAGCATCATGATGGCCAGCGAAACGATAGCGATGCGCTCCTTGACGATGCTGCTGGCAAACCTGCTCTCAGCACCCTTCATCTGCTGTGCCATGAAACACAACAGCACCAAGGCGATGCCAATGGCCGTTGCCGCCACCGCCGATGCCACTATCTGTCCATGTGAGAGGTATACCAGTCCCATGAACGAGATGTAGGCGATGAAGATGGCAGCCACCACGGCGATAACCTGTGCGAGAGCCGTCTTCTTGATTTTATGGTTGATGGTGTTCATTCTGCTTGTTTCTTTATCATCACCCTATTTCAGATAAGGTTTGGCGAACATATAGAACCGTTTCAGGCGGTCGGGATGTTGCGAGAAGAAGTTGCGCGCGTCTGATGACTGTATGCCGTTGCCCTTCTCCTTCTTGTTGGACATGACGCGTGTAATCCTCACCACGCACATCAGTCCACGGCCATCTCCCTTGTTGAGCACTTTCTGGTAAGCGCTCTCTGGCATGAGCGCCATGCAGTAGATACCCACGTCGAGTTTGGTGAGCCGTCCGTCAATACGCTTCTGTTCCATACGCGTATAGTTGTCGGGGGTTCCTGTTTTCGAGAAGAGCAGGAGTTTGTCGGTGAGTTTCTCTGAACTGTTGAGTCCGTCGACCACCCGCTGCATGGGGGTGAGGAGTCTTGGCGACTCCTGTTGTGCGGCAAGCAATGCGCGCAGCACAGCATTCCACGCATTGTTGGCCACAGTATCAGTAGCCAGGCATTCCGCCTGCTTAGGCTGTCGTGGTGTCACGAGCGAGGCCTCCACCTTGCGTTTGGTGAGCATCCTTGTCCAGGCCTCGGCCAGTTTCAGGCAGTTCCACTCATTGGTACCCTGACCGAGTACCCATGGCACAAGTTCGCGTTTCATCGTGGCATGAGGGTGGGTGAAGTTGTCGAAGTAGAGGAGTGTGGGGTCGGGAGTGATGTTGTCGAGTCCGAAATGCGCGGTATGCTCCAGCCCCAGGTTATCCCAGGTGTAGTACGCCATCTGCAGGCTGTCGTGCTCATTGTATGCCTTCATGTCGGGCAAGGTGTAGAGATAGTCGAGTTTCCTGATGAAGGGAGCATTGGCCCAGGTAAAATTGTCGTTGTTCCCCAGATACACCTCATTCTTGCTTTTCGACAGCAGGAAGGGGCTTCCTGTCTTGCTGCCATAGTTGAGCGCCTTCGCCACCAGAGCCACGGGATAGACGTCATCCGAGGCAGCAAGAAACCGTGTCATCGATGCACAGCCGTTCCAGAATCCGCTCGAGGTAGCATCATTGGCCCATGCCGTGGTAGTATGACCGAGGAACATGGCTTTCTGTCCATCCAGTCTATAGTCGGCACTGCCAGTGGAGAGGCGAGCGAGTTCGGGGCGCGTGAGCACGGCAGCGAGTGCCACGAGTGGTTTGAACGATGAGCCGACATACCGCCGCATGAGCGCGGGGTTCTTGCGCCCAAGGGCTAGTTCCGGGTCGATGTTCTTGTCGGTGGAGCGGTAGAACGGTGCTGCCACTACACATCCCGTGGCCATGTCCATGACGGTGAACGAGAGTTCCCATTGGTCTTTGGCATTGAACCTCGACTTCAGTTCATTGGCATAGTTTTCCAGTTCCTTCTCCATCATCATCGAGAGCATGGGGTCGATGCTCAGCCGCACGGTGTCGCGGTAGACGGAGTTGCGGAGAGTCGACGACAGTCCGCTGAGTATCTGTTGCGTGAACCTATCAGTGAGCGAGGGCGCGATATTGTAGCGTGCCTTGCCGGCATTGGAGTGTATGAGCGACGAGAGAGTGAGCATGGGATTGCTCTTGCTCACCATCAACTCAGCCATCTTTCCTTGCTGCGTGTCATGGGTCACCATGAGTTTTACGTTGCCTGTCAGGTCATACACCTCACCGTTCATGGCTGCCGACGATGATTTCTGCTTGGGCATGGCACCATGCTCGTCATAAGCAGTCACATGACAACCCGTGGTCTTCAGCCTCAATTTTCCATCGTCTAGATAATCGAGATAGAGAGCCGCCTGTTTGTCGCCGTCGAACCTCACGCAGAGCGTGGTATTACCTGCCTCATAGTCTTCATAAAGCCGCACGAAATCCGTGGCCTTGCCATCGGTGCGGAGCAGTGAATGCGTGGCATTGTCGGTCTTCACCACTACCTCGTGTCCGCCATCGGTGGCGAGGTGTCCTTTGCCCGACTGCCGGAGCGGAACCACTGACTTTCCCCATACCACGAAGCAGTGGTTAGAGGTGGGGAAGAGAGCGTTGTCGGCACAGGTCACCGTTCCCACCCACGGGTCTTTCACGAGAGCCAGTTTGAACATCGCCGCCACCACTTCGATACTGCGAATCGAAAGGGTGTCGGAGTCAGTAAAGCGGATGCGGAACATCCTGTCGCCGAGCGAAGCACGTTGTTTCTCGAGCAGTGAGGGGATGTCGCTGTTGTAGTAGAACCGCTTGTCGTCCTCATCGGTGATTTTCTCAGGACGGATGCCCACCAAACGCAAGTCAGCGGCACGCGCCCCATCGATATCACTCTCACCATAAGGCAGTTCAAACACCAGAGCGGGATAGCGTTTCATCAGGTCTTCCACCGATTTCGGATTGGCGAGTTCCTTAGGACAGTCCTTGCCTTGATCTACCAGATGCTGGAGGAGAAGATTCGACTTCTTCACAAACCCTTTGTCGCTGGCGGGCACATAGACATCGCCGGTTGCCGAAGAGCCTATCTCTGTGCAACGCTTGCAGAACGTGAAGAGCGCGATAATGACGACCAATGCAGCCACCACCCACTTCACCAGTTTGCCATAGCGCTCCCACCAACGGCGGTCTATCTGTGGAGCAGTGGGGGCAGAGGCTGCAGAAGGGGGTATGGGCCGCTGATAATGGTGCGGCGACCTTGCAGGGGAGACAGGGGGTTCCTTGTCATTCGGAGTTTCTGGGTTTTCTGGGCTGACTGGGCGATATGGGCGTTGTGGGCGTTGTGGGCTGACTGGGCGTTTGGGGCTTTCAGGGCGTTTTGGTATGCCGTGGCGCCAATCTTGGATGATGACGGTGGCAGGGTCGGTGCGCCATGAACCGAGGTCATCGTAATGGGCCACTATACGCAGGTAGGAACTGAGGATACGGCTAGCGACACAACGGCTCACCACGCCATAGCCCAATGAGGCTTGCTTGCGCAGGTCTTCAGGCAGATTGTCGATGGCATGGAGAATGGTGAACAGTTGTGGTGAAGATGTCACATTGCCAACAGACGACCGCATACTGTCGTCGAGTCGTATGAACAGCCTCTTCTGAAGCCTGATGCAATGGGCAATGGTGTCGGAAAGTTGTGCTTCTTCGGGAGTGACTGCCTCAGGTATTTCGTCGGAAACGACCAGATGTCCTTCCACTACTTGGTTGGCCTCGTCGTATTGGTGCAGTGAAGGCAAGGCAGCAATAAGTGGAGTGAGTCGGTGCCCAATACTGGAGTAGTCGGCATCGCTTACCTCGTATACCGACCGCATGGCATAGGAACGCGAGTCACCAAACCGTGTCATCGCGCCCTGTGTGAGTGAGAGGGTGAGGAGACCGTTCTCGGGATGAACAAACGAGTAGAGCGCTGCCGACCGTTCATCGGCGCCATTGCCAAGCCAAGCGCACAAGGCATCGGCCTGACTGCTTACCCCTGGCGTATAGGCAAGCACGGTGTCGCCAGGCGAGGTGGCGGTCGCCCCCATCACCTTGCATTCCACCTTCAGCGAAATACCGTCGGCCATGTTCTTGTCGGTATATTGTTCGTTGCTCATGTTCAGATTTCCGTTCCGTAGAGATAATTCAATATCTTGCCAGCATGGTTATGCTCATCCTTGATGTCATAGACGCCGTGCATGAAGAGGATATTCGTAGTGAGTTGCAGCGCGCCAAAAAACGCCCTGAGGTTGTATTGACGGGCATTGCCCACAAACGAGGTGGAGTCGCCTTTCAGGTGCGAACAGAAATTGAACCTGTTGTCGATGGGCGTGGCAACGAAATAGACTCTTCGGGGCAGACCACAGAGCATCTCTAAGGCTGCGGTATCAGTGGCGCTGCTCTTTGCTATCCTGTTGTCTGCCAACATGAAGGCCTCAATATGGCTATTCACATACTCGTCGAGCAGTGCGCCACCCGGCACGGTGTAGTTGTCGGCACTGTTGAAGAGTGTCGCCAGCGTATCGGGCAGGTCGAGTTGCTGGCATTGGTCGTAGAGGGTGTCGAGCAGCCGCAGTGCCGCCTCCTCACCTTGTCGGGCTGCTGCATGCAGGCGCCCGCCGGCACGCGATGCGATATCTGCCAAATATTCATCCATCGACAACCATTGCGGCAAGTCGGCATAATCGACAGGAGGCTGGTAAGTGGCGGGAGGATTCTTGCGCAGAAGACCATGCGAACAGGCTTGGCGAAAGAGCAGCAGGAAATGGCTGTACACCAAATTGATATCGGCGCCCGAGAGTTCATACACTTGTCGGAAGCCCTGTTCTGCCATCACGCCATCGATGCCCTTGAATACCAGATACCAGTTTTTCTTACCTAAGTCACTGTATTCTGTAAGTGCCTCCATCGCCCCCATCATTCGTGTGAAGGCGTTGGCGTCGGTGGGGTTCTCGCCAGCCGACAGGGGCAGGCAGCACTGGTCGACCACCACAACGTCGGTAGACTTGAAAGTGAAGTAATGGAAATAGAAATGTTTTTTCAGCGACTGCCGGAACAGGTCGCGGCTGGGCATGGAGAGACCCTTGTCTACCTCGAGCAATGTCCAAGCATCACCGATGGCATTGAGGGCGGAGTCGGTATCAAACTCCAGGAAGCGCTCAAAGAGTTGTTCGCCACTGAGATAATGGCGCCGGCGACCTTTCCTATAGCCCTGTCGCACATAGTAGGCAATGCGGTTGGGTGTAGGCATATAACTCTCCGAGGCGTCTTGCAGGCTTTGTGCATTGGCCGACGGACGGATAGTGTTGCTCCATCCACGCTCTGCCTTGCTCTCAAACTCCACCACGCGCACCACCTTCCCACTCTCACGGTTCTTGTATTCGGTATAGGCGAATATTTTGTTCTTACATGCCATCAAGGCCCTCATCACTGCGGTGAACAGGTTGATAGACTCCTCTGTCATCACCTCTCCGGGCACGTCGATGAACTCCACCTTGACCACCTTGCCGAACTCGCTTTTGAAATGCGACACGTAATGGTTTTCCTGACGACAGGCATACACGGGGGTCTTTTCCACGCCGTCGCCCACCCTCACAATATCCTTTGTCTGCCGGTGCAGGCTACGGTCGCGGTATTCATCTACCACTTCAAGGCCCAACTTCTCCAGCGAGCCTACGATGTCTTGCAGCAAGTAGGTCTTGCCTACCCCTACCGACCCCACCACGGCGAGTCTGACACGTGCCTCCACGCGACGGTCGAAGCGCCACTGGCGGAAAGAGTTGTAAAGCGATGAAAAATAACCAAACATATACTATGGATTCTATGAATTCAACATCAACGGCGCAAATCCGGACGGGTAAGCCGTGTGGCCGTCATCACGGCGAGCAGCAGCGTACTCTCCAAAGCCTCACCCACCGAGTCGACTCCCAAGCCGGGGTTCAAGCGCCCCGTGAAGGGGAAGTGCCCGGTGTAGGAACAATAGAGATATACCGACGTGCCCACCCACATCATCATTGCCAGCAGGCGCCATACCAGCCTCACGTCGAGGGGCATGCTGCCGCGGTTGGTGCTTCGGGGCAGGCTATAGAGCGTCACGGCTGCCACCAAGAGTATCAACAGCCCGAAATACACGACATAGGCACCCAGTCCGTAGGTACCGAAGAAAGCGGCCTGCAGCGACACGTCGTTGAGCACCACGGGCGACTGTCCCGTCGACACCGAGGGGTGCAGGATGTGGCGTTCGGGCGAGAGGGGGTCGGTGCCGCTGGTGTTATACATATAGTGCATCATCACTGTCATGAACTCAGTGTCGCTCACCGCATAGCGGTAACCTGAGTCGCGGTATTTCTCAAACTGCGAGAACATATGGAAACGGCGGGTCGACCGGCTGTAGTCCACCTCGTCGGCATCGGTGAGGGCAGAGATGATATTGGGGGCGAGCACTGCCAGAGCCAGCACGCCGGCCACTGCAGCAACCACCCACCGCCGCTCGCGCTCATTGACCTTGTACTCCCTGGCATTGGGACTCCCATTCTGGTATTTGTAGGCGATGAGATAGAAGGTAACGGTGAGCAGCACAATGCCCAGGTAGTTGGTGAAATAGCCCTTGTCGGCAGTGGGCATGAGGATGGCGGCACCGAGAAACATCAGCGAGAGCAGCAGCATCTTGGCGAAAGCCCACAGGCGGCCCTGTGAGAAGTCCACCTGCATGAGCGACCAACTCAGGCCGAAGACCACCAGGAGGGTGATGAACACCGTGGAGAAATTGCCGGGCAGCACCGACACGGCAGCCACTGCGGCACACAGCAACAACACGAGGATGGCAGAAGGCAGGTTGACGTAACGGCTCAGCACCGTCATCAGCGGCCAACGTCGGGTGAGCCGTTCGCTCTGGCGCTGCGCCCAAACCATAGGCCGTGACTTCAACCTCGGTCGCCAAAGGTTCCTCACCACGAGGGCGGCGATGGCGAGCAGATTGAAGAGCAACAAAGTATAGGGCACGCTGCGGTGCAGGTCGTTCACGCCGCTGAGTTCCGACCAATGGAGCACATTGGCAGAGAACACCTCTCCGGGGAGATAGGAGCGCAGCACCTCACGGCTGAAGTGCTGGTCGGCATGGCGCAGGGCCATACCACAGAGCATTACCAACGCCGCTGCCACGACCACTGCCACCCAACGGTGCCACTGGCTCTTCCGCTTGTGGGCCATATGTCGGGGAGTGGTGAGGAAATCATGGTTGAAGAGGAGCGACAGACAGAACAAGAGGGTGAGCATCAGTGCTACCGAAGGCACTGTCATGCCCGTAAGTTTCTCGAAATAAGGATAGGTCCATGAGAGTTTGAGGGCAATCATCACCCTTCCCACTCCATAGGCAAAGGCGATAGTGATTACCATGCGGAATCCCCACGGCAATCTGTCGGCCCACTCACTCTTTCCGATGATGTTCACCTTGCTCACATCCACCAATCTGGGGTAGGCAAAGAACACCACGAGGAACACTACAAGGGGCAGCCAGAGATAGGAGAGCACAAACCCCATGTTGATGACCCCCACCTGAAGAATCACCTTTCCTACCCCACCATCCACATCCATGCGCTGCAGCGAGGGCAAGAGCAGGAAAGGAGAGGCGAGCCGATGGTTTTCCACCATGATGCTGTCGGAGAACACGCTCACATGAGCCACCTCCTGGCGCACGTTGGTGGAGAAAGCAGGCAGATAGAGACTGCGGTCGAGCGGCATCGACCCATCGCTCTGCTGCAGGGTGAGCAGAGAGGAGTTATGTCCGGCAAGAGCCATCAACGTGTCACAGTCTTCGGTATAGGTAAGGGGTTTAGGGAAACGCACCTTTGTGGTATTGCCTTCAGCCAGCAGCATCACATGCCCCGCCCCCCAAGCGGTGGTAAGCAGCACAGGCTTGGCCATGTAACTTACGCCATCGATGGTGAAGAACCCGCCATCGCCACTCTCCTTGAAGCAGTACTCCGCCATCCTGAAGAACTGTATCTTGCAATGGCTGTCGGCATGACCGCTGGTGGTGTAGCCCACCGTCTGGCCGTCACCAGAGAGGGTGGTACTGCCGTCAAGAATCACCAACTGCCATGGACCGTAGGCGAAGGTGGTCTTCTCACGATAGAGGAATGAGCGCAACGAGCGACGGTCGATGAAGCCCTGTCCGGGGTGCTGTTTCTCAAGGAGGTTGCGTAAGAGCACATACTGTGAGTTGTGGTGCCCCATCAACTCACCCAACTGGCCTACCGCCAACGACACCTTCTCGCCTCCCACTGCTACATCGATGGTCTGACCATCATGAAGAGCATGGAGGTTGGGGTTGCTGTTGTTCACCTTGAAATAGCAGAGCGAATCGCTGCGCAGGCATTCTTCGCTCACCTGCCAGGTGAAGCCATCGCCGTCGCGGGTCACCTGCAGGAAATTCCGGGGTATCTTGTCGAAACACACCCCCGACTGTCTTCCCACCGTCACCTCCTCGGTGGCAGGCAGGTCGAAACCCTCGACAGACAGAATCATCCGGTGCTGTATGCGCGACAGCATCAGCACACACAATGTCACGAGGCAGAGCGTGAGACATACGACGATGCGGTAGTTTTTGTTCATTGGTGTCGATATAACATGTTGGCACAGGCCGCAGTGGCCTACACACAGAGATATGGAGGACAAATTTATATATAATCAAACATATCAAACTGCAAAACAAGCAATATTTTCGTTTTTTTTTCAAGAATTAACCTTGAATAAATGAAAAGAAAGGGCGTGTATATCATAGACGGGAAGAAATACATCAAGTGAGGCTTGCTTCAATGCTACTGTTTATTTTGGATGATGGTGGAAGGAGGACATTCGTACATCACTCTGGCATGGTTGGTACGAATCAATTGTTTTTCAAGGTGGCGGCCTGTGGTAGGGTCAATCATATCACGGAAGACCTGCCCATTACGGTAAACCACCTCCTCTTCGTGTGAGAAATGCTCGTTCTCGACATAAATGTGGAAGGTATGAGGCTGTCGTTCCACGGCACGTAACTCTCCACACAGATATTCACCATCTACTTTCAGACGGAGTTGATAGGTGTTGGATGTCTCATTCTTGAACCGATAGTCAACATAGTTGTAGGAGATACTTGTACCCGTGCCAAAAGGGATTTTCCTGCCAAAGTCGGGAAAGAGATCCACCCCATCATGATGATGATGTTCAACGATGGTCAGTTCACTATGAAGCACCATCCAGTGAATCAAGTTCGACAACTGGCATAAACCGCCGCCAATACCCTTCGAAGGCTGTCCTTGAGCAATAATCAGTCCTTCCTTATATCCTTTTTTTCTGCTGGTCCGTCCAACCAGTTTCCATACAGAGAACGTCTCGCCAGGATGAATCTTCAGCCCGTCGATATGTGCCACTGCCAACACCAAATTGGTGGCTTTGTTCTCCTGCAACTGCATATTTACATTGCCCAAGCGACGACGGATAAGAGAGTTGTGGCGATATACGAGAATGGGCAAAGAATCCTCTGACCGTTCCTTGGCAAAACGAGTAGCATGGAACAAGTCTTTCACATGTCGTTTCAATATTTCTTTCTCCATCGAGATACGATAAGTCAGAGGTGACAACTCACAAAACAGTTTCCTTTTCATTTTTTTGGATTGCATGGTTGATATCATTCTTTCCCCTGACGATATTCTGCTGGGGTGAGGCCGGTGAGCCGACGGAAATACTTGGAGAAAAACGACGGCGAGGGGAAATGCAAGTCTTCTGCTATCTGCGCCACCGATTTGTCAGAATGCTTGAGCACCACCTTTGCTTCTGTTACTAAGGCACGGTCTATCCACTCCTTCGCTGAAGCACCGCTTACCTCGCGGACCACACTGCCCAGATAGCGCTGTGTGAGGCACATGCGGTTGGCGTAATAGCCCATTTTATGTTCTTGCCGCACATGGCTGTTCACCAACTGAATGAAGCGGTTGAAGATATCGGTGCCATGCGAGGGACTCACCCTAAGCTCCACATCCACCCCATACAGATGGTTGTAATACTGCATGAGCGATGCCACGATGGCATCGAATGCCTCACGGCAGAACGGATGGGTGTGAACCATCAGCCAGAGGCTTTCAATGATTTGCTCTATCAAGGCATACTGTTCAGTATCCACCTGCATCTGGAAGTCTCGCACACTGCCATTGAAGAGTGCAGGGACACGGCCGACAGAGAAAGGCAGGTCGCGGAACAACGACACGCCTTTGATTTGCAAGTCGGGTGAAGCACTGATGGGCTCGACAATGCTCCCCGGACCGACAAATGCCATCATTCCCGCCTTGATATGCCGTTCGATGAGGTTGATACGCCCACATACCTCTCCTTTCACCACTAATCCCATACGATAATCATTGATGAGGAGCGGTGTTTTCCGTCGGAAGAAAAAGTGAAACATTCCGGCCCCTTGGCCATGGAGCACCGCAAAGTCGCTGTTGTAGTAAAAGCCCAAAGCCCCATCGGCATTTTGTTCCACAGCATCACGTATCAAAGAAAGGTCAAATCGCTCAGGTCGTTTCTTTTTCATTTTTGTAGACTATTTGCAGTATTATTACCGCAAAAATACTCAATTTTTGGCTTTTTTGTATAATTCCAGCAAAGAAATCGTACAAAAGGAACATCATTCACTCCTTTTGGATATGTCGTCTGCTAGTTTTTTGCCGTAATTTTGCCCCCGAGAAACCAACCCAACCCAATATGAGACAAATACTGATTGCTCTGGCCCTGCTCCCTCTGAGCCTCTTCGCTCAGACCTTAGACGAATGCGTGCGAGCCGCCGAGCGCAACTATCCCCTCATCAGACAATACGACCTCATCGGAAAGACCACCCAACTGACAGTTGACAACATCCAGAAAGGATGGCTGCCACGAGTCACGGCATCGGCACAGGCTACCCTCCAAAGCGATGTTGCGGCTTGGCCATCGGAAATGCAAAACATGCTCAATCAGATGGGCATACAACTTAAGGGGCTGAAAAAAGACCAGTATCGAGTGGGGGTCGACATCCAGCAGACCCTCTTCGACGGCGGCGCCATCAGCCACCAGAAAGAAATTGTCCGTCGGCAAGGTGAGGTGGAAGCCGCGCAAAACGAGGTGACGCTCTATGCCGTGCGCCAAAGGGTGAATGAGATGTTTTTCGGTCTGTTGCTCATCAATGACCAGAGACAACTCAACCGTAACCTGCAAGCCGTGCTCAAAGCCAACGAAGAGAAACTCGCCTCGATGTTCAAAAACGGCACCGCTGCCGAGAGCGACTACCTCGCCATGAAAGCCGAACGGCTCACCGCCGAGCAAAGCGCCCTCAGTCTTGAATCACAATATGCCACGATGGCACAGTTGCTCAGCCTCTTCTGCGGAATCGAGGTGACATCGGCCGTCAGGCCATCGATGGCAGAGGCACAGCGACAAGGCAGCGGAGACACCCGTCCCGAACTCAAGGCCATCGATGCCCAGTTGCGGTTGGCTGATGCCCGGGAGAGAGCCATCGATGCTGCCCTCATGCCACGGCTGAGCGTCTTCGCCTCAGGATTCTATGGTTATCCCGGTTACAATATGTTCGACGACATGATGCACCACCGCTGGACACTCAACGGCATGATAGGTCTGCGCATGCAGTGGAATATCGGTGCCCTCTACACCCGGAAGAACGACCGCCAGAAAATCGCCTTCCTGCGCGACAGTTACCAAGTGCAGCGCGATGTCTTCCTCTTCAACAACAACCTGCAAGGCCAGCAACAAGCCCAGGAGATGGCACGGTACCAACAATTGATGGACGGCGATGACGAGATTATCAACCTGCGTGCCAAGGTGCGCACGGCGGCAGAGTCGAAACTCACGCACGGCATCATCGCCACGAACGACCTCATCAAGGAAATCAACAACGAGAACAACGCCCGAGTGCAGAAATCCATCCATGAGATAGAAATGCTCAAACAGGCCTTCGACCTGAAAATCACAATGAACCAATAGAAGCCCAATAATATGAAGAAGACCATACTGATTGCAAGTCTGGCACTCATCATCGCCGCTTGCAGCAAGAAAGAGAAAGCCTACGACGCCACCGGCACCTTCGAGGCCACCGAGGTCACCCTCTCGGCTGAGGCCACCGGACAACTCACCCTCCTCTCCGCCGAAGAGGGACAAGAGGTGGCACACGGTTCGGTAATAGGCTACGTGGACAAGAAGCAACTTGAACTGAAGAGGCAACAACTTGAAGCCTCGCTCCGCCAACTCGATGCCAGCCGCGAGCAGTTGTCGGCCACCCGCTCATCGAACGACAGCCGCCAACTCGACATGGAAAAACAACTCGCCACCATCCGACAGCAGATAGCCAATGCCCAGCGCGAGAAACAGCGGTTCAGCGAACTGTATAAAGACGGTGCGGTGGCCCGCAAGCAAGTCGACGACATCGCCTACCAAATCAGCGTGCTCGAAAAACAACTCGCCGCCACCGAAGACCAGATACGCAGCAACAATGCCGCCTTCGACGACCAGAACCGTGGCATCAGCGCACAGATAGAAGGCGTGTCCCAACAAGCCGACGGCATAGCGGCACAGATAGCACAAATCGATGACCAGATAGCCAATGCCGATATTGTGTCGCCCATCATGGGCACCATCATCGAGAAATACGTTGAGAACGGTGAGTTCGTGACCACCGGCAAGCCGTTGCTCAAAATCGCCGACACCCAAAATATGTTCATCCGCGCCTATGTCACCTCGGCACAGTTGCAGGGCATCAAGGTGGGCCAAAAGGTAAAAGTATTCGCCGACTACGGTGACGAACAGAGACATTCGTATGAAGGCACCGTGACGTGGATCAGCAACCGGTCGGAATTCACACCCAAGACCATCCTCACCAACGATGAGCGTGCCGACCTCGTATATGCCGTGAAGATAGCCATCAAGAACGACGGTTTTGTAAAGATAGGCATGTATGGTGAAGTGAAGTTCTGAAATACCGCAATACTATGAATGCCATAGAGGTCAGCCACATATCAAAATCCTACGGCAAGGTAAAAGCCCTAGACGACGTGTCGTTCAGCGTCGACAAGGGCGAGGTGTTCGGACTCATCGGTCCCGACGGAGCCGGGAAAACCACGATGTTCCGTATCCTGTGCACCTTGCTGAAGCCCCAGGCTGGCACCGCCCAGGTCGATGGTTTCGACGTGGTAAGGCAGATGACCGATATCCGCCGGAGAGTGGGATACATGCCCGGCAGATTCTCACTCTACCAAGACCTCACCGTGAGAGAGAACCTCGAATTCTTCGCCACCCTCTTCGGCACCACCATTGATGAAGGTTACGACAGCATCCGTGCCATCTACTCGCAGATAGAGCGGTTCGACAACCGCAAGGCTGGTGCCTTGTCGGGCGGCATGAAACAGAAACTGGCTCTCTCGTGCGCACTGGTGCATCAGCCGTCGGTGCTCTTCCTCGACGAGCCCACCACTGGTGTCGACCCTGTGAGCCGCAAGGAGTTCTGGGAGATGCTGGGCTCGCTGAAAGAACGAGGTATCACCATCATAGCCTCCACGCCCTATCTCGATGAGGTGCGTCAGTGCGAACGGGTGGCCTTCCTCAACGAGGGACGGTTGCAGGGCATCGACAAGCCCGATGTCATCCTCGACCGCTTCGCCGACATCTTCAACCCTCCTGCCATCGAACACGGTCAGACTTCCCACTACGATGCAGAAAACGTCATCGAGGTAGAACACCTCGTCAAGGCCTTCGGGTCGTTCCATGCCGTCGACGACATCTCGTTCACCGTGCGGCGAGGTGAGATTTTCGGTTTCCTCGGTGCCAATGGTGCGGGAAAGACTACTGCCATGCACATGCTCACCGGACTCAACCAGCCCACTAGCGGCACGGGACGCGTGGCAGGTTATGACATCCGCACCGAGCACGAACAAATCAAGAAGCACATCGGCTATATGTCGCAGAAATTCTCGCTCTATGAAGATCTTACCGTGGCGGAGAACATCCAGCTTTTCGCCGGTATCTACGGCATGAATGACAAGGACATCAAGCGCAAGACCCATGAACTCCTCAGCCGTCTGCAGTTCACCGACCACAAAGACGCCCTTGTTGCCACCCTACCCCTCGGATGGAAACAGAAACTCGCCTTCTCCGTGGCCATCTTCCACGAACCAGCCATCGTCTTCCTCGATGAACCCACCGGGGGAGTAGACCCCGCCACACGGCGACAGTTCTGGCAACTCATCTACGATGCCGCAGCACGGGACATCACCGTGTTTGTGACGACACACTACATGGACGAGGCAGAATACTGCGACCGCATCTCCATCATGGTAGACGGCAAAATCAGCGCCATGGGGTCGCCCAGCGAACTGAAACAGCGATTCCATCTGCCTGACATCGACCATGTTTTCACTTACCTGGCAAGACAAGCCACCCGAAGCAGCGACTAAGACATGAAACAGTTTCTCTCTTTCGTCATCAAGGAAACCCGCCACATCCTGCGCGACAAGCGCACGATGCTCATCCTCTTCGGCATGCCCGTGGCGATGATGCTCATCTTCGGATTTGCCATTACCACCGACGTGAAAAACGTGCGCACCGTCATCGTCACCTCCTCGATGGACCACCTGACCCAACAAGCCGTCGACCGGTTGGCGGCATCCGAATATTTCACCATCACGGCAGCCGTTGCCACGCCCAAGGAGGCCGAACTGCTCATCCGAAATCAGAAAGCCGATATGGCCATCGTCTTCGCACAAGACTTTGGTGCGAAGATGGGAGAAAGCATACACCCCATGAGTGTCTCAAAAAGGAAAACCCTCGTGCAGTTCATCATCGACGGCACCGACCCCAATATGGCGCAACAATGGACAACCTATGCCACCGGGGTGCTCACCAACACGTCAGGCGGTCTGGTGAACCTGAAGATGCTCTACAACCCCCAGATGAAGTCGGCCTACAACTTCGTGCCTGCCATCATGGGTATGCTCCTCATGCTCGTATGCGCCATGATGACATCTATCTCCATCGTGCGTGAGAAGGAGCGTGGCACGATGGAAGTACTGCTCGTTTCGCCGGTCAAGCCCTTGATGGTGGTTGTCGCGAAGGTCGTCCCCTACATGGTGCTCGCCTTCATCATCCTCACCACCATCCTGCTGATGGGGCACTTCGTGCTCGGCGTGCCCCTCCATGGCTCCATCGTCTGGATTTACCTCGTGAGCACCATTTACATCCTGCTCGCCCTCTCACTCGGACTGCTCATCTCCAACATTGCCAACAGCCAACTCATGGCATTGCTCCTCTCTGCCATGGTGCTCCTCGTGCCCATTATCATGCTCTCGGGCATGATGTTCCCCGTGGAGTCGATGCCGAAGATATTGCAGTGGCTGTCGCTAGTCGTCCCGCCACGCTACTATATTGCCGCTATGCGCAAACTCATGATAATGGGCGTGGGCATCGAAGAGGTAGCCAGCGAAGTGGCAGTTCTCACGGGATTCACCGTCGTATTGCTCGCCATCTCATTGGCAAAGTTCAACAAACGCCTTGAATAGCCATGACATTGAAATACCTCATACAGAAAGAGTTCTTGCAGATACGCCGCAACGCATTTCTGCCCCGACTCATCATCGTGTTCCCCATCATGATGATGTGTGTGATGCCATGGGTGATGAGCATGGAGGTGAAGAACATTGTGGTCAGTGTGGTAGACAACGACCGCAGCACCCGTTCGCAGCAACTCGTGCACAGCATCGAGGCTTCCAAATACTTCATCTTCAACGGGCAGAAGCCCACCTATCAGGCAGCATTGAAAGAGATAGAAAAGAGCGAGACCGATATTGTACTGGTCATCCCGCCACACTACAGCCGCGACCTGACACTGAACCGGCAGCCACAGGTGCTCATAGCCGCCAACGCCGTGAATGGCACCAAGGGGGGCATTGGCAGCGCCTACCTCTCACAGATTGTGACCACCAGCGCCCTGCCCAGCACAGAAGCCATCATATCGGAAATCTCCACTTTGATTCTCTACAACAAGCACCTCAACTACAAGGTTTTTATGATTCCAGCCCTCTTTGCCATGGTGATGATGCTGATGTGCGGTTTCCTACCCACACTCAACATCGTGGGAGAGAAAGAGGCGGGAACCATCGAACAAATCAACGTCACACCAGTGTCGAAGAGGACGTTCATTCTGGCAAAACTCATCCCCTACTGGCTCATCGCCCTCTTCATCATCACCATTTGCCTCCTCCTCTCATGGCTCATCTACGGCATCACGTGCCAAGGACCAATATGGCTCGTCTTCGCCCTGGCGATGTCGCTGGCACTCTTCTGGAGCAGTTTCGGCCTTATTATCTCCAACTACTCCGACACCATGCAGCAAGCCATCTTCGTGATATGGTTCTTCGTTGTCACCATGCTGTTGCTCAGCGGACTTTTCACCCCCACACGGTCGATGCCATCATGGGCTTACGCCACGACCTACATCAACCCCATGCACTATTTCGTGGAAGCCATCCGAACGGTGTTCGTCCGTGGCGGTGGACTGCAGAGTGTCGGCCACCAACTATTGGCACTCCTCGCCATCGGCTCGGTGATGGCATTCTGGGCAGTGAGGAGTTATAAGAAGAACCGTTGATTCCAGGCTTCACCCAATTAGGCGTATTTTCATTTTGATGGTTAGATAAGAAGACTCAAAAAACAGCCTTTGTTTTGCATTGTCTTTGGTTTTTACTATATTTGCATTTCATAAATGCAACCATTTAACCATCATGAAATAGTATGGCTAAGAAACAGACTTTAATTTTATTTGAAGTCACCCTCATATCATGGTTATGTATGGCCATTTCGCTGCCCATAGCCGCTCAATCCTCCATCGACTTGCGGGGACGGTGGCAGTTTGCCATCGACCGCAGCAGCGAGGGGGTAATGCCCTTACGGTATACTGAGACCATCATGCTGCCGGGGTCGATGCTCACCAACGGCAAAGGCGACCCCGTAAGTGTCAACACACAGTGGGTGGGGTCGCTCTACGACTCATCCTACTTCTTCAACCCACGGATGGAACCCTACCGGCAACCGGGCAAAACGAAATTCCCGTTCTTTCTCACCCCTTCACGGCACTACGTAGGCAACGCCTGGTACCAACGCACGGTGGTAGTGCCCAAGACATGGAAGAAACGCCGCGTGACACTCTTTCTCGAACGGCCCCACATCGAAACCACCGTCTATGTGAACGGCAAGGAAGTGGGGCATCAGATGTCGCTCAGCGTTCCACACCAGTATGACATAACCGATGCCGTGAGGTTCGGCAAGAAGAACACCATCACCATCAAGGTGTATAACGGCATAGAGAACGTGTGTGTGGGACAGGACTCCCACAGCGTGACCGACCAGACACAAGGCGACTGGAACGGCATTGCCGGACGCATCGAACTGCGGTCGTTGCCCCTTATCCACCGACTACGCGTAAACACCGACATCACGACCGCCACGGCTAATATCCTCCTCAACGACACCACCTACAACATTCGCCTGCCACAACCCCTGAAGTTGTGGAGCGAGACTACCCCCCACCTGTATACCGAACGGCTACCCTATCGCGGCGATACCGTCAGCGTGACCTTCGGCGTGCGTGAGATAGCCACACAGGGCAGACACCTGATGCTCAACGGCCACGAAATCAAATTACGTGGTACGGTTGAGAACTGCTGCTTTCCCGAGACAGGCTATCCACCTACCGACATGGAATCATGGCTGCGCATTCTCGGCAAATGTAAGGAATACGGCATCAACCACGTGCGCTTCCATAGTTTCTGTCCGCCCGATGCCGCCTTTCAGGCTGCCGACCAACTCGGTCTGTACCTACAGCCCGAAGGACCGTCGTGGCCCAACCACGGCGTGAGGTTGCGACGCGGCATGGCCATCGACCAATACCTCACCGATGAGTGCAAGCGCATCGTCGACACCTACGGTCACCACCCATCGTTTGTGATGCTCGCCGCCGGCAACGAACCCGCCGGCGACTGGGTGGCATGGGGCAAAGACTTCGTGGCACAGATGCGCGACTACGACCCCTCACGCCTCTACTGCACAGCGAGCGTTGGCGGCGGATGGGCATGGGACGAGGGGTCCGACTACCATGTGAAAGGTGGTGCCCGCGGACTGGATTGGGACAACCACGCCCCTCAAAGCACCGACAACTTCGACGAGGGGATGCGCCTGCCACGCAACTTCAAGCCCTCCGACGGAAAGCCAGAGAACGACGAGCCTTGCATCAGTCATGAACTGGGACAGTGGTGCGCTTTCCCCGACCTCAATGAAACCACGGAATACACCGGAGCCTACAAAGCCGCCAACTTCGAGATTTTCGCCGACCTCCTCAAGGCCAACGACATGGAAGGACAAGCCCGCAAATTCCTTATGTCCAGCGGACGGTTGCAGACACTAGCCTACAAATACGACATCGAACGCAATCTGCGCACACGCGACTACGCCGGATTCCAGATGCTCAGCCTCAACGACTACAGCGGTCAGGGCACCGCCCTCGTGGGTGTGCTCAACGTGCACTGGCGCGAGAAAGGCTACTGCACTGCCAGCGACTGGCGGGAGTTCTGTGCCCCCACCGTACCCCTCGCCCTATGGCCACGGTTCGTCTACAACGCCGGCGACACCCTACGGATAGGCACGATGGTCTACGACACTACCGGCTCTGCCATCGACAATATCCGCTACACCCTGGCCGAAGATGGACACACTCTGGCAGAGGGGACAATAGCCGTGGGCGACACAATCACCTACCCCACAGGTGGCATCGACAAACCCACACGGCTCACCCTGCGCATAGCAGCCGGTAATGGCAGCAACCATTATGAGTGCTGGGTCTACCCCAACAATCCCCTACCCACTACCGACGGCATCCACATCACCGACACCCTCGACAGTCGTGCCCTCGACGTGCTCCGCAACGGGGGAAAGGTGCTCATATGTGCCGGAGGGAAGATACGCTTCGGCAACGACATAAGCCATCACTTCCTGCCTGTGTTCTGGAACACCAGTTGGTTTAAGATGCGCCCACCTCACACCACTGGGGCATATATCCAGAAAGAACATCCCGTGTTTGCCGACTTTCCCACCGACGACTGGCAGAACCTGAACTGGTGGGAACTCACCAACCGCACACAGGTGATGAATCTTTCTCTATGGCCCACCGACTACCAACCCATCGTGCAGCCCATCGACACCTGGCATATCTCACGCAAACTGGGCATGATGGCAGAAGCGAATGTGTCGGGCGGAAGGTTGCTCATCACCACCCTCGACCTGCAGACCGACCTCGCCCACCGGCCTGCGGCACGCCAACTGCGCCTCTCTTTGCTGCGCTATATGCAGTCTGAACGATTCCGACCCGCCATCACCATCCCGCGCGAAGTCATCACCCATCTCTTCGAGCACGAGGCACCAAGTGTAGACATGTTTACCAAGGACTCTCCCGATGAGTTGAAACCCAAATTGAAATAACATCATAAAATAGATTATTCATGAAAACCCCATCACTCCTTACCATCGCTGTCGCTACGCTCTTCACCCTGACAGCCTGTCACGACACTCCTACCACTACCCTCCCCTTATTGGTGTGCGGCAACATGACCAATACGGGCGACACCCTCATCGCCCTGACACTGGAAAATCAAAACAACCCCGAAGAAATCACCGTGAGCAACGGTCAATTCGAGAAGAGCATCAGCGTATCTTCACCCACCCCAATGGTCCTAGCCTCTCCTGCCGTGCTGCGGCAACAGCAGGGCGCGTTGATACAAATCATCGCCATGCCCGGCGACACCCTCATCCTCTCCGGTGATGCCATGGGCGAATATACCATGAGCGGCTCTACCTTCTACAAGCAGTATGACGAGGTGGCCAAAGCGCTCAACGGCATCAATCAGCGCGACACACTCCAACAACTGTGTCTCGACTTCATCAAGAGCCACCCCAACTACGAGGCTTCTGTAGAGATGGTAGGCGTGCTGAGCAGCATCTCCCCGGAAAAAATGAAAGAGGGCATCGCCCTGCTCTCTCCCGATGTGAGAAACGGGCGCATGAAGACCTTGATTGACGAAATAGTGAAGACGGCTGAGAGCAGCCTGCAGAACATGCCTCCCACATTGGCTGAGGGCAGTGAGGCACCCGACTTCACCCTCGCCGACATCAACGGCGGTCAGCAGAGTCTGAAGGCCCTGCGCGGCAAGGTGGTAGTCATCGATTTCTGGGGGTCATGGTGCGGCTGGTGCATCAAGGGTTTCCCGAAGATGAAAGAATATTATGAGAAATATAAAGGAAAAATGGAGATTCTTGGTGTAGACTGCAACGACACCCAACAAGCATGGCGCAAGGCGGTCGCCGACAACGCCCTGCCATGGCTGCACGTCTACTGTCCTAAGGAGAGTCCGCTGTTAGGCCAGTATCAGATTCAAGGATTCCCTACCAAAGTCATCGTCTCGGCCGAAGGGAAGATTGTACGCACCATTATCGGCGAGGACCCGCAATTCTACACCTTCCTCGATGAACTGTTGAAATGACGGTTCAACTTTTATGATGAGGTGGTGGACCCTTCTTCATCTTGAAGTTTCGGGTTCACATACAGTGCCGTTGTGAACTTGACAAAAACCATATAGGAGTCGATAAACTTGGAGAATGCTTTCTTAAAGTTGAAGGCATCCATGTTGCATTCAATTGCAGTCTTCGGGGTTACATCAATTGTTCTCATAATATTTTCTGTTAAAAGTAATACTTGATTGTTGTTTATTCTCGACAGACGGGTCTGTCTTTGTTATTGCTGAAACAAAGATAGGATGATTTGAACCACCTGCAATGGATTTTCGCCATTTCTTGCGAAACAAGGTGCGACAGGAAAACAAATAAGCGACAAACAAAGAAAAATGACGATAAAAATGTCGCAATCATCCTCAAAATAAAAGAAATCACCGCTCTGGACCCTCAAAAAAGTCAGAATGCCAAACAAGATGGAGTAAAACGCAACTATCAGGACGAGTGAAACAAAAAAAGGAAATTTGTTTTGTGGTAAAGATGTTTTTTGCTATTTTTGAGCAAAAATAGAAAAACTATGGCAACAATAGACGACAAGAAAGTGATTTTCTCGATGGTGGGCTTAAGCAAAACCATTCAGCAGAACCAGAAACAAGTACTCAAGAACATCTACCTGAGTTTCTTCTACGGAGCGAAAATCGGTATCATCGGACTCAACGGTGCCGGTAAATCAACCCTGATGAAAATCATCGCCGGCATAGACCAGCAGTATCAGGGACATGTAGTATGGAGCCCTGGTTACACCGTGGGCTACCTGCCCCAGGACCCCCAACTCGATGAGACAAAGACCGTGAAGGAAAACGTGATGGAAGGCGTGCAGCATATCTACGACGCCCTGGCAGAATACGACCAAATCAATGTGAAGTTTGGGCTGCCCGAATACTACGAAGACCCCGACAAGATGGACAAACTGATGAGCCGGCAGGCTGAGTTGCAGGACATCATCGATGCCACCGACGCCTGGAACATCGACTCGAAACTCGACCGCGCCATGGACGCCCTCAACTGCCCTCCCGACGACTGGAACGTGACCCACCTTTCGGGCGGTGAGCGCCGCAGGGTGGCTCTCTGCCGTCTGCTCCTACAGAAACCCGACGTGCTTTTGCTCGACGAGCCCACCAACCACCTCGATGCGGAGTCGATAGACTGGCTCGAGCAGCACCTCCAGCAATATGAGGGCACGGTGATTGCCGTGACCCACGACCGCTATTTCCTCGACGACGTGGCAGAATGGATTCTCGAACTCGACCGTGGCGAGGGCATTCCCTGGAAAGGCAACTACTCGTCGTGGCTGGAGCAGAAGAGTCTTCGTATGGCCCAGGAGGAGAAGACCGCCTCGAAACGCCGCAAGACTCTCGAGCGCGAACTCGAATGGGTGCGTATGGCCCCGAAAGCCCGCCATGCCAAGGGCAAGGCCCGTCTGAACTCTTACGACCGTATGCTCAACGAGGAGCAGAAACAGAAGGAGGAAAAGTTGGAAATCTTCATTCCCAACGGTCCACGCTTAGGCAACAAGGTCATAGAGGCCGAACATGTGGCGAAGGCATACGACGAGAAGACCCTCTTCACCGACCTCAACTTTGTGCTGCCCCCCAACGGCATCGTGGGCGTGATAGGGCCGAACGGCGCGGGCAAGACCACCCTTTTCCGACTCATCATGGGACTGGAGCAGCCCGACAGCGGCACCTTCGGTGTGGGCGAGACGGTGAAATTGAGTTATGTGGACCAACAACACCAGGATATCAAGCCCGAGAAGACCGTCTACCAGGTGGTGAGCGGCGGCAACGAGACCATCCGCATGGGAGGGCGCGACGTTAACGTGAGGGCATACCTCTCACGCTTCAACTTCAGCGGTGCCGACCAAGAGAAGAAATGCGGCGTGCTCTCCGGCGGCGAGCGCAACCGCCTGCACCTTGCCATCGCCCTTAAACAAGAGGGCAACGTGCTGCTGCTCGACGAGCCTACCAACGACATCGACGTGAACACGCTTCGGGCATTGGAAGAAGGTTTGGAAGCCTTTGCCGGCTGCGCTGTGGTCATCAGCCACGACCGCTGGTTTCTCGACCGCATCTGCACCCACATCCTCGCCTTCGAGGGAGAGGGCAACGTGTTCTATTTTGAGGGAAGTTACACCGAGTATGAGGCGAACAAAGCCATGCGCCTGGGACTGGAAGAGCCCAAGCGCATCAGGTATCGCAAGTTGATGGAGGAGTAATGGGAGGCTATTTCCGCACCATTTTCTGACTGTCGCGGATGACGACGCCACGGGTCTGTGGCGTAGCAGGCATTCCCGAAACCGTGTATTCCCGGCTGTCACCTCCGGCAATGCGTTCTGGTGCAGCCATTCCCATATCCCAGCCCTTCAACCTACGGAATTCCTCCTGTGCCTTTGCCATCTGCTGCATGAAAGCCGGACTGGTGTGCATCAAGGCATAGGCGGCAGAGGCAGCCAGCCGACCGGCATCCACATCACTCTGCCAGTGGGCGCCCACGATGACACGGCTCTCGCCATAAATCAGTCCGCGCGCCAGCAACGTGTCGGCAGCCTCGGGATTGATTTCCACCATCAGCAAGGCAGCCCCCCATCCACGGATGGCATGGGCAGAAGGATACGACCCATCATATGACAATAAGGCATCAGACTCAGGAGTGAGCGATGGTTCGTGCATACGGTCAAACGGCCGTCTACGCATCCAGTATTCCTTGGGAAGGATGCTGATGAGGTCGATGGTGTTGAGCCCCTTCACCATGAGTTTGTAGATTTCTGGGGTTCCGTTTTCAGAGACAGGCAGGCCGAAGGGTACACTGAACGCCTCACAGACGTCACTCACGCTGAAGTTGGCATCTCGGATGGCTATTTCGGCACGCTCTGCGTCAAGACGCTGTGCCTTTCCCCAGAAATAGCGCATAATGTCGTGGGCGAATGCCTCGTCCAAAGTATCGGGCGGAGCGGGCAGCCATTTCAGCAAGTCGGAAATCTGGTCGACGGTGAGATAGAAATCCTGGTCTGAACCGGCATTGTCCTTCTCTGACGCGATGCGCGACTGGGCAACCGACACCGTCGGCAACATCTGTACACAAGCCATCATGATGACGGCAATTAACCTAAGGCAACGTATCTTCATATCGTTTATCTATTGCTTTTCAGCAAAAGTAAACAAATAGACCATAATTACCAACATCATTAATAATAAATAGACAAAAAAGATGAAAAAAAACCTTTGCGCCTCTATCCTGCTGATGCTTTCTATCGTCAGCATCCAAGCACAACATATCGTGGAACGTTATGCATTCGAAGGCACCCTTGACGGCAAGACCGCCGTGCGCCTGGCATTCGAAGTGAACGGCGACGGCATCGCTGCCGGGCATATCTATTACCCCAAGGCAAAGCACCCTGCGCCCATCATGATTATCGGACACAAAAATTCTGCAGGCAACTATTATATGGACGAATACCAGAACGATGGTGAAATTACCGGTTATCTGGCACTGAGGGTCAGCAAGGGCAAACTCACGGGCGAATGGACCAATCCCCGCACGGAGAAAGAACTACGGTTCACCAATATGCGTTCCATAGCCTTTCCCAAGGGTTTTGGTGGACTGTTGGTGCCCGAAGACCCAGGTAAACTGGGCCATCTTTATGGCTACTCGCAATACCACACCGGCATGAAAGAGATGATGGGTGGGCACGTAGAACTGAGAGCCGCAGGGAAAAACCGCGTGCACTTCGAGGTATCAAACGTCCCGGGCAACATCGCCGAGGGCAGAAGCGAACAAGGACGTCCTGCCGTGCTGAATGGCAATCAATTCGTTTATAATGAGGTGAATGAGTGCCACTATGGCTTCAAGGCCATGTTCTTCCCCAAATTCGTCGTACTTGAATCTACCACCGACTACGAGACCCGCGACTGCTTCGGTGCCCACGTGGCCTTCGACGGCATATATATCAAGAAGAAGGATTGATCACCGACAGTGCCCGATTGACATTTGAAAAGGGGTGGCACTTTTGGCACGGAGCGTTTACGATTTCGTGTTTTTCACTCCGCGATTCTTCTTTTTTGGTAAAAATGAGTGCGAATTAAATAATAATTCGTAATTTTGCAGCCAAATTTTTACAAAAATACGTTTTTATGTCGAATACAAGTACTGTTGTCGGTTCCAAAATCAAGAGCATCAGGGAATCAAAACTCATCTCCATCGAAGACATCGCGGAGCGTAGCGGTCTCTCTGTAGACCAAATCAAATCCATCGAGAACGACCAGTTCCTGCCCTCCTTAGGGCCACTGATCAAGATTGCCAGGGCACTGGGTGTGCGCCTCGGCACGTTCCTCGACGACAACGATGAGTTGGGACCCGTAGTATGCCGTGCCACCGAGCGCGACAGCAGCATCAGTTTCTCCAATGGCACTACCGACGCACGGAAGCACATGGAATACCACTCTCTCGCCAAGCAGAAGATGGGGCGCCACATGGAGCCGTTTATCATTGACATCCAGCCCAGCGAGGAGCGCAACTTCAAGCTGTCTGCCCATGAGGGCGAGGAGTTCATCTACGTGATGGAAGGCGAGGTGGAAATCGACTACGGCAAGGAGAAATACACGCTGGCCATGGGCGACAGCATCTTCTACGATTCCATCGTCGAGCACCATGTTCACGGCGTTGCCGGGAAGTCGGCCAAGATTCTCGCCGTGGTCTATATCCCATTCTAAAAGCCAACATCATGCAACAGTTATTTGAAAGGACTTTGGGTGGATGGCTCGAATACTGGGCCGAGACCACTCCCGACAAAGAATACATCGTTTACTCCGACCGCGACCTGCGCTTCACTTGGAAGGTATTCAACGAGCGTGTAGACAACCTCGCGAAAGGCCTCCTTGCCATCGGTGTGAAGAAAGGCAGCAATGTGGGCATCTGGGCCACCAATGTGCCCGACTGGCTGACGTTCCTTTACGCCACGGCGAAGATTGGCGCCGTGCTGGTGACGGTAAACACCAACTACAAGCAGAGCGAGTTGGAATATCTCTGCGAAAACTCCGACATGCATACCCTCTGCATCACCGACGGCACCTGGGAGTGCGACTATGTGGACATGACCTACAAGATGCTACCCGAACTGAAGAACTGCGAGCGCGGACACCTGAAGAGTGAGCGGTTCCCGTGTATGAAGAACGTGGTGTTCATCGGGCGCGAAAAATACCGTGGTATGTTCAACACTGCCGAACTCCTGCTGTTGGGCAAGAACATCGACGACGACCACCTCGACGAGGTAAAGAAGAGCGTGACATGCCACGACGTGGTGAACATGCAGTACACCTCGGGCACCACAGGTTTCCCCAAGGGCGTGATGCTCACCCACTACAACATCACCAACGACGGTTTTATCACCGGTGAGAACATGGAATTTACGCAAGACGACAAACTCTGCGTGTGCGTGCCACTGTTCCATTGCTTCGGCGTGGTGCTTGCCACGATGAACTGCCTCACCCATGGCTGTACTCAGGTGATGGTGGAGAAGTTCGACCCCCTCGTGGTGCTGGCATCGATACACAAGGAACGCTGCACAGCAGTCTATGGCGTGCCCACGATGTTCATCGCCGAACTCACCCATCCCATGTTCGACATGTTCGACATGAGTTCGCTGCGCACGGGCATCATGGCAGGCTCGCTCTGTCCTGTGGAACTGATGAAGCAGGTGAGCGAGAAGATGTTCCTGACCATCACCAGCGTCTACGGACTCACCGAGTCGTCGCCGGGAATGACGCAGTCGAACATCCACGACACCTTTGAGCAGCGCTGCACCACGGTGGGCCGCGACTTCCCCTTCGTGGAGGTGAAGGTGCTCGACCCCGAGACGGGCGAAGAGTGCCCGGTGGGCGTACAGGGTGAAATGTGCTGCCGTGGCTTCAACGTGATGAAAGGCTACTACAAGAATCCTGAGGCCACTGCCGAGGTGATAGACAAGAACGGATTCCTGCACTCCGGCGACCTTGGCGTGAAAGACGAGCAGGGCTACTACCGCATCACCGGGCGCATCAAGGACATGATTATCCGTGGCGGCGAGAACGTCTACCCCCGTGAGATAGAGGAGTTCCTCTACCACATGCCCGGCATCAAGGATGTGCAGGTGGCTGCCGTACCTTCGAAGAAATACGGCGAACAGGTGGGCGCTTTCATCATCCTCCAGGAAGGCGTGAAGATGGAGCCCGAGGACGTGCAGGAGTTCTGCCGCGGGAAGATAGCACGCTACAAGATTCCGAAATATGTGTTCTTCATCGATGAGTTCCCCCTCACCGGTTCGGGGAAGATACAGAAATTCAAACTCAAGGAACTGAGTCTCCAGTTATGCGAGAAAATGGGCATCGAGGTGATTTGACACCCGATGCCCATTTTTCTTTCTGCGTTGGCTCAAGGCCTCAGCGCTATCTCAGCGTCTCCACGATACGTGCCAACTGGTTGGGGATACGAATCTGCTGCGGACATTTCGAAAGACATTCCTCGCAGTCCTGGCAACGGTGTGCCCATGTCGCCTCGTCGGGCAAGGCACGGCGGTACCCCTCAACGAACTGTTGCTGACGCTGGGCGTAGTCGGCTGCACTCTTATCGGGCAACGGAATAATCTTCTTCCCCACAGCATCGTTATAATAGGCGAAGTTGCCGGGGATGTTGACGCCAAACGGACATGGCATGCAATACTCGCAAGTGGTACAGGGGATGGTAGGCACGCCAGCCACCTTGTCGGCGATGGTTGCCATCAGCGCATTCTCCGCCTCGGTGCAAGGGTCGAGCGGCGAGAAGGTGGCCACGTTCTCCACCACATGCTCCATCTTGTTCATGCCACTCAGGGTGGTGAGGATATTGGGGTGCGACCCTACCCATCTGAAAGCCCACCGTGCGGCGCTGTCATCAGGGCGCATGGCCTGGAGTTGAGCCATCACCTCGGCATCGACCCTCGACAGCGCACCACCACGCAGGGGTTCCATCACTACGCACTGCACGCCGGTTTTCTCACACTTATCGTAGAGGTATTCGGCATCGGCATCATGGCGTCGACCGCCACGAATGGAAGCGTGCCTCCAGTCGAGGAAGTTCATCTGTATCTGCACAAAGTCCCAGTGGTAGTCGTCCTGATGGTCGAGCAACCAGTCGAAGGCACTCACATCACCATGGTAGGAGAAGCCCAGGTGCTTGATGCGCCCAGCCTTCCGCTCAGCGAGGAGGAAATCGAGGAGCCCGTTGTTGATGAAGCGGCTCTCGAGGTTGTCCACTCCCCCGCCGCCGATGCTGTGGAGAAGGTAGTAGTCGATATGGTCTACTTTCAGTCGCTGGAACGAGGTGTAGTACATCTCCTTGGCTTTATCGATATCCCACGCGGCGGGGTTCTGGTTCGACATCTTCGTTGCCACGAAGAATTTCTCACGAGGATGGCGCGCAAGGGCGTTGCCGGTGAGCACCTCCGACCTGCCGCCCATATACATCGGCGCGGTGTCGAAGTAATTGACGCCATGCTCGATGGCATAGTCCACCATCTTGTTCACCTCTTCCTGGTCGTTGGGCAGGCGCATCATGCCGAAGCCCAGCAGCGAAATCTGCTCGCCCGAGCCATGCTGCACCCGATAGGTCATACGCACAGGCTCATCGCTTGTCTTCGGGGCGGATTTCCAACCCAGAGGACTAGCGAGGGCACCAAACGGTTCAAGGGCCATCAGGGCCACTGCCGACCCTGCTCCCACTCCCAGTCGTCGGAGAAATTCCCGACGCCCCATATCAGTGTCTTTTCTCTTTTCCATATTTGTGATAATAATAATGTTGTTCTCCAAAAATAATTTTCCGCAAATATAGTGAAAGCCGAAGACAATGCAAAACAAAAAACGGAGTTTTTGTTTTCATTGTTGAGGCGCATCCTATATTCACCACGCAGTGGCAAATATAGTGAAAGCCGAAGACAATGCAAAACAAAAGACGGAGTTTTTGTTTTCATCGTTGAGGCGCATCCTATATTCACCACACAGTGGCAAATATACCTTTTTTTCTGATATTCTCCAAATTAATGTCGAAGCCATTACGAAAAATGCGTATATTTGCAGTCAAAAACAAAGAGATTGCCGGATAACGGTCCGCCAACACCTCATATTCATGACAAATCAAAAACAGCATTACACCGGCTTATCCGATGCACAGGTGCTCGAAAGCCGGGCAAAGTATGGGAAGAATATCCTTACTCCCCCCAAGAAGGACTCCCTGCTCAAACTATTCCTCAGCAAGTTCGAAGACCCGCTGATTACCATCCTGATGGTTGTCGGTGTATTTGCCATTGGCGTGTCGTGCTATGAATATTGGGGACTCCACGAGGATTTCAAGGTGTTCTTCGAGCCTATCGGCATCTTCGTGGCTATCCTCCTCGCCACAGGCCTCGGTTTCTATTTTGAACTGAAAGCCCAGAAGGAGTTCACTGTGCTCAACCGGGAAAACGACCATGAAATGGTGGCTGTCATCCGTAACGGCAACGTGACTGAAGTGCCGAAATGCGATGTCGTCGTAGGTGATATCCTGGTGTTGCAGACAGGACAGGAAATCCCTGCCGATGCGCTGCTTCTCGAAGCACTGAGCATGATTGTGGATGAGTCGTCACTCACGGGAGAACCCGCCCATCCCAAATCAACAGAACCCAAGCAAGAGGAGGAAAGCACCTATCCCTGCAACCACATCTATCGTGGCACCCAAATCTTGGAAGGTCATGGATATGCCGAGGTATTGGCCGTTGGTGACAAGACAGAGAACGGCAGAATCATGCAGTCGCTTTTGGGAGTGGACATCGACAAAGAAGAAAAGGAAACCGCTCTCGAAGGACTGGACGACATGCAGAAACGGGCTATTCGCCTGCAAGAAAAAAACAAGGTAACACGAAAAGTCAAGACTCCCCTCGATGAACAACTTGCCGTTTTGAGCAAGTTGATTACCAACCTCAGTTATATCTTCGCCGGGGCTATTATTGTGGCCAAACTCGTGGTATATTTCAAATGGCATTGGCTCGCCTGGCTGTTGATAATTCCTACTGCCGTTTTTTTCTGGTTGGTCATCAAGAAATTCGACCAATATAGCAAATGGAAATGCCTAACATGTATCGTGGGATTCTTTGTCGTTTTCATAGCGATGGTCATTGGTCTTCACTTTATTTCTCCTGATAAAGAACTGTCTCATCTGCTCGCCTATGCCTTGGAAACCATCATGATAGCCGTGGCACTGGTGGTGGTGGCAGTGCCAGAGGGTTTGCCGATGGCGGTGTCGCTGTCGCTCGCCAACTCCATGCGGAAGATGCTGAAGACCAACAACCTCGTACGCAAGATGCATGCCTGCGAAACAATGGGCGCCACAACGGTTATTTGCACCGACAAGACGGGCACACTCACGCAGAACCAGATGCAGGTGAAAGAATGCTCGATAGATAAAGGCCCTCTCTTTTTTGAGGGCATCGCCGTCAACTCCACGGCATCCCTCGACCTGACAGCAGAGAAGCCACGGGTCATCGGCAATCCCACGGAAGGAGCCCTTCTGCTCTGGCTCGCTGCCAACGGACAAGAATATAGGAAACTAAGGCTCGATGCCAAGCGTCTGGAAGAGATTCCCTTCTCTGCTGAACGTAAGTACATGGTTTCACTGGTAGAGTCGGGCGTGATGAAAGGAAAGAAGATATTGTATGTGAAGGGTGCCCCAGAAATCATATTACGACTTTGCAAGTATGTCTCCGAAAACCACTCCTGGGCAGAGTATATGAAGGAACTGAACGAGTATCAGCAAAAAGCCATGCGCACCCTGGGCTTTGCCTACCAGATGGTGGAAGAGGGACAGCCTACCATCGAAAACGGGCAACTCGTGGCCAAAGACCTCGTATTCGCCGGCGTTGTGGGCATCGAAGACCCCATCCGCGATGACGTGAAGGATGCCGTGGAACAATGCCTTCATGCCGGTATCGATGTGAAAATAGTGACCGGCGACACCCCCGACACCGCCCGGGAGATAGGACGGCAGATTGGAATTTGGGATGACTCTTGCACAGAGAAGAACATCATCGACGGCCGGTCGTTTGCAGCGCTTTCAGAAGAAGAACTGCTCGAACGCGTCAACGACCTGAAGATTATCGCCCGTGCTCGACCTATGGACAAGAAACGCCTGGTGGAGGCCCTGCAAGCGAAAAACCAGGTAGTGGCAGTGACAGGCGACGGCACTAACGACGCCCCAGCCTTGAACGCCGCCCATGTGGGACTGTCGATGGGTTCGGGGACGAGCGTGGCGAAGGAAGCCAGCGACATCACCATCATCGACAACTCCTTCGCGAGCATCGCCAGAGCCGTGAAATGGGGACGCTCACTCTTCCAGAACATCCAGCGGTTCCTCCTCTACCAACTCACGGTCAACGTGGCGGCATGCCTGCTTGTGCTCTTCGGAGCGTTCATGGGAACAGAGTCGCCCCTAACAGTAACACAGATGCTGTGGGTGAACCTCATCATGGACACCTTTGCGGCTTTCGCCCTCTCCGCACTGCCACCTTCCGACAAGGTGATGGCCGACAAGCCCCGCAACCGCAATGCTTTCATCCTCGACAAGATGATGATTAACAACATCATGGGTGTGGGACTGTTTTTCTTCGTCCTGCTACTGGCATTACTCTATATCTTCCAGCATACCGACGTGCACCAACTGACCGACCTCCTGCCCCTCTCGCTTGGGGAGAAGAACCATCTCACGCCCTATGAACTTACCTTGCTGTTCACCATATTCGTGATGACCCACTTCTGGTATCTGTTCAACGCAAGGGCTTTCAAGACCGGCGGAAGCGGACTGGACCTGAAAGGCTGCGACAGTTTCCTCACCATTGTCTTCATCATCCTCATTGGCCAGATAGCCATTGTGCAGTTACCCATCCTCAACAGTTTCTTCAACGTGGTACCGCTGACGCTCACCGATTGGGGCATCATCATTGGCTTGTCTGCACTGGTAGTGGTAGTACGTGAACTGTTCGCCTTGGCGAAACAGCATTGATATTTCTAGCACTGAGACACTGAGGAAAAATCATTTTTAGAAAGGAGGAAATCATGAATAAGATCATAAAGATAATGACTATGATGGTGATGAGCAGCATGATGCTGTCGTGCTCGCTATCCAAATCAAAGTCATTGGTTAGCATGCTGCCGGAATCCAAGCCCATGCGACTGACGGAGCAACAGAAGGTCTTCGCCAACGACAACAACGGTTTCACGCTCAACTTCATGAAGACCGTGAACAACACCGACCGCAGCGGCAAGAGTTTCATCTACTCGCCACTGAGCATCACCTATGTGCTGGCCATGGTGAACGACGCCGCCACGGGAGCCACGGAAAAGGAGATAGAGCAGACACTGGGGTTCCACGAAGGAGGCATACAGGCTGTGAACGAATACTGCAAAAACCTGATCGACAACCTACCGAAAGTGGACCAGAAAGTGCAGTTGAACATTGCCAATGCCATCTTTCTCAATCAAAACCACATACTGAAAGAGGAGTTCCGGCAAGACATGCACGACTACTATGATGCCACGGCAGAAGCACTCGACTTCTCTTCGAAGAGAGCGGTTGGCGTCATCAACGGCTGGTGCGACAAAAAGACCAACGGCATGATTCCCTCTATCCTCGAGAAGGTTGACCCCAATATGGTTTCATACCTACTCAATGCCATCTACTTTAAAGCCGACTGGACCAAGAAGTTCAACAAGAAGAACACCAAGACGGAGTTCTTTGCCTGTGAGGGAGGCGGGAAAAAACTGCCGATGATGCAGCAGAAAGTGCTCATCCGATATGTAAAGAACAACACCTATGCTGCCATCGACATCCCCTATGGCAACGAATTGTGGAGCATGACGGTGCTGTTGCCTGAGGAGGGCAAGACCACTGATGATGTTATCAATCTATTGGCAGAGACAGGATGGGCGGGCGACTATTCCCGGCATCCCATGAGAGGAGCCCAGACCTACGAAGTAGACCTAAAACTGCCGCGCTTCGAGACATCGTCGGACACCGACAATCTCGACGGGTCGTTGATGGGCTTGTTGAAGAAGATGGGCATCACGCTGGTCTTTGAAGGCACCAATACCGAAATACCCAACATGTGCGACCAGCCGGCATACATCAACATGATTCGCCAGAAAGCCAAAATCAAGGTCAACGAAGAAGGTTCGGAAGCCGCCGCCGTGACGGCATCGGGATTGCTTGGTGGAAGTGCTGCCGGAAGTCAACGAACGATTCCCAAGGCCGATTTCCACGCCACCCGTCCCTTCGTCTACATCATCAACGAACACTCCTCGGGCATCATTCTCTTTGTGGGGAAGTTTACGGGGATGTAACCCCACACTCTTAACCACCCATGTCAACTATTTATCAAAAAACTCAACCTTCGCAAGTAAGGCACGCTAAAACCTCTCGCGTTATGGGCAGGTAGTGAGTGGATTGTCACATATCTTGTCGATAGGCATCCATCCAGTGTAACGGTTATCCGAAGTGATGACTTTTATCCATTCTCCACGAATCTCAAGAGGGTGCAGTCCTACTTCATACAAGTAGGAAGGTGCTACCTTCAACGGTTTGCCCTTTGGCGATGGTGTTTCACGTAAAACATTTTCATGGTCGCCTGCTATGCCAAACTGCAACACAGAGTAATGCACCCAATATCCTGTTTTCGAGCCATCTAGTTGCACATATTCATCCTCTTCACCACCGTAAACATCAATAACAGGGTCTATCCTCCACCATTTATTCCTCACTTCGAGCAGTGACACTACATACCCACCATCAATATCTGGAAGTTTCTTCACTATCTTGCCATTTGGCGCATTGCGGACGTTGGTTGGCGTACCGCTATTGTCACAGATATAAGCACTTGCACCTGTCTGCGCAGACACAGACATGACAACGAACAATATCAAACTTGTTATAATATACTTTTTCATATCGGTTGGTTTTGATGTTTTTTTACTGTGCAAATATAGAGACTACAAAGCAACTTTCCAAACAAATTGTCATCCTTTTTGTAAAATCCATATAAAATCAGCCGGATTCCTTGCTTTTCCGTTGGCTTTCACTATTTTTGCAACAGAGAAACAACGCTGCCATAGACACTTGCAAAGAATGTGGCGGCAGCACATACCAATGACAAGACAACTATATGATGAAAAAACGTATACTGACACTCTGCCTGATGATAGGCCTCGTATCGGTCATCACCGCACAAGAAATGCTTGTGGGCACTTATAACATCCGCATGAAAAACGACGGCGACTCGCTGAAAGGAGATTGTTGGGGGAAACGCTGTCAGGTCATCTGCGACCAGGTGAACTTCATGTCGCCCGCCATCTTCGGCACCCAGGAAGTGCTCCACGTGCAACTCCAAGACCTCCTCCACGGGTTGCACAACTACGACTATATCGGAGTGGCACGCGACGACGGGAAGACCAAGGGCGAATATGCCGCCATCTTCTATGATAAGAGCCGCATACGACTGCTCGACCACGGTAACTTCTGGCTCAACGAGACCCCTGACCGTCCTGCTCTCGGTTGGGATGCTGCCTGCATCCGCATCTGCACCTGGGGGAAGTTCAAGGACTTTCGCTCAGGAAAGAAGTTCTATTTCTTCAACTTGCACATGGACCACGTGGGGCGTGTGGCACGTCGCGAGGCAGCACGCCTTGTAGTCAGCAAGATACGTGAGATAGCAGAGAAGCGGCCCGTGGTGCTTACCGGGGATTTTAACGTCGACCAAACCGATGAAATCTACCGCATTTTCTCTGAGTCGGGCATCCTCTCCGACTCCTACACCATGGCCGACATCCGCTTTGCCGAGAACGGCACTTTCAATGCCTTCAAACCCCAGTTGAAGACTACCAGCCGCATTGACCACATCTTCGTCTCACCCAGCATGAAAGTGGATGCCTACGGAGTGCTTACCGATAGTTACTGGACCCCCGACCCCGACTCCGAAAATACCCAGAAGGCATCCGACGCACCACAAGAAATATCCTTCTCCACCTACACTCGCCGCAACCCCTCCGACCACTACCCCGTCATGGTGCGCATCAAGTGGCGTTAGAAAAAAAACACCTTGATGAAACTCACTCACAAGCAGCCTATTTTATAAAATATTGTTAATAAATCAAAAAAATATTTATATCAAGTTGTCTTGCAAAGACCCAAGAAACTATTATCACATTATTAATTGTAATTTTGCAGAACTGATTTGAAAAAAGAATCGCAGAATGCGATAATCCAAGACTATTAATAAAGGGGGAAATGACATTCTCCTGTCTCTTTACCACCCATAAAGTAAAGCATTTGGGTCACTTCATCACAATTCAACGGAATCATCAAAGCAAGTATGTCACATAGATTTTTTAGTTTGGTCGTTTGTCTTTTGTCTGTTGCCATTGCTTTCGCCCATCCTATAGACAAAAAAGATGCCATGTCAATGGCTAAGGTTTTTGCCTATCAGAAAGGACTCAATCTGAGCATCAATGAAAGTCATTCGCACAGGGCACCGTCGTCGAATGGTGACGACGGCCATCCCGGATACTATATCTTTAATTCCGCCAACGGTCAGGGCTTCGTGATCGTGTCGGGATACGACTGTGTGTATCCCATTCTGGGCTATTCGGACACAGGGAGCATCAACCCTGACCGCATGCCCGACATGCTCAAGGCGTATCTTGACGACTGTGCCGCCAAGGGCGACTCCATCTACCAACTCGAGAAGAATCTCACAAGTGAAGAAAAGCCTAGTGGTCAGCATAGGGTGATGTCTCAGGCAAGATACCCCATCTCGCCATTGCTGTCCAACAATTGGTCGTATAATGCACCCTACAATGCGATGGCTCCCCTCATCAACGACACGATAGCCAACCTGGGGTGTGTCACCGTATCCCTTGCCACCGTCATGGGTTATTACAAGTATCCCGCCTCATGCGGTGCTGTAGAAGGATATGTCACCGACACACGCAAACTCACCGTGGAACCCCTCCAGGGCACGACGTTTGACTGGGCACACATGCTCGACAACTATGGTCTTCAGGAGAGCAATGCCACTGAGCGCAAGGCTGTTTCCACCCTGATGAGATATGTGAGTCAATCTCTCAAGGCCGACTATCTGCCCCATTCCACACCAGTGAATTTGAACAGAATCCCCCAAGCGTTGAAATTCTTCAAGTACCAGTATTCCGGTATTCTGAACTTGAACAAACGTTCCATCAACGACAACGAGAACACCTTCTACAATGAGTTGCTGAACAATCGGCCTATCATCATAGCCGGCTGGGGTGCCCCCCAAGGTGCTTCCGCCCATGTGTTCGTCTGCGACGGATACGACCAGGACGACTATTTCCACATCGATTGGGGATGGGATGGTGACGCCAATGGCTACTTCAGGTTCTCTAACCTCAGTCCATACCACAGTTACATGGCATGGTCGTATGGCAAAGACCTCTACGCTGTTTATGGTGTTGCACCCAATACCCCAGACTATCCCAGGTCGACGATTACAACGTTGATGCCCTACGACAACCTGCAGTTCAACAAACTGACGGTCTCCAACACCAACAAGACGATTACCGTTCAGATTTACAATCCTACAGGAGCAGATAACACGTTCTATACCGGCATAGGTCTTTACGATGAAAATCATCAGTTGAAGAAAGTACTGTCTTACGACATTGTCACCCTCAGTTCAAGCGCCTCGCTTTCTAAGGAGTGGACTGTCGACGTGACCGACATCGAAGACGGCACCTATCGCATATTCCCCATCAGCAAGTTGTATAAAGGCGACGGTTTTTGGCATTTCGACAAATGCAACAGCACATACGGTTTTGCCATAGCCGATGTGAGCAGCGGTGCAGCATCCCTGTCGTCAGGCAGGTCGGTCACCTACGACAAAATGGTCTTAGACGACAAAGACAACCTCGTTGCTGGAGCCGCAAGAGAAGTAAGCATGCACATCTGCAACAACATGATGCAGAAACTCAACAAGAGGTATTATCTTTTTGAAGACAAAGCCAGACTTGAAGGCGCTGTTGCCCGTATACCACTCTGCAGCGAAGGTGACCTCCAGTTCCTCTATTACCCCCAAAAAGGAACGCACACCATTTACATTGCCACCGACACAGCGAGGACAAAATCCAATACCATCGACTCGCTGAAGGTGACGGTCGGCGCTGCCATTAGTTACAAACTGAAAGCCACCTGCACCATAGAAAACAGGTCGGGCAAGACGCTTTATGGCAATTCGTTCCGTGCAAAAATCAAGTTCACCAATGAAGGTGCCACCCGTTACCACGACCTCGCGCAGGCAATGCTGGCAAGATTCTCCTGGTACAATACAGAGAAATACATGGTGGACTTGGCTCCAGGCGAATCAAAGGAATTCTACTATGAATGCAACAACTTGGACTACAACCAGGAAGTCAGGTTTTACGCACTCTACAAGAAAACCAGCGACGACAAGGCAGAGATGTTTACCAACAACGCCTTGGCGGGTACCATTTACATTACCCCCAAACGCGCCATCTGCATGTGGAAGAATGACGGTAAACTTTATGCGACGAGGAATTCGACCAGCAAACTCACCATTGGCGAAGATGTGCTGGCACTCGACCTGACTGGCCTTGATACCATTCCTTCGAGCATTGTGCCCAACTCCAACCCCAATACCATTTACTACACTACCAAGAGTTACAAGGCGCTGAAGGACTACAACCAGGTGGTGAATGGAGTGGCCGAGAACATATCGTTTACCGATGGTTATCCCTGTCTTATCGTCAGAGACTTTACCGCCAATGAAATCAGTTATACGCGTACGTTTGAAAAGGGATTCACTGGAAAGAGAAGCGAGAACAACTGGTCGACCTTGCTGTTGCCTTTCAAAGTAGATAAGGTATACAACACCGTGGATGAGAAATACATCGATTGGTATAGGGGCAACGAGGAGAATATGGAGCCCGAGGTGCCCATTGACACGATACCGAGCGACACCATCCAGAATGACACCATTCCGAGTGACACCATTCCGAGTGACACTATTCCGAGCGACACCATTCCGAGTGACACCATTCCGAGCGACACCATTCCGAGCGACACCATTCCGAGTGACACCATTCCGAGTGACACCATTCCGAGTGACACCATTCCGAGTGACACCATTCCGAGTGACACCATTCCGAGTGACACCATTCCGAGCGACACCATTCCCGGCGGTGGTGATAATCCTGGAGGCGGTGGTGATAATCCCGGCGGTGGTGATAATCCTGGAGGCGGTGGAGACGATACCGGTGGCGGTGGAGACGATACCGGTGGCGGTGGAGACGATACCGGTGGCGGTGGAGACGATACCGGAGGCGGTGGAGACGATACCGGAGGCGGTGGAGACGACACTGGAGGCGGTGGAGACGACACTGGAGGCGGTGGAGACGACACTGGAGGCGGTGGAGACGACACTGGAGGCGGTGGAGACGACACTGGAGGCGGTGGAGACGACACTGGAGGCGGTGGAGACGATACCGGAGGCGGTGGAGATAATCCTGGTGGAGATAATCCTGGTGGAGACGATACCGGCAACGGCGACGATACCGGCAATGGCGATGACTCTGCCAATTACGCCATGATGCATATCCAGAAAGACGACACAGAATCCACAACGGAGAATGAGAAAAAAGACTTCTGGGTAAGGCACTTCTTTGGAGAAGAAGGTTTCTATACCTATTTTAATAATGCAGACGAGATACTGCCCAATATCCCGTATATCATCACCGTGCCCGACAACATCAACGAAGACGGGTATACGTTGGTTGGCAAACCATTAGTGTTCAGTGCCTCCAATGCCAGAGTGTTAAGCGGGAAAGTAGTGGCCGATGCCCACAACTACAACTTCGAGGGTTCTTATTACGAAAGAGACATCAAAGGAACCTATGTGTATAAGTTGGACGAAGAGGCCAATGGCAACAACTTCGTCTATATGGAAGACGGAGCCACCATTGAGCCATTCAGAGGCTATTTCACCTCCGAGGCCGCACCCGTGGAGCACAATGTGCTGTATGTAGTATCATATATCGACGTGCCCACCATCACAGGCGTGAAAGACCTGCCTGTAGAGCCGAAGGCCAACGATGGCGACATGGCAAGCACGCACGACAATATCTTCAGGGTCTACGCTATTACCGGAACACTGGTGAAGACCGAAAAAGGAAAGAGTTTGACCGAGGTGTTGCAAAGTCTGCCAAAAGGCATTTACATCATCAACGGAAAGAAATACATGAGGTGATTTCTTACAAAGTATGATTGAAAATTAAAAATTTAGCCAATCCAGACTTAAATAGGAATAAAGCAAACAGCCATCCAATGTTGGGTGGCTGTTTGTTGTATCTATCAACTCTCTATGCGGAACAAGAACTTGCCATCTGCCAACTCGCACGAGGCAAGGCCATATCTTACCAACCGCGCCACCACCAGCACCACTTCGCGGTAAGGTTCGCCCGACTTTCTCACGATTTGCCTCAGTGGCAAACCACTATCATGCTCCATGGCAGCCATCACCTTGCGCTCAGTCTCGCCGATGTTCACCAGATGACCATGCTCAGACGACTCCTCCTGCCACATCCTCAGATGTACAGGCGAAGCCACGATATTCTCGTCGGCGACACGGATATAAGCCCTCCACTTGCCATCATCGCAAAGCGCGCGTACCGGTCGGTGTGCCGACCGTGGCACATTGGCTACAACGATGGTCTTACCTTCCGAGATATAAGTATCGAAATGGATGACAACGATGGGCGAGCAATAGTCCTGAGCAGCCGTCGTCATCATGAAGATTTCCTCCTCTGACCTGACGCCCGAGAGATGCCCGTCGTCTCTTACCCCTATGAGCAAACGCCCCCCGTCGGTGTTGGCAAATGCCGACACCGACTTAGCCAGTTTGCACGCATCAGTAATTTTATACTTGAAATCCTGCTGTTGGTGTTCTCCCTCTGCCACCAGACGAGCCAGGATGGTTTTCGTGTTCAGAAACTGTCGAGCCACGATTTCAATTCCATAATCAACTCGATGTGATACTTGAATCCAAGCCTGCTGCCCCAGCCGTGTCCTCCATCGGGATAGACATGAAGCGAAGCGGGGATGTCGTGACGATACAACTCCATGTAATAACTTACGCCATTGGATGGCGGTACCACGTTGTCGTCATCGCTTAACACAATCCATGCACGAGGTGTAGTGCGTGTCACCTGCTGGTCGCTGCTATAGGCCTTTTCCTGGCGCTTATGATTGCCTTTGCCAAGGAAATTGTCGTGCGAGCCCTGATGGGTATATCCCAACATCATCGAGATGACCGGATAAAAAAGTATCTGGAAATTGGGTTTGGCATTGCTCTGGGCCTGCGTGGCCACCACCGAAGCCAGGTGCCCACCGGCCGAAGACCCCATGATTCCCACCTCGTTCGACTTGAGGTGCCATGTCATGGCGTTGCGGCGCACCATACGGATGGTTTCCTCCGCATCCTCAATGGGAACCTCGGGTTTGCCATTGGGCATGCGGTATTTCAACACAAAAGCGGTGATGCCCATATTCTGGAAAAACTTCGCCCATTCATGTCCCTCATGGTCGAGAGCCAGTCCGGAATATCCTCCTCCAGGGCAAATCACTATCGACCTTCCCGTAACCTTATTCTCGGCAGGAAGATAAATCCACACCTTTGCCGTGTCGTTGGGATTGCCACGATGTGGCGCGCCCTTTGGCCACAAGTTCATCACTCTCACACTTTGCGCCGACACGCCGGCTACCAACAGCATGGATACCAATAGCAGTGTAAATTTTTTCATATCCTTGTATTTTCAAATTTCAAATCCAATCATTTTGTTTGCAAAGATAATGATTTTTTTGTAATATTGCATCGTGTTTCACCAATAATGCTTCAAACTACTTACATCATGAAGAAAAACATCTTTGTAATCTCACTATTAGCCATGATGGTGCTGAGTGTGCAAGCCAAAGTAAGACTGCCCCACCTCATCGGCGACAACATGGTCATCCAGCAAAACACCGAAGCACGTCTGTGGGGATGGGCCAAGCCAGGAAAAAATGTCAACGTCAGTGTGTCGTGGAGCGACAAAACCTATAGCACCAAGACATCGGCCGAAGGACGGTGGATGGTGAAAGTGGCCACTCCTGCTGCCAGTTATGCCCCCTTATCCATCACTTTCGACGACGGCGAACCCATCACCATCCACAATGTGCTCGCCGGAGAGGTATGGGTGTGCGCCGGACAAAGCAATATGGAGATGCCCGTGAAAGGATTCGGCAACTGTCCGGTAGATGGTTATGTGGACGAGGTGCTGAACGCCAAACAGTACAAGGGCATACACTATGTGAAAGTTCCCAGCGTAATGAGCATGACACCCCTTGAAGACGCCAACTGCCAATGGGTGGAGATTGGTCCACAGACCGTTAGCGATGCGTCAGCCACCGGCTACTTCTTCGCACAGGTCATCAACAAGACACTCGACATCCCTGTAGGACTGGTCATCGCCAACAAGGGAGGCACCCGCGTAGAGAGTTGGCTCACCCGAGAGAACCTGCAGAAATATACCAACGAGCCCCTCGACACAATGGGTATCGTCAACGGACACTCCTGGGACTACCACCGCCAGTTGGTATGGGGCAACGGCACCTTCAACCCCATCCTCAACTACACGGTAAAAGGCATCATCTACTACCAGGGATGCTCCAATGTGGGCGACCCGGGCGACCAATATTCGCAGCGTATGAAATTGTTGGTCGACCAATGGAGAAGTCAGTTTGCCCTTGGCGAGATACCGTTCTATTTCGTTGAGATAGCACCCTACCACTACGACAATATCATGGGAGAGGATGGCGCACGCCTGCGCGAACAGCAATACAAGGCCTCTACCATCATTCCCAACAGCGGACTGGTATGCACCAACGACCTGGCATATCCTTATGAGACCACCCAGATTCATCCTGCCCAGAAGAAGCCCGTGGGACAACGGCTGGCCTGTCTCGCCTTGAACCAGACCTACGGCATGGACTACCTTTGGTGCAAGAGTCCGTCGTTCAAGGACATGAAAATTGTTGGCGACACCATACATATCCACCTTTCCGACGACTATGGGAGCATCAGCCGTTTCGACGACATTCAGGGATTTGAAGTGGCGGGTGCCGACAAAGTGTTCCATCCTGCGAAAGCCGAACATTTCTGGCAACCCGGCGGAGGGTATTGGGACGAGACGATACGCATCACCTGTCCAGAAGTGAAAAATCCAGTGGCCCTGCGCTACTGTTTCAGGAACTTCCTGCTCGGCAACCTGAAAAACGGCGCCGGACTGCCCCTCTTCCCCTTCCGGACAGACAATTGGTAAATAATGAAGACTGAACCTGCCGAAGAATGTAAAGATATGCGACATCCTTTGATTATCTTTTCACACTGCCCAGTTTGCGGCAACGATGGCTTCAGCGACAATGACGTGAAAAGCCGCCGTTGCCCACATTGCGGATTCGTGTATTACCTCAACCCCAGTGGGGCCACCGTGGCCTTTGTCGTCAACGACAAGGGAGAACTGCTGGTGGAGCGCCGAAAGAACCCTCCTGCCCAGGGCACGTTCGACCTGCCCGGCGGTTTCGCCGACATGGGAGAGACGGCCGAGGAAGGCATCGCCCGCGAGGTGTTCGAGGAGACAGGCCTTCGCGTAACCAAGGCCCGCTATCTCTTCAGTCTCCCCAATCAATACCTCTACTCCGGGATGACCATCCCCACCCTCGACCTCTTCTTCTGCTGCGAGGTGGCCAGCACCGCGGAACTGCGTGCCGGTGACGATGCGGCGGAGTGTCTCTGGGTGCCACTCCATGAACTCTCCCCCCAACAGTTCGGGCTCCACTCCATCAGCCAGGGTGTTGAGCGTTTTCTCAGAGAGCACGCTGCAAATCAGGAAAAGCCTTGAGAAAAGCGAAGAAAAGAAAACACAACAACTCTACCCATCGCGCATGTTTACCATCATCCTCCTGCTTTGCTTGGCAACAGCCACGACAGCATCTGCCCAAGACAAGAACAATTTCAAGAATCCACCCTCCGAGATATGCAGTCATGTCATTCTGGGATGGGACGGAGAAATCACGCCCGAAATCATTGAGAACGACCTTGACGCCATCCAGGCCAAGGGATTCCGCAATGTCATCATCGAACCCGGCTACCACATGGGTTCCGAATACCTCAGTCCACAATGGTTTGCCAACATACGCGCCATGGCCGATGCCGTGGAGAGGCGCGGTATGCGGATGTGGATTATCGATGAAGGGAAATACCCAAGTGGTATGGCTGGCGGACTGTTCACGAAAGAACGCCCCGACCTCTGCATGCAGGCCCTCATCGCCGACGGTGACACCGTGCTGGCTGTCAGGCGCTCGTCGCAGACACGCTGTGTGAACAACCCCACTGGAGGAAAAGACGAAAACAACTCGCTCTGCGACTATCTCGACACCGTGGCCGTGAAGCAATTCATCACATGGACACACGAACAATACGCCAAAACCCTCGACCATCATCTGGGGACCACCGTGCTGGGATTCAGGGGCGACGAGCCTGCCTACCAGCGGGTGCCATGGACCAACGACATCATGGAGGTGTTTGAACGCGAGAAAGGCTATTCACTCTCCCCCTATCTCAAGGCACTGCTCACAAGTGAGCACACCTCTATCCACAGCGAAGAGTTGACCGACGAGGAGCGGCGAGCCAAAGCCGATTTCTGGGATGTGTGGAGCAGACTCTTCTCCGACCGTTATTTCAAAACCCAGGCCGACTGGTGTGCTGCTCATGGTGTGAGCCACATCACCCATATGGACAAGGACGACGAACTGCCCTGGTGCGTGAAGATGGAAGGCGACCCCTTCCGCTGTCTCAGCAAGGTTCAGGTCCCCGGCATCGATGTCATCTGGTCACAGATCTGGTATGGCAGCCAGACGGAATTTCCCCGTCTTGCCTCTTCCACAGCCCATGTCTATGGCCGTCAGAGAGCCTTTAGTGAGAGTTTTGCTGCCTACCGTCACACCCTTCACGTCCCTTCGGTGAAATACATCATCGACTATCAGATTGCCCGCGGCATCAACTTCTTTGAGTTGATGTTCTGGGCAAGCAAGCAGGGAGCCAGAGGCTATATGGCCGACCCTGGCATGAACAGTCTCAACGCCTACATCAACCGTGCCACATACCTCATGTCGCAAGGACGGCCAACCGCACAAACCGCCATCTACGCCCCCATCCCCACCCTATGGCTTGGCAACAATCAGGCCTATGACTGGATGAAAGCGGCGGCACATCTGCTCACCAGCCACCAATACGACTACGACTTCATCACCGACGATGGTCTCACAGAAGCCACTGAAGCCGTAAACGGCATGCTGCGTAACAAGAGCGGGCAATCTTATTCCACACTCATCATCCCCTCGTGCGAGATAATCAGCAGCGCAGCATGGCAACGTATCCAGGAATTCTCCGCCAGAGGCGGAAAGGTGGTGTTTGTAGGTGACAAGCCGACAGCCACCTACGAACGCGCCATCATGCACCCTACGCCCATCACACCTGTCGGCAATGCCTTGCACCTCACCGACAGCCTGTGGCATCCCGAAATCTTGGAATACCTGCCCCAACAGGAACTCCGTGTCGTGGAAGGACGTGCCGACAGCATCACCTACTGTGCCCGTCAGACCGCCGACAGCAAGGTGTTCTTCATTCTCAACCAACTCTCCACGCCACAGACACTGACACTCGACCTCGACTGTATGGGCGAAGCCCAACTGTGGGATGCCATGACCGGAGAAATCCACACCCTCAAAAGTAGTGTGGTCGACAACAAGACCCGCCTGCAACTGTCATTGGAAGCATGGGGCAATGCCATCGTCGTAGTGAAGAAACGCACTGCCACCTATATCGTCAGTAAGAACAAGTCTATCCAAGCCGTCATCAACCAAGCCCATAATGATGGTGGCGGCACCGTTGTGATACCAAGAGGCGAGCACCACACCGGGGCATTGTTCTTTACCCGTGGCGTAGACCTCCGCCTGGAGAAGGGGGCGCGCCTTGTCAGCATCGTCGACACCACCCTTTACCCCATTGTCGACACCCGTTACGAAGGCACCATGACACGAGCCAGGGCAGCATTGCTCAATTTCACCCACAACGATGGCTGCCGCATCAGCGGCGAAGGTATCATCGATGCCCGTGGCCTGGAATGGAAAGAGCAGAAGATGCGTTTTACCGACCGCCCCAAGACCTTTTGCTTCGACCACTGCGACGGTGGTCAGATCAGCGGTGTACACATCCTCAACCAAGCCTTCTGGTGCCTGCATATCCTCTTTACCAACCATTTCACCGTCGACGGCATCAGTATCAACGTTGAAGATTACATCCCAAGCAGCGACGGCATTGACATCGACTCGTCTACCGACATCACCATCCGCAACACACATATCAAGGCACACGACGACTGCATCTCCATCAAGAGCGGGCGCGACGACGACGGGCGACGGGTGAACAAGGCCTCCCAGAACATTGTGGTAGAAGACTGCGTCTTCGACTACGGCCATGGAGGAGTGGCCATAGGTAGCGAGGTAAGCGGAAGCGTACGACACGTGCTCGTAAGACGGTGCCAGATGGCTGGGGAGAACTGGAATCCCATACGTTTCAAAAGCCAACCCTCAAGGGGCGGGGTGGTTGAAGATGTGTGTTTCGAAGACATCGACATCAACAATGCGAGAAATGTTTTCGAGGTCAACATGACCTGGCGCATGAAAGGTGCCATCAACCCGCCTTACCATCCCCTCACCACCCTCCGCAACATCACCTTCCGCAATATCCGCGCCAAGGCACAGCATGCCGGCAGCATCATCGGATTCGAAGACCAGCCCTTCGACCGCAATGTTTTCACTTTCGACAACTGTCGCCTGTCTGTCGGCACCCCTTTGCAAATCCAGCATGCCGATGTCGATACCAGCGGTGTGGTATATGAGTGACGGGCCAACGCATCGGATTTTGTAATGCACACGTTACAAATAGGTTAACCATTCAAAAAGAATTAAAAAACTTTAACCTAAAAGTGATTGCACGCCACATTTTTTGTGTGCAATCACTTTGGCAATCCATGCTTTTTTACTAATTTTGCAGTCGGTTTTGAAGACCGCATATCAACAACACGCAATTTATTACATTTTTTAAATATTTATTCAATGGCAAAGTTTGACAAGTCAGTTTTGGAGAAGTACGGTATCACCGGAGTGACCGAGGTTCTCTACAATCCCACTTACGAAGTGATGTTCAACGAGGAGACCAAAGAAGGTCTCACCGGTTTTGACAAGGGCCAGGAGACAGAACTTGGCGCCATCAACGTGATGACGGGTATTTATACCGGCCGTTCGCCTAAGGACAAGTTCATCGTGATGGACGAGAATTCGAAAGACACCGTATGGTGGACCAGCGAGGGTTACAAGAACGACAACCATCCCGCCTCTCAGGAGACATGGGAAGCCGTGAAGGAACTCGCCAAGAAAGAACTGTCGAACAAGAAACTCTATGTGGTCGACGGTTTCTGTGGCACCCACAAGGACACCCGTATGAAGGTGCGCTTCATCATGGAGGTGGCATGGCAGGCACATTTCGTGACCAATATGTTCATCCGTCCCCAGAACGAGGCCGACTTCGAGCAGGAACCCGACTTCGTGGTTTACAATGCCTCCAAGGCCAAGGTAGAGAACTACAAGGAACTGGGTCTGCACAGTGAGACTGCCGTTGTCTTCAACGTCACCTCAAAAGAGCAGGTCATCCTCAACACCTGGTATGGTGGTGAGATGAAGAAAGGTCTCTTCTCGATGATGAACTACTTCCTCCCGCTGAAGGGCATCGCCGCCATGCACTGCTCGGCAAATACCGACATGAACGGTGAGAACACCGCCATCTTCTTCGGCCTCTCCGGCACTGGAAAGACCACCCTCTCCACCGACCCGAAGCGCAAACTCATCGGCGACGACGAGCACGGCTGGGACGACGAGGGCGTGTTTAACTTCGAAGGCGGCTGCTACGCCAAGGTCATCAACCTCGACAAGGAGTCGGAGCCCGACATCTACAACGCCATCCGCCGCGATGCACTGCTCGAGAACGTGACCGTGGACGAGAACGGCAAGATTGACTTCGCCGACAAGAGCGTCACCGAGAACACCCGCGTAAGTTACCCCATCTACCACATCAAGAATATCCAGCGCCCTGCCAGCGAGGGTCCTGCCGCCAAGCAGGTAATCTTCCTGAGTGCCGACGCCTTTGGCGTACTGCCCCCGGTAAGCATCCTCGACAGCGAGCAGACAAAGTACTACTTCCTCAGCGGCTTCACCGCTAAGTTGGCTGGTACTGAGCGTGGCATCACTGAGCCCACCCCCACCTTCTCGGCTTGCTTCGGACAGGCTTTCCTTGAACTGCATCCCACAAAATATGCAGAGGAACTGGTGAAGCGCATGGAGAAGAGCGGTGCCAAGGCTTACCTCGTCAATACTGGCTGGAACGGTTCAGGCAAGCGTATCTCCATCAAGGATACCCGTGGCATCATCGACGCCATCCTCAACCACTCCATCGACAAGGCTCCGACGAAGACTATTCCTTTCTTCAACTTCACCGTGCCCACACAACTCGATGGCGTCGACCCGAACATCCTCGACCCGCGCGACACCTATGCCGATGCCGCCATCTGGGAGGAGAAGGCAAAGGACCTCGCCGGCCGCTTCATCAAGAACTTCGTGAAGTATGAGTCGAACGAGGCAGGCAAAGCCCTCGTGGCAGCCGGACCACAACTCTAATCACATACCACTTACTTGCCCCAGCCCACCAACACGTAGGCTGGGGCTTTTTTTGCCATAAACTTTCCTTTCCATACCCATCTTTAGAAAGTAGATTCATAGTATATTCGACTCTTTTTATTCCTCTTCACCCCCTCAACTCCTAAAAGACAGCGAATGCAACATTTGTTTCGGCTTTATTCTTCATAAACACTTTGATAAATAAACTATTATATGTACCTTTGCCGCCGATTATTCCATTCTACACCAATGAAAAAAAACCTTACTTTCATTCTTGCACTGGTAGCAGCCTTGGCAGTACAAGCCAGGGTCATTACCATTACTGTGAGTGATGTCCGTTATCAGACGATAACGGGCTTTGGTGCTGCCTGCTGCGATGGAGCCATGTGCCCATTCGGCAACGACACACAACCTGTAAAACTTCTCTACGGCCCAAAATCTAAGATTGGGCTTAACATCATGCGTATGGAGATTTCGCCCAACTTCATCGGCGACGTCGTTGTTCCTGAGTGGAACTACTGGGACTCTCCTTACGACTGGAAAGGTTCCCTGCCTTCTGCCAAGATTGTCAAGGAGCGTGGAGGCATCGTCTTTGGCACCCCCTGGTCACCTCCAGGCGAATACAAGACCAACGGAACCGCCCAGGGTGGCAACAGCGAGGACCAGGGCTATCAGCGCGGCGAACTCCGCGAAGATTGCTACGACAAGTTTTTCCCGTGGCTGAACACCTTCTTGGAGTATATGAAGTCGAATGGTGTCGATGTTGACGCCGTGTCTGTGCAGAATGAGCCCGACTGGTGGGTGAGTTATTCCGGATGTCTTTATACTCCGCAGCAGCAACTCAATCTGGTGAAAAACTATGCCCACATGCTCGACAGGGAGACCTACAACGGTGTGCGCCTCATCAGTGCCGAGCCCCTTGGCTTCGACCCCAATTATTCCAACATGCTCTTGCAAGACGAGACGGCACGCAACCAAATCGACATCATTGCAGGTCATATCTATGGCCATCCACCTCTTGTCAACCTGAAGAACGCAGCCGAACTGGCATCGAAGTACGGCAAGGAAGTGTGGATGACAGAGCATTCCGTGACCGACAACATCCAGCGTCTGCCCAACTGGCACGAGCAACTGCTCTTTGCCGAGGAACTGAACGAGTGTATGCAGGCTGGCTGCACGGGCTATATCTACTGGTATATGCGGGCCCATTGGGCCTTTGTCGGCACAGGCGAGTCGGAGTATGGTGCCGACAACGTCAAGAACCAGTTGTTGCCCCGTGCCTACGTCATGGCCCACTTCTCCAAGCATGTCACCGGCTCCACCCGTCTTGATGCCAAATGCAACACCGCCACTGGCACCAATGCGGCATTTGAGACCACGGCCTACATCAAGGGCGACTCCCTCATCGTCATGGCCATTGACACCACCGCGAACAGTGGCGACCTAAAGATAAAACTGCCCTTCAAGGTGAAAAGCGGCATTCATGTGAAATCTACTGCCAACGACTGTCTCTTGCAGGAGTCGACTATCGACATTGCCGAGCCTGTGGATGAAATAATGGTTGAGAAGCCGGAACGCAGTCTGAACACCTATATCTTCATCATCGACAGAGAGGATGAAGCCATCAGGGAATTCACCCAGGCCGACCGCAAAGTCTCCAAGACATATTACGACCTGAGTGGCCGCCGCATGGAAACACCGCATGGAGTATGTATTGAGAAGTGCTCCGACGGTTCTTCTCGGGTTGTTTATATGGAGCAATAGATGACCAGCATCCTCTTTGGGGGAATATACAAAAAACCTGTTTTCACGGCTGTGGGAACAGGTTTTTTTGGTGCTCAACACCAAGGGTGAGTAGAGACGGCATAATCCCACCACCAGCCCTTTGACCTATATCAAAAAAACACACAAAAAATGGGAAAACGTCTTAAAAGATTTGTACATAAGCGCATTACATTGTAATTTTGCATCGTGTTCGTGAGAATACTTTTTCATTAGGTTAGTAGTTTGATAGATTTTAAGGTAAAGATTATGTTATTAGATTTCGAGACAACGGTGATGTTGGCCGGGGTTGCCATTGCGACCATACTGAGTGTCATCACTTTGGTAAAGACCAACATACGTTGAATTGTTTTCAGGAGGCCGGTGTGAGTGACTCATGTCGTCCTCTTTTTTTGTTGCCAAAAGTTGAATTTAAATCTAAACAGACCTTAAAAAACACGCATTAAATCCATAAATTACATAATAAACTGACAAAAAGACGTTTTATTTGCGGAATTCTGCTTAAATTTGCAACCAAAATTTGCAAGGCGAAGTCTATCTTTCCGCTTGTAGGCACAGATTCCGACAGGTGGGAGGATATGATTTGCAATCGACATTCAAGAATAATTGACATGAGAAGGAACAGTATATCTTTCTATCTTTTATCCATTGTTTTCCTCTTCGCCTCCTGTCTGGGAGACAGCGAAGAGACTACCGTGTATCCGAGCGATGCCGTCATCACCTCGTTTGCCCTTGGCACACTCAAGCAATATGTCACCACCAAGGCAAAGGATGGCAGCGACAGCACCTACACCAAAGACGTGGCAGGCAACACCTACAAGTTCTACATCGACCAGGTGAACCACGAGATTTACAATCCCGACTCCCTGCCCTACGGCACTGACGTAAAACACGTGCTGTGCAATGTGACGAGCAAGAACTCGGGCACCATCACCATACAGAAGTTGAACAGCGACACGCTGCAGTATTACACCAGCACCGACACCATCGACTTCACCACCAAACGCACATTCAGAGTGTTCTCGCTCGACGGCACTAATACTCAGAACTACACCGTGAGCGTGAACGTGCACCAAGAATACCCCGACACTCTCCTCTGGAGCAATACTGCCACCAACGCTGCCTTTGCAGAGGCCAACGCCATGAAAGCCCTCTCGTGCAACGACAAGGTGTTTGTAGTGGTGAGCAACGGTCTCCAGTCGAACATCTACTGCACCGACGAGAACGACGGCACGGCATGGACCCCTATAGCATGGAACATCAACGGCCCGGTGCCCACCAATGCCTATGAGAACATCGTTACCAACGGCGACTGTCTCTATCTACATGCATTCGGCAATATCCTCCGTTCTCAAGACGGCCACTATTGGGAGAAGACCAGCGACAACAGCAGCATCAGCAAACTCGTGGCAGCCAGTGGCAATACACTCTTTGCCCTCCGTGGTCCTGGCATCCTCGTGGCCTCCAATGACGAAGGCACCACATGGACCACAGAACTCCTCGATGACAACGCCTCGCTCCTGCCCACCCAAGACCTGTCGACCTGCGAGATTTACTCGCGCATCAATAAAGATACCAGAACCATCAAGTTCATCGGCAACCGCGACCTCGCCACCTATCCCGGCGACACCCACGCCCAGGTATGGAGCAAACTCGTAGAAGGCAGCGACATGAGTGGCAGATGGATGTACACCAACCCCAACGACCTTGCCCACCTCATGCTCCCACGACTCAATGCTCTCCAGGTGACGGCGGTAGGTGCCAGACTCCTGGCTGCCGGCTGCTCCGACACCCAGAAGAAGTTCTACTATAGCGACGACGGAGGAATCTATTGGTATACCAAGAATTCCTACGACCTTCCCGGCCAGGAAGCCATCACCGGTCCATTTGCCATGACCACCGACAGCCACGGCAACATCTGGATGGTGTTCAGTGACTCTGGGAACGTATGGAGAGGACATGTCACCAGCGATGGGAAGAGCAAGGTGCCCACTGCCATCACCGAATAAACACATTGCGAGAGATGAAAAAGGCACTGGTCGTCATACTGATGTTGCTGCCTGCCATGACCTATGCGCAGGGCGACGTGGAATATCGCATGGAGATAGGTGCCGGACTGGGACTGCTGTCGTATCAGGGCGACTTCAACGGTAGCCTGTTCAAGAACCAACAACCCATGGCATCGGTGCTGCTGCGACGCATCATCAACCCCTACCATGGATTCAAACTCGCCCTCTCGGCAGGTACACTCAAAGGGTCGTCGAAAGATGAAAAGACCTACTACCCTGAGTTGGCAGAGACACCATACAACTTCTCGAACACCATGGTCGACCTGTGTGCCACCTATGAATACAACTTCTGGCCCTATGGCACCGGGCGCGACTACCGAGGAGCAAAACGGCTCACCCCCTTCATTTTCGGAGGCTTGGGAGCCACCTTTGTGAAGACCGATGATAAAAATGTGTTCACCGCTAACCTTCCCATAGGCATCGGGGTGAAATACAAGTTGGCCGACCGCCTGAACCTCGGCGTGGAATGGGCTATCCACTTCTCGCTGAACGACAAACTCGACGGCATGGCCGACCCATATAAAATAACCAGCAGCGGTGCATTCAAGAACACCGACTGCTACTCGGCCCTGCAGGTGACCCTCACCTACAGTTTCATGGCCAAATGTAGAACTTGTCATAATGAAGATGAATAAATTGGATTTGAACCGCATACCCAAGCATATTGCCATCATCATGGACGGCAACGGGCGGTGGGCGTTGGAACAGGGGAAGCCCCGCAGTTTTGGTCATCAGGCAGGAGTAGACGCCGTGCGACGCATCACTTCGGAATGCACCCGCCTAGGCGTGAAATACCTTACGCTCTACACCTTCTCCACCGAGAACTGGAACAGGCCCACCGATGAGATTGCCTCGCTGATGAGTCTGGTGCTCTCCTCTCTCGAAGACGAAATCTTCATGAAGAACAACGTGAGATTCAAAGTCATCGGAGAGATAGAGCGGTTGCCCGAAGACGTACAGGCCAAGTTGCGTGAGACGATGGAGCATACCGCCGCCAACGACACCATGGAGATGATAGTGGCACTGAGTTACTCTTCAAGGTGGGAAATCACCAAAGCCACCCGCGAGATAGCAGCAGAAGTGAAAGCGGGCAAAATCGACATCGACGACATCAACGAAGAGATGCTCTCACAACATATGGTCACCAACTTCATGCCCGACCCCGAACTCCTGATACGCACGGGGGCAGAAGTGAGGATATCCAATTACCTACTGTGGCAGATTGCATACGCTGAACTGTATTTCTGCGACACCTATTGGCCCGACTTCATGGAGGAAGACCTGCACAAGGCCATCGAATGCTACCAGAATCGCCAGAGAAGGTTTGGAAAGACCGAGGCACAGGTAGAAGAGAACATCCTATAACACTGACAATTCGCTGAGAATGAACTATATGAGGAAAATCCTTGCGCTATGGGCGCTCTTGGTGACCGTCACCAACCTGCACGCCCAGGAAAAAATCATCAATCCCGACATCTCCTATGCCGGAATACCACGCTCCTATATCCTGGGAGGCATTTCCGTATCGGGAGTGGAGGGATATGAAGACTTCGTGCTCACGAGCATATCAGGACTCTCCGAAGGACAGACCGTCACCATACCCGGCAACGAGGTGACGGATGCCGTGAAGAGATACTGGCGGCACGGCCTCTTCTCCAATGTCAGCATCTCGGCCGACTCCATCGTTGGCGACAAGATCTACCTGCACATCCGCCTGGCGGTGAGACCCAGGATATCTGCCATCAACTATATCGGTCTGAAGAAATCAGAACGTGAAGACATGGAGGCCAAACTCGGTATCATCATAGGAGGGCAGATTACACCCAACATCATTGACCGCGCCAAGATTCTCGCCAAGAAATACTTCGACGACAAAGGCTACAAGAATGCCGAGATAACCATTCGCCAGCGTGACGACGTGACCAACAAGAACCACGTGATTCTCGACTTTGAGGTAGACAAGAAGGAGAAGATGAAGGTGCATGAGATCATCATCGAGGGCAACGAGCAACTCAGCGACAGCAAGATCAAAGGCGGACTGTTCAGGAAAGGTGCCTTCTCGAAGACCCATGAAGCAGGCAAACTCAGTTCTTTCCTCAAGGCCAAGAAGTTTACCCCCGAGAGGTGGAAGGAAGACAAGCAAAAACTCATCGAGAAATACAATGAGCACGGATACCGCGATGCTATGATCGTAGAAGACAGCGTATGGAACTTCGACGACAATCACGTCAACGTCTACATAAAAGTGGACGAGGGAAGGAAATACTACATCCGCAACATCACATGGGTAGGCAACACCGTATACCCCACCGACTACCTCAGCAGTGTGCTCGGCATGGAGAAAGGCGATGTCTACAACCAGAAACTGATGAACAAACGTCTTTCTGAAGACGATGATGCAGTGGGCAACAACTACTGGAACAACGGATACTTGTTCTACAACCTGCAACCCACCGAGGTGAATATCGTCGGCGACTCCATTGACCTGGAGATGCGCATCATCGAAGGACAGCAGGCACACATCAACAGGGTGCGCATCAACGGCAACGACCGGCTCTACGAAAATGTGGTGCGTCGAGAACTGCGCACCAAACCCGGCGACCTCTTCTCGAAAGAGGCATTGCAACGCTCCGCCCGTGAGTTGGCCTCGATGGGACACTTCGACCCCGAGAAGGTAAATCCCGATGTGAAGCCCAACTACGAAGACGGTTCGGTAGACATCAACTGGGAATTGGAACAGAAGTCGAACGACCAAGTGGAGTTCTCGCTGGGATGGGGACAAACGGGTGTCATCGGACGTGTGGGTCTGAAACTCAACAACTTCTCGATGCGCAACCTGTTCCGCAAGAACCGTGAGCACCGCGGTATCATGCCTATTGGCGACGGTGAGGTGCTCTCCATCGGTGCACAGACCAACGGTACCTACTACCAGTCGTACAACGCCTCGTACTCCACAGAGTGGTTTGGCGGCAAACGACCCATACAGTTCAGTATCGGTGCCTACTACTCCAAGCAGACCGACGTATCGAGCACCTACTACAACTCCGCCTACCGCTATGGTTATTACAACTATCTCTACGGCGGCTATGGCAGCAGTTACTACAACAATTACGAAAACTACTACGACCCCGACAAATACGTGAAACTCTTCGGTGCCTCTCTGGGATGGGGAAAACGCCTACGCTGGCCCGACGACTACTTCACCCTGTCGATGTCGGTGGCCTTCACACGTTACATGCTGAAGAACTGGAGTTACTTCCTCATCACCACTGGAAACTCCAACAACCTCAACTTCAACATCTCGCTCAATCGTGTGTCGACCGACAACCAACTCTTCCCACGAAAAGGTTCGGAGTTCACACTGTCGCTCTCCATCACACCACCATGGTCAACATGGGAGAACAAAGACTTCGAGCACCTCGCCACCGACTACCGCTCTGCCACCTATACCCAAGAGCAGCAGGAGAAATACCGCTGGGTGGAATACCACAAATGGAAGTTCAAGTCGCGCACCTATACCGCACTCACCGGTGGCACGAAGTGCCTCGTGCTCATGACCCGTGTGGAGTTGGGATTGCTCGGCTACTACAATAAATTCAAGAAATCGCCGTTTGAAACCTACTATGTGGGTGGCGACGGTATGAGTGGATACTCCACGGGATATGCCGAGGAGACCATAGCCCTGAGAGGTTACGACAACGGTTCGCTCACACCCAACGGAGCGCCCGGATATGCCTACGACAGGCTCACACTCGAGTTGCGCTATCCCTTCCTCCTGGGCAACACCACCATCTACGGCCTCACATTCCTTGAAGCCGGTAACGCGTGGACAGACCCGAAGAAGTTCAATCCATTCGATATGAAGCGGTCGGCTGGTGCCGGTGTGCGCATCTTCCTGCCTATGGTGGGCTTGATGGGTATCGACTGGGCCTACGGCTTCGACAAGGTTTGGGGCAAGAAAGGCGGCTCACAGTTCCACTTCATTCTCGGACAAGAATTCTAAATCGCGAAAACCGCCAAAACAATGGCCTCTACCAAAGAAAGATGGCCATGGCGGAAAAGACAACACCCCTTTATATAACAAAAAACCATTCATGACATGAGAAAACTGATAATGATGAGCCTGATGGCGCTGGCAGCGCTGACGGCTAGCGCACAGAAATTCGCGCTGATTGACATGGACTACATCCTAAAAAACATACCTGCCTATGAGCGTGCCAACGAGCAACTCAACCAGGTCTCAAAGAAATGGCAGGCCGAGGTAGAGGCCCTCAACACCGAGGCAGCCACCATGTACAAAAACTATCAGAACGAGGTAGTGTTCCTCTCACAAGAGCAGAAGAAAAAGCGCCAGGAAGACATCATGGCCAAGGAGAAGGAAGCCAGTGACCTGAAGCGCAAGTATTTCGGTCCGGAAGGCGAACTCTTCAAGAAGCGCGAGAGTCTGATGACCCCCATTCAGGAGGAGATTTACACCGCGGTGAAAGACATTGCCGAACTGCACAGTTACTCACTCATTCTCGACCGTGCCAGCGACTCGGGCATCATCTTCGGTTCGCCAAAGGTCGACATCAGCAATGAAGTGCTCAAGAAACTCGGCTACTCCACCGACTGACCTCACTGAAGGTATGGTGCATGACAAATATCTACAAGATGCGGAAAATCCACTCTTTTTTTTGAGTTTTGCACTGCATTATGTAACTTTGCCGCTGAAATTTGGGAACGGGGGCTCAACCCATGCCCACATTATATAATAATAAGGAAAAAAAAGAATATCAATTTAAACCAAGACAAGAAAATGAAAAGAACAATCTTAATGTTGTTGTTGTTTGCTCCTCTGGCACTCTTCGCCCAGAAGTTCGGACATGTTGATTCACAGTCCATCATCCAGTCGCTGCCCGACTACAGCAGGGCTATGGGTGAATTAGAGGCAAAAGGAAAAGAACTCGAAAACGAACTTCAGGCCTCTCAAGCCGAACTGCAGCGTCTGGTGGAGGATTATAATAAGAAGAAGGACACTATGAACGCCACACAGCAGCAAGAAACCGAGAACAGCCTGAATGAAAAAATCCAACGCTTTCAACAACAGCAACAGCAATCTCAGCAAGACTTTGAGAAAGCACGAGCAGATAAACTACAACCCATTATCAACAAAGTGAGCCAAGCCATTGAAACCGTAGCCAAAGCAGGTGGATACGTCTATGTTATGGACATTGCTACTTTAGGAAACGCCATGTACATCAACGACACCATCAGCAAGGACCTCACCGCTGATGTGAAGGCCCAACTCACCAAGATGAAATAAGGAGTAGCGGCTACCATGCCCTGCTTTGCGAAAACCGACTATATAAGGGCAGACCATGGCGTCTGCCCTTATTATTAAAAAAACACCCTTCCGGTTGGCCTGATGGCTGGCCAATGTAAAACTCCATACGCATGAAAAGAATTGTTTTGCTATTCCTCCCGCTGCTCTTCCCCCTCATGGTGGGTGCACAGGTGAAGTTCGGCTATTTCAGTTATGAACAGACACTGAAGTGGATGCCCGAATACAAGATTGTCGTAGACAACATGAATGACTTGAAGTCGAAATACGATGCCGAGACGAAGCGTGTGGAAGAAGAGTTCAACAGGAAGTATGAGGAATTCCTCGACGGCCAACGCGACTTTGCCCCCACTATCCTGCAGAAGCGCCAGACGGAGTTGCAGGAACTCCTCAACCGCAATGTGGCTTTCAAGGCAGAATCGGAACGATTGCTGGCAGAGGCAGAGAAAGAAGCATTCGCCCCCCTGCACCAGAAACTCAGCAACGCCCTTCAGAAAATAGGAGCACAGAATGGGTATGCTTTCATCCTCAACACCGATGGCAATGCATGTCCATACATCGACCCCACTATGGGCGAGGATGTGACCAACATGCTAAAAGAAGCCCTGAAATGAAACCCTTTACCCAGGCCCCAGGTCCCATCGGAGTCTTCGACTCCGGCTATGGCGGACTGACCATACTGCATGCCATCAGGCAGCAGATGCCACAGTACGACTTCATCTACTTAGGCGACAACGCGCGCACTCCATACGGCACGCGTTCCTTCGACGTGGTGTATGAATTCACCCGACAGGCTGTCGTCAAACTCTTCGAGATGGGGTGCCACCTGGTAATCCTTGGGTGCAACACCGCCTCTGCCAAGGCACTGCGCACCATACAGCAAGAAGACCTTCCCCTGCTCGACCCCCATCGCCGCGTGCTGGGCATCATCCGTCCCACTGCCGAAGTCATCGGACAACTCACCACCACCCGCCATGTGGGCGTGCTTGCCACCGAAGGAACCATCAAGAGCAAGAGTTATGACCTGGAGATAGCGAAGCAACACCCCGATATCTCCGTCACCGGCCTGGCTTGTCCGATGTGGGTGCCATTGGTGGAGAACAAGGAAGCCGAAAGTCCCGGTGCCGACTATTTCGTGAAAGCGAAACTCGACCAGTTGATGGAACTCGACCCCCTGATTGATGCCGTGATACTGGGATGCACCCACTATCCCTTGCTCTTGCCAACAATCATGCGCCATGTGCGTCCCGGCGTACGCATCATACCACAAGGCGACTATGTGGCAAAGAGTCTGGAAGACTATCTTTTCAGGCATCCTGAAATGGAGCAGAAATGTCGTCAAGGAGGTCATGTGCGCTACCTCACTACCGAGAACACCGAACGGTTTGAAGACAGTGCGTGGATATTCCTGCACGAGAAGGCACAGGTGGAACACGTTGACTTATAACCCCGACCAGATAAAATTGAAAAAGAACGATAGAAATAATAATTTAAGACATTGCAGCCCAACTAAATAAACAAATATGCAAGAAACAAGACAGAACCGCATAGCCCGACTTCTCCAGAAAGAACTGAGTCTGATATTCCAGTCGCAGACACGCATGATGCGTGGGGTGATGGTAAGCGTGACACGTTGCCGCATCTCGCCCGACCTGAGTATCTGCACGGCCTATCTCAGCGTTTTTCCTTCGGAGAAAGGCGAGGAAATCATCAACAATGTTAATGCCAACGTCAAGACCATCAGGTATGACCTGGGCACCAAGGTGCGCAACCAACTACGCATCATCCCCGAGTTGCGCTTTTTCATCGACGACTCCCTCGACTATATTGACCATATCGACGAACTGCTAAAGAAGTAAGGAAAGGTGAATTTCCCGTTCTACATCGCCCGGCGATATCTCTTCTCGAAAAAGAGCACACACGCCATCAACCTCATCAGTGCCATCTCGGTGTTGGGGGTGGCGGTGGCCACTATGGCACTTGTCGTCACGCTTAGCGTATTCAATGGATTCCACGACCTCGTGGCTACATTCTTCACCTCTTTCGACCCCCAAATCAAGGTAGTGCCAGTAAAGGGGAAGACAGCCCCTGCCGATGACCCCATACTCGACAAGATACGTAGTTTGCCACAGGTCGATGTAGCCACAGAAACCGTTGAAGACCAAGCACTTGCCATCTATGGCGACAGACAAGCAATGGTGATGGTGAAGGGTGTTGAAGACAACTTCAGTCAACTTACCCATATCTCGGAAATCCTCTACCCCGACCAGGGCATCGGCATCGACTTGCATGCCGCCAACCTCGAGTATGGCATCCCCGGCATACGTCTGGCACAAATCCTAGGTTTGGGCGCATTGTGGAGAGGATACCTGCACGTGTATGCGCCACAGCGTGAGGGACAACTCGACATGACCAATCCCGAGGGTGCTTTCGTAGAAGACTCGCTCCTGTCGATGGGCGAGGTGTTCAATGTGAGCCAGTCGAAATACGACCGCAGTTATATCATCACCTCCATCGCGTTCGCCCGCAACCTCTTCGGGCAGCAGGGGATGTTGTCGGCACTCGAACTACGGCTGAAGCCAGGCAGCAACCTTGATGCCGTGAAACGCGAAATGCGCAAACTGGCGGCCGACAAATACCAAGTGCTCGACCGTTACGAGCAGCAAGCCGACACGTTCAAAATCATGAGCATAGAGAAGTTGCTGGCGTATGTGTTTCTCACATTTATCCTTGTCGTGGCGTGCTTCAATATCATCGGTTCTCTGTCGATGCTCATCATCGACAAGAAGGAGGATGTGGCCACCCTGAGAAATCTTGGAGCCTCCAACCGGCAGATATCCAAGATATTCTTATTTGAGGGAAGGATGATTGCCACGGCAGGAGCCATCCTGGGCATTCTACTCGGACTGCTGCTCTGCTGGCTGCAGCAGACTTTCGGACTGGTGTCATTGGGCAGCAGCAGCGGCTCGTTTGTTGTCGATGCCTATCCCGTGAGCGTACATTTCTGGGATATCATTGTCATCTTCTTCACGGTGATTGTCGTGGGATGGGTGGCCGTGTGGTATCCCGTCCGCCATCTGAGCCGCAGACTGTTGGCAGAATAAATCAAGTTTTTTGCACTTTTAGGTCTTTAGAAACCTTATGGTCTTCAAGGTCTTTAAAGATTTGGGGAGTATTTCTCCACCACACGCATGAGGGTCAACCCATCGCGCAGGGGGAGAATCACCTTCTCCACCCTGGTATCATGGGCCACGAAGTCGTTGAACTCTTCGATGCCACGGGTCTGGTGGTCTTTATCATAAGCGTGGTCTATCACATGACCGTCCCAAAGGGTGTTGTCGGCAAGGATAAAGCCACCGGGGCGCACCACACGCAGCGCCATTTCATAAGTAGGCAGATAGGTTCGCTTGTCGCCATCTAGGAATGCCATGTCAAAGGTGATGCCCAGCCGGGGTGCCTCGGTGATGGCATCGCCAATCATAAACGTGATTTTGTCGGCCACCGTCGACCCCTCTATCCACGGACGGGTGAAGTCTTCCTGTTCATCGTTGATTTCGAAGGTATACACCATGCCGCCCTCTTCCAGTCCCTCTGCCATGCAGATGGCGCTATAGCCGCTGAAGGTGCCCACCTCGAGGATGTTTTTGGGCCTGATCATCCGCACCAGCATTTTCAGCAGCCTCCCTTGCAGGTGGCCACTGGCCATTCGTCCTGCCAGCAGATGGATGTTGGTGGCACGATAGAGTCGGTGAAGATAGTCGCCCTCTGGGTCAATATGTTCCAGGATATAGGCGTCGAGTTGCTCTTGAAGGGTCATTTGCCGATGGCTTTCAGGGCTTCCACAGCCAGTCGGTAGGAGTCGAGCCCGAAGCCGCAAATCACACCCTTACAGGCTGCGCTGATCATCGATTTGTGGCGGAAGGCCTCGCGTTGGTGCACGTTGGAGATATGCACTTCCACTACGGGGCAGCGCATGGCACGGATACAGTCGTGCAACGCCACACTGGTATGGGTATAGGCCCCTGCATTGAGTACCACGCCGTCGTAGTCGAATCCCACCTCTTGCATCTTGTCAATCAGTTTGCCCTCCACATTGCTCTGGAAGTAGTCGATCTCCACATCGGGATACATGGCCCTGAGTTTGGGGAGGTAACTCTCAAAGGATTCGTCGCCATAGATTCCCGGTTCCCTCACCCCAAGCAGGTTGAGATTAGGGCCATTGATAATCTGTATTCTCATATCTTGCTTTCTTTTTTTGCCAAAATTACGCATTTTTGGCCAATCCCACAAGAAAAGGTGAATTATTTGGTAATGAACGCAAAAATCACTACCTTCGCCAGCAGAAAACCGTCACAGATGAACAGTTCCACCCCAGTATTCACCGCCTACCGACGCTACCTGCGCCTGCAGCGCAACTTCTCTGCCAACACCGTAGAGGCCTATCTGGCCGACTTGCAGAAGTTGCTCTCTTATCTCGATGGTGCCGGCATCAGTATCGAGGAGGCCACACTCGACGACCTACGGCATTTCGCCGCCGGACTGCACGACATCGGCATCAGCCCCCGCTCACAGTGCCGCATCCTCAGTGGGGTGCGCTCGTTCTACCGGTTCATGCTGCTCGACGGAAGGATGGAGAACGACCCCACCGAATTGTTGGAGTCGCCGCAGTTGGGCGAGCATCTGCCCGAAGTGCTTACCACCGACGAGGTAGACCGCATGGAAGCGGCGGTAGACCTGTCGAAATGGGAGGGGCACCGCAACAGGGCCATCGTGGAGGTGCTGTTCAGTTGTGGACTGCGGGTGTCGGAGTTGGTTACGCTCCGCCTGTCATCTCTCTATCTCGACCAAGGTTTTATCAGGGTGATGGGGAAAGGGAGTAAGGAGCGACTGGTACCCATCTCGCAGCGTGCCATTACCGAACTGGGGTTCTGGTTCGACGACCGCTGCCACATGGACATCCGCCGGGGCGAGGAAGACTACGTTTTTCTCAACCGCCGGGGCAGTCATCTCACACGCACGATGATTCTCATCATCATCAAGCAGTTGGCTGCTGAGGCGGGCATCGCCAAGACGGTCAGTCCCCACACCCTGCGCCACTCGTTTGCCACCGTGCTCCTCGAAGGCGGAGCCGACTTGCGTGCCATCCAGGTGATGCTGGGGCATGAGAGCATCGGCACCACTGAGATTTACACCCATATCGACATGACTACCCTCCGACAACAGATTCTGGAACACCATCCGAGGAATATAGAGAAGGTTTGAGATTTGAGATTTGAGATTTGAGGTTTGAGATTTGAGGTTTGAGGTTTGAGGTTTATCATGCTTAGCATGATGAACATCGGCGGCACCTCAGCAATTGAAGTAAACTTCATTGCACTGACATTTGTCGACCTCGAACGCGACTCGGCAGTGTTTGAACAAGTTCACACTGCACTCACTGCTTACTCGGTTCGGCTTGCACGATGTTTGAGGTTTTGCTATAACCAAAACAGGGCGTGCCGAAGCACACCCTGTTCATATTCTTAGCGATTGGTTGTTATTATTCGTAATACTCGATAGTACGGGCTTCTTCCATTTCCTGACCCATCATCGATGTCTTGCGGCTGATCCAGTTGCCTTTGGAGTCGAACTTATAGTCAGAATACGGAGATTCCATCTCCTGGCCACCGAAGTTCATCACGGCCTTTGCAACATTGCCGTTAGCATCATATACGTATTTTTGCTCCATCGAACCCATGCCGAAATCAATGGTCTGGCTCTTCACTTTACCATTCTCCCAAGTATACTTGATAGTGATTTCCATATTTCCACCATCCATACCTTGAGTAACCATTGTAGCCGACTGGAGATAACCATCAGCATCATAGACGACATCTTTCATGCCTTCTTGAATCATCTTGCCTTCCACGGTGAAGTTGGTGACCTGGGCTTGACCCATACGCGAAGAAGTAATCGACTTGACAGGACCTTTAGCGTCATTGGCCTCCACGTCGTGGAATTTGGTTTGTGCCTGCATGGCGAAAGGAACAGCAAGCAGAGCGAGCATCATGAATGCTTTCTTCATCATTGTTTTCATTTTGAAAAATAGTTTAGTTAAAAATATGAGTTGAAAATTAGTTAGACAGCAAGGGAATTCATCCTAAAGGATGCATAAACCTGCATGAAGTTTGACGTTTTACTTATCATAAGGTTTAATTGGAACGAAGAAAAATCCTCAATGACGTCTATGATTATTTTGTCATGTATTCGGTTTACACTATGCTGCCGCAACGCAGCGAAATGAGGTGGCGGCACCTCAACAAACCAAAGAAAAAGGTGTTTTTTCTTTGCTTTGTCTTCGGTTTGCACTAACTTTGACTGTGTCGAAGTGAGGCGGCACCTCAACAAACCAAAGAAAAAGGTGTTTTTTCTTTGCTTTGTCTTCGGTTTGCACTAACTTTGCAACCCTAATAATAAAAATAGTATCACATGGCATATTTATTCACATCCGAATCCGTTTCAGAAGGCCATCCCGACAAGGTGGCCGACCAGATATCCGACGCTTTGCTCGACCAGTTTCTCGCCTACGACGACGAGGCCCGCTGCGCCATCGAGACATTCGTCACCACCGGACAAGTAGTAATCATGGGCGAGGTGCATTCCGAAGCCTATATCGACCTGCAGACCATTGCCCGCAACACCATCAAGCGCATTGGCTACACCAAGTCGGAATACCAGTTTGACGGCGACTCCTGCGGCATCCTCACTGCCATTCACGAGCAGAGTGCCGACATCAATCGTGGCGTAGACCGCGAGGAAGCCGAGCAACAAGGCGCCGGCGACCAGGGCATGATGTTCGGCTATGCCACCAACGAGACCGAGAACTATATGCCCGTATCTCTCGACCTCGCCCACCTCATCATGTCGACCCTGGCCGAGATACGCAAGGAAGGCAAGGAGATGACCTACCTGCGGCCCGATGCCAAGAGTCAGGTGACGGTGGAATACTCCGACGACAATGTTCCCCAGCGCATCGACACCATCGTGGTGTCGACCCAGCACGACGATTTCGACGAAGACCAGCGCATGCTTGATACCATCAAGAACGATGTCATCCACATCCTCATGCCAAGGGTGAAGTCGAAAATCAGGAGCGAGAAAGTGCTCGCCCTCTTCCACGACGACATCAAATACCATGTCAATCCCACGGGGAAGTTCGTCATCGGTGGTCCTCATGGCGACACCGGTCTCACCGGCCGCAAGATTATCGTCGACACCTATGGAGGAAAAGGAGCCCATGGCGGTGGAGCCTTCTCCGGGAAAGACTCGAGCAAGGTAGACCGCTCGGCTGCCTATGCCGCCCGCCACATCGCGAAGAATATGGTGGCAGCAGGGGTGAGCGACGAGATGTTGGTGCAAGTGAGTTATGCCATTGGCGTGGCAGAGCCTGTGAGCATCTACGTCAACACCTACGGCCGTTCGCACGTCGACATGACCGATGGCGAGATTGCCTTGCGCATCAAGAAAATGTTCGACCTTCGTCCGAAAGCCATCGAGCGCCAACTCCAACTGCGCCAGCCCATCTATTTCGAGACCGCTGCCTATGGGCATATGGGGCGCCGCTGCCAGAAAGTCAGCAAGACATTCACCAGCCACTATCATCCCACCCGCACCATCGAGGTGGAACTGTTCACTTGGGAAAAACTCGACCTTGTGGAACAGATTCAAAAGGAGTTCAACCTGAAATAGCGATTCTACTGACCAGTGAAGAAAACCACTTATCAGATTATCAGCGAATTGCCAAAGGACGCTACCGAGTGGCAGAAAGACTCTGCCGTGCAGGCTTATTTCCATCCCGGCGAGAACAACCACTACAGCGACCAGCCCGACACCCTTGGACTGCCCGGGCAACGAGCCGACGCCACTCATATTGTAGACTATGGAAAGTTGTGCCGCCCCGATGCCTTTGCCGACACACTCTTCCAAGGCCGCGGCACAGCACAAGTTGGCTTATCCGCCCCTGATGTGCCCTATCACACTGGCTCCGACTGGCTGATATCCTCCTCGCTCATCATCGGCATGCTCGCGGCCATCCTGGCCTTCGCCGTGTCGAGAGGATTCGTTGAACGACAAGTGAAGAACTTCTTTTACACCGAAAACGAGCGCACCACTACCATCCCCGACACGACATCTGAGTTGCGCAACCAGATACTGCTCGTGGCCTTCACCTGCCTCATCCTTGCCGTGGCATACTATTGCTATGCCCTCTTCTGGAACGGCAACCAATTCGACGTGGCATCCAATAGCCAACTCATCGGCATCTATATCGCTGCTTTCGTAGGGTATTTCCTCTTCAAGACCATACTCTACCAATTCGTCAACTGGGTATTCTTTGACAGGAAAAAAATCGAACAATGGAACAAGTCGGTGCTTTTCCTCACTGCCATGGAAGGGTTGATGGCGGCACCTGCCGTGATGCTTTTCGTTTTTGGCAACTTATCGCTTACAGCATGCCTTATCATTGTCGCTATTGTAGCCACTTTTGCCAAAATCTGCACTTTTTATAAGTGTTATCTTATCTTTTTTAAACGATTTGGAGCGTTTTTGCAAATATTTTTGTACTTTTGTGCGCTCGAATTGATACCCTTGGTTGGATTGGTCGAGTTATTGGAGGCTTTCAACAATAATTTGATAATAAATTTTTAGTACATTTATGATAAAGAAGATTTTGGTGTCACAGCCCAGGCCGACGAGTGAGAAATCACCTTATTTCGACATTGCGCGTGAATTTGGAGTGGAATTGATTTTCCGTCCCTTCATCAAGGTCGAAGGACTGACTGCCAAGGAATTCCGTCAGCAAAAGGTGAACATTCTCAACTACACTGCCATCGTGTTCACTTCCCGGCATGCCATCGACAACTTCTTCAAATTGTCAAAAGACCTGCGTGTCACCATCCCCGAAGACATGAAATATTTCTGCGTGACAGAGACCATCGCGCTCTATATCCAGAAATATGTGCAATACCGCAAGCGTAAGGTGTTCTTCGGCACAACAGGAAAAATCGTCGACCTCGTGCCACTCATGGTGAAGCACAAGACAGAGAAGTTTCTCTTGCCCATGAGCGACGTGCACAACAACGACGTGGCAGAACTGCTCGACGCCAAGAAACTCGAGCACAAGGAATGTGTGATGTATCGCACCGTAAGCGATGACTTCACACCAGAAGAGGTAGAGCAGTTTGATTACGACATGCTCATGTTCTTCAGTCCTGCCGGCTTGAACGCGCTCACCAAGAACTTCCCTAATTTCAAGCAAGGCGACATCAAGATAGCCGCTTTCGGACCTGCTACAGCGAAAGAAGTGGCCGACCGCGGGCTGCGCCTCGACTTGAAGGCACCCACACCCGAGTTCCCCTCCATGACCGGGGCATTGAAAGACTTCCTGAAACATCAGAAATAACCATTCCATGCCGGCTTCGGGAACTTTCACTTTGGGCAAGAAAGAGCGGATAGCAGGCAAGAAACTGGTAGAAACTCTTTTCAAGGGCGGCGTAAGCCGCTCAATGTCGTGTTATCCCTTAAGGGCCGTCTACGCATTGGTGCCCACCGACAGCGATGGGAGCAGCATGAAGATGATGGTGAGTGTGCCGAAACGCTGTTTCCGCCGCGCCGTGAAGCGCAACAGGGTGAAACGGCAGGTGCGCGAAGCCTACCGCATGCAGAAATCCCTTGTCAGCCAATTCATGGACAAACACCCCCAGCAGACACTTGCCATAGCCTTTATCTGGCTTTCCGACCAACTCTTCGACAGCAAGTACATCGAACAGCGTGTAGCGACGCTGCTCAACAGGATAGGAGAGACGCTATGAACATCTTGAGAACCATCATCAGTGCCATCTCCAAAGCAGCCGTATGGCTGCTGCTGCTGCCCATCACTTTCTACCAGCGATGCATCAGTCCCTTCACCCCACCCGCCTGCCGGTTTACCCCCACATGCTCGGAATACGCCAAACAAGCCCTCAAGAAGCATGGTCCCATCAAGGGGCTTGCCCTCGCCATCTGGCGGGTGCTCAGGTGCAATCCCTGGGGCGGCAGCGGCTATGACCCCGTTCCGTGAAACAACAACATAAAACATATCATCCGATGACAAAGAACTTCGTAGAAGAACTGAAATGGCGTGGCATGCTCGCACAGATCATGCCCGGAACAGAAGAATTCCTCAACAAAGGCATGGCCACGGCATACCTGGGCACCGACCCCACTGCCGACAGCCTGCATATCGGCCACCTGTGCGGCATCATGATGCTGCGTCACCTGCAGCGGTGCGGCCACAAGCCCATCATCCTGGTGGGTGGTGCCACAGGAATGATTGGCGACCCTTCGGGGAAGAGCCAGGAGCGCAACCTCCTCGATGCCGAAACGCTCTACCACAACCAGGAATGTATCAAGCGACAAGTGGCCAAATTCCTCGACTTCGATGCCGAAGGCCCCAACAAGGCAGAGTTGGTGAACAACTACGACTGGATGAAAGACTTCACCTTCCTCGACTTCGCCCGCACAGTGGGCAAGCATATCACCGTCAACTACATGATGGCCAAGGAGAGTGTGCAGCAGCGCCTCAACGGCACTGCCCGCGACGGACTGTCGTTCACCGAATTCACCTACCAGTTGCTGCAGGGCTATGATTTCCTCTACCTCTATCAGACCAAAGGATGCCAACTGCAACTCGGCGGCAACGACCAATGGGGCAACATGACCACTGGTACCGAACTCATCCGCCGCACGCTGGGACAGGAGGCCGAGGCCTATGCCCTCACCTGCCCGCTCATCACCAAGGCCGACGGCAAGAAGTTTGGCAAGACCGAGAGCGGCAACGTGTGGCTCGACCGCAACCGCACCACGCCCTATGCGTTCTATCAGTTCTGGCTCAACGTGAGCGATGCCGATGCCGAACGCTACATCAAGATCTTCACCAGTCTTGACAAGGAAACCATCGATGCACTCATCGAGGAGCACCAGCAAGACCCCGGTCGCCGCACCCTCCAGCGCCGCCTGGCAGAAGAGGTGACCGTGATGGTCCACTCCAGAGAAGACTACGACATGGCCATCGAGGCCTCCAACATCCTCTTCGGCAAGTCCACAAAAGAGAGTTTGCTGCGCCTCGACGAGCAAACCCTGCTCGATGTCTTCGACGGCGTGCCCCACTTCACCCTTGCGAAAGACCAACTGGGCCAGCCTGCTGGCGAGTTGTTCACCCGCGACGACATGAAGGTGTTTGCCAGCAAGGGCGAGATGCGCAAACTGATACAAGGAGGCGGCGTGTCGCTCAACAAAGAGAAACTCGCAGCCTTCGACCGAGTCATCACCGCCGACGACCTCATCGACGGCAAATACCTGCTCGTGCAACGAGGCAAGAAAAATTACTTCCTCATCACCGTGAAATAGAAAAAAAACGGCAAAAATTTGGTAGTGGTATAAAAAACCACTACCTTTGCAGCCGCAAAACATCGTTTCTCGGCATTTGGCTTCAAACGATGGAAATTGGGTGATGGTGTAACGGTAACACTACAGGTTTTGGTTCTGTCATTCCCGGTTCGAATCCGAGTCACCCAACACACAACGGCATGGTTCACTGAGCCATGCCGTTGTTGTATTCTCATGCTAAAACCCTCTTCTTTTTGTTATTTTATGTTGAAAAACTATGCAGTATCTATGAAAAGTCGTAACTTTGCCCAATAAATGTGCAATATTACTGAACAAAAATTACAAGGGAAATGAAAATAGCACTGATTGGCTATGGCAAGATGGGAAAGATGATAGAGCAAATTGCCATCAGCCGTGGACACGAAATCGTCAGCATCATTGATATCGACAACCAGCAGGACTTCGAATCAGAGGCCTTTGCTTCTGCCGACGTCGCCATAGAGTTCACCACTCCCACGGCAGCATACCACAACTACCTGAGGGCCTTTGCCAAGAACGTAAAAGTGGTGTCGGGCTCCACAGGATGGATGCAAGAACATGGCGATGACATCCGCCGGATGTGCACGGAAGAGGGAAAGACCCTCTTCTGGGCCAGCAACTTCTCCATCGGTGTGGCCATCTTCTCGGCAGTAAACCGTTACCTTGCTAAAATCATGAACGGTTTCCCACAATACGACGTAGAGATGGAGGAGACACACCATATCCATAAACTCGACGCACCCTCGGGTACTGCCATCACCCTGGCCGAGACACTCATCGACAACCTCGACCGCAAGACCAAATGGGTGAAAGGCACCCTGCTCGCTCCCGACGGCACCCTTTCCGGAACATCACAATGTGCTGCCGACGAAGTGCCTATCCACAGCATCCGCCGCGACGAGGTACCGGGTATCCACTCCATCCGCTACGACTCAGAGGCCGACGCCATCACCATCACCCACGATGCCCATTCACGCAAGGGCTTCGCCCTCGGTGCCGTACTTGCTGCCGAATACACTGCCAGCCATCAAGGCCTGCTCACCACGAGCGACCTGTTCAAGTTCTAAATCCTGTAACGACATCAAACAACAGACTATATGATTGACAAGCAAAAAGCCAAACTCAACATGAAGGTGCAATGGACGAAGTTCATCATCGTGCTTGCGCTCTACCTACTCTTCCTCTACTGGGTAAAGAGTTGGCTCGGACTCATCGTCGTGCCCTTCATCTACGACATTTACATCTCGAAGAAGATAAGATGGCAATGGTGGAAAGACTCTGAGGGACCGATAAAGTTCGTCATGAGTTGGGTCGACGCCATCGTCTTCGCCCTCGTGGCCGTCTACTTCATCAACCTGTTCTTCTTCCAGAACTACGTCATCCCGTCGAGTTCGCTCGAGAAATCACTCCTCAGGGGCGACTATCTCTTTGTGAGCAAACTGAGTTACGGACCACGTATCCCGCAGACTCCCCTCACCATGCCGCTCACCCAGCACACACTCCCCATTTTCAATACCAAGTCGTATATCGAATGGCCTCACTGGGACTATCGTCGCGTGAAAGGGCTGGGCAAGGTGGAACTCAACGATATCGTGGTGTTCAACTACCCCGCCGGCGACACCATCGCCATGGACATGAAGTACCAAGCACAAGACTACTACCAGATGTGCTATATGTATGGCGAGGCCAACAAACTGCAGGTCGACTCCCTCTCGCCCCAAGCACGGTGGGATGCCTACCATGAGGCAATCGCGCGGGGAGCCAATTACTTAAAAGCCAACCCCGCCGAATTCGGAGTGATAGACTCACGGCCTACCGACCGCCGCGAGAACTACGTGAAACGCTGCGTGGGACTGCCCGGACAAACGCTGCAAATCAAGAACAAGATTGTGTATCTCGACGGCAAGGCCAATAAGGAGCCCGACAACGTGCAGTACTCCTATTTCGTGCGCCTGAAACAGATGCTCCCCGATGCCATGATGGAGGAACTCGGCATCACCATGGAAGATATCCAGAGCATGAACACATATGGTGCGATGCCCATGACACACCGCGCTGCCGAAGCACTGAAGAAAAGCACCGACTTCGTGGAATTCGTGCGCGAGGTGAACGACTCCGACCGCGTGGATACCTACAAGACCTACCCCGTGACAGCCAATACGGGATGGACACGCGACAACTATGGTCCGATCTGGATTCCCGCCAAGGGAAAGAGCATCAAACTCACCATGGACAACATCGCTATCTACGAAAGGCCCATCCGCGTGTATGAGGACAACCAACTCGAGGTGAAAGACGGCAAAATCTTCATCAACGGCACGCAGACCGACACCTACACCTTCAAAATGGACTACTACTGGATGATGGGCGACAACCGGCACAACTCGCTCGACTCACGCTACTGGGGATTCGTTCCCGAAGACCATGTGGTGGGCAAGCCCATCTTCATCTGGCTCTCCATCAATCCCGAGAACGTGGGACCGAAATACCGGTGGAGCCGCCTCTTCAACCTCGTCGACAACATCAAATGACATGACAGACGACAGTCATCCATCGACAATATCCCGCAACACCCCTTCGCCACAGCCAGCGGAGGGGTGCTTCGCACAATGCCTGCTCTCCACCACCTATTTCGGACCTGTGCAGTGGTACCAGAAACTCTATCGCTACCGACAGGTGTGGATGGAGCAGCACGACAGTTTTGTGAAACAGACCTACCGCAACCGATGCTGTATCGCCACCACACACGGCATACAGGCACTCACCATACCCGTGACGCACGATGCCACCAGCCGCCTCACCCGCGACATACGCATCAGCGACCACGGCAACTGGCGACACCTGCATTGGAATGCTATCCGCAGTGCCTATGGTGAGTCGCCCTTCTTCGAGTTCTATGCCGACGACCTCGCGCCTTTCTTTGAGCGCCGGTGGGAGTTCCTCGTTGACTTCAACCACGATATCACCACGCTGATGTGCCAACTACTTGACATCCAGCCACAGATACAATCCACCACCACCTACCTCACCCCTGAAGAATGTGCGTCCCAGGGCATCCACGACTTCCGCGATGCCATCCGCCCCAAGCATCCCATGCCCGACCCTGAGTTCCAGCCCCAGCAATACTACCAAGTCTTTGGTTCTCAACATGGTTTTCTTCCCAACCTGAGCATCCTCGACCTGCTGATGAACGAGGGCAATGAAAGCATCTTCTATCTCTAAAAGCCTGCCGAAGGCCCCAATTGACCACTTTTTGGCGATATTTTGACATTTTTTGTGTTACAATCCTTTCGTTTCCTCATTTTTTCATACCTTTGCACACTTGCGTTTTATTATTCTGAGGTATGACGCATGATAACAGGCACTTTGGTCTTTACTGCAAATTTCTCTATCCCAACAGAATATAATACACCTACCATAACATCAATGAAAAAGACTTTATTAACCATTGCCCTAACGCTGTTCACACTCGTGGGATTCGCCCAGACAGATATCGACGGAAAGTTATCGGTCACCACACAGATGTTCCTCGATGAACTGAAAGGAGAGATTGAATTCAATCCCAGCACATCGTCATCACGACAGGAACAACTCCATCACAACCTGCATTCATCATTGCCCGACCGTTTCTACGCCTCACCCGACACCATCGACGGAAAGGTGTATATTTCCTGCTTCGTGCGACTCCAGGATATTGACAACACTGCCGACCTTGAAGCACTGGGCGTGCAAGTGCAGAACAAGTTCATCAAAGGCCTGATAACCGCCCTCATCCCCATCGACAAGATTGAAGAGGTGGCTGCCATTGCCAATGTGAGCCGCATCAACGTGTCGCCACTGATGCGCCCATTTACTGATGCCGCGCGCACGAAGACCAATGTCGACGATGTTCTCACCTATTCCGACGATGCCAGGGCGGCAGGACTGTCACAGGGCTTTGACGGCACGGGCGTACTCCTTGCTGTCATCGACGACGGTATCGACTTCCAGCACATCGCCTTCAAGGACAAGAACGGCAACAGCCGCATCAAGAGGGCATACGTCTATAACGGCTCTTCAGCCAAGGAATATACATCAATTACAAGCAGCAGTCCCACCACCGATGACAATGCTTCCGACCACGGCACACACACCAGCACCACGGCAGGCGGGTCAAGCGTCATCGTCAGCGGTAAGAATGTCACTGTAACCGATGACCATGCCTCTGCCACTTATGGTGGCATGGCACCAGGCGCCGACCTCTATCTGGCAGGAATCAAGGACCTGAAATCCACCTATCTCAGCAATGCTTTCAAAAAAATCATCGCTTATGCCGATGCCAACAACCAGCCCGTAGTGGTGAGCAACAGTTGGGGTTCACAATATGGTCCACACGACGGTACCGGCGACTTTGCCGATGTCACCACCTCATTATTCGGTTCCGACCAACCCAATCGTATCTGCTTGTTCGCTGCTTCCAACGACGGTGGTTCATCCAAAGACGGTGAAGGCGGTGGGTATTTCGTTTCCCACACAGCCAGCAGTTCCAACCCACTGAGGACAATACTGAGAGGTTCGGCCTATTCTGATGCCAACGGTAGTTATTATAACAGCATCATCGCCAATGTATGGTGTCGTTCGACCAACGTGAGCAGTATAGGATGCAAAATCCATGTGCTCAATGCCAATACCGGAAAACTTCTTAAAACAGTGTCTGTAACACCTTCGACCAATGGTGCCACTGTTTCTGGCCTCAGTGAATATTTCAGCGGAAAACTGGTTGTGTACAAGGACTATGTCACTTCCAACAAGACACAACTTTTAATCTATGCAGAAAGTTTATATCCGACAGAAGAAACGACCACTACAGTTGATGGAAGCACGTATTATTTAGGAGGATACACTCTTGCCGTGGAGTTGTATCCCACATCGGGCACTGCCATCATCGACGCTTGGGGTGGCAATGGTGGCTATTTCACCAATTACCTCACCACGGAAGGTTATAATTGGCAAGCGGGCACGGATGACATGTCGGTAAGCGACGAAGCCACCTATCCCAATGTCATCTCCGTGGGTGCCTACGTATCGAAAAACCGCATCACCAACTATAGCGGGACCACCTATAACTACAGCGATGAATACACCATGGACGACATCGCTTACTTCTCAAGTTATGCCACGGCAGCAGCCAGTCCCGACGGCAAACAGTATCCCTGGATTACCGCTCCCGGCGCACGTATCGTGGCAGGCGTCAACCATTATAGCACCGACTATACCTCTGGTGATTACAAAACCGACCGCGTGAATACCAACACCACCTATCCCTATGCCGCCATGGAGGGCACCTCGATGGCCACGCCTACTGCCGCCGGCATCGTGGCACTTTGGATGCAGGCAGCCAAGAAGGAGGGTAAAGACATCACCTTAGACTACATCAAGGAGGTGATGCGCGAGACCGCCATCAACGACTACTACACCACCAGCGGTCCCAATGCCTCACACTTTGGCAACGGTAAAATCGATGTCCTTGCCGGCATAAAGTATATCCTCGGAGTGACAGATGAGCCTACCATCAAGGCTACACCCACTAACCTCTCTTTCGAGGGATATGCCACCATGACCTATACGAAAACCGTGAATGTGAAGGGTGTAAAACTCGATGACAACATCACCGCCACGCTCACTGACGCCAATCACGTCTATGCCATTGACAAGAGCAACATCACCGTCGCCGAAGCCGTCAATGGAGTCGACATCACCGTGACATGGAGTACCACAGCAGCAGGCCAGACCACTGCCACCCTCACGCTGTCGAGCGCTGGTGCAGAGACAGTGACGGTCAACCTCACCGGTATCGCCGAGGCCGCCACACCTGTCATTATGGCCGATAAAACCGAGTTGAACTTCAATGGCAACATCAATCAAGACTGCACCGGACAATTCCAGGTTTCCGGACGATTCCTCGATGAAGACGTAGAGGTGGCCCTCACCGACAACAACCACGTCTTCTCCGTCAATTTGTCGTCTATTGAGGCTGCAAGCCTCAATGATGACGGAAAGGTCATGGTCACCGTCACCTTCAACGCAGCCCAGGAAGGTTCCTACACAGGCAAAGTGACTCTCTCGAGTGCAGGAGTCATCCCCGTCACCATCAACCTCTCTGCCACAGCATCGGATGGAGGTACAGCAGAAGACAGTTACCTCAACATCGCCAAGTACAATACCATCGATGAGGCGGGATGGAACAGCACATATGTCAACAAACTGTATGCCTACACGGAGAACACCGACGAGAACTACGGTTGGCTCACCATGCCCGTGTATGGCGCATGGGTAGGTGTCTATTACGACAATCATCCACAAACGTGGATAGAGAGTAGTGTGGGAACCAGTTTCAAAATAGGCAAGTCAACTTACACCACCTACAATGGCGTGACGTGGAATGCGAGCGCGCCCTTGCTTGGCAGTAGCATCTATTTCAACAAGCAATCCGACGATGGCAGGGCACGTGCGATGGGTGTAAACAGCGGCAACAACACCAAATTGGTTTCCGTGGCATTTTATGTTACCAATACTACGGAAGTCAAACTCTATGGTCTGGGCAGAAATGGCGTGAGCAGCACCTATCCCGCATATATCAAAGTATACGAATGTTCGAGAAACGCAGACGGAAGTGTCACCGCATCTTCATCAGCATTGAAAACGGAGACTAACACCTCTACCTCCACCACGACTCCGTTCACCATAACCGTATCGGACCTAAATGCTTCCAACATCTACAAAGTGGAAGTGGGCAATTATCGCGGCTACCTCTACGAAGTGGCCTTCAAGACTCCGCTCACGGTTACTCCTCCCGTCCTTAAAGGCGACATCAACAGAGACGGCATTGTGGACCTCTATGACGTGACGGCACTCATCGACATCGTTCTTGATGGCGACACCGAAGCGCCCTATACCTTCACGCAGTACGACCATGTGGCTGCCGACGTGAACGAAGACAGCAATATCGACATCTATGATGTGACCATGCTCATAGATATCATCCTCAATGAAGATTAAGCATACAGAAGCCAAATACTCTAAGGCCCCTAAGGACTTCAATGTCTTTAGGGGCCTTAGAGTATTAAGGGTCTTTAGAGACCTTTCACCGGAATACCAGCGTGGTGAGTTGTTCGGGGTTGAACACCTCTTGTGCCACGGAGAGGATTTGTTCGGAGGTCACATTGTCGATGCTCTGGAAAAGCCGTTCCACATCACGCTCCCACCCATAGTGCAGGAAACTCTTCCCGAAACTCAACGCAAATCCCTCACGGGCATCACACGCCACACCGATTTGTCCCTTCAACTGGCGCTTGGCTGCAGAGAGTTGTGAAAGCGTGAGCGGCTTCGAAGCCAGTTTATCCAGTTCACTCCTTACCAGCCGCAGGCAGCGCGACACATGATGGTGGTCGCATCCGAAATACACACACCAGGCGCCGGTATCGCTGTAGTTCACCATCGAACTCTCCACCGTATAAACCAGTCCGCGTCGCTCACGCAGCGACAGGTTGAGACGGGCATTCATCCCCGGTCCACCGAGGATATTGTTGAGCAGGTAGAGTGCCATGCGCTTGTCGCTATGGATGCCATAGGCACGGTTGCCCAGCATCACATGCGCCTGATGGGTGCCACGCGCCATCTCTGTCAGTCCTCCCACGAGAGGCGGCAGACCGGCAGATTTCACCTCGAGGTCAGGGACGAGCGGCTCTGCCGACGGGAAATCGGCGGTGGCCTTCTCAAGCAACCGCACGAGACGGTCGAAACGGATATCTCCATAGGCGAAAAACGCCATGTTCTGCGGCACATAATGACGGCGAGTGAACCGTAGGGCATCAGCAGTGCCAAACTGCCTCAGGCGTTGTGTATTACCCAGAATGTTGTGACCCAGCGGATGGCCCTTGAACACCATGTTCTCAAATTCGTCGAAAATCAGTTCGGCAGGCGAGTCGTTGTAACTCTCTATCTCGTCGGCTATCACCTCTGCCTCTTTCTCTATCTCTTGCTGTGGGTATACACTATGGAAGACGATGTCGCTGAGCAGGTCGACAGCCCTCGGCAGATGGTCGCGCAGGATGGCGGCGTAATACACCGTGTCTTCCTTGTTGGTGAAGGCATTCAGGTCGCCACCCACCCTTTCCAGGGAGTTGAGCACATGCCATGCCTTGCGGCGAGACGTGCCCTTGAAGGTCACATGCTCACAGAAATGTGCCAGTCCCTCCTCGTCGGAGACCTCATCACGCGAACCTACGTTGATGCCATATCCGCAAAACACCACAGGCGAGGCGTCATGGCGGTGTATCACACGCAGGCCGTTGGACAATGTACAGGTATTGTAATTCATGCTGCGAAATTACTGCATCTTGTGAGCAATACAAAATAAAAAAACAATTATTTGCCGCTTCGCAACGAAATTCGAAGGGTTTCCCACTAACTCTGCTCTCGCTAAATTAGGCGGCGGCTCGGCAATTCAAGCAAAAACTTCGTCTTTTGCTTGGTATTCCGCTCGCCTTGCACTAACTCTGCTCTCGCTAAATTAGGCTGCGGCTCGGCAATTCAAGCAAAAACTTCGTCTTTTGCTTGGTATTCCGCTCGCCTTGCACTAACTTTGCAGTCTAAACAAAAAAGGAAATCATGCGCAAAGTAATAGGAATCGGTGAAACCGTGCTCGACATCATCTTCAAAAACGAGCAGCCCATTGGGGCCGTACCCGGCGGCTCCGTCTTCAATGGCATCATCTCACTTGGCCGTTCGGGTGTCAATGCCTCGTTCATCAGTGAGGCAGGAAACGACCGTGTGGGGAAAAACATCATCAAGTTTCTCAACGACAACCATGTCGACACCAAAGACATCTACGTCTATCCAGAGAGCAAGTCGCCCATCTCACTGGCCTTTCTCAACGAGAACAATGATGCCGAATACCTGTTCTACAAAGACCACGGCCACGACCAACTCGACTTCATCTATCCCGAAGTCAACCCCGACGACATCGTGATGTTCGGCTCCTATTATGCCGTCAATCCGGTGATTCGCCCACAGGTGCTGGGATTCCTCGACCATGCCCGAAGCCATGGCGCCATCCTTTACTACGACGTGAATTTCCGTCCGTCGCACAAGAACGATGTGATGAAGATTACCCCCAATCTCCTTGAGAACCTGGAGTATGCCGACTTCGTACGAGGCAGTGTCGACGACTTCCGCGTGCTCTACAACAAGGAAGACCCCGACAAGATTTACAATGCCGAGGTGTCGTTCTACTGCAAGAACTTCATCTGCACCAACGGCACACAGAATGTGGAACTGCGCGCCACCCGTGGCATCAAGAAGAGTTTCCCCATCATCCAGACCACCACGGTGAGCACCATCGGTGCCGGCGACAACTTCAATGCCGGCTTCGTGTATGGGCTGATGCGCTATGGCATCACCCGCGAGGCACTCGAGCGGGGCATTCCCGCCCGCATCTGGGACAAAATCATCCACTGGGCACAAATGTTCTCCGCCAACTGCTGCCAGAGCATCAACAACTCCGTTTCCATCGATTTCGGCATTCAGATGGCTGCCGACGCGAAAGAGGAGAAAGATACCTATCTTGAATGGTAAACAACTAAGAATCAATATTATAACGAAAACCACATCACATTATGACAACCATTACCGACAACATCTTCTACGTGGGCGTCAACGACCGCAACAAGAACCTCTTCGAAGGCCTGTGGCCATTGCCCAACGGTGTATCCTATAACTCCTACCTCATCGTCGACGAGAAAGTATGCCTTGTCGACACCGTAGAGGTGGACTTCTTCACACAGTTCATCGAGAATATACAGGAAGTCATCGGCGAACGTCCCATCGATTACCTCATCGTCAACCACATGGAGCCCGACCACAGCGGTTCCATCGCCCTCATCCGCAAATACTACCCCGAGGTGCAGGTCATCGGCAACAAGAAGACCTTCGGCATGCTCAGCGGGTTCTACGGCATCAGCGACAATGAACTGGAGGTGAAGAACGGCGACACCCTCTCGTTGGGAAAACACCAGTTGCAGTTCGTGCTCACTCCTATGGTGCACTGGCCCGAGACCATGGTCACCCTCGACACTACCTCCAACGTGCTCTTCTCTGGCGATGCCTTCGGCTGCTTCGGTGCCCTCAATGGCGGTGTCATCGACAGTGAGATATGCTGCGATACATTCTGGCTCGAGATGGTGCGCTACTATTCCAACATCGTAGGCAAATACGGCACACCGGTGCAGAATGCGCTGAAGAAACTCGCTGGCGTGAAACTCGACTATATCTGTTCTACCCACGGACCGGTGTGGCACGACTATATCGAGCGCGTCGTAGGCCTCTACGACCGCATGAGCCGCTATGAGACCGAGGAGGGCATCGTCATCTGCTACGGCACGATGTATGGCAACACCGAGCGCATGGCCGAGGCCATCGCACGCGCCGCGAGCAAGGCTGGTATCAAGAACATCGTGGTCTACAATGTATCGAAGACCCATCACTCCTACATCATCCGCGACATCTTCCGCTACAAGGCCCTCATCGTAGGCGCACCCACCTACAACACCAGCCTCTACCATGAGATGGATGTGCTCCTCTCCGAGGTAGCCCACAAAGACATCAAGAACCACCTCTTCGGATGGTTTGGCAGTTTCGGCTGGGCGAGCAAGGCTGTGGCCAAGATACAGGAGTGGAACGACAACGCCCTGCATTTCGAAGCCGTGGGCAACCCCGTGGAGATGAAACAGGCCATGAATGCCGACACCCTATCGGCTTGCGAGGCCCTGGGACGTGCCATGGCCGAACGACTCATCGCCGACCGCAATTAAACAACCGAGACATCACTGATGAAGCCCACCGACTTACAATCCAAAGTCATTGCGTTCATGCGCTTCCCGCTCGTGGTGCTGTTGCTGTTCATGCACTGCAACTTCACCACCCTGGGTGGCGAGTGGGCTTCATTGCCTTTTGCCAGCAGGTTTATCGACATCTTCTCTCAGCGGGTGGCCCCCATCGTCATCCCCGTCACATTCTTCATCTCGGGATACCTCTTCTTCAAGACCGGACAGTTCACCCTCGACATCTACATCAAGAAACTCATTCGGCGGTTGCAATCGCTCTTCGTTCCCTACCTGCTCTGGAACCTGCTCTACCTGCTCCTGGCCATCATCCTGGGGCTCTTCATCGGCAAGGTGCCCATCCTTGGGATACCTTTCGACGACCTGACCTTCACCAGTTCGCTGAAAGCCTTCTGGAACATCACGCTCATCCCAGGCAGCGACACCACTATTGCGGCACCCATTGCCATACCGTTCTGGTTTGTTCGCGACCTGATGGTGGCGATGGTGTGCTCACCCCTCATCTACTTCGCCGTGACGTGGTTCATCCGCCTCTCCGGGCGCAGGCCATTGGTGCGTTACATCTTCTTCCTTGTCATCCTCTTCGCCATCGGCTACTGTCCTCAGTTTACCGGAATCAATCCCGACGGGTGGCTTTTCTTTGCCTATGGCGCATACTTCGGCATCAAGAAGAAAGAGTTTATCGTTGCCATGTTGCCCTATGCCCTTCCCTCATTCATCGTGCTGGCCGCCGTCGTGGGCATCGAGCAACTGCTCCCCTGCGAATTCATCTACAGACTGGAACATGTGGTGGGACTGATATTCATCATATCCCTCACCACCGTCATGGTGCGTGCTGGCACATGGTATGTGAACATGACGCTCGCCAACGGCAGTTTCTTCATCTTTGCCTTCCACTACATGCTGCTCGGCTTCATCATCTGGCTGTATGGCACTGATACGTTCATCCCCCACAGTGCGTGGCTGGCATTGCTCATGTATGTGCTTGCCGTGGCTGTCGTTGTGTTCTTCGGGTTGATTTTCTATTGGCTGATGCGCACCCGACTGCCTTTCATTACCTATATCCTCATGGGAGGAAGGAGATGAGGAGATTTGAGATTAGCCTGAAGGTGGGCTGCGCCTTAGCATGAAAACATGTCCTTGCGCGACATTTGATACTGGAGATTGGAAATGAGAATAAGTGTTTTTTGTTCGGCTAACGAAAAGATTAATCCTCTGTTCTTTGAGAAAACCGCTCAACTGGGACATTGGATAGGCAGCAACGGACATACCCTGGTGTATGGCGGTTGCGATATGGGACTGATGGAGTGCGTGGCAAAGGCCGTGCATGAAGCAGGCGGACATGTGGTGGGCGTGGTGCCCTCCATCCTCGAGAAAGGCGGACACGCCTCCACATTCATCGACGAACTGGTCAGGTGCGAGACCCTCGACGAGCGCAAACGCCTGATGTTGCAGAACAGCGATGTGGCAGTGGCATTGCCCGGTGGCATCGGCACCCTCGACGAGGTGTTCTCCATGGCATCGCAAGCCACCCTGGGCTATCACCACCAACAAGTGCTGGTCTACGACATGTGCCATTTCTGGCAACCGCTGGAAGCATTGCTCGACCACCTGCAAGGACAAGGACTCATGCGGGGCGACTATCACCGCCTCATCTCTTTCTTCCATAGTGTAGAAGAATTGGAAACACACCTCATCCATATCGACGCCGACAACCTTAGTTAGCAAAAAAACGGAAAAACGTCAATAAGAATAGTCAATAATTAGAAATTTTCGCCAAAATAATTGCCCAATTCAAGGAAAATGCCTATTTTTGCTTTCAAATTGTCAATTATAGGCAAGATTTCCAAACACAAAAAAACGATTATTGATATGGCAATAGACAAAATCGACAACCTGGACAAGAAAATCCTCGGTATCCTCTCACAAAACGCACGCATCCCGTTCAAGGATGTAGCAGCAGAATGCAATGTCTCCAGGGCTGCCATCCACCAGCGGGTGCAGCACCTCATCGAGAACGGTGTCATCACGGGCAGCGGTTTCGACATCAACCCCAAGAGTCTGGGCTACTCCACCTGTACCTACGTAGGCATTACGCTCGAGAGGGGAAGCATGTACAAGACTGTTTGCGAGCGGCTCATTCACATTCCCGAAATCGTGGAGTGCCACTTCACCACCGGGCCCTACACCATGCTGGTGAAACTCTACGCCCGCGACAACGAACAACTCATGCATCTGCTCAACAGCCAGTTGCAGAGCATCCCCGGTGTGGTAGCCACAGAGACGCTCATCTCGCTCGAACAAAGCATCAAGCGCGAGATTCCCGTGAAAATAGCCGACAACAACCCATCCACTATATGACCTCCTTTAACCTCAACACACATCTCGACGAAATATACGCCTCTTTCCCAGAAGGCAAGCGCAAACCCATCATCGGTATCACCGCCAATTTCTGGAACGGAGAGGCAACTATGGCCAAAGCCTACTACCAACAGGTGGCCGACGCTGGTGGCACACCGGTACTCATCCCCCCCGTCAACGACAAAGACATCATCGTCAGTACCCTCTCGGGCATCGACGGTCTGCTGCTTTCGGGCGGAGCCGATATCAACCCCCTATGGACGGGCGAGGAACCGTTGCCACAACTCCACCATATCAATGCTCAGCGCGACCTGCCAGAGTTGCTCATCACGCAACTGGCCTACAACCGCCAGATTCCCATCCTCGGCATCTGCCGCGGCATACAGACGCTTGTCACTGCCCTTGGCGGCAAGGTGACACAAGACATCGAAACCGCCATGCTGGAGGCTGCTGCCGAAGAGCCGACCGACAAGAAGAAATCGAAACGCTCGGCTTCCGAGGCAGAACCGGCCCGTCCCATCCGCATCAAGCACAGCCAGGACGGCGACCGCAACCTCCCCACCCATTCCGTCAATGTGGAGAAAGACTCCATGCTCTACCGTCTCTACAAGAGCGAGAAACTCTACGTCAACTCCTTCCATCACCAAGCCGTGGCCGAGACAGGCAAGCGCTTCAAGGTGACCGCGAAGTCGCCCGACGGGGTGATAGAGGCAGTGGAGAGCAGCGAGTTCAAACCCATCCTCGGTGTGCAATGGCATCCCGAGTGCATGGAGACCGAGGGACTGCGCCTCTTTGAGTGGCTGGTGGCACAAGCCAACAACTTCCACCTTGCCAAGCGTCTGCACGACCGCATCCTCACCCTCGACACCCATTGCGATACCCCGATGTTCTTCCATCAGGACATCAAGTTCGACCAGCGCGACCCACGCATCCTCGTCGACCTGCACAAGATGACCGACGGGCGGCAGGATGCCGTTATCATGGCTGCCTATCTCCCACAGCCCAAGATGGGCGAGAGTTTCTCGTCAAAAGTGCATTTCGATGTCAACACCCCCATGGAGTATGCCGATTTCATTTTCGACAAGATAGAAGCCATCGTGAGGAGCAACCGCAAGTACATCAGCATCGCCCGTACGCCGGCCGACCTCTTTGAAGACAAGCGCAAGGGGCGCAAGTCCATCATGTTTGGCATAGAGAACGGCATTGCCCTCAATCACGACATCGCCAACGTGAAACACTTCGCGCAACGCGGGGTAGTATACATCACCTTGTGCCACAATGGCGACAACGACATCTGCGACAGCGCCAAAGGCTGCGACACCAACCACGGCGTGAGCAAGTTTGGCGAGAAGGTCATCCGTGAGATGAACCGCGAGGGCATCATGGTAGACCTGAGCCATGCCAGCGAACAGAGTTTCTTCGACGCGCTCGAAATCAGCAAGACTCCCATCGTATGCAGCCACAGTTGCTGCAAGGCTCTCTGCGATGTGCCCCGCAACCTCTCCGACGACCAACTCCGCGCCCTGGCCAAAAAAGGAGGCGTAGCCCACATCACCCTCTACGGCGGATTCCTGCGCAAGGAGGGTGAAGCCACCATCCGCGATGCCATCGAGCACCTCAACCATGCCGTACGCATCATGGGCATCGACCATGTGGGCCTGGGCACCGACTTCGACGGCGACGGTGGCGTGACGGGGTTGGCCGACTCTTCCGAACTCATCAACTTCACGTTGGCATTGCTCAAGAACAAGTACAACGAGCGCGACATACAAAAAATATGGGGTGGCAACTGGCTGCGCGTCATGGCACAGGTTCAGGCACTGACAAAATAAACATTCACCCTTACCACGACACTCACAACATGACCAAAAGATATATCATCAGTTGCACCATGGCCGCAGTGCTCTTCATCCTTTGTGGAGCGGCCTCTTGCCACCACGGCAAGAAAGACATCCTCGAACCTGTCACAGTCGACCCGAAAGGTCCGCAGTTTGACGCCGACTCCGCCCTAGCCTTCTGCTATGGGCAGTGTGCCTTCGGGCCACGTACGATGAACAGCACGGCACACGACGAGTGTGAGCAATGGATTATCGATATGTTCAAGCGCTATGGCTGTGAGGTGGAGACACAGAAAGCCACGCTTAAGGGTTATGACGGCACACCGCTCCGTGCCACCAACATCATCGCCCATTATCAGTCCGACAAGCCCAAGCATATCCTCATCTGCGCTCACTGGGACAGCCGTCCTTGGGCCGACAACGATCCCGACGAAGCCAACTGGCACACCCCGGTGCTTGCCGCCAACGACGGTGCCAGTGGAGTGGCAGTGATGATAGAACTGGCCCGCGTACTGCAACAAGTTGACTCCCTCGACCTGGGCATCGACTTCATCTGTTTCGACGCTGAAGACTGGGGAGTGCCGCAGTGGAGCGACCGCACCGACGAGAACTCCTGGGCACTGGGCGCCCAATATTGGGCCGAGCACCAGGAGCCGAAGCCGTATACCACCGCCTATGGCATCCTCCTCGACATGGTAGGCGGACAAGGAGCGGAGTTTTATCAGGAAGGGATGTCGCAAAGATATGCGCCCCAGGTGGTTCAGCGCGTTTGGAATGCCGCCCATGCCGCTGGCTACAGCCAGTATTTCCCACGCACTACAGGTGGGGGTGTCACCGATGACCACTTGCCCATCAACGAGAAGGCAGGTATCCCAACCATCGACATTATCCCCCACTACCCCAACTGCAGGGAGAGTTCGTTTGGTCCCACCTGGCACACCATTGCCGACGATATGGACCATATCGACCCCAACACGCTGAAGGCGGTGGGTCAGACCATCATTCAGGTATTGTTCACAGAATAAGGATAAAGGGGTAAGAGATAAGTTTCGCGCGCCTACAGTTGTCCTGCTTCCACCATGAGCACCACACGCTCGGTGAGACGGTCGGTGCTGTCGGGTTTGTATTTCTTCTTCAGGCTGGCACCGAAAGTCCAGGCAAACGCCTGCCAGAAGCCGGCACGGATGGGGCCCATAAAGGCCTTCACAATGTCATACGACGACGAGTTGCACTCGCGGTTCACCAGTTTGATAAGCAACTTGCCCTGCGAGTAGGTCAGTTTCTTCATCTGTGGCTTGTAACGCTGGTAAATCTCGTCTTCCACCTTCTTCATGTGGGCATCACGCGACTTCTTGTCGGGGATGGTCTGGAGCGTTTCATAGGTCTCGCGGATGATGACATTCACCTCTTTGGCCATGGGCAGCACCTTCTTCACGTTGTTCACCAACCGGTTGTAGGCCTGTCGCTGTTTCTCGCTCTTGAGTTCCACCACAGGATACACGTAGACGTTGTTCATCTCAAGGAAAAGCACACTGTCGCCATCGACCAACGCCTTGGCCAATTTCACCGTGGGCACCATCACGGGGTCGCCACTTTCAGGCGTGTCGGCCACCTGACCTGAAGCCATCACCCCCCAAAGGCATAGTGCCATCCACAAACCGATGAATCGTCTGACTGTTTGCATACGGCGGCAAACTTACGCATTTTTTCGGAATTAACACCATACTTCAATAAAAAACCACATTATTTAAGATTTATATGTATTGCAAGCGCTGGATTGCCTTAGCCTTCCTCATCCTCGCCATGCTGCACGTCAACGCACAGCAGACTTCCCCCCAGGAGCGTCCCTGGGAGAGCATTCTGATGGAACTGATGACTGCCGACGACATCGATGCCGACGACTGGGAAGACCAATATGAGGCGTTGTGCGACATGGAACAAGAACCCTTGAACATCAACACCGCCACGCGCGAGCAACTGCTCAGCCTGCCCTTCCTCAACGAGCAGCAAGTGGAAGACATCCACGTCTACATCTACCAATATGGAGCCATGCGGTCGTTGGGCGAGTTGGCCATGATTCCCTCTATCGACTACACCACCCGCTGCCTGCTCCCCTATTTCGTGCAGTGCGGCGAGATTCCCCGTCCTGCCACCACGCTGGGCCGCATGCTGAAATATGGCCACCACACCCTCTTGGTGTCGGCTTCCGTTCCGATGTATGAGCGGCATGGCGACAGAGAGGGGTATCTCGGGTCACGCTATCGCCACGATGTGAGATACCAGTTCCAATATTCCGACCGCCTGCGGTTTGGACTCTTGGGCGCCCAAGATGCCGGCGAACCGTTCTTCTCCGGAAAGAACAACATGGGCTACGACTACTACTCGTTCTATGTCGAGGCACACCGCATGGGAAAACTGAAGTCGCTCGTCGTTGGCCGCTACCGTGCCTCATGGGGTATGGGTCTGGTGATGAACAACGACATGAGTCTGGGCAAGATGGCTTCGCTTTCGGCTCTTGGTAGCCGCACCTACGGTCTGCGTGCCCATGCCTCGCGCCATGCCGGCAACTACCTGCAAGGGGCGGGAGCCACAGTAACCCTCTTCCGTGGCCTCGACCTCAGTGCTTTCGCTTCCTATCGCAAAGTCGATGCCACGCTCACCCATGGCGACTCCGCCATCAGCAGCATCTCCAACTTGGGCTACCACCGCACTGCCACCGAGATGGCAAAGAAAGACAACGTATCGGAAACTACCGCCGGAGCCAATGTGTCGTGGAAAGGCTATGGGTTCTCCCTTGGTGCCACCGGCACTTTCACCACCTACGGCAAAGACCATTTCCCCGACACCAGCCAGCGCTACCGTTTCTATTATCCCTCCGGCAATGACTTCTGGAACGCCAGTATCGACTATGGCTATACGGGGCATCTCTTCTCTGTCCGTGGCGAGACAGCCACTGGCGGATGCCATTCCCTCGCCACCATCAACAGCGTAAGTTTCACGCCCTCTTCGAAGGTCTCTGTGATGGCCATCTACCGTTTCTACGGCAAGAAATACTATGCCATGCACGCCAAGAGTTTTGGCGAGAGCCGCAGGGTGCAGAACGAAAGTGGCGGTTATCTGGGCGTGAAATGGATGCCTACGCGCCAGGTCACCTTGCAAGCCTATACCGACTATGCCTATTTCGCCGCGCCTACCTATCTGGCACAAGTGTCATCGCATGCCTGGGACAACATGCTGCAGGCACAATATGCCACCGATCGCCTTTCCATCACTGCCCGCTATCAGTTCAAGCAACGCGAGTGCGACAATGCCGAGAAGACCGCCCTTATCACCAAGGACACCCATCGCGGACGGCTGTGGGTGACCCACAGCCATGGTGCTTGGCGACTGACCACTCAGGGAGAACTGTCATTCACCCGTCAGGAGCAGAAGAGTTTTGGATGGCTGGTGGCAGAACAGGCTGGCTTCACCTGTCGATGGCTGAAGTTGTCGGCCAGTTTGGGATATTTCCACACCGACGACAGCGAGAGCAGTATCTACGCCTATGAGCAAGGCACACTTTACGGCTATTCCTTCGCCTCCTATTATGGCGAAGGCATCAAATACTCGTTCACGGCGAGAGCCGACATCGGCAGTCACCTGATGGTCATCGCACGGCTCTCCACCGCCGACTATTTCGACCGCGACCATATCTCGAGCGGCTACCAACAGATAGACCGCTCCTCGAAGACCGACTTGCAATTGCAAGTCAGATGGCGGTTTTGAGCAAGTCCCACACGGCGATGATGTGGCACACCGAGCCTGCCAGAACAAAGAAATGGAAAACACTGTGCATATAGCGCCGCTTGTTCAAACTGTAGAACACGGCACCGGTGATATAGCACACCCCCTCGGCCACTATCCATACCACGGCAATGGTGGGCACATTGTCGATAAGGGGCTTGAAGGCCACGAGCACACTGAGTCCCATGCCCACAAACGAGAACGTCTCGATATGGCTGTGCTCCTTGAGGTGCACGAAACTCACGACAGTGCCCACCACCGCGCAAGTCCACACGAAGATGAAGAGCCCCCAACCCCAGAAGCCAACCTCTCGCAGGGCCACGAGGGTGATGGGAGAATACGACCCGGCGATATGCCAATAGATGGCGGCGTGGTCCCATCGGCGCAAGCGTTCCTTCCACTTGCTGCGACGTGGGAGGGCGTGATAGACGGTAGATGAGATATAAGACCCTAGCATCCCCACCAAGTAGAGTATCACTCCGGCGCGTGCCCAGCCATATCCTTTCCCGGCACACATCACCAGGAACACCACACCCACTACCACACCCAGGACGATGCCTGCGGCGTGCGACCATACATTGAGGTTTTCCTCGTTGCGAGTATATCTAATCGGCATTTTTTTAGTGGTTAATATTTCCCATCTGTCCCCCTTCCAAGACGGAAGAGGGACAAAATGGGTGTTGTGTGTCGCCATCGGCGACCGGTCAGTCGGCAATGGTGAAATCCAGCAGACGCTTCTCGATATTGGCCTTGGCCACCTTGATGGTGATGGGGTCGCCTAACTGATATTTGTTGTGGTGCCGGCGGCCCACAAGGCAGTAGTTGCGCTCGTCGAAGTCGTAGTAGTCGTCGTCGAGGTCGTGCATCGGCACCAGTCCCTCGCAGTGGTTCTCGTCAATCTCGCAGTAGATGCCGTACGACTGTATGCCACTGATGTGCGCCTCATACACGTTGCCTATCTTATCGGCCATAAACTCCACCATCTTGTACTTGATAGAGTCGCGCTCGGCATTGGCTGCTGTCTGCTCCATGTCGCTCGAGTGCTCACACTGGTCTTCGTAATATTTGCGGTTGGCACTGCGCCCACCCTCCTGGTAGCGGGTAAGCAGGCGATGCACCATGGTGTCGGGATAGCGGCGGATGGGACTGGTGAAATGGGTGTAGTAGTCGAAAGCGAGTCCATAGTGCCCGATGTTGTAGGTGCTGTATTTCGCCTTCATCATCGCCCGCAGTGCCACAGTCTGGATGAGGTTCTGCTCGCGGCGGCCCATACTGTCGCTCATCAGACTGTTGAGACTCTTCGAGATGGCACTCCTCGTGCCGGCGGTCTTCAGTTTGTAGCCGAATTTAGAGACCACTTCGCGCAAGTTCTCGAGTTTGGTGGGGTCGGGAGCATCGTGCACGCGGTAGGGCAAGGTCTTCGCCTTCACGCCTTTAGGCACTTTGCCGATGCTCTCTGCCACCGTGCGGTTGGCCAGCAGCATGAACTCCTCAATGAGTTTGTTGGCATCCTTCGATACCTTGAAATAGCACTTCACCGGTTTGCCTTTCTCATCGATGTCGAAGTGGAGTTCCTCGCGCTCAAACTTCACGGCACCATTCTTGAAACGCGCCTCACGCAACAGTTTTGCCAGACGGTCGAGTGTTATCAACTCTGCGGCCAGTTCGCCCTTGTAGCCACCTTTGGGAGCCGGAGGGGCGGGTTTTCCTGAACCGTCCACCACACCATTGTCTTCCAGAATCTGCTGCACCTCCTCATAGGCGAAGCGGCGGTTGCTGCGTATCACGGTATGCACCAGTCGCCAGCGCTTCACCTGTGCATTGTCATCCATATCAAACACCACGCTATAGCAGAGTTTGTCCTCATCAGGGCGCAGCGAACAGATGAGGTTACAAAGCCGTTCGGGCAGCATGGGGATAGTGCGGTCGACGAGGTAGACACTGGTAGCCCGTTTCTGGGCTTCCTTGTCGATGACAGAGCCTTCTGTCACATAATGCGACACGTCGGCAATATGCACGCCGACCTCCCAAAGGCCTTTCTCCAACTGGCGCACGGAGAGCGCATCGTCGAAGTCCTTGGCATCCTTCGGGTCGATGGTGAAGGTGCACACGTCGCGGAAGTCCTCACGGCCTTTCAGTTCCTCGGGCGTAATCTCGAGGGGTATCTTCTCTGCCGCCAGTTCCACGTTGCGGGGATATTTATAGGGCAGACCATACTGCGCCAGGATAGCGTGCATTTCTACGTTGTTGTCGCCGGTCTTTCCCAACACGTCGACTACCTCGCCCACAATGCTCTTCGACTCACGACTGGGCCACTGTGTGATTTTAACCACGGCTTTCTCACCGGTCACGCCTCCCTTGAGTTTCTTCTTCGGTATCATGATGTCGTGCACGAAGATATTGCTCTCGGTGACGAGGAAGGCATAGTCACGCTCCACCTGCAGTTTGCCCACGAAGGTGTCGCGGGCATGTGAGAGGATTTCCGTCACCACCGCCTCCTTGATGTGATTGGCACGACGGGCGTTGAACGTCACCCGCACACGGTCGCCGTCGAGGGCGAACATCGAGTTGCGCTCTGCCACGAAAACGGGGTTGCCGCCATCGTCGGGCACGAAACTGTTCTTGCCGTTGGCCTTGCGGCGGAAGGTACCTTCCTGCACCTGACCTTTGGTGTTGAGCCTATACGAGGTGGCCGACACCTTGCTCAGAAAATCATCCCAAGCCAACTCCTCCATCACGTCGATGGCGAGCATTCTCAGAGGATGGGTGTCGAGATGCAGCAATCTGAAAATCTGTTTGAAGGTGAGTTCCTCACCTGGCATCGACTGAAACAACTCCACAAGAGCCTCTGTCACTTGTTTCTTGTTCATGCGTTTGCCGCCTTTTTTTCCTTTTCCCATAGTATATATCGATTTTTTGCAAAAGTAAATAAAAAATCTGATAATCTCATGGAGGATGAACAAAAAAAGAGCCGTCTTTTTTCGTAACCATACACTCCATAGGTCTGTTTCTTTGAAATATCTGCCTTATAGTAATCGTGGTTGTTGTTTCAACAATCAAAGGAAAAACAGAAAGAGCCGCAAAAAAAATAGAAACATTTATGGATAGTTTGACTTTTTTTCCTATTTTTGCCATGATAATCCGTTGGAAGAGCGAGAGAAAAATCTTTTTTACATACGATGTTTTTCTATATCCCAGCGGTTTTTCATCATTCTTTTCAAAAAACACATTAACTTAAAAACACCATCATCTATGAAAAGACTTATACTATTAAGTATGTCGTTGCTGCTTGCCATCACCATGCATGCAGGCGATAACGGACAATTTTTCAAGAAACTGTCAGGACAAAACATCCCAACAGAGAATATTGTGGAAAGGTTTGCTGAATGGTTCTCCTTGCCCGAGGCCACGGAATGGCGCGAGGTAAGCCACACCACCGACATCACCGGAATGGACCGCATCGAATACCGCCAATATGTGGCGGGAGTAGAGGTAGAACACTCACAAGTGCTCATCCATGCCAAGGACGGGATGGTGACATCAGCCAACGGCACGGTGATGGAGGCCATGCGCTCTCCTGCCAAGATACTCCGGCACAGTCCCATCTACAAGAATGGTGTGCCTACCGACATGATGGGGCAGCAACTCTACCTTGTCAATACGCCCTATGGCTACCGATATGCCTACAAGGTAATGTCTTCAAAACGACACGAATGGGTGTATTACGATGCCGAAACCCAAGAAGTCATCAAGCGGGTGAGCACCTGGCACAGGTCGGAGCCCTATACCGAAAAGCCTGTAAAGGTAAAGGCGAAGAGCGTCTACAACGGCGATGTGATGCTCGATGCCTACCAGGCTACGGACGGGTCGGTTTATCTCTACGACCAAGACCGCAACATCCATACATGCAGTGCGGCCTACCTGCCCACATTCACCGAACTGTCCAAACAAGGCAAACTCTACTACTACTTCCCACAAGGCGACATGCCCGATAATTATGAGGAGGCCACACAAGAGCAGCGTGAGAATTGGTTGATGTCGCTGGATGAGATGGTCAACAACAATCAATTGGATAAATTTCACGACTATATCATCGACAACTGCGATTATATTCAGGGCGACAAAAAAGAATTCAAGGTCTTCAGAATCAACGACCTGATTTTCGGCGATATTACCCTCAGAGATGAAGATGGCAATCTTGTGCCCTTCACTCCTGGCGGAAACGACGATGATGACAACTTTGACGACGACGATGATGACTTCGCCGATGGCAACAACACCTTTGATGATGACGAAGATGATGGTGACGATGATGGAGATGGAGACGATGACGATGACGATGACGACGAAGATGACAACGACAACAGTATCAACCTCTTTATCAACATCTTTTATGGTGCCGAGACCCCCAGTAAAGCCATTCTTGCTCAGGTACTGGCCGACATGAACGAAATCGATGAGGACCCCTTCACTTATACTTTCAGTCCGCTTAGTTTACACATTCCCCGTGAAGGAGCCACTATTATTCCCATCATCGTGAATACACAATACACCAGTTACGATACGCTGGCGGTGATACCTTTCATTCCCGACAATAGCGGAAAACTGGAATTCAAGAACGACCGTATCAGTCTGGTATTGGAATATGAACCGGGTGGCAACCCCATCGCCGATATCCATTGGGGTATGGGGGAGACTCTCGACTTCTACAAAGAGGTTTTCGGGCGCGACAGTTACGACGGCAAAGGCTCTCCCGTCTATAACCTCGCTTACAACCTGCCCGAGACCAACGACGTATTTCTCGGTATGGATTGCACCAATGCCGCTGCCTTGGCAACACAGGCGCCCTACCCGATGGTTTATGGACTGGGAGGCTATTCGCCATTTGGCGCATCCCGCCCACTCGTCGAATTGTCGGTGTTGGCACATGAGTTCACACATATCGTCACGGCTCATACCGCCAATTTGGAATATTGTGGAGAGTCGGGGGCACTCAATGAGTCGTTCTCCGACATCATGGGCATCTCGGTGAAGAAATATAGCACCAACTCTGACAATTGGTACCTCGGAGAAGGGGTGGCTATCAACGAAGAACTGGAACCATATTCCAATACGCGTGATATGGCAAACCCAAAGAACAACGAAGACGGCGAACAGCCCGGACCCGACACCTATGGTGGCGAGTTTTGGCAGGACACCAACAATAGCGAAGATAACGACGATGGAGGCATACACACCAACAGCAGCGTGCAGAACAAGTGGTACTACCTGATTACCGACGGCGAGAAAGGCACCAACGACAATGGCGATGATTACGACGTGGAAGGTATCGGCATTGAGAAGGCAAGGCAGATAGCCTACCTCACTCTCACCAGTTATGCCACCAGCCAGTCCGACTACGCTGCCATCCGCAGGGCATCACTCGAGGCTGCCGAAGTGCTCTATGGTGCCAACAGCAAAGAGCGAAAGACAGTGGCAAAGGCATGGGATGCCGTGGGTGTGGCTGGCTCTCCCGATGCCACCATCGATGCTATCGGCGAGATGGCTGTCAACGAGAACCATGAGGGTATGGTCTACGACCTGCAGGGCCGCGTGCTGGCCGGCAAGCCCACCCAGCGCGGAGTGTACATCGTCAACGGCAAGAAAGTAGTTGTCAAATAAAGTATAAACCATGTTCATCAAGTTGAAAAAAACATGACCAAACAATTGGCAACCTTTTCTTTACTGTTATCTGCACCCTCTGTGGCACAATGAGTGCCATGGAATTCAATTCACAAAAACCGAACAACATGAACAGACAGTTATTTCTATTGATGCTCACCATTGTCCCCTGCATCTGTGAAGCGACAACGGAGGCTGCCAACGACGACAACATGGAAGCCTTGGAGGCAACGACAAGTTCCTCACCACTGACAACGCTCCAATTCGACACATTGGAATTCAACGCCGAGAAGTTGGACTTCCATCTCGGGAAGATGGAATTCAGTGCCGAAAAGCCCTATTTCAACAACCTCAGTTTCAATGCTGAAAAGTCGGAATTCAAGAACCTCGATTTCAAAACCGACAAATTTCAAATGACGTGGATGCGCACCAATGACGGTGTGCAACCTTACAAGTTTATGGATGACCTTACCTTTGTCGGTGTACCGCTCTTTGTGGCAGGCATCATCGCCAAAAGTGAGAAGAAAGCATTCCGTCAGAATACGAAAGACAACAGGCACACGTTGCTGACTGATTTCAAGACACGTATCGATGATTACAGTCAATTCTTCGGACCAGTGATGGCCACCGGTCTGAAGATTGGCGGTGTGGAAGGACGCAGCGACTGGGGACGCTATCTGGCTTCGGCAGCCATGTCGTATGGCATCATGGCTGCTTTCGTCAACAGCATCAAGTACACTGCCAAGGAGATGCGGCCCGACGGGTCGACAGCCAACTCCTGGCCATCGGGACATACTGCCACGGCCTTCGTCGGAGCCACCATCCTGCACAAGGAGTATGGCCTTACCCGCTCACCATGGTATTCCGTGGCGGGCTATGGTGTGGCCACGGCCACAGGAGTGATGCGCGTGCTCAACAACCGTCACTGGGTTTCCGATGTGCTCAGTGGTGCCGGCATCGGCATTATGTCGGGTGAACTGGCCTATGCCCTGAGCGACCTGTTTTTCAAAGAGCGTGGTTTGTTGCGCGGCGACATCAGCGGTGAGCGCAGCATCATCGACGACCCTTCGTTCTTCTCCATATCGATGGGTATAGGTTTCGGTTCAAAAAACCTCGATTTCGACCTCTCTGATTTCAGTTTAGACGGATATACCTACGGTGACGATGACCTCAATTTGAAATTCGGTGCCTCCACCGCCGTGGCTGCCGAAGGAGCCTATTTCTTCAACAAGTATATCGGTGTCGGTGGTCGTCTGCGTGTGAACAGTTCGCCTATCAAGGGATGGGACAACATCGAGTATCTGGCATACAATGACATCGTCAGTCTTATCGGCAACGGATACGATGATGAAGATATGGTTCAGTTCATGGAAGGTGTGGGCGTAGAGGGGGAACCTGGCTATAGTCCTCCATTAGTGCAAGAAGGCAATTTCATTATCAAGAGCGACCACCTGACAGAATTTTCCGCCGACCTTGGTGTCTATTTCAACTTGCCACTGTCTACACGCTTTGCATTAGGGTCGAAATTGCTTGTGGGACGAAGCATCATGCAGGAGGTCGACCTGAATGCCACAGTTACCGGTGGCAAGAGACAAATCGATATCTATGCAGAAAATCCATATGATGACGCGGTATATCTCAGCGACACTTACACTTCAGACTGGGATTATTTCACTGTGGGTGGCAACAACACCACAAAGGTGGGTACAGGCCTTTCGCTGACCTATGCCTACAAGAGCAATTTCGCATGGAAAGTGTTCTTCGACTATGACTATACCCGTAAGACCTATACCATGACCTACAACCCCATGCAGTTCTTCTTCGATGCCATCGGCATGACACCCGAAGAGGTATTTTCTGAAAATATTTTAGTTGAAAAACAGAGCATCAAGAAAGACCGCCACACATTTATCCTCGGTGGCTCATTCACGATTTCGTTCTGAACAAAGCAAGAACAACCATACCAATACAGGGTGGCAGGGCAAAAAGAGAATTCTTCTCCGTGGCCCTGCCATCATTGTGTTGGAACGGGAAAGGGCACACGAATTGAGCCCGCAATTTTGGTCAGTTCGCTTTTTTACTGTAACTTTGCATTTTCAAAGCCGAAGTATTTGTCGGCACGACAGAAAGAGAGAGAAACATGGACCGAATACTCATCACAGGAGCCAGTGGCTTCATTGGTAGTTTCATCGTAGAGGAGGCACTCGCCAAGGGCATGGAAGTATGGGCCGCCGTGAGGAAGAGCAGTTCGCGCGCATTCCTCACCGACAACCGTATCCATTTCATCCAACTTACCCTCTCCGATGCTTCACGCCTGAGCGAAGAGTTGCAAGACCATGCCTTCGACTACGTTGTCCATGCTGCTGGTGTCACGAAATGCCTCCATGCCGAAAACTTCCACAAGGTGAACACCCTTGGCACGGAGAACCTGGTAAAGGCGCTCATCGCCACCCACCAGCCCCTGCGCCGTTTCGTCTACCTCAGTTCGCTCAGCATCTTCGGGCCGATACGCGAGACACAGCCCTACAGTGAAATCCTCGACACCGACACGCCGCAACCTAATACCGCCTACGGACGGAGCAAACTCGCCGCCGAACAATTCCTCGACAGTCTGAAAGCCACCGGCTCCGATTTCCCGTTTGTCGTGCTGCGCCCCACGGGGGTGTATGGTCCACGCGAACGCGACTATTTCATGATGGCGAAGAGCATCAAGCAACATGTCGACTTTGCTGTGGGCTACAAGCAGCAAGACATCACCTTCGTCTATGTCACCGACGTGGTGCAGGCCGTCTTCCTCGCCCTCGACCACGGTCCCGTAGGTGCGAAATACTTCCTCAGCGACGGCGAGGTATACCTCTCGCGTGCCTTCAGCGACTGCCTGCGCCACGAACTGGGCAACCCCTGGTGGATACGCTTCAAGGCTCCCCTTTGGGTGCTCCGTGCCGTCACCTTCTTCGGAGAGTACTGGGGCAGGCTCACAGGTAAGATAACCGCACTCAACACCGATAAGTACCACATCTTGTGTCAGCGCAACTGGCGCTGCGACATCCAACCCGCCATCACCCAACTCGGTTATCATCCCCAGGTGCTCCTGGAGGAAGGTGTGCGACGCACGGTGCAGTGGTATAAAGAGAACAAATGGCTATGATGAAATGGTTGCGCGAGTTGTTCCGGCTCGAGAAGAAACCCATCAAGGGACTGATGACATTCGAATGGGTAGTGCTCATCTACCTCTTCGCCACCCTCGTCTTCGTGCTCCTCATGCACGACAGGCTCCCCCATGCCGACAGTATGATGTGGGGCAGGGTAAAGGTGCTCGCCATCACCATTGCCATGTGGGGTGTCTACCGCATGACACCATGCCGGTTCACCCGCCTCACGAGGGCTGTCGTGCAGATGGCACTGCTCAGTTGGTGGTATCCCGACCTCTTCGAACTCAACCGTATCTTCCCCAACCTCGACCATGTCTTCGCCTCGTGGGAACAGGCGGTCTTCGGCTGTCAGCCGGCACTGCTCTTCTCCAAGACGTTCAGCCATGCGGTGTTCAGCGAACTGATGTGCCTGGGCTACTGGAGTTACTATCCGCTGATGACCATCGTCTTGGTGGGCGTCTTCTTCACCCAGCCCAAGCAATTCGAGCGGGCGGTCTTCATCGTCATCGGCTCCTTCTTCATCCATTATGTCATCTTCATCCTCCTGCCCGTGGCCGGACCCCAGTTCTACTACGAGGCAGTAGGTACCGACAAGATAGCACAGGGCATATTCCCCAACCTTCACGACTATTTCAACCAGCATCAGGTGCGCATGATATGTCCTGGCTATAAAGACGGCATCTTCTACGCCCTGGTGGAGTCGGCACACCAAGCCGGAGAACGCCCGGTGGCAGCCTTCCCCAGCAGCCATGTCGGTGTCACCTTCGTCGTGATGCTCCTTGCCTGGCATTTCAAGTTGAGGAAACTCTTCTGGGCACTGTTGCCCTTCGCCGTGCTGATGTTCTTCTCCACGGTCTATATCTTCGCCCACTATGCCATCGACGCCCTTGCCGGACTTCTCAGCGGCTTGCTCTGCTGGATTCTCCTGCTCACCGTGTCGAGGGGCATGAAAAAACGATAACCCCTACCCCATCATAAAGAAACAGATGAAAAAACTATATATCGAAACCTACGGATGCCAGATGAACGTCGCCGACAGCGAGGTGGTGGCCTCTGTGATGCAGATGGCAGGCTATGAGGTCACCGACAACGCCGCAGAGGCGGATGCCGTGTTTCTCAACACCTGTTCGGTACGCGAGAATGCCGAGAACAAAATCTACCACCGTCTCGATGCCCTCCATGCCGAGAACCTGCGCACCCATCACCGCATCCTCGGCGTACTCGGCTGCATGGCAGAACGTGTGCGCAACGACCTCATCGAGAACCATTACGCCGACATCGTGGCGGGCCCCGATGCCTATCTCCATCTGCCCGACCTCACGGCACAGGCAGAACTCGGCCACAAGGCCATCAATATCGAACTCTCTACCTCAGAGACCTACCGCGACATCGTGCCCCGACGTATCGGCGGCAACCGCATCAGCGGGTTTGTGAGCATCATGCGCGGCTGCAACAACTTCTGCCACTATTGCATCGTGCCCTATACCCGTGGGCGCGAGCGCTCCCGCGACGTGGAGAGCATCCTCCGCGAGGTAACCGACCTGCAGTCGCGCGGCTACAAAGAGGTGACACTCCTCGGACAGAACGTCAACTCCTATCACTCCACCGAGGGCGGGCGCGATATCTCCTTCCCCCTGCTCCTCCGTATGGTGGCAGAGAAAGTGCCCTCCATGCGTGTGCGCTTCACCACCTCACATCCCAAGGACATGAGCGACGAGACCCTCCACGTCATCGCCGACACGCCCAATGTCTGCCGCCACATCCACCTGCCCGTGCAGAGTGGCAGCGACCGCATCCTAAGGCTGATGAACCGCAAATACACCCGTGAGTGGTATCTCTCGCGCGTCGACGCCATCCGCCGCATCATCCCCGACTGCGGCCTCTCCACCGACATCTTCGTGGGCTACCACAGCGAGACCGAGGAAGACCACGAACTTTCGCTATCGCTCATGCGCGAGGTGGGCTACGACTCCGCCTTCATGTTCAAGTACAGCGAGCGTCCCGGCACCTACGCCTCGAAGCACCTGCCCGACGATGTGCCCGAGGAAGAGAAGATACGGCGCCTCAACCAACTCATTGCCCTGCAGACAGAACTGTCGGCAGAAGCCAACCGTCGCGACGTGGGAAAGACCTTCGACGTGCTCGTAGAGGGCTTCAGCAAGCGCTCCCGCGAGCAGCTCATGGGGCGCAACGAGCAAAACAAGGCCGTGGTCTTCGACCGGGGCAGCCATCATATCGGCGAGACCGTACCTGTGACCATCACCAGTGCCACCAGCGCCACCCTGCTGGGCATAAGTACAGATTAAAGCCCATTCACAAATTATACAACAAACAATGACCTACTATGATTAGTCTTCACAAGATTAAAGCAATTATTGACAATTATATCTCTGAAGTCAATTCAAAATATACTTCAGGAGAGTCTACCGAACATACTTTTAGAGGCTCTCTGGAAGCATTGTTGTATAACGTTTTGGACATTGTCGTGGATAAAGAAGAAAGAAAACGGATCAACATTATCAACGAACCTAAACGTAAGGATTTCGGAGCACCGGACTTTGAGTTACGAAAAGGTGTCAACATCCTTTCTTTCATCGAAACCAAAGACATCAATGACACTGACTTACGTGGCGAGAAATCAGTGAAGAACAAAAAACAATTCGACCGCTACAAATCGGCGATCAGCACTATTGCTTTTACCGACTTCCTTGATTTCATCCTTTATGAACAAGGAAAAGAAGTGATGTCTGCACGAGTGGGTAACGTAATCAACGGCATAATCGTACCTAACGAAGATGATTTTCAGATTGAAAAGTTCTCCCAACTGATAGAAAGGCTCATTCATTCAGAGCCACACCCCATCACATCTGCCACAGAACTTGCGAGGATGATGGCAGGCAAGACCAAATTGCTTGCCCAGCTCATCGAAGAACATCTGGCAAGGCACAAAGAAACAAAAATCAATGATTACTGGGATGAAGTCAGTGAGCTCAGAAGCCAATACGAGTCTTTCCGCATCCATCTCATCGAAGGCCTTACGGAAAAAGACTTTGCCGACATTTATGCACAGACCATCACTTACGGCCTGTTTGCCGCCCGTCTGCACAGTTTGACACCAGAAACTTTCACCCGTACCGAAATACCCCTCTTGATACCTCAGAGCAATCCTTTTCTTCGGAGTATCTATGGTATCATCGCAGGAGCCGAACTCGACCGCAATGTGTCATGGATCATTGACGACCTTGCCAAGACTATCCGTGCGATGGATGTGAGACGCATCATGCGTTTTCATTACACGGCCAATAAGCATTACGACCCTCTTATCCATTTCTATGAGGATTTCCTTGCCGCATACGACCCCGTTTCAAGAAAAGAAAAAGGCGTGTGGTACACCCCTTTGAGCATCGTCAGTTTCATGGTTCGCTCTGTTGACGAAGTTCTCCAGCGTGATTTCGATATTACTGACGGTCTAGCTGACAACCAGACCATAGTAAAAGACGACCATACTTTCCATAGGGTGCAGATACTGGATCCTGCCACTGGCACAGGCACTTTCCTTGCTGAAATCGTTAATCTGATTTACGACCGGTATCGTTCACAACAAGGCCTATGGCAACAATATGTGGAAGAGCATCTGCTGCCAAGACTCAATGGATTTGAGTTGCTGATGGCTCCGTATACTGTCGCACACCTGAAATTGGATATGGTTTTGCAACAAACTGGTTATCAAGAGAAGAATCACGAGCGCTTCAGGATTTTCCTGACCAATTCATTAGAAGACCAAAAGCTGCAACCCATCTCACTGTTCGATTACAAACTGGCAAGGGAAAGCAACCAGGCCAATGCCATCAAGCGGAAATACCCCGTCATGGTGATGATTGGCAATCCTCCCTACAACAACAGCAGTTGCAACAAAAGCAACTGGATACTCAAACTCATACAGGAATACAAAAAAGACGTCGACTCAAAAAAACTCAATTTGGATGATGACTACGTAAAATTCATAAGGCTCGGTCAGCATTATATCGAACGCAATGGCGAGGGAATACTGGCCTTCGTCACCAACAACAATTTCATTGATGCCATCACCTTCAAGCAAATGAGAAAATCATTGCTCACATCCTTCGACGACATCTATATCCTCAACCTGCATGGGAATGCCAAAAATCTTGAACGTTGTCCTGATGGCTCACGCGACGAGAATTTGTTTGGCATCATGCAAGGAGTGAGTATCAATATCTTTGTCAAAAAGTCCGACAGCAAGGATTTGGGAAAACTCCATTATTTCGACTTGTATGGAAAGAAGAGGAGCAAAATGCAGTTTCTTGATGCCAACAGCATAGGCAAGATAAGCTGGCAAGACATTGAGGCGAAAAAGCCATACTTTTTTTTCTCTCCAAAAGATTTCTCACTACAGGAAGAATATGAAAAAGGATTCCGTATCGATGAGTTGTTTAATCTCTATAACTCAGGCATACAGACCAAACGTGACGAGCTCAACATCTTCTTCACCGACCAAGAGCGGAAAGAAGTGCTGCACGATTTTAAAAATGGAGATTTGATAGCATTGGATAAGAAATATAAAATCCATGACAATAGAGATTGGCAATTGGCAAAAGCGGTAAAAGATTTGCAAGACCATCCCATTGTTCTTACCCACATCAATTATCGACCTTTCGATAATAGATTTACAAACTATACTGGGTATAGTCGGGGTATCATGGGTTATCCGAGAAACAACATATCATGCCATTTATCAAACGAAAACATGTTACTCATCACCTGCAAGCAGCAGAGTTCGTTTGATTTCCAGCATGTTTTTGTCACACGGCTGATTTCGGATATGAATTCTATCTCCGCACAATCAAAGGAACAAAGTTATGTATTTCCTTTGTATCTATACGATAAAAACGGTGAGCGACTGGTTAATTTCGACCATAGCATCGCCATGAAAATAGCAGATATTGCCGGACGCGTTTACTGTGAGAATGAAGATGGTCAGATAGACAAGGAGAATGTCTTGTCACCCGAGATGATATTCGACTATTCCTATGCGATGATGCACAGCCATCTATACAGGAAACGTTACAAGGAATTCCTCCGCATCGGTTTTCCACGTATTCCATATCCTGCTGACAAACAACAATTTGAGCGACTTTCAAACCTTGGGAAACGACTACGGCAACTACACCTCTTGGAGGGACTGCCTGCAAGTGTCAATGCCTTGGAAGTGGCATACTTGGGAGAGGGGAACAGCATTGTTGGCTCATACGAATGGAAAGATAATCGAGTATGGATCAACGAGTTAACCTATTTTCAAGGTATTCCTGAAAACGTATGGCTGTTCTATATAGGAGGTTACCAGCCATTACAGAAATGGCTGCAATACCGTAAAGGCCGTGAGCTTACATCCAATGACATCATTCACTTCGAGAAAATGGTGTATGCACTCAAGCAGACCATCCTGCTGATGCAGGAGATTGACCAATTTTAATTCTATTGCCCTATGCGTGAATTCCTACAAGTGCTGAGGCGGTTTATCCCTCCCTATAAGAAATACCTCATGTTGTCGATACTGTTCAATGTCCTCTCCGTGATATTGAACGTCTTCTCCTTCGCTGCCCTCATCCCCATCCTGCAGATTCTCTTCAAGACGGGCGACTCCGAGACAGTCACCTCGCTGATGGCATGGGATTGGCATAACGTGAAAGAGGTGCTGATGAACAACATGAATTACTACGTCAACCAACTCATCGCCGACCTCGGACCCACCACCACCCTGCTTGTCATCGGCCTGTTCCTCGCCGTGATGACCTTCCTCAAGACCGGGGCCTACTTCCTCTCCTCAGCCACCATCATCCCTATACGTACCGGTGTGGTGCGCGACATCCGCAACCAACTCTACCACAAAATCACGTCGCAGTCGCTGGGTTTCTTCTCCGAGGAGCGCAAGGGCGACATCATTGCGCGCATGAGCGGCGACGTGCAGGAGATAGAAAACTCCATCATGTCGAGTCTGGAGATGCTCTTCAAGAACCCCATCCTCATCATCGGCTATTTCGCCATCCTCCTCTTCATCTCCTGGCAACTCACCCTCTTCACCCTTATCATCGTGCCCGTCATGGGCTGGTTCATGGGGCTTGTGGGCCGCAAACTGAAGAAGAAGTCCATCAAGGCACAGGCGCTGTGGAGCGACACGATGAGTCAGGTGGAAGAGACCCTCGGCGGTCTGCGCATCATCAAGGCCTTCTGTGCCGAAGAGAAGATGAACTCCCGCTTCGACAAGGTAAACACGGCCTACCGCAACGACATCATGCGTGTGAACATCCGCCAGTCGATGGCCCACCCCATGAGCGAGTTTCTCGGCACCGTGATGATTGTCATCGTCCTGTGGTTTGGCGGTGTGCTCGTGCTCAACAACCACACCCTCTCCGGACCCATTTTCATCTACTACCTCGTGATGCTCTACAGCATCATCAACCCGCTGAAGGATTTCTCCAAGGCCGGTTACAACATCCCCAAGGGACTCGCCTCCATGGAGCGCGTAGACAAAATACTGCTGGCAGAGGTGAGCATCAAGGAACCGGAAAACCCCAAACATATTGATGGGTTCAATCATGAGATAGAGTTCCGGCACGTGTCGTTCAAATATGGCGAGCAATGGGTGCTCCGCGACATCTGCCTCACCATACCCAAGGGAAAGACCGTGGCACTCGTAGGACAAAGTGGCAGCGGGAAGTCGACTCTCGTCGACCTCATCCCACGCTACTACGACGTGCAGGAAGGCGAGGTGCTCATCGACGGCATCAACGTGCGCGACCTCGGCTTGCACGACCTGCGGTCGCTCATCGGCAACGTCAACCAAGAGTCGATACTCTTCAACGACAGTTTCTACAACAACATCGCCTTCGGCGTGCCCAATGCCACCCGTGAGCAGGTGGAGGAAGCCGCGAAGATTGCCAACGCCCATGAGTTCATCATAGCCTCCGAGAAGGGCTACGACACCTTTGTGGGCGACCGTGGCGGACGGCTCTCCGGCGGTCAGCGGCAGCGTGTGAGCATCGCCCGTGCCATCCTGAAGAACCCACCCATCCTCATCCTCGACGAGGCCACCTCGGCACTCGACACCGAGAGCGAGCGTCTGGTGCAGGATGCTCTCGAACGGCTGATGAAGACCCGCACCACCGTGGCCATCGCCCACCGTCTCTCCACCATCCGCAATGCCGACGAAATCTGTGTCATCCATGATGGCCGCATCGTAGAACGCGGCACCCACGAAAGCCTCATCGCCGACGACGGCTACTACAAGAAACTCCACGACATGCAGGCGTAAGATTTGAGGTTTGAGGTTTAAGATTTGAGGTTTGAATGGCCTCCTTTGACCCCTCCTAAAGACCTAAAAAAATGAAGATAGGTTTCGACGCGAAACGCATAGTTCGCAATAACACTGGCCTGGGCAACTACGGCCGCACCCTGGTGAACAACCTCTCCAGGGTTGTTCCCGATGGCACGAGCCTGTGCCTCTATGCCCCCGACAGCGGCAACGAAACCCTACGGCGGCAAGTTGTCGAAGCCCCCAACATCTCTTTTGCTTATCCCAACGGCAGCATGCCACGGTGGTATTGGCGCAGCCATGGCATCGTGAGCGACCTGAAGCGCGATGGCATACAACTCTTCCATGGGCTTTCAGGCGAACTGCCCTTCGGCATCCACAAGGCAGGCATCCATACCGTTGTCACCATCCACGACCTCATTTTTTTGCGCCATCCCGAATATTACAAACCCATCGACAGGCTCTTCTACGGATGGAAATTCCGCCACACCGTGCGCGAGGCCGACAGAATAATCGCCATCAGCGAATGCACCAAGCGCGACATCATGCACTTCGGGAAAGTGCCGTCCGAAAAAATCGACCTCATCTACCAGTCGTGCAGCACCTACTTCAAACAGCGCGAGAGCGAGCAAAAACTCCAGGAAGTCAACTCCCACTATATGCTGCCCCCTCGCTATGTCATCGGCGTGGGCACCATCGAGGAACGCAAAAACATGCTGTTGGCAGTGAAAGCCATGCTGCTGCTGCCCGAAGAACTGTCGCTCATCCTCGTGGGCCGGCCCACTCCCTATGCCGACAAGATACAAAGGTTCATCGAGGAACACCGACTCGGACAACGCGTGCGGATGCTCCATAATGTGCCCAATGCCGACCTACCCGCCATCTACCAGATGGCAGAGGTGGCAGTATATCCCTCACGCTATGAGGGATTCGGCATCCCTGTCATCGAGGCCATTCAGAGCGGACTGCCTGTCGTGGCTGGCTCGGGGAGTTGTCTGGAAGAAGCTGGCGGTCCCGACACGCTCTATGTGTCGCCCGACGACGTAGAGGGAATGGCTGCCGCCATCACCCAAGTACTGAAGGGTGCTGAGGGTCGCCAACAGCGCATCGAACGTGCTCAAGACTACATCCACCGTTTCGAGGGCAACGATGTAGCCTCACAAGTGTTAGATATATATTTGAGATTTAAGATTTGAGATTTGAGGTTTGAGGTTTGGCTTTCGGTCGAAATTTTCAATCTTCAATTTTCAATTTTCAATCGGCCAAAGGCCGGAATCAATTTTCAATAAAGAGGATTACCACTTCAATTTACGATTCTCAAATTGGTCGAGTAATCGTAAAGCATTCTTTGTAGTAGCCTCGATGTCCCACCCCCGTTTCTGAGCATAACGTCGCACCAAGTCTTCATAGAGGTCGCGACGATGGGTCATCCGCACCATGTTACGCAAGCACTGTTCATCGGTGGGCCATCCGTCGGTGAAGTGAGAGCGGTTCACATCAATCATCGTAAACGAGAAACTACCGTCTGCCTGTTGCTCATAGAGGAAATTGCTCAGGTTCAGGTCGCCATGCAACACCCCCTTACTGTGCATGAAGACCACCTGTTGCGCCACGGCATCCGCCAGGCGGGGGTCATACTCCTTCACCTCACGCAAAGCAAGATGAGACTCATGTCCTGTCACCTCCTCGCTGATGAAATAGCCTGTGGTAAAGAGCCCATGCTCTTTCTGCTCGATATAAGCCATCTCATGTGGTGTGACGATGCCCCTTTTCCTGAACTCAGCAGCAAAACGGAAAGCACGGGCGGCCTTCGTCGGACGGAAGAAGGTATAGACCACCTGTTGCACGATGTTCACACGCTTGAAGCGTTTCACGATGAACACCTGTCCATCATGCTCCATCCGGCGCACCTCATTACGTTCCTGGTAGAGCACGTCGCCCTCACCCCGTACCATCCGCTGAGGAATGGTCTCGATAAACGCCTTGTACGGCAGGTATGCATCGGCAATTTCTATCTTCATACGTGATTTACTCCAGTTTTTCCTTCGCTCAACTTTCAGAAGTCAAAGGTGAGCGATACCCCTCTCTTTCTTTTTGCGAAAGAAGAATGATATCTATGGGACAAAGATACGATTAAGCGAGCGAAAAACCAAAAAAGATTTTGGTTTTTCCGAGTAACGAATTGGGCAACACACAAAATGAACCCCCGAATATCAATTATGCCAAGCCTTCGGCTTGGAGATTTCAACCACTCCCACCTCTCCTTCATAAGGAGAGGCCTCAACCCCAACCCAAGGCCCTTCCCCTCTCTAGGGGAAGGGATGCAACCGCTCGCATCCGCTCGCTCGGTCATTAAGGTATCCGCGACCCATCAAAGAGTCGCGGGGAGATTACTTACGCAACAGAGTTGCGATTGTTTGTGCGGGCTTCGCCCGCCATTCTGCCAAAAAGTTACTCAATGCCTCCTGCACAATTTTATTATTTAATAGCGGCAGTATCTTCAACCGCACACAAAATGTAATCAGTAATTATGCATCGTCAAAAAAGGCAATAATAAATCATCTGTTTTCAGAAAGATTCGATTGCCATAATTGGATGGTTTTTCGTATTTAGGTGAGCGGAGCGAACATAAACAATCGCAACTCTGTTGCGTAAGGAATATCCCTGCGACCTACCTTCGGGAGCAGAACCTTAATGAAAGAGCGACGAGGAGGAGCGGTTGAGCCACCGCCCTGGAGAGGGCGGGGGACGGGGGGTGGGTCGAGGCCTCTCCTTAGGACAAGGAGAGGTGGGAGTGGTTGTGACCCCCAAGTCGAAGGCTTGGCATAGGTCAAAGATACGATTAAGCGAACGGAAAGCAAAACAAAAACAAAAGTTTTTGTTTTCTTTTGGTTTTTCGCTTACCTTGCACTAACTTTGCAGACAGTTATGCGCATCATTTACCCCATAGTACACGCTTTGTTTTATGCGTTCTCCCTCCTGCCGTTCCGAGTGCTCTACGCCATTTCCGACGTATTCTTCGTGCTCGTCTACTACATCGTGGGCTACCGCAAACGGGTGGTGCGACGGAATCTCGAATCCTCATTCCCCGAAAAAGACACCAACGAACTGCGCAGCATAGAACGTGGATTCTATCACTTTTTCTGCGACTATTTAGTGGAAACCATCAAACTGCTCTCCATCTCCAGGGAGAAGATGCTGAAGCATTTCGAAATCAGGGGCGCAGAAGAAGTAGAGAAATGCTTCGACGAAGGGCAGACATGCGCCGGCATCCTCGGACACTACTGCAACTGGGAGTATCTCTCCGCCACCGGCCTGGCGTTCCATCGATACCCCGAAGCCGTGATGGGTCTCATTTACCACCCACTCTACAACAAGGTGTTCGACCGGCTCTTCATCGACCTTCGACAGCATCTCGGGGGTACCTGCATACCGAAGAAAGATGTGCTCAGATACCTCATTACCTTCAAGCGCGAGAAAAAGATGTCGTTCGTCGGATATATCTCCGACCAGGCACCCAAATGGAACAATATCCACCTATGGATTCCCTTCCTTGGACACGACACACCCGTCTTCACCAATGGCGAGACACTGATGCGGAAGATGAACAACGCCGTGTTCTACGCCGACATACAGCGACCACGGCGCGGATACTACATCGTAGAATGGCAACTCATCACACGCACCCCCAACGACCTGGAGGAAAACGCCATCATCAAAGAGTTCTTCCGCCGTCTCGAAGAGTCCATCCGCCGCGAGCCGCGCTATTATCTCTGGAGCCATAACCGGTGGAAACGCACCCACGAGGAGTTCGACCGCCGCTTCGTGGTGAAAGGGAAAAAAGTGATTCCACGCGAACACGCCGAGGCACAGCAGAAGTCGGCCAACGGCAATGCGCCACAGTCATAATATACTACGAAACCTTCAAATACCAACGATATGAACATCATCAACCTTAGCGAACAAAACTCCATCATCAACCAGTATCTCGCAGAATTACGCGACAAAGACTACCAGAAAAGCCGACTCCTCTTCCGCAACAACGTGATGCGCATCGGCGAGATGATGGCTTACGAGATCTCCAAGACCTTCGACTATGAGAAACGCGACATCGCCACACCCCTCGGCATCGCAAAAGTCAACGTACCTACCGACAAGTTGGTGCTTGCCACCATCTTCCGTGCCGGATTGCCCTTCCACACCGGTTTCCTCAATGTCTTCGACCATGCCGGCAACGCCTTCGTGAGCGCCTACCGTGAGTATGTAGACGAGGAGCACCACAAAGTGGGCATACACGTGGAATACCTTGCCACGCCGAGCATCGACGAGAAAAACCTCATCATCGCCGACCCCATGCTCGCCACTGGCGGTAGCATGGAACTGGGCTATAAGGCCTTCCTCTCAAAAGGCATCCCCAAGCGCATCCATGTGTGCTGCATCCTCGCCACACCCGAAGGCATAGAACACGTACAAAACTCCTTCCCCGAAGAGAAGACCACCTTATGGTGCGCCGCCATCGACCCGGGAATGAACGAGCACAAATATATCGTGCCGGGCTTCGGCGATGCCGGTGACCTCTGCTTTGGAGATAAGTTATAAAGCCCATATTGCCCATAATGCCCATTAAGCCCATCCCATCATGAACAACCCATCCTCTCACCCCACCATCACCACGGGCGTGATACTCGCCGCCGGCATGGCACGCCGCCTGCGCCCACTCACCGACGACATGCCCAAATGTCTCCTGCCCCTTGGCGACCGCAACCTCCTGGAACGCACTGTCGATGCCATGCGCATGGCAGGTGTGGAGCGCCTTGTAGTGGTCACTGGCTATAAAGCCCAGATGATTCGCTCTTTTCTTGAGACGCATTATCCCCAACTCGACCTCATCTTCCTCGACAATACCGACTATGCCAACAACAACAACATCTACTCGCTGTGGATGGCGGGCAAGGTGGTGAGAGGCGAGGAATTCCTGCTCATGGACAGCGACATCTTCTGCGACCCGCAGGCGGTGCTGGCAGTGGTCTGCGAGGAAGGCAGCGCACTCGCCCTCAACCGTCACCCCTTGGGCGAGGAAGAGATGAAGATAGTGACCGATGAGGCGGGCAACATCACCGAAATCAGCAAGACCTGCCGCATCGCCGATGCCGTGGGCGAATCGGTGGGCATAGAAAAGGTCAGTCCCTCGTATAGCGAAGCACTCTACCGCGAACTCGACAAGATGATTCTCGACGAAGGACTCATCGATATTTTCTACGAACGGGCTTTCGAACGCCTCATTCCACAAGGCCATACATTCAAGGTGGTAGACACCACCCCCTTCATCTCCTACGAACTCGACACCGTGGAAGACTATCACCACGTGCTCTCGCTGCTCAAAGAGGAAGAGCAATAATCAAGTAGCCCACAATTGCCCAAATAGCCCAAATAGCCCATACCCCTTTCAGATGGAAGCACTGCTGCACTACTGCTGGAAACACCGCCTCTTCCCCCTGCGGCCCCTCGAGACCACCGACCACCGTTCGGTAGAGGTCATCGACCCCGGACTGCACAACCGTCATGCCGGTCCCGACTTCTTCAACGCGAAGGTGCGCATTGACGGCACGCTGTGGGTGGGCAATGTCGAGATACACGACAAGTCGAGCGACTGGTTCCTGCACGGTCACGACCACGATGCCGCCTACGACAACGTGGTGCTCCATGTATGCAGCGTGGCCGACTGTGTGGTAAAGACCAGCAACGGCCTCGTGCCACCTCAGGTGCTCCTCGAGGTGCCACCCTATATTGCTGCCCACTACAACGAACTCATCACCACCGACCATTACCCTCCCTGCTACCGCATCATCCCCGACCTCTCACGGCTCACCGTGCACAGTTGGATGAGTGCGCTGCAGACCGAGCGGCTGGAGCAGAAGACCGAGGCCATCCGCCAGCGCGTGAAACTCTGCGAGGGGTCGTGGGAAGCAGGCTATTTCGTCACCCTTGCCCGCAACTACGGCTTCGGTGTCAACGGCGATGCCTTTGAGGCGTGGGCGAAGAGCATTCCCCAGCATACCGTCGACCACCACCGCGACGACCTCTTCCAGATAGAGGCCATCTTCATGGGACAGGCAGGGCTGCTCGACCCCGACAGCATCCCCGAACGCTACCGTGAGGCGGCACTCACCGAGGGGTATTTCTCGCGCCTGCGCAACGAGTACCTCTATCTGGCACATAAGTTCGGCCTGCAGCCCATCGCCTACAAACGGTGGAAATTCCTGCGGATGCGGCCACAGAACTTCCCCCATATCCGCATCGCCCAACTGGCACACCTCTTCTATGAACGCCGGGCCAGTCTGAGCCAACTCGTAGAATGCACCACTATAGCACAACTGGAGCATCTGTTCGCCACCAACGTCACACCCTATTGGGAGACCCATTATGTCTTTGGCAGCACAAGCGGGAAGAAGGAGAAGAAGATGTCGGCTCCCTCTATCAACCTGTTGATGATCAACACCGCCATCCCCATGCTCTTTGCCTATGGCAGGTACAAGGGCGATGACACACTCTGCGACCGCGCCTTCGACCTGCTCGAACAACTCAAGGCCGAAAACAACCACATCGTCAGGATGTGGCGCGAATGTGGGTTGCCGGTGGAGAATGCCGGCGACAGTCAGGCCCTCATCCAGTTGAAGAAACAATACTGCGACCGCAAAGACTGCCTGCACTGTCGCATCGGCTATGAATATATGCACAAGCAGCAGCCCTGACAACACATTACCAATACCTACCTCACCATGGACTATATCTATGAAACCCGCATGGAGGTGCGCGACTATGAATGCGACATCGAGGGCATTGTCAACAATGCCAACTACATGCACTATATCGAACACACCCGCCACCTGTTTCTCAAGCAGTGCGGACTGAGTTTTGCCGAGATGCACGCCAAGGGCATCGATGCCGTGGTGGCACGGGTGTCGATGCAGTTTAAGGTTCCCTTGCGCTGCGACGATGAGTTCATCTCACGCCTCGCACTCACCAAAGAGGGCATCCGCTATGTGTTTCACCAAGACCTCTTCAAGACCGACGGACGCCTGGCGTTCCGCAGCAAGGTAGAACTGGTCTGCCTGGTCAACGGACGGCTGGGCAACAGCGAAGAATACGACAAGGCTTTTGAAAGATTCATCAAATAACGAGGAAGCAGAACCCACAACATGAACCATACCGACGAGAGAGAGGCGCTTTGCGCCATGGCACTGTCAAAGTTGGGCTATTACAACCAGGCGGCTTTCCGACAACTCTATGAGTTGACGGGCAGCGCCACTGAAGTGATGGCACACAGCAAGGACATCACCTCGCTGCTCCCCGATGCCTCTCCCCGCCTGAAGGAGATGCTTGCCGACAGCGATGTGATGATGCGCCGCGCCGAGGAGGAGATGGCATTCGTCCAGAAGTATAACATCCAGGTGTTGCATCCCGCCCATCCCGACTACCCTCAGCGACTGAAAGAATGTGCCGATGCCCCCCTAGTGCTCTATTACCGGGGTACTGCCGACCTGAACCAGACCCGTGTGATCAACATCGTGGGAACCCGTCGCAGCACCCCCTATGGCGAAGACCTCATCCGCCAGTTCATCACCGACCTGCAGCAATGGTGCCCAAAGGTGCTCGTGGTAAGCGGACTGGCCTATGGCGTAGACATCTGCGCCCATCGCCAGGCGTTGGAGAAAGGCATGGAAACCGTGGGAGTACTCGCCCACGGCCTCGACGACCTCTACCCCAGCCGCCACCGCGAAACCGCCCGGCAGATGATTTCCCAGGGCGGCCTCCTCACCGAGTTCATGACGCATACCAATGCCGACAAAATCAACTTCGTGCGACGCAACCGCATCGTGGCAGGGATGAGCGACGCCTGCATCCTTGTGGAGTCGGCAGCCCATGGCGGCGGACTCATCACCGCCGACATTGCCCGTGGCTACGACCGCGATGTGTTCGCCTTCCCCGGTCGTGTGGGCGACCCTTATTCCGAGGGCTGCAACAACCTTATCCGCGACAATGGCGCGATGCTCCTCACCAGTGCCTACGACTTCGTGCGGCACATGGGCTGGGAAAACGATGACCTGTTGGCGAAGGCACGCCACGAAGGCATCGAGCGCCAGATGTTCCCCGACCTCTCGCCCGACGAACAGGCGGTGGTCGATGCGCTGCTACACCATAACGACCTGCAGGTGAACATGCTTGCCACACAGTCGGGTGTGCCTGTGACACGCCTCACCTCCGTACTCTTCGAACTGGAGATGAAGGGCATCCTGCGCACGCTCGCCGGTGGCGTATACCATCTATACAAAAACTCATGACCATGCAGATAGGCCCCATCACATTCCCGCCACAGCCGGTGTTTCTCGCACCGATGGAAGATGTCACCGACATCGGCTTCCGCCTGCTCTGCAAGCGCTTCGGTGCCTCTATGGTCTATACCGAGTTTGTGAGCGCCGAGGCACTGGTAAGGTCGGTGAAGAGCACCATCGACAAACTCACCATCCGCGATGAGGAGCGCCCCGTGGGCATACAAATCTATGGCCGCGACATCGAGGCGATGGTAGAGGCGGCACGCATCGTGGAAGAGGTGCACCCCGACATCATCGACCTCAACTTCGGCTGTCCGGTAAAGAAGGTGGCAGGGAAGGGTGCCGGTGCCGGCATGCTCCGCAACATCCCCCTGATGCTCGACATCACCAGAGAGGTGGTGAAGGCCGTGAAGGTGCCCGTAACGGTGAAGACACGGCTGGGCTGGGATAAAGACAACATCATCATCGGCACACTGGCCGAACAGTTGCAAGACTGCGGCATCAGCGCCCTCACTATCCATGGGCGCACCCGTTCACAGATGTATACCGGCGAGGCCGATTGGACGATGATTGGCGAGGTGCGACGCAACCCGCGCATCCACATCCCCATCATCGGCAACGGCGACATCACCACGCCTGAAGAGGCCAAGCGGGCTTTCGACGACTATGGCGTGGATGCCATGATGGTGGGCAGGGCAACCTTCGGACGTCCCTGGCTCTTCAAGGAGTTCAGAGACTATCTCGACGGAAAGGAGCCCGACCCCACTATGAACTTCTCGTGGAAACTCGACGTGCTCATCGAGCAACTGCGCATCAATGTCAACCGCATCGACGAATACCGGGGCATTCTCCATACAAGGCGGCACCTGGCAGCCAGCCCTATCTTCAAGGGCATACCCAACTTCCGCTCCAAGCGCATCGCCATCCTCCGCGCCGAACACCTCGACGAACTGCTCAACATCCTCGAGGAAGTGAGACAGGAGTTGGGGTAATCAGGAATGACAGGAATGATAAGAATAATCAGGAATGGCAGGAATTTTAGGAATGGTTGATTCGCGGTGCTACTTCCTTTCTAGTTCCTTTTTAAATAACTACGATGAAAAAAATCTTACTGCAAAACGGTGAACGGGCGGAGCGGCCTTGCGTAGCCACGCTGGGCTTCTTCGACGGCGTGCACCGCGGCCACCAGCACCTCATCCAGCAGGTGACGGCAGCGGCGCAGCACGATGGTCTCGATGCCACCGTCATCACTTTCGATACCCACCCCCGGCAGACACTGCAGGAGGGGTTTCAGCCACAACTGCTCAACACCTTCGACGAACGCCTCATCCACCTCACTACCACGGGGGTTGACAACTGTGCCATCCTACACTTCGACAAGGCATTGGCGGCACTCACAGCGAGGGAGTTCATGCAGCAGGTGCTGCGCGACCAACTGGGTGTGCGCAGCCTCATCCTGGGCTACGACAACCGTTTCGGGCGCGACCGCAGCGAAGGATTCGACGACTACGTGCGCTATGGCGCCGCCTTAGGCATCGAGGTGCAGCGCAGCGAGGTCTTCACCATCGACCAACAGCCGGTGAGCAGTTCGGCAGTGCGGCGGGCACTGGCAGAAGGCGATGTGGAGCAGGCAGAACGGTTACTGGGCTACCGCTATCCCCTCGTGGGGACGGTGGTAGAGGGATTCCATCAAGGTCGCCGTCTTGGGTTCCCCACCGCCAACATCAATATCCCCGATGGCGGGAAGATAGTGCCGGCACCGGGTGTATATGCCGTGGGAGCACGTGTGGAGCGCTCCATGGAGATGAAGCACGCAGTGATGAACATCGGTCACCGTCCTACCTTCGACGGGCACACGACAACCCTCGAGACCCATATCATCAACTACGATGCCGACCTCTATGGTGAGCGGCTCGTGGTGACCTTCGCCCACCGCCTGCGCGACGAGCGGCAGTTTGCCTCGCCCGGCGAACTCGCCATGCAGATGAGAGCGGATGTGCGCCAGGCGCAGGAGTTGTTTGAAAAAGACTTGGAATCATGAAGAATAGAATCATCGACGCTTTCCTGTATCTCTTCGTGTTCATGGTGATACAGTTCGTGGTCAACTACGCCGTCATCTTCGGATGGCTGCTGGCAGAAGGAAAAAATCTCAACGAGATAGGCAAGGGCTTTGCCGACGGCACCCTGCAGATTACCGCCCCGATGCTCATCGTGAGCAGTGCCATCTACAGCATCATCACCCTCATCATCTTCCTCTGGAAGAAGTGGAGTGAGGTTTCGGGCAACTACCTGCGCACACGCCCCGGCGGCGTGCTGCTGTGGGCGGCTGTGGCAGCACTGGGAACGGTCATCCCCTCGGAGGTGTTTCTCGAACTGGTATCGCTGCCCGATGTCAACAGCGATATCCTTGGCGAGGTAATGGGGAGCCGGTGGGGATTCCTCAGCATCTGCATCCTCGCGCCACTGGTAGAGGAACTGGTGTTTCGGGGAGCCATCCTCAGGGCATTGCTGCAAGGCATGAACAGCCACTGGGTGGCGATAGTCGTCTCGGCGCTCCTCTTTGCCCTCGTGCACATGAACCCCGCGCAGATGCCCCATGCTTTCTGCTTGGGATTGCTCTTGGGATGGATGTACTACCGCACGCACAGCATCATCCCCGGCATCATGGTGCACTGGGTGAACAACACGCTGGCCTACACCGTCTACAACATCTTCCCCAATGCCAATGACATCAAGGTGGTAGACCTCTTCGTGGGCGACTATATCCGAGTAGCCCTGTCGGTTGTCTTCTCCTTCCTCATCCTCATCCCCGCCATCTACCAACTGCACCTGCGGATGAAACGAGAAGCATGACGGTTTTTTTTGATGCTTGTATGAAGAAAGAGGTTTACGAGCAACAGAAGGCTTTTGCTGGGGAGAAGATTCCGTCGATGTCGCGTCGAAAAGTAGGGCATGACTACCAGCAACGGCAGATTTACATGATAACGATGGCAACGGAAGGCCGTTTGCCGTTGTTGGGAAAGGTCGTTGGTAAAAGCGACGGCCAAAAAGGCACACCCGAAGAGCCTCGTGTGGAACTGACAGAACTTGGCAAGCAGGTAGAGCGTAATTGGCATGATATAGCGGTTCGCTATCCTCAGATAGATGTTCTGGCCCTTCAGATGATGCCAGACCATTTCCATGGCATTCTCTTTGTAAAAGAACATATAGAAAAGCCTTTGGGCAAGGTGCTCCTCGGCTTTAAACAAGGCTGCAACAAGGCCTATCGCAGACTCTTCCCCTCAGCCTCTTCCCCCTCTGTCCCGTATGTTGCTGTATTACAGCAACAAACTAAACAAATGGCCAGACAAAAGGAAGACCGCAAACACGGCCTCCTTTTCGAGCGCAGTTACAACGACAAACTGCTGGTGCATGCCAGCCAACTGCAGCGGTGGTATGATTATCTTGCAGACAACCCCCGCCGCTTGCTGATGAAGCGCGAGCACCCCGACCTCTTCCGTGTACAGAGAGGACTGACTGTCGGTGCCCTTTCTTTCTCCGCCATCGGAAACTGTTTCTTGCTCCAGAGGCCGATACTGATGCAGGTGCAGTGCTCTCGACGATTGACCGATGAGGAAATCCAATCCAAGGTTGACGACTTCTTGAAAGCAGCCTCACAAGGTGCCGTCTTGGTGTCGCCATCTATCTCTCCGGGAGAGAAGGCGATAATGCGGGCTGCCTTCGACAGGGGCTTCCCCCTTATTCTCCTTCAGGAGAATGGCTTTACCGACTTGGCAAAGCCTGGAGGCAAACGTATGGAAGCCTGTGCCGAGGGACGGCTCCTTATCCTCGCTCCTTGGCAGCACCATAACGAACGCATTGCTATCAAGCGCGGCCAATGTCTTTCTCTGAACGACATGGCGCGGCAGATTTGTGAAAAGCCAGACTATCAAGCATAAAAAATCTCTCCCCAGCGAGGCGATGTGCCTGCTGGGGAGATGTTTTTATAGAAATGACTTTATGAAATTAGATTCCCTCGTCATCCCACAGACTTCTATTAGAGAAATCGTAGTCTTCTTCGGTGGGTCCATCACCTTCGGTGATATTTGGGCCTGTTGTCGTTTTGATCTCCGTCGTACCCGCGAGAATCTGGATGGTCTCGCAGGAGGTTATCATTGTCTCGGGTTTGAAATATGTCTTTTTCATTGTTGTGTCCTCCTTAATTATTTAACGATGAATTTACGGCCGTTGACGATATAGATACCCTTCGACAGGTTCTCAGTGCTCTTACCCACGTACTGCCCGCTAATGGTATAGACACGGGTGGTAAGATTAGTGCTCAGTCCGTCGACCTCGGTCAACGAGATGCTCTCCGTGATGCCGTTATTGTCGGTAGAGAGAGAGAGGTTGGCGGGAGTGGAACCTTCGGGCACGTGGAAGTAGCACCTGAAAGCACGCAGTTGCGTAGTGGTGCTGTTGAAGTACTGGAACTTATTGTTGGCACCGATGAAGAAATAGTTTTTGAAGTCATCCTCACTCCCACAGGGGTTATAGGGATTATAGAAGCCCTTGAAGGAGTAGCCACCGGCAGTAACCTCTGTTGGTTCGTCGGCAACGATATTCACGCCATTGATTACAATCACAGCTTTCTTCGCCACACTCTGTGTTGGCAACACGAGATAGGGCACACCTGCCTTGAACTCAGAAGCCAACTTGAAGTTGATACTGGTGTTGCCATTATCGGTTACCACATCATTAAGTTCCTCCAGCGCATAGCCCTCGCCGAAGAGTTGCTTGGCCTGTGCCTCGGTCATGTCGAACGGCAGACAGATAGCGTTCCACACGCCAGCGGTAAGCGAGCGGTAGAGGTTAACAGTCACGCCATTTTGCTCCTCGATTGTGTTCTCCGTGAGAGTATTGTCAATCTCTGACGGCTTCTCGTAGAGGTCGATGACGGGAATAGGCGACTTGGCGTAAAGAGCCACTCCTTGTTCAGTTGAAGATGTATACATCCTAAACTTATTTGTCGATGGAGGATTATATCTCAGGTATTTATTATTCTTATTACTATTTTTAAAACAGAATAAATCCTCCTTGCCATTATCATTGAAAGTTATCGTGGCATTATAATCCTCTATCAATGAATTGTCGATACTTTTGGCAACAATCTTATTGTCTGACAATGCGCAGAGATAAGTATCGGAGCCCTTCACCTTGAAGCGGTAAGAATCCCCCAACTTCTCCACGATAAACATAGCTACCGCTGACTCATCGCTCACACTCACAAAATGACCATTATCACCTGTTCCTGGATCAACGAGAGTGACGGTAACACCCGTGTTGTCGAAGTTTCCGCTGCTGTTAACTGACGGCATAGCCACCTTAGCATTGCCATCATTGGAAATCACCCTATTTGTTATTATCACTTGGGCACCGCTTGACACCACAGCGTCCAAATCGTCAGTGCCTGTAACGCGTTTCCACTGCTCACCGGAGAAAGACGCAGCCTCACTCTTCGTGTAAGTGGCGCTGGCCACTGCGCTGGCTATCCCTTCCACCACGGCGATGGCCTTGATGGTAGTGGTAGCATTGAGAGGAATGGCAGCCGAATAAGGCGTGGATGAAGTAGTGGGATCAGTGCCATCAAGGGTGTAGTAGATGGCAGCATCCTCTGGAGAGGCAGAGAGTTCCACGTCGAGGCTGGTAGCGAAGATTGTGGAAGGTGTGACGAAGATTATCTCTGGGTTCACCACATTATAGGTGGCTTCCGCTATTTCGCTCTGTAGAACGGTTTCTCCCAAGGTATAGGTGTGGTAGGCATTGATTTTCACCTTGTTGTCCACCACCATATCCTCGGTGATGGTGATGGGATAGTAGTTGGTCACCGCCACTTCGGTGTACTCCCCGTCATTGACAGAATAATAGAGTTTGCTTACCTGACCTTCGAACTGCACCAAAATCCTGCTGCCCACCTTCACATAGCCAGAGGCAGGGTTCAAACTGGTGACAGGAGCCTCCACCTTGGTGAAAATGGCTGAAGTCACACTACTCGTCTCCCCATCATTTATGACGATAGCCTTCACCGTGGTTGTAGTGGTGATTTCGAACGGATTTTCATAAATAGGACTTTCTACCGTGGGGTCGCTGCCATCGGTGGTATAGTGGATTGTGCCATCTTTAGCAGAGATGCTCACCATTTGGCTTTCTGCAAACTCACCGCCATTCGGCTCAATGACAGGGGCTGGAACTGATTCCACTAATGTGATTTCATCAATTAAAGCACGTTTTGAAGACGTGGCGAATGTAATGCTAACATTTCCTGTGGCTTTAGTAAGGTTGATGGTATAATCTGTCCAGTTATCTTGTGGAGTTACTTGGGTTGTGCCTGAAGCAGTGGCACCATCAACGGTTACATTGAGTTTTCCTGTGTCACTTCCATATTTTTTTACTTTGAAAGTAAGGGTGCCTGCACCCGTCAGGGCAATTCCAGAGGCTGTCATCGAACCAGTGGCTGAACTCGTTCCTAGTTTTCCACAACTACCATTGACAACTCCAGAGGCGTTATTTTGATTACCACCAAAATAAACTTTGGTAAAACTCGTCCATCCAGTATAATCTAATCTATCGTCATTAATATTTAATTCTTGACTCTCACCAGAAGTTGAATACCCCGAAAAGCCCTCATAGAGCAATGCTTCAGTCTGACTACTATTGGACGTCCATTGGGCAGTAAAAGTGACATCTGAATTTACTGTATATGCACCACCTGCTTGGTATGTTTGTGAACCGTCATTCCATCCATTGAATGTGTAATCAGTTTTTGTGGGAGCAGCTGCAAGAGTGATACTGGTACCAGCTGCCAGATCAGTTATGTCATCAGGACAGCCAGATGTGCCACCATTGCAGTCATAAGTGACTGTATAGGAAACAGTTCCACTACCTTCATAAGTCACTGCAAGACTCGACATACGTACCTGTGCAGTTGATGAAATAGTTACATTCTTAGCTGACCCTGTCCATGTGCCTTGTTTGCCTGAATAAGTATAAGTACCTACATTTGCACTTGCATTCCCTGGACCATATTTTGATTTATCACTAGCTGTGCAAGTAAATTCTATTTTTGTTATGTTTCCATTAGAACAAGAAAACGTACCAGATTCATTTGCATAGATTTGATAATAAGCATTATTAGACATTGTACTCATGCTTACGGTAATGCCATCTTTTGTAACGGATGTTTGGCCGGTATCTGTTCCTGGAGTAAATGTGACTACCGTCTCTCCCCATGCCGATGAGACCACCGCGCATAGCAGTGTCAATAGTAAAAATCGTAGATTTTGTTTCATAAATATACAGTTTTGATTAATAGTTTCCAGATGGTAAGAATAAAAAAGGGCACAAAACCCAATTTCGCTGCAAATTTATAAAAAATTCTCTTTCTTATATATATTCTTGCTGTTTTTTATTGACATTAATGTAGCCATATGGTTGAAAATGCGTGTTTTTCAATAAAAAGGGCTATAACATCAGAAAGGCCATTGCCCATTTTCGGGCAACGGCCTTTCCACCATTAGTATGTTATGAAAAATTTGAGAGAATTGAAACTTCACAGTTTCATTTTGTTTTACTAAACATTTGATTTTATAGAGAAAGCATAGAAATATCTATTTCAGGATGGGTGCCTCGGAGAGTTTCATCGAGTCCTGGCGCATGGTATCGGCCTTGGCCACCTCCACCCCATCGGTGGGTTTCTCGTAGAGGTCGTTCTCGGTGATTTGCGGCGTGTCCTTGGGTTGGAACGCCACCTGCGAGGCATTGCCCAGCGTGAGGATGATGGCCACGATCGCTGCTGCCTTGAAGAGGGGCTTCAGTCGCTGCACCATACTGATGGTACGTGCCTTCACCGGCGCGGCCTCTCCTGTCATCTCGAGCATCATCTTGTCGAACTCGTCGCCAAGTACATTTTCCTCCACATCGCTCTGCTCATAGGTGAACAGGTCTTTGTAGGGGAGAAGACATGCCGGCACGTTCTCTTGCGAGAAGAACGTGCGGAGGATTTGCTCCTCCTCGAGTGTCGTCTCGCACTGCCAGTAGCGTTCCAGCAATTGTTCAATGTACTTATAGTCCATAACCTTCTATTTCCTGGTATTTTTTCTTGATGGCCTGACGGGCCCTGAAGATGTTCACTTTCACCTGGTCCTCGCTGATGCTGAGGATGTCGGCAATTTCCTTGTATGGCTTTCCCTCGAAATCGCGTAGTTGGATGCAACTGCGCTGTTTCTCCGGCAATGCGTTCACCATCCGTCTCACGAGGTCGATGCGGTCTTTCTGTTGCATCTGCTCATAGGGGTCGTTGCCGTGGTCGGGGGTGCCGAGAGGGATGCTGTCTATCGACTCGTTCTGGTTGTCGCGAAGTTTGAGTTTGTCGAGTGCCAGGTTTCGGCAGATGGTGAGGCTATAGGCCTCTATCGACGCTATACTGTCCCATTCGTCGCGTTTGTTCCAGACTTTTATCAGTGTATCCTGCACGATGTCCTGTGCTTCTTCGTGCTTGAGGGTGATGCGCAGCGCAAGCCTGTAGAGCACGTCTTTCAACGGTAGCACATCATTTCGGAAACTGATATTCTTCATCTCTCTGAATAAATGACGATTGGGGGGGTGGGATGTTACAACTAATCGACAGAGGCAAGATGTTTTAACAATTATTAACCAATGACACTAAGGTCTTTAAGGTCTCTGTTTAGCGAATTTATAAACGAAGTAATGTTCGTCGGGATTTGCAATCCCGACGCAGTGAGTATCAGGAACCAACGGTCGGCGGCCGAAGGGAAAGCCAATTTTAATCCGAAAAAGCGCATTGAAAATGCTTATACTCAATCCGGGCGGATTGCAAATCCGCCCGAACGACCTTAGGGGCTAATTTTCAATCTTCAATCTTCAATCTTCAATCTTCAATCTTCAATCGGGCGAAGCCCGTAACCATGGTGCCTTTGGTGCCGTCGATGGCATCGGCGCGGGTGATGACCACTTTCTGCACGCCTTGGTTGATGGCATCGAGGGCATTTTCTATTTTGGGTATCATGCCACCGCTGATGGTGCCATCGGCCACGAGGGTGCGGAAACTGTCGTGGGTGACGGTGGGGATAACCTGTGCCGTGGAACCTGTGCCGTCCATCACGCCCGGCTGTTCGAAGGCATAGACGAGTGTCACGTCATAGTAGGGCGCGAGGGCCACGGCAGTGGTCGAGGCGATGGTATCGGCATTGGTATTAAGCAACTGTCCGTTGCCGTCGTGGGTCAATGGTGCCATGACGGGAGTGATGCCCATGTCGATGAGTCGGTGCAGTTGCTCGCCGTCAGCACGGTCTACGTCGCCCACGAAACCGAAGTCGATGCCGTTGCGCAGCGGGCGGCGGTGAGAGCGGATAACGTCGATGTCGGCCCCTGTCAGTCCGAGGGCATTCACGCCGTGTGCCTGCAGCAGTGCCACGAGGTTCTTGTTCACCAGTCCGCCATAGACCATGGTCACCACCTCGAGCATCTTGCCGTCGGTGATGCGTCGTCCGCCCACCATTTGGCTCTCTATGCCCAGTGAGGCGGCAATTTTCGTGGCACGCCGTCCACCGCCATGCACTAGCACTTTCTTCCCCGCTATGGCAGAGAAGTTTTCCAGGAGTTGGTGGAGTTGTAACTCGTCTTCTACCACGGCTCCCCCCACTTTCACGATAATAAGAGGTTGTTTCATCGTTTTTTTTATTTGTCAAAAAGATACAAAGGCACGTATATATTCAGCGAATGGGCGTTCGGGCGGATTTGCAATCCGCCCGGACTGAGTATAAGCATTTTCAATGCGCTTTTTCGGATTAAAAATCCTGATATTCACTGCGTCGGGATTGTAAATCCCGACGAACATTAGGAGTGCCATTCGGGTGAGCAATTTCGACCGAAGGCCAATTTTCAATCTTCAATCTTCAATTTTCAATCTCCCATCACTCCAGGTAGGTGTATCCGTAGAGACCGGAGCGGTAGTTGGAGAGGAACTCCTTGCCTTCTTCGAGTGAGATTTTCCCTTGTTTCACGCTCTTTGTCACCCAGATTTCCAGTTGGCGCACCAGTTTGCGGGGGTTATACTGCACATAGGCCAGCACTTCCTCCACCGTCTCGCCATCGATGATTTGGTCGATGTGGTAGGAGCCGTCTTTCACCGAGATATGCACGGCGTTGGTATCGCCGAAGAGGTTGTGCATGTCGCCGAGGATTTCCTGATATGCGCCCACAAGGAACACGCCGAGGTAATAGGGCTCGTTGCGCCGCAGCGCGTGCACGGGCAGGATATGCGATACATGGCGGTTGGTCACGAAGTTGGCAATCTTGCCGTCGCTGTCGCAGGTAATGTCCTGCAGGGTGGCACTGCGTGTGGGCCGCTCGTTGAGTCGCTGTATGGGCACGATGGGGAAGAGTTGGTCGATGGCCCAAGAGTCGGGCAGTGACTGGAAGAGGGAGAAGTTGCAGAAATACTTGTCGGCGAGGAGTTTGTCGAGCCGCCGCAGTTCCTCGGGCACGTGCTTCATGTTTTTCGTGAGACTGTTGATCTCATGCGTCACACTCCAGTACATGCTCTCCACCTCGGCACGCGTCTTCAGGTCGATGATGCCGTGGTTGAAGAGGTCGAGCGCCTCCTCACGTATCTGCTCCGCGTCGTGCCAGTCTTCGAGCATCGTGCGCGGGTTGAGGTTGTCCCATATCTCATAGAGGTCTTTCACCAGTTGGTGGGCGTTCTCCGCGGGTTCGAAGTCCTCGCTCATCTCCGGCAGCGAAGCCGTCTCGAGCACGTCGATGACGAGCACGGAGTGGTGTGCCGACAGCGACCGCCCGCTCTCGGTGATGAGGTTGGGGTGCTGTATGCCGTTCTTGTTCGATGCATCGACGAAAGTGTAGATACAGTCGTTCACGTATTCCTGGATGGAGTAGTTCACCGAACTCTCGCTGCTGGGCGAGCGTGTGCCGTCGTAGTCAACACCCAATCCGCCGCCACAGTCCACGAAGTCGACGTTGTAGCCCATCTTGTGGAGTTGGATATAGAACTGTGAGGCCTCGCGCAGGGCAGCCTGTATGCGGCGTATCTTTGTGATTTGCGAGCCGATGTGGAAATGTATGAGTCGCAGGCAGTCGCGCATGCCCTTCTTGTCGAGCATCTCGAGGGCGTCGAGGAGTTCGCTGCTGGTGAGGCCGAACTTACTGGCGTCGCCGCCGCTCTCTTCCCATTTCCCCGAGCCCGACGACGCGAGTTTGATGCGTATGCCGAGATTGGGTTTCACATTGAGTTTCTTCGCGGCGCGCGCGATGGTCTCCAACTCGTTGAGTTTCTCCACGACGATGAAGATGCGCTTGCCCATCTTCTGTGCGAGGAGGGCGAGTTCGATATAACTCTGGTCCTTGTATCCGTTGCAGATGATGAGTGAGTCGCTCTGGCACTGCACAGCGATGACGGCGTGCAGTTCGGGTTTCGACCCAGCCTCAAGGCCGAGGTTGAACTTCTTTCCGTGCGAGATGATTTCCTCTACCACCGGCTGCATCTGGTTCACCTTGATGGGGTAGATGACGAAGTTCTCGCCCTTGTAGTCGTATTCCTTCGCTGCCTTGGAGAAGCAACTGGCGGTTTTCTCGATACGGTTGTCGAGGATGTCGGGGAAGCGGAGCAGTACGGGTGGCGTAACATCGCGCAGCGCCAGTTCGTCCATCACTTCGCGCAGGTCAATCTGTGTCTCGTCCTTGCATGGCGAGACATAGACGTTGCCTTTCTCATTGACACTGAAATAGTTGATTCCCCATCCGTTGATGTTGTACAGTTCCTTGGAATCTTCAATCGTCCATTTTTTCATGCTTTCCGGGATTGTTGGGTGTGGAGTTAGTTTACAGGTGCAGCGCCTCACGGATGCGCTTCACCGAGACGTTGATTTTCTCATAACTGTCGAGGAGGTTCACGTCGAGCGTGTGGTGTGCCTTGTTGTAAAAAGGCTCACGGTGCGCCAGTTGTGAGTTGATGAAGTCGAGGGTCTCCTCGGGAGTCTTGTCGCGCAGCAGGGGCCTCACGGTCTTCCCCATCTGCAGGTGTTTGTAGAGCACCTCGGGCGTGGCTTTCAGGTAGATGGTCTCACCCTGGGCGTTGAGATACTCCATATTGTCGAAGAAGCAGGGAGTGCCTCCGCCGCAACTGATGACGACGTCTTCAAACTCCGCCACCTCGTGGAGCATGTTGCGCTCCACCTGTCGGAAACCCTCCTCTCCCCTCTCGGCGAAGAGTTGTGCCACCGTCTTCCGCATGCGCCCTTCTATATACCAGTCGAGGTCGTAGAAGGGCAACTGCAGGGAGTTGGCGAGGGCTTTCCCCACGGTGGTCTTCCCTGCTCCCATATATCCTATGATGATAATCCTCACCATGGGTCACTTCTTCTTTTTCGCAGTGGTGGCGTTGACCACCTTCATGCACTCCTCGTAGGTGAGTTGTCCAGCCTTGGCGTGCATGGCTTTCGGCATGCGGTAGTTGGTGCCGTCGTAGCAGATATAGGGACCGTAGCGGCCGTTCATCACCTCCATCTTCGGGTCTTCGTCAAACTGCTGCAGGTGTCGTTGTGCCTCCTGCTGGCGTTTCTCGCTGATGAGTTCCACGGCCCGGTCAAGGGTGATGGTGAGGGGATCCTCTCCCTTGGGCAGCGACACGTATTTCTTGTTGTGCAGGATATACGGTCCGAAGCGCCCGGTGCCTATCGACACGTCGCCGTCTTCAAACTTTCCGAGGTTTCTCGGCAACTTGAACAGTTCGAGGGCCTCTTCGAGGGTGATGGTCTCCATGCTCTTGTCGGCGGGCAACTGTGCGAAGAGGGGTTTGTCCTTGTCGTCGGCGGTGCCCACCTGCACGATAGGACCGTAGCGTCCGATTTTCACGAACACTGGGCGCCCTGTAGTGGGATGCATGCCCAGTTCGCGCTCTCCCGCCTTATGTTCGGCGCGGATGTTCATCGTGCGCTCCACCACGGGCTCGAAGTCCTTGTAGAACTTCTTGATCATTGCCGACCACTTGGCCTTTCCCTCGGCTATCTTGTCGAATTGCTTCTCCACATTGGCGGTGAAGCCATAGTCCATGATGTCGGGGAAATACTTCATCAGGAAGTCGTTCACCACGATGCCGATGTCGGAGGGCAGCAGTTTTCCTTTCTCGTTGCCCACGAGTTCTTTCTTCGTTGTGGTGCTCACCTTGTTGCCTTTCAGCGTGTCAATAGTATAGTCGCGGTTGACTCCCTTCTTGTCGCCCTTCTGCACATACTCGCGTTGCTGGATGGTGCTGATGGTGGGGGCGTAGGTGGAAGGACGTCCGATGCCCAGTTCTTCGAGTTTATGCACGAGGCTGGCCTCGGTGTAGCGGATGGGCCCCACGGTGAACCGCTCGGTGGCGGTGACGGTGCTGCGCTCCAGCGTGTCGCCTTGGTGCAGTGGGGGCAGGAGGTGCATCTGCTCATCGTCGCGCAGCTCCTCGTCGTCGGTCGACTCACGGTAGGCTTTCAGGAAACCGTCGAAGGTCACCACCTCTCCGGTGGCAACAAACATCTCATCGTTGTTCACATTGTCTTGTGTATTGCCAGCAGGACGGATGAGGATGTTGACGGTGGTCTTCTCTATCTGTGCGTCAGCCATCTGCGAGGCGGCGGTGCGTTTCCATATCAGTTCGTAGAGGCGGCGCTCCTGGGCATTGCCGTTGATTTCGGTATTGCTCATATAGGTGGGGCGGATGGCCTCGTGGGCCTCCTGCGCACCCTTGGCGTTGGTCTTGTAGTTGCGGGGTTTGCTATACTCCTTGCCATAGAGTTTCACTATCTCTTCCTTGCTGTCGTTGATGCAGAGCGAGGAGAGGTTCACCGAGTCAGTACGCATATAGGTGATAAGTCCGTTCTCGTAGAGGTGCTGTGCCACCATCATCGTCTGCGACACGCTGAAGCCGAGTTTGCGTGAGGCTTCCTGCTGCAGGGTAGAGGTGGTGAAGGGAGGTGCCGGCGTGCGGCGGAGGGGTTTCTTCGTCACGGCGTCTACGGTGAAGGTGGCATCCTTGCAGCGCTCGAGGAAGGCGAGAGCCATGTCGTGGCTCTTGAAACGGGTGGGCAGTTCGGCGCGCACCACGGCCTTCTCGTCGCCAGGGAGGGTGAAGAGGGCGTTGATGCGGTAGTAGGGCTCACTCTCAAACGCCTGTATCTCGCGCTCGCGCTCCACGATGAGCCTCACGGCAACACTCTGCACGCGTCCGGCGGAGAGGGCGGGCTTCACCTTGCGCCACAGCACGGGTGAGAGGCGGAAGCCGACGAGTCGGTCGAGCACGCGTCGTGCCTGCTGGGCGTTGACGAGGTTCATGTCGAGATGACGTGGATGTTCTATGGCATCGAGGATGGCGGGTTTGGTGATTTCGTGGAACACGATGCGGTTGGTCTTCTCCTCATCGAGTCCGAGCACCTCGCAGAGATGCCATGAGATGGCTTCTCCCTCGCGGTCCTCATCCGATGCGAGCCATATCTTCTTGGCTTTGCCGGCGTTGGTCTTCAATTCATTCACCAACTTCTCTTTTTCTTCGGGAATCTCGTAGTCGGGTTCGAGGGTGTCGAGGTCGATGCTGATTTCTTTCTTCTTCAGGTCGCGGATATGTCCGTAACTCGACATCACCTTGTAGTCCTTACCAAGGAATTTCTCTATGGTCTTGGCCTTGGCGGGGCTCTCTACAATCACTAAATTGTCTTGCATATTCTCTGTCAAATTGTTATTTGATTCATGTTTTCACGCTGTCTAATATAGAAGATAAGGGGTTTTGGAGGGTAAATTCTACTGCGATGAAGTGGCTTGTATTTGTATACTTTTTCTTCTTCAACGCTCTCCCACATACGTCCTAATCTGTGACAGTTGGGTGATTTGAGCCGCAAAAGTAAGCAAATCTTTAGTGATATACCTTATTATATTGATTATTTTTTGATTTTTTAAGAAATGAGGATGGAGAGGTAACTACTCAGCACCCTCAACATGAATTTACTTAGGAGTGCCCTTTTCGGGGCAGAAATCATACTCATTTCAAATCAAATCATTTCAAATCAAACTCTCACAAATAAAAAAGAGATTTGGAAGATTTGGATAGATTTGAAAGATTTCTCGCCGTAGGCGACTCTTTTTCTGATTCGCTGAAAATATTTACTAGGGGATACTGAGAGATACATTTAGGTTTTAGGTTTGAGGTTTGAGGTTTGAGGTTTGAGCCCTTTGGTGTTTTAGAACGAACACGAATGAACCGAATTCACACGAATAAACAAATAACTATTCGTGTAGATTCGGGGAATTACCTCCCTTCGGTCAGTGGGCCTTCGACAAATCTCGTGTTCGTTGTTCCTCCTGCCCTGATGTGTTTTTAGAACGAACACAAATGAACCGAATTCACACGAATGAACAAATATATATTCGTGTAGATTCGGGGTATTCGTGTTCGTTGTTGGTCTTCGACAAATCTCGTGTTCGTTGTTATGGGGGTAGGAAACTTCAGTTAATAGGTGGACGCCGAGAAATTCATGGTGAGTTTACGGTTGGTGCATTTGTATTTCCCGGAATAGGTAGTCTGATTGAAACGACCTGTGAAATAATAACCTGTCGCCGCCCCGTTCTTGTATTCCGTGAGTCGCATGTTGCCGTTGGCATCCACTGTGCCGGAGAGCCTCACATACACGTTCTCTCCGTTAAACACGATATACTGTCCCGAGACTTGGTTGCCCTTTACATGAAGTTCCATGTCGATGTAATAGTTTTGCTTGTGCATGATGGCGCCATTGAGCCGATAAGTGCCGTTGGCCACCCTGTTTCTCACCACAGGGGGTGGGGGTGCTACGGGGGCCTCCTGCACGGCAGGTGCCGGTGGAGCGGTCTCTGCAACAGGAGTGGGTGCCGCTGGAGTCTCGGTGGCATCCTCGGCAACGGCTATGGTTGCTGCCTCCGCATCTTCGGCAGCAGAACCTGTCGTTGGCGTTACAAGTTCTTGCTCGGGTTCCTCTTTGCTTCCCAACAACTTGTCGCCCCATAGAAACCATGCCAGCACACCGATAATCAGTGCCAGCAACAGGATGATGATGACCAGGAGCGTGGTATTGCTGCTGCTATTTTGGGGTTGGGGTTGGGGTTGAGGTTGGGGCTGTGGCTGAGGTTGATGTTGGGGTGGCATAGGGGCAATGGGATTGCCACAGTAAGGACAAAGCCGTGTGTTGTCTGCCACGAAATTACCGCATTTGTTGCATCTGATGGCGTTCATAGTCTTTGAAGTTAAAATGGTTTCTGCAAAACTACAGTTTTTCTTCCATATAGCAAAGGATTGGGGAGAAAAAGGTGATTTTGTTAATGTTTGCAAAAAAAGGTACAGCGTAATTCTTTAATTACATTGTTTTTTATATCTTAGCATCGCGAATTTTTCGTGACGAGATTTTCGTTACGAAAATCTCGTAATAAAAGACACTTGAATTACTGTTTTATCAAATTACATTGAATATGCAAAAGAAAAAAGGAAAAGGCATAAATCCCTTTATATGTGTAGGTTACATTAGTCCTGACTATTTCTGTGACCGAACGGAGGAAACCGAGGAATTGATTTCGAATTTGAGAAATGGGCGAAATACAACCCTTATCTCACCTCGCAGAATAGGGAAAACAGGATTGATTTTAAACACTTTTCATCATATCCGACAGTCGGATAAGCATGCTATTTGCATCTATATTGACATCTTTTCTACCAAGAATCAACATGATTTTGTGCAAGTTTTGGGGAATGCCGTAGCGCAATATGTATTATCCCACGAGCAAAAGGCCATGAAGAAGTTACTTGGTTTCTTCTCCTCATGGCGACCAGTGTTCAGCACCGACCCTCTTACGGGCATGCCTACCGTGTCGGTCAGCATCGAACCGTCCCACTCTGAGATGACGTTGAAGAGCATCTTCGACTATCTGAATCAGAGCAAACGCGAAGTATATATCGCCATCGATGAGTTTCAGCAAGTCTGTTATTATCCCGAGGCAGGCACAGAGGCTTTGTTGCGTTCATACATCCAACTCGCTCCTCATGTCCGTTTCATCTTCTCTGGCAGCAAGCAACACCTCATGGCACAGATGTTCAACTCACCCCAGCGACCATTCTTTCAGAGCACGAGTTCCATAGGTCTGCATCCCTTACATGAAGAGATTTACTATGCTTTTGCCAAGCGGTTTTTCGAGGCCAAGAAAGGCAGTCTGTCCGAGGAAATGTTCCATGTCATCTATCAGCGTTTCAATGGCATTACCTGGAATATCCAGCAGATTCTGAACCGGCTGTACGAAGTAGAGGAACACGTTGTCAACGAGAGTCAGGTAAATGAAGCCATACTCCATATAGTGAGAAAGAACAGCATGCAATACGAAAGTCTTATGCTCTTCCTTACCGACAACCAATTGTCGGTATTGAAGGCGATAGCAAAAATCGGGGTAGTAAAAAGCCCCCAGAGCAATGCGTTTCTTCTGCAGAACAACCTACCAGCCCCCAGTAGTGTGAAATCTGCTCTTGCCGTACTTATGGAAAAAGACCTAGTTTACCATGATGCCAATGGCTATATGGTCTACGACCGCTTCTTCGACCTCTGGCTGAAACAGTTGGTATAAGGGGGAGATAGCCGTCGACCAATTGAAAATTGAAAATTGAAGATTGAAATTGAGGATTTTTTTGCATATTAGTGATGAAATGCTTATTTTTGCAAAATATAGTACCTAAGAAAAACTAAAATGTTTCATGATATGACAAAACACGCTTTTCTGTTGTCTTTAATCTGCTTCATGCTCCTTCCGTTCGGGATGAAGGCACAAGAAGCCTATGCAGTGTACGACGATGGCACACTCACGTTCTATTATGATAATTCGAAAGATTCAAGGAGTGGGACGGTGTATGAACTGAATGAAGACGATTGGTGTCCTTGGTATAGCAAGAGGAAAGATGTCACAAAGGTCGTCTTTAAAAACACATTTTCCAATGCTCGACCAATTTCAACAAATAGTTGGTTTAAGGATATGGAAAACCTGACTAGCATAGAAGGAATGAAAAACCTTAATACGTCAAGCGTGAAGGACATGGGATATATGTTCTATAAATGCAGCAATCTGACCAACCTTGACGTGTCGAATTTTGACACATCAAATGTCAAGGATATGGATTATTTGTTTTCTAATTGCGAAAGTCTGACAAGTCTTGATGTTAGTCATTTCAGCACATTGAACGTTACAAATATGTATTGTATGTTCAATAATTGTCTAAATTTGACGAACATAGATGTTAGCCATTTCAACACATCAAACGTTTGGGAAATGAGTTTTATGTTCAGTAATTGTGAAAAGCTGACAATTCTCAACGTAAGCCATTTCAATACAGCAAAAGTGAAATATATGGCTGCAATGTTTCAATGTTGCAAAACATTGACATCTCTTGATTTGTCTCATTTTAACACGTCCAATGTTAAAGAAATGGATTCCATGTTTAATGGTTGTTCTAGTTTGATAAATCTTGATATTTCAAATTTCAATACGTCAAGTGTAACTGACATGAGAGCTATGTTCGGTAGTTGCTTGAGTTTAACAAGCCTTGATTTGTCCAATTTTGACACGTCAAATGTAAGGAATATGAGTAGTATGTTTGAAAATTGCGGAGCGTTAACGAATCTTGATTTAACAAACTTCGACACTTCCAAGGTTACAAATATGCAATGGATGTTTCGTTACTGTGAGAATCTTACAAACATTAATCTTTCTCATTTTAACACATTAAATGTAACTGACATGAGTGGTATGTTCTCTGGTTGCTCCAATTTGACAAACCTTGATATTTCAAATTTCAATACATCAAATGTAACTGACATGGGCGGACTTTTTTATAACTGCAAGAGTTTACAAAGTATAGATGTCTCGTCTTTTGACACATCAAAAACCATAGATTTATCCGGAATATTTTCATATTGTTCAAGTTTAACAAACCTGGATATCTCTAATTTTGACACTTCTAATGTTACAAATATGAATTATATGTTTGATGGATGTCGCGGTCTTTCTATTTTAGATTTGTCTCAATTCGACACGTCAAAAGTGACTAGTATGATATCGATGTTCTATGGTTGCAACCTTAAAACCATTTATTGTAGTGACAGATGGAACACGGACAATGTAACTCGTTCAGAGACAATGTTTAGTTGGTGTTACAATCTCACAGGCGGCCAAGGCACGACATACGACTCCAGTCACATCGACAAGGAATACGCCCGTATCGACGGAGGACCCTCCAACCCTGGATATCTCACCTATAAACCCTATATCGGTGACTGCGACTTCTCTGATGTCCCAAAGACCAATGCTTACTATGATGCCACATGCTATCTTTATACATTGGGAGTTCTCAATGGCACCGACAACAGCGGAAAGATGGAGGTAGGAGCAAATTTGACACGTGCCCATTTAGCAAAGATTGCTTATCGAGGAGTCTATTCTATAAAAGGGCGTTTTATGTACCCTGGTGTTCCCGATGCCGTTCCCTCCGATAACTTCCCCGTTGTCTATAATGACCTCACCGACAAGACGAAATACTATTACCAGGCTGCCCGCGCGCTACTCTACTTGGAATATGGCGACGGCGTGACACCCTTCGACCGCAACCGCCTGGAGTTTGCCCCCGAAGAGAACATCGCCCGCGTGCATGTGCTCAAGGTGCTGATGGAGACCTTCAACATCCAACCCGATATGGAAGGCACCGACAATCCCTTCCCCAACGATACCAATGTGAAGGCCATTGCCCAAAGAGACCCAAGGACGATGGGCTATATCCGCAGGGCTGCCAGCCTCGGCATCATTACCACTGCCAACCAGGAGTTCCGCCCCTATGCCTATTGTCTGCGTGGCGAGGCCTTCGTCATGCTTTACCGCATCATGAAAGCAGTGGACAACGGAAAAGTCACCGACCCCAATCCCCAGCCAGCCGACTACTTCGAGCCTCTCAACACCACGATGAAAACCATCGCATTGGGCGTGGGGATGTCGATGGGCAACTTCAGCCACTATACGAAGACGAGTTTCGCCATCAGCGGCACAGTGCCACTGGTGTTCGCCCACTCCTACAACTCCTACAACACCACGCTGCCCGAGGTATTCTTCGGCGCGAAAAGTGCCAACGGCATAGACCACGAGGCTTACCAGCCAATGGGCGACGGATGGAGCCACAACTATCACACGTTCATCACTATGGTGGGGAAGGTATCAAGTCCCGACACACGTGTCATCGTACACTGGGGAGGCGGGAAGATAGAGGTGTATAAGTCCGAAGGCTCCAAACTCGTGCCGGAGTCGTATGGTGTGTATGACGACCTCTATTTCGACGACAACGATGTTGTCATCAAGACAAAAGGACAGGTGGAATACCGTTTTTCGGGGCTGGGAGGCTCTGGTGACAGTGGCGCCTCAGTACTCTACCTTACCAGCATTAAGGACCGCAACGGCAATACGCTGACGCTGAACTACGAGACCGGCGTGAACGGCTCGAAACGCGTGAAGAACGTGATGGGCGACAACCGCAACCTCACCTTCACCTACATGGATGGCACCGACCTCGTCAAAAAGGTCAGCGACCCCTTGGGAAGGAACATCTCATTCGACTATACCCTCAACAACCAAACAGGCCGTTATCAACTCAGCACCTTCACCGACGCGAAGGGACAGACCACCACCTACTCCTATGGCGATGCCTCAAAGGTGAGCACATCGAAACTCCTTACTCGCATCCAATTGCCGAAAGGCAACTATATCGAGAATGAGTATGATGCCAACCACCGCCTGACACAGACCAAGACTCCTTCGACACAGACCGATGTCAGGGTGACGGCAAACTACAGCACCACCACATCCACCACCTCTCAAGTGGATGTGACACGTAACTGGGGAGAGACGTCGACCTACAACTACACCTTCAATGAAAACAACATGATGACCTACCTCACCGGCGAGGAGGGGTTGTTCGTCAACGGCACCTACGACAACAGCGCCCATCCTGAACTGCCTACCGCATTGAAGAGCAACAAGGCTGACGTGAGCGAGATTCTTTACGATAAGAAGGGCAACGTCACCCAAGTCACCGTGAAAGGCGACGGCACGCTCACCACGAAGATGACCTACGATGAGATGAACAACCTCACGAGCGTCACCGACCCCAAAGGATATAAGACCACCTATACCTACAACAGCAAAGGCAACCTCACAGATGTCTCCGCGCCAGAGGGTGTCACGAGGAGCATCTCCTACTACACCAACGGTCTGCCCTCGGAGGTCACCAATCCGATGGGGGTGAAGACGGAATTCAGATATAACACTTACGGCAATCTCATCTCGGCCATCCTGCCAGCCCTTGACCTGTCGAGTTCCGCCACCTATGACGATGCGAGCCGCATCCTCACCATCACGGATGCGCTGAACCGCACCACATCGTATGTCTATGACGAGAACGACAACCTCACGAGCAAGACCGATGCCGCCAATCATACCACAAGATTTGGCTACGACAAGAACGATAACCTCACGAGCATCACCAATGCCAAGGGAGGCGTGACCTCGCTGAAATACGAATTTTCCACCGACTGGCTCAGCGAGGTGGCGTTCGCCGGAGCATCTAGAAGATACTTCTACAACAACGATGGCACCGTGGATTATTATACCAAACCCGACGGTACACGGCTTAACTATACCTACGATAACCTGGGACGCATGACCAGCGATGGCGTGAACAGTTACACTTACGACAACAAGATGCGCTTGTCGTCGGTCTCGGGCGGAGGGAAGACACTGTCGTTCTCCTATGACGGATTTAACCGAGTTATTGGTACCGATTACAACGGGAACAGCAACAGTTACTCCTACGACAAAAACGGCAACCGCACCAGCGTGAACAACACCACATACACCTACGACCAACTCAACCGCCTCAAGACGGTGACATTCAAAGGCAAGACCATCACCTATACCTATCGCAAAGACAGTAAACTATTGACGGTGAGTTATCCCAACGGCATGACCACGACATATGATTACGATAGAGTAGGAAGGCCGACAAGCAAAACTACCCAGTTGAGCAATGGCAAGGTGATTGCGAAATACACTTTTACACTCGACAATGTGGGGAACATCACGGAACAGACCACACAGGAGCCATACGATGAGATGGAACTGGCCAACGAAGACATCAGTTACAGTTACAACAGTGGCAACCGCATCACGCAGGCGGGTAACATCAGTTTCTCCTTCGATGAAAACGGCAACACCACACGGCGAGGAAGTGAGAACTACAGTTGGGACGTGCAGGACCGCCTGACTCAGGCTGGCTCAACTAGCATCAAGTACGACCCATTAGGACTGATTGCTTCCTATGGCGACATCCAATTCACCACCGACCCGCTTGGCATCGGCAACGTGCTCTCCGACTCAAAGAGCGGAGCGGAATATATCTATGGCAACGGACTGGAAGCACGTATCGTCAACGGTAAGGTCAGTTACTATGTCACTGACTTCCGAGGATCTGTGGTAGCCATCGTGGATGAGAACGGCAACATCACCCACAAATACCAATACGACGAGTTCGGAAAAGTGACACAAAAGGAAGAAGCCGACTATAACCCCTTCCAATATGTGGGCAAAAACGGCGTGATGTATCTCACCGACCATCAATACTATATGCGTGCCCGACACTACGACCCCACCATAGGCCGCTTCCTCTCCGAAGACCCCATCTGGAGCACCAACCTCTATCCGTATGCGGATAATAACCCAATAATGATGATTGACCCAAGAGGACTTGAATCAAGAGAAACTATAGAACGTTGGTTGGACCATGAATTGGCATTCTTAGATTGTGATTACAAGTATGACATAATTACCGCTGAGGAATATAAAGAAAGGAGTAGAGCATTAAGAAGAGAGTATATAGCAAAGATAGAAAAATTAAATTCTGAATCGATCAATCAAGACGAACCTGTACAACTAGCTGTTGTTGGCAAACCGTCCAATACTTCTTCAGGTAATCAGGGAACAAATATTTCTACAAATAATCAAGGAACAAATAGTAATTCTGCAAACAATCAAGGAACAAATAGTAATTCTTCCTATGATCATATTACACACAATGTATCGGGATATAGTAACAGTATTGATGCAGGATATGTAAATGAATATATGGCACAGACTCATCCTATTTCCAAAAATGTTATGGATGGATTGGAATATCTGAACCAGAATGTCACTCCTACCATCATTAAAATACAAGATGGTATGTCAAACGCATCTAATTCGGTTGGTGGTTTGATTGGCAGATTGTTTAAGTAAAAAATAATCATGGATTCATTTTTATTATTGATATGAAGCAAATCGCATTCTTAGTATTGGCATTCCTGTTTGCTACTTTGCAGACATTTGCCCAGACCACATACACATACGATGACCTCAACCGTCTGACGTCGGTGACTTATAGCAATGGTGTGACCGTATCGTATACTTACGATGCCTTGGGCAACCGCACCTCTAAAAAGGTGACGGGAGCCTCTGCACCAAAGGAAGCGTACGCATGGCTGTCAAGCGACGGCAAGACCCTCACATTCTGCTATGATGACCAAAGGGCACAAAGGAATGGGAATACCTATGACTTGAATACTCAGGACTGGGTGGCACCAGGATGGTTCCCCGGCTTTGATAACAACAGTGATATTACCAACATCGTATTTAATCCTTCTTTCGCTGATGCAAGACCCACCCATACCAGTTACTGGTTTGTCAATATGGTTCATGTCACAGAGATAACAGGACTGAAATACCTTAACACCTCGAATGTTACTAACATGTATAACATGTTTCATGGCAGCAGTGGACTCACCAGTATTGACCTCAGCAATTTCGACACGTCTAATGTGACACACATGGGACAGATGTTTGATGGCTGTAGCGGTTTGGAATCCATTGACTTGAGCCATTTCGACATCTCAAAAGTGAAAAGCATGAGTTTCATGCTTAATAACTGTAGCAGTCTGACGTCCCTTGATTTGAGCAATCTGGATTTTTCAAACGTGGAAGACACATATGCCCTAATCTTTCATTGTAGCAGTTTGAACAAACTGGAAATTTCTTCCAGTATGGAGAACATAGACCAATATGCTTGTTCTGGTGTGGGTTCCATAAATGCCCCCTGCACTATCATTGCTCCAGAAGGCTTTGATTTTGGCGTGAATACTTCCGGCAATTATTTTGTATGGAAAGAAGGTATCTTCAAGTTGGGCAGCAACAGTGGCTTGCTCGGCGACGTGAACCACGACGGGTTTATCAACATCTCTGATGTGACCAGCGTCATCTCTTACATCCTGAACAAGGCTCCCTCACCATTCTTCACCAGCGAGGCAGACGTGAACGGCGATGGATTCATCAACATCTCCGACGTAACGGCAATCATCAACATCATCCTGAATACCAATGCGGCACATATTCCAGCCAATGCCCGACATGCCACCATCGACCATCTGTATGTGGGGAAGACCGGCAATGGCTATGACCTCTGCATCGACAACACCACGGGCTATACGGCTTGTGAGATGACACTCCAGTTGCCCGACGGATGCCGACTGACCAAGGCACACCTCACCGGGGAGTGTTCGAAGGAGCACCATGTGCTTACAAGCCACCTGGGTGACGGGCTATACCGTGTGGTGGTTTACTCCGACGACAACAACATGCTGTGCAATGGGGAATCGACCTTGATACACCTGACGGTGGAAGGTCCTCTCGGTGATGACATCACGCTCACAAGCATCGTGTTCGTCGACGGACAGAACGAGTGCGTGGTATTCCCCGACGTGACGGGTGTCACCGCCATCAGTGGTGTGACGACAGACAGCGACGACACGCCCACCTACAACCTGCAGGGTGTCCCCATGCACGACAATGCCCGTGGCGTACACGTGCGCAAGGGTGGGAAGTACGTCAAAAAGATTGCACCGTCGGTTGAGGAATAGAATGGTTCTAACCTCGCGTCGGTAGCGATGGCAATAATAGAAATAGCCGCCCTCCGAACTTGGAGAGCGGCTATTTTAGTCGTTTTTGGGGGCTGTTGTCGCTACCCCTACCCTTCCAGTAATGCTGTGGTCGGGATGATTACTTGAAAATCTTCTGTGCGAACATCGTCAGGTAGATGCGCCAGTTGCGCCAGATATGGCCACCGTCGGTTTCCACATACTCATACTTGTAGCCCTTCGAGTCCCAGTAGTTGCGCAGGTCGACGGTGCTCTGGTAGAGGAAGTCGGTCTTTCCCATACCCATCCAGTAGAGTTTCGGTTTGCTGCCGAAGAGGCGGGCAGACTGCTCGGCGAAGTCGGGGTCATTCTTTATCTGCTCGGCGAAAGGCTGGTTGCCACTGAAGCCCTTGCCCAGGTGCAGACCGGCAGAGAAGAGACCGTAGTAGTCGAACTTGGTGGGATAGAGGAGACTGATGGCGAAGGTGTGGCCGCCACCCATCGACAGGCCACAGACAGCGCGGTGGGCTCGGTCTTTCAGCGTGCGGTAGTTGGCATCGACATAGTTGACGATATCCATGAAACTCTCGGGGATGGTGGAAACGGCAGGTGTCGTGGGACCCGTGCCGGAATCGCGGAAGCCTGGGGTATACATGCCCCATGACCACTCACCCGGAGCAGCCTGACAGTTGGGGTTGCCGTTGGGCATCACCACAATCATCGGCTTCGCCTTGCCCTGTGCGATAAGGTTGTCGAGAATCTGCGAAGCCCGTCCGAGTTCGCTCCATGCGTTCTCGTCGCCACCGGCACCATGGAGGAGGTAGAGTACGGGGTACTTGCCGCCCTTGTCGTAGCCCGGTGGGGTGTAGATGGTCATGCGGCGCTGCATCTTCAGCGTGGGACTGTTGTACCACACCTTGGAGAGATTGCCGTGGGGCACCTCGTTCACACGGTAGAGGTCACCCTTGTCGCCCTTCTGTTCGCTGACGATGAAGATATTGGTGAACGACACGATGTCGCGGTTCACGTAGATATTGGAGGGGTCTTTCACGCCCGTCATGCCATCGATGTTGAAGGTGTAACTATACATCTCGGGGGCGAGTTTCTGAGAGGTGTAGGTCCACACACCGTTCCTCCCCTCAACCAACTGTGCCACGCCCGGGGCGTCATACTTGCCATAGCCTTCTACCTCGATGGTCTGTGGGGGCAGGAAGTCGCCTGTCACCTCCACTTTCACTGCCTTGGGCGCAAAGAGGTTGAAAGTCACTGTGCCGTCAGGGTTGACGACAGGGGATTGTACGTTGGCACCAGAGAACAGCCTCTCCTGCGCCTGCACGGCCAGACCGCACACCACACAGAGTGCCAAAGTAAGGATTGTCTTTTTCATCTTTTAGTATTTTTGAGTAAAGAATGGGGCAACACACAAAATGAAGCCCAAAATATCAATTATGCCAAGCCTTCGGCTTGGAGGTTCCAACCACTCCCACCTCTCCTTCATAAGGAGAGGCCTCGACCCACCCCCCGTCCCCCGCCCTCTCCAGGGCGGGGGCTCAACCGCTCCTCCTCGTCGCTCTTTCATTAAGGTTCTGCTCCCGAAGGTAGGTCGCAGGGAGATTTCTTACGCAACAGAGTTGCGATTGTTTGTACGGGCTTCGCCCGAGTCACTCCTACTTTAAAATGGAAGTCAAAGAGCAGTTAAAGAGACGTGGATGCGTCATGTTATCTTCGTAAAAGTTGCAGTTTCACGTTGGGCTGCATCACATTGTGCACCTTGTGTGTCCATGACTTCACGTTGGCAGAGACCTTGGCCTCTACTTGGCTGGCAGAAGAGCAGATGAGGAAATCGTAGCGGCCGGCGTCGGTCTTCCATGCCGAGGCCTTCTCGTTGAACGAAGCGAGGTCGGATGTCTTCACCTTCATCGTCACCGTCTGACTCTCACCCGGCTGCAGCAGTCGTGTCTTGGCATAGTTGCGCAACTCTTTCACCGGTTTGTTGAGTTTCTTGCTGTTGGGCGCCGCCACGAAGAGTTCCACGACATTACGGCCGGCACGGCTACCGGTGTTCGTCACCTTCACCGAGACGGTGTAGGTATCGCCATCTACACTACAAGCCGCGTCGGTATAGGAGAAGGTGGTATAGGAGAGACCGAAGCCGAAGGGATAGGCCACGGGCTTGCCGAAACTGTCGAAATAGCGGTATCCCACATAGATATCCTCTTCGTAGTTGGTAAAGTCGATATCCTTCTGCGGCTGACGTTCCTTCGGGGCGGAGTCTTTGTCGTAGCCCCACATGAACATCGCGCCGAGGGTCTTGTCATCGACATTGGCTGGGAAGTTCTTGTCGGCATAGGCATCACCGTAGTTGACGGGGAAGGTCATCGGCAACTTGCCCGAGGGGTTCACACTGCCAGAGAGCACGTCGGCGACAGCAAAGCCACTCTCCTGCCCTCCCTGCCAGGTGCAGACCACGGCATCCACCTGGCCTTGCCACGATGCCACGTCGATGGGACTGCAGATGTCGAGCAGCGCCACCACCTTCTTGCCCTTGGCATGATAGGCATCGCTGACAGCCTTTATCAACTGTTTTTCGCCTTCCTTGAGGTAGAAGTCTGCCTCGCTGCGGTCGGCAGCCTCACCACTCTTTCTGCCAAGGCTGATGATGGCCACATCGCTACCCTCTACGGCAGCATGGAGTTCTTCGGCAGTAAACTGCTTCTCGTCGGCACGTGCGGGAGGCGTGATGGAGAACGGTGGACGGCCGGTGGGGAAGAGGCGTTTTTCCTCTGCAGCGAGGTGCTGGGTATACACCCCTATCAGTGGCTTGTAAACCTCGTAGTCGGCAGCACGCAGACCCTCTACCAGCGATACCGTATAATGTCCTACAGACGTACCGCCAAAACCGGAACCACCAGAAATCCAGTCATAAGAGGTGCAGCCGAAAAGCGCCACACGCTTGCCGGTGAGCGGCAGAATGCCATTGTTGCTGAGCAGCACGATACCCTCGCCACCCACCTCACGAACGGTCTGGGCATGAGCCTTCAAGTCTGGATTATTGTCATACTTATAGCCCTTGAAGTTATGGGTCTTGACGACATACTCCAAGATGCGCTTCACGTTGGCATCGAGCACCTCTACCGGGAGTGTGCCGTTCTGTGCTGCCTCGAAGATGGCCTGATATTGCTTGTCCTGACCGGGCTGCAGCATGTCGTTGCCCGCCAGCATGGCTGCCACGGCATCGTCGCCGGCATTCCAGTCAGACACATACATGCCTTTCCAGCCCCACTCATCACGCACGATGGTGGTGAGCAGGTCGCGGTTCTGCAGGGCATACGGCCCATTGAGTTTGTTGTATGAGGTCATGATGGTCCAAGGGTCGCTCTCCTTCACCATAATCTCGAAAGCCCTCAGGTAAATCTCACGGAGGGCACGCTGCGATACCTGCGAGATATTGTTGTTGCGGTTGGTCTCCTGGTTATTGGCTACGAAGTGCTTCGGACAGGCTGCCGTTCCCTCGCTCTGCACACCCCGCACATAGCCTGCAGCGATGGTACCCGAGAGATAGGGGTCTTCGGAATAGTATTCGTGGTTGCGACCACACAGCGGATTGCGGATGAGGTTCATCGCCGGCGAGAGAATCCAGTCGAGACCGAACTCACGCACCTCGTTGCCGATGCCCTGTCCCACACGGAAAGCCGCCTCGCGGTCCCATGTCGAGGCAAGGGTCATCGATGCCACGAAATCGGTGGGGTAATAGTCGTTATGGTCCCAGGCACGTGTGGCACTCATACGCAAACCCTGCTGACTGTCAGCACAATAGGTGGCGGGTATGCCCAGACGCGGAATGGCATAGGTGCTGCCTGCCGTGCCCGGAAACTTCGCGTCGTCGTTGAAATGCATGCCACAGCCGAGGACGAGATGACATTTCTCCTCGAGTGTCATGGCCTTCACCACCTCATCGATGTTGTCGGCCCGCAGTTGCTGGGCAGAACACCGAAGGCTGTAGCCGCAGAGTGCGACTACAGCGATAGTGACAATACTAACTCTATATCTCATTTACTGTCGTTTTAAGAGATTCATCTTCACTTCTGGCTTCAGCACATTGTTGACCTTCTGGGTCTGGGCATTGGCGGCAGCACTGAGCGTGGCCTTGATGTCTTGCGAGGAGGCACCCACGAGGAACTGGTAGTCGCCTGCTGCCACCACCCAAGCCGAGGCAGCCTCGTCGAAGGAGGCCAGGTCGGCAGCCTTCACCACGAGGGTGACAGTCTCGCTCTCGCCGGGTTTCAGCAGACGGGTCTTGGCGTATGCCTTCAACTCCTTGGCGGGTTTGTTGGCAGCCTTGTTGTCGGGGGCGGAGACATAGAGTTGCACCACCTCCTTGCCGTCACGCTCACCGGTGTTCTTCACCACCACACTCACCTCATAGCCGTCGCCCTTGGCGGCAACCTTGGCATCGCTGTATTCGAAGGTAGTGTAACTGAGTCCGAATCCGAAGGGATAACTCACTGGCACCTCGAAGGAGTCGAAATAGCGGTATCCCACATAGATGTCTTCCTCATATTCGGTGAAGTCGACATTCCTCACGTTGCCTTTCTGTCCCTGGTTCATCATATCGATGCGGGGGTCTTCGTCGATGGGGAAGTTCTTCGATGAGTAGGCATCGGTAAACTGCACCGGCCAAGTCATGGTGAACTTTCCTGAGGGCGACTGCTTGCCGCTGAGCACGTCGACGACACTGTTGCCTCCCTCCTGACCAGCCTGCCATGCACAGAGGATGGCATCGGGCAGCGCCTTCCATGTGGCGGTCTCGATGACACCGCCGATATTAAGCAACACCACCACCTGCTTGCCAGCCTTGTGGTAAACCTCGCACACCCGCTCTACGAGGGTGCGTTCAGAGGCGCTGAGGTTGAAGTCGGCCACCTTGCGGTCGAGGAACTCGCCCGAGAGGCGTCCGAGGGTTATCACTGCCACGTCGGCCTCTGATGCCTGGGCTGTCAACTCATCGGCAGAAAAGAGTTTCTCTGCGGGCAGAGGCTGTGGGAGGAAACGCTGCAACTGGGCGGCGTTGGGGTCTTTCTTAGCGGCTTCGGCGAGGGCTGCCTCGGCCTTCGCCTTGCAGTCGGCGAGATAGGTCTCATAGGTCTTCTTCAGTTCCTCGTTGACGGTGTAGCCACCGTTCTTCATGCCGTCGAGAAGAGAGACGACATAGGCGTGGTTGACGTTGCCTGAGCCCGTGCCACCGGCGATGAAGTCGTAGGAGGTGTTGCCGTAGAGCGCCACCTTCTTGATGCTGTCGCCAAAAGGAAGGGCTTTCTCGTTCTTCATCAGCACCATGCCCTCGGCAGCCGACTGCCGGGTCACCTGGGCGTGTGCCTTCAGGTCGGGCTTGTTCGAATACTGATAACCTTGGTAGCGTGGACTCTTCTCCACGAGGCTGAGCACACGCTGCACGTTGCGGTCGAGGTCGGCTTCGGCAAGTTTGCCGCTCTTCACGCCGGCGACGATGGAGTCGTACTGCTCTGCCTTACCGGGCTGCAGCATGTCGTTGCCCGCCCACATCTGCTTCGCGCCGTCCTTACCACCAAACCAGTCGGTCATCACGGTGCCCTCGTAGCCCCATTCCTCGCGGAGGATGGTCTCTACCAACTCCTTGCTCTCCGAGGTGTAGGTGCCATTGACATAGTTATACGAGGTCATCACCGTCCATGGCTTGCTCTCCTTGATGGCTATTTCGAAGCCCTTGAGGTAAATCTCACGGAGGGCACGCTGCGAGATTCGCGCGTCGGTGTTCATGCGGTTGGTTTCCTGGTTGTTGGCAGCGAAGTGCTTGATGCTCGTGCCCACGTCGTTCTTCTGCACACCGCGGATATAAGCAGCGGCAGTCTTGCCTGCCACCACCGGGTCTTCTGAATAGTATTCGAAGTTGCGGCCGCAGAGGGGGTTGCGCATGATGTTGACGGCAGGAGCCAACAACACGTCGGCACCATATTCCTTCACCTCATTGCCAATGGCGGTTCCCACCTCTTCGATGAGTTGGGTGTTCCATGTCGAGGCGAGCAGGGTGCCGATGGGGAAGTGTGTGCAGTAATAGGTGTTTTGGTCACCTTCACGAGTGGCATCGATGCGCAGACCGGCAGGGCCGTCGGCGAGTACGATGGCGGGAATGCCCAGTGAATCGAGGGGATAGGTGGTGCCTGCGGCTCCGGGCACAAGATTGCGTGTGGCTCCGATGACGGCATCGTCGCCGCTGAAACCTGCCATTCCTGTGCCGATGACGAAATGGGCTTTCTCTTCAAGAGTCATCTTGCTCATTGTTTCTTCTTGGTTAATAGTGTTCTGCAATCCTTTTTCTGAGGTACAGCCGCCAGCGATGATAACCACGGCAATGGCGGAAAGGAGAGTTTTTTTCATAGGTGTTTTTTTAATGGGGTTAAATAGGGAGGTAAAGAAAACATTTCTTACTACTTGAACAGCAGTGGCACAAACTCAGAGAGATAGATGCGCCAGTTGCGCCAGATATGACCGCCATCGGTCTCCAGATAGGTATACTTGTGGTGCTTGGCATTGAGTTTGGCACGCAAATCGTTGTTGTTCTTGATGAGGAAGTCATCCTTGCCGATGCCTATCCAAAACAGTTTGGGTTTCTTGCTGAACAGCCTGTCGATTTTCGCATCGCGGTCGGCATAGACACTCTCAATGCCACCTGGCTGCCCCTGGTCGACGGCAGCGGAGAACAGGCCGATATAGTCAAAGGTATCGGGGTTATTGATGCTGATGTAGAGGCTGTGGAAGCCACCCATCGACAGACCGGCGATGGCACGGTGGGCCTTGTCGGCCTTCACACGATAAGCCTTCTCAATAAACTTGATGACATCGGGGAAAGCGGTCTCGAAGTAGCCATCCATCGTCTTGGGCAGCATCATCGTAGGCACCTTGAAACCTTCGGAGGTCTCTCCGGGGCACGCCTCCTGAGAGATATTGCCATTGGTCATCACCACAATCATCGGCTCTGCCTTGCCCTGGGCAATGAGGTTGTCGAGAATCTGCGTGGCACGGCCCAGTTCGCTCCATGCATTCTCATCGCCACCGATGCCATGCAACAGATAGAGTACGGGATATTGCTTGCCGCTGGTCTCATAGCCTGCGGGGGTGTAGACGGTGCAGCGGCGGCTAAGGCCTGCCGTGGGACTGTCATACCACACCTTGCTCACAGTGCCGTGGGGCACCTTGTTGACCTTGTAGAGGTCGGCCCGATCGCCGGGGATGAGGAAGATGTTGAAGAGGTTGTTGATGTCACGCAGGGAGTAGACATTCAGGGGGTCGGTCACCTTTACGCCATCCACAATGAAGTTATACATGTACAATTCGGGCTTCAACACTTTAGACTTGAAGGTCCATACGCCTTTGTCGTCTTTCCTGAGTTCGGCAACGGCAGGGGAATCATAGGTGCCATTGGGCGTCTCCATCTTCATTGAAGGCATGAAGTCGCCGGTAATCTGCACTCTCTTTGCCTGTGGGGCAACCATACGGAAAGTCACTGTGTTGTCGGGATTTACCTCTGGAGAGATGACTTGCTCTCCTTGTCCCCAGTTGAGGTTTTGCTGGGCCTGTGCCGTCATTCCCATGAAGCACAGGGATGTCAAGAATAAGAATTTTAATGCTTTCATTGTAAAAGGTTTTGATTGTATGCCACAAATATAGTCATTTTTTTTCATTGTCAAACAAAAAGAGGAAAGATTTGAGGTTGGAGGTTGGAGATTTTAAGGTTTGAGGTTGGAGATTTAAGGTTTGAGGTTGGAGATTTGAGGTTTGAGGTTTAAGAAAGAGGATAGATTTAAGATTTTGGCTTTTCTCTCACTTAATCATACCTTTGCCACTCTGTGGCGAAGGCAGGCGGAGGTTCGGTAATCCAAGCAAAAACTTCGTCTTTTGCTTGGTATTACGCTCACCTTGCACTACCTTTGGCTTCGCCGAAGGTACTTTCGCTCTGAAAAGCCAAAAATTTTTTGGCTTTTCTCTCGCTTAATCGTACCTTTGCAGTCTAAAACAAAAAAACGCTGATAATTAACAACAACAATGGAATACAATTTCAGAGAAATCGAGAAGAAATGGCAGAAAAAGTGGGTTGAACAGAAGACCTACAAAGTGACGGAAGACAACAGCCGCAAGAAATTCTATGTGCTCAACATGTTCCCCTACCCCTCTGGCGCAGGACTGCATGTGGGACACCCCCTCGGCTATATCGCCTCCGACATCTATGCCCGTTACAAACGCCAACAGGGCTTCAACGTGCTCAACCCCATGGGCTATGATGCCTACGGACTGCCTGCCGAGCAATACGCCATACAGACCGGACAGCATCCTGCCATCACCACCGTCAACAATATCAACCGCTACCGTGAGCAACTCGACAAAATCGGGTTCTGCTTCGACTGGGACCGTGAGGTGCGCACCTGCGACCCCGGATACTACAAATGGACACAGTGGGCTTTCCAACTGATGTTCAAGTCGTATTACGACAACCGTGAGAAGAAAGCACGGCCCATCAGCAAACTCGTGGAGCACTTCGCGCAGCAAGGCAGTGCCGACATCGATGTAGCACAAAGCGAGGAACTCTCGTTCACCGCCGAAGAATGGAACTCATGGGACGAGAAACGCCAACAGCAGGTGCTGATGAACTACCGCATCGCCTATCTCGGCGAGACGATGGTGAACTGGTGTGCCGGACTGGGCACAGTGCTTGCCAACGACGAGGTGGTGGACGGCGTGAGCGTGCGCGGCGGCTACCCCGTGGTGCAGCAGAAAATGCGGCAGTGGTGCCTCCGCGTGTCGGCCTACGCACAACGTCTGCTCGACGGCCTCGACACCATAGAGTGGACCGACTCGCTGAAAGAGACCCAGCGCAACTGGATAGGACGGTCGGAAGGTGCCGAGGTGGTGTTCAACGTGAAAGACAGCGACGTGCAGTTCACCATCTTCACCACACGTGCCGACACGATGTTCGGCGTCACCTTCATGGTTCTCGCCCCTGAAAGCGAATACGTGGCACTGGTGACCACCGACAGCGAGCGGAAAGCTGTAGAAGACTACGTGGCTGCCACCAAGAAGCGCACCGAGCGCGAGCGTATCGCCGACCGCAAGGTAACGGGTGTGTTCACCGGCTCGTATGCTATCAACCCCTTTACCGGAGAGGCAATCCCCATCTGGGTGAGCGACTATGTGCTCGCCGGATACGGCACAGGAGCCATCATGGCAGTGCCGGCGCACGACTCCCGCGACTATGCCTTCGCCCGTCACTTCAACCTGCCCATCATCCCCCTTATCGAGGGTTGCGATGTGAGCGAGGAGAGTTTCGACGCCAAAGAGGGCATCGTGTGCAACTCCCCACGGAAAGACGTCACACCCTATATCGATTTCTCCCTCAACGGCCTGACCGTGAAAGAGGCCATCGAAGCCACAAAGAAATACGTGGCAGAACACCATCTCGGACGCGTGAAGGTGAATTACCGCCTGCGCGACGCCATCTTCTCGCGCCAGCGCTACTGGGGCGAGCCATTCCCCGTCTACTACGTCGACGGCATGCCCTATATGATTCCCGCCGACAAGTTGCCCATCGAACTGCCGGAAATCGACAAGTACCAACCTACGGAGACAGGTGAGCCTCCTCTCGGACGTGCCGTGAAATGGGCATGGGACACCGAGAAAGAGGAAATCGTAGACAAGGCGCTTATCGACCAGAAGAAGGTGTTCCCCATCGAACTCAACACCATGCCGGGATTCGCCGGTTCGTCAGCCTACTACCTGCGCTATATGGACCCCAAGAACAACGATGCACTCGTAGACAAGGACGTGGATGAATACTGGCAGAACGTCGACCTCTACGTTGGCGGCACAGAGCATGCCACCGGACACCTCATCTACTCACGCTTCTGGAACAAGTTCCTGCACGACTACGGTTACTCGTGCAAGGAGGAGCCCTTCCAGAAACTCGTCAACCAAGGCATGATACAAGGGCGCAGCAACTTCGTATACCGTGTGAACAGCGACGACCACTCGCAGCATCCGGTGTTCGTGAGCCATGGCCTAAAAGACCAATATTCCACCACAGAGATACATGTCGACGTGAATATCGTGAGTGCCGATGTGCTCGACCTCGAGGCCTTCAAGGCATGGCGACCCGAATATGCTGACGCAGAGTTCATCCTCGAAGACGGGAAATACATCTGCGGATGGGCCATCGAAAAAATGTCGAAGTCGATGTTCAACGTCGTCAACCCCGACATGATCGTGGAGCGCTATGGGGCCGATACCCTGCGACTCTATGAGATGTTCCTCGGACCCGTGGAGCAGAGCAAGCCATGGGACACCAACGGCATCGACGGCTGTCACCGCTTCCTGAAGAAGTTCTGGGCACTCTACTACGGCTCTGGGCGCGACAGCAGCGACCAGTTGCTCGACCTAGACCAACCTGCCACTCCAGAGATGCTCAAGAGCGTTCATAAACTCATCAAGAAAGTGTCGCAAGACATCGAGGTGTTCTCTTACAACACTTCCATCTCGGCATTCATGATCTGCGTGAATGAACTCACCCAGCAGCACTGCCGCAACAAGGAGTTGCTCAGCACCCTCGTGGCACTCATCGCTCCTTTCGCTCCGCATATCGCCGAAGAACTGTGGGAAGCACTCGGACAGGAGGGCTCGGTGTGTGATGCCCCATGGCCGATATACGACGAGAAGCACCTCGTGGAGAGCCAGATGCAACTCACCGTGTCGTTCAACGGCAAAGCGAGATTCCAACTCTCGTTCCCCGCCGATGCCGACAACGCCACCATTGAGCAGACCGTGCTCGCCGACGAGAAATCGCTCAAGTATATCGGCGACAAGAAGGTGGTGAAGGTCATCATCGTGCCCAAGCGCATCGTCAACGTGGTCATCAAATAAAACCTACCATGGCGTTACCCATTTCAGGCAAGCATATCTACAGCGAAGCCAAGGATTATGTCTTCATAACCCTTGGCCTCCTGCTTTATACGGTAGGATGGACCTTCTTCCTGCTGCCCTACGAAATCGTGACGGGTGGCGTGACAGGTATCTCGGCCATCGTCTTCTACGCCACCAACGGCAGCGGGCACGGAATACCCATCATGTATACCTACTTCATCATCAACGCCATCCTGCTGGTGCTTGCGCTCAAGATTCTCGGATGGAAATTCCTGGTGAAGACCATCTATGCCATCTTCATGCTCTCGCTGATGCTCGGCGTGGCACAAGACATCGTGACCGACGAAAACGGGAAGATGATACAGTTGCTCGGCGACCAAGACTTCATGTCGCTCATCATCGGCTGCTGCCTCACCGGCACGGCACTGGCCGTGGTATTCCTACACAACGGCAGTACAGGCGGTACCGACATCGTGGCGGCCATCGTCAACAAATACCACAACATGTCGCTCGGCACCGTGCTCATCTTCGTCGACCTGCTCATCATCGGCAGCAGTTTCCCGACATTCATCTTCGCACGCGACTTCACCGTGACCGAAGCGCTTTACAAGATCGTGTTCGGTCTCTGCACCATGGTCGTGGAGAATTTCATGCTCGACTACGTGATGAACTCACGACGCGAGTCGGTGCAGTTCTTCATCTTCTCGAAGAAATACCAGGAGATTGCCAATGCCATCGGCACAGAGATGAACCATGGCGTGACAATACTCGACGGACATGGGTGGTATACCGGACAGGATATGAAGGTGCTCTGCATCCTTGCCCGCAAGCGCGAGAGCGTGAGCATATTCCGACTCATCAAGATGATCGACCCCAATGCCTTCGTCAGCCAGAGCAGTGTCATCGGCGTCTACGGCGAGGGCTTCGACGAGATGAAGGTGAAAGTGAAAAAGAAACAACAGCCACAAATAGAATCATGAAGAAAATAGTCTTCGCCACCAACAACGCGCACAAACTGTCGGAAATCCGACAAATCCTCGGAGAGCGCATCGAAGTGCTCTCGCTCAACGACATCGGATGCCATGCCGACATCCCCGAGACTGCCGACACGCTGAAAGGCAACGCCCTGCAGAAGGCGGAATATGTAGCCTCACACTACCACATCGACTGCTTCGCCGACGATACCGGTCTCGAGGTGGATGCCCTCGGCGGCGCTCCCGGCGTGCATTCAGCCCGCTATGCTGGCGGCGAAGGGCACGACAGCGAGGCCAACATGCGCAAACTTCTAGCCGAATTAGGAGAAAATAACAACCGCAAGGCAAGATTTCGCACTGTTATTGCGTTAATAGAGTTAGAAGACGATGAATCGACGGAATTTCCCCTCCATTTCAACAACACCAAGTTTTTCGAGGGCATCGTCGAAGGACAGATCACACGCGAACGGCATGGCGACGAGGGATTCGGCTACGACCCCATCTTCCAACCCGACGGCTACGAACAGACTTTTGCCGAACTGGGCATGGAAATCAAAAACCACATCTCGCACCGTGCCAGAGCCGTGGAAAAACTGGTCCGTTACCTCAGCGAATCCTAACCCCACAGCGATATGAGAAGAAAAGCCCTGTTCACCCTATTGCTCACACTCTGCTCACTCTTAGCAAGCGCAGCACCCATCGGCACCTGGACCTCCTATCTGGCCTACGGCAACATCACAGAGATTGTGCCCACGGGCAACACCGTCTATGTGCTCAGTTCGGGCGGACTCTTCTCCTACCGTATCTCCGACAACAGCGTACAGACCTATGACAACACCAATGTGCTCAGCGACTGCAACATCGCGCACATCGCCTATTGCAAGGCGGCACATCGGCTCATCATCACCTACCAGAACCAGAATATCGACCTTCTTGACGACAATGGCGACGTAGTCAACGTGTCGGCTCTCTACAACAAGACGACCACCGACGACAAGACCATCAACGAAGTGAGGGTGGTGGGGACATACGCCTATATCTCCACCAACTTCGGCATTTTGAAACTTCACGTGGGGAAAGGGGAGTTTAGCGACACATACAACCTGGGGCGCAAGGTGATGTCGACACTCGTCCACGGCGACAACATCTATGCCGGATGTGGCAAGGAGGGCATCCTCAAGGCACGACTCTCCGACAACCTGCTCGACAAAGGCAACTGGATTCAGGAGAGCGACGTGGTGGCCAACAACTTGTTCTTCTTCGACAACCACCTGCTGGCTGTGGCCGACGGCAGCCTGTTCATGAAAGACGGCGACGAATGGCAGAAGATAGGCACCCCGGGGTATTCCTTCCACAGCCAGGCCGACGACCGGCTCATCCTCGGCCGTGCCGACCAAATTCTCATCTACACCTCGGTGAGCCAGTTCACCGCCATCGCCCACCCCCACAAAGCCACGGCATTCGTCTACGACAAGACCAACGACTGCTATTGGAGCAACCAGGCCGACAACAAACTCTACTCGCTCACGCTCGACGGACAGACCATAGAGCCCAAGACCGTCGACATACGGCCCGATGGCCCTGACTACAATTTCTTCGGATTCCTGAAATATGCCCACAACACCCTCTACTCCTGCGGCGGGGGCCTCGACGGGTTCAACGAACTCTACCGCAAAGCCGTGGCGCAGACATTCAGCAATGACGAATGGACGATCTTTGAAGACAATATCGGCGACAGGGTGAGCAGCGTGCTCCAAGACTGGGTATGCCTCGATATCGACCCCAAAGACCTCTCACATGTGATGGTGGGCGGAAGAGCAGGCCTGTATGAATTCAAGAACACCAAGTTTACCAAATACTACACCCCGAAAAACAGCCTGCTGGAGTATGCCACCGACAACGAGAGTCCCAACCATGTGCTCACCCTCGGCGTCATCTTCGACAAGACGGGCAACCTATGGTGCCTCAACAGCCAAGCCAAGTCGGCCTCCATCCTCGAGATGAAAGCCGACGGCACCTGGGTGTCGCACCACCAACAGGCGCTGATGGACGACAACGGCAGGAGTCTCGGCGCGATGAAGAACATGATGTTCGACAGCCACAACCACCTGTGGTTCGTCAACAACCACTATGCATCGCCGTCGTTCTACTGCTACGACACTACCACCGATGCCCTGAACCACTACACCACCTTCATCAACCAAGACGGTACACAGGTGGCCAACATCGTGGGCATACGCTGCATCGCCGAGGATAAAGAAGGGAACATCTGGATAGGCACCAACGTGGGACCCCTCATGCTCGCTGCCGACGAACTGAACAGTGGGTCGGAGGCCGTGCTCACCCAGGTGAAAGTGCCCCGCAACGATGGAACCAATTTCGCCGACTACCTGCTTACGGGCGTCGACATCACCTGTATGGCCGTGGACGGGGGAAACCGGAAATGGTTTGGCACCAACGGCAATGGTGTCTATCTCATCAGTGCCGACAACTACGTACAGGTTCATCACTTCCTGACAACCAACAGCCAGTTGCTCTCCAACAACATTGAGTCGGTGACCATCAACGACCAAACCGGCGAGGTGTTCTTCGGCACCGATATGGGACTCTGCTCCTATATGAGCGATGCCAGCGCCACTACCGATGAGATGACCACAGACAATGTATATGCCTATCCCAACCCCGTGAGACCCGACTATACTGGCCTCATCACCGTGACAGGACTCTCGATGGATGCCGACGTGAAAATCGTGACAGCGAGTGGCGCCCTCGTGGCACAGGGAAGAAGCAACGGCGGGTCGTTCACCTGGGACGGTTGCGACAGCAGCGGTCATCGCGTTGCCTCTGGCGTCTACATGGTCATGACGGCCACCAAAGAGGGAAAGAGCGGCACTGTATGCAAGATAGCCATCGTCAACTGACATGATTACCACTGAAGACCACCGCTGCACGTCAAGAAACATAAAAGCCTCTTTTATGTCGAATGCATTGTGGTGGGTGGTTTGTTGCCAGCCATTGGTGGTATGGGCGGTGGTCTCCCTTTTACCCACATTCGACGACTGGACATACCTCACCAGTCCACAAACAGCACCTTTCTCTTTCTCACTGCTACTGCCCTGGGACACCTATTGGCGGCCTTTCGACGGACTGACAGGCTATCTTGTGGGACGGGACATCAGGCTGTTTCCTCTCTTGAACCACCTCCTGGTGCTCTCGGCCCATCTCATCAGCACCGTCCTGGTATACTTGATTTCTCGCCGGTTGAAGTTCGACAACGCTGCGACAAATATTGCCGTATTGTTTTTCTACTTCTCGCCCGGCATGCTCGGCACAGTGCTCGACATCGACTCCATCAACCAGGCTTCCACCCTTATGTGGGGACTGGCACTGGTATATGTCTCTCTCCTACAGTGTCGCCATCGTCGCCTGCTGATGGCCATCTGCCTGTTTGTTGCCATCCTATGCAAGGAGAACGGACTGACCTTCATCATCATCTCACCCTTGCTGACGTATGCCTTCGGCAAGAGGAATAAGCGCGATATTTCCATCGACTTCGTGTGGCTGGCAACAGTCGGCATCCTCTACCTCGCCTTACGTTTTTGCCTCCCCCAGGACAATGTGGAAATCGGAAGCGTGTATTTTGAAGGCGGGGTGGCACAGAAACTGCGCAACATCGGGATGTTCCTGGGTTTCTCATGGGTTCCGGTAGATTTTGTCAGCCTGCTTCATCCACCAAGCCGCAATCTCCTGCTCGTTGTCCTGACATTAGCGCTGGGAATACCTTTCCTGGCGATGCTGTGGACAAGACAGCGGCGGCAACTCCTCAGCAAACCCTTCATCGGCCTGATGCTCTGTGCCCTCGTGGCGGCGTCCATGCACCTCGCCACCATTTTCACGGTCATGCACGCCTATGCCGGACTGCCTTTCATCGCATTGTCGGTGGCCTATCTCTTCCAACAGTCTTCTTCACGCTCGTCCCTGCAATGGGCTTTTCTGATGTGGCTGGCATCGGTATTGGTCATCGACGTACACCACACCCTCAAGGCCTACGACTCTGGAATGACAGGCAAGAGGATGGCAGAACAGGTGTTGGAACAGACGAAAGCGCCTTGTGGGAGAGTACAGATGCTGGTCGTGGACGACAACTACCCCAAATATTCCATGTTTTGTGTCATACCTTACCAGGCATTCGGATGGGGCGCAGCAGCAAGATATGCCACAGGCTACGAATGGCCACAGGAAATCGAAGAACGCCTGTTGACAGATGAAGACACCACACTCATCCGCGGCATGGCCCAGGAGGCTTTCGGGAAGGGATACGACGGGGTATGGGTCATCTGCCATGACAAGGTGAAGGTGCTCACCCCGGAAACAACCAAATGAGAGAGGATATGCAGAAAGGAAAACGTCTGATATATGTGGATATCGTCAAGGGAGTGGCCATTACCGCCGTTGTCTTGCTGCATGTAGACTATGCTTTCCACAACAGCACTTTCCTGCCCCTTTGGTCATTGCTGGGAAATTCATGGCACGTCTGTGTGTTTTTCATGGTCAGTGGCTTCTTCCTGAAAAACGAGTCGCTGCTCCATACGCGGCCATTCCTGCAACGGAAAGCCCACCTGTTGTATCTTCCCCTCATTTGTTATTACCTGGTGTTCTTGCTCCTCCATAATGCATTCATTCACATCGGGTTTTATGAGGTGGGCATGGAATATGGAGGAAAGGTGATGGCGCCGTTTGGTATAGCCGACTTCTTGCGACACTTCGCTGCCTCATTGGTCTTGGCAGGACGGGAACCTCTGTTAGCCCCACTATGGTTTGTCAGTGTCATGATTATCGCCTTCGTGCTGATGTGGGGCGTGAGCAAGGTGCTGAGTCTTTTCCTTGGCAGGTGGCAACATGATGTCAACAGCAAGGCGTTCGAATATACCCGGATGTGTGTCATCCTGCTGGCATGCATCATCATGCACCTGCTCAGCAATGTCTTCCACTTCAATATTCCCCGGTTCAACAACAGTTTCACGGCATTATGGCTCATCCTCTGTGGCTATTTTGTTTTCCAGAAAATGAAGATGAAGTTCGACAGCATGAAGGTAGCGGTGGCATGTGCTGTCGCGGTATACGTCTGCAATATCGTGTTTGGGGCCAATGTATTGATGACCAACAGTTACCACAACATCGTGTCACTGACCATCTGCACGTTCTCGGCTTTATATGTCATCTGCTTTGTGGCCAAGAAGGTGCAAACTACCCTCTTGGGCAGACTGATGGCGTGGGTGGGCAACCACAGTTATGCCATCATGGCACTGCATCTGCTGGCCTTTAAGATAGCCACGGTAGTGCTGCGCCTGACCTTGTTTCCTGAACTGCCACTGAGTCCTCTCAATCCTGTGGCAGGAAACTCGTTATGGCTGCTGCTCTATTTTACCATTATTGGGGTCATGTTGCCCGCATTACTGGCTTCTGTCTATGCATGGCTTCGTCGGCGCTTGTCCGGCAACAACTGACCACCACCACATTCAATACGCCTGTTCATGTACCCCCTTTACGGCACGGCCACTGGGGTCGTTGAGACCACGGAAAGAGGCATCCCATTCCAGTGCTATGGCAGTGCTGCATGCCACACTCTCCTCGCTGGGCACACTGCGGGCAGCAGAGTCGCTGGGGAAATGCTCGGCGAAGATGCTGCGGTAATAGTATTCTTCCTTGTTCTTCGGTGGGTTGACAGGGAACCGCTCGGCGGCATGGGCCATCTCCTCGTCGGAAACTGCCGCTGCTGTAACTGCCTTCAGGGTATCTATCCACGAATACCCCACCCCATCGCTGAACTGCTCTTTCTGCCGCCATGCCACCTCGGCGGGCAACATATCGGCGAAAGCCTCACGCACAATACGTTTCTCCATGGTCGTGCCAGGACACATCTTCGCCTCGGGGTTGATACGCATCGCTACATCAAGAAACGACTTGTCGAGGAAGGGCACACGTCCTTCCACCCCCCATGCCGACAAACTCTTGTTGGCACGAAGACAGTCGTAGAGGTGGAGTTTGGAGAGTTTGCGCACGGTTTCCTCGTGGAACGCCCGTGCCGAAGGGGCTTTGTGGAAATAGAGATAACCACCGAAGACCTCATCGGCACCTTCACCGGAAAGCACCATCTTGATGCCCATCGATTTGATGACACGGGCCAACAGGTACATCGGCGTAGAGGCACGGACGGTAGTCACGTCATAAGTCTCGATGAAGTAGATGACATCGCGCAGGGCATCAAGCCCTTCCTGGATAGTATAATTGATTTCATGATGTACGGTGCCAATGTGGTTGGCCACAAGCCGGGCCTTTGCCAGGTCGGGCGCCCCTTTCAATCCCACGGCAAACGAATGGAGACGGGGCCAGTAGGCCCTTGTGCGGGATTCGTCCTCGATGCGCATCTCACTGTATTTCTCGGCGATTGCCGATATGACCGACGAGTCGAGGCCACCGCTGAGCAGCACGCCATAGGGCACGTCGGACATCAGTTGCCGTCGCACCGCGTCTTCGAGTGCATCATGGACATCCGAGACACTCGCCCCATTGTCTTTCACCGCCTCATAGTCGAACCAATCGCGTCTATAATACCGTTTCATGCCCGGTTCACGGCTCCAGTAGTAATACCCCGGCAAGAACGGCTCGTAGCGCTCGCATTGCCCTTCCAGCGCCTTCAGTTCCGACGCCACATAGACAAGGCCATCGGCATCGTAGCCGATATAGAGCGGTATCACGCCGATGGGGTCACGGGCGATGAGATACTCATCGCGCTCCTCATCATAGAGCACGAAGGCGAAGATGCCGTTGAGTTCTTCCAGGAAGTCGATACCCTTGTCGCGATAGAGCGCCAGGATGACCTCGCAGTCGCTGCCTGTCTGGAAATCATACTGTCCGGCATACCTCCGGCGTATGTCCTGATGGTTGTATATCTCACCGTTGACGGCGAGCACCAACTTGCGGTCGGAAGAATACAACGGCTGCCGTCCTGACTCTGGGTCGACAATGCTCAACCGTTCATGGGCGAGTATGGCAGAGCCTCCACAATATACCCCGCTCCAGTCGGGTCCGCGATGCCGGATTTTCTGACTCATCTTCAATGCTTTCCCACGCAACTCCTGCGTCTGCTGCCTGATATTCAATATGGATACGATTCCACACATAATCCTTGTTTTTTTATAAGTACGACATATAGAGATAATTGGTCTGGGCAGGATATTCGGCTGCCAGCGTGTCAATCTGGTTGACTGTGGGCACGATGCCCAACTCCTCGCGCCACTGACGGACGAGGAGTCCCGCCTTCTCCATGTTCATATTGGCCTCCAATCCCAGTGCCCGCGCTATCTGGAAATCGGAAAAGCCATAGACCTTGGCGGCACGAAGCAACCCGGAAAACTCAGGTGCTTCAAGGCATTCCATCAGTTCGGTGTATTCCATAAAGGTGGCGAGCACAGAGATGTGGGACTGTTGCCTCAACTGCTGGTCGATGCTGACGATATGTTTCATCTTCTGGAGGAACCACCGGTCTATCATCGTAAGATGATGAATCTGCTCTATGCTGTAGCCTATCCTCAGTGCTTCCGACAATACGAAGACCCGCATGTCGGTGGGTGCACGGAGCGCCTCGTTGATGGCATCCGTGCCTGAATGCCTGTCGCTGCCTTGCCGGTTTTCCACAAACCCATGCATTCCCTGGCCTATCATGCGCAAGCCTTTCTGCAGGGCTTCCTCAAAGGTTCTGCCGATGGCCATCACCTCGCCCACGCTCTTCATCGACGAGCCCAACTGCCGTTTCACGCCATAAAACTTGGTCAGGTCCCAACGGGGTATCTTGCACACCACATAGTCGAGGGCAGGCTCAAAGAAGGCACTCGTGGTCTTGGTGACGGAGTTATTGAGTTCGAAGAGACCATACCCCAGACTGAGTTTGGCAGCCACGAAAGCCAGCGGATAGCCCGTGGCCTTGCTCGCCAGGGCAGACGACCGTGAAAGACGTGCATTGACCTCGATGACCCGATAGTCTTCCGACTGTGGGTTAAGGGCATACTGCACATTGCACTCGCCTACGATGCCGATATGGCGGATAATCTTGATGGCCAGGGCCCGCAACTTGTGGTATTCGGCGTTAGAGAGGGTTTGCGAGGGTGCCACCACTATCGACTCGCCCGTATGGATGCCCAAAGGGTCGAGATTCTCCATGTTGCATACGGTGATACAGTTGTCGTAACAGTCGCGCACCACTTCATACTCTATCTCCTTCCATCCCTTCAGCGACTTCTCCACCAGCACCTGCGGCGAGAAGGAGAAGGCTTCCTCGGCCTGAACCAGCAATTCCTCCTCATTGTCGCAAAAGCCTGAACCAAGTCCACCAAGAGCATAGGCTGCCCGCAGGATGACGGGGAATCCGAGATTGGCCGCTGCTTTTCTCACTTCACTGATGGTGCTGCAAGCCTCACTCTTGATGGTCTTCACCCCTATCTCATCGAGGTGTTGAACGAAGAGGTCGCGGTCTTCAGTGTCGATGATGGCCTGCACTGGTGTTCCCAGCACCTTGACACCATATCTTTCCAACACCCCGTTGCGGTAGAGTTGCACGCCGCAGTTGAGGGCTGTCTGTCCTCCAAAACTCAACAGGATGCCATCGGGGCGTTCTTTCTCGATGATACGTTCCACGAAATCAGCCTGCACAGGTTGGAAGTACACCTTGTCGGCTACTCCCTTGGATGTCTGCACTGTGGCAACATTAGGATTGACGAGCACCGTCTCGATGCCCTCTTCCCTCAGGGCTTTCAGGGCTTGCGAACCGCTATAATCGAACTCACCCGCCTGGCCTATCTTCAGTGCCCCGCTTCCCAATAGCAATACTTTCTTTATGTTGTCGTAAGTCATATTATCTCACTGTATGAAGCATTTCCACAAAATCATCAAACAAGAATTCCGTATCTACAGGTCCGCTGCACGCCTCGGGATGAAACTGAGCCGACAGCCATGGCTTTGACCGGTGCCGGATGCCCTCATTGGAACCGTCGTTCATGTTCACGAACAGTGCTTCCCATTCGGGGGGCAAGGTGGTGTCGTCGACGGCATAGCCATGGTTCTGCGAAGTGATGAAGCAGCGGTTGGTGCCTGTCTGCCTCACGGGCTGGTTGTGGCTGCGATGCCCGTATTTCAACTTGTAGGTCTTTGCCCCTGCCGCCCTGGCCAGGAGTTGGTTGCCCAGGCAAATGCCCATGCAAGGTCTCACGTCAAGAAGCTGTAAGAAAACTCTCAGATGTTCCACCGTGATGCCGCACTGTTCTGGATTCCCCGGACCATTTGCCAGGAACAGTCCGTCGAAGTCGAGCGTATTGAAGTCATAGTCCCATGGCACCCTGATGACCTCGATGCCGCGTCGGAGCAAGCAACGGATGATGTTGGCTTTCACGCCGCAGTCTACCAACACCACTCTCTTCTTCTGGTTCTCGCCCATGTGGCACGAACGCTCCGGCTGGTAGGTCATCACCTCCTTGCAACTTACCTGCTCCACCCAGTTCACGCTGCCGTAGTCGGCAAAAGAGGGAGTCATGGCAGTCCCTGGTTGCTCATCGCCAATGACCACCCTCCCCATCATCACGCCACGTTCGCGCAAGCGCATCGTCAGGCGGCGCGTGTCTATTCCCGTGATGGCAGGCACCTGTTCACGGCACAGCCATTGCGCCAACGACTCCTTCGCGTTCCAGTGCGAACAAGCCTCACTGTAGTCGGCCACAATCATTGCCTTTACATGTATGCGGCCGCTCTCCATCCATGTCGGCAGCCCGTTGCTCTCCAATCCTACCGATGGCACGCCATAATTGCCAATCAAAGGATAGGTGAACACGAGCATCTGACCGGCATAACTGGGGTCGGTAAGACTCTCCGGATAGCCTGTCATGGCGGTATTGAACACCACTTCACCCGATACGTTTTTCTCGGCGCCAAACGACCAGCCCAAGAACTCCGTACCGTCGTCGAGAATCAGTCTTGCTTGTTTCATCTCACGATTTCCTTTTCCATTCGTTCCATATAATTCACAAAAGCCTGGTTGACCAGGCGCACACCACCTGGCGTGGGATACTGTCCTGTAAAATACCAGTCGCCGGGATGGTTGGGACAGGCCTCATGCAAGCCCTCTATACTCTGGAATACCAATTCTATGGGAGCACACATCCCTTCAGGGCGGAGCAGTTCCACAATCTTTCGGTTGATGTCATCCACGGTGAAAGGAGCATAGATATCACAGACATGGTTTCTTGCTAGTGGCTGTATCTTACATGCCCTATAGGTATCGCTCAACAGCCTTTGCAATCCCCTTTCCTTGATGAGGGCAACAGTGGCCCGGAAGGCACAGAGTTCTTCCAGGCGTGACATGTCGATGCCATAGTAGTCGGGATAGCGTATCTGAGGCGAACTCGACACCATGACGATTTTCTTGGGGCACAGGCGGTCGAGAATCTTGAAGATGCTTTCCTTCAACGTCGTCCCGCGCACGATGGAGTCGTCGATAACCACCAGATGGTCTTCATGGGGCTGCAACGAGCCATAGGTGATGTCGTAGACATGGGCAGCGAGGTCGTTGCGCTCGGCACCCTCAGTGATGAAGGTACGGAGTTTGATATCCTTCCACACCACTTTCTCTATGCGCACCTCATGGTTGAGCCGTCGCACACCATCGGTCAGGCCATAGAACGCCACCTCGGCAGTATTGGGGATATAGGAGAATACGGTGTGTGCCACATCGCCACCGATGGCGTGCATGACGGCTGGCGTGAGTTGCTCGCCCAGCCGTTTCCGCTCCTGGTAAATGCTTTGGTCGGAACCGCGGCTGAAATAGATGCGCTCAAACGAGCAGGAATGGCTTTTCCTTGCCGGCAGAATCTGTTCGAGATGCCATTCTCCATCCTTGTTTACGATGAGCGACTGACCGGGCTGCAACTCATGTATATCGTCAATATCAAGGTCGAAGGTGGTCTGGATGACCGGGCGCTCACTGGCCAAGACCACCACCTCGTCGTCTTGATAATAGAAGGCGGGACGTATGCCCCAGGGGTCGCGCACGGCAAACATCTCCCCTGAGCCGGTGAGCCCACACATCACGTAACCGCCGTCGAAATGGGGCATGGTGGTCTGGAGCACATTGCCTATCTGTATATTGTCTTCGATATAGCGGGTGATGTATATGCCCCGAAGGCCTTTCATATGCGCATCGCCATAGAGGCGTTCCACCTCACGGTCGAGCCGATGCCCCATCAGTTCCAACGTGATATAGGAGTCGCCGTAGATACGGGGCGACTGACCTTGCTGGGTGAGGTGTTCGAAGACCTCATCAATGTTGGTCATGTTGAAGTTGCCACACAGGCAAAGGTTCTTCGCCCGCCAGTTGTTGCGGCGCAGGAAAGGATGGATATACTGCAGGCCTTTCTTGTCGGTGGTGGAGTAACGCAGATGTCCCATGAACAGTTGTCCGTTGTAGGTGTCATCCACATGCTTGAAAATCTCCGTGATGGCATCCTTTCCCTCTGCCCTCTCACGAAACATATACTCCTCACCCACCGGTGCGTCAAGATTCACACAAGCCATACCAGCACCTTCCTGACCACGGTTGTGCTGTTTCTCCATCATCAAGTAGAGTTTGTCCAGCCCATATTTCCGCGTGCCGTATTTCTGCTCGTAATACTCCAACGGCTTCAGCAGGCGAATCATCGCCACGCCACACTCATGCTTCAACTGTTCCATCGACACAGGCTTTGATAAACGACATAAACAACGGATGGGGATGGAGCACCAACGAACTGTACTCGGGATGGAACTGTGTGCCGACATACCATTTCAATGTGGGTATCTCGACAATCTCCACAAGGTTGGTAGCGGGGTTAAAGCCCACGCACTTCATCCCATGACGCTCGAACTCCTCCAAATAGTGGTTGTTGAACTCATAGCGATGGCGATGGCGCTCCTTGATGAGCGTATCCTCGCCATAGGCCTTCCATACACGACTGCCTTTCACCAGTTCGCATGCATAGGCGCCCAACCGCATCGTACCACCCATCTGCGTGACGGTCTTCTGCTCCTCCATCAGGTCTATCACATTGTGTGGTGTGCCGGCATCCATCTCCACGCTGTTCGCATCAGGATAGCCCAGCACGTTACGCGCAAACTCCACTACCATCATCTGCATGCCCAGACAGATGCCCATTGTAGGGATGTCGTGCTGGCGGGCATATCCCGCCGCAACAATCTTGCCCTCTATGCCACGCTGGCCAAAACCAGGACAGATGACGATACCGGCCATACCCTCGAGGCGCTCTGCCACGTTCTCTGTGGTTATCCCCTCGCTGTTGACAAACACTGGCTTCACCTTCACGTCGTTGTAGGTACCGGCATGGGCAAGACTCTCAATAATGCTCTTGTAGGCATCCTGCAAGTCATACTTGCCCACAAGAGCGACCTGCAACACCTTCGTCGACTGTTTGCGACGCTTGAGGAAATCGTGCCATGGACCCAGGTCGGGAGTGACGCCGGGCTGCAGACCCATCTTCTTCAATATCACGGCATCCAGTCCCTGACGCTGCATGTTCACGGGCACCTCGTAAATACTGGGCAAGTCTTGACTCTGGATGACCGCCTGCACCTCGACATTGCAGAAATGCGCCACTTTTGCACGGAGTTCGTCACCCAGAGGATGCTCTGTACGGAGCACCAAGACCTCTGGCTGGATGCCAAGACCCTGCAACTGCTTCACGCTCATCTGGGTGGGCTTCGTCTTCAACTCGCCTGCTGCTGCCAGAAAAGGCACGTAGGTAAGGTGTATATTCAGTGCACGCGACGGACCCAACTCCCACCTGAGTTGGCGGATGGCCTCCAGGAAAGGCTGACTCTCAATGTCGCCGATAGTGCCTCCTATCTCGGTAATGACAAAGTCAAGGGGTTGCTTTGTGGCATTGAGGAGAATCCGCCGCTTGATTTCATCCGTGATGTGAGGCACCACCTGGATGGTCTTTCCCAAATAGTCGCCGCGCCGCTCACGCTCGATGACACTCAAGTAGATACGCCCTGTTGTCACACTGTTGTCGCAGGTCGTCTCTATGCCGGTAAACCGTTCGTAATGTCCCAAGTCGAGATCGGTCTCCATGCCATCGGCCGTCACGTAGCACTCCCCATGCTCATAGGGGTTCAACGTACCAGGGTCGATGTTGATATACGGGTCGAATTTCTGTATGGTGATGCGGTATCCTCTCGCCTGCAACAGTTTTCCCAATGAAGCCGAGATAATGCCCTTGCCCAGCGACGAGGCCACACCCCCTGTGATAAAGATGTACTTTGTCTCCATATGATGGTATGCACTATGATTTCTGCTTCTCCTTGATATGCTCCTCATACTCGGCCAACTCGCGTTCACCGATGTGTGCCAGCCCGTAATGTTCATCGTGCTGAGACAGGTCGAGACCCACTTTTTCGCTGAAGGCCGAAACACGCATGGGGATGAGACTGTCGATGAGTTTGTATCCCAGCCAACTCATGGCAAAGGTGTAGACAAAAACGATGGCAATGGCCAGCAGATGGTAGAGGAACACCACGAAACCATCCCATGTGCCGGCAACCAGGCCTTCGCTGATGAATATACCCGTCAGCAACGTGCCGACGATACCTCCTGTGCCATGGGTGGGAAACACGTCGAGCGCATCGTCGATACTGCTGCGTGAGCGCCAATAGACCGCCACGTTGCAGATGAGGGTGGTGACGAAAGCAATGAAAATACTCTCGCCAACGGTGACGTAGCCTGCCGACGGCGTGATGGCCACCAGACCCACCACACATCCCACGGCGGCACCCATTGCAGATGGCTTCCGGCCTCGCAGACAGTCGAAGAATATCCATGTCATCATAGCGGTGGCGGATGCCGTGTTGGTATTCAAGAATGCCTTCACCGCCTGTCCGTCGGCATGGAGCGACGAACCGGCATTGAACCCAAACCAGCCCAGCCACAGCAAGGCTGCTCCAAGCAATACGAATGGGATGTTGGCTGGCTCGCTCTTCTCCGTGCTCCTGCGTCCAAGGAAGATGGCTCCCGCCAAAGCCGCCACACCCGATGAGGCATGCACCACGATGCCTCCGGCAAAATCTATTACTCCCCAACGACAAAACAATCCCTCGGGATGCCATGTCATGTGGGCCAGCGGACAATATATCACGAAGAAGAAAAACATCATGAAGAACATATAGGCGGAAAACCTCACCCTTTCGGCAAACGACCCCGTAATGAGCGAGGGGGTGATGATGGCAAACTTCATCTGGAACAGCGCGAAGAGCGCCAATGGGATAGTAGCACCACCCAATATGTTTCCTGCAGGAGTGGTATAAACATCACCGCCCACACCTTGAAACATCAGGAACGTCAGCGGATTGCCTATTACGCCGCCGATGTCGTCGCCAAAGCAAAGCGAGAATCCTACAACCACCCACAAGACCGAAATCAAGCCCATGGCGATAAACGACTGGAGCATGGTGGAAATCACATTCTTCGCCCCTACCATGCCACCATAGAAAAATGACAGTCCCGGTGTCATCATCAGCACAAAGATGGTGGCGGTAATCAACCAAGCCACATCGGCTGCCGAAACCACCGACCAGTCACACTCAAAGGATGGCTCCCCAACCCATAAACCTGACAAGGCAATCACTGTCATTGCCACCATCAAGATTATCCAACGTCTTTTTACCTTCATCATATCAACAAATAAAATAACACTTTGTTTAAATTCCGTGCAAAATTAAGTCCTTTAATAAATCAAACAACCTATATACTTACATTTTGATTCTTGATTTTTATAATTAGTAACAAAATGATATTTTATACATTGATTGTGTTTTACAATTATTACATTTTAACATGAAATTATATCAAATCGTAACTTTTTGAAATAATCAACAAAATTTTTAGATTAAAATGTCACAATTTTCTTTGTTTTGATGACTTTTTGAAATATCTTTGCACCCAGATTTCTAACAAAAAGTGCGTTTTAAAAAGGATAATATGACAAAATGTAAGCAAACTCAACATCAAAAAGGATTATATCAAGAGGTATACGAACATGATGCCTGTGGTGTAGGGATGGTGGTAAACATCCACGGCAACAAAAGCCATCAACTCGTTGACGACGCTCTGCACGTGCTGGAGAACATGCGGCACCGAGGGGCAGAGGTCGGCAATGATGGAGACGGGGCCGGTATCATGCTCCAGATTCCGCATGAGTTCATCCTCCTGCAAGGCATCCCCGTACCAGAGAAAGGAAAGTATGGTACAGGACTGGTGTTCCTGCCCAAGAACGAGAAGGTGCAACAGGAAATCCTCAGCGTGATGATTGAGGAGATAGAGCACGAAGGACTGCAACTGATGCATCTGCGAACGGTTCCGACAAACCCCGAGTGTTTGGGCAACGCAGCCAGAAACACCGAACCCGATATCAAGCAAGTGTTTGTTACCGGTGTCTCAGACGACAAGGTGGAGACTTTTCCAAGAACATTATATCTTATACGCAAGAAAATCGAACGGCGCATCACCCACAAAGACTTCTATATCTGCTCACTGAGCAACACGAACATCGTGTATAAGGGTATGCTGTCGTCGATGCAGGTGAGGCAGTATTTCCCCGACCTCACCAATCCCTACCTCACTAGCGGCCTTGCCCTGGTGCATTCCCGATTCAGTACCAACACATTCCCCACATGGAGTCTGGCACAGCCATTCCGGCTCCTTGCCCACAACGGTGAAATCAATACCATCAGGGGCAACCGTGGGTGGATGAAGGCAAGGGAGAGCGTGCTTTCGAGCAAGGCACTGGGCGACGCAAAAGCCATTTCACCCATCGTACAACCGGGAATGTCGGACTCTGCCTCACTCGACAACGTGCTGGAGTTCTTCGTCATGTCGGGACTGTCGCTGCCCCATGCCATGAGCGTGCTGGTGCCAGAATCGTTCAACGACAAGAACCCCATCTCTGAAGACCTTAAAGCCTTCTATGAATACCACTCCATACTGATGGAACCGTGGGACGGTCCGGCAGCCTTGCTTTTCAGCGACGGACGCTTTGCCGGCGGCATGCTCGACAGGAATGGACTGCGCCCTGCACGATACACCATCACGAAGAACGACACCATGGTGGTGGCGTCAGAGGTTGGCGTAATGGATTTCGACCCCATGGAGATAGCAGAGAAAGGACGCCTGCAACCCGGGAAAATCCTGCTTATCGACACTCAGGAGGGGAGAATCTACTATGACGGTGAAATCAAGAAACAACTGGCCAGCGAAAATCCCTACAGGCAATGGCTGAGCACCAACCGCATCCAGTTGGAGAAACTGAAGAGCGGTAGACACGTGGCAAACAACGTCGACGACCTGTTGCAAAAGGAAATCATGTTTGGCTATGGGGCAGAAGACATCAACTCCACCATCATCCCCATGGCCGTGAATGGACAGGAACCTACAGCCTCTATGGGCAACGACACGCCACTGGCGGTACTCTCCGACAGACCTCAGGTTTTCTTCAACTATTTCCGTCAGCAGTTTGCCCAGGTCACCAACCCTGCCATCGACTCCATCAGGGAGGAATTGGTGATGAGCCTCACGGAGTATATAGGCCGCGTGGGAACGGGTATCCTGAATCCCGACGAGACCAACTGCAAGATGGTGCGTCTGCCACACCCCATACTCAACAACACCCAACTCGACATCCTCTGCAACATCCGCTACAAGGGATTCAATACCATCAAACTGTCCATGCTCTTCGATGGGAAGAGAGGCAGCGACGCACTACGCGAAGCCCTCGACGACTTGTGCCATCAGGCAGAGAAGAGTGTCGACGAGGGATACAACTACATTATCCTGAGCGACCGTGAGGTGGACAGCCATCACGTGGCCATACCATCACTGCTCGCTGTCTCTGCCGTGCACCATTACCTCATCAGCGTGGGCAAGCGAGTGCAGACGGCACTGATTGTGGAGAGCGGCGAGATTCGCGAGACGATGCATGCCGCCCTGCTGCTGGGCTATGGCGCCAGTGCCCTCTGTCCGTACATGACATTCGCCATCCTCGACGACCTCGTGAAAAAGGGAAAGATACAGGAGGATTACTCCACTGCCGAAAAGAACTACATCAAGGCGGTGAAGAAAGGACTGTTCAAAATCATGGCGAAGATGGGCATTTCCACCATCCGTTCATACCGTGGTGCGAAGATTTTCGAGAGCATCGGACTCAGTGAGAGTCTGCTCAAGACATACTTCGGTACGGAAATGAGTACCATCGGGGGCATAGGACTAGAGAAGATAGCAAAAGATGCCATTACCATGCACCAGACTGCATTTTCCACCACAGCAGATGCCGTGGAAACAGGAAGATTCCTGCCCAACCTCGGACAGTTTCACTGGAGGAAAGACGGCATCAGACATGCCTGGAACCCAGAAACCATTGCCACACTGCAATTGGCCACCCGCACTGGCAACTACAACAAGTTCAAGGAATTCTCCCGACTGGTCGACGAGAAGGAATCGCCTATCTTCATCCGCGACTTCCTCGGCTGGAAAAAGAATCCCATCAGCATCGACGACGTGGAACCGGTGGAGAACATCGTGAAACATTTCGTGGCTGGCGCCATGTCGTTCGGTGCGCTCTCGAAAGAGGCCCATGAGGCTATCTGTCTCGCCATGAACAAACTCGGGGCACGCAGCAACACCGGTGAGGGTGGCGAGGACTCCGAGCGGTTCCATACCGAAACCGACGGCATCAGTCTCTCAAGCAAGACGAAACAAGTGGCCAGCGGGCGCTTCGGCGTGACTACGGAATATCTTGTCAATGCCGAAGAAATACAAATCAAAGTGGCACAAGGTGCCAAGCCCGGAGAGGGCGGACAACTTCCGGGATTCAAGGTGAACGAGGTGATAGCCAAGACACGCCACAGCATCCCCGGCATCTCGCTCATCTCTCCCCCACCCCACCACGACATCTACAGCATCGAGGACCTTGCGCAACTCATCTTCGACCTGAAGAATGTCAACCCTCATGCCGCTGTGTCAGTGAAACTGGTGGCAGAGAGTGGCGTAGGGACAATTGCCGCCGGTGTGGCAAAGGCAAAGGCCGACCTCATCGTCATCAGCGGTGCAGAGGGAGGCACAGGTGCCTCACCGGCATCGAGCATGCGCTTTGCAGGCATCTCACCGGAGATAGGACTTTCTGAGACACAACAGACACTGGTAAGAAACGGACTTCGTGAGAACGTGCGGCTGCAAGTAGACGGACAGGTGAAGACAGGTCGCGACGTGGTGCTGATGGCCTTGCTCGGCGCAGAAGAGTTTGGTTTCGGTACAGCGGCACTCATCGTTCTGGGATGTGTGATGATGCGGAAATGCAACCTCAATACCTGTCCGATGGGTGTGGCAACACAAAACCCTGAACTCAGGAAACATTTCCCTGGACATTACGAACACCTCGTCAACTATTTCAAGTTCCTCGCCCAGGAAGTGCGAGAGTATCTGGCAGAGATGGGATACACACATCTCGACGACATCGTAGGACGCACAGACCTCATCGAAACCAAGCCTACCCTGCTCGACCTCAGCCGACTGCTGAATAAAGAGGAAGGCACATGCCATTTTACCGGCGACGCCAGAAAACCTGCCATACCCCTCGGCATGCAGGGCATGGTACTCGACCAACAGATGCTGAAAGCCGCTGCCAAGGCGGTAGAACACCAAGAAGAGGTGTCGCTCGACTATGCCATCAAGAACACCGACCGTGCCGTGGGTGCTATGCTCTCGGGTGAAATAGCGCAACGGTACGGTCTTCAAGGTCTGCCCGAAGGCACCATCAAGGTGAAGTTCAAGGGTTCTGCCGGACAGTCGTTTGGAGCATTCCTCGAAAAAGGAATCTCTTTCAAGTTGGAAGGCGAGACCAACGACTATTTCGCCAAGGGACTGTGTGGCGGACATATCGCCATCCTGCCACCTACACGCAGCAACTTCAAGGCCGAAGACAACATCATTGCCGGGAATACAGGACTCTACGGAGCCACTTCCGGACAAATCTATATCAATGGCCGTGTAGGAGAACGTTTCGGCGTGCGCAACTCGGGAGCCATAGCCGTCATAGAAGGTGCCGGCGACCACTGCTGCGAATACATGACAGGAGGCAGAGTGGTGGTTCTCGGTGAGACAGGCCGCAACTTCGCTGCCGGAATGTCGGGCGGCGTGGCGTATGTATGGGACAAGAACCACACCTTCGACTATTTCTGCAATATGGACATGGTGGAACTGGGACTCGTGGAAGACAGTGTCAGCAGGAAGGAACTGCTCGAACTCATCCGACAACACTACCTCCACACTGGGTCGGCACTGGCCGGCAGGATGCTCGATAACTGGAATCACTACGTGGATGACTTCATACAAGTCGTTCCCATAGAATACAAACGTGTACTGCAAGAGGAGCAAATGGCACGTCTTCGCGAAAAGATAGCCAATATGCAACGGGAATACTAAGAATACTGTATGCTAAGCCACATTTTCAATTTTCAATCTTCAATTTTCAATCTTCAATATAAAAAATGGGAAATCCAAAAGCATTTTTAGAGATACACCGCCAAGAGGCAGGATACCGTCCTCTCCACGATAGGATACATGATTTCGGTGAGGTGGAGCAGACACTCAACACCCGCGAACGCAAACTGCAGGCAAGCCGCTGCATGGACTGTGGCGTACCTTTCTGCCATTGGGCTTGTCCGCTGGGCAACAAGGCACCCGAATGGAATGAGGCCCTTTACCTTAGCGAATGGGAATCGGCCTACCATCTCCTCTCTGCCACCAACCCCTTTCCAGAGTTCACAGGACGTGTATGTCCGGCCTTGTGCGAGAAAGCATGTGTGCTGAACCGCTACAACCATGAACCCACTACCAACCGCGAGAACGAGTGTGCCATTATCGAGACTGCCTTCCGCGAAGGTTTTATACAGCCACATACCGATATCAAGAGAAACGGCAAGCACATTGCCGTCATCGGAGCCGGACCTGCCGGACTGGCCGCTGCCAATGACCTCAACCTGATGGGCTACTCGGTAACAGTATTCGAGAAGAATGAAACTGCCGGAGGATTGCTCCGCTTTGGCATACCCAATTTCAAACTCAACAAGACCATCATCGACCGACGCATACAACTGCTTGAAGATGAAGGCATCGTGTTCAGTTATGGCGAGGAGGTGGAATGCAACGAGGACTTTGCCAAGCAATATGATGCCGTGGTCGTCGCCACAGGCACTCCTACAGCAAGAAACTTGAGTATTCCCGGCCGTGAACTCAAGGGGGTGCACTTCGCGCTCGAACTGCTCTCACAACAGAACCGTGTTCTTGCCGGGATGACTTTCACCAACGACGAACGCGTGACAGCCCGTGGCAAGGATGTCCTGGTCATTGGAGGTGGCGACACTGGTTCCGACTGTATCGGAACCGCACACCGACAAGGTTGTAAGAGCGTCACACAGATAGAAATCATGCCACGACCCGTTGAGGGTCCTGACGACCCCGCCAACCCCTGGCCTAACTTCCCACGTACGCTGAAGACCACGAGCAGCCATGAAGAAGGCTGTATACGTCGCTGGAACATCAATACGCTTGAGTTCCTTGGCAAGGATGGCCATCTCACCGGTGTAAAAGTGCAGGAAATCGACTGGAAGCCCAACCCCAATGGCGGTCGCCCGCTGATGGTGGAGAAAGGCAAGCCCGAGGTCATCAAAGCCGAACTGGTGCTCCTTGCCATGGGATTCCTCAAGCCCGAGCACCCACAATACCCGGAGAATGTCTTCGTCTGTGGCGATGCCGCCAATGGTGCCAGTCTGGTGGTACGCGCCATGGCAAGCGGCAAGCAGACAGCGGTAAAAATCAACCAATACCTCTCAAGATGAACAAGATACCATTCACCAAGATGCATGGGGCAGGAAACGACTACATCTACGTCGACACCATACACCACAACATCCCCGACCCGGCGGCAGCAGCCATCGCATGGAGCGACCGCCATAAGGGTATCGGTTCCGATGGTCTCGTACTCATCGGTGCCTCCCCCATCCCAGAGGCCGACTTCTCCATGAGGATTTTCAATGCCGACGGGAGCGAGGCGATGATGTGTGGCAATGCGTCACGGTGTATTGGCAAATACCTGTATGAAAGAGGACTGACCAAAAAGAAGGAAATACGCCTTTTGACCCTCTCTGGGGTGAAAACACTATGGCTGAAGGTGAGAGACGATGATGTGGAGAGTGTCACCGTAGACATGTTGCAACCTCTCTTCGAGGATGACACGCTTTTCAAAGACATGCAGAATCTGGAGAAGGGGACTTTCGTCTCCATGGGCAATCCTCACTATGTCATCTTCACCGACAACGTAGACCAGGTGGGCGAGAAGGGGCATTCTCTGGAATGCCACCCTGCTTTCCCCCAACGATGCAACATCGAGTTGGCCCACGTCATTGACAACAACACCATCCACACCCGTGTATGGGAGCGCGGCAGCGGCATCACCATGGCTTGCGGTACAGGAGCCTGTGCAACAGCCGTAGCGGCTGCCCTTACAGGAAGAACAGGACGGTCGGCACAGGTTGTGATGGACGGAGGCACACTCCACATCGAATGGCATGAGAGCGACAACCATGTCTATATGACTGGTCCCGCAGAATTTGTATACGACGGAGAAATTAATATCATCTAGCATATGGCATTAGTAAACGAACATTTCCTGAAGTTACCCAACAATTACCTTTTTTCTGACATTGCCAAAAAGGTGAACGCTTTCAAGGTGATGCATCCCAAGTCGGATGTCATCTCTTTGGGAATCGGCGACGTGACACAACCTCTTTGTCCTGCCGTCACCGAAGCCATGCACCGGGCTGTCGACGAGATGGGCACTGCGACAGGTTTCCATGGCTATGGTCCAGAACAAGGCTATGACTTCCTGCGCGAGGCCATCCTGAAGAATGACTTCCTGCCACGTGGCATACATCTCGACATCGACGAAATATTCATCAACGACGGGGCAAAATCAGACACGGGAAACATACAGGAACTCATCCGATGGGACAACTCCATCGGCGTGACCGACCCCATCTACCCCGTCTATATCGACTCCAACGTGATGATAGGCAGGGCGGGAAGACTTGTCGATGGCAAGTGGGACAACGTCATCTATCTGCCTTGTACGGCAGAAAACAACTTCATCCCACAGATACCCAAAGACAGGCACGTGGATGTCATCTATCTCTGCTACCCGAACAATCCCACAGGCACCGTCATCTCAAAAGACGAATTGCGCAAATGGGTGAGTTACGCCCTGAAGAACGACACACTGATTTTCTATGATGCTGCCTATCAAGCCTACATCCAGGACGACAGCATTCCTCATAGCATCTACGAGATACGGGGAGCCCGGAAGTGTGCCATTGAATTCCATTCTTATTCCAAAACAGCCGGCTTCACCGGCGTACGCTGCGGCTATACCATCGTACCCAAAGACCTGACGGCAGCCACACTCAATGGCGAACGTATCCCCCTGAATCCGCTATGGAACCGCCGACAATGCACGAAATTCAACGGCACGAGTTACATCTCACAACGGGCGGCAGAGGCCATTTATACTCCCGAGGGGAAAGAACAGGTGAAGACAATCATCGACTACTATATGCAGAACGCACACCAGATGCTCGACACTCTACAGCATCTCGGCTACAAGGTCTACGGTGGCGAGAATGCCCCTTATATCTGGATGAAGACACCCGCCGGCACTGGATCGTGGCAGTTTTTCGAACAGCTGCTCTATGGTGCCAATGTGGTATGTACCCCTGGCGTAGGCTTCGGTCCCAGCGGTGAGGGCTACGTTCGCTTCACTGCCTTCGGTAATCATGAGTCTACGGAGGAGGCATTGGAAAGGATATCAAAATGGACTAAATTATCAATTTAAAAGTATATATTATGGAGACATTAAGATTTCAAGTTGTAGGCGAAGCATTTAAGAAAAAGCCGCTCAAAGTGAAGACCCCTGATGAAAGACCTGCCAAATACTTCGGAAGCAAGGTCTTCAACAGAGAGAAGATGTATAGGTATTTGCCTAAAGACATCTTTGAGAAAATGGTCGATGTGATTGACAATGGTGCACGACTCGACCGCAAAGTGGCCGACGTGGTGGCAGAGGGCATGAAACAATGGGCCACCGAACAGGGTGTGACCCACTACACCCATTGGTTCCAGCCATTGACGGAAGGTACTGCCGAAAAACACGACTCGTTTATCGAGCACGACGGGAAAGGTGGTATGATGGAGGAGTTCACCGGCAAACTGCTGGTACAGCAGGAGCCCGATGCGAGTTCCTTCCCCAGCGGAGGCATCCGCTCTACGTTCGAGGCTCGCGGCTACTCGGCATGGGACCCCACATCACCAGTGTTCATCATCGACGACACACTCTGTATCCCCACCGTGTTCATTTCCTATAGCGGTGAGGCCCTCGACTACAAGACACCGCTGCTCCGCGCCCTCCATGCTGTCAACGTGGCTGCCACTGAGGTGTGCCACTACTTCGACCCGAGCGTGAAGAAGGTGACTTCCAACCTTGGATGGGAACAGGAGTATTTCCTCGTTGACGAAGGACTCTATGCCGCACGGCCCGACCTGCTGCTCACGGGACGCACACTGATGGGACACGACTCAGCGAAGAACCAGCAGATGGACGACCACTATTTCGGAAGCATCCCCGAGCGGGTGGCAGCCTTCATGCGCGAACTCGAGATTGAGGCTCTCAAACTCGGCATTCCCTGCAAGACACGGCATAACGAGGTGGCACCCAACCAGTTTGAGTTGGCTCCCATCTATGAGGACACCAACCTGGCAGTAGACCACAACATGCTGCTGATGTCGGTGATGAAACGTGTGGCACGCAAGCACGGATTCCGCGTGTTGCTGCATGAGAAACCCTTTGCCGGCATCAACGGCAGCGGCAAGCACAACAACTGGTCGCTGAGCACTGACAACGGTATCTTGCTGCACGCACCAGGAAAGACAGCCGAACAGAACCTGCGCTTTACCACCTTCATCGTGGAGACGCTGATGGGCGTATATCGACACAACGGACTGCTGAAAGCGAGCATCATGTCGGCTACCAATGCCCACCGTCTGGGTGCCAACGAGGCTCCGCCAGCCATCATCTCCAGTTTCCTCGGAAAACAACTCTCCGAACTCCTCGACCACATCGAGAAAGCCGATAAGGACAACCTGTTCTCCATGGACGGCAAACAGGGCATGAAGATGGACATCCCTGAGATTCCCGAACTGCTCATCGACAATACTGACCGCAACCGCACGTCGCCTTTCGCATTCACTGGCAACCGCTTTGAGTTCCGCGCCGTCGGTTCCGAAGCCAACTGCGCCAGTGCGATGATTGCACTCAACAGTGCTGTAGCAGAGGCTCTCATCCATTTTAAGAAGAGAGTGGATGAACGCATCCCGGCATTTGCAAAAAAATACGAAGGTACCGGCCATAGCGGGGTATTCCATGCCATCATCGACGTGTTGCGCGAAGACATCAAGACATGCAAGCCTATTCGTTTCGACGGCAACGGCTATTCTGATGAATGGGTAGAAGAGGCCACCCGTCGTGGTCTTGACGTAGAAAAATCATGTCCGATAATCTTTAAGCGTTATCTCGACAAAGAGAGCATAGAGATGTTTGAGAGCCTGGGCGTGATGACGAAGAAAGAACTTGAAGCCCGCAATGAGGTGAAATGGGAAACGTATACAAAGAAAATACAGATAGAGGCTCGTGTACTCGGTGACCTCTCGATGAACCACATCATTCCCGTTGCCACCCACTACCAAAGTGAATTGCTGAAGAATGTGGAGAACATGGCCGACATCTTCGATAAGGAGAAAGCCATGCGCCTCAGTGCCCGTAACATCAAACTCATCGAGGAAATCGCAGAGCGTACGAGTGCTATCGAACGGATGGTAGAGGAACTGGTAGAGGCACGCAAGCAGGCCAATATCATCGAGGATGAATCAGAGAAGGCCATTGCCTACCACGACTCTGTGGAACCGAAACTCGATGATATCCGCTACGAGATTGACAAATTGGAACTCATCGTCGACGACAGCCTCTGGCCACTGCCCAAATACCGCGAACTGCTTTTCATTAGGTAAAATAAATTGCCCGATGATTTACGGGCATATATCCTTTTTGATTATTTATAGTTTGCAAAGAACCCGGTGCTGTGACAGCATCGGGTTCTTTTATATATCATGCAACAGGTCATTACTCCGACAACTTGTCGAGATAGTATTGCCGTACGACAGACCACTTGTAATAGGGCCACATATCCGTTTCCATGGGCATACGGGCCTCGCGCTCGTTGAGCAGCACCTTCACGAGGATATCGCCCTTCTTTCCTTTCACCGGACGATAGAAAATCATCTGCACATTGCAGGCAGTGGGAATGATGAGGTAGTTGCGGAAATACTTGTCGAGTTCATTGAGGTCGTCTACCGAGACGCCTGAACCGTCGAGGTCCATCAGACTGGCGAGGGGAAGCACCACCGTGTCGTGGCCGAAACGCAAGGTGGCTTGTGTCTGGGTCACGGTGTCGGCAGTCTCGATGATGTTGAGCAACAGGTTCTTCTGCGCAAAGGGCATCTTGTTTTCTGTCTGCGGGGCGTTGGCAAAGCCAAGATACCAATAGAGGTTGCCGCTGTGCCAAAGTTCCACGAGTTCCTCGTTGGTGAACAGCGAGAGAAGGGTGTCGTCGCCATCGTGACTCTGCATGTTGTTGGCGATATCGTAGATGGCGCTCATCAGTTTGCCGGCATCCACATGAGCCTTTACCCAATCCTGGTCGTTGAAGAGGGTCTGCATGAGTCGGTCGGGATGTCTCGATTCATACTCTCCCTGCACCTGACGGGCTTTCATGTCGAGTTTCCTCATCTCATCGGTCTTCGAGGCATTCATATAGTACATTGTGGCACGGCTGGCCTCGTTGTGAATACGTGCGGTGGGGTTGGCAGCGGCGAGTTCCTCACACTCTGCCATCATCGAGAGGATGGCACGCACCGAGGTGGTGCTTATGGCATTGATGGGCACATTCTTCACCTTGAAGATTTTGGGGAAGTTTTCTGTCATGCGCTTTCCTATGCCATGGTGCTGACGCTCACCGACAGGGGTGAGGTCACCGAGATGGTCCTTGGTGGTCTGATAGAAAGAGTCGAGTTTCACCAATGTCTTCTCACCCAGAAGAGTGAGTTTGCCGGAGTCCCTGGCTTCTGTCAGTGTCTTCACCGGCATGCCGTAGTCACGGTCGTTGAGCAGCCAGCGTGAACCATGCCTGCCATAATGACTCAGGTAATAGGGTTCGTAGCCTTTGGGCGTAGGGGTGAGAGGATCACGAGGTAAGCGGTCGTAGTCGGCATTGTTGCCACCAGCAAGGAAACGGTTGCCCGAAATCTCTTCCAGGGCAGTCTTGCCTGCCGTCCTCACGGTCTGTGCTGTAGCACTTATACAACAGGCAATGAAAAGAAAAGTAAAGAATCGTCTCATTAGTTAGAAATGGTTAGATATGAATGATAGTATGATGATGCGTTGAAGAGTTCACGATGACTTCCCACTCACAATTTTCTTGATTTCGTTGAGTTTGTTGAGGGCTTCTACAGGAGTGAGGTTATTGATGTCGAGACCAAGGATTTCGTCGCGCACCTGACAGAGTACAGGGTCGTCGAGTTGGAAGAAACTCAGTTGCATACCCTCACGCGACTGGTTGAGAGCCTGTGCCGAAGGCTTACCCACTGTTCCTACCTTGTTGCTGTCGGCCTCCAACTGCTTCAGGATGACGTTCGACCGGCGCACGATGCTCTTAGGCATGCCGGCAATCTCTGCTACGTGGATACCGAAAGAGTGTTCCGAACCACCCCTTTCGAGTTTTCTCAGGAAAATCACCTTGTTGTCCACCTCCTTTACGCTGACATTGTAGTTCTTGATGCGTGAGAAGTTCTTCTCCATCTCATTGAGTTCATGATAATGGGTAGCGAAGAGGGTGCGGGCATGTGCCTTGACATTCTCATGCAGATATTCCACAATGGCCCAGGCAATGGAGATGCCATCGTAGGTCGACGTGCCGCGTCCCAGTTCATCGAAGAGTACCAGTGAACGGGGCGACACGTTATTGAGGATATTCGCTGCCTCTGTCATTTCTACCATGAATGTGGACTCTCCTAAAGAAATATTGTCGGAAGCGCCCACACGGGTGAAAATTTTGTCCACCAAACCGATTCTCGCGCTCTCTGCAGGCACGAAACAGCCTATCTGTGCCATGAGTACGATAAGGGCTGTCTGGCGCAACAGTGCCGATTTACCAGCCATATTGGGTCCTGTGATGATGATGATTTGCTGGCGTTCGTTGTCGAGCATGATGTCGTTGGGTACATAACGCTCTCCCAATGGCAGTTGGGTCTCGATAACTGGATGTCGGCCCTGTTTGATATCGATGACTTCGGTATTGTCGACGGCAGGCCGCACGTAGTGGTTTTCTTCTGAAACATTGGCAAACGACAACAGGCAGTCGAGACGAGCAATGAGATTGGCATTGATCTGGATGGCGGGGATAAACTCCTGAATAGCCATGACGAGTTCATTGAACAAATGTGTTTCCAAAGCCTGAATTTTCTCCTCTGCACCGAGGATTTTCTCCTCGTATTCCTTCAATTCCTGCGTGATATAGCGTTCGGCCTGAGCCAGAGTCTGCTTGCGCACCCATTCAGCAGGCACCTTGTCCTTATATGTGTTTCTTACCTCAAGATAGTAACCGAACACATTATTATATCCTATCTTCAGTGAAGCAATGCCTGTAGCCTCTGTCTCGCGCTGTTGTATTTTCAGCAGATAGTCCTTGCCATGGTAGGCAATGGCACGCAATTCATCGAGTTGGGGGTTCACCCCATCATTGATGATGTCGCCTTTATTGACCTGGAAAGGTGGGTCGGGCTTGATTTCACGCTGTATACGGTCACGGATAGAACGGCAGAGGTTGATTTGCTCGCCTATGGTGCGCAAGGCGGTGTTGTCGGCCGTCATACAGGCGGTCTTGATAGGTTCAATGGCCTGCAGTGCCACCCTCAACTGCACAATCTCACGGGGCGACACCCTGCCCACAGCCACCTTTGAGATGATACGCTCCAGGTCGTTGATATGGTGCAATTGTTCATCCACACACGCACGGAAATCGGGATGGCGGAAGAAATACTCCACCACATCGAGCCGCTCGTTGATGGGTTTCTCGTCTTTTAATGGGAAAATGAGCCATCGGTGCAGCATACGTCCTCCCATGGCGGTGATGGTCTTGTCGATAACATTGAGTAATGATAGCCCACCTTCCTGCATGGTATTGACGAGTTCCAGCGAACGGATGGTGAACTTGTCGAGCCGCACATACTTGTCTTCTTCTATCCGTGAGATAGAGGTGATATGACCTATCTGGGTATGTTGGGTAAGTTCAAGGTATTGAAGGATGGCTCCTGCCGCTACCACGCCATTCTGCAGATGGTCTACACCGAAACCTTTCAGCGACTTCGTCTGGAAGTGGCGCAAAAGTTTTTCTCGGGCGGTGAGAGAAGTGAAGACCCAGTCGTCGAGTTCGAAAACACAGTGTTTTGTACCGAAATAGCGTTCGAAATCGGCTTTTTTGGCACGGTCGTAAAGCACCTCCTTGGGTTGGAAATTACCAATGAGTTTCTCTACATAGTCGTAGGTCCCTTCTCCGGTGAGAAATTCTCCTGTAGAGATATCCAGGAAAGCCACACCACACGACCCTTTGCCGAAGTGTACAGCAGCCAGAAAATTGTTTTCCTTGTAGTTGAGCACATTGTCGCTCATCGCCACACCAGGGGTCACCAGTTCTGTAATGCCGCGCTTCACCAAGGTCTTGGTGAGCTTCGGGTCTTCCAACTGGTCGCAGATGGCAACACGCCTACCGGCACGGATGAGTTTTGGCAAATAAGTGTCGAGGGCGTGGTGTGGAAAACCCGCCATCTCGGCCGACCCTGACGTACCGCCGTTATTCCGGCGTGTGAGGGTAATACCGAGTATTTTCGAAGCCGCCACTGCATCTTCACAGTAGGTTTCGTAGAAGTCACCGCAACGAAACAGCATCAGCGCATCGGGGTGTTTCGCCTTCAGCGTGAAAAACTGCTTCATCATTGGTGTCAGTCCTTTTTCCTTAGTTGCCATAACATATTCTTTTATGCTACAAAATTAACACTTACTTTTTTTATTACCAAAGTTTTCCACCACATTGTGGAAAAACTGTGTATAACGTTATGGAAAACTTTAGGAAAACTTTTGGGTTATCCAACTCTTGATGGAATGACTGTCATTTGGTGGATAATCTCAACAATCATAGGGTGTTTTTCAAAACGGTTTTGCACACTTATCCAACAACCACATTTATCCACTTTCTTTTATCCACCACATCAATAAATTGTGGAAAACTTTATATTTCATTGATTGTAAACATTTTAATATACCATAACAAGAAGGATAAATCATTTTATCTCATCCTAACTCTCCATCATTGGTCTTTTGTATGGGTTTTCCACATTTTCCACAGCCTATTATCATCAAATATTTTTTATTTTTAAAAAGAAAAACAATAATGATAATATATGTTGGTGTCATATAAAAAAGAGTCAGGAAACAAAGAATTCCTGACTCTTGTAACTACTCAGCACCTTCAAGATATTTGTACGTCGGAGTGCCCCTTCGGGGCAGAAATCTTACAAATCTGACCAAATCAAACAAATCAGATAATCAAACAAAAAAGATTTTGAATAGATTTGTTCGATTTCTCGCCGCAGGCGACTGTTTTTCTGATTCGCTGAACATATTTGCCATGGGGTGCTGAGTAGATACTGACTCTTTTTATATGGTTAAATATGGTTGTTATTTTATTACATACTTGCCACCCCTCCTTACGTGAACCCCGCGGGCGGTTTTCTGCGTCGGGATGCCTTGGAGGTTGTAGGTGGGTGTATTGTCGCTGTCGGCATCCACTCCATTGATGCCCGTGGTGATTCCCTCCACGTCGGGGAACGCCACGCAGGAGTGCTGGTCGTCGATGAACAGGATATTGGAGAGGCATGCGTTGTCGCCCAGTGTCCCGTTGACGGTCAGGTGCAGCAACGGAGGCTCGCCGTCACTGAACGCACTGTTGTTTTCCGAATAGACGGCTAAGCGGTAAAGCCCGTCGCCCAGGTTGCCGATGAGCACGTGGTGGCTGTCGGAACGCTCGCTGTCCATCCGGGCATTCCTCAGCGAGCAGCCCTCCGGCAAACGGAGCGTCATCTCGCATGCCGTGTAACCTGCCGTGTTGTCGAGGCAGATATCGCAGCCGTCCGCCGCCTTCTGCAGGAACACCTGGTCGAGCGTGGCCTGTCGTGCATTGTCGGGTGCGTTGGCCGTCACTTTGTGCAGGATGATGTTGATGATGGCTGTCACGTCACTGATGTTCACCCATCCGTCCTGGTTCACGTCAGCCTCGTTCATGTAGAACGGCGACGGAGCCTTGTTCAGGATGTAGGAGATGACGCTTGTCACGTCGCTCATGTTGACGTATCCGTCGTGGTTGACGTCGCCCAACATTTCCGATCCGATGACCAGATGGAACGAGGTGTCCCCGCATTTCACGCTCACGTCGTTGGGCATTCCCACGAACACATTGGTGATGGTCGCCTCCCAAGAGCCCAGGGGCAGCGTCTCGTCCGCTTTCACGCTGATTGAGATGATGGCGCCGTCGTTTCCCGTGATGTACTCGCTGGATGCCATGTAGGCAGTCACCCTGCACGTGTTCCCTTCCAGCATCGTTGTCGACACGCTGACGCTTCCCGTGTACCGGGAACTGAGATTGTACACAATTTTCCCACTGGCATTGGTCTCGAACGTGAAGCCTTCGGGCAGCGTGAGGTCGAACTGATAACTGTTGTACAGCTCCTCTCCGTTGTCCAGGCAGATGGCAACGTTTTTCGTTTGCCCGCTGTAGAAGTCGTTGTCCTTGGCGTAGACCACGGGTTCGTCAGCCGTGCGGAAATATCCCGATTTCCACTGGAAGGTGCCGGTGGTGCTGACGCCGAAGTTGAAATCCGATGGCACGAAAAGTATGCATGGCTTGCTGCTTGTCCCCACGCCCTGGCAGGCACCGGCGGCGATGCCCGACATGCTTGCCGACAGTTTTAGGGTCTTCAGTCCCTTGCAGTTGAGCAGCAGGTTGTCGGTGGCAGTACCGTCTTGCAGGTCGAATCCCCCGAGGTCGAGCGACGCCATTGCCGTGCAGCCACTGAACATCTCGCTGATGTCCGTGGAATTCAGGATGTCGAGGTTGTCGAGGTCCACCCGTTTCAGGCCGGAGCAGCCGAAGAACATCCTTGACATGTTGATGGCGTTGGTGGTGTTGAGGTATTCCATCCCCTCAAGGGCGGTGAGTTTGGTCATTCCCTCAAACCAACTGTGGGTGGACTTCGGCTGGGCCGTGGCGAACGACTCATCGAACACCACCTTGGTGACGGTAGTGCGTTGTGCATACCATTCCGGGGGGGTGTCACCGTTGCTTATGCTGAAGACGGTGCCTCCTTTCCCCTCCTTGTCCCCGTCGTTGTAGAATGTCAGCGTCTTCTTGTCTGCCGACAGCACGGCATAGGCAGGATTGGTGTCCTCCATGTTCATGACTTTCCCGAACTCTTTCCACCCCGTGGCGTTGGCGTAGGCATTGCCGGTGCCGTAGGGCACATGAAGTGTGGCATTGGTATATGCCTTTGTGTGGAAGCAGTTGGCGTTGATGTCGAAAGGCTCTTGGATGTAGGTGTAGACATCCGTGATGGCGGTGCAGTAGTTGGCCATTCGCTGACCGATTGTGGTCACCGTGCTGGGAATGGTCAGTGTAGTCAGGGAGGTGCAGTGGTCGAGGATATACTCACCGATGGTTGTCACGCCTTCCGGAATCGTCAGTTCCGTGAGTTTCCTGCAATACCCGAAAGCATCATAGACCAGTTCCGTGAGTGTCGATGGCAGCAGTATCGATTCCAGACCACTCATGTAGAAGGCATCCCTGGCAATGGTCGTGGTGCCTTCAGGCACGGTGTATGCAGTGCCCTTGGCAGCCGGATATTGTATTAGTATGGTTTTGTCCTTATTGAAGAGTACGCCGTCGACGGAGCACAGGCTTTCGTTCTGTCCGTCAACAGTAATATCCACCATTGCCGTACATCCCGACAGCGCATTCAGCCCGATAGTCTGCACTTTGGCAGGTAATGTAATGCTTACTAGCGACTTGCAGTCGAGGAAGGCATTCTCTTCCAGTGCCGTGATATTCTCCGGCAGGGTGATGGCTTTCACCGTACTGGCGTTGAAAGCATCCTTTCCGATGCTGGTCAATCCTGTGAAATATTGTAATTCGTCGAACGAAGTTATTTGTGATTTCTTGAACACTGTGCCGAGCGAGGTCACGGCAGCCGCCTCGGCCATCGACAACTCCCCATCGTGGTCGGTGTCCCAGTTGGCCACGCAGAGTTCCTTCACCTTGGCATCGGCGAATTCGATAAAGGGACTTATTTCCACGATGTTCTTGAACTCCTTCCAGTAATCTGCCGCCTGATATTTTGATTTGCAACCCTTTGGAACGTAGAGCGTGGCATTGGCACGGTTGGTAAAAGTTTGCTTAATAATATCCCGAGGTTCTGCAATGTCCACGGTAACACTGTTCAGTTTGAAACAGTTTTGAAAGGAACCCTGGTATTCTTCATCTACCTCCTCCACTCCGCCATAATTAATTTGAATTACAGAGTTTGGAATAGAAACAGCAGAAAGGTTTGAACATTCGGCAAAAGCCGTTCGACATATTGTTTCCACTGTATTGGGGATATCAATTGTGGTCAATCCTGTACATCCGAAGAATGCCATTTCCCCTATTACATTTACACCATCAATAAAATCGATGTTTTCTAATCCTGAACAATCTTTGAACATGAAGGGAGCTATTTGATCCAAATTACCAGAAAAGGATACATTCTTCAAGTCTTTACACCCTTCAAATGTCCCTGGGCCATCCAACCACCCCCCCCCTTCAGATTTGACAGAATTTAAAGAGATATCTTTTATGGCATTTGGTATTTTTATACTTTTCAAACCAGAATATGCAAAAGCTCCCACATAGATACTTGTTATGGAATTGGGTAGGTTGATTGCTGTCAGGCTCTTGCATCCAGAAAAAGCATAGTCTTCAATTGTCTTAACAGAATTAGGAATAAATATATTTTGCAATCCTGTACAGCCACTAAAAGTGCCCGCTTTGATACTTGTTATGGAATTGGGTAGGTTGATTGCTGTTAGGCTCACGCATCCAGAAAAAGCATCGTCTTCAATTGTCTTAACAGAATCAGGAATAAATATGTTTTGCAATGCTTCACAATCTCTAAAAGCACACATGCCGATCTCCCTTATGGAATTAGGAATAACCACATTGTCCAGTTTTGAGCATCCTTCAAAAGGACCCACAATATCATATATATATTCATCTCCTTCATTTATTCCTTTACAAACGCCTGATATGCTTACCAATGAATTAGGTAAAGTTATACTTGTGAGTGCAGAACAATCTGCGAAAGTACCAGATACGAGTGTTTTTATATTCTCAGGAATATTCACATTGTTCAAATTTGTACATCCTGCAAAAGCAAAAAATCCTATTTCTTCAACGGAACTAGATAAGGATATACTCTGTAGGTTGGTACAATTTTTAAAGCAACGGTCCCCTATGGTAATCACAGAATTGGGTATTTCAATATTTGTCAGGCTGGTACATCCTTCGAAAAGACCCAAAAATTCATTCAAGAAAACAGTAAAAGAATTTTCATAGTTATACGTCACTTTATTATATATGGTTTCTCCTAACTGTTTGATACCATATGGAATATTTATATTGTTTAAATTCGAACAGCCATAAAAAGCGCCTTGGCCCATTTCTTTTACAGAGTTTGGAATGATTATTGATTCCAAGGATGAGCAGCCAGAAAAAGAACCACGTCCTAAAGATATCACAGTATTAGGAATATTTATTGATTTCAAAGCTGTGCATCCTTGAAATGCTGACTCCCCAATGCTTTCCAAAGAATTTGGAAGATAGATTGTCGTTAAACTTGTACAGCCATTAAAGGGACCTAAAGGCGTTATCCATGTTAAACGTTTAGAATCAAGATAAGATGTTCTTCCATATATACTTGTTACTGAATTAGGGATAATAATGCTTTTGAGATTAGTACACTTCGAAAAAGCATTTTCTCCACAAGATGATAAAGATAGGCTATCAAATACATAATGAAAAACAATTTCCTTTATCCCCGTAAAATACTGAAATTCATCAAAAGAGGTTATTTCAGATTGGTTTTCAAAAGCACTTTCAAGGGAATGTACTGCTGCCGCCTCTTCATACGATAGTTCTCCATCGTGATTGGTGTCCCAATGTTCAACGCAAATTTCTTTCACTTTTGGGTCAGCAAAGTTGATGTTTTGTGCAAATACCATGACAGAGCATAATAAGGCAGCACTAATGGTTAGTAGTATTTTCTTTTTCATAATGATATTTTTTTACAATCAAATTGTTGGTCTTTCTTTTAAAAAAAATATGAGAAGTAAGAAGATAATATATAAACGTCAATGATATCCAAGTTCAGGTTTTAATAGTCTTCATTATTGTTCTCTCCACACCATAAAAAACGTGGGTATCCACCTACTGCCCGCCTGCTATCTGAGGCCTACCACAGCCCTTGCAAGTTGACGAACAGAGTGATACCCACGAATGTATTGCTGAAATACCCGTTAGTGTGCGTAGAAGGTTATTACGCCTTCACGCACACGACGGGATATACATTCAGTATACCCGTGTCATCATACTCCGCATTTGTCAATGACTTGCAATCGAAAGTGGTAGTTTCAGATAGCCAATCGACAAAGCATCGTGTGACGCTTTTCCATGATGTAGCACATGTCTGATTTTGGACAAACTTGTGCTGTAGGTCCATAACAGACAATATCAGTGGCAAATATAGGAAAAATAATTAATAATTGAAATAAAATAGAAGTAAATCTGAAATAAATCTTAAATTAATGATATTATATATCCTCAGAAAACCATTATCTTTGAAAAACTTATTGATTCATTAAAGCATGTGTAATGAATAAAAGAAGTCAGGCAAACGATAGTGTTGCCTGACTCCATGTTTGAGTCCCTTACGGGATGGGTTTACGGAATTAGTCGGCCAGTTTGGCTTTGATGAACTCGCGGTTGAGGCGTGCGATGTTGGCGATGGTCTCGCTCTTCGGGCACACAGCCTCGCAAGCACGGGTATTGGTGCAGTTGCCGAAGCCCAACTCTTCCATCTTTGCCATCATGGCCTTAGCACGTTTGGCGGCCTCTGGACGACCCTGTGGGAGGAGAGCCAACTGACTTACCTTCGAACTGACGAAGAGCATGGCAGAGCCGTTCTTGCAGGCTGCCACACAGGCACCGCATCCGATGCATGAGGCGCAGTCCATGGCCTCGTCGGCATCTTGTTTCGGGATGAGGATGGCGTTGGCATCCTGAGCCTGTCCTGTACGCACGCTGGTATATCCACCGGCCTGGATAATCTTATCGAAGGCACCACGGTCTACCATGCAGTCCTTGATGACAGGGAAGCCGGCAGAACGCCAGGGCTCCACGGTGATGACATCACCGTCGTTGAAGCGGCGCATGTAGAGTTGGCAGGTGGTGGCACCGCGCTCAGTCTTGCCGTGAGGTGTACCGTTGATATAGAGCGAGCACATGCCGCAGATACCCTCTCGGCAGTCGTGGTCGAACACGAATGGCTCACGGCCTTCGTTGATCAGTTCCTCATTGAGGATGTCGAGCATCTCGAGGAAAGAGGTGTCGTCGGGAATGTCTTTCATCTCGTGGGTGTCGAAATATCCTTTCTCACGAGGTCCGTTCTGACGCCAGAACTTGATAGTGAATGATATATTTTTAGCCATGATTGTTAGTTCTTATAATTACGTGTTTGTACCTTGATTGCCTCATACTCTAACGGCTCCTTGATTAACTCGGGTGCCTTGTCGTCGGAGCCCTGGTATTCCCAGCAGCCCACATAGAAGAAGTTCTCGTCGTCGCGCTTGGCCTCGCCTTCCTCTGTCTGGTATTCCTCACGGAAGTGACCACCGCAACTCTCATTGCGTGAGAGAGCATCGTAAGCCACCAACTGACCCATGGTGATGAAGTCGCGCAGGTGGATGGCCTTGTCGAGTTCGATATTGAGACCTTCCTTCGTTCCGGGGATGAACAGGTTGGTGTCAAACTCCTTACGCAATTTCTTGATGAGTTCAATACCTTCCTTGAGTCCTTCAGCGGTACGTCCCATACCCACGTGTTCCCACATGATGTGACCCAGTTCCTTGTGGATGGAGTCAACGCTGCGCTTGCCCTTGATGTTCATCAGGCGGTCGATTTCAGCGTCAACGGCCTTCTCTGCTTCTTCAAACTCGGGCAGGTCGGTGGAGATGCGTGGCCATACAGTCTGGTCGGCCAGGTAGTTCTGTATAGTATAAGGTAATACGAAGTAACCGTCGGCCAGACCCTGCATGAGGGCGGAGGCACCAAGACGGTTGGCACCGTGGTCGGAGAAGTTGCACTCACCGATGGCGAAGAGACCCTTGATAGAGGTCTGCAACTCATAGTCTACCCAGATACCACCCATCGTGTAGTGGATGGCGGGATAGATCATCATCGGGTGGTAATAGGTCACACCGTCGATTTCGCAGGCTTTCTTGCCGGGGAATACATCGGTGATTTCCTCATACATCTCGAAGAGGTTGCCATAGCGTTGCATGATTACATCGATACCCAGACGGTTGATTGACTCTGAGAAGTCGAGGAACACAGCCAGACCGGTGTTGTTCACACCAAAGCCTTTGTCGCAGCGCTCCTTGGCGGCACGTGAAGCCACGTCGCGTGGAACGAGGTTACCAAAAGCGGGATAGCGGCGCTCGAGGTAGTAGTCGCGGTCTTCCTCAGGAATCTCATATCCTTGTTTGGTACCTGCCTGCAGGGCTTTGGCGTCTTCAAGTTTCTTGGGCACCCAGATACGTCCGTCGTTACGCAGCGACTCCGACATCAGCGTAAGTTTCGACTGCTTGTCGCCGTGAACGGGGATACAGGTGGGGTGAATCTGTACATAGGATGGGTTGGCAAAATAGGCTCCCTTGCGATAGCACTGCACAGCGGCGGTACAGTTGCAGCCCATGGCGTTGGTGGAGAGGAAGTAGGTATTGCCATATCCACCAGTAGCGATGACCACGGCATTGGCAGAGAAGCGCTCGAGTTTTCCGGTGACAAGGTTCTTGGCGATGATACCACGGGCACGGCCGTCGACAATCACCACGTCTTCCATCTCATAGCGGGTATAGAGTTTCACCTTGCCTGCCTGTACCTGTGCGCTGAGCGACGAGTAGGCACCGAGCAGCAGTTGCTGGCCTGTCTGTCCCTTGGCATAGAATGTACGCGACACTTGGGCGCCACCGAATGAACGGTTGGCCAACATGCCGCCATACTCACGGGCGAAGGGCACGCCTTGGGCCACACACTGGTCGATGATGTTGTTCGATACCTCTGCCAGACGATAGACGTTGGCCTCACGGGCGCGATAGTCGCCACCCTTCACGGTGTCGTAGAAAAGACGGTAAACAGAGTCGCCGTCGTTCTGGTAGCACTTGGCGGCATTGATACCACCTTGTGCGGCGATGGAGTGAGCGCGGCGTGGTGAGTCCTGGATACAGAGGTTGATGACGTTGAAGCCCATCTCACCAAGACTGGCGGCAGCACTGGCTCCTGCCAGACCGGTACCCACGACGATGACATCGAGTTTCAGTTTGTTCTTCGGGTTCACCAAGCGCTGGTGGGCCTTGTAGTTGGTCCATTTCTCTGCTACTGGTCCTTCGGGAATTCTTGAATCTATTTTCTTAGTCATGATATTACGAATTTAAATAAAGGATGATTGATTAGAATGCGCAGCAGAGACTTGGTGCACACTTGAATGCAAAAGCAAGCACTACGATGAGGAAGCAAGCCATGAGAATGGTAACATAGATGTAGCCGATGGTCTTCCATCGATTGAACCATATCTTACCACTGATACCAAGAGTTTGCATGGCACTCCAGAAACCGTGTGTGAGATGGAACCAGATAGCCACGAGCCAGATGATGTAGAGCACCACGTAGACGGGGTTGGCAAAGGTTTCCTTAATCCATCCGAAACCGTCGGTGGGACTGAGTTTGGTATGGATGTCGAAGAGTTCGGCAAACATCATGTTGTACCAGAAGTTGAACAAGTGCAGCAACAAACCGAGCAGGATAATGATACCGAGCACGAGCATGTTCTGCGATGCCCATTCCACTTTCTTCGGCGTGTCGGTGACAGCGTAACGCTCATTTCCACGTGCACGGCGGTTCTGTGCGGTGAGGATGAAAGCGTAGACAATGTGAATGACCGCCAGCGCAGCCAGACCCAAAGTGGCAACTACTGCATACCAGTTGGAGCCCAGCAACTCGCAAATCCAGTTGTAGGCTTCGCCTGAAAAAAGTGCAGCGACGTTCATGCAACAGTGGAACGTCAGGAACAGGATGAGCGCAATACCGGTAACCGACATCACGACCTTCCTACCAATAGAAGAATTGATTAACCACATAAATGATTGAAATTTAATTATTTAATTATTGTGTTACTATTGTTGCTATAATGGTATAGTATTCGTTTGTGGGTTAATGAGGCAAAAAATACCTATTCTTGGGTATTAAAGAACGCCTTTGGATTGCAAAAATAGTATTTTTTGGTGATAATTCAAAGGTTTTTGAGAAAAAAACCGATTATTATGCTTACTTTTGCGGTGGATTTGGTTCATCGGCAAGGCAATGAGTGGAATGAACCCCAAAATGAGCGTTTTTCTGATATGACCTACAGAATGGATTATGATGTCATCGTCGTGGGCGGCGGACATGCCGGTTGCGAGGCGGCTTGCGCGGCAGCAGGCATGGGTGCGCGTACCCTTCTCGTGACGATGGACATGAACAAGATAGCGCAGATGAGTTGCAACCCTGCCGTTGGCGGCATCGCCAAGGGACAGATTGTGCGCGAGGTCGACGCGCTGGGTGGATGGATGGGCATCGTCACTGATGCCACAGCCATACAGTTCCGTATGCTCAACAGGTCGAAGGGTCCGGCGGTATGGAGTCCGCGGGCACAGTGCGACAGGGGAAAATTCATCTGGAAATGGCGCGAGACACTGGATGCCATTCCTTTGCTCGACATCTGGCAAGACCAGGTGGAACAACTCATCGTGGAGAATGGCGAGGCCGTGGGTGTCACCACACTATGGGGTGTGGAAATCCGTGCCAAGAGCGTCATCATCACGGCGGGTACATTCTTGAATGGCCTGCTGCACATCGGCCGTAGTAAGGTGCCCGGCGGACGCATTGCCGAACCGGCAGCACTTCATCTCACGGAAAGTATCACCCGTCATGGGGTGCGCACTGCAAGGATGAAGACGGGCACGCCGGTGCGCATCGACCGTCGCTCAGTGCATCTCGAGGAAATGGAGGTTCAGGATGGTGAACACGATTTCCATCAGTTCAGTTTCATGGGCGACCCGCGCCAGTTGCAAGCCCTCACCTGTTGGATTTGTTATACCAACCCGGCAGTGCATGAGGTGTTGCGTGACGGTCTTGCCGACTCACCGCTTTATAATGGTCAGATACAGAGCATAGGTCCTCGCTATTGTCCGTCGATAGAGACGAAGTTGGTCACGTTTCCTGAACGCCAGCAACACATGCTCTTCCTCGAGCCGGAAGGTGAAAACACCAACGAGATGTATCTCAATGGTTTCTCATCGAGCATGCCGATGGACGTGCAGATTAATGCATTGCGCCAGATACCGGCACTCAGAGACGTAAAGGTGTACCGACCTGGCTATGCTATCGAATATGACTTCTTCGACCCTACACAGTTGAATCACTCCCTGGAGTCGAAGGTCATCCCCGGATTGTTCCTCGCCGGACAGGTGAATGGCACTACGGGATATGAGGAGGCTGCCGGACAAGGACTGGTGGCGGGCATCAATGCTGCCATACACTGCGGCGGTGGAGTTCCTTTCGTGATGCGGCGCGACGAGAGTTATATAGGTGTGCTCATCGACGACCTGGTGACAAAGGGAGTTGACGAACCTTACCGCATGTTCACCTCTCGTGCCGAATACCGTATCTTGCTCCGGCAGGATGATGCCGATGCACGTCTTACCGAGAAGGCATATCATCTGGGACTGGCCTCGCGGCAACGTTATGACTGGTGGATGGAGAAAAAAGAGGCTATCGCCCGTATCATCCATTATTGTGAACATGCTTCTATCAAACCCAAGGAGGTGAATGCCCGCCTCGAACAGTTGGGCACTACCCCACTTCACTATGGTTGCAAAGCCATCGACTTGTTGGGCAGACCGCAAATTGACCTCGTTACGCTGCAGGAGATGTTGCCCGAACTCCACACCATCATCGACAATCTGCCCAACCGCAAGGAGGAAATTGCGGAGGCTGCAGAGGTGCTGATGAAATACAAGGGATATATCGAGCGCGAACGACTGGTGGCCGACAAGATGCACCGACTCGAGGATATCATCATCAAAGGTCATTTCGACTACAAGAACATGACACAAATATCCATCGAGGCACGACAGAAACTCGAGCGGATCAATCCCGACACACTTGCACAGGCCAGTCGCATACCTGGGGTCTCTCCCTCCGACATCAATGCCATGCTGGTGATGATGGGAAGATAATTTTTGTAAAAACTTTTTATGTTTCACGTGAAACAATCCATCTAAAAACTTCATAGACATGAACAACGAAATCCTGCTCAACAACCTTAGGAGCATCCCCGACTTCCCCGTGAAGGGAATCAATTTCAGAGACGTCACCACCTTGTTCAAGAACGCCGAGTGCCTCAGAATCATGCTCGACGAACTCTATGACATCTACAAGGACAAGGGCATCACCAAAATCGTGGGCATCGAGAGCCGCGGCTTCGTCATGGCCTCTGCGTTGGCGGTCAAGTTGGGTGCCGGTGTGGTGCTCTGCCGCAAGCCCGGAAAACTTCCCGCCGAGACCGTCAGGGAAACCTATACGAAAGAGTATGGCGAGGATACCATCGAAATCCACAAGGATGCCATCGACGAGAATGACGTGGTACTCCTCCACGACGACCTGCTGGCTACCGGCGGCACCATGAAGGCTGCCCTCGACCTGGTCAACAAGTTCCATCCCAAGAAGACCTACATGAACTTCATCATCGAACTGGTGAACGAGGGTCTCGACGGGCGCAAGCCCTTCGGCGACATGGTGGAAATCACCACCCTGCTGCAGGTATAGACACTATAGGCTATCTGGATTTTCCAGCACTTGTGGAAATTCTGGATAGCCGTTTTTTTCTGTTCCACGTGAAACAAACCCCTACCCCACGATGAAAAACGAAAGCGACGAGCAACTCCGGCAACGGTTGAAAAACATCGTGCTCAACATGCCCGAGCAACCGGGCAGTTACCAGTATCTCGACGATAATGGCGTGATTATCTATGTGGGGAAGGCCAAAAACCTGAAGCGGAGGGTGGCCTCCTATTTCCACAAGGAAGTGGACAGGTTCAAAACCAAGGTGCTCGTCAGCAAAATCAGAGACATCAAATACACGGTGGTGAATACCGAGGAGGATGCCCTGTTGCTCGAGAACAGTCTCATCAAGAAATACAAGCCCCGCTACAATGTCTTGTTAAAAGACGGCAAAACCTATCCTAGCATCTGTGTCACCAACGAGCCATTCCCTCGTATATTCAAGACCCGTAACATCAACCGCAAGTGGGGTACCTATTATGGTCCCTACAGCAATGTGGCACCAATGATTGCCGTGCTCGAACTCATCCGGCGGCTCTACAAACCCAGGGCATGCAACATGGTGATGACCAAGGAGCGCATCGCTGAGGGAAAGTACAAGACCTGCTTGAAATATCACCTCCACCTCTGCGATGCTCCATGTGTGGCAAAACAGTCGTATGAAGACTATCAGGAGAATATACGCCAGGCCAAGGAAATCCTCAAGGGAAACACGCGTGAAATCATCAGGCAACTCACCCAACTGATGATGGAGCGCGCCCAGCAACTCCGTTTCGAGGAGGCGGAAGAAATCAAGCGGAGAATAGCCCTTATCGACAACTACTGTGCCAAGAGCGAGGTGGTGAGCAGCACTATTCACAATGTCGACGTATTCAGCATCACCAACGACGAGCATTCCAACTATGCCTTCGTCAACTATATGCACGTGACCAATGGAAGCATCAATCAAGCCTTCACCATCGAATATAAACGCAAATTGCAGGAGACTGATGATGAGTTGCTCGCCCTGGCTATCCCTGAGATACGTCAGCGTTTTCACAGCGATGCCAAGGAGATTATTTTGCCAAGAGAAATCGAATGGCTGCCCGAAAACGTGGAGGTAACGATACCTCAGAGGGGAGACAAGAAACATTTGCTCGAACTGTCGCAGATGAACGGACGCCAATACCGACTCGACAGGCTGAAACGCACCGAGAAACTCAATCCCGAACAACGGCAGACACGACTCATGAAGGAGTTGCAGCAAGCCTTGAAACTCGAAAAACTGCCCTATCATATCGAGTGTTTCGACAACTCTAATATCAGCGGTGAGGATGCTGTCGCTGGATGTGTGGTGTTCAAGGGTATGAAACCAAGTAAGAAAGACTACCGTAAATATACCATCAAAACCGTCACTGGTCCCGACGACTATGCCTCGATGAAAGAGGTGGTGCGACGACGCTACTCCCGCATGAAAGAAGAAGACTCTCCCCTACCCGACCTCATCATCACCGATGGCGGAAAAGGACAGATGGAGGTGGTGAGACAGGTGGTGGAAGACGAACTGCACCTCGACATCGCCATCGCAGGACTGGCAAAAGACGACCGTCACCGCACCAACGAACTGCTCTTCGGATTCCCTCCCGTGGTCATCGGCATGAAAACCGACAGCGAACTCTTTCACGTTCTCACACAGATACAAGACGAGGTTCACCGCTACGCCATCACCTTCCACCGTGACAGAAGGAGCAAACATGCCCTTCATTCCGAACTCGACGATATCAAGGGCGTGGGACCGAAAACGAAAGAAGTACTCATCAAGGCACTGAAATCCGTGAAAAACATTAGGGAAGCCTCTCTTCCACAACTCCAACAACTCGTGGGACCGGCAAAGGCACAGGTGATATTCGACCATTTCAAAAAATAATGGAGCGAATCCGTCTCCATATCGTTTTTTTTGCGTAAATTTGCCTTTGACAAAAATAGAATGTGCTATTTTTTTTGACCTCAAACACAGAAAAACATGAGAGTTGTCATCCAAAGAGTATCACAGGCATCAGTGACTATCAACAATCTGGTGAAATCAGAAATCCAACAGGGATTGTTGGTTCTTCTCGGTGTTTGCGACGAAGATACAGAAGAGGATATCGACTGGCTGGTAAGGAAAATCATCCAACTCAGGATATTCAGCGATGAGAACGGGGTGATGAACCGCTCCGTCACCGACGTACAGGGAGATGTCATGGTGGTGAGCCAGTTTACACTGTTCGCCTCATATAAAAAAGGCAACCGGCCTTCATGGCTCAGGGCTTCAAAACCCGAGGTGGCTACCCCACTCTACCGACTTTTCTGTGAGAAAATGGCTGAAGCACTCGGGAAAACCGTGGCTACTGGTTCTTTCGGAGCCGACATGAAAGTGATGCTGATCAACGACGGACCAGTGACGATTTGCATGGATACAAAGAACAAGGAATAGGATGGAAAAACCGAATATTACACTGAAAGAGGCGCAAAGACAGGTCGACGAGTGGATACAGCACTATGGCGTGCGCTATTTCTCCGAACTCACCAATATGGCTTGCCTTACTGAAGAAGTGGGTGAATTGGCACGTGTGATGGCACGGAAATATGGCGACCAGAGTTTCAAAGAAGGTGAGAAAGACCACCTCGGTGAAGAGATGGCCGACATCCTTTGGGTGCTCATCTGTCTGGCCAATCAGACGGGAGTAGACCTCACTGAAGAATTCCACAAAACCATGGAGAAGAAGACACACCGCGACAGTCTGAGACATATTGCCAACCCTAAATTGAAAGCATAACCCAAAATTAATGACTATGGAATTGATAAAAAAAGACGCTCAGAACCCAAAGAGCAAAATCGAAGAAGTACTGGACAAATATAATGTAGACATCGATGATGCTACTGTTCAGGAAGAAGTGAAGAGAATCATTGCTGAAAAAGTGCCGGAGAACGACACCCTCGAAGTGAAGAAATTCCTTATGGGAAGCGTGGAACTCACCTCGCTCAATACACAGGACTCTGATAAGAGCATCATGGCATTCACCGAGAAAGTGAATCAATTCGATGAAGCCTACCCCACCCTGCCCCATGTAGCCACTATTTGCGTATATCCTTGCTTTGCCAGCGTGGTAAGCAATACGCTGGAGGTAGATGGCGTAGAGATTGCCTGCGTTTCGGGCAGTTTCCCCTCTTCCCAGGCGCTCATAGAGGTGAAAGTGGCAGAGACGGCACTCGCTGTGAAAGACGGTGCTACGGAGATAGATATCGTCATGCCTGTTGGAAAATTCCTCTGCGGCGACTATGAGGGAGTTTGCGACGACATCACCGAGATGAAGAACGCATGTGGCGACAAGGCCATGAAGGTAATTCTTGAGACAGGACTGCTGAAAACCGCCAAAAACATCAAGATTGCATCTATTCTTTCCATGTATTCTGGTGGCGACTATATCAAGACATCCACCGGAAAACTGAGTCCTGCCGCTACTCCAGAGGCAGCCTACGTGATGTGCCAAGCCATCAAGGAATACTATGATGAGACAGGCATTCAGATAGGTTTCAAACCTGCCGGAGGACTCAACACGGTGACCGATGCACTCATCTATTACACCATTGTCAAGGAAATACTTGGCGAAAAATGGCTTACCAACAAGTGGTTCCGCCTCGGTACAAGCCGCCTGGCTAACCTCTTGCTCAGTGAGGTGACAGGCGAGGAAGTGAAGTTCTTCTAACCCAGTTTGCTTAAACAATACAAAGACACAGAGACACAGAGGAAATAAATACTCTGTACCTCTGTGTCTCTGTGTTATATAATTATTGTTACTCTATTATTTTCGTCAAGCGAAAGTTGAGTGAGTAAGAAATCTGCTCAATTATTCCTGTTGGCTACGAAGTTGAGATAGGTTTGCAGCGATTGTTTGATATCAAATTGTTTCACGTGAAAATCAATGTATCGTTGGGCCTGTTCACTGAAATCGTCCATCCTTTTCACTGCATAGTCAATGCCTCCGTTGTCGATGGCAAACTTCACCAACTGGTGAATTTCCTCGTCTTTCACAAAGCCTTTCTTCACCTTCTTTGCCAATTCAAGCATATCTTGGTTGCCCGTCTTCTTCAAAGCGTGGATGATGGGCAGCGTCAGTTTGCCTTCTGCCATGTCGTTGCCTGTGGGCTTGCCTATCTCCTTGGAGTCGAAATAGTCGAAAATATCATCACGGATCTGGAAAATCATGCCAATGGCCATACCGAAATCATAGGCATCACACACCTCCTCGTCAGTGGCGTCTACAGATAGGGCACCATTCATTGCACAACGGGCGAAGAGCGAGGCGGTTTTCTGACGGATAATCTGGTAATAGACATCCTCAGATTTTCCATCATCCGAAAAGTTGTTCAATTGAAGCAATTCACCTTGCGAAAGGGTCTGACCCAGTTCTGCCAGACTGGTGATAATCCTGGAATTACCGCTTCTCGACACATACAACAAGGCAGAAGACAAGATGAAGTCGCCCACCAATACCGCTACCTTGTTGTTGAACATGGCATTGACAGAAGCCTGACCACGGCGCTCACCACTCTCATCCACCACATCGTCGTGTACCAAACTCGCCGTATGCAGCAGTTCCAGGCCTAGCGCGGCATATTGTGTGGTGCGGTTCACCTCACCTAAGTTCTTGGCCATCAAGAGGGTGAGGATGGGGCGCATACGTTTGCCACCACGCTGCCTGATATGCTCCAAGGCATCGGAGAGCATGCCATCGGTATGTGAGAGGGATTCGTCGAACAGGCCGATGAATTCTTTGAGTTCTGCCTCAATGGGCTGTCTGATGATAGAAAGATGATCCATTGTCAGAAATTTGAGACAAAATTACGCATTTTTCTCGGATAAATGAAAAAATTGAGTAATTTTACACAGAAAATTGAAAACACTATGGAGAAACTATTCCTTTTCGATGCCTACGCCCTCATCTATAGGGCTTACTATGCTTTTATCCGTAGCCCAAGGTTCAACTCCAAAGGGCAGAACACATCGGCTGTGCTGGGGTTCTGTAATACTCTCCAGGAGATTCTTTCCAAGGAGAAACCGAAGTATCTCGGCGTGGCCTTCGACCCACACGGACCTACCTTCAGAAATGAGATTTTCCCAGAATATAAGGCGCAGCGAGAAAAGACACCAGAAGATATTCTGTTTGCTGTACCTATTATTAAAGACATCCTCAATGCCATGCATATTCCCGTACTTATGGTCGACGGCTTTGAGGCCGATGATGTCATTGGTACTTTGGCAAAAGTGGCTGCCAATGAGGGTCTCGACACTTTCATGCTTACTTCAGATAAGGACTACGGACAACTCATTACCGACAACGTGAGAATGTATCGCCCGCAGCATGGTGGGGGATACGAAATTATCGGTCCCGAACAAATCAACGCCAAATATGGTATCAGCCGGCCCTCACAGGTTATCGACCTGCTGGCTTTAATGGGCGATGCTGCCGATAATTTCCCGGGCTGTCCTGGGGTAGGAGAGAAGACAGCGGTGAAACTCATCAATGAGTTCGGTTCGGTAGATGAACTGATCAGCCACACCGATCAGTTGAAAGGGGCATTAAAGAAAAAGGTGGAGGAACACGTCGACGATATCCTCCTCTCCAAGACTCTCGCCACTATCAAGACCGATGTACCCGTGACCCTCGACTTGGAAAAATTGGAGGTGACCGAACCCGACGAGTCGCAACTCCGGAAAATCTTCGAAGAACTGGAGTTCAAGACGCTGGCCGATAAATTTCTTAACAAACCTAAAAAAATACCTCAAAATGTGAATTTGCAACTCGATTTGTTTGCAGAATTTCCCACCGACAGTGAGGAGACTGAAAAAAAATCGAGTTTTGAGAGCCTAAAAACCATTAGTCATGATTATCAACTTATTGAAAAACAAGAAGATATTAAAAAATTATGTGATTTTTTATTGACATTCGATTTTTTGAGTCTAGATACGGAAACCACTTCTACCAACCCCATCGAAGCAGAATTGGTGGGATTGAGTTTCGCCGTACGCGAAAATCAGGCTTTCTACGTTCCCGTGCCTGAAAATCATGAGGAGGCACAACAGGTGGTGGAGATTTTCCGACCACTGTACGAAAATCCGTCGATATTGAAAATCGGGCAGAACATCAAGTACGATATGCAGGTGCTGGCCAACTATGGCATCACCCTCGAAGGCGACCTTTGGGATACCATGGTGGCACATTACCTCATCCAACCAGAGTTGCGACATAACATGGATCTCCTGGCAGAAGTCTATCTCAACTATAAGACCATCCATATCGACGAACTTATCGGTCCGAAAGGAAAAAAGCAACGTAGCATGCGCGAACTAACTCCCGCTGAGGTATATGAGTATGCTGCCGAGGATGCCGATGTGACACTGAAACTGAAAAGGGTGCTCGAACCCAAACTGAAGGAAGTGGGAGCCGACCGACTGTTCCACGACATCGAGATGCCGCTGATACCCGTTTTGGCTGACATGGAGCGCAATGGGGTGTGTATCGACACAGAGTCGCTCGCCGAGACCTCAAAGGCATTCACCCAACGCATGAACGATATTGAACAGCAAATCTATGCATTGGCGGGTGAACAGTTCAATATCTCCTCACCCAAACAGGTGGGCGACATCCTCTTCTCTAAACTCAAAATCGTGGAAAAACCCAAGAAGACAAAGACAGGACAGTTTGTCACCTCAGAGGAAGTGCTGCAGACACTGAAGGGAAAACACGAAATAGTAGAGAAAATACTCGACTACCGCGGACTGCGCAAATTACTCAGTACGTATATCGATACCTTGCCACAACTCATCAACCCGAAAACCCAACATATCCACACGTCGTTCAATCAAACGGTGACCGCCACAGGAAGACTGTCGTCGAGCGACCCCAACCTCCAAAACATTCCCGTGCGTGGCGAAGATGGCAAGGAGATACGCAAGGCGTTCATTCCCGAACCGGGTAGCCTCTTCTTCTCTGCCGACTACAGTCAGATAGAACTCAGGGTAATGGCTCACCTCAGTGGCGACGAAAACATGATCGATGCGTTTATACAAGGCCACGACATTCACGCGGCAACGGCTGCCAATATTTATAAGGTGGGTATCGACGAGGTGACTGGCGACCAGCGCAGGAAGGCCAAAAGGGCCAATTTCGGCATCATCTATGGCATCACCGTCTTCGGACTGGCAGAACGGTTGGAAATCGACCGTGCCGAGGCGCGTGAACTCATCAATGGCTATTTCGAAACCTTCCCGAAGGTAAGGGAATATATGGAACAGGCAAAGGAGACAGCACGGCAGAAAGGTTATGTGGAGACGTTCTTCCACCGTCGCCGCTATCTGCCCGACATCAACAGCCGTAATGCCACTGTGAGGGGCTTTGCCGAGCGCAACGCCATCAACGCGCCTATTCAAGGTTCTGCCGCCGATATCATCAAGGTGGCGATGATTCGTATCTACCAACGGTTTAAGGAAGAACATCTCCGTTCTAAAATGATTCTCCAAGTGCACGACGAACTCAACTTCAGTGTGGTGCCCGAGGAGAAGGGTAGGGTAGAGGCCATCGTGAAAGAGGAGATGGAGAACGCCTATCACCTCCGCGTACCCCTTGTGGCCGACGCAGGATGGGGTGCCAACTGGTTGGAGGCACATTGACGGTCTCATCTTTGTAAAACAAAAAATATTCGTCTTTTGTTTCGCATTCCGCTCGGTTTGCATTTTGCCATAAATGGCTAAATGAGGCTGCACCTCGGTAATGCAAACAAAAAACTTCGTCTTTTGTTTCGCATTCCGCTCGGTTTGCACTAATTTTGCAGAATAATTTAGAATTAGCATATTATGGCATTAAAATGTGGTATCGTGGGGCTGCCCAACGTGGGTAAGTCGACCCTTTTCAACTGTCTGTCGAGTGCCAAGGCTCAGGCAGCCAATTTCCCCTTCTGTACGATAGAACCCAACGTGGGAGTAATTACCGTTCCCGACGAACGGCTTACCCGGCTTGCTGAATTGGTTCACCCCGGCAGAATAGTTCCCGCCACCTGCGAAATCGTCGATATCGCCGGTCTGGTAAAAGGAGCATCGAAAGGTGAGGGACTGGGAAACAAGTTCCTGGGAAATATCCGCGAGACCGATGCCATTATCCATGTGCTCCGCTGTTTCGACGATGATAACGTCACTCATGTCGACGGTACCATCGACCCTATCCGCGACAAGGAAATCATCGATACCGAACTGCAGTTGAAAGACTTGGAGACCATTGAGTCGAGGCTTGCCAAGCAGCAAAAAGTGGCGTCGCTGGGAAACAAAGACGCGAAGATAGAGGTGAATGTGCTGATGGCCTATAAGGAAGTGCTCGAAAAGGGACAGAATGCCCGTGTGGTGACCTTCGACAACAAGGATGAGCAACGGGCTGCCCACGACCTCTTCCTTCTCACCGCGAAGCCAGTGCTCTATGTGTGCAACGTTGACGAGGCCGCTGCCAAGGATGGTAACGACTATTCACGCCGTGTGGAAGAGGTTGCCCGTGCCGAGGGTGCCGAGGTACTGGTCATCGCTGCCAAGACCGAGGAGGATATTGCCAGTTTCGATAGTTACGAAGACAAGAAAATGTTTCTCGATGAATTGGGTCTTGAGGAGAGTGGCATGAACCGCCTGACGAAGAAGGCTTACGCCCTGCTCAACTTGGAGACATTCATCACCGCCGGTCCGATGGAGGTGAAGGCTTGGACCTATCACAAGGGATGGAAGGCACCCCAGTGTGCCGGAGTCATCCACACCGACTTCGAGAAAGGCTTCATCCGTGCTGAGGTCATCAAGTACGACGACTACATCAAGTATGGCTCTGAGGCCGCCGTGCGTGAGGCTGGAAAAATGGGTGTGGAAGGCAAGGATTATGTGGTGCAAGATGGCGATATCATGCACTTCAGGTTTAATGTTTGAGATATAAATGAACAATTTTCTATATATCGTCTGGAACCCCAACGAGGTGGCACTTCGTCTCGGTTCTTTCTCCATACGCTGGTATTCCCTTTGCTGGCTTGTAGGATTGTTGTTGGCTTATATAATTGTAAAAAAACTTTACAAGAAACAGAAAATCAAGGACGAGTTGTTCGACCCGCTCTTCATCTATTGTTTTCTGGGCATCCTGATAGGTGCCCGACTGGGTCACTGCCTGTTCTACGAGCCTGGCTATTTCCTCAGTAGCGGCACACATATTATCGAGATGTTTCTGCCTATCCACAAGATGGCCGACGGCTCTTGGAAATTCACTGGCTATGAGGGACTTGCTTCGCATGGTGGCACCCTCGGACTGATGATAGCCCTCTATATCTATTTCAAGAAGACCCACCTCAGCCTTTGGCAGGTGCTCGACAATATCGCTATTGCCACGCCCGTCACTGCCTGCTTTATCCGTTTGGGCAACCTGATGAACTCAGAGATTATCGGCAAGGTAACGGATGTGCCCTGGGCATTCATCTTTGTCAATGCTGAGCCTTCTCTTGCCACCCAGCCCCGTCATCCTGGACAACTCTATGAAGCCATCGTCTATTTCATCTTCTTCTTCGTGGGGTGGTATATTTACCGTCGCCGCCCGGAGAAGGTGGGCACGGGATTTTTCTTCGGCCTCTGTCTTACGCTGATTTTCACCGCCCGTTTCTTCATTGAGTTCACTAAAATCAATCAGGTAGACTTTGAGAATACCCTTCCCCTTGATATGGGACAACTCCTCAGTATTCCCTTTGTCATCATCGGCATCGTCTGCATGATGGGAGGAAAATGGATGAAGAAGATAGGGTAGGGGAGTAGATTACAACAGATGAAAAAGCACTTGGAAAACCATCATCCAAGTGCTTTTTCTGTGATTACCAGCAAATGTTCTTTTCCTATGGTAGTGGCAAAAATATAGGTGTCGCCACCATCGGTCAGACGTAGCCGTTTGCGGAGATCTGCCACGGAGATAGGGAAGTTTCTCACGGTGATGTTGGCTTTCTGGATACCGGCAAGATGTTGGCGCACCATGCGTTTGTTCATGGTGCTCACGGCTTGGATGATGAACTGTCGTCCCGGGAAATCCTTGATGGGCGTGTCGCTCACGAAGAGGTGGCTGTTGGGGTCGAGGGCAGTCACGCCGAAATGGTGTGCCAGTGCCGAGAAACATCCTGCCTTCATCACGGCGGCGTTGGGTTCGAAGAGGTGTTTTTTCTTCAGCGGAATGTTGTTGTCGACAAGGGGTAATGGGGGTGCCGGTGTGTCGGTGAAAACGACGGTGTGGTCGTCGTTGACGCAATGGATGGTGATGGGTAAGTCGGATGCACGGGCGGTGAGCACCACTAAGAGTTCTTTACACTCGTTTCCCATTGCCACGACGTGTATCTCGCGCACGCTGTCGGCACAGACGTGGTTTAGGCTCGCGGCGGTGTGGTGCCAGTCGAGCATCGGCGAGAGTTTCAGCATCACGATATCGGCTTTCTGGAGCAGCGTGGAGAGAAGTTGCAGCACGTCGGGCGTGCAGTCATCGATGGCGAACGTGCGGCCGCCATGGCTGTCACGCCGTGCCGGGTCCACGAAGATGAGTTGTTGGTGGGGTAGGGAGTCCAAAACCGTCTGTCCGTCGTCCTCCACCACCTCTGCCTGCGTGAGGCCGAGTACTTCGAAGTTGTGGCGTGCGCAGGCACACAGTCTTTCCTGTCGCTCCACATATATCCCTTTGTCGAACAAGGAACAGAGCCAGGCGAAGTCTACACCGAAGCCCCCGGTGAGGTCGGCCATCGATTCGTGGCGTCCTTCAGCTAAGTCGTGGAGCAGTCTCCTGCATAGCCGCTGTTTGTAGCCTGCCGTCTGTTCCGAAGAACACTGTTCCAGCGACAGATGAGCAGGATAGACGATGTCTTTGTGGGCTGCCCACGACGGTATCTTTGTACGTGCTTTCTGCCACCCCGCTATCTGCTCGACGGCCACCACCATGTCCACATCCCCATGGCTGCGGGCTTGCAGAGCCAGTTGGTGGATGTCGCATTGGCGGTGGCCGTCGATGAATTGTCGTGTGGCGTTGTCGATCATCTGATCACTTTGTAGTTGCGCTTGGCTTCCTCCCTTGTGCAGAGGTTGAAGTGCCACCATTCAGTGCGCAGGGGCTTGAAACCGCCCACTGCCATCACTTCGCGCAGCAACTGGCGATTGGCGCGTGCCTCCGCTGTCATGCGTTTGGTGCGCACCAGCACGTCTTCGTGGTCGATGTGTGAGAGGTTGCTCATGTGGTCTACAAGGGCACCCATGGGTATGGTGTCACCGTTCTCACGGCAGATGGAGATGTCCACTGCCATGCCGTAGTTGTGCATACCACCGCCGCGTGCGGGGTTGCTCACATAAATGTTCTTCGACGTGCCTTTCACCACGTCCCACATCTTCTGCTGAATGCTCATCGGCCGTGTGGCATCGAAGATGATGAGGCTCAGGTCGGGATGCAGTTCCTTCAGCCTCTGCTGTGCCATGGCAAGCGCCCTGGCAGCCTTCGGATGTAGATAGCCTTCGCGCAGGTCATCATAAAGCACGCGTCCGGTGAAGTTGTCGGGTCGCGAATACATCAGACTCACCTTGATTGTGGGGTCTACCGACTGGATGTTCACCATTCCCTGTCGCTCCATGGAGAGGGCAGTGGCACTGAGTTGTTGCCGCACAGTGTCGCGGGGTTGGGTAGGCGAGCCGGTCTCCACAGCGTCGGCATCCATGGTGGCAACAGGTCGTTGTGCGCGCTCCCCGCTGCTGCCGGTGCAGGCGATGAGGAGCGCGGCGAAAAATAAGAGAATCTTCATGAGTGATGTGAAAGTCTTGCTCTGTAGCAATCAGAACTGCACTTTGGGTGCTTTCTCGGCCCCACTCTCGGCAGCAAACTTCTCCATGGTCTTGAAACCGAAGATACCGGCAAAGATGTTGTTGGGGAACGAGCGGATGTTCTTGTTATACTCGGTCACTGCAGCATTGTATTTGTTGCGGGCTTCGTTGATGCGGTTCTCTGAGCCTTCCAGTTGGTTCTGCAGGTCACGGAAGTTCTCGTTGGCCTTCAGTTCGGGGTAACTCTCTGCCACGGCGATGAGTCGGCCAAGTGAACTGTTCAGGTCATTCCAGTTTTTCTGAAACTCCTGTATTTGCTCAGCAGTCATGTTCGAGGGGTCGATGGTCACCGAGGTGGCTCTGGTGCGTGCCTCGGTCACTTCGGTGAGGGTCTGCTCCTCGTGCTTGGCATAGCCTTTTACGGTCTCCACGAGGTTGGGGATGAGGTCTGCCCTACGCTGGTAAGCCGACTGCACATCGGCTGCTGCCTGCGTGGCATTTTCCTGTACGCCAATCATGCCGTTGTAGGCAGAGATGCCCCATATCACGAGCAGGGCGGCGATGGCCAGAATGACTAATAATGTTTTTTTCATGTCGTTTGGTTATTTTGTGATGAATAATGTTTTCTACCAACTTCCTCCGGCTCCTCCTCCACCGAAACTTCCGCCTCCGAAACTTCCGCCTCCGAAGCCGCCACCGCTGCCGAATCCTCCACCGAAACTGCCGCCGCTGCCGAATCCGCCGCCGCCGATGTATATGCCACCGCCTTTTCCACCGTTGCGCCACATATACGAGATGATGATAATCAGGATGATAATGAGGATGATGTCGGAGATGTCATCATCGTCGTCATCGCTGATCATGGTGGTAGAAGGGGGCAGTTCGCCCTCTTTGAGCAGTTGGTAGATGGCTTGGCAGGTTTGTGCCACCGCCAGATTGGGGTTGCCGTTGCGCATGTTCGGTTGCACGAAGTTGCGGCCTATACGCCCACAGTTCACGTCGGTGAGGTAGGCTTCGAGCCCTTTTCCCGGCGCGATGAAATACTGCTTGTCGTCGGTGGCAATTACCACCACCAGTCCGGTGCGTGTGTCCTTATATCCCACGCCGTAGTTGTTTCCCACGTTTTGTGCCATGCGGAAGGCATCGCCGTTCTTCACATGGTGTGCGATGATGAACACTGTCTGGATGTCCATCTCCATTTTCATGCGGTGCAGGTAGTAGTTGGCAGAGTCCTTGTATTCCTGCGTGAGGATGTGGTCGGGGTCGCATACAAACTGTGTGGAGTCTTGGGTATATACCATGGGAATGTTGTCGGCGGTCCAGATGGTATAGCCGTCGAAGGCTTTTTCGGCCTTGACCATGGTGGTACCTAAGGCGAGGAGTAGCGTCAGCCACCATGCCAGCAGGCGGTCCTGCCGGCAGTGAGTCATGGTGATGTGTCTTCCCGTTTCTCTCATGTCGTGCTATGTTCTATCTCATGGCGAGGGCTTTGTCTTCAGCGGCTTCCATCATCTCGCGCTCCCCCGGTCCCTTGTCGTTCAGTCCGCAGAGGTGCAGTATGCCGTGGATAATCACGCGGTGCAGTTCGTCGTCATATGCTGTTCCCTGCTGCTCTGCGTTCGAAGCCACAGTGTCGAGGGAGATGACGATATCACCGTTGATGGTGTCGCCCTCGTCGTAGTCGAAGGTGATGATATCGGTGTAGTAGTCGTGGCCAAGGTATTCCCGGTTCACCTCCAGTATCTTCTCGTCGTCGACGAAGAGGTAGCCAATCTCGCCCGTCTTCTTGCCATAACTGGCAGCCACAGCCTTTATCCATGCTGTGGTGTCGCGTCGTCTGATTTTGGGCATGCTCACGCCCTCGCAGTTATAGGTAATCATTTCTCTGTTTTTTTTGGAAGGTATTTGCTGATGTCTGCACCGAAGCGGGAGAGTTCTCTCACCATGCTCGAACTCACGCAGGCCAGTTCGGGACGGGCACAGAGCAGCACGGTCTCCACACCGCCAACAAGACGGTTGATATCGGCCTGTTCGCGCTCGCTCTCGAAGTCTTTCACGCTGCGCACGCCCTTCACGATAAACTGGGCACCCTCGCGGCGTGCGAGGTCGATGGTGAGGTCGTCGTAGCCTTTCACCACAACCCTCGGCTCGTCGCTGTAGAGTTCCGCGATGGAATTGATACGCTCCTCGGTGGTATGGGTGTAGTGCTTGTCTTTGTTGATGCCCACGCCTATCACCACGCGGTCGGCGAAGCAGAGTGTGCGGCGCACGATGTCGTCATGGCCGATGGTGAAGGGGTCGAAACTTCCTGCGAAGATGGCTGTCTTTTGCATATCTGTAGTGTTGTGTCAGTCGAAGAGGTCGCGTTGTATCGGCGTACCACGGTAGGGGTTGCGCCCCAAATGTTCATAGGCCAGTTCGGTGACCATTCTTCCGCGTGGTGTGCGCTTGATGAAACCCTCCATGATGAGGAAAGGCTCATATACTTCCTCCACCGTGCCGGCATCTTCTCCGATGGCAGTGGCGATAGTGGAGATGCCCACAGGACCGCCACGGAATTTGTCGATGATGGTGAGCAGAATTTTGTTGTCTATCTCGTCGAGGCCATACTGGTCGATGTTCAGGGCGGTGAGGGCCACACGGGCGATGTCGATGTCGATGCTGCCATTGCCGCGCACCTGGGCGAAGTCGCGCACACGGCGCAGCAGGGCGTTGGCGATACGTGGCGTGCCACGGCTGCGGCGTGCTATCTCTCGTGCCGCCTCATCGGCGATGGGCACCTGCAGGATACGTGCCGACCGTTTCAGAATTTCGGTGAGTGTTTCCGGTTCGTAGTATTCCAGGTGCATATTGATGCCAAAGCGGGCACGCAGGGGTGCGGTCAGCAGTCCGCTGCGTGTGGTGGCACCGATGAGGGTGAAGGGGTTCAGGTCAATTTGTATGGAACGTGCCGATGGCCCCTTGTCTATCATGATGTCGATGCGGAAATCTTCCATCGCCGAGTAGAGGTATTCCTCCACCACGGGCGACAGACGGTGTATCTCGTCGATGAAAAGCACGTCGTTGGTCTCCAGTGAGGTAAGGATGCCGGCGAGGTCGCCGGGACGGTCGAGCACTGGTCCGCTGGTCAATTTGAAACCCACACCGAGTTCGTTGGCGATGATGTTGCTCAGCGTCGTTTTCCCCAGTCCTGGCGGACCGTGGAGCAGGGTATGGTCAAGGGGTTCGCCACGGTATTTCGCTGCCTCCACAAACACCTCCAGGTTCTCCACCACGCTCTGCTGTCCGCGGAAGTCGGTGAAGTGGAGGGGTCGAAGGGCGTTCTCGAAGTCTTTCTCCGCTGGCGACACCCTTTCATTTCTGATGTCAAAATAGTCGTCCATGTTATCAGTTGACAAAGATAGTGAAAGCCGAGAGTAACACAAAATAAATCCCAATTTATTTTTGTTTCCGAGACGCCTCCTATCTTCGCAAAGCAAAGATAGTGAAAGCCGAGAGTAACACAAAATAAAAGCCAATTTATTTTTGTATCCGAGGCGACTCCTATCTTCGCAAAGCAAAGATAGTGAAAGCCAAGAGGAACACAAAATAAAAGCCCAAAAAAGTTGTTTTTTGGGGGACTTTTTCCAAGGCCATAGAGCATAGAATACATTTTCACAGGGTCAATTATCCCGCGTTTTTCATCGAACGAAAAAAATATTTTCTCAATTTTTTGGCATTTTGCTTGAAAGATGTTACCTTTGCAGACTGAAAACTACGCCACTATGGTATAGTCGGACTTGTAGCTCAGTTGGTTAGAGCAACAGACTCATAATCTGGAGGTCACAGGTTCAAGCCCTGTCTGGTCCACATGGAAAATCAAGGAGTTACATCAAAAATGTAGCTCCTTTTTCTTTGTTTTGCGAACAATTTGCGAACAAAATTGCATTTCGCGAACACCAATATAATCTTTCTGCAATAATTGATTCTCTCATTTTGTTCGCAAATCTCATTATTTTTGTTCGCAAACCATTTTCGGCATATTATTCAGTAATATCAGTAATACCAGTAAGCACCTTTTTTACCAAGGTTTTTTCTGATGGAACTCCTTATTACTCTTTCTCTTTAATAACAACCCAATGACCTGCACTTGTATTGCCTTCACGTACTAATACACCCATCTTCTGCATTGCTGCAACGTCACGTTTGATAGTCCTTTCCGCTAGTGACAAAACTAGTGACATTTCTTTAACGGAAATATGCGGATTGTTTATCATCATTTTGCTGATTTCCTTTTGTCTGTCAGTAAGTTGGACTAGTGACAAACTAGTGACATTACTGGTGACATCTTTGGTGATACCACCACCGACATTTGTCATTTGTACAAACTTAGTACGCTCGATGGTTACTTGTACACCTCCACAGAAATTCTCTACTTTAGGCATGGGTATACCAGCCCCCTCAAAGCCTTCACGGATTTTTATGAAGCCACGTCCCCATGTGTCAATGAAGCCAGCCTTAAACATGGTATTGGCGATATTGCGATTGCGAGGTTTGGAAGAATGTTTGCCATACAGTATCTTCTCATCATACCCACTTGGCAGTTCGCCTTCATTCCAGATTTCGATATGGTCATTATATACGTGCATTTGAATATCAGGCCCCGTATAGTCTTTATGAGCGATGGCATTATATAGTATCTCGCGCATGGCCTCCTTGGGAATCTCCAGTGTCTCATAACGCTGCATTCCCTCAAAGCGCACTGGTGACACAAGGTATTTGGCTTGCAAAGCCTCCATCACATGGTCAGTGTTTGTTGCTTAATTACTTATTATAGCATTGTTGTCCGTCGATAGTTGTACGAAAGCCAGTAGCTGCGTTTCAATGGGTCTGACAGGAAGGAACGGTTGATCAATTCTTTGGCCAACGGATGTTCCTTGGCAAAGAAATCCAATTCCCGTTTCACCAATCTAGCAGTCATACCAATGCGATGACCAAACTCCTCGAAGTCCTTACGGCCAACAGTTCTTGTATCGGATAGTTGCATGCCTTCTTTGAACAATCCTTTATCAAGGGCGAAGATGCGTGGCATACTCAGGTGGAGACTGGTATTGATGAGGTCGTAGGCTGGGGTAAGATGGTATTCTCCGTCACCTCGGTTGATAAGTGAGAAGTTTTTCAGATGCGCATCATCATTGAGAGTGAGATAGTTGAAGACAACGATGCGGAAGAACTTCAAGATTTCGACGGGAGCAGCCTTGACGTATTTGCGGATGATGTCAGCACATTCCTCATAACTCAGGTTGCTGTACTTGAAATCGCTGCCACCATTGGCATCGGTCAGTCCAGCAAGAGAGGCAAAGTCTTCTTGGCTATACTTTTGTCCGTTGGACCCGACATCGAACCGACGGCAAAGATAGGCAGCTTCATCATCCTTGAAGAAGCAAATGGAATTTGCTGCCGTTTCTATATGATAGACCTGCGAAGCCAACTGCATGGTCAGATGCTCATTGGCTGGACAATACTTACGGTCAAGCAAGGCGTATGATGTTGGAGCGGGTTTCAAAATGTACGTCCCACGTTCACCTTCGGCTGGCTTTACCAAATGTCCCTCACTATCCAGCACCAAACTCGCCTTGGGCTGAACGCCAGAAAGCGAGATTCGTCCTACATTCTTCAGATAGGCTTCATTGTCGGCACTATCATTGTTGGGGCTGTCAAAATCCAACACATGAAAAACCTCCTTCCCGTCAAACAATAGTTTTCGGGCTACAGGGGAATAGGTGGTAAAGCCTTCCTGTAAGGTAGATGGGCATACGTTTATCTCTACCATATTTAAAAGGGCTTAACGGTTACTGCTCCGATAGTGTCGTGCTGAGCTGTTGCCAGCATAATGCCGAAGTCATCGTTTTCATCGATATGATGCAACATGGATTGCACCTGACGATTGGAGCCTTCAGACAACATATTAAAGAAATAGGGAAAAAGGTGGTTGGAGTGATATGCCTCTTTCCTGACGGGCATCGCCAAGCAAACTGGCTCGCCGTGGTAGTCCTTACCATAAGTGAACACATATTCCCTGGCATCCGTCTCTTGCAATATGCCAGCCTCCATGTCGTGAACATAAACCTTACACTGTCTCATAGTCAAGTTGCTTGATGTTAATGTCTATTTGCAGACCCAAAGTATCCAGTATCGTGAGCATGGTGGCGAGCTGAGGATTACCCTCGCCTCGTTCAATTGCCACAACGGTATTAACAGCTACACTCGCCAGGTCAGCCAATGTTTGTTGGTTGATACCCAATTTTTTCCGCCTTTCCTTGATGGCATTCCCAATTTCCTGCTGTGTCATAATCTCAAAATTGCGATTTAGCGAATACAGTGCTAAGCTTGCTTAAGCAATGCTGAGCGTGAGCAATTTATCCAATATATTGCGATTTCGGTGCAAAGATAAGCAATTCTTTTCAAACAAAGACGCAAATTCTCAATAAAATGCGATTTTTATTGCTTCCCCATCATCTTCTTTAGAATATCCTTCATCTGCTCAGGGGATAGGCTGTCGATGTCGATAGGTTCTTCTTCCTTTTCAAGGTTGAGCAGCTTACTATTGTTACGGAATCGGATTTCAAGAGGATACATGTCCTGATAGCCGCTGGTGACATCGTTACCTTGCGAGTGCCCCATACTTTCAGAGATGTACAACTCCTCTACGCCAGCCAGTTTCAGATTTGTAGCAAAGGAATGACGCGCCCATGTTCCAGACACCACCTTGTCCCATCCAAGTACTTCTTTGCATATACGGTTCATGCGGTCTTTGATGTTGGAGTTTTCCTGTACCGTCAGTTTCCTTCGCAAGGTTTCATCTGTGGCTCCATTGAAGATTTGTGGAAAAACGTAAGAGTCCTTCTCTGGCTTGGCTCCAATCTCATCAAGGATCACTTTGAGTGGTTCAATAATGGGAACAATAACCACCGACATGCTGTTGCTTCGTGCTGATGTTTTCTTCCGCATAAACTCAAAAACACGACCACCTTCGGCAAAATAGGTACGGTTATAAGTCAATCGTCCTGCATCGGCAAGATTGAATCCATTGCACAGATATTGTGCCAGGAATAGCCCCAAAGAATCATGGGCACGTTTTTTATACGCAGGATCCCATCCTTCGGGGTAGCGTTTCTCAATGAAGACTTTATATAGTTCCGTCATTTCATCAACACTAAGGTATGATTGCTGGCGACGTTTACCTCGTGGAATAGAGATGAGCGTATTGTCCTTGTTGGAGAAGGGGTATTTGTCCTCGGTCAGAAAACCTTGGCGAATGCATTCATTCCATACCACACGACAGGTCTGAATATACATACCACGGGTGGCATAGGCTATCTTTCCGACGACCTTGCCGTTTTCGACCACACCATTTTTCATTACATCATTCCACTTATCAATTACGTTTTTGCCGACCATGAAGCCCTTCACATTACCAACGTATTTAAGGAAGGAGTTGAGAGCCCACTGGTAGTTCTCTGCTGTTCCCACTCTGTCTTCTGCTTTCATCCTGGCAATAATACTCTCCCAAACACCTACAAAAGATGTGGCCTTATCATATTCTATTTCTGCACCTGTCAGATAGGTACGGATAAGGTCAAGCGTTAAGGTCTGCTTCTTGACCACTGTCCCATGCGGTTTAGCCGCTTGAATCGCATGCTTTTCTACGCATCGCCAGTAATCCTTTCCGCCATCGCATTTGTCATATTCCATAAAAAGTAGTAAATTTGCAGTGTTTTTAATGGCAGATGTATGAAAACACACCATTTTCGGATTATAGCAGCCATAGCCTTGTTGCTGTTGGCCACCCTCCCGGCAAAGGCACAGACTTATGAACCCTCTCCAGAGGTGCTCACTGCCCGTGACACCTTTCAGGACGATAAGTTCGGTATCTTCATCCACTGGGGCATCTACTCTATGCTCGGCAGCGGTGAGTGGGTAATGAACAACCGCGACATCAATTACAAAGAATATACCAAGTTGGCTTCGGGATTCTATCCCTCACGCTTTGATGCCGACGCATGGGTGAGAGCCATCAAAGCCTCGGGAGCAAAGTATATCACCTTCACCTCGCGTCATCACGACGGATTCTCGATGTGGGGCACCCGACAAAACCAATACAATATCGTGGATGCCACACCCTTCGGCCGTGATGTTCTCAAGGAAATCGCCGAAGCCTGTCAGCGCCATGGCATCCGGCTCCATCTTTACTACTCCCACCTCGATTGGCAACGCCCCGACTACCCTCTGGGAAGAACAGGAAGGAATCTCGGAAGGCCCACAGACAAGGAAAACTGGACGACCTACCGACAGTTCATGGACAACCAACTTATCGAGTTGCTCACCGGCTATGGCAGGATAGGCGCAATTTGGTTCGACGGCGTGTGGGACCACGACTCCGACGCACAACCTTTCGACTGGCAATTGCGTTCGCAGTACGACCTTATCCATCGGTTGCAGCCGGGGTGTTTGGTGGCCAATAACCACCACCTCGTACCCTTCCCGGGCGAGGATATACAGATTTTCGAGCGTGACCTGCCGGGAGAAAACAAGGCCGGTCTTTCTGGGCAAGGGGTGAGCCACCTGCCCTTGGAGACTTGTGAGACGATGAACCGCACGTGGGGATACAATATCTGCGACAGTGATTACAAGTCAGCACGCGACATCATCCACCTGTTGGTGCGTGCCGCAGGGAAGAACGCCAACCTCTTGCTGAACATCGGTCCGCAGCCTAACGGAGAGTTGCCCGCCATGGCCTTGCAGCGGTTGGAGGAGATAGGGCAATGGATGAATGTCTATGGCCCTACGGTGCAGGGCACGCGGGGAGGCGAGGTGGCACCCCATGAGTGGGGCGTGTCGACACGCAAAGGAAAGAAACTCTTCATACATATCCTCTCTCTGGCCGACGAGTCGCTCTTCGTGCCCCTTAAGGACAAGCGGGTGCACAGTGCCGTGGAATATACCACAAGGCGCAAAATAAAGTTCACACGCGAAGGTAACGGTGTGGTACTCCATCTGGGTGAAGTGCCTGCTGCCATCGATTTTGTCGTAGAACTGGAATGAAAATTTTGTCGGTATGATTATTTTTGTTACCTTTGGCCTTCACCAAATAAGGTGCTTCTAAATAAATCTCGTATGGTACTCAATTATATCTGGATAGGATTTTTCCTTGTATCGTTCCTCATTGCCGTGGTGCGTCTCATTTTCATGGGCGACGTGGAGGTGTTTCCCGCGATGATGGACTCCACCTTTGAGTCGTCGAAGACGGCTTTCGAGATTTCCATCGGACTCACCGGCGTGCTCGCCCTGTGGATGGGCATCATGAAGGTGGGCGAGAAGGGTGGCGTGGTGGCCGCCTTCTCCAAGTTGCTTAGTCCGGTGTTCTGCCGCCTGTTCCCCGATATCCCCAAAGGACATCCCGTCACCGGCTCTATCTTCATGAACATCGCCGCCAACATGCTCGGCCTCGATAATGCCGCCACGCCGATGGGACTGAAGGCGATGGAGCAGATGCAGGAACTCAACCCGAAAAAGGACACCGCCACCAACTCGATGATTATGTTCTTGGTGCTCAACACGTCGGGACTCACCATCATCCCCGTGACCATCCTCGTCTATAGGGCGCAGATGGGTGCGGCACAGCCCACCGACGTGTTCATCCCCATCCTCCTCGCCACCTTCTTCTCCACCATCGCCGGACTGGTGGTCACCTCGCTCTTCCAGCGCATCAACCTCTTCAACCGCACACTGTTGCTCACCCTCGGCGGACTCTGCCTCTTCGTGGCAGCCATCATCTGGGGGTTCAGCCGCATGGACAAGGAACAGATGAACGTGGTGAGCACCACAGTGGCCAACACACTGCTGATGACCGTCATCGTGGGATTCATCGTGGCAGGGGCACTGAGGCGCGTCAACGTATACGACGCGTTCATCGAAGGGGCGAAAGACGGCTTTACCACCGCCGTGCGTATCATTCCCTATCTCGTGGCGATTCTCGTGGGCATCGGCGTGTTCCGCGCCGCGGGTGCCATGGACATGCTCGTGGGAGGGGTGAAGTGGGTGGTAGAGGCCATAGGCTGCAATACCGAATTCGTGGAGGCATTGCCCACGGCACTCATGAAACCGCTCTCGGGCAGTGGCGCGCGTGGCATGATGGTCGATGCGATGACACAGTATGGTGCCGACTCCTTCGTGGGACGCCTTAGTTGCATCTTCCAGGGGTCTACCGACACCACATTCTATATCCTTGCCGTCTATTTCGGCAGCGTCAACATCCGTTACACCCGCCATGCCGTGACCTGCGGACTGCTGGCCGACCTCGCCGGCATCATCGCGGCCATAGCCATCGCTTATATGTTCTTTGGTTAACACGTTATTATGGCAGATCTCAAAAACCTTGCAAAAGACACCGCCATCTATGGCCTGAGCAGCATAGTGGCACGTTTCGTCAATTACCTGCTCGTTCCCATACAGACCTCGAAGTTTGCTTCTACAGGAGGCGAGTATGGCATCATCACGAATGTCTATGCTTACGTGGCAATTCTCATCATGCTGTTGACTTTTGGCATGGAAACCACTTTTTTCAGATTCATGAACAAGGAGGGCATGAATCGGGAAAAGGTGTATTCCACCGTGCTGAGAATGGTTGGAACGGTGGGTCTAGTGACTTCTTTGGTCATGTTGCTTTTCTGTAAGCAAATAGCAGAACTGTTGGGATATGGCAATCATCCGGAATATGTGGTGGTGATGTATCTTACGGTGGCACTCGACGCATTCACCGCCATCGCATTCGCTTATCTGCGATGTGAACATCGTCCCATTAAATTTGCTTCGTTGAAGATTGCCAATATTGCGCTGAACATAGTGCTCAACCTCATCTATTTCTTCGGATTGCCATTGCTTCATCTCAATCCGTTTGGCATATATGGAGAGACGTTCCATTACGATGTGGTTTGGGTTTTCTACATCAATCTTTTCTGTTCATTGTTCAATCTCGTTTTCCTGCACAAGGAACTCAGAGGTATCAAATATGGATTTGACAAGAAAATGTGCCGACAGATGTTGACTTACGCCTGGCCGATTCTTGTCATGGGAATAGCCGGACAACTCAACCAAAGCCTTTCGCAAATCATGTTCCCCAAGGTGTATCCGGGCAGTGATGGATTCAGTGAGTTGGCCATATATGGCGCCTGCATAAAGATAGCGATGATCATGATGATGATTACACAGGCATTCCGCTTTGCTTACGAGCCTTTTGTGTTCAGCAAGGTGAAGGATAGGGACAGTAAGGAAGTGTATGCACAGACCATGAAATACTACGTCATTTTCACCTTGTTGGCCTTCCTGGTGGTCATGGCATACCTTGACCTGCTGAAGTTTTTGATTGGAGAGAGTTACTGGAGCGGGTTGCGTGTAGTGCCGATAGTGATGGCTGCCGAAATCATTTTTGGCATTTTCTTCAATCTCTCCTTCTGGTATAAACTTACCGACCGTACCATCTGGGGAGCCTATTTCTCGGGCATTGGTGCGGTGGTGCTCTTTACCATCAACCTGATTCTTATCCCACGTTTCAGTTACATGGCATGTGCATGGGCAGGACTCATCGCTTATAGTGTTTCAATGCTGCTGTCTTATTTCATTGGGCAGAAATATTTCCCCGTGGCTTATCCCCTGCGAGACATTTTCACTTATTTTGCAGTGGCAGCCTTGTTGTATGTTGGCATCCATTTCGTTTCTGCCAACCTGCCTCTCTGGGCTTCGCTCACTGTGAACACATTCCTCGTGCTCCTTTTCGTAGCCTTTACGGTGAAACGCGATTTCCCATTGTCAAGCCTGCCCTATGTAGGAAAGTTTTTCAGAAAATAAAACAATAAAAACCAAGATATGATGAAAAAAATTGCTTTGTTCATTATCGGTCTGACCATGTTGACACAGGCCAAGGCCGACGAAGGAATGTGGACCATCTACAACCTGCCTCCGCAGGTGTATGAAATCATGCAGAACGAGGGGTTCACCATGACCTATAACGACCTCTACTATGGTGAGACAGCCCTGAAGAATGCTGTGGTGAATTTCAGTGGATACTGTTCGGGCGTCGTCGTGTCGCCCGACGGTCTGGTGTTTACCAACCACCACTGCGGTTTCGAGGCCATCCGCAGCCACTCCACCGTGGAGCACGACTACATGCTCAACGGCTTCTATGCCAAGACCTACGAGGAGGAACTGCCCAACAAGGACATGTTTGTGAGTTTCATGGTCGACCAGGCCGATGTCACCGACCGTCTGATGAAGATGGGGCTCGAGAACATGGACAACATACACCGCGAGTTGCTCATCGACTCGCTCACCAATATCCTCACCGATTCGGTGAAACGCATCGACAAGACACTGCACGTCAATATCGACCCCTTCTATGAGGGCAACCGTTACTATGCCACTACCTATCAGGACTTCACCGACCTGCGCCTGGTGTTCACCATCCCCAAGTCGATGGGCAAGTATGGTGGTGAGACCGACAACTGGATGTGGCCACGCCAGACCTGCGACTTCTCCGTGTTCCGCATCTATGCCGACCCGAAGACCAATGGCCCGGCAGAGTACAGCAAGGACAATGTGCCCTACCATCCCAAACGGTGGGCAAAGGTGTCGATGCAGGGATACAAGGATGGCGACTTCGCCATGACCATCGGCTACCCCGGCAGCACCGAGCGCTATCTCTCTTCGTATGGCATCAAGTTGATGCGCGACGCGCAGAATGCCGTACGCGCGCAGGTGCGTGGCGTGAAGCAGGAGGTGATGATACGTCACATGCGGGCGAGTGAGGCCGTGCGCATCAAGTACGACAGCAAGTATGCCCAGAGTTCCAACTACTGGAAAAACTCCATTGGCATGAACAAGTGTATCGACTCCATCGGCATCATCCAGCAAAAGGCTGCTTTCGAACAGCGCATCCGCCAGTGGCAGGATTCCACGGGCGTGCTGAAAGGGTGGGTCAACTTCGACCGGATGAAGGCGCTCTACGACAGAATCTATGAGCCAACCTTCACCCTCTATAACCTCACGGAGTCGTTCTTCCGCTCGGGAGAGTTCTTCAACCGTGCACGCAAGGTGGCTGGCCAAGGCATCGAGGTGAAAGGACCTAAAGACAATCCCAAGAAACAGTATTACCAGTTTGACGACAACAGCGAAGAGTGGGACGAGGCGCTCGACAAAGAGGTGCTTGCCGCCATGCTGAAGAACTATGCTGAGCGTGTGGACGCGAAGTACATGCCGAAGTTCTATTCCACCATCAAGACGAAATTCAACAACGACTACACACGCTATGTCGACTATCTCTACAAGAAGTCGGTGCTGATGAAGAAAGGCAAGAAAATCAAGTTCAACGACAAGAAGTTCAGGAATGATCCGGGCTTGAAGTTCGGTGAAGACATCCTTGATATCTATTACGACCTGCTCACACAAATTCATGGCATCAGCGAAGAGATATCCACTCAGGAACGCTACCTCTGCGATGCTGTGGTGAGGATGGAACAAGACCTGCCCCACTACAGTGATGCCAACTTCACCATGCGCCTGAGTTACGGACAGGTGGGTGAGTATCTGCTCAACGGACAGCCCTCGGGCTACTATACCACCGCAGAGAGCCTCGTGGAGAAGATGAACCGTGGCGACAAAATCATCGACTACATGGCAGAGCCGATAATGAAGGAACTGCTCTCTGCCAGCGACTTCGGACCTTATACCGACAAGACCACGGGGAAGATGCAACTCTGCTTCCTCACCAACAACGACATCACGGGTGGCAACAGCGGCTCGCCGATGTTTAACGGCAAGGGTGAACTGATAGGACTGGCATTCGACGGCAACTGGGACAGCCTTTCCAGCGACATCTTCTTCGACAAGCAACTCGCCCGCTGCATCGGTGTCGACATCCGCTTCGTGCTGTTCATGATGGACCGCTGGGGGCATGCCGACCGTCTGCTGAAAGAAATCAACGCGCAATAATATCCATAAACACCCTTCTAATGAGACAATTACTCACCTTCATCCTGTTTTCGGTGGTCGCCGGCACGGCGGTCGCCGGAAACCCTTTCCGACCGCGGCTCAACCTCAGTGGGGAATGGCAATTCGCCCTCGACCCCAATGCCACGCTCTCTGCCACCAGCACGCTCGACGACAGCGTGACGCTCCCCGGCACTACCGACACCAACCAGAAGGGCTTCGCACCGCAGAACACCAGTGAGACGACCCATCTCACACGCCTGCACAGTTATGTGGGAAAGGCATGGTATCGCCGCGAGGTGGATATACCACAAGCCTGGAAGGGACAGCGGCTGACGATGGTGCTCGAACGCACCAAACCCTTGGTGGTCTTTATCGACGGTGTGAAGGTGGGAGAGAGCGACGACATCTGCACACCGCAGCAATACGACCTCTCACAGGTGCTCACCCCAGGACGGCATGTCCTCACGCTGATGGTCGACAACGGCGAGACGGTGCCACCACAGTTGCTCAGCAATTCGCATGCCTATACCGAAGACACCCAGACCAATTGGAACGGCATCATCGGCGAGATGTATATCGAAGCGGCACCGCGGCAGGGTATTACCAGCCTGGACGTGTCGGCTGATGCCTTGTCGAAAAGGGTAGAGGTGGTAGTGGCTCTCTCTTCTCAAGCGAAAGAAACCCACTTTAGGGTCGACGTGGCACCACTTCATGAGCATGGCGCCATCTTTAGCCGTGACTTCTGGACAGGAAAGAATGTCGTGCCTGCTGCCGACGGACGCTACCATCTCGTCTTCGATATGAAAGATGTACAACTGTGGGACGAGCACCATCCCACAGCACGTTATGCCTTGGAGGTGACGGCCGACGACAGCGATGCCCTCTCCACAACCTTCGGCTTCATCGACTTCCGTGTCGACGACCACCACTTCATTGCCAACGGCAAGGAGGTGTTTCTCAGGGGCAAGCACGATGCCTGTGTGTTTCCGCTGCATGCCCATGTGCCCATGACGGTTCAGGAATGGAAGGACTATCTCTCCACCAACCGCACCTATGGCATCAATCATATCCGCTTCCACTCTTGGTGCCCACCCGAGGCGGCTTTCGAGGCCGCCGACCAGTTGGGCATCTACCTGCAGCCGGAGTTGCCGTTCTGGGGCGACTTCAACAAAGACGACCAGCGGCTCATGTCTTTCCTCCACAAGGAGGGTGAGCATATCATACGCACCTATGGCCACCATCCCTCATTCGTGATGTTCGCCCTGGGCAACGAACTGTGGGGCTCCATCGAGAAGATGGCAGAGTTTGTGAGGGATTTCAGGGTTATGGCACCGAAGAAACTCTTTACCTTCGGATCGAATTACTATCTGGGTTATCAGGGGGTAAAACCTGGCATGGACTATTTCACCACCTGCCGTGTGGGAGGAGAGAAATGGGGGGAGTTCGACACCCATACCCGTGGCTCGTTCTCGTTTGCCGATACCTACGACGGCGGCATCATCAACCACAGCGCACCGGGCACTGCCATCAACTTTGAGCAGGCCTGTGCAAGGTCGTCGGTGCCTGTCATCAGCCACGAGACGGCACAGTTTCAAACCTACCCCGATTTCGACGAGATTCACCGCTACACAGGTGTGCTCTATCCCTACAACATGCAGGTGTTCTACAAACGCTTGGTGCAGGCGGGCATGGCTGGTCAGGCAAAGGACTTCCACCGTGCATCAGGACTGTGGAGCCTGGAACTTTACAAGGCCGATGTGGAGATGGATATGCGCACGCCCAACATGGCGGGATTCCAACTCCTCGACTTGCAGGACTATCCCGGACAGGGAAGTGCCTATGTGGGGGTACTCGACGCCTTCATGAAGGAGAAAACTTTCATGCGTGAGTCGAAGGGCACGAAGCGGTGGCAGTCGTTCTGCAACGAGGTGGTGCCGCTGCTTGAGACAGAACGGTTCTGCTATGCTGCCGATGAGACGATGCACGGACACCTGAAACTCTTCAACTACAGTTCGGGAGAAGGGGATACGAAAAACCTGATGGGGAGGATGGAATGGACTCTCCTCGACGAGCGGGGAAAGGTGCTGCGCGACGGCTATTTCGACATTCCGCAAGATTGTCATGGGCTGACCGACATCGGCGACTTCACCATCGACTTCAAGGACATCGACCGTCCGGCACGGCTCACCCTCTCGCTCCTGGCCACCCTCAACGCCTCTACGGGCACAGATTTCGTAAACAGTTACGCGATATGGGTCTATCCGCAAAACGATAACCTCGAAAGCCTCAAAAAGGGCATTATCGTGACACACGAGATGGATGCCAAGGTGATGAAGAAACTCGAGCGGGGAGCCCGCGTGCTGTGGATGCCCGACACCACGCAATATAAAGACCATGTGGTGGGTGGACTCTTCCAGACCGACTATTGGAACTACCGCATGTTCAAGACCATTAGCGAGAACAACCACCGGGCGGTGTCGCCGGGAACCCTGGGTATCCTCACCGACCCCCAGCATCCTGTTTTCGCCGACTTCCCCACCGAGATGCACACCAACTGGCAGTGGTTTCCCGTGGTGAAGGCGAGTACGCCGATGATTCTCGACAACCTGCCCGCCGACTATCGCCCCATCGTGCAGGTCATCGACAATATCGAGCGCAACCATCGTTTGGGGATGGTGTTCGAGTTTGCCGTAGGCAAGGGCAGGCTCCTGGTGTGCATGAGCGACCTCGAGCGGGCTTCCGAACGGGTGGAGGGACGGCAGTTCTACCTGTCATTGCTCCGCTATATGCACTCCGACAATTTCCGTCCTACACAGCATTATCGCGCCAAAGAACTCCTCCGGTTGCTCCAACTTCCTGTTCAGGAGCGGCAACTCGAGGAACTGAACAACATCTCGCCGTATTGAGAAGGTTGGTCTGAACAGACACAACGAGAGGCACAAAGACACAGAAAAATGTATTGATAAAACGCTGTGTCTTTGTGCCTCTGCGTTGATGGCTACTCTATTTCTTCTTCGGCTTACGCCTTGCCCATCCCTCCTCGGAGAAGTCGGGGGCCTCACCCTTCAACTGGGGGTTGCGGTCGGGGAAGAACTGACGCCAGTCGCCGGTGTCGTTGTCGTTGTCGAAACGGGCGGCACCACGGCTGCCCTTGCGCGACTGGGGAGCGTCACCGCCACGCTGGCGCTTCGACTTCTTCTCGAAACGGCCGAAATCGTCGTGGGTGAAGTCGGTGGGGTATTCGCTGCGGCGTGAGCGCTGGGGGCGGTCGCTGCGGTCGCCACGTCCGGCAGGAGCAGCCTTGTGGCTGTCACGCCGTCCACCGCCATGACCTTTCTCGTCGGCATCGTTGCAGCGCACGTCACGGTTCTTGTAGGTGGTGCCGTCGAGGGCTTCCATCACCTTCTGGGCATCCTCCTCGGGCACTTCGATATACGAGAACTTGCCCATCAGGTCGATATGGCCTACTTCCTGACGGCCTTTCACGTGCTTGTTGATGAACTGCATCACCTCGCCAGGGTAGAACCCGTCGTCCTTGCCCAGATTGATGAACAGGCGGCGGTAGCCATGCTCTGCCTTTCGGCGGCCCTGGGTCTTGCCCTTGCCGTCGCCCTTCCGCTCCGATGCCTTGCGTTCGCCCTTGAGCGAGGGCTTCTCTATCACGGGAGCATCGGCATAGTAGGCGAGGAAGCGGCCGAAGTTGCGCGACACGATTTTCTTGATGAGGTCCTCCTTCTCCATATACTCGAAATGACGGTTGATTTCGGTCATGAAGGGGGCTATCTCCTCCTCGTTCACGTCGGTCTTCTCTATCTGGTCCATCACTCGGTAGAGTTGTTTGGTGCAGATTTCCTGTGGCGTGGGGAGGTCGGCCTCCACAAAAGCCTTGCCGATTTCTTTCTCAATGGCCTTGATTTTCTTCACCTCGCGCGTGTGCACGATAGAGATAGAGGTGCCTTTCTTGCCCGCACGGCCCGTGCGGCCGCTGCGGTGGGTGTAGTTCTCAATGTCCTCGGGCAGTCCGAAGTTGATGACATGGGTGAGGTCATCGACATCCAGTCCGCGTGCTGCCACGTCGGTGGCCACAAGGAGTTGGGTGAGGTGCTGCCTGAACTTCTGCATGGTGAGGTCGCGCTGCTGCTGTGAGAGGTCGCCATGCAGCGACTCGGCGTTGTAGCCGTCGCGGATGAGTTTGTCGGCAATCTCCTGCGTCTCCAACTTCGTGCGGCAGAAGATGATGGCGAAGATGCGGGGATAGTAGTCTACGATGCGTTTCAGGGCGAGATACTTGTCTTTGGCATGCACCAGGTAGTAGATGTGGTTCACATGCTCGGCACCCTCGTTGCGGCTTCCCACCACGATTTCCTTGTGGTCGTGCAGGTAGTTCTTGGCAATGGCTTCTATCTCCTTGCTCATGGTGGCGGAGAAGAGGAGGGTGTTGCGGGTGGTGGGCACGCCCTTGAGAATCTCGTCGATGCTCTCCGAGAAACCCATGTTGAGCATTTCGTCGGCCTCGTCGAGCACCACATTGCTTACGTTGTCGAGATGAGCCACACCGCGGTTCATCAGGTCGATGAGACGTCCTGGCGTGGCAACGATGAGTTGCACGCCCTTGCGCAGTGCGTTGATCTGGTTGACGATGGAGGTGCCGCCATATACGGGCACAATCCTGATGCCCGACATGTATTTGGAGAAATCCTTCAGGTCGTCGCTAATCTGCAGACAGAGTTCACGGGTAGGCGAGAGGATGAGAGCCTGTGTCGACTTGTCCGTGGGGTCGATTTTCTGCAGGAGGGGGATGCCGTAGGCAGCGGTCTTGCCAGTGCCGGTCTGTGCCAGACCGATGACGTCGTTGCCGATGCCGAGCAGGTAGGGGATAACCTCTTCCTGCACGGGCATGGGTTGTTCAAACCCCATTTCGGTAATGGCGCGGCGAATATCTTCGCATACGCCCAGTTCTTCGAATGTTTTCAATCTTCAATAAATATTACTCAACTATCACAGGTAGGGAATGATGATACTTGAGATGTTATTTTGCCTCTGGCTCGGTCTTGGTCACTTTCTCTACCTCAACCTTGAAGATGAGGGTGGAGTAGGGGGGAATGTCGGCACCTGCACCGCGCTCGCCATAGGCGAGGTTATAGGGGATGTAGAGTTCCCACATGCTGCCTTCTGGCATGATGGTGAGGGCCTCTGTCCACCCTTTGATTACTTGAGAGGGACTGAAGGTAGTGGTTTGCGGGGTGCGCGTATAACTGCTGTCGAAGACGGTGCCGTTGATGAGACGCCCCTCATATTTCACCTCTACCTTGTCGTTGGGACCAGCCACGGCACCCGTGCCTTGGCGCAACACCTTGTATTGCAGTCCGCTGGGCAGTGTCACCACGTCGGGCTGTTGGCCATTCTCCTTGAGGAAGTTCTCGCTGGCTTCTTTTATCTTCAGCGCCTGCTGCTCTTTGTGGACGGTCACGAAATGCTGGGCGGTGGAGTCGTTGAAAACGGTGTGGTCTTTCTTCAGGGCGTCTACGAAGCCCTTTGCCATCATGTCGATGTTGAGGCTGTCGACCATGCCCGAGAGGTTGCGCTTGACAGAAGAGAGCATGCTGGTGGTCATCATCTTTGCCACGTCGATGCCGGCGGCATAGGCAGTGAGTTCATCGGCGTTGTTCTCTTTCGCCATGGCAGCCTCAAAGCCCTCGATGAATTTGTAGAGATAGGTGGTGTCAACCCCTTTTTGTCCGATGAGGAAGGGGATGAGTCCGTTGGTCATTTGTATGCCGGTGGCATAGCAGAGGGAGTCTTCCACACTCTGCAGTGTCACGGGAGTGGCTGTCTGTTTCTTGTCTTTCTTCTTCTTCGCCTCGGTGGTGCTGAGGGTGGCACCCATGACGATGAGGAGTGCCAGTAAGAGAATTTTCTTCATGTTGTGGGGATTCTGTTTGGGAAAATGGTGTTGTGGTTGCAACAATTGGCATCCGCCCATGAGGCGGATGCCAATGATGGTGTGTTGTAGTGTTGTATTGCCTGTCACCCCAAGAGGGGGTGATGGCAGGTTATTTCACTTCCAGCAGTTCTACTTTGAAGATGAGGGTGGAGAAAGGCTTGATTTCGCCCATCTCACGCTCGCCATAAGCCTGCTCGGCGGGGATGTAGATCTCCCAGGTAGAGCCCACGGGCATATGGGTGAGGGCCTCGGCAAAGCCGGGGATATTCTGGCGTACCATCATCTCGAGGGGCTTGCCGTGCTTTGCGGAACTGTCGAAGACGGTGCCGTTGATGGTCTTGCCCTCATAGTTCACCTTCACGGTAGAGGTGTCGGTGGGGATGGGGCCGTTGCCTTCCTTGATGACCTTGTATTGCACGCCCGAGGGAAGGGTCGTCACACCGGGTTTCTTGGCATTCTCGGCGAGGAACTTGGCACCTTCTTCCTTGTTCTTGCTGTATTTGCTCTCCATGATTCTGTTGTGTACACGGTCGGCCAAGGCATCGATTTGCGGACCCATCTGCTCGATGTCCATCACTTTCTTGCTGCCCTTGATACCGTCTACCATACCGGCGATGAGGTTCTTGGTCGACACATGATAGATGGAGTCGCCACCGAAGATGCCCTTGTTGATGCCGTTGGTCATATCTGTACCCAGACGCAGACCGGCGTAGTAAGCAGCCTCACTGGCGCTGTTGCCTGCCTTGGTGCCTTCCTTGAAGCCTCTGACGAACTCTGCCATATAAGCAGTGTCGACACCTTGCTGAATCATATATTGCTTCACCTGTCCGCCGTTGGCCAGACCGATGGCATAACTCAGTGTGTCGATGTCGTTGTGCAGGCTGGCCTTGGGGGAGTGGCTGCACGAGGCGCTGGCCATGGCGATGATGGCCACTGTTGCGATGATTGATAGTTTTTTCATGAATTGTTCTGAATTTTTATTTTGTTATTGTTTCTGTCTGTTATTTACTTCTCTTTTACCTCGATGAGTTCCACATCGAAAATGAGTGCGGAGAAGGGAGGGATGAGAGTACCGGCACCACCCTCGCCGTAACCCAGACGGTAGGGGATGAAGAAACGGTATTTTGCACCCTCTTGCATGAGTTGCAGACCTTCGGTCCAACCCGTGATGACTTGGTTGAGGGGGAATGTGGCGGGCTCGCCGCGCTGGAAACTGCTGTCGAAGACGGTGCCGTCGACGAGGAAACCCTCGTAGTGGCATACCACTTCGTCGGTGGCTTTTGGCTTGCGGCCGTTGCCTTCACGCAGCACCTTGTATTGCAGTCCGCTGGGAAGTGTTACCACTCCTTCGTTCTTGGAGTTCTCGGCGAGGTATTTCTCACCGGCTTCCTTGGCTACCTTGCCTTGCACGGCACGGTCGGCGTTCATCTTCTGCTCTTTCTGCTTGAAATAGTCTTCCACGATGCCTTGTGCATCCTTGTTGGAAACTTTGAGGGGGTTGCCAGCCAGCACATCCTTGATGGCAGCGGCGAAATCGTCGATATTGAGGTCTGTGGCTCCCATTTGGGCCAGTTGGCGTCCGATGCCCAACCCCAAAGCGTAACTTACTTTATCCATGTTGAATCTTAAGAATTGTATTGCGGTTTGAAAATTGCGGCAAAGTTACTCATTTTCCGTGATTGAAAGGGTGTAATTTGTGGAAAAAATACTATTTTTGTACATTATTAATAAAATCGTTGAAAGTAAAACATATAATTATTTACTGCTATGAAGAAAATTGTGATATTGACCGGTGCCGGCATGTCGGTGGAGAGTGGCCTGAAGACTTTCCGCGATGCCGATGGCCTATGGGAGAATTACCCGGTGGCACAGGTGGCTACCCATGAGGGGTGGCTGAACGACCCCACACTCGTCACGAAGTTCTACAATATGTTGCGGAAGAAAAACCTGTCGGCGAAGCCCAACAAGGGTCATGAGTTGGTGGCTGCCCTGCAGGACTTCTACGATGTGACGGTGGTGACGCAGAATGTAGACAACCTGCACGAGGCGGCTGGCAGTAAGAAGGTGGTGCATCTGCACGGCGAATTGATGAAGGTGTGTTCGAGCATCGACCCCTACGACCCACGCTACATCCAGACGCTCACAGCGGAGAATCCCGAGGTGGAAATAGGTGCTAAGGCGGGCGACGGTTCGCTGCTCCGTCCGCATATCGTGTTTTTCAACGAGGCGGTGCCGATGATAGAGGTGGCGGTGGAAAAATGCCTTGAAGCCGACATCTTCATCATCATAGGCACCTCGCTGGTGGTTTATCCTGCCGCCGGACTGGTGAGGTATGTGCCTGAGCGCGCCCCCATCTACCTCATCGACCCAGGTGATGTGCGGATACCCGAGACATCGCGTTTCGAGCACCTGAAGATGGGTGCCTCGGATGGTATGCGCATCCTCTACGAGCGGCTGGTTCAGCAGGCTTAGGCTTCTTTCTTGCGGGTGCCCATACGGGCTTCTACCACGTTCACTACGTAGTCGCCGAGTTTCTCGCACTCGGCGATGATGTCCATGTAGATGGTGCCCACGCCATAGGAGTATTCGTGATTGTTGATGTCGTTGATGTTCAGCGACCTCAACTGGTTGCGGTAGTTGTTGATTTCGTTCTCGATGTTGAACGAACTGTTCACGTTGAACGACTCCTTCCTGCCGCTCAGCAGCGAATTCATCTGGTCGAGGGCATGGTTGGTGAGTTCCATCATCTGGTGCAGGCGCTCATATTGCTTGTCGGTGAAATGGTCTTGGTTCTTCTGCACCTTGCGGTTGATGGTGCGCGCCATGTTGTAGCAGGAGTCGCCGATACTCTCGAGTTCGGAGATTTCGCGCAGCATGGCGCGTATCTTTCTCTTGGTATCATCGCTCAGGTGGGCGTCCGACACCTGGTCGAGGTATTTGGCAATCTCTATCTCCATGTTGTCGGAGATGCCCTCGTATTTCTCTATGCGGGCGAAGAGTTTGCTGAATTTCTGCTTGTCTTTCTCGGTGAGCAACTCGCGCACCATGCCAAACATACGCTGCATACGCTCGGCAAACGACCGTATCTCCTTCTGAGCCTCTAATACAGAGAGTTCGGGGGTCTTCATGATGCCCGAGGTGATGAAGTGAAGCCGGAAGTCTTCCTCCTCTTCCTCGGTCTTGCCCTTGATGACCCAGCACACAAACCGTTTGAGGTAGGGGATGAACCAAATCTGTAGAAGGGTGTTGATGACGTTGAAGATGGTGTGGAAGGCGGCGAGCACAAAACTGGCCTTGGCCAGGTTGGCGGCATAGCCGGGCTGTCCGCTTTCCATATGGCGGTCGAAGCCGATGAGAGAGCAGATGAGGTTGGCGAAGGGCTGCAGCAGGAGCAGTGCCCATATCACGCCGATGACGTTGATGGTGAAGTGGGCGAGGGCTGCACGGCGGGCCGACGTGTTGGCTTTCAGCGCCACGATGTTGGCGGTGATGGTAGTACCGATATTCTCGCCGAGCACGAGCATGATGCCTTGGTCGATATGGAGCACTCCGGTGAAGCAGAGCGTCATCGTGATGGCCATGATGGCTGCCGACGACTGCACGCAGAGTGTAAGCACCAGACCCACGAGCAGGAAAAAGAAGGAGTTCCAGAAGTTGGGCTCGCTGAACTGCTGGAAGAATTGGTTGATGGTGGCACTCGTCTCGGGGTCGTCTACCAGCGAGGTGCCGGTATACCTGAGGGTGCTCAGTCCGAGGAAGAGGAATGCCACGCCGAAGAGGAAATCGCCTACGATGCGGCGGTTCTTCATGTATGTCAGTACTATGCCGAGGAAGAAGGCCGGATAAATGAGGTAGTTGACGTTGAATACATCGGGGAGCGTCATTATCCATGCGGTGACGGTGGTGCCGATATGCGCGCCCATAATAACGCTGATGGCCTGCACGAGAGTGAGAAGTCCGGCGTTGACGAACGACACGGTCATCAGCGTGGTGGCGGTGGAACTCTGCACGGCAGCGGTGACGAAGATACCGGTAAGCATGCCGGTGAAGCGGTTGGTGGTCATTGCACCGAGGACATGGCGCAATTGTGGTCCGACCATCTTCTGCAAACTATCACTCATGGATTTCATACCAAACATGAGGAGTGCCAGAGAGCCGAGCAACTTAAAAACTATCCAAATCGACATAAATGATGAAAATTATTCAGAAATAATCCCTATTCTCGTTTTTTCTCACTACTTTTACAAGCCAAATCAATAAATGACATTGCTATGAGAGAAATGCTAAAAATCCGCTGCAAAAATAATAAAAAAATCCAAAAATTCCCTATGGGGAGCAGGCTTTCTGAGATTTTTTCGGGATTCGGGCTGGAAATGCCTTACGGACCCATAAGTGCGAAGGTGAACAATAGGGTCATGGGACTCGATTTCAGGCTCTACCACAACAAGGACGTGGAGTTTCTCGACATCACCCACCCCTCGGGGCACCGTGCCTATACACGCACCCTCTTCTTCGTGCTGTGCAAGGCCGTGCACGACCTCTATCCTCAGGGGAGCGTAGTCATCGATATCCCCGTCTCCAACGGCTATTTCTGCAATATGCACCTCGGCCATGAGGTGACCGAGCAGGACGTCGATGCGCTGCGGAAGCGGATGCAGCAGATCATCGACGACGATATGCGCATCGTGAGGCATGAGTGTCCGGTAGATGAGGCTGCCGAAATCTTCGAGAAGAGGGGCACCAGTTCCAAGGTGAAACTCATGCAGACCATCGGCGACCTCTATACGGTGTATTACGAACTCGGCGGCTATGCCGACTACTACTATGGCGCTTTGCTGCCCAGTACGGGAAGGCTGCACCTCTTCGACCTGGCAAAATATTACGATGGCATGCTGCTGCGCATCCCACGGATGGACGACCCATCACAGTTGGGCGAGATGATTATGCAAGACAAGATGTTCGGCATCTTCAAGGAGCACCACCAGTGGCAGAACATCCTGGGCATCAGTACGGTGGGCGACTTCAACGTGTCGGTGTCGAAAGGCTATGCATCGGCTATCGTCAACATTTCGGAGGCCTTGCAGGAGAAGAAAATTGCGAAGATTGCCGAGGATATCGCACAGCGCGACGGCGTGCGTATCGTGCTGATTTCCGGACCGTCGTCGAGTGGCAAGACTACCACCTGCAAACGACTGTCCATACAGTTGGTGTGCAACGGCCGCCGACCGGTGATGATGTCGCTCGACGACTATTTCGTCGACCGTGACAACACCCCGAGAGACGCTAAGGGCGACTACGACTTCGAGAGTCTCTATGCCCTCAATATCCCTCTGCTCAATCAGCAACTCAACGCGCTCCTCGCAGGCGAGGAGGTGGAACTGCCCAAGTATAATTTCCAGAAAGGGAAGAGCGAAAAGAGTGGCAAGCACCTGAAACTCAATCCTTCCGACATCCTCGTCATCGAGGGTATCCACGCCCTCAATCCCGAACTCACCTCACATATCCCTGAAGCGCAGAAATATAGGGTCTACGCCTCGGCGCTCACCACCATCCTGCTCGACAATCACAACTACATCCCCACTACCGACAACCGACTCCTGCGACGCATCATCCGCGATGACAAATACCGTGGTGTGTCAGCCCAGGAAACCATCCGGCGGTGGCCGTCGGTGAGGGCGGGAGAACAGAAGTGGATTTTCCCCTATCAGGAGAATGCCGACGCGATGTTCAATACGGCGATGATCTACGAACTGGCTGTCATCAAACAGCAAGCGCGGCAGTTGCTCGAAAGGGTGCCCAACAAGGCCGAGGAGTTCTCCGAGGCTTATAGGCTCAACAAGTTCCTGAGTTATTTCGTCGACATCCCTTCCGACCAGTTGCCCTATACCTCGCTCCTCAGGGAGTTCCTGGGCGGCAGTTCGTTTATCTACTAGATGCTCTAGATTTTCTAGAATTTCTAGATACTCTAGAATCTCTAGTTTTTCTAGATGCTCTAGAGCCCCAAGTCTCTAAAGTCCTTAGGATATTCAAGGGTCTTAGAGACTTTTTGCATATATATGCTTTTCATCAAGACTTCTTGTATATTCTTTCTGTAGTATTTGATATTTATGCAGAATATAATCGTAATATGCAGACTTTTTGATTTTTTATTCAAAAACATTTTGCCAATTCAATAGTTTTTAAGAACTTTGCAGCCGATTGGATAAAACCTATCCTTGTTTTTGTTATTCAAAGGATTATAAGACTTCGTTCTACATAGATGCTGAGGTCTGATGACAAGGGATTGTAGAGAACCCATTTTAAATTATTATTCATAATGGCAGAACAATTGGAAATTAAGGAATTAGACCACGTCGTGGTGCGCTTCTCTGGCGACTCCGGCGATGGTATGCAGTTGGCAGGTAACATCTTTTCTACCGTGTCGGCTTCAGTAGGTAACGGCATCTCCACATTTCCTGATTATCCGGCAGACATCCGCGCCCCGCAAGGGTCGCTCACCGGTGTGTCGGGATTTCAGGTGCATATAGGTCAGGGTAAGGTCTATACCCCGGGTGACCTGTGCGACGTGCTCGTGGCGATGAACGCCGCGGCGCTCAAGACACAGTACCGTTATGCCAAGCCCCAGGCCACCATCATCATTGATACCGACAGTTTCGGTCCGAACGACCTGAAGAAGGCGGCTTTCCAGACCGACGACTACCTGGGCGAGATGGGCATCGACCCCGACCGTGTGGTGGCTTGCCCCATCACGAAGATGGTGAAAGACTGTCTGGCCGACAGCGGCATGGACAATAAGGCGGTGCTGAAATGCCGCAACATGTTCGCCCTCGGACTGGTGTGCTGGCTGTTCAACCGTGACCTCAACCTGGTCAATAATTTCCTGCGCGAGAAGTTCGCCAAGAAACCCGCGATAGCCGAGAACAACATCAAGGTGGTGCAGGCTGGCTTCGACTACGGTCACAACGTGCATGCCTCGGTGCCCGCCACCTACCGCATCGAATCGAAGTCGAAGGTGAAGGGACGTTATATGGACATCACCGGCAACAAGGCCACTGCCTACGGTCTCATCGCCGCTGCTGAGAAGGCCGGACTGAAACTCTATCTCGGTAGTTATCCCATCACCCCCGCCACCGACATCCTGCATGAGTTGTCGAAACACAAGTCGTGCGGCGTCATCACCGTGCAGTGCGAGGACGAGATTTCGGGATGTGCCAGTGCCATCGGTGCTGCCTTCGCCGGTGCCCTCGCCGCTACCTCCACCTCCGGTCCTGGCATCTGCCTGAAATCGGAGGCGATGAATCTCGCTGTCATCGATGAGTTGCCATTGGTGGTCATCGACGTGCAGCGCGGTGGTCCCTCTACCGGACTTCCCACGAAGAGCGAGCAGACCGACCTGCTGCAGGCCCTCTATGGCCGCAACGGCGAGTCGCCCATGCCGGTGATTGCCGCCAGCAGTCCCACGGCATGTTTCGACGCGGTGTATGCCGCCGCGAAGATTGCCCTAGAGCACCTCACACCGGTCATCCTGCTCACCGATGCCTATGTGGCCAACGGTTCGGCGGCATGGAAACTGCCCAGTCTCGACGAACTGCCCGCCATCCGTCCGCACTACGTCACCGAGGCGCAGAAAGGCAACTACACCCCCTACGAGCGCGATCCGCAGTCGCTCGTGCGCTACTGGGCCATCCCGGGTCAGGAGGGCTACACCCATATCATCGGCGGTCTGGAGAAAGACGGTGCCACGGGTGCCATCTCCACCGAGCCCGAGAACCACGACCGGATGTGCCGTCTGCGCGCGGAGAAGGTGGCACGCATCCCTGTGCCCGACGTGGAGGTGGCAGGTGATGCCGATGATGCCGAACTCCTTGTCGTGGGCTTCGGCGGCACCTATGGCCATCTCTATTCGGCCATGGAGGAGTTGCGCCAGAAAGGCCATAAGGTGGCTCTTGCCCATTTCGAGTATATCAACCCGTTGCCAGCCAACACCGCCGAGGTGCTCAGACGCTACCCACGTGTAGTGGTGGCAGAGCAGAACCTCGGACAGTTTGCCGCCTATCTCCGTTCTAAGGTCGACGGCTTCGTGCCCAGTCAGTTCAATCAAGTGAAAGGCCAGCCCTTCGTTGTGGCAGAGTTGGTAAAGGCATTCGAGGAAATAATCAATCAATAAGAGGAGGATAAAATCATGAGCGAATATACAGCACAAGATTATAAGAAAGGCCAGCCACGTTGGTGTCCTGGCTGCGGCGACCACTTCTTCCTGGCCTCGCTGCATAAGGCCATGGCCGAGGTGGGCGTGGCTCCCCATCAGATGGCTGTCATCTCGGGCATCGGCTGTAGCAGCCGCCTGCCCTATTATGTGAGCACCTATGCCATGCAGACCATCCACGGCCGCGCGGCTTCCATTGCCACGGGCGCTAAGGTGGCCAACCCCGACCTCACCATATGGCAGGTGAGCGGCGACGGCGACGGCCTTGCCATCGGCGGCAACCATTTCATCCATGCCATGCGCCGCAATATCGACATCAACATGATATTGCTCAACAACCGCATCTATGGTCTCACCAAGGGACAGTATTCCCCAACCTCACCACGTGGCTTCGTCTCGAAGTCGAGTCCTTACGGCACGGTGGAAGACCCCTTCCGCCCGGCAGAACTGTGCTTCGGCGCGCGTGGACGGTTCTTTGCCCGTGCGGTGGCCACCGATGCGGCAGGGACGGTCGACGTGCTCAAGGCAGCATATTACCACAAGGGTGCCGCAGTGTGCGAGATTCTGCAGAACTGCGTGATTTTCAACAATGGTGCCTACGACCCCATCTACAATAAGGAGGGGCGCAAGAAAAACGCCATTTACGTGCGCCACGGCGAGAAACTGGTCTTCGGCGAGAACAATGAGTTTGGTCTCGTGCAGGAGGGTTTCGGACTGAAGGTGGTGCGTATCGGTGAGGATGGTGTCACCCTCGACGACATCCTCGTCCACGATGCACACTGTGAGGACAACACGCTGCAACTGAAATTGGCGATGATGGACAATGAGCACGGCTTCCCCGTGGCGTTGGGTGTCATCCGCGACGTCGAGGCTCCCACCTACGATGCGGCAGTGGCAGAACAGATTGAGCAGGTGAAGGCACAGAAGAAATACCACAACTTCGCCGAACTCTTGGAGACCAACGATACCTGGGAGGTGAAGTAACCTCCTCTGGTTCCTCACGATAAAAGAGAACCCCTCTCTTAACGACTTCACCCCCCGCCAGACACATTTAGTGACTTGGCGGGGGGTGTTTATTATGCGGTGAATGCCGTGGTCAGAGGGCATTCATCACCTCTAATGCCTTGAGCACAATGGGATTGGTCTCATTCATTACCCTGTAGTATTCGGTCATGTCCCACAGGTCGCGGGCGATGAGGGCCTTGAGTTGGGCGGTCAGGTAGGGTAGGGTACGGGTCAGTTCGTCGTCATCGGCAGGTTTCACGCCGTCTTCTGCCGCCTTGCTGACGATGGAGTCGATAAGGCTCTGCGGCACCTCAAACGAGTGATTGAACTCCTCGAAGGTCTTGTACTGCTTCTTGAGTTGCTTACGGTGGCTGTCGATGAACCTCATGTTGGCGTTGATGATGTAGTTCTTCGCCGACAGTTGGCGGTGGAACGGTGTGTAGCGGGTGGTGTCGAGTGGCACGAAGTGGTCGGGCATGATGCCACCGCCACCATACACCGTGCGGTGTTCGCGGAGGGTTTGGAACTTCAGCGAATCGGCAAAATGGATGCTGTCGGCACTCATCAACTCTCCGTTCTTCAGGCGGTTGTCGAGGTCTCTGGCGTAGTCCTTGTTGTCGCCCTTGGTATAGGGCTTCTGGATGCAGCGCCCCGAAGGGGTGTAGTAATGGGCGATGGTAAGACGTATCATCGAACCGTCGTCGAACTCCAATGGCCGTTGCACGAGACCCTTGCCGAAGGAGCGGCGGCCAACGATAATGCCGCGGTCTTGGTCCTGGAACGCCCCTGCCATGATTTCCGAGGCAGATGCGCTGAACTCATTGATGAGCACCACCACCTCGCCGGAGAACCGCTTCCTGCCGTCGGCACGGTATTCCATGCGTGGGTTGCTGCGCCCCTCGGTATAGACTATCATGTCGCCCCGTTCGAGGAAGTCGTTGATGATGGTGGCAGCCGACTGCAGATAGCCGCCGCCATTGTCCTGCAGGTCGATGATGAGGCGGGTGATGCCCTGTTCGGTGAGTTTGTCTAACGCCTCGCTGAACTCATTGTAGGTGGTGGCCCCGAAGTTGCCGATGCGGATATAGCCGATGCCGGGACGGATGACATACGACGCGTCGAGGGAGTGAACGGGAATGACGTCGCGCACGATGGTGAAAGGCAGCAGTTCCTTGAACCCCTGTCGCTTCACCTTCAGCGCTACCTTCGTGCCTTTGGGGCCGCGCAGGCGCCGCATGATGTCTTCCTTCGACATCTTCACGCCGGCGATGGCGGTGTCGTTGACGATGACGATGCGGTCGCCGGCGATGATGCCGCCCCGCTCAGAAGGTCCGCCCGCGATGGTCTGTATCACCACAAGGGTGTCTTCCATCATGTTGAACTGCACGCCGATGCCCTCGAAGTTGCCCTCCAGCGACTCATTGAGCGCCTTCACCTCCTTAGCGGTGGAGTAGGTGGAATGGGGGTCGAGTTTCTCGAGCATTCCACGGATGGCATCCTCTACGAGTTTGTTCTCGTCGACGGTGTCGACATACAGGTTGGTGATGGCCATCTCTGCCCATTGGAGTTTGGCTTTCGGACTTTCCGACCTCAGGCGCTGGGCGCACAGGGTGGTGGCAGTGAGCAGCAGCATGGCTGCCAGGGTGTAAAATTTTCTTTTCATGTGTAGATGATATCCTCGTTGTTTATGACTCATAGACCTCCTCTTCGGGAAGGTCTTCTTCTATAACGAGGTTGTCGATGATGAAATTCTGTCGCTCCATGGTATTTTTTCCCATGTAGTATTCGAGCAACTGTTGCACTTTGTCGGTCTTGTGCAATGTCACCTGCTCGAGACGGATGTCGGGACCGATGAAATGCACGAACTCGTCGGGGGAGATTTCGCCAAGACCCTTGAAACGGGTAATCTCAGGGTCGGGACCCAGGTCGCGGATGGCGGCGAGACGCTCCTCGTCGCTGTAGCAGTAGCGGGTGATGAAGTCGCTCTTGCGCTCTCCCTCAGCCCTGCGGCTGTCGGCCTCTGCCACCACCTTCTTGTCCTTGACCTTCGTGCGGCGGTTGCGCACCCTGAAGAGAGGGGTCTGCAGCACGTAGACATGGCCTTTCTTGATGAGGTCGGGGAAGAACTGCAGGAAGAAGGTGATGATGAGCAGGCGGATATGCATGCCGTCGACATCGGCATCGGTGGCCACGATGACCTTGTTGTAGCGCAGCGTGTCGAGACCGTCCTCGATGTCGAGGGCAGCCTGGAGCAGGTTGAACTCCTCATTCTCGTAGACCACCTTCTTGGTGAGCCCGAAGGAGTTGAGGGGCTTGCCGCGGAGGGAGAACACGGCCTGGGTGTTCACGTCGCGGCTCTTGGTGATGCTGCCGCTGGCAGAGTCGCCCTCGGTGATGAAGATGCTGCTCTCCTCCTTGCGGTCGTTCTTCGTGTCGCTGTAGTGGATGCGGCAGTCGCGCAGTTTGCGGTTGTGCAGGTTGGCCTTCTTGGCGCGCTCACGGGCGAGTTTGGTGACACCTGCCATGGCCTTGCGCTCTTTCTCGCTCTCCGCGATTTTCTGGAGCATGGTCTCCGCCACGTCGGGGTTCATGTGCAGGTAGTTGTCTACCTCTTGCTTGATGAAGTCGCCCACGTATTTGTTCACCGACACGCCGTCGGGACTCATCGTGAGCGAGCCGAGTTTGATCTTCGTCTGACTCTCGAACATCGGCTCCTCCACGTTCACGGCGATGGCTGCTACGAGACCGTTGCGGATATCGCTGTATTCGAAGCCTTTGCCCGAGAATTCCTTGATGGTCTTGGCGATATGCTCCTTGAAAGCACTCTGGTGGGTGCCGCCCTGCGTGGTGTGCTGACCGTTGACAAAAGAGTGGTACTCCTCGCCATACTGGTTGGTATGGGTGAAGGCAATCTCGATGTCCTCGCCCTTGATGTGGATGATGGGGTAGATGCCCTGACTCGTCATCGTGTCGTTGAGCAGGTCCTCCAGTCCGTTACGGCTCAGGATGCGGCGACCGTTGTACATGATGGTCAGACCAGTGTTCAGGTAGGTGTAGTTGCGGAGCATAATCTCCACGATATCGTCCTGGAAATGGTAGTTCTTGAACAGTGTGTTGTCGGGCTCAAACCAGATGTAGGTGCCGTTCTCGTCCTGGGTTTTCTCAGTGTGGTCGGTCTTCAGTTCGCCCCGTTCGAAGGTGGCTGTGCGTACCATCCCGTCGCGGTAGGAGCGCACCTCGAAACGGGTGCTGAGGGCATTGACGGCCTTCACGCCCACACCGTTGAGTCCCACGCTCTTCTTGAACGCCTTGGAGTCGTATTTGCCACCGGTGTTGAGCATGCTCACCGCCTCTATCAACTTGCCCTGGGGGATGCCGCGGCCATAGTCGCGCACACGCACCTGCAGGTGGTCGGTGATGTCGACCTCGATGCGCTTGCCGGCGTTCATCTTGAACTCGTCGATGGAGTTGTCGATGACTTCCTTCAGCAGCACGTAGATGCCGTCTTCGGGCAAGGAGCCGTCGCCCAGACGGCCGATATACATGCCTGGACGCGTGCGGATATGCTCCATGTCGCTCAGGTGGATGATATTCTCGTCGGTATAGTTAACGGGTTGCTGGATGTTGGGGTCGTTTGTCTCGTTACTCATGATAGTTGTGTTGTTGATGACAGGATGCTCCGTGCCCTTTCAGACTATTCGGCGATGGGGCGGCGGAAGCAGCGGCGGCGCTTGTGGAGTTCGGTCTTGAAGAAGTCCCACTGGCCTTGCACGTTGATATTGCTCTCCATCTCGGGGTTGCTCTCGCCCCACTCGAAACCGTATTTGATGTACCAGGGGATGAGGTCGTTGAAGAGGAGGGCGTTGGCACCTTTCTTGCGGTACTCGGGAAGGATGCCGATGAGGTAGAGGTCCACGATGTTGGTCTTGTGGCCTTTGATGGCACGGAGAAGGTGATACCACCCGAAGGGCCAGAGGCGCCCTTTACGGCATTTCTGGAGCGCACGGGTGAGTGAGGGGAGGGTGAGTCCCACGCCCACAACCTTGTGGGGGGTGAAGTTCCAGTCCTCTACCACGGAGAAGAGGTTGAGGTCGGCCATGGGCATATACATGTTCACATACTGGTCTATCTGCCGCTCGGTGAGTTCGGAGAAGGAATAGAGGTCTTTCATGCTCTCGTTGAGCACGGAGAACACCTGCTTGCCGTAGCCACCCTCGAACACCTCCTTACGAGTGAGTTTCTTGGTGTGGAGGTTGTAGCGGCGCTCTATCATGCTCGAAATCTTGGAAATCTTCTCCGGCACTTCCTTGGGGATGTAGATCTTGAGTTCCACGTAGTCGTTGTCTTTCTCAAAACCGCCCAACTGCTCGATGTGCTTGGGGTAGTAGGGATAGTTGTAGATGGTGGCGAGGGTGCCGAGTTGGTCGTAGCCCTCGATGAGCATGCCCTCGGGGTCCATGTCGGTGAACCCGAGCGGGCCTACCATCTCTGTCATGCCCTTCGACTTGCCATAGTCTTCCACGGCCTGGAAGAGGGCGCGCGACACATCGAGGTCGTCGATGAAGTCAATCCAGCCGAAGCGCACGCACTTGCGGTTCCATCTCTCGTTGGCCTTGTGGTTGATGATGGCTGCCACGCGCCCTACCACCTTGCCGTCCTTGTAGGCGAGGTAATAGTCAGACTCGCAGAACTCGAAGGCGGCGTTGAACTCGCGGTCGAAGGTCTTGGCGTCATCGCTGTAGAGCACGGGGGCATCGTATTTGTTGCCTTTATAAAGGTCGTAGTGGAACTCGATGAATTTCTTCAGTTCGCGCTTGGTCTCTACTTTTTTGATGGTGATAGACATATTCTGGGGCGTTTTGTTATTTGACGATAGAGGTGAGCGGATTCCTGGTGCCTTTCATCGTGGCGACGAAGGCCTTGGCATTGCCGAAGTTGAGGGTAATGTCGATGCGCACGGGCACGTGGTTGCTGTCGTTGGTGACAAAGAAGGTGGCATACTGGCGGTACTTTTTCTTCTTTTCGCTCCACTCCAGGTAGGAGAGTTTCATGCAGTGGTATTTCACGCCGTTGTCGCCCTTCACCGTCTCGTTGCCGTCGTAGCGCAGGATGGCGTTGGTGACACCATCGCCGTCGGCAACGGGGAATTTTACGGTGTGACCTTTCTTCCATCCCGTGGAGTTGAAACTCCTGGCGCGGGTGAAGATGTTGAGCATGTCGTAGACACACTGCTCGGTGCTCTTCTCGCTCCTCGCATGGGTCTTGTCGTGTCTCTGGCGGTGCATCTTCAAGTTGCACTTGCCACCGGTGTAGTCATACCACACCTCGTCTACGGTGTAGCGCTTGCCTTCCACGGCTCCCTTCCTGAAGTAGAGGGGTGAGAGGGTGGGGGTGACATATCCTGTGAGGGTGTCGCGCATGACGAAGAACTTGTCGAGTTTGCCGTTGCCGCCGGTGATGAGGCTGCTGCGGAAAGCGTCCTTGCCTTTGTATTTCGTCGATGAGGTGGAGAGGGATGCCGATCCTACCTTCACCCAGACGAATTGCCAGTTGAAGTAGAGGTTGTAGTAGAGGTATTCTCCTGAATTGAATGCCGTATTGGTGAGTGGGCATTGGGCCACCGCCGACGTAGTGATGAGCGTCAGCAGGGCGATAAGGGTGATTCTGAATTTTTGCATATGATGAGTCGGGGCTTGTCCCCGTGGTTAAGTGATACATAGGCAGACATGGCCTGCCGTTATTGATTCTTCGGAATATAGATGATGCCGAGTTTCTTGGCTCTATCGGCATTTTTGTTCATGATTTTCTTCTTTTGCTTGTCAGACTTCTGTTTGGTGATGTCGCCTGGCTTTTGACGATAGGCTGGCGTGGAGGCAGGGTTCCAGGTGCGCTCAAAGGGCCAGTGGGCCTTGCACTCTATCTTCTCCGGATAGTAGTACACGGTCTCTGCCTGCAGGTCGCTGGCATACTCACCGGTGTCCCATCGCCCGTTGTCATTGGCATCGGCAAAGAAGCGCAGGTAGTATTCGCCGAGTTTCACATACTCGAAGGTGATGTCGCCGGTGGCCGACGACACTTGGCGTATCACACGATCCGACTTGTCGAGCAGTTCGCCCACATAGGGCACGTCCTGGTCGCGCGTCACGTGGAAGATGATGGTGCTGAAGTCGTCGGCTGTCTTCACCTTGGCACCTTTCTTCGTGGCGGCACAGGCATTGCCGTAGATGTCGATAAAGGCGGCGGAGTCGATTTCGAGTTTGTATTCCTTGCCTAGGGTCCACAGGTTGGCCACGGTGTCGGGACGTAACACGTAGATACGTTGTACTGGGGGGATGTCGTTGTCGGCCACGATGGAGCGGTCGGCAAGCACGTAGGGCCGTTCTTCCCACACGGTGTCGTTTCGCGCATACAGGCGTATGCCGGCGCTGTCGATGTGGGCTATGGGGGTGGCCGACTCTATGCCGATATACCCGAAGGGACTCATGTCGGAGGCTATCTGCACCTTCAGGTCGAGGGGTTTCACGGGCATGGTGGCTTCCACGGGGTCGCCTTTCTTCTTGGCTTTCTCCTGCTGCTTCTGCCACTTCTCGTATTCTTTCTGCTGTTCTTTCTGGCGCTTGGCGAGAGGGGTCTTGGCAAGTATTTGGAGGGTGTCTGTCTTGCTCGTGAGCACGCCGGTGGTGTCGGTGCCCATGTAGGTCACCGTCATGTTGAGCGTGTCTTGGTTCACCAGGAGCGTGTCGCGCAACCAGTAGTGCAGGGTATCGCGCCGTTCGGAGGCTTCGAGGAGGAAGGCATCGTGCTCATCGAAGTTCAGTCCATGTATCTTCGGTGCCTGTTCATGGCCCACGCTGAAGTAGAACGTGAAGTGGTCGGCTTCCTTGCGTTCGTTCTTCACGAGGTATCGGTCGGTGGGCACCTCGGTGAAGGCGCGCAGCACGATGTCGTCGGGCAGGAAGTGGGTGTAGCCTGTTTGGACGATGTTCTCGATGTGGAGAGAGTCGCGCCAGATAGTGTCCTGTCTGACGTCGGGTTTCGACGAGGGCACGATGATGTCGTGGCTGAAGGCTATCTTCTCGCTCTTCTGCGAGAAGATGTAGTCGCCGTCGGCCTCTTGCAAGGCATAGACACGGTATTGGCCGGGAGCGACACCTTTCACCTGGAAGCGTCCGGTGGGGTCGGTGCGCGCTACTCGGAGCATGGGTGTGGTGGTGAATGCCGTGTCGCTCAGGTTGTCGTAGAGTCCCACGAGGATGCCTTTCACCGGTTCCAGGTTCTCTGCCTCGAGCACGTAGCCCGCCACCTCCATGGTGTCGATGGCCGTACCGGTGGAGAAACTGAAGGTGTAGTTGCCCATGGGGTTGCCCTCGTTGTTGTCGGAGATGGCATCGGAGAAATCGATGGTGTAGGTGGTATTGGGGCGGAGCGAGTCGTTGAGTTGTATGGTGATGCGCTTGCCGGCTCCTTTTATCTCGGGAGCCTCCAGTTGGGGTGGAGAGACGACCACTTTCTCCGAGGGGTTGTCGAGTTTGATGAACTCGTCGAAGAAGATGGTGATGTGGTTGGTGTTGACGTCTGTCGCCCCGTCTTCGGGTATGGCGCCGACAACACGGGGTGGGGTTTCGTCATACCACCCCCCGTCGGGCTGCCCCATGCGGGCGCAGCCAGAGAGAGCCATGATGGCGGCAGCGAGTATGTAGATGACGTATCGTCTCATGCATTCATTGCTATCAGTTCGTCGATGACGCGGCGGCTGTTGGAGAGCCTCGGCACTTTGTTCTGTCCGCCGAGTTTGCCCCTGGATTTCATCCATTGGTTGAAGAGGTTTTGGCGGGCGGGGATGATTTCGAGGTGCTGCAAGGTGATGTCCTTGTAGCGCTTGGCCTCGTAGTCGCTGTTGAGTTCCTGCAACTTCTTGTCGAGGAGGCTGGCGAAGAGGTCGAGGTCTTCGGGTGCCTTGGCAAACTCTATCACCCATTGGTGGCGGCACTTGGCGTGGTTGTCCATGAACACGGGGGCAGCGGTGTATTCGAGCACCTCGGCACCGGTCTGCTCACAGGCAAATTGCAGGCCTTTCTCGGCATTGTCGATGATGAGTTCCTCGCCAAAGGCATTGATGAAGTGCTTGGTGCGCCCGGTGATGATGAACTTGTAGGGGTTTTTCGAGGTGAAGGTCACGGTGTCGCCGATGAGGTATCTCCACAGTCCGCAGGAGGTGGAAATGACCATGGCATAGTTGCGCCCGGTCTGTACGCCGCTGAGTGGCACCACGGTAGGGTGTTCGTTGTCGATTTCATCCATGGGGATGAATTCGTAGAAGATGTCGTAGTCGAGCATCAGGAGCAGGGAACTGTCGGTGGGGTCGTCCTGGATGCCGAAGAAGCCCTCGCTGGCGTTGTAGGTCTCCATGTAGTGCATGTTGGGCGAGGTGATGAGTTCCTCATACTGTTTGCGGTAGGGGGTGAACGACACTCCACCGTGGAAGAACACCTCGAGGTCGGGCCATACCTCGTTGAGGTGGCTCTTGCCGGAGAGTTCGAGCACGCGGCTGAGCACGGAGAGCATCCATGAAGGAACACCCGAGATATTGGTCACTTTCTTGCCCATGGTTTCGCGGGCGATGCGGTCGCGCTTCACCTCGAAGTCGGAGAGGAGGGCGGTCTTCTTGCTCGGCACGCGTACCAGGTTGGCAAGGGGGTTGATGTTCTCGATGAGGATGGCGCTGAGGTCGCCGACAAGTGAGTTGTCGAAGTCGTAGTTGGGGGCATGGCTGCCGCCAAGGATGAGCGACCTGCCGTCGAAGAGGCGGCTCTTGGGGTTGTTGCGTAGGTAGAGGGCCACGGAGTCGAACCCTCCGGCATAGTGGATATGGTGGAGACCCTCGTTGCTTACGGGGATGAACTTGCTCTTGTCGTTGGTGGTGCCCGATGACTTGGCATACCATTTCACACTGCCGGGCCAGAGCACGTCGTGCTCGCCGTGGCGCATGCGGTCGATGTCGTCTTTCAGTTCCTCATAGGTGTTCACAGGCACGTTTTGCGCAAACTGCTCGTAGTTATGGGTGGAGCCAAAGAGGTGGTTGATGCCATATTCTGTATCTCGTGCACGGTCGATGAGCCGGCGAAACACATGTTGCTGGAGTCCGGCGGCGTCATGATAGTGGCGGTCGAGTTCTTTCTGACGGGCAGAGAATATCAAGCCCGCTATTTTCGTAATGCTCATTGTCTACGTTTTGTGTGTTGCCCGTAGGGCAAAAACTATCAAATTGCAAAATTACCCCAAACTTTTGTAATCAGGGAGGTTTTCACTATTTTTAACGACAATCCTACAGCCTGTTGTTTTACTGCAAGCCATGGATGCCAACACAGAGATACAGAGACATGGAGTTTTTTTACACTCTTTGTCTCTGTATCTCTGTATTGAATAGGCCTACATCTGCTGTTTCCGGCAAATATCAGTTCTCATCGGCGAAGGCGGCCTCTTCCGCGGCAGCGATGATGTCTTCCCGTGTGGTCTTGGGATTGGCGGTGATGTCGCTGAGGTCGAACTCATCCTCGTTGGATGGTGTCACTTCCTCTGTCACTTCCTTGGCGGCGTCGGCGTCGGCCTGACGGCGGGCCTTGGTGCCTTGTGAAACCTTCTTCTCGGCAGGCGCGTCTTTCTCGGCGGGAGCCTGGGTGATGATGAAATCGTCTTTCGGCTCAGTGTCGGGCACGTTCTCCACAGGCATCTCCTCCATCTTCGTGCGCTTGGCCTTGGCGTTGAACACGGCATCGATGAACTGCGGCTTGCGGCGCAGTTTCTCAAGGGTGAGTTTGGAGGCCAACTGCTGGCTCTCCTTCTTGGAATAGCCGTTGCCGATGCCTGCTTCCAGCCCCTCGATGACCACTTGGTAGCAGAAGGTGGGACTGCCGCCCTGGTCTTTCTTCTGCTCCAACAGGCGGAACTCGATGTCGACACGGTTTTTCTGGCTCCACTCGATGAGTTTGCTCTTGAAATTCACCTCCTTGTAGGCCACCTTGTCGATGTTGATGAGTTGTGAGAGGATGCGCTTCTGCATGAACCGCATGCAGGCACCATAGCCCTGGTCGAGGTATACTGCACCCACCAGGGCCTCGAAGGCGTTGCCACCCAGGTAACTGTTGTGTGAGCCGTTGTTGCCCGACGACAGGATTAGGCGGGTGATACCCAGTTCGTTGGCGAGTTTGTTGAGGGTCTCGCGCTGCACGATTTTGCTGCGGGTGTTGGTGAGGAACCCTTCGCGCTTGCCTTCGAAGTGATGGTATACGATGTCGCCCACGACGGCATCGAGGATGGCATCGCCAAGAAATTCCAGCCGCTCGTTGTTGATAGGCTTGCCTTTCTCGCGGCGCATGATGCTCTTGTGCATCAGGGCCTGCTTGTAGTATTTGATGTCTTTGGGGAAGAATCCCAGGATGTTGTAAATAGACAAATAAAGCTCCTTCTCCTTGCGGAAAGGGAGCCTTATCCTGCCGATGAGGTTATTCAGCATATTTCTTGAATACGACACAGGCGTTGTGGCCACCGAAGCCGAAAGTATTGCTGATGGCGGCTCTCACCGGGCGCTGCTGTGCCTTGTTGAAGGTGAAGTTGAGGTTGTAGTCGATCTCCTCGTCCTTGTCGGCCTCGTCGTGGTTGATGGTCGGTGGGACGATGTCGTTCTTCACGGCAAGGAGGGTAATCATGGCCTCCACGGCACCGGCGGCACCGAGAAGGTGACCTGTCATCGACTTCGTGCTGCTGATATTGAGTTTGAAAGCGGCGTCGCCAAACACCTCCTTGATGGCCTTGGCCTCGGAGATATCGCCTACATGGGTCGAGGTGCCATGCACGTTGATGTAGTCGATGTCCTCAGGCTTCAAGCCAGCGTCTTCCAACGCGCTCTGCATCACCAGTTTGGCACCGAGGCCCTCGGGATGGGAGGCGGTGATGTGATAGGCGTCGGCACTCATGCCCTCGCCCACCATCTCGGCGTAGATCTTGGCACCACGGGCCTTGGCATGCTCCAGTTCCTCGAGGATGATGCAGCCGGCACCCTCGGCCATCACAAACCCGTCGCGGCTCTTGCTGAACGGACGTGAGGCGGTGGTGGGGTCGTCGTTGCGTGTCGACAGTGCCTTCATGGCATTGAACCCACCTACGCCACATGCACAGATGGCTGCCTCGGCACCACCGGCAAGGATGGCGTTGGCCTTGCCCAGGCGGATGAGGTTGAATGCATCGGCCAGCGCATTGCTCGAAGAGGCACAGGCAGAGGTGGTGGTGTAGTTGGGACCATGGAAGCCGAAACGTATGGAAATCATACCGGCAGCAATGTCGGCAATCATCTTGGGAATGAAGAACGGACTGAATTTCGGTCCTGAGGCCTCATGGGCACCGTAAAGTTTCACTTCGCTCTCGAAGGTATTGATGCCACCGATGCCTACACCGAAAATCACGCCAATGCGGTCTTTGTCTATTTGTTCAAGGTCCATCCCGCTGTCGGCGACAGCCTGAATGGCAGAAACCATCGCGAATTGGGCATAGCGGTCCATCTTCCGTGCTTCCCTTCCATCAATGAAGTCGGTGACGTTCAGGTCTTTTACCTCGCAAGCGAAATGGGTCTTGAACAGTGTGGTGTCGAAATTCGTTATATCGGCAGCGCCACTCTTTCCAGCCAATGCGTTTTTCCAAGTCTCCTCGGGGGTGTTGCCAATAGGTGTGACGGCACCAAGGCCCGTCACTACTACTCTCTTAAGTTCCATGATGATGAATTAGAAATTGAATATTAAATTTTATGGTTTATAGAGGCGGCTCGTAAAATGCGATACCGACGACTATAAACCATAAAAACATGTATAGAGGATGGATTACTTGCTGTGCTCCTCGATGTATGCGATAGCGTCACCTACAGTGGCGATTTTCTCGGCTTGGTCGTCGGGAATGTTCACTTCGAATACACGCTCAAATTCCATGATCAGTTCCACGGTGTCGAGTGAGTCTGCACCCAGGTCGTTCTGGAAACTTGATTCTGGCTTGATTTCGTCCTCACTTATACAGAGTTTGTCAACGATGATGTCTCTGACTTTTTTCTCGATTTCTGACATAATACTTTAACTTTAAAAATGTTTAATAAATAATGATTTTTTGAAATCCGGGTGCAAAGGTGCGAATTTTTATCCATGTGTGCAAATTTTTTTTTAAAAAAAGCAGGCGACTTTGCACAAATACCCTACTATTGTGCAATTTTTTCCGCCCAAAGGAAAAAAATAAGCCAATAATTTTGGGCATAGTTGATAAATTGCTATATTTGCATGTCATTCGTCCTTGAGTGGACTTCATCCCATTAAAGCCTAAAAAATATGTCAAACACGGAAAAATACAACGATGTTTTCAACAAGGCAGTCAACGACTACCACGTCTTGGATAATGTCGACACACCCATCAATAACCCCTATGACAGAGACTCCCTCGAGAACCGTCTATATTTGAAATGCTGGATAGATTCCGTGCAGTGGCACCTTGAGGATTTGATACGCGACCCGCATATCGACCCCCTGGAAGCACTGTCGTTGAAGCGGCGTATCGACCGGAGCAACCAAGACCGTACAGACTTGGTGGAGCAAATCGATTCGTATTTCCTGCATCAATATAGTGATGTGAACGTGTTGCCCGATGCACGCATCAATACCGAAAGTCCGGCATGGGCCATCGACAGGCTCTCGATTCTCGCCTTGAAAATCTATCATATGAGGGAGCAGGTGGAGCGTACTGATGCCGACAAGGCCCACCAGGAACGCTGCCGGGCGAAGTTGGCAGTGCTGCTGGAGCAGCAGCGCGACTTGTCGACGGCCATCGACCAACTGCTCGAGGATATCGCTGCCGGCAGGAAGTATATGAAGACTTACCGGCAGATGAAGATGTATAACGACCCTTCCACCAATCCTGTGCTTTACAAGAAGAAGTAGAGTCATGTCATCTAGGAACGAGCATATCCTTATCATACGTTTTTCTGCGTTGGGCGACGTGGCCATGCTGGTGCCCGTGGTCCATGCACTGGCTACGCAGTATCCCCAACTCAGGATTACCGTGCTCAGTCGTGGCTTTGCCAGGGCTTTCTTCGACAGCCTTGCCCCCAATGTGGGGTTCATGGAGACCGACCAGAAGAAGGAGTTTAATGGCATCACCGGACTCAATGCCCTCTATCGCCGCCTCAAGGCGAAGCACTTCACCGCCATTGCCGACATGCACGGGGTGTTGCGCACCCATTATCTGCGGATGCGTTTCCATCTCGACCGTTTCCATGTGGCACATATCGACAAGCACAGGGCGGGGAAGCGCAAACTCACTAAATCGTCGGGAAAACGGATGGTTCAGCAGCCTACCTCGTTTGAGAACTATGCCGAAGTGCTCTCCCGTCTGGGTTACCCCATACGCCTTGAGTTCAATTCCATCTTCCCGCCAACGGGAGGTAACCTGCGCCTGCTCGACCCTGGCTTTCAGGAGAAGAAGACGTTTGAGAAATGGATTGGCGTGGCACCTTTCGCCGCCCATCAGGGCAAGGTTTTACCCCCGGAGATAACGAAGACGGTCATCCAGATGTTGTTGCAGAAACACCCCAATGCCCATCTCTTCCTCTTCGGCGGGGGAAAGAAAGAGCGTGAGTGTTTCTCACAATGGTGTGAGGAAATGCCTCGTTGCCGTGATGCATCGGCGTTGCTCCATGGACTGCATGAGGAATTGATACTGATGAGTCATCTTGATGTGATGGTGTCGATGGACAGTGCCAACCAGCATCTGGCGTCGATCGTGGGAACACCAGTGGTAAGTGTATGGGGAGCCACTCATCCTTATACAGGGTTCTTGGGATGGGGACAGACGCTCGACAACGTGGTGCAGGTCGACTTGCCTTGCCGGCCGTGCAGCATTTATGGCAACAAGCCGTGCGCGAGGGGCGACTGGGCTTGTCTGAAAGCCATTACCCCAGAAATGGTGGTGGAACGGGTGGAATATGTGCTCGACCACCGATAAGATAATAATGTTTTACCAAACGATAATTGATTATGAAGTACGTATGTGACACTTGTGGATGGGTTTACGACCCCGAGGTGGGCGACCCAGACAACGGCATTGAGCCCGGAACAGCATTCGAAGACCTTCCCGAGGATTGGGTATGCCCCATCTGCGGCGTAGGCAAAGAGGATTTCAGCGCTGAATAAACGCGCAGGTTTTTTACCAACACAGAGGCACAGAGAAACAGAGGGCTTTATTCCTCTGAGTCTCTGTGCCTCCGTATTTTATAATCTTTAATCTTTAATCTTTAATTTTTAATCTTTAATCTTTCTCAGGTTTTTCTCCAACTGTGCCACGCTGCTGGCTCCAACGATTACTGAGGTAACCCCACGCTGCTCGAGAATCCATTTCAGTGCCATTTCGGCAAGGGTATTGCCTTGTTCCGCTGCCTGACGGTTGAGGAGGCGGAGGTGCTCCAACAGTTCGGGAGTGAGGTCATCACTGGTCAGCGAACCGCCGCGCGACATCCGCGAGTCTTGAGGAATGCCGTTCAGGTAGCGGTCGGTGAGCAGGCCTTGTGCCAGGGGTGAGAAAGAGATGAACCCGATGCCATGGTCGTGGCAGTAGTCGAGGATGCCCGACTCCTGTGGCGAACGGTCGAGGAGGTTGAGTTTGTCTTGGAAGATGAGTAGGGGCACGTCGCGTTCGCGCAGATAGGTGTCGGCCGTCTTCAGCGCTTCCAGCGGCCATCGTGAGATGCCTACATAGAGTGCTTTGCCCTGTTTCACGATGTCGACGAGGGCCTGCAGTGTCTCCTCCAAGGGTGTAAGGGGGTCGTAGCGGTGGCTGTAGAACAGGTCTACGTAGTCGAGGTGCATCCTTCTCAGGCTTTGGTCGAGGCTGGCGAAGAGGTATTTGCGCGACCCCCAGTTGCCATAAGGTCCCTCCCACATGTCGTAGCCCGCCTTCGTGCTGATGAAGAGTTCGTCGCGGTAGGGCGCGAAGTCCTCCACGATGAGCCGTCCCATGGTCTCCTCGGCGGAGCCATAGGGAGGACCGTAGTTGTTGGCGAGGTCGAAGTGGGTGATGCCATGGTCGAAGGCATAGTGGGTGATGTCGCGGCTGCGCTGGTAAGGGTCTACATCACCGAAGTTGTGCCAGAATCCCAGCGACACCTGCGGCAGGAGGATGCCGCTGTTGCCACAACGGCGGAAGAAGGTGTCGGCATGGTCGTAGCGGGTGGGCGACGCGATGTATTGGGGTTTGGTGTTCATGATGTGGGGTTTTTGTCGTTTTCAATGAGTTGTAGCAGGTGTTCCACGGCATCGGCTTCAGGGATGTTTTTCTCCACACATTCCTTGCCGCGGTAGAGAGAGACCTTGCCACGTCCGGCACCCACGTAACCATAGTCGGCATCAGCCATCTCACCCGGGCCGTTGACGATACAGCCCATGATGCCGATTTTCAGTCCTTTCAGGTGTTGGGTGGCCGCTTTGATGCGGGCGATAGTGGCTTGCAGGTCGTAGAGCGTGCGGCCGCAGCCTGGGCAACTGATATACTCAGTCTTGCTCATGCGCAGGCGAGCGGCTTGCAGGATGCCGAGCGAGGTGGAGAGGATGTCGGTGGCCGACAGGTCGCCATCGTTGATCAGCCACAGTCCGTCGGTCAGTCCGTCGAGCATCAGCGCGCCCATGTCGGCGGCGGCTTCTATTTGGAAGTCGCTCTTCTCTTCCTGTGAGTGGGCATAGGCTTGCGCGAAGACCACGGGGGTGGTTGCCCCCGCTTTCATCAGTTCATGGACGAAGGCGCGCTGCTCACCCAATCGGTTGGCATGTTGGCTCACACACACCGCCACCACCTCGGGATGTGCTTTCAGGCAGGCGGTGTATTCTTCCAGGTTGTCGGCGTAGTTGAGTACCAGGAATTTCACGCTGGCCTTCACGCTGGCCAGCAGTGGCATGGCAGTATGGGGGAAGATGGGATAGGTGAGGGGGGTGCCGTCATACACATTGTAGTCTACGATATATCGCTGGCCTTCTATCCTCTCCTTGGGCTTGTCTTGTCCGATATAGAGGTAGTCGGGGCGCCATTCAGCGTCGTGGACATCGGCATCGCCCGACAGCACCACCACGGGCACGTGGCTGCCTCCGATGTTGCCGACTGCCGTGGTGGCACGGCGTTTCGGCCGCAGGAAGTCGAAGTCGCGGGCTGGTGTAGTGGGGATGAAGGTGTGGCCCGCGCGGTGGCCGATGTAGTCGACGAGGTGACGTGCCACGGGAATCTCACACTCCGGCTCCTCGCTGAGCGATACACGGATGGTGTCGCCGATGCCGTCGGCCAGCAGGGCGCCGATGCCTACGGCACTCTTGATACGGCCATCCTCTCCCTCTCCTGCCTCTGTCACGCCGAGGTGAAGGGGGTAGTGCATGTCTTCTTTCTCCATCTGGTGCACCAGGAGTCTCACCGAGCGCACCATCACCACGGTGTTCGACGCCTTGATGGAGATGACCACATCGTTGAAAGCCTCTCTGCGGCAGATGCGCAGAAACTCCATGCAACTCTCCACGATTCCTTCCGGGGTGTCGCCATAGCGCGACATGATGCGGTCGGAGAGTGAGCCGTGGTTCACACCGATGCGAAGGGCGGTATGGTGCTCGCGGCAAATCTGCAGCAGGGGGAGGAGGGTGTCTTCTATCTTCTGCAACTCGGCGGCATATTCCTCATCGGTATATTCCAATTGGCGGAAGGTGCGGGCGGGGTCGACGTAGTTGCCTGGGTTGATGCGCACTTTTTCGGCATAACGGGCGGCCACCTCTGCCACATGGGGGTTGAAGTGTACATCGGCCACGAGAGGGGTATTGATGCCCTGGGAGCGCAGACCGGCGTTGATGTGGCGCAGGTTCTCCGCCTCACGCGTGCCTTGTGTGGTGAAGCGCACATATTCGCCTCCCGCCTCGATGATGCGTCGGGCCTGGGCCACGCAACCCTCGGTGTCGTTGGTCGACACGGTGGCCATCGACTGCACGCGGATGGGGTTGTCGCCACCCATGGGAACGCCACCCACGTTCACTACGCTTGTCTTCCTGCGGTGATAGTTGAACAGGTTGGTCATCGCTCAGTTGGTCTTATAGTGATAGGTCTTGATGCCAGCCAACTCACGGTTGGCTTTCTCTATCTTCTCTCCCAGGGCAGCCTTGTGGGCTTCCACACGAAGCGCCACCTCGCTGTCGGCAAGGGCGATTATCTCCGCGGCAAGGATAGCAGCATTGGCGGCGGCGTTCACTCCCACAGTGGCCACGGGGATGCCGGGAGGCATCTGGATGATGCTCAGCATGGCGTCGAGACCGTCGAGCATGCCTTTGATGGGCACGCCAATGACAGGCACGGTGGTAGAGGCGGCAACGACGCCGGGCAGTGCGGCAGCCATGCCGGCGGCGGCGATAATCACCTTGATGCCACGGCCCTTGGCTTGTCGGGCAAACTGTTCTACGGCCTCTGGCGTGCGGTGGGCGGAGAGGGCGTTGACCTCAAAGGGGATGGCCATGTCTTCGAGTTGCTGCATGGCTTTTTCCATCACGGGTAGGTCGCTGGTGCTCCCCATGATGATGCTTATGATAGGATTCATTGCGTTATGGTTTTGTTATACATATACTATCGCCAGGAAGGCGCAGACGATGCCGATGAGGTAGCCTGCCACCACCTGTTCCAGGGTGTGTTGCCTGAGGATGATGCGGCTGGTGCCCACCATGCCGGCGAGCAGGAGTAACAGGCATATCCACCACACAGGGTTGAAGTTGAAGATGGCGGCGAAGGCTATGAGTGCGCCTGTCACGCCACCGATGGCTGCCGAGTGGGTGGAGATTTTCCACCAGAGGTTGATAATGGCGCACACCACCTGTATCAAGAGCGAGGCCACCACGATGCTGCCGATGAAATGCGAGGCATGGTTCAGGCTGAGCAGGTAGTAGCAGGTGAAGTAGCACAGGATAGAGATGACATAGGGCACCACGCGCCGTTCCTTGATGCCCAGTTCGATGCGGCTCCATCCCTGATAGCGCCGGTAGAGGCGTATCAGGCAGGTGGGCAGGAGGATGGTGAAGGTATAGACCACCAGCAGAATATATAGTTTCACATCCCAAGGGAGGAAACTCAGGTAACTGAAGCCAAACAACAGAATCAGTCCTACCACGGGCAGGTGGAAGGGCGAGAAAACGGCACTCAGCGCCTTGGCCATCATGATGATGTGTTTTGCTTTCATTGCTTTCGTAGTGTGGATTTGGGGATACCCAGTTGTTCCCTGTATTTCACGATGGTGCGGCGGGCAATGGGGAATCCTTTCTCCTTCATCGCCTGTTCTATCTGCATATCGGTGAGGGGGTGGCTCTTGTCTTCATTGTTGATGATTTCCTGCAAGAGAATCTTCAACTTACGGGTCGACACCTCCTCGCCGTCGATGTCTATCTTGTCGGAGAAGAAGAAGCGCAGCCGGAAGATGCCCCAGCGTGTCTCGGCATATTTCTCGTTGGTCACGCGCGAGATAGTGGAGATGTCGAGGCCGGTGTCGGAGGCAATGTCTTTCAGTGTCATCGGACGGAGGTCGGCCTCGTCGCCGTCGAGGAAGAAATGGCGCTGGCGGCGGATGATGGCGGCCATCGTCTTCTTCAGCGTGTTCTCACGTTGCTGGATGGCATCGATGAGGCCTTTGGCCTTGTCGATGTCGCGGCGCAGCGAGGGGATGGCTTCTTTCTCGCGGCGCGAGAGGGATTTCATGTTGTCGAGTGACTCGATATACGACTCCGATACTTCGAGTGCCGGCATGTGGCTGCGGTTGAGAGTGAAGGTCACCTGTCCGTCGTCGGTGGTCTCAACGATGAAGTCGGGGGTTATCTGGTGGATGTTGAATCCCATCACCTCGCCAAGGGCAGAACCGGGGCGTGGATTGAGTTTTCTGATTTCCTGGCGTGTCTCGGCTTTCTCTTCATCGGAGAGGTGGAGCACACGTTGCAACTTGTCCCAGTGATTCTTGAGCAAGTCGTCGAAATAGTTGCCGATGATGCGTGTGAGAACCTCGCGCATCCGCAGGTCTTTCTTGCGCTCTACCTGCAACAGCAGGCATTCCTGCAGGTCGCTGGCTCCCACGCCGGGAGGGTCGAAGGTTTGCAGACTCCTGAGCACCTCGCCAATCTCATCGGTGGTGGCCTCGAAATTGTGATAGATGGCCATCTCGTCGCTGATGGTGTCGATGCGCTTGCGCAACAGGCCGTCGCTGTCGAGGGAGCCAATGAGGTATTCCATGATAAACTGCTGGCGGTCGTTGAGTTCCAACTCCATCATCTGCTCCTTGAGTTTATCGTAGAACGACACCATGTCGGTGGGCTCCATCGTCTTGCCTGTGGAGTAGACAGGCAGGTAATCGTCGTCGTTGTAGTCATGCGTGTCGCCCGTTGGCGCATTGTCTGCCGACATGCTCGCTTCGTTTTCCCAGGAGTTGTCGTTGCTCTCCTCAAGGGCGGGGTTCTCGTGCATCTGCTGGTTCACAAACTCCGTCAGTTGGTCGATGGGCTTCTCTATCATCTGGCCCACCAGCACCTGCTGGGGGGTGAGACGCTGCTTGGCCTTCTGCTGTTGAGTCTGTTTCTGTATCTGCTTGCTGGGCATGGTTATCTGAAATATTCGTGCAGTTGGGCGGCATAGGCTGCCAGTTTGATGGGGTCGTCGTTGCCGTAGCGTTTCCATACTTGCTTGCAGTGGGTGGCGAGCGGTGTGTCGGGCATCGTGGTGCGACGCAGGCAGGGGTCGAGCGCTTGATAGATGTTCATCACTTCCACGATGAGTGATGGGGGGATGTCCATCATCTGGGCGAGCGACTTGATTTCGGCGGTTTCCTCCACCATGGTGTTGGGCGTGAGACGGAAATACTGGTCGAGGATGATGACGAGCATCATCGGGGTGAGTTGGCCACAGTCGGGGAGAGGCTTGAACTCTGTCTCGAACGATTCGCTCACCTCCACGCCCTCATAGAAACTGGTGGCATTGTTGAATCCTTGCATCCGTCTCAGCAACTGCACACCCTTGCTCAGTTTCATGGGATGTTTGGCATAGGTGTTCCAGAGGTGTTCGATACGGGGGGTATCGAGGCGGCGCAGTTGCAGCATCTTGCCGTAGAGGTATTTGGGTGGGAGATGCAGTTCGAGAGCCAGGTCTACCATGTCGCGCGAATAGATGGGTTTGGTGCCCATCGGCTTGCGCAGGTAGAGTTGCATGAGCAGCAACCAGTATTCATCATTCCATTTTGCTATCATCGGCTGTGACTTGTTGTAGGCGGAATGGCAAGACCCCACCTCTATTATTGATATTATCTTTTGACAAAAATAATACCAAAAATAAAATAATGTAGAATTTGTTAACAATAATTAACAAAAATTGCCGCTAAGATTCTCCAGGTTTTCCTGGTATTCTGGGCGAAGGATGTTATATCTGGATGATGTCGAGCAGGTGGTCGAAATCATCAATGATGATGTCGGCCCCTGCGGCTTTGAGTTCCTCTACCGAACCGTTGCCGTAACTCACGCCCACGGTGCGGCATCCTGCATTGCGCCCCATGAGGATGTCGTAGGAGGCATCGCCCACAACGATGGTTTCCTCGGGAGTGAACCCAGTATGCTGGAGGGTCTTGACCACCGCCTCAGGATGTGGCTTGGAATGGGTGATGTTGTCGCAACTGAGCACGAGTGATACCTCTTCTCCAAGATGCATGTCGTGGATGAACTGCATCAGCGAGGGAGTACTCCTGCTGCTGGCGATGGTGATGGTCAGCCCGTTTTCCTTCAGTGTTTTGATGGTCTCCAACACGTGGGGGAAGACGGGCACAGCACCGGGAAAGTTGTTTTCGTCGAAGATTCTGCGGTAGGTGGTGACACACTTGTCGCCCATCTCATCGCTCATGGCTATCATGTTGGTGAAGGTCTGCTTCAGGGGCAGTCCAATCATCTTCTTGCACTGTTCGGCAGTGCGAGGTGGCAGGTGCAGGTGGGCGATGGTCTTCTGCATCGTACTGATGATGAGTTGCTGGGTGTCGCCGATGGTTCAGTCGAAGTCGAGTACGACGAGGCGTATGGGTTTCTTTGATTGCATGGTGGTCATGGTTTGGTGTAGAGCACTCTGGTGGGGATGACGATGTTGATGGTCTTCGCCCTTACATAATCCTCCTCTAGGTAGACGAATCCTCCGTAGGGGGTGTCTTTCCCCCACGAATCCTTGCAGATGTAGTATCTCTTGCCGCTGTCGTCATGGGCCATGCCGATGATGGCCATGCAGTGGTCATCGGTGGTGGCGAAATGGTCGAACATCCGTTGGCGGGAGGTCTGTGTCACTGGTGGGTGACCCTGAGGAAGGCGCGCCACGCCCCGTTTGACATCATAGCCGGGCTCACTGATGTCACCCTCCCAACATACGGGATGTCCTGTCTGGAGGGCATGGTTGATATATGCCATCATGGTGTCGAGGGGTACGTTGAGGAATTCTTCGGCAAAATGGTTGTCGGGCACCTCGAGCACGAACCGGCTGCCGAAGGGGTGGTGGGTGAAACTGGTGAGTGCGGTGTACTCACCCCTCTGACATACGCTGTGGGCGAATTCCAGGTAGGTGTATTGGCAGCCGAGCATGAACACCCACGAGGGAACAGGGCCGATGGCGTCGTCGAGCGTTTTGTTGATGTTTTCTTCCAATGCCATCACACCGCGACGGTGGGCACGGTGGTGGTCGGCGGCATGCTGAAGCCGATTGGCGAGACTGCGCATGTTGATGTCTTCGGGCTGGCGGTACGATGTGAAGGGCATCGCGCCATAGCGTTGCAGGAGGCGGAGAGTGGTGGGTGCCATTCCGCGTATGGAGACGGGATGTTGCCCATCGGCATAGCGCCGCAGCACTTCCTCCACGAGCAGATGACGTCCGAGGAAGATGGCCGACAGGTCGATGGAGTCGCCTTCCATCAGGTGTTCGGTCTCTATGGTGGCGAGCATGGCGTAAATCCAGCACAGTTGGGTGTCTCCTTGGTCTTTCACGGGAGTGGTCTTCAGCCGGATGTCGGTATGGAATCGCTCGGCGACGATGGATTCCTGTTCCCCTTGCTGGCGTCCGCAGGCTGCGAGAAGAGTGGTCAGAAGGAGGAGTATGGGGAGGAATGGCTTCATGACAAATGAATCATTTTGCGGCAAAATTAAGCATTTTCCTAGATTCTGCCACCTGATTTAAGTTTTTTCTGTCTATAAACGAAGTAATGTTCGTCGGGATTTAATCCCGCCCGACACAGTGAATATCAGGAACCAACGGTCGGCGGCCGAAGGGAAAGCCAATTTTAATCCGAAAAAGCGCATTGAAAATGCTTATACTCAGTTTGGGCGGATTGCAAATCCGCCCAAACGAAAAAACCAAAATTTTTTTGGTTTTTCTCTCGGTTTGCACTACCTTTGACCTTCGGTCGAAAGTAGGCTGCGGTTCGGAAAAGCAAAATAATCTTCAATTCTTTTGGCTTTTCGCTCACCTTGCACTACCTTTGCAAGTCGTGAAAAATAGCCTTTTATCCGATTTCGAGGTGATGGCTCCCGTGGGGTCGCGGGAGTCGCTCTCTGCCGCCATACAGGCTGGTGCCGATTCCGTGTATTTCGGCATCGGACAACTCAATATGCGTGCCCACTCCGCCAACCCCTTTACCATCGACGACCTCAAGCATGTCGCTACCGAGTGCCAGGCACATGGCATCAAGACCTACCTCACCGTCAATACCATCATCTATGGCGAAGACATCGACAACATGCGCGCCATCGTGGATGCTGCCCATGAGGCGGGTATTACCGCCGTCATCGCCTGCGACATCGCCGTGATGACCTACTGCCGCAGCATCGGACAGGAAGTGCACCTCTCTACCCAACTCAATATCAGCAATATCGAGGCACTGAAGTTCTATGCGCAATTTGCCGATGTCGTGGTGCTGGCACGCGAACTCAACCTTACCCAAGTGGCAGAAATCGCGCGGCAGATAGAGGAGCAAGACGTGCGCGGACCGGGTGGCGACCTTGTGCGTATCGAGATGTTCTGCCACGGTGCGCTATGCATGGCCATCAGCGGCAAGTGCTACCTGAGTCTCGACAATGCGGCACGGTCGGCTAACCGCGGCGAATGCATGCAACTCTGCCGACGCTCCTATACCGTGACCGACAACGAGACGGGCACCCAACTCGAGATAGACAACAAATACGTGATGAGCCCGAAAGACCTGAAGACCCTCCGCTTCATCGACAAACTGATGAAGGCAGGCGTGAGGGTGTTTAAAATCGAGGGACGGGCACGCGGACCGGAGTATGTCTACACGGTGGTGAAATGCTATAAAGAAGCCATCGCCAGCGTCATCGAAGGCACGTTCACCGAAGAACGGAAAGACGAGTGGGACACCCGCCTGGCCAGTGTCTTCAACCGCGGGTTCTGGGATGGCTATTACCTCGGACAGCGGTTGGGCGAGTGGAACAAGAACTACGGCAGCAATGCCACTGTGCGCAAGGTGTATGTGGGGCGTGGCGTGAAGTACTATTCACGGCTCGGCGTGGCGGAGTTTACCTGCGAAGCGGCGGAGTTCAGCGTAGGCGACAAACTCCTGGTCACCGGTCCCACCACTGGCGTGATGTATATCGATGCCACGGAGATACGCTACGAACTGCAGCCCGTAACCACCGCGCATAAGGGCCAGCATATCTCCATCCCCGTGCCCGACAAAGTGCGTCCCAGCGACAAACTCTTCAAACTGGTGCCCGACACCGAAACAACCACCCAATAATGACACTATAATAGTCTATAGTTCCTATAGTCACTATAGCCACTATAGCCACTATAGTCACTATAAAAAAAAACAGATACCCATGACCATCAACGAAATTCAAGATGAGGTGATAGCCGAATTTTCCGACTTCACCGACTGGATGGACAAATACCAGTTGCTCATCGACCTGGGCAACGAACTCACACCCCTCGACGAGCGTTACAAGAACGAGGACAATCTTATCAACGGATGCCAGAGCCGCGTGTGGATAAAGGCCGACTACCTTGACGGAAAGGTGCTCTTCACCGCCGAGAGCGATGCCCTCATCGTAAAAGGACTCATCGCCCTCCTCCTGCGTGTGCTCAGCGGGCATACGCCACAGGAGATTCTCGATGCCGACCTCTATTTCATCGATGAGATAGGGCTGCGCGACCACCTCAGTCCCACACGTAGCAACGGACTGCTCGCCATGGTGAAGCAGATACGGGTTTATGCCCTGGCCTACAAGACTCAGGAAGATGCGTAAACTTCGGACGATAGAGATGCACCGCATGACGGTGGAGGAGTTCCATGCCGCAGAGAAACTGCCGCTCGCCGTGGTGCTCGACGATGTGCGCTCACTCTATAACATCGGCAGCGTGTTTCGCACCTGCGACGCTTTCCGTGTTGCAGAGGTGTGCCTCTGTGGCATCACCGCCTGTCCGCCGCACCCCGAAATCCACAAGACGGCACTTGGGGGTGAAGACAGCGTGGCATGGCGCTATTTCGACAGTGCCTTGGAGGCTGTGGAGCAGTTGCGGCAAGAGGGATACAGGGTGTGTGCCATCGAACAGGCAGAGGGTAGCACGCCCCTGCAGCAACTGAGGCTCGAAGCGGGCACACGCTATGCCGTGGTCTTCGGCAACGAGGTGAAGGGGGTGCACCAGGAGGTCGTCGACCGCTGCGACGACTGTATCGAGATACCCCAGTGGGGAACGAAGCACTCTATGAATGTGGCGGTGACGGCAGGCATCGTGTTGTGGGAATGCTGCAAACAGATGCGGTTCTGAAAGGAAGACTTGAATTTTCTTTAAAAAATAGATTCTTTATTCAATATTTTTGTCTATATTTGTCACGATAATCGGCAGTCTTGTCTTCTGCCATGTGACATGACTCATTTTTTACTCATCTAAATTTATACATTATGACAACAGCCGTATTAATGTTTTTGGGCGTCATCATCGTCTTGGTGATTGCCGTGCTGCTCTATATCTACAACACGCAGCGCCAATTGGTGAATCTCGATGAACTTTGCAAGAATGCCATGAGCCAAATTGCCGTGCAACTCAACTCCCGTTGGGACGCCGTGCTGGCTCTTGCCAAGATGGCATCGAAATATGCCAAGCATGAGTCGGAAACCATCATCAACACCATCAATGCGCGCCGGCAGGGACAGGTGACCACCGCCGACCAGGTGAACGCCCAGCAGGGTGAACTGTCTCAGATCATGGGACGGCTCATGGCCATCGGCGAGGCTTATCCCGAACTGAAAGCCAACGACCTGTACATCAACGCGCAGAACGGTGTGACCGAATATGAGGAGAAGGTGCGTATGAGCCGTATGGTATACAACGACACCGCCACGAAGATGAACCGCATGGTGCGCCAGTGGCCGTCATCTTTCGTCGCCTCCATGCTCAACTTCCGTGAGAAGGAATACCTGACCGTCGACGAAGAGAAGAAATCAAGTTACCCCAACCTTGATGAGGCATTTAATTAGAAAAACCGCCTTTTCGCTGGTCTTCCTCCTTGCCGCGGCTGTGCAGGCCGTGGCAGGACCGGTGTTGCGCAATCTCGAGATTGACGTCACGTTGAATGACAAAGGCGATGCCGACATCGTGGAGACGCGAACGATGAGCATCGACAGCGAAGGTACGGAGTGCTATATCGTCATCGGCAACCTCAACGGCAGTGAAATCAAGGACTTCCGCGTCACCGATGAGTCGGGGGTGGAATATTTGAATGAGGGCAGGTGGAACGTGCAGCGCACACGCCTGGAGAAAGCCCGCCGCTGTGGCATCGTGACAACGAGCAACGGCTATGAACTGTGCTGGGGACTGGGACTCCCGGGTGAGCGCACGTATATCGTGCGGTATACCGTCACCGACCTGGTGAGGGCTTACGAGACGAGCGACGGTTTTAATTACATGTTCGTCGCCCGCAACATCAAGCCGAGTCCGCAGGAGGCCACCGTCACCATCAAGGCGCCCCATCTGCCCAACGGACTGACCCGTGACTCTGTGAGGGTGTGGTCCTTCGGCTTTATTGGCGAGAACGAGTTTGCCGATGGCGAGGTCTTCTCCTACACCACTGAGCCGATGACGGAGAAGAGTGCCATCATCGTGATGCTCGAACTCGACAAGGGCATCCTCCATCCCACCTTGCAGGAGAATAAACCATTCGAGGAGGTGAAGGAGAGGGCTTTCGAGGGTAGCGACTACGGAGAGCCGAAGTGGTATCAGAAACTCTGGAACTATGTTACCGAGGAACCGGGCGTGCTTTTCGGTCTTCTTTTAGGAGGACTGTTCGCCTTCTGGGCTATATGGTCGGGCATTAGAGTTTCACGTGAGCGGAAGAAACTGCTCAAGGCGGTGGACTGGTACCGCGAGATTCCCCTCGATGGCGACCTCGTGCATGCACGAGGCCTTTACGATGCTTTCTACATGAGTGGTGGCATCACCGACCAGGACATCATCAGCGCCATGGTGCTGCGCCTTATCCGCACGGGCACGCTGACCATCGAAGACCGCATGGTGATGCCTACAGGACTGAAGAAAATCATGGGTGCTGAGGGCAAGGTGCAGCCTTGTGTCGTCATCAAGGAGTTTAATGAGCGCAACCGCCTCATCAATGCTGCGCCCATCCATACGCTTTACGACATGTTCCGTCAGGCATCGGGCGACGACTTGGTGCTGCAGCCCAAGGAACTCATGCGATGGATGCACCGTCATGAGACCGAAGTGGTGGCTTTCGTCAAGTCGGTGAAAGAGAGTGTCTCGATAAAGAGGGCGAAGAACGAAATCGAGGACACCATGAAGGTGTTCGGACTGAAGAAGTTCCTCAGCGACTTCACCCTCGCCAACGAGCGCCATCTCTCCGAGGTGGCACTGTGGAACGACTACTTGGTTTACGCTACCCTCTTCGGCATCGCCGATCAGGTGATGGCCGACATGAAGCAGATCAACCCCGAGTATCTGAAGATGAACCAGATTACCCGCAACCTCACCGACCGCACCGTGGTGCCCGTGCTCTTGAGCACCACGTCGTCAACGGCCACCAGTATCCATCACTCTGTGGAGTCGCGCAACTCCGGCGGTGGCGGTCACTCGTCGTTTGGCGGTGGCGGCGGCTTCAGCGGCGGTGGCTCGGGCGGCGGCGTAAGATAATACTTCGGCCACTGATTGTACAAATCTTGCTTTTCTTCACTGTTTTACTTGTCAGTGACGATGAAGTAAGATTATACAGTCAGTGGCCGAATGATGGATGTAGGATGTTTGTTTCAACTCCATCTTATCGTGTTACAGGCCGCACGTTCCGGCCTATGCACATCTGGGATTGGGCACTGACAGCCTGTCCGCTTTGGAGAAAAAGGATTCTGGCATAGCATCACTCCATTTACAGATTCGCCGAACAGTTATTTTTTGCGGCTCTGGCCTTTTATTTCACCACCCGTTTTTTTCCGTCCTGTATATACACGCCCTTGGCAGGTGCGTGATGCAATTGACGGCCTTGTAGGTCATGAATGGTGACAGTGCAACGTGTCGGCATCTTATTTACAGAGCCTATTGACAGAAGAGTATCCGTCTCTACAATAGAACCAAACCTGTTCCATCCTACACTCCCGCGGTATGTGTCCGAGCAGCCGACGGGAACATAGAGTGTCACACCCTCCATGTTGCCGAAGGTCTGTTCATTGCATTCAGGAGGAGTAACGGCTGCACAGACAAACTTCTTCAGCGAAGTGCAGTCTTCCACCATATATTTCCCAAGTTTTGTGACCGTGGATGGCAGGCATACCGCTTCCAAAGCACAACAGCCATAGAAAACCCCTTCATCCAAAACGGAAACGCCCTCAGGAACATTGATGCTACTGAGTGCTTTGCAGTTACTGAATGCTTCCGTTCCTATGGCTGAGATGTTGGCGGGCAACTTGATATCCTTCAAATTGAGACAGTCAAAGAACATCATCGAACCAACGACATCATCGCCTGTGTAAAGTACCGCCTCTTCTATGGGGACACTTAACCAGTCCTCCAGCACATAGCCGTCTCCTCCACTAACGATACTTGCATCGGAGAGATCGAGTTCCCTCAACTTGCCCCATCTTTGTATATCTAACGCCGAAGAATAGCAACCTCCGAGCAAATATCTGACCGTGCGTATATCAGACCCATTAAGTTTGCCAGAAATTTTCATTTTTTCAGTCTCAAGCAGTGGCAGTACATTGACAAGGGAGTCCAGCGTTCCCGGTTTCTCAACATGTATGTCCATGGGGTCGATTTCCGTGATGGTACCAAATTTGTTCCACCCCAAACTATTACGGTATTTCTCAGCACATCCGACAGGCACATAGAGCGTCACACCTCCCACATCACTGAATGTCTTCTCCTCGCATGAGGGAGGTTCGGTAGCGGCACATGAAAACGTTAAAAGCGAAGGGCTGTAGTCCACAAGGAATTCGCCTAATTCAGTAATGGTTGACGGCAGACTGATGCTCTTCAGTTTAGTGCAGTGCCCAAAATCCCATCCCAGCAGTTTTGTGATGCCGAAAGGAATGGTGACAGACTTCAGCGCCGTACTGTACATGAAAGGTTCCGTATTCACTTCCGTGATGTTGACGGGGAGCCTGATTTCCTCCAAGTTGACGCAGTCCCAGAACATAAAGTCACCAATGGTGTTGTTCTTAGTGTAAATGCAGACCTCCTCGGGAGTGGAGAACTCAGAAAGATACAGGTACGGCTCTCCTCCTTCAACGATAGTGGCATTCGTAATGTCAAGCCTACGAAGGTTACCCTCCCTAGGTTCGGAAGTATCCCTGTATACACCCCCAAGCAGGTGCCTTAGGGTCTTGATATCTGAACCATTCAGTTTTCCGGCAACGACCAACTGTTCAGCCTGTTCAGCAGCAGTTCCTGTGATGATGGATTCCAGTGTTCCTGCCTCTTCCACTATAATCATTGGCGTTTCCGACTGCGCCATGGCAAATAATGCCATTGTCATGCAAGCAAACAAAAAAACAAACTTCTTCATAATTGTGAGTTTTTAGTTGACAAACAGTTTTTTCGAATATATTCTTCCGTTAAGAAGCACATGAACTGTATATATGCCCTTTTCTGGTGGGGATTATAGTAGTATTGGTTTATGATGGAATAATTTCAATGCAAATATATAAAATAAACTATACATAAGTGTATTATTTCCCTACGCATTTTCTACGCATCCTACGCTTAACTTTTTTACACATAAATTAAAAAAAATAAATTAAATGCGTAAAAATGCGTAGAAAATGCGTAGGATTTTTGTTGTTGTAATGAAATAAAATGCTTAATTTTGTTTTTTTGTATTCTATTTGTGAAATGTAAAATGATGAAAACGAAATTGATTTTCTTGACATGGCTATTATTGCTACCCATAGCCATGATGGCCAGTTCGGGCGAAGTGGTGTTGCAATGTGGATATATCGATGAAGGATGGGGCGGCGGAGTAGGAGGTGGCGCACCCATTCCCCGTGTGACCTACGACGACACCTCGATTAACTTTTCCTGCGACAGCACCATTGCCCAGGTGGATGTGGTGGTGAAGGACATCCAGGGGAACGTGCTGATAGAGGACACCATATCGCTGAACCACACCTATGTGCTGCACCATGCGCCGGAAAGCCTGAACCACCACCGCTATCTGGTGGAACTGTACTTCGACAACAGGTATTACTACGGGTATTTTGACCAGTGATGAAAATGACAAGCAGACAACACCATTAAACGTACAAATGACTTACCAAAATAATCTACATATACGCCAGTGCCCCATACTCGTGATGGCGGTGCTGGCAACCATCCTTTCGTGCTGTTCAATCAACAGGCAAAAGGGTCTTACAGGTGTCTTGGCCACCGCCGACAGTTTGGCCAATTCCACCCCATACAGTGACAGTGCGGTGAAACTGCTGGAGCAGGTGGGTGACTCGTTGATGCGACAGGACGAAGCCACCAGGATGGCCTACAAACTGTTATGCATAGAGGCGTACGACAGAATTTGGCAAACTTATGAAAAAGAGTCTGAAATCTTCGAGATCCTGGAATACTACGAAAGGAAAGGCAACAAGTCAATGTTGCCTGTTGCCCTGTATTATGCCGGGCGTCATTCGGCCAAACAGCATGACACGCCGGCCGCCCTTGATTATTTCCATCGGGCACATGAGTTGATCGCCCGTGACTCTTCCAATTTCATGAACATTAAGATTTGCACCCAAATGGGTAATTTGTACTCTCAGCAGATGCTGTATAAAATGTCGAGGAATCTGTATGAGGAGGCTCTGCGCTACAGTTTGGCAGCCAATGACACGATTTGGATGTTATGGAATCTTCGCGACATCGGCGGTTCTTACCAGATGGTTGGCGACTTGTCCTCCTGCGACTCTTACCTGCATGAGGCCTTGCGGCTGGCAGAGGCCAAGCGCGACACGATGACAGTGAAAGCCATACAAGTGTGCTTAAGCGACAACAACATCGAGATGGGTCGCTATGACTCTGCCATGGTTTACCTCAGACCAGTTTTGGCTTCCCCATTGAAAGACGACAAAAGTCCCATCTACACCAATGCCTCAAGGATTTACTATCATTTGAATCAGCCCGACTCCGCGCTTTACTATATCGGGAAGGTATTGGATGTGGGCACCATTCAAGGCAAAAAAGCAGCCTACCGCAACCGCACGCGTATCGACCTGATGCGTGGCGACGTGGCGGCGGCGAGGGGCGACTTCGAGAACTACGTGCTGTGTATCGACTCCATGAACCGCATCACGGCCTCTGAGGCCCTGGCAAAGGCTGCCGCCACCTACGACTATTCGATGAAGGAACAAGACAACATGCGGCTACAGGAAGAGAACCGGAGAAAGTCGCTTTGGGTATGGGTGTTGACATTGGCGTGTGTGGCACTGCTCTCCTTGCTGCTTTGGGGCTACACTTTTTTGAAAAAGCGTCGGGCGGAGGAAAGAAACCGCAGCCTCTCTTTGGAGAAGGCGTTTGACGAGCAGGCGCACGACATCGATAGAACGCCATTTGAAAAAACGCAGGAGGTGAACAATACCATCGACAACTTCTTGAAAAAGAGTGATGAAATGGCTCTCGATATCAAGAAGGTACAAGATGGCATTGCCCTATTGAAAAAAGACCTTTTGGCGATTCTTGACACCCCAGAGGCAGAACTGGAGGCCAAAATAGACTTGCAGGATGTCATCGCGTTGTTCAGGACCCATCTGAAAAAGGCGACGACCCCATCCGAGGAAGACTGGAAGCGATTGGAAGAAAGTATCATGACTGCCTTTCCCACTTTCCTGCAAATTGTTCCCGACGATTTAATGCTGAATGCCATGGAGGAAAAAGTCTGTTGGCTAACGAAACTGAAATTCGGTTCCAAGGAGATTGGCAGTCTCATGGACAAGTCGCCACAGGGTGTCGACAGCATTCGGTCGAGACTCTACTTGAAAATCTTCAAGAAAAAGGGAACATCGAAGGATTTCAACGATTTCATCAAGAAGATATGACTTCGGCCCTCCCGCCATTTTAACTAAGGTCCAGGGAGTACCATTCGGCTCACTGTTTCTGACAGTGCCTCTTCAAAGTGGACTCGACAAGAAAAATCCGTGTTTCCAAAAAACGACGGGGATGAGCCATCAGTGGCCCATCCCCGTCTGAAAATAATGCAAGGTGTGAGAATTTCTATTTCACGTACTCGGCAAAGTCGGTGAGGTGCATGTCGCCCTTGCGAGCCAGTGTGTCGTGCATGGCGAAAGCGGCGGGCAGACAATGGCGTGTATGGCCACCCTTGCTGATCTTCAGGTAGTCGGTGAGCAACTGCTTGTAGTCGGGATGAGCACAGTTGTCGATGATGAGTTGCGCACGCTGCATCGGACTCTTGCCGCGCAGGTCGGCAACGCCCTGTTCGGTGACGATAACGTTGACATCGTGCTCCGAATGGTCCTGATGGCTCACAAACGGTACGATGGAACTGATGAGCCCGCCCTTCGCTGTCGACGGACAGGTGAATATGCTCAGGTAAGCGTTGCGCTCGAAGTCGCCCGAACCACCGATGCCGTTCATCATCTTCACGCCACTGATCTGCGTGGAGTTCACGTTGCCGTAGAGGTCACACTCGATGGCGGTGTTGATGGCTATCACACCCAGTCGGCGGATAATCTCAGGAGAGTTGGATATCTCGCTCTGGCGCAGTGTGAGATGGTCTTTGAAATAATCCATGTTGTCGTAAACCTGCATCAGGCACTCGTTGCTCACAGTGAGCGAGCAAGCCGAGGCATCCTTCACGCGGCCGGTGAGCATCATCTCGACCACCGAGTTCTGTATCACCTCGGTGTAGATGTTGAAGTCGGGCACATGCTTGTCGGCACCCAGTGCGCCAAGGATGGCATTGGCTGTGGAGCCCACACCACTCTGCAGCGGCAGGAATTCCTTGGGGATACGTCCGGCATGCAACTCATCCACCAAGAACTCGGCAGTGAGGTAACCGATGCGGTCGGTCACGGGGTCGCTGTCCTTGAAGGCGCGGGCCTCGTCGGGGATGTTGCACTCCACCACGCCCACGAGTTTCTCTTTCGGGATGGCTACATAGGGCTTGCCGATGCGGTCGCTCACCTTCGTGATGGGGATGGGAAGACGGTAAGGCGGGTCGAGGGGCTCATACACGTCGTGGATAAACTTGGCGTTGGGGTTATGGAAAGAGTTGAGTTCCAGAATCACTCGCTTGGCCAGACGGGCTGCCGTGGGACTGATGCCACCGGCGGCAGTGAGATAGGCCTTGTAGAAATCGCCGGCATCCTCAATGTCGCAAACCTCGAGGATGGCCCAGTCTACGTCACCGTAGAAACCATAGCGCAACTCCTGTGCCATGTGGCTCAGATGAAGGTCGTTGTAAGGAATCTCACCCATGTTCACATGCTTGCGGAAATCAGGGTTGGTGGTGTAGGGTGCACGATACTTGATGGCCTGGGCAACAGCCAGGTCGCCATCAGTGCTTTGTCCGGTGGAGGCGCCAGTGAAGATGCCCACCTTGAAAGGACGTCCGGCCTCATGCTCGGCTGTAGCAATTTTAGCCAGTTCTTTTGTCACTGCCTTTGCTACTCCCGCAGGTGTAAAGCCGCTGAGCGCAAGGTTCTCACCGTTTTTGATAAGCGACGCTGCCTCGGCAGCAGTCAGAAGTGTATAAGCCATATCAGGATGTTGTGTTTTTGATAAATAACGGCTGCAAAGTTAGTCGAAATCAGCCAAAACCGCAAATTATTCGCACTTTATTTTGGGTTTTTGGACTTCCTATCTTTTTTTTTCATAATTTTGCACGACAAATGTTTTGAAAATGACAGACAACAAACGCATCGTAACCTTTGGAGAGTTGCTGCTGCGCTTCTCGAAGAGCGCCCATAGGCGGTTCACACAGCGTGAAGAACTGCTTGGCAACTTCGGTGGGAGCGAGGCCAATGTAGCTATCTCGCTTGCTACACTCGGTGATAACGTGGATTATGTGACCAGACTGCCCAATACACAAATCGGATTGGCTGCCAAGATGATGCTCCAGCAATATCAGTTGGGTGTAGACCATCTGATGATGGATGGCGACCGTATGGGAGCCTACTACTTCGAGGGTGCTGCCTCACTGCGCAACTCCTCGGTGACCTACGACCGTGCCAACTCCGCCTTTGCGCAACTCAAGCCTGGGATGATCGACTGGCACGAGGTGCTCCGTGGCGCCTCTGTCTTCCATACTTCCGGCATCGCTGCCGCCCTCAATCAGGATGCCGCCGATACCACTTTCGAGGCTCTCCAGGTGGCAGATGAGATGGGCATTACCATCTCCTTCGACATCAACCACCGTAAGAACCTGTGGCGCTATCCCGGCGCACAGCCCGTGGAAACGCTCAGCCGCATGCTCGAATATGCCGACGTGATGTTCGGCGACGTCATCGAGTTTGAATTCCTTACCGGTCATCCCAAAATTCCCTTCAAAGCCATCGATACTTCCTACAAGATGGACCTTGAACCCTACCGCGAGTGGTTCCAGGATATCGTGAAGCGCTTCCCAAGATGCAAGAAATGGCTCATGGGCATGCGCAACCAGGTGAATGCCAGTCACCACCTGCTCACTGCACTGATGTGGAGCGAGGGAAAACTCTACCACACCCGCATCTACGACATTGCCGACATGGTAGACCCCATGGGCGTGGGCGATGCCTTCGCTGCCGGACAGATACATGCCATGCTCGCCTATCCCGACGACAACCAGCGCATCCTCGACTATGCCCTCGCCACCTCGACGCTGAAATACACCTTCGAGGGTGATGCCTGCCTCGCTACCGACGACGAGATACAATGGCTCATGAGAACTTAACGGCCTGCGGCCGATTGAAGATTGAAGATTGAAAATTATTCCGGCCTGCGGCCATATCTACCATATTTCCCATAACTCCCCTTAATTAAATGGAACAGACACTTATCATTTACAACACCCTCAGTCGAAGAAAAGAACCGTTCAAGCCACTCCATGCACCCAACGTGGGGATGTATGTGTGTGGACCCACCGTTTATGGCGACCCACACCTGGGACACGCCCGACCCGCTATCACCTTCGACTTGGTGTTCAGATACCTCAAGCACCTGGGATATAAGGTGCGCTATGTGCGCAACATCACCGACGTAGGACACCTGGAGCACGATGCCGACGACGGCGATGACAAGATAGCCAAGAAAGCACGGCTCGAACAACTCGAACCCATGGAGATAGCACAGTATTATACCAACCGCTACCACCAGGCCATGGAGGCCCTCAATGTGCTGCCTCCCAGCATCGAGCCACACGCCACCGGACATATCATCGAACAGCAGCAACTTGTCAGGGAAATCCTCGACAACGGCTTCGCCTACGAGAGCAACGGCAGCGTGTATTTCGATATCGAGAAGTACAACGAGAAACACCCCTACGGCATCCTCTCCGGGCGCAACCTCGACAATGTCATCAACGCCAGCCGCGAACTCGACGGAGTGGGGGAGAAGCGCAACCAAGCCGACTTCGCCCTCTGGAAGAAGGCACAGCCCGAGCACATCATGCGCTGGCCAAGCCAGTGGAGCGACGGCTTCCCAGGGTGGCACTGCGAGTGCACTGCCATGGGGCGTAAGTACCTCGGCGCCCACTTCGATATCCACGGTGGCGGTATGGACCTCATCTTCCCACACCATGAATGCGAGATAGCACAGGCTGTGGCAAGTCAGGGCGACCAGATGGTGAGATACTGGATGCACAACAACATGATTACCATCAACGGGCAGAAGATGGGGAAGAGCCTCGGCAATTTCATTACCCTCGAGCAGTTCTTCCAGGGCACACATCCCTCGCTCACACAGCCCTATTCGCCCATGACCATCCGTTTCTTTATTCTTTCAGCTCATTACAGGGGAACCGTCGACTTCTCCGACGATGCCCTGAAAGCCAGCGAGAAAGGATTGCAAAGACTGCTCAGTGGCATCGCCGACCTCGACCGCGTGGTCACGGCTCCTGCCTCTGATAACGATACTCACCAACTGGTGAGCACGCTGCGCCAGAAATGCTACGACGCCATGAACGACGATTTCCAGACCCCCGTCGTCATCAGCACCCTCTTCGAGGCTTGCCGGCAGGTGAACATCCTCCTCGACCACAAAGGCACCATCAGTGCCGATGACTTGAAGGAACTCGCCGACACCATGCGGCTCTTCGCCTTCGACCTCCTCGGACTGAAGGCAGAGAAAGGCAACTCCTCCAGTGCGCGCGAGGAGGCCTTCGGACATGTCGTCGACATGGTGCTCGAACTCCGTGCCAAAGCCAAGGCTGCGAAAGACTGGGCTACCAGCGACCAAATCAGGGATGCGCTCAGCAACGCAGGATTCGAGGTGAAGGACACCAAGGATGGCGTGACGTGGAAACTCAACAAATAACCCCCTTTAGCCACAACATACCCCACCATGAACGATAGAACGAGAAACTGTCCGGAATGTAACAGGCCGATATATAAATATGTGCAGGTATGCCCGTATTGCAAGAGCGAGACCCTCTTCTCCTCTGTCGACGAGGATACCGACAGGCTCATCGGCGAGGATACCGTGGAGCAAGCCGACGAACAAACAGTGGAAGCGCCTGTTGAAGAAGAGGTGCCGCAGGTCCCTGTCGATGATGGGGAAGACCAGGCTGTCGACGAGGCTGAGGCACAACCTGCCGAAGAGCACCACCATGCCTATCTTGAACACCTGAAACACGACACGGAGAAGGTAAAGAAGGAGTTCAATGAGAAAATCGGCAAGCGCTACTCCAAATCAACCATCTTTATCGGCACCGTCATCATCCTCCTCGCTGCCATCGTGCTGGGTATCTATATTGCCGTGCAAATGATGCAGAAGGAGACGTTCTCCATCAACGACTCAACCGACAATTCCCTGAAAGAGGTGGTCGACAGTATGGAGGTGGAACTGGTGCAGAGCTCCACCATTGTGGCGAAATTCCCCGACAAGAAACGCCATTGCCTGCTCTATCTGCAAGAAGGCAAACTGTGTGTCTTCGATGCCGCCACGAAGAAAGACTCCGTCATCGAACTGCAGCAACTCAACCCGAAGGCCGTGGTCAACTACAGCGGCAGTGGCGTGCTGAGTGCCTATCTCACACCCAATGAGCATTATATCGTTATCGTGGCGGCTCGCAATGCCGGAAACACGGAATTCGGTCTCTACCGACTGAGTGCCGACGACATGTCGCTCGAGGTGATAGACAAGGGACGTGTGACGCATGAGAAAGACGAATACGTGGTAACCACCGACCTGCGCCGCGCAACCTATGATGCCAACGGCGACCGTCTGACAGGAGTGAGTGGCGCCGATGGCGAGCCTGTGGTGGCTCCACAGACAAAGACCGACGAGAAGCCCAAGGCACCGGTGGAGAAACGTGACGCACCGAAAACTGACGAGGCGGTGAGTGCGCCAAAGACCGAGCCCATCATCCCCAAGGTGGATATCGTACCCGTGCCCAGTGCCATTGACGTCAACGAGAAAGTAGACATCAAACCAGTGGCTCCTGCGGGCGAATGACAGGCCGACAATGAAAAGATTCCTCCGACTGATAGCCTTTCTGGTAGGCTTGCATGTGGCAGGCCTCCTCATGCTCTCTGTCTATCGTCTGGTGCAGTTTACCGCTCTCCACTCCATGATGGCGAAAGACGGTGGGGCACCTGTGACCACGGCTTTCGTCAAGGGACTGTGGTTCGACAATGTCGTGGCATGCTATGTGATGGTTTTGCCGCTTGCCGTGCTCTTGCTGCCTGCTGTCTTCGGCTGCTATGCCAAGGTGCTGCGGCGGGCGGCTGCCGTGTGGGTAGTGGTGTTTTTTACCATACTCATGGGTATCTCTGCCGCCAATATCCCCTATTTCGCTTATTTCTTCAAGAACCTCGACTCGTCCATCTTCGGATGGTTCGGCTATGTGGGTACCACCACAGGCATGTTGGTGGGCGAGGCATCCTATTGGCCCTATATTCTCTTGTTCCTTGTCACGGTGCTGCTCTTCGCCTTTGCTGTCAGGTGGTGGCGCAGGAGAACCGACAGGCGTATCAGTGAGGCTCCACCCGCAAAGGGATGGGGATATGTCGTGGCAAAGTTGGTGCTCTCGGCTGCTCTCATTGGCCTTTGCATCTTCGGTATAAGGGGAAGGGTAGGCTACAACCCCATCAAAATCAGTCAGGCATACTATTGCGAGGACCCGTTCCTCAATCAACTGGGCATCTCGCCCACCTTCAACCTGCTCACCAGTACGCTTGACGACCTGAGGAAAGAGAACGCCGAACTGCACCTCATGCCCTATGGCAAGGCTGTGACCCATGCCCGGCAGTCGCTGGGCATCACAGGGGTGGTAGACAGCACGGCGGTGCTCCACAGGCGGGTTGTCGCCGACAGCATGGCGACGACACCCAACGTGGTGATTATTCTCATGGAGTCGATGTCGGCAAGCCTCATGCAGACCTTCGGACAGCAGCAACCGCTCACCCCGACCCTCGACAGCCTCTACCATCACTCCCTTGCCTTCACCCATTTCTATTCGGCTGGCATACACACCAACCACGGACTTACCGCTACGCTCTACTCCTTCCCGGCACTGATGATGCGCAACCTGATGAAGGGAACGGTGACGCCACGGCGCAGCGGACTGCCCACCGTGCTCAAGCAGCAGGGTTACCACAACCTCTTCTTCATGACACATGAGTCGCAATACGACAACATGAATGCCTTCTTCCGCACCAATGGCTACGACGAGATTTATGCGCAGGAGAACTACCCTGCCGACGAGGTGGCCAATAGTTTTGGTGTGCCCGACAAATACCTCTTCGACTATGCGCTGCCGGTGATCAACCAAACGGCAAAGAACGGGAAACCGTTCATGGCGACAATCCTCACCATCAGCAACCACCCGCCATACATTGTGCCCAGTTGGATGAAGACACGTACCAAGGAACCGGAGACGCAAATCGTGGAGTATGCCGACTGGTGTATCGGACAGTTCCTCAGCGAGGCGCGGAAACAGCCGTGGTATGACAACACCATCTTCGTTGTCCTTGCCGACCATGGGAAACTGGTGGGCGAGATGGACTCCGAACTGCCGCAGTCGTACAACCACATCCCCTTGATGATCTTTGGGCCGGGCATCGAGCCTGCCATCTACAACGGACTGGGAACACAGGTCGACGTGATGCCCACCTTGCTCGGACTGATGCACATCGGCTACGACTACGACGGCTTCGGCATCGACCTTTTGCGCCAGAAGCGCGACAAGGTGTTCTATACTTCCGACACGCAGGTAGTGGCACGCGACAGCGTGGCTTGCTATATCTACAACCCTTCACTCGGGCGCGACTTCTGCTATGATGTCACCCCCGAGGGCAAACTGACACCCACCTCCTCCAATCCGCATTTCAACACCCTGCGCGACTACGTCTTCGCCATGGTGCAGACAGCAGAGTTCATGCAGCGGCGGAGCAAATAGCCATAACGGTGCCCCCCACAAGTAGCCAAGGCTGCCTCACAAGTGCCAGGGCTGCCCTCAAGTCGCTCCTGTATTTAAGGCCGTCAAGTATGTTGCGACTATGTCGCAACCCTCCAATAAAGAACAACAAACTTCACTTAAACCTCATGAAAACAATCAAAGCACTACTTCTTGCCACCTTGCTGACCCTCGGCTTGCCCGCCGCAGCACAGGCGGTAATGACATTCCAACACCCCTGGCAAGGGAAACGGGTGGCCTATTTCGGCGACAGTATCACCGACCCCCGCAACAATGGCTCACAGAAGAAATGGTGGCACTGGCTGCAGACCTGGCTCGACATCGAGCCCTTTGTCTATGCTGTGAGCGGTCGCCAGTGGAACGACATCCCCAACCAGGCCGAGAAACTCAAGGCGGAGCATGGTGATGACTTCGATGCCATCCTCATCTTCATCGGAACCAACGACTTCAATGCCGCCGTGCCTATCGGAGAGTGGTATACCATCGCCGAAGACTCGGTAGAGGCTGCCGTGCACCGCCCACGGGCTACCGTGTTGCGCCGTCACCGCGAACCCTCGATGAACAAAGACACCTACCGGGGACGCATCAACATTGCCATGAAACGGGTGAAGGAGATGTTTCCTACCAAGCAAGTGGTGCTTATCACACCCATACACCGTGGCTACTTCTACGGCAATGAGCAAAACATCCAACCCACTGAAGCCTACACCAATGAGATTGGCGAATGGGTGGACGCCTATGTGCAGAGCGTGAAAGAGGCTGCCAATATCTGGGCAGTGCCCGTCATCGACCTCAATGCCACCTGCGGCTTCTTCCCCCTCGTTGACGAGCAAATCGTGTATTGCCATAATGAAAAAGACCAACTCCATCCCAACGATGCCGGACAAGTGCGGATGGCGCGCACTGTCATGTACCAGTTGCTGGCTCTGCCCTGCACGTTCTGAACATGTGTCAACGATAATATGAAATGCAAATGAGAAAAATATTAGTGCTCATATTAACGATGCTCTCTTGCTTGGGCGGCATGGCACAGGGCAACCTGCAGGGCTTGGAAGACGTAAACCATGTGAAAGACCTCACCCTCGACAGCCTCGACAAGGTGCGTCAGGCACGGGTGAAGCCGGGGAGCAGCCGAAAGGGCAACAATCCCGTGCTTTTCCTCATCGGAAACAGTACGATGCGCAATGGCACGCTGGGAAATGGAAACAACGGACAATGGGGATGGGGATACTATGCCGAGGATTTCTTCGACAAAGAGAAAATCACCGTGGAAAATCAGGCGCTCGGGGGTACCAGCAGCCGCACCTTCTACCGACTGCTGTGGCCCGATATCCGAAAGGCACTGAAACCCGGCGACTGGGTAATCATCAGCATCGGGCATAACGACAACGGACCCTACGACACCGGCAGGGCGCGTGCCAGCATCCCCGGCATCGATAACGACACGGTGCTCCACGTCAGCGTGCAGGAGATTCACGGCAACGACACAACCTACCGTGCGGAAGATGTATATAGTTACGGTGGATACCTGCGACGCTTCATCAACGAGACGAGGGCGGCAGGGGCTTTCCCCGTGCTTATGTCGCTCACACCGCGCAACGCATGGGAAGATGGCAGGGTGGTGAGGAAAATCCACAGTGAGTGGTGCCGGCAGGTGGCCGATGAGGAACAAGTGCCCTATATCGACCTCAACGACATCTCTGCCACCAAACTCGAGGGCTTCGGACCCGAGAAGATGAACTACTATTTCTTTGGTGACAAGATTCACACCAGCAGGTTTGGTGCCATGATGAACGCGCGGAGTGCTGCCGAGGGTATAGCAGCATGCTCCCATCCGTGGATAGCATTTCTGAAATCGTGTCTCGTGGGTGTGGAACTCCCTGTGGTCGACGTACAACGCGAGGAGGGCAAACCTGTGGTGTTCCTCACAGGCGACAGTACGGTGAAGAACCTCGACAGCGACGAGGATGGCATGTGGGGATGGGGAGCCGTGGCCAGCGACATCTTCGACACAAGGAAAATCACCGTGACCAACTGCGCCAAGGCGGGACGTTCGTGCCGCACCTACCTCAACGAAGGCCGTTGGGACCAGGTCTACAACAGCATACAGCCTGGCGACTATGTGCTCATACAGTTTGGACACAACGATGTGGGTGCCATCGACAGCCTCAAGGAACGGGCTGCCATCACGGGGACTGCCGACACTTGTCATGTCTATCACCTGAAGTCTAACGGCAAGTACGAGGTGGTCTACTCTTTTGGGTGGTACCTGCGCAAGTTTATCAACGACGTGAGGGAGAAGGGGGGCACGCCCATCCTCGTCTCACTCACACCACGCCATATCTGGCGCGACGGACATATTGAGCGCCGTAACGACACTTATGGGAAATGGTATCGTGAGGTGGTGGAACAAACGGGGGTGGAGTTCGTCGACCTGCACAACATCACCGCCGACAAATACGACAAGATGGGAGAGCGGCGGGTGGCTGCCTTTTTCAACAACGACCACACCCATTCCTCTCTCAAGGGTGCCAAGGCTAATGCACAAAGTGTGCGCACAGGGCTGCGCCAAATCCATTCTTCATTGGCCAGGTACCTGAGGTAGAAAAAGGATAACAAAAACAAACATCTCCTCTTTCGCATAGTTCATCAATATGCGAAAGAGGAGATGTAATTATAAAATTTTCTATCTCCTGATGCGGCTCAAAGCCACATAGCCGAGAAAGGCCTTGTTGCGGTTGTATACCTTTGCCCAACTGGAGTTGACGGGCTGGTAGAAAATGGAGGTGCCCACGTTGAGGCGGCTGGAGATGGAATAGTTGGTGCCCGGACCGCGACGCACGTTCACATAACTGTCTACGGGGTCGGTGATGGTGCCGCTCCTCAATGCGGATGTCTGTTGTGTGGCACCTGTCTGCGGATTCACACGCACGATGAGGTTGGTGCTCATGTATCCCATGAATGTGTTGCTGCTCTTGCCCGAGTAGACCTTGCTCCATCCATTTTTCTGGGGTGTGTAATACAGGTAGTCGCCCGAGCGGTAGGTTCTCACGATGGCATAGCCGGTACCGGGACCGCGGCGGATGTTGGAGTAGCCGTCGGAGTCGGACACGCGTCCATAATACTGTTGGGCATGAATGCTCATTGCCGAGAGCACCACAACCATAAGGAAGATGATTCTTTTCATGTCAGTTGTTTTTTTTGTGAATAAAATAAGAAGTAAATATGTCATTATGGAGAAAAGGGAGAGAGGTAAACTGTCATCCCTTTTGCTTTTTGATGCAAATATATAAAAAAATCCGACATAAGTCTGCTTTTCACAAAAAAAATCACGGTCATCGGTGACAACATGCTTGGCTGTCGCCGGTGGCCGTGAAAAATGATGATATACAGGCTTAACGTATCAGTTTGTAGTATTCCGTGGCACCAAGGAGAAAACAACCTGTGCCATAGTCTTCGAAATCAGGCACCTTGGTATAGGTGACGGGCTGACCCGCCGACGGGTCCTTGCCGGTGCCCTGCACATACCCCAGGAAACCGTCAGCATGCACGCAGTCGCGCACCATGCCCTCCCAGGCACGGTCGCATGCCCCACGGTATTTCTTACTTTTCAGCAGTCCGTGGTTGATGCCCCAACTCATGCCGTAGAGGAAAAGGGCTGTTCCCGTGAGTTCCTTTCCACCATAGGTGACAGGCGAGACGAGCGACGGGTTCCACAGACCATCCTCACGCTGGCAGCGCAGCAATGCTTCGCTCATCATGATGAAGTCTTTCTTCAAACGCTTGTAGTACTTGTCTTTCTTGTTCAAGTCGCTCATCACCCTCACCAGGGCGGCATACACCCATCCACTGCCACGGCTCCAGTAGCAGTTCTGACCATCGCTCTCCTTATATGGCGGCACATAGTCGGCATCGCGCCACCACAGTCCCTCAGCGGTGTTGAACAGACCACCGCCACAGGTGTCGCGGCTCCAGGTATACATCTTCATGGCGTGGTCGATATAGCGGCGGTCGCCACTCGCACGGTACATCTTGCTGTAGACGGGCATGGCCATCTGGATGGCGTCAATCCAGGTCCAGTAGCCTATCTTCCCCGAGGCCATCTGGTGCTCAAGATTCTCCTTCACATGCACAATCATCTGCTCGTCGCGCGTCATCATGTATCGGTCGATATAGGTCTGGGCACAGCACTGGTCGTCGGCATCGGTTGTCGTGATGCCGTTGCGGGGAGTCCAATGGTGGTAGTTGCCCCAGAGGTCGGTATAGGTGATGTAGCGGCTGTCGGGGTCTATGTCGTAGAGCGCCATCAGACCTTCATAATACACGCCACGGGTCCATAGGCTGCTTGGCCGGATACGACCCACATTGGTGTCGAGCGTGGGGTCGGCATGCTTGGCCATGAAATGGTTGTTCACTTTGCGGGCCACCGACAGCACGTCGTCGGCACTGCGTGTCTGTGCCACGACTACCGTGGTGATGAGGGTCATAGTTAGTAGGATGAAGGCTTTTTTCATGATGGTTTTCCGATTTTTACCACAAATGTAGGATTTTAGTCATGCCGAAAAACTTCCAATATGTACGTTTTATCGGTAAATTTGTACGAAATGCCTGAATTTTCAGGTTTTTTTTCTATTTTTGTGGCAAGAATGCTTGAAGACAGCAAAGTTTGGCAATGAAAAAACTACTGATACTGATCTCGGTCTATTTCCATTTGTTTACGGCATGGGCACAGATGGAATTGAAATACCGTGACCTGAACACAGAAGATGGACTGCCCAGCAACTCCATCATCAATATCGTACAAGACCCACAGGGATATATTTGGATGGCTACTTCGGATGGGCTGTGCCGCTATGATGGTTACTCTTCCGATGTTTTGCGCCATGCCGAGAGTGGAAACAATGCACTGTTGCTGAGCAACCGACTGCGGTGGCTCTATCAGAACCCCAACGGACTGCTCTTCATTCGCTTGCAGGGCGAGCGCTACAGTTGCTACGACACCAACCTGAGACGTTTCGTGCGATTCATCCCCGATGGCAACGACCAGAAAAACTATTGCGACTGCGTGTTCACCCCCGATGGCGACACCTGGCTTTGGTATACCTATTCGGGCTGTATCGAGGTGAAATACCGCAACGGCAAGGTGACCAGCCATGAGTATAATGAGCAAAATGGCCTGTTGCCCAGCAACGATGTGCGCTTCATCCTTCCCGACAGCCACCACAAAGTATGGATAGGTACCAGTAAGGGACTCTACATGAAGGAAAGAGGCTCTACGTCTTTGCGCAACATCGACAGCAAGCATGCTTATCTCTGGGCCGTGGAAATGGGATCTCATATCTATTTCGCCACCTCCGATAACCGCATTCTTCACGTTGATACTAACGGCAGGCTACATGCCGACATCACGGCCTTTCCGGCATGGACGCCCGGCAACACTATCCGAGGGCTGGCGGCTGTGAACGACGAGCGGTTGCTGGTCATCACCAATACCACCACCTACACATTCTCTGCCCACACAGGAAAAGTGGGTGTCAACGACTTGCAGATGCCGGAAGGAAGGGTCTATCAAGACAACGCCGGCAACTCCTACATCGGCGACAACAACGTCAATGTCTATTATATCGACAAGAAGCGCCACGAGATTTACACATTCAATGTGCTCAGCAGGCAACTGCTTCGGAAAAGGGGCATATTGCCCTATATGGTGGGAACAGATCAGAATGGGAGAATATGGATTACCACCATAGGAAACGGTCTCTTCGTCTACGACCCAGAGACGAGACAACAGATGCACTTCTCGCCCAAGACAGGTATGGCACCCATCAAGAGCGACTATCTCTATGGACAACTGATTGACAGGTCGGGCAACATCTGGGTGTCGCAAGAGAACATGGGTATCAGTGTCATCACGTCGATGCCGGCAGGGGTGAGGCGCTGCTACGCTGCTGCCAATACCTCTCCCGACTACGTGAACCTCTTCAGGTCGGTGCGTCAGACCGCCGACCACCGGGTGTGGGCGGGTAATCTCATGGGTGGGACTTTCTTGTTGAAAGACACCAGAACGCTGCAGCCCACTAGCATTGGTGTCGACGACGACATGTTGTCGGTGTGTGTCGACGCGAAAGGACATACATGGATTGGCACGCGCAACAAAGGGGTGAGCGTCGACGGACGGTTTTATGTCAATAATCCCAGTGATTCCACATCACTGCCTCAGGGAAAGGTGTTCGACCTGCTGTGCGACAACAAGCAACGGATGTGGGTGGCAGTGAACATGGGAGCACTGTGCCTTGCCGTTCCACAGCCTGATGGCACCTACAAGTTTCGTAGGTTCCTGCAGGAAACCCCTCTCATGAAGAATGTCACTAAACTCCTGCAGACGCGTTCGGGAATCATCTTCGCAGGATGCGGCGATGGCGTGGTGGCGTTCTACCCCGAGGAAATCATCAATAACCCCAATAACTATTACTATTACAATTCCAGTAACAGCGAGTTGGGCTACTTTGAAATCAGGGATATCTTTGAAGACAACGACGGCAACGTGTGGCTCGCTTCGGCGGGTGGCGGAATCTATAAGGTGATGGACGATGGCAGTTTGGAGAAACTCTGGTTTATCCAATACGACATCCGGCACGGCCTGGCCGACAATACCGCCAACTCTATCGTGGCGGATGTCACGGGAAAACTGTGGATAGGCACCAACTATGGTCTGTCGAGGCTCGACCCCAAGACCAAGTCGTTCTCCACCTATTTCCTCTCAGCCGACAAACTGGGTGACGTATACAGCGAGAACTCTGCCTGCAGGATGGCCGATGGCACCCTGGTGCTGGGCACCAACAACGGCATTGTCTGTTTCAACCCTCAGACCACACAGTTGGGCAGCAGCGAGGGGAGACATCTTGTGGTTACCAACCTCCTCGTCAACGGCACGATGTTCTCGGAATATGAGTCGGGCAAGGATATCCGTCTTTCCCACCGCCAAAACTCACTCACTTTCCGCTTCTCGGATATGAAGTTCGACTTCCCACACCATACGGAATACATTTATATACTCACAGGGGTAGACAAGGCCTGGAGCCAGCCTACACGTGGGAATGAGGCGGTGTATAAGGATTTGGCACCGGGCACCTACGTGTTTCATGTGAGGATAGTGGGAGAGGACGCCGGGAAAGAAGCCACCATGCGGGTCGTCATCGGTCAGCCATGGTGGAATACGTGGTGGGCGTGGCTCATCTACCTCGCTGTGGTGGGCATCCTGGCATGGTATATCATACGCCTGCTCCTTATTACCTATTCCATGCGCAACCGCATTCGCATGGACAAGGAAATCAGCGACTTCAAGCAAAAATTGTTCATGGACCTCAGCCATGAGTTCCGCACGCCGCTCACACTCATACAGGGTTCGATGGACCGCATGAAGAAGGCAGGGGATTTGCCTGCCAACCTTCGCCAACCTGTGAGCAATATGCGGCGGAGCACCGAGCGGATGATGAGACTTGTCAACCAGTTGCTCGAGATGCATAAGTTGCAGAGCGGCAAACTATCCTTGCGGCTGCAGGAAACCGACGTCATCCGTTTCTTGCGCGATATCACCATGACATTCAGCGACTTGGCGCAAAACCGTGAGATGAACTTGCTCTTCGTGCCTTTTACCCAGCATTATACGATGTTTATTGACAGGGGATGCATTGACAAGATAGTGTATAACTTGCTCAGCAACGCCTTCAAGTACACCCCTCGGAAAGGTGATGTCACCGTAAGGGTGAGGAAGGACGAAGGAAAACTCATCATCCGGGTAGAGGATACTGGCGTGGGGGTGCCCAAAGACCGTCAGTCGCAACTCTTCACCCGATTTATGCAAGCCAACAACGTGGCCAACAGCAGTGGCATAGGCCTGAATTTCACCGAGCAACTGGCTCTTGCCCATCACGGAGAAATCGCTTTTGAGGAGAATCCTATAGGCGGAAGCATTTTCACGGTGAAAATCCCGGAGTCGGCAGATTGTTACCAGCCTGATGAGTTCGCGGAAGAGAGCGTGCTCGACCACATGGCCGACAACGACCACGATGATGACAGGCAGTGGCGCAACTACCGCGAACTGGTGGCGCAGCCTCTCAACGACCGCAGGGTGCTTGTCGTCGACGATGATGATGACCTGAGGGAATATATCCGTTGCGAGTTGGCTCCCTATTTTACCGTCGAAGTGGCGCAAAACGGCAGCGAGGCATTGGAGCGCATCAAGCAATCGCCCACCGTCGACTTGGTGGTGAGCGATATCAAGATGCCCCAGATGGATGGTCTTGAACTGTTGAAGCGGGTGCGTGCCGATGATGCCATATTCGACATTCCCTTTGTCTTGCTCACTGCCCTCGGAAGCATAGAGAAACAACTGCAGGGCGCACGGTTTGGTGCCGATGCCTATCTCCCCAAACCTTTCAACGTGGCCTTGCTCGTGAGCAAGTGCATCAACTTGATAGAACAGCGCGACCGGCTGAGAAAGGCATATGCCGCGACAACGAAAGATAGTGAAAAACCTGGGCAGGCCACTGACGATACCCCATTGCTCAGCAGTGAGCGCGACCGCAAGTTTCGTGAGATTGTGGACATGAAAATCAACAGCAATCTTTCCAATCCCGATTTCGTGGTCGACGACTTGGCACAGGCCACGGGCTACGGCCGCTCACAATTCTACAGCAAGATGATGGAGGTGACGGGAAAGACGCCCAAGGAGTATATACGCCAGAAACGCATGTCGCGGGCGGCAGAACTCCTGCATAGTGGCGAGATGATTACCGTGGCCGAGGTGGCTTATCAGGTGGGGTTCTCCGATTCACTCTATTTCAGTCGTTGTTTCAAACAGTATTTCGGGGTCACTCCGTCGAAGTACCAGAAGGGGTAGACGAAAAAGGATTCATTGCCCGACAAAACAAGCGTTGGCCGTCTGTCACAGACGACCAACGCGGCTCTTTTTTACCTAAAACCTAAAAATAACCTATCAAATATGAATCAATGTTTGATTTTTAGTTTGGCAATGAATAACTACTAGAGTTTTATGATTAATATCCTGGATTCTGCCATGCGGCTTTCTCGGCGTCGCTCAGGTTGGTGCCATCAGGATTTTGCAGGATATCGATGAATACCTGTGGGATGGGACGCAACTCATGCTTGTTGGCCGTGATATTGGGAGCAGCCTCGGGGTTGAAGGCCTTGGCGCGCTTCACGAGCAGGCCAGCGCGGCTCAACTCTTCCCAGCGGTTCCACTCACCCAGCAACTCGCGTGTGCGCTCGTTGAAGATGAAGTTGAGCATGCGGTCGTAGTCGCCGGAGCAACCCAGTGCGCTCAGGATGGCTTCGTCTTCTGGAGGCAGTTGGGTGTAACTCTTGATTTGAAGATCCGAAGCATCGGTGGTTTTCTCGATACCAGTCGACAGGTAGTAGGTGTTGGTGTGGGTCATCGAGGCGTAGTAGGCCTCGGTGTTGTTGAGCACCTTGCCGTTCCTGTCCTTGTTCTTCTTCACCGAGTTGGCAGTGGCGGTGGAATTGTCCTTGTCGCCGCCGTCGGCCTTCAGGAATGCCATCGAGCCGTCGGTGTAGTAGCTACGGTCCTCACCCTGCTTCCACTGGCCGCGGGCGCGGAGTACATTAACGGTGGCAATGGCTTCCTGGTATTTGCCCAGACGCACCTGTGCCTCAGCCTTCACGAGATAGGTCTCGCCGGTGCGTGCCATGATGACGTCGCGGTGGGCATCGCCCTTCTCACCCGTGCGTGAGCCGTCGGCGGTCTTGTTGATACCGCAGAACACGTTGGTGCTCGAAGGTGAGCCGTTGTAGGTGTTCATCACATACTTGCCGTTCTGGTATACGGCGAAGGCATTGGGTACCCATTTGCCGGTGAGGGGGTTCACGAAGTCGTGGACGGTCTTCGAGGTGCCGAGTGTGCCATATTGGTTGTTGTCGAAACGGTTGTCGTCTTTCTTATTGAGAATGAAGATGATACCCTCGTCGCCAAGGTCGGGCACTTGAGCGTCGGTAATGCCATAGGTGGATTTCACGGTCTCAGCATCCTGTGCGATATTGTTCAGTCCATATACGGTCTTGAAGGTCTTCCACATACGGGCATCGTTCACGTTGTCGAAGATGGCGTAGGTGTACTCCGTGGGACGGCAGCGCTGGAAGTCCATGCCACCGATATACTGGCCGCGCTGTACCCATGCTCCGGAGAAGTTGGAGAACTGCGGGTCGAAGTAGTTGTAGGTACGGTTGCCGAAACGGCCTTGGGTGGAACTGTCGTCGTTGTGCTCGGCAGCCATCAGAATTTCGCTAAGTCCTTCGTTCTTGCAGTCAACACCAGTCCAGCGGGCATAGAGGTCCCAGTAGTCGGCTGCCAGCGGGCAGGCAGCGATAACCTCGTCGCAAAGGGCGATGACACGGGTCAGGTCTTGCTCCTTGTTGTAACTGCCGTTCCATTTGCTGCAACGCTCGCTCTGCCTGAAGAGCAGGGCCTTGGCGAGGAAGTGGGCGGCGGTATAGCGTGTCCATGTGCCGTTGCCGCGCCATTTGTCTTTTGGAAGCATCTGGTAGGCTTGTTCAAAGTCGCTGATTACCTGATTGAGGGTCTCTTCTTCGGAAGCACGTTGGTAGTCTTTCCTCACATCACCGTTGGCAGGAGTGGTCTGCAGCACCACGCCGCCATATTGTGCGAACAGGCGGTAGTAGTTGTAGCCGCGGAGGAAGTAGGCCTCGCCAAGGGCTTTGTTGCGGGAGTCTTCGTTCTCCACGTTCACGGCTTTCTCTATCACCAGGTTGGCGGTGGAGATACCGTAGTACATCTCATTCCAGAGAGCCGACACGGCGGGGCAGTTCTTGTTGGCGGCACCCAGGGCAGTGGTCAGGTCGAGCGGGTTGAGGCGTGGGTCATAGGTGTTCCAGCACTCCGAGGTGAGGTCGGCACCATTGGTGAACTCGTCTGTTCCATAGAGGGTAATGCCGTAAGCCCATTCGTATCCGAAATGCCAACGGATGTTTCCGTAGAGTCCGGCAGCCATCTTCAGGGCACCCGTCTCATCATTCAGCAGTGCGTCGGTCACCTTGTGCCCGGCATTCTCATCCAGGAAGTCGTCGCTACACGATGTGACGCCAACCAGGGCAAGCATCGACAATGCACCGCAAACCAGTAAATTATTGAAATATCTCATATTGATCTTTTCTTTTTGATGATTATGTTATGCCAATTGATTAGAAGTCAACGAGAACGCCTACGGTGAAGCCACGGTTGAAGTAGGTGGCGCCTGTATCGAGGTCCATGAAGTCGACAGAAGAGTAGAGCATTCCGAGGTTCTTGCCTTGTGCATAGATCTTCAGGCCGTTGATGCCGAGGCTGTTGACCACGCTCTTGCTGAAGTTATAGGCCAGTGAGAGGTTACGCACCTTGATGAACGAGGCGTCCTTGAAACCGAGAAGTCCGGAATAGGGGTCACCACCCGACTGGTTGTAGATAGGCTTCTGCCACTCAGCGCCAGTATTGCTGGGTGTCCAGTAGTCGATTTCACGCTGCTGGTACATACCAAGTTGTCCCTCACCGCCTGTGCTGACGGTATATCCGAAGCGGCCCTGGAGTTCAAGGGCAAGTTCGAAGCCCTTCCAACTCAGTGAGTTCGACCATCCTGCGGTGAAGCGTGGGTTGCGGTTGCCGATAATCACACGGTCGTCGGCGTCAATCTTATGGTTGCCGTCCTGGTCAACGGGTTTCACGTTACCAGCGGTGAACTTATGTCCGTTCTCGTTGAAAAGGGCCATCTCGGCAGCATCGCTCTCCTGCCAGATGCCATCGGCTTCGAATCCGTAGTACACGGCAATGCTCTCACCGATGAACCAGGCATTGTTGATGTCGTCTTCCTTGCCGTTGGAGAGTTCCACAATCTCGTCTTTCTGCCAGGCGAGGTTCAGGTTGGAGTTCCATACAAAGTCATTGAACATCACGGGGATGGTGTTGAGGGTGAATTCTATACCCTTGTTCTTGGTCTTACCGATATTGGCGAGCATCGAAGGATAACCTGAGAGTGCGGGAACACTCATGCTGAGCAGCAGGTCTTTGGTCTGCGAAGTGTAAAGGTCGATAGTACCATTGATGCGGCCTTTCAGGAAACTGAAGTCGATACCGAAGTTCCACTGTGTGGTCTTCTCCCAACCCAGGTTCTTGTTAGGCATCGAGTTGGAACCCGAAGTATAATAAGGTTCGTTGGTAACGAAAATCTGTGAGTTGCCGGTGCTGAAGGGCATCCAGTAAGAACTGATTACACCCAGGGTGCCGTAAGGACTGACGGCGGCGTTGCCGGTGACACCGACACCAAGTCTGAGTTTCAGTTGGTCGAGCCAGGTGAGGTCACGCAGCCAACTCTCTTGCTCCATGCGCCATCCGATGGCCATCGAGGGGAAGAAGTCCCACTTGTTGCCTTGGGCAAGGACGGAGGAACCGTCCCAACGGGCTGAGGCAGTGAGCAGGTAGCGGTCCATGAAGGCATAGTTCACGCGGGCCATGTACGACTCGAGGGAATATTCAGAGAGTCCTGTTCCCATGCCTGCCTGATACTGTGAGTCGGTGATGTCGATGGCACCCATGTTGTTCCAGAGGAACGAAGGTATGGTGACACCAATCTCGTTCATGCTGCTCGACTCGGTGTTGCTCTTCGAGGCACTCTGCAAGAGGGTGATGCCAATGCTGTGGTCGCCGAAAATCTTGTTGTAGAGCAGCATGTTGTCGAGGGTCCATGCGAAGTGGCGCTCATCGTTGCGGCGTGCATAGTTCTTGCTGCCGGCACGGGTGGCGGAACTGCTGTCAAGGAAGTTGCCAAGACGATAGTAACGGAAGTCGGGACCAAACTGGATTTTATATTGCATTCCAGCCAACTCTTCGGCTATACCGCCGAAATCAATCTGACCATAGAAACTACCGAGTGCGCGGAAGGTCTCGCGGTTGTCGTTCGACTTCTTCCACTCGTCGATGACGGTGTAGGTGTTGGTGGTGGAGCCACCGGGCATGGTGATAATCTCGCCGTTGTTGTCATAGGGCAGCGTGTAGCGGAGAATGGCCTTGGCGGCACTGTAGATGTCGGTCGGACCCGAACTTGATGACTGTCCGGTGCGGGAGAATCCGTATTTCTGTACGGAATAGGAGGCGTTGAACGAACCACCGGCCTTGAACCAGCGCTTGGCCTGCACGTCGGCAGAAGCAGCGAAGTTGTAGCGCTCGTAGTTCTGGCCTTTCTGAGTACCCTTGTTGTTCAGGTAGCCGAAAGAGGCAAAACCGGCAACGTTTTTCGAACCGCCACGCACACTCACAGTGTGCTCCTGGGTGAGACCGGTCTGGGTCACGAAGTCGGTCCAGTCGGTGTCGGTCACCTTCGAACCGTCCCATGAACCTCCCGACCATCCCTTCAGCACGTTGGCAAGGGCTGTCTGGTCACCGTCGAAGAACGATTTGTCTTGGTCTTCGGTGGGTTGGTCACCGGGAGAATAGGTGTTGGGGTCTTGGTTGTATTTTGCCCAGCGGCGCCAGGTGATGTAGTCGCTGGCACTCATGGCAGGACTCTTGTCGACAATCTTCTCAAAGGTCAGCGAACCGGAGTAACTGAGTTGGGTCTTGCCTTCCTGACCGCGCTTCGTGGTGATGAGCACCACACCATTGGCACCACGGCTACCATAGATAGCGGTGGAGGAGGCGTCTTTCAGAATGTCGATCGACTCGATGTCGCGGGGGTTGAGGGTTTCTATGCCACCAGCCTGGAGGGGCACTCCGTCAACAACATAAAGGGGTGAGCCTGAAGCCGTGATGGAGCGGCTACCACGGATGAGGATGCTACCTACCGTTCCCGGACGCTCACTGGTGGTGATGTCGACACCGGCAGCCTTGCCTTGAAGGGCCTCGAAGGCGTTGCTCACTGGACGGGAGTTGAGTTGTTTCTCGCTGACGCGGGTAAGGGCACCGGTGACATCGCTCTTGCGCTGGATACCGTATCCCACAACCACCACTTCATCGAGAAGGGCGTTGTCCTCTTTGAGGGTGATACTGATGTTGGAACGTCCGTCCACTTTCTCTTTCTGGGTGAGGTAACCCACGTAACTGAAGGTGAGGGTGGCATTGGGGGCGGCATCGAGGGTGTAGTGGCCGTCAAGGTCGGTGATGGCACCCACACTGGCCCCATTCTCGATGACCGTCACGCCGATGAGGGGTTCTCCGGCCTCGTCGGTCACCGTTCCTGTCACTTTCTGCTTCTGCGCACTTTGCGCAAACATCGCCTGCGACACGCCGAAGAGCATGCCAACGGTGATGAAAAGCATTAAAAAAATGTGTTTCTTTGACATAGGTTGTTAATTAGGTGAATGATTTTGGTTGTTATTATGTTTGTTTTTGTATTTTGGTTTAGGTGTTCGAAGGATGATGCGATGCAAAAGTACCTTTATATTGAAGAGAAAAATAGGTCTTTTTGTCCGATTTCCATGTGTTTTTGTATGAATATCAATGAAAATAGGACGTTTTTCCGTTGCGTGGCCATGAAAAATGACGTATTTTTGTGGCATACTTCATTATCACAAACAATGCCTATGAAACGATTTGCTTTTAAAATGTTATTGAAACCGGGATGCGAGAAAGAGTATGCCCGCCGCCATGCCGCCATCTGGCCTGAACTGGTAGAGATGATCAAAGAGGCAGGAGTATGCAACTACAGCATCTATTGGGACAAAGAAACGAATATCTTGTTCGGTTATCAGGAATGCACCAGCGATGTCAACAGTCAAGACACTTCCGACGTGGACCCCATTACACAGAAATGGTGGGACATGATGGCCGACATCATGGAGGTGAACCCCGACAACTCCCCTGTCTCCATACCCCTGGAGGAAATGTTTCATTTAGACTGACGGCCATGAAAAAAGCATTGACATTGTTGGTTTCATGCCTTGCCATGCTGACGGCCATGGCGCAAACCGGCTCTTTCGACGTCAACATCAACAGCGCGAGTTATTTCTCCGTGCAGGTGCCCGATGGCAATTACCGGATAACCGTCACCGTAGGCAGCAAGAAACGGAAAGCCGAGACGGTGGTGAGGGCGGAATCAAGGCGCCTGATGGTGGAGGATGTAAAGACCGCGCGAGGACAATTAATAGATTGTTCTTTCATCGTCAACAAACGATCACCGCGGTTCTTGATGACAGCCAAGGATGGCATACGTGAGGAGACCGTGCGGCTGAAAGACCGTGAGAAAAGTTACCTCAACTGGGACGACAGCCTCACCTTGGAGTTCAATGGCCCGGCTCCGGCAGTGTCGCGTATCAGGATAGAGCCCGACACCACAGCCACCACCATCTTTCTTTGTGGCAACTCCACTGTGGTAGACCAGAATGCAGAGCCTTGGGCAAGTTGGGGACAGATGATACCACGCTGGTTCGACTCCAGGGTGGCTGTTTCCAATCATGCCGAGAGCGGACTCACTGCCCGCTCATTCCTCGCCGGCAACCGTTTAGAGAAAATCCTTACCATGATGCGGCCCGGCGACTATGTGGTGTGTGAGTTCGGACATAATGACGAGAAAGAGCACCTTCCTGGCGACGGGGCATGGTATCATTATGTCTATAACCTGAAGGTGTTTGTCGACAAAGTGAGGCAGGCCGGTGGACATATTATCTTCTGCACACCAACACAGCGCCGTTTCTGGCAAGACGATAACCAGCATATCAAAGACACCCACGGCGACTTCCCGGCAGCCATGCGCTCGGTGGCTGAAAGGGAGAATGTACCCATCATCGACCTCAATGAGAAGACACGTACTTTCTTTGAGACATTGGGATATGAAGACAGCAAACGTGCGCTGGTGCATTATCCTGCCAATACCTATCCCGGACAAGACCAGCCTCTTGCCGACAATACACACTTCAACCCTTATGGGGCTTACGAGGTGGCAAAGATGGTGGTGCAAGGGATGATAGACCTCAATCTGCCCGTAGTGAATGGGCTTCGCGACGACTGGAAACCCTTCGACCCGGCACACCCTGATGATTTCAATCTCTTCAGATGGTATGATGCCATTAGCCTCGATACGAGAAAGCCTGATGGCAATTGAGTGCCGCTTTGCGGCGAAATGAGGAGGCACCGAAGACACAGCAAAGCAAAAAACTTCGCCTTTTGCTTTGCTGTGTCTTCGGCTTTCACTAATTTTGCCACTCCATGGCGAAGATAAGCAGCATCTCGGCAAAAGAAAAAAATGAATTCTTTTCGTTTTGCTCTCGATTTGCATTATCTTTGCAGAAAATTTGAATAACAATGCAACAGAAGAAATTCAAGCGTACGACCGTCACTGCCGCCTTGCCCTATGCCAATGGTGGCGTGCATATCGGTCATTTGGCTGGTGTCTATGTACCAGCCGACATCTATGTGAGATACCTGCGCCTGAAGAAGCAGGACGTGGTGTTTATCGGAGGCAGCGACGAGCATGGCGTGCCCATCACCCTGCGGGCGAGAAAAGAGGGCATTACACCGCAGGATGTGGTAGACCGCTACCACAGCCTTATCAAGAAGTCGTTCGAGGAGTTTGGGATATCTTTCGACATCTACTCTCGCACCACATCGGCCACACACCACAAACTGGCTTCCGATTTCTTCCGTAAACTTTACGATGAAGGTAAACTTATCGAGAAAACCAGCAAACAGTATTACGATGAACAAGTGCATGCCTTCCTCACCGACCGCGATATCGAGGGTGAATGTCCCTATTGCCACAAACTGGCATACGGTAACCAGTGTGAGAATGGCTGTGGGCGAGACCTCTCGCCCGAAGAGTTGATCAATCCACGCAGCAAGCGAAGTGACTCTACTCCGGTGCTGCGCGATACGAAAAACTGGTACCTGCCGCTCAACGAATACCAGGAGTGGCTCCGGCAGTGGATTCTCGAGGAACACAAGGAATGGCGCTCCAATGTATACGGACAGTGCAAGAGTTGGCTGGAAATGGACTTGCAGCCACGTGCAATGACTCGCGACCTTGATTGGGGTATCCCAGTGCCCGTGGAGGATGCCGAAGGTAAGGTGCTCTACGTGTGGTTCGACGCTCCTATTGGTTACATCTCTAATACCAAGGAACTCTGCGATGCCAATCCCGAGCGATGGGGGTCGTGGGAGAAATGGTGGAAAGACGAGGATACACGCCTCGTCCACTTCATCGGCAAGGACAATATCGTCTTCCACTGCATCATCTTCCCGGTGATGATGCATGCCCATGGTGAGTATATCATGCCCGACAATGTGCCGGCAAACGAGTTCCTCAACCTCGAAGACGACAAAATCTCCACATCGAAGAACTGGGCAGTATGGCTCCACGAATATCTAGTCGACCTGCCGGGAAAACAGGATGTGCTGCGCTATGTGCTCACCGCCAACGCTCCTGAGACCAAAGACAACAACTTCACTTGGAAGGATTTCCAAGACCGCAACAACAACGAACTGGTGGCCATCTACGGCAACTTCGTGAACCGTGCGCTTCAACTCACCAAGAAATACTGGGGTGGGGTGGTGCCCGCTTGCGGTGAACTCAACGAGGTAGACAAAGCCGCGCTCGAGGAGTTCAAGGATGTGAAGAAGAACGTGGAGAGCCTGCTCGATGTGTTCAAGTTCCGCGAGGCACAGAAAGAGGCAATGAACCTGGCTCGTATCGGCAACCGCTATATCACGGAATGTGAGCCTTGGAAAGTGTGGAAAACCGACCCGAAACGGGTGGAGACCATCCTGTATATCTCGCTCCAGTTGGTGGCCAACCTCGCCATCGCCTTCGAACCGTTCCTGCCCTTCAGCAGCAAACGTCTGAGGGAAATGCTTAATATCGATACCTTCGAATGGAACCAGTTGGGCGAAACGGATATCCTCAAGCCTGGGCATCAGTTGGCAGAGCCGGCACTGCTCTTCGAGAAAATAGAAGACGAGGTCATCACAGCTCAACTCAACAAACTCGAGGCAACGAAGAAAGCCAATATGGCTGCTGAATACAAGGCTCCTGAAATCAAACCTGTCATCGATTTCTCCGATTTCGAGAAACTCGACATCCGGGTGGGACATGTGAAGAACTGCGAGAAGGTGAAGAAAGCCAACAAACTGCTGAAATTCACCATCGACGATGGCAGTGGCACCGACCGCACCATCGTGAGCGGCATAGCGAAGTTCTACCAGCCCGAGGAACTTATCGGGCGCGACGTGCTCTTCATCGCCAATCTGGCACCGCGCAAACTCATGGGCATCGAGAGCCAGGGAATGATTCTCTCGGCAGAGAATTTCGACGGCGACCTGAGCGTCACCACACTGCTCAAGGAGGTGAAACCGGGAAGTCAGGTGAAATAAACTTCTCCGGTAAAACCGGGTAAGTAGGAATAAGTGAGCGAAAAACCAATTATTATTTGGAATTTCGCTCACTTATTCGTACTTTTGCAGGCGAAATGGGGTTCCATAGTTCAATGGATAGAATAAGTCTCTCCTAAAGATTAGATCCGGGTTCGATTCCCGGTGGAACTACAACCAGTGAAAAGCATCAAAATCCACATGATTTGAGTTCTCAAACATCGTGCAAACCGAGTGCAGACGAAAACTTGTTTTCAGTATGCTGAGGTGCCGCCGATGTTCATCATGCAAAGCATGATAAACCTCAAACCTCAAACATCAAACCCAATACTATGTTCGGAGCAATTGTTGGAGATATTATTGGCTCACGTTTCGAGTTCTCCTCGGCACCCCAAAAGGGTTTCGAACTGTTTACCGATGAGTGCAATTTCACCGACGACACCATTTGCACCATCGCTGTTGCTGATGCTCTGATTCACAAGAAAGATTTCAAATGGACCCTCCATGAGTGGTGCCGACGCTATCCTCATCCTATGGGGGAGTATGGCAACAGGTTCTACAATTGGGTGCGGTCCGACGACCCTCAGCCCACAGGAAGTTATGGCAATGGTGCTGCCATGCGCGTGAGCAGTGTGGGGTGGCTGATAGATGACTACAACGAGGTGCTCGACGTGGCACGCCAGACCGCCATTGTGAGCCATGACCATCCTGAGGGAATAAAGGGCGCACAATGTGTGGCTGCCCTCATCTACTGGTTGCGTACCTGCCGCATCGACAAGTTCGAGGTGGAGCGCTCTGTTAAACGGGGTTTCGGCTATGTCATCCCTTCCCTGGCCGATGTGTACAAGATAGGCAGTGAGGGCCATTTCGACGGCACTTGTCAGGAAACGGTGCCCATGGCCATACGTTGCTTCCTCGACGCGCATAGTTTCGAAGAGACCATCAGGCTGTCGGTCATGGCAGGAGGTGATACCGACACCAAAACAGCCATCGCTGGTTCCATCGCCGAGGCCTACTACGACGTGCCCGACTGGATGATAGAGCGTGCCAATGCCTATCTGCCCCATGAAATGTCGGTGGTCATCGAAGATTTCTACAATTACATGACCGATAAGTGGCGTGAATAAGGAATACCTTATTATTAATATATAGTGCCTATAGTTACTATAGTATCTATAGGGCATTATAGTATCTATAGTCACTATAGTTTTTTCTGCTTCATAGCCTTTGTTGAGATGAAGCATAATAAATCCCCGCTGGCCAGCCAGCGGGGATTTCTTTATGATAGCAAGAATAACTTATGCTTTTACTACAGTATTTTCTTCTACTCCTTCTTCCTTGATCTTGCGACCCATGGTGAGATATGCCGTGGGAGCAGCGATGAAGATAGACGACAGTGTACCGAAGATAACACCGAGAATCATGGCAAACGAGAAACTGCGGATGCTGGCACCACCGAAGATGAAGATACACAGCAACACAATCAACGTAGAGACAGAGGTGTTGATGGTACGGGCCAATGTCTGGTTGAGCGAATCGTTGAAGAGTGTCTGCAGGTCGCGCTTGCGGTAGAGACGCAGGTTCTCACGCACACGGTCGAACACCACCACCTTATCGTTGATGGAGTAACCAATCACGGTAAGGATGGCACCGATAAACGTCTGGTCAATCTCCAGCGAGAAGGGAACGATGCCCCACAAGGCAGAGAAGAATCCTACTACAATCAGGGTATCGAAGGCCAGAGCCACGATAGAACCGATAGAGAAGGCCACGTTGCGGAAACGGAGCAGGATGTAAAGGAAGATGGCAATCAAGGCTACAATCACAGAGATGATGGCCTTGTTGGTCACATCGCGGGCGATAGACGGTCCTACCTTCGTGCTGCTGATGATAGAGCCACCCTCACGCACGTCGGGATCCTTGAAGTCGGCCTCATTGGCTTGTGTCACCACACCGGCTTTCTTCAGTGCGCTGAAGAGTTTGCTCTCAGCCTCGTCGTCCATAGTCGGACTGTTCGACTCGATGTTCCAGTTGGTCGACACACGGATGGTCTTGCCGTCGGTACCGATGGCGATGACACTGGTGTTGGCTTCCTTGCCGGCATTCTCGCCAATGTTGTTGACGAAGACACCCGACAGGGCAGTACGTACACTCTCCACAGGAGTCTCCTTGGCGAGGGTCACGATATAGTTGCGACCACCGGTGAAGTCTATACTCTTCGAGAGTCCGCGGATGGCGAAGAAACCGATGAAGATAAGAGCGAGGATACCCCAGATGGTGTAAGAGGTCTTATACTTGCTCATGAAGTTCACGTGCATGTTCTGCATGAAGTTGCGCGAGAACGGAGTGGTGAAGGTGAGGTTCAGCCACTTGTCTTTCTTCATCATGTACTCGTACACCAGACGGGTGAGGAACACGGCGGTGAAGAACGAACAGCAGATACCGATGATGAGGGTTACGGCGAAGCCCTTCACAGGACCAGTACCGATAACGGCCAGAATCACACCGGTGATGATAGAGGTAAGGTTGGAGTCGAAGATGGCCGAGAAGGCGTTGCTGTAACCTGCCTGCAGGGCCTGACGTGTGTTCTTTCCGGCCTTCAACTCTTCTTTCGTACGCTCATAGATAAGCACGTTGGCGTCTACTGCCATACCGAGGGTCAACACGATACCGGCGATACCCGGCATGGTGAGTGCCGACTGGAACGACGCCATGATACCCATGGTGAAGAAGAGGTTGATGATAAGGGCGCTGTTGGCCATCATGCCAGGGATGAAACCATACATGAGAATCATGTAGAGCATCAGCACGATAAAGGCCACGATGAACGAGATGATACCCTGACGGATAGACTGTGCACCGAGCGACGGACCTACCACCTCTTCCTGCACGATGCGTACGGGAGCCTTCATACGGCCCGACTTCAGGGTGTTGGCGAGGTCTTTGGTGTCCTCCACGGTGAAACTACCACTAATCTGTGAGTTACCACCGGTAATCTCCTGGTTCACGTTAGGAGCACTGTATACCAGGTCGTCGAGGACGATGGCCACGGGCTTGCCTACGTTCTTCTTGGTGAGGTTGGCCCACTCGCGCGCGCCATCCTCATTCATCTGCATGGTCACCACGGGCTTGCCGGTGAAGTGGTCGAAGTCGTCCTTGGCACTCTCAATCACGTCGCCCTCAAGGGGTGCGCGGTTGTCGCTGCCGGTCATGCGCAGACAGTAGAGTTCGTAGATACGCTTGTTGTTAGGAATGCGGTCGGAGGGCTTGGCACTCCAGAGCAGTTTCACGTCGGCTGGAAGAATCGACTTGGCAAGGTCGGAGTGGATGAAGGCGTTGATGGCAGCAGTGTCTGCCACGTTGGCCATACCCACGATACAACCGGCATCACCGTTCACGCTGAGTTTGCTCAGCAACGGGTGCTCACGGGCAGCCAGGTCGGCAGCCTTCTTGTCGTCGGCTTGAGCAACGGCCTTGGTGGTGTCGGCCTTGTTGTCGCCAAGGGTAAGACCCTTGTCCTCAGCAGGAGCAGCCTCAGCAGTGGCAGCCTCGGCAGTGGCCTCAGCAGTGCTGTCGGCAGGAGCAGTCTCGCCATTGGCCAGACGGCTGTCGAGTTGCTGCAGGTAGGGGGCGATTTCCTGAGAGGCGTAGGTTTCCCAGAACTCGAGGTTGGCGCTACCCTGCAAGAGTTTGCGCATACGCTCGGGATCTTTCACACCAGGCATTTCCACCATGATGCGGCCTTCCTGGCCTTCGAGCATCTGTATGTTGGGCTGTACCACACCAAACTGGTCGATACGGTTGGTGATGACGTTCTTGGCATCTGCCACTGTCTCCGAAACTTTGCTGCGGAGAATGCTCTCCACCTCGCTGTCGCTGCTGTTGGTCTTTACTTCCGGAAGTTGCTGGGTAGCGAAAACTTCTGCGAGCCTATGACCAGGGGCATTGGCTTGGTAGTGTTTGATGAACAATGAGATGAAGTCCTCTTGTGTGGTTTCCTCTTCGGCTCTCGCAGCCTTCATCGTCTTGAGGAAAGCGGGGTCTTTCTTGTAACCGGCAAGGTTCTCAATGAGGTCGGGGACCGATACCTCGAGGATGACGTTCATACCGCCCTTGAGGTCCAGACCCAGACCGACTTGTGTCTCCAGACATTTCTGGTAGGAGTAGACACCGAGATACTTCACGGAGTCCTTGTAGTCTTGCTGGGCGATGGGGTCCTTGATTTCTGCGGCTTTCTTGTCGTAGTAACTTGAAGCCACAGAGAACGACAAATAGAAGATACTTGCCAGGGTCAGTAAGACCGCTGTAACAATTACAATTCCTTTGTTTTGCATTTCTGTTTTATGTTATTTAATTCGTTGTTTTCTGCCAATTTGCGTATTAGCGTGCAAAGATAGTGATTTTTTCACACTTATCGAAATTTCAGTCGGAAATTATTCATTTTTTGGACTTTTGCCGTTTTTTTAGGGTACAAGTGATGGGATAGTGGTCGCTGATGTTGACTTTAGAGTCTACTTTGCAGCCGAAAGGTTCCAGGTTTTGCGAACACATGATGTTGTCGATGCGCACCAGCATGCCGTGGGCCCGATGGGTGAATCCTGGACCAGTGGCAGTGGCGGTATGGCAGTCGGTCAATTCTTTTGCCAGCAGATGGTGGGCATACGACAGCGGCGAGTCGTTGAAGTCGCCGCAGAGCACCACGCTTTCCATCTTTTGCCGCTTGATATAGTCCAATACATCCTTGGCCTGTCGGGTGTGCTTCGGTCCTATGGCCTGGAGTTTGTGGAAGATAGAGCGCTTGTTGATATGGTCGGTCTCTCGCTTGACGAACTTGCCGAATTCGTCGCGCTCCTCATCACTCAGACGGGTTGCTTCAAAATGGCAATTGATTACAAGCAGGGTGTCGGTGCCCATGTCGATGTAGAAAGCCCCGCAAAGGTTACGCTCTCCGCAGAGGTTAACCACCTCATGGCGGATAATGGGGTATTTGCTGTAAACGGAAATGAGTTCACGGTTCTTGTCTCTCTCGTCCTCTTTGTAGGGATATACCGCCTTCAGTTGTGCTTTTAGACGTTCCTTGTTTCTTTGGATGGAGGCTTCCTGAAGACACACAATGTCGGCACCGCTGTTGCAGACGTAGTCTACCGCTGTGTTGGGCAGGTCTTTCCCGTTGTTGATATAGTTGAAAACATGGGCATTAAACGACATCACTTTCACCCCGTCGGAAGGGGCATCCTTACCGAAGTTGAAGGGACAATAGGTGCGCACGGGTGAGGCGCAGACCAGGAAACCGGCAATGGGAATCCACGCGTATTTATAGTGGAAAACGAGCCAGAAGAGCAGGAAGCCAAGGTTGAGCAAGAGTGGGATGGGGAAGGCCAGGGTGAGCACTTCGCATGAGGGGTGTGCCGTGGGGTCCACATAGCCGGCATAGCCTGTGGCACAAAGCACAGCCACGACCAGGATGTTGGCCGTGGCAATGATTCGTAGCGTGAATTTCTTGAATTTCCTGATGAAGCCCATCTCTACTTTTTGTTGCTGCTTTCAAACAACTTCTGCTTTTCTTCCTTCGACAGACTGGCATATCCGTTCTTGCGTATCTTGTCGAGTATGCGGTCTATCTCTTCCTCCTCGGCTTTCTTGCTGGCATTGTAGTCCCAGTCGGGATTGCCGCTCTTGCCACCGTCAACATTCTTGCCGGTGTGTTTCTCCCAGTTCTTGCGCAACTTCTCGAAGATGGGCGAACCGCTGTCGGCACCGAAGTAACTGTTCTCGGGATGGCGCCGCCAGTATTTGATAAGCAGGTAGCCAAAGAGCATTCCGCCAAGGTGGGCGAAGTGGGCCACGTTGCTCGTAGTGAAGAATGCGGTAAAGACTTCGATGGCGATGTAGATGACAATAAACCACTTGGCCTTGATGGGGATGGGCAGGGGGAAGATGAAGATGCGCTCTTCGGGAAACGACATGCCGAAAGCCAGAAGGATGGCATAGATGGCTCCCGATGCGCCCACGGTGGTCCAGGTGTTGAGTGCCTGGGCTATGCTGGGGTCGCCCCAGACAGTGGAAATGAGCGACGTGAATCCTATATTGCCTTGCTGCGAAAGTGTGTAGTAGAGTTCGATATACTGTGCCACTTCTTGCACAAGACCTGCTCCGATGCCGCAGAAAATGTAATAAAAAAGGAATTTCTTGGGTCCCCAAATGCGCTCCACCACACAACCGAACATCCAGAGGGCAAACATATTGAAGAACAAGTGCTCCAGTCCGCCATGCATAAACATATAGGTGAAGAGTTGATAAATCTTGAAATCCGATGCCAGGAAGAAGTGCAGACCGAGGATATCGTTGAGGTCGATACCCTGCATCCTGAGCACGTAATAGGCGGCGAATGCCAAAACGTTTATTATCAGAAGGTTTTTGGTAATGGTAGGTATGCTGCGCATAATATATTGTCTGTTGGTTGTTAAAACGTCGGCAAAATTACTAAAAATATCTGTTATTCCGCATAAAATCAAGGCTATACCCACTTTTTTTCAGTTTTTTGCTTATTTTTTTCTTGTTTTTGTTTGTTTTATGAAATGAAACTTCTATATTTGCCACCAAATAGTCAGAGAGTTATTAGTAATCACCATTTAATAAATCAAAATTATGAACAAAACAGAATTGATCGACAAGATTGCCGAGAAATCAAATCTTACAAAGGTAGATGCCAAGAAGGCATTGGACGCAACAGTAGAGGCTATCAAAGAGGCTCTCGTAGCAGGCGATAAGGTTGCTCTTATCGGCTTCGGCACTTTCAGTGTAAACACCCGTGCTGCCCGCAAGGGTATCAACCCCCGCGATAAAGTGGCTATCGAGATTCCTGAGAAGAAGGTGGCTAAGTTTAAGGCTGGTGCTGAATTGGCAGATGCTTTGAAGTAATTTTGTAAAAATAATTCTGAGAAATGAGTCAGGCAACCCCATATGAGGTTGCCTGATTTTTTGTTGATATCATTGCCAGCACAGAGGTCACAGAGACACCGTGTTCTTTTCTATTGTGTCTCTGTGGCTCTATGATGATGATTTATGGCTGTTTGCCAATATATGCGAGGATTCCTCCGTCTACGTAGAGGATATGTCCGTTGACAGCGTCAGAGGCTTTTGAGGCGAGGAATACGGCAGGTCCACCGAGTTCCTCGGGGTTGAGCCAGCGTCCGGCAGGTGTCTTGGCACAGATGAACGAGTCGAAGGGATGGCGTGAGCCATCGGGCTGACGCTCGCGCAGCGGGGCTGTCTGTGGTGTGGCAATGTAGCCGGGGCCGATGCCGTTGCACTGGATGTTGTATTTGCCATACTCTGAGCAGATGTTTCGGGTAAGCATCTTCAGTCCGCCTTTTGCAGCGGCGTATGCCGACACGGTTTCCCTGCCGAGTTCCGACATCATTGAGCAGATGTTGATGATCTTGCCTTCGCGGCGTTCCATCATCTCCGGCAGCACGGCCGATGAGCAGATGAACGGTCCTACGAGGTCGATGTCGATGACTTGCTGGAATTCGGCACGTTTCATCTCGTGCATGGGGATGCGCTTGATGATGCCGGCGTTATTGACGAGGATGTCGATTTGTCCCACTTCTTCGTGGATACGCTCCACGAGGGCTTTCACGTCGTCTTCCTTGGTCACGTCGCACACGTAGCCCTTCACGTTGTCGATGCCGGCCTCTTTGTAGTTGTTGAGACCGCGTTCAAGGGCGGCTTCGTTGATGTCGTTGAAAATGATGGTCTTGATGCCGGCTGCCACGAAAGCCTTGGCGATGTTGAAGCCGATACCATAGGATGCGCCTGTGATCCAGGCATTTTTCCCTTCGAGGGAGAATGGATTTGTTGTCATAGATGTTGTTTTATTTAGGATGTTTATTTCAAGTCGGTGATGAGTGAGAAGTCTTGGTCGCCATAGTCGAGGTTTTCGCCGCCCATGCCCCAGATGAAGGTGTAGTTGTGTGTAGCGGCGGCGCTGTGGATACTCCATTCGGGCGACAGCACGGCTTGGTCGCCGCGCATCCAGATATGGCGCGTCTCGTTCACTTCGCCCATGAAGTGGCATACGGCCTGGTCTTCGGGCACCTCGAAGTAGAAGTAGGCTTCCATGCGGCGGCTGTGCACGTGGGCGGGCATGGTGTTCCATACACTGCCGGTGGCCAGTTCGGTCATGCCCATCTGCAATTGGCAGGTGGGGAGCACCTGGTTGACAATCATCTTGTTGATGTCGCGCTCATTGCTCATCTCCAGACTTCCCATGTGTGCTACCACAGCATCTGCCTTGGTCACTTTCCTGCAGGGATATGACTTGTGGGCGGTAGTGCTGTTGAAGTAGAATTTAGCGGGTTTCTCGGCGTCATTGCTCGCAAATACCACGTCGCGGTCGCCACTGCCGATGTAGAGGGCTTCCTTGAAAGCCAGGTCGAAGGTCTCGTCGCCCACCTTCACGGTGCCTGCTCCACCTACATTGAAGATGCCTATCTCACGGCGTGTGGTGAAGTAAGGGGCCTTGAGGGGGTCGATGGCCTCGAGTTTCAGTTTTTCTTTCACGGGCATGGCGCCTCCCACTACCATGCGGTCGTACATGGAGTATACCATGTTCACTTCGTCGTCGGCAAACACTCTCTCTATGAGGAAGTCGCGACGAATGCGCTGGGTGTCATAACTTTTTGCGTCCTCGGGATGGGCCGCATAACGGATTTCGTAATTTGTCTTCATAAAAATATAATAATGTCAAAATTCTAAATCTCAAACCTTAAATCTCAAACCTCAAACATCAAACATCAAACATCGTGCAAGCCGAGTGCAATGAAGTTTACTTCAATTGCAGAGGCGCCGCCGATGTTCATCATGCAAAGCATGATAAACCTCAATTCGATTTATACTTCTTCAGTCCCTCTCCGAGGAATTTCAGGTATTCACCTACATCTTCTTTATAACTGAACGAGCGGGTCATGGGGTTGCCGTCGTTGTCGACGAGCACGTAGAGGGGCTGCGTGAGATGGCCGAACTTCATCTCCTCCAGGTAACTCCACTTGTCGCCGATGGTGCGAAGGGTGCGTTTCTTGCCGTTATATTGCACCTCGATGGGCTGGTCGAGTGGTGTCTTGTCGTCGACGAAGAGCGAGATGAGCACATAGTCTTTGTTGAGTTTGTCGGCCACGGTGGGGTCGGTCCACACGGCAATCTCCATCTTGCGGCAGTTGACACAGCCAAAGCCGGTGAAGTCGAGCATCACGGGCTTGCCTGAGGCCTTGGCGGCAGCCATGCCTTCCTCGTAATTGGTATAGGCAGCACGCACTTCTTTGGTGTTGAGGTTGAAGTCCTGGGTGTAAAGGGGTGGTGCGAAGGCGCTCACGGCACGGCAGGGCGCACCCCATAGTCCGGGAACCATATACACGGCGAAGGCTATCGACACCAGTCCGAGCATGATGCAGGGCACGGGCATGGCCTTGTCGCTGCCTTGGTCGCTCTGGAACTTAAGTATTCCGATGAGGTAAAGACCGAGGAAGAGGAATATGGCTATCCACAGGGCGAGGAACACTTCGCGGTCGAGCAGGCGCCAGCCATAGGCGAGGTCGGCCACGGAGAAGAATTTCAGCGCGAAGGCCAGTTCGATGAAGCCCAGCACCACCTTGATGGTGTTCATCCACGAACCCGACTTTGGTGCCTGTTTCAGCCATGTGGGGAAGAGTGCGAAGAGGGTGAATGGCAGTGCCAGCGCGATGGCGAAGCCGAGCATGCCGATGGCAGGGCCCATCCAGTTGCCCGATGTGGTGGTTTCTACGAGCAGCAGACCGATGATGGGTCCGGTGCAGGAGAAACTGACGAGCGTGAGGGTGAAGGCCATGAGGAAGATGGAGAGCAGTCCGCTGGTCTCCGATGCTTTGTTGTCTACCTTGTTGGTCCACGACGAGGGGAGTGTGAGTTCGAACCACCCGAAGAACGAGAGGGCGAACACCACGAGAAGCGCGCAGAAGATGAGGTTGAACACGGCGTTCGTTGCCAGGTCGTTGAGTGTCTGGGCACCGAAGATGGCGGTGACGAGAAGTCCGAGGGCCAGGTAGATGACGATGATGGAGATGCCATAGGTGATGGCGTCGCGTATGCCTTTCTTCTTGTCCTTGCTGCGTTTCAGGAAGAAACTCACCGTCATGGGGATGATGGGCCATACACAGGGGGTGAACACGGCGAGCAGACCGTAGAGCAGTCCCATGAGGAAGATATAGAGCCATGAGCGGTCGGAGATATTGCCTCCGTTGAGGGCTTTCAGTTCGTCAACAGAGGGCTGCCACCATTTGTCTTGTGACGAGGCGACGAGGGCGCTGTCTATCACGGCAGGCACTGTTGCGGCAAGGGAGTCGGCGGCAGCGGTGTCGGTTGGCGTGCCTGCAGCCAAAGCGGTGGCAAGGGCTGCGTCAGCGGCAGCGGGTGTGGCGGCCTCATCCTTGGCAGGCTCGGCAGCGGGTGCCTCTTCCGGACCTTTTCCCGAGTACTCAAATTCTACTGTCGATGGCGGCATGCACATCTCGTCGTTGCAGGCGCCAAACTCCAGATAGCCTTTGATGTTGTAGGTCTTGGCAGTGATTTTGTATTTCTGGATGAAGGTCACGGCATTCTCGAAATAACTCAGGCGCATGCCGAAAATCTGGTCTTCTTCGCTGATTTCCTTCCCTTGCTTGATGAGGCCTCCCATGGGCTGCGCGCCCTCGGCTTTCTCGGTGTGCATGGTAGCCGCTGTCGGTCCACCATCGGGGATGTTGGTGGAATAGACGTGCCAGCCTTTGTCAATCTTGGCGGTGAACACCACATCAACTTCCGTGGGCGACACCTGCTTCTGCTGGACGGAGAATTTCACGGGCATCTCCTGTGCACCGGCTGTCGTGGCAAGGAGCAGGGTAAGGGTGAATAATAGCAGCCTCATCACACTGGAGGTCTTGCTGTTGCTGTGTGGGTGAATCATAGGTGAGGTTTATTTCTTATTGGTCATGATGTCGAGCACATAGCGGTCGGTGAGGTCCATGCCGCGACTGCCAATGGCGGTGAGGTTGCGGATACTTTGGTCTACGTCGTCGTCGATGATGCCTTCCACCGAGGTGACGTGTTTGTGCTGGATGGCGAGCATGGCACTCATCACGGCAGTTCCCACGCCGGTGGTGAGTTTCAGGGCACAACTGGGTTTGGCTCCGTCGCAAATCATGCCAGTGAGGTTGGCAATCATGTTCTTCACCGCCCAGCACACCTCGTCGAAACCGCCACCCATCAGGTAGGTGATGCCGCAACTGCTGCCGGTACTGGCCACCACACATCCACAGAGGGCGGAGAGCGAACCGAGGTTCTGCTTCATGTAGATGGCAGCGAGATTGCTGAGGGTGAGGGCACGCACAAGTTCTTCTTCGGTGTTGTGGTTTTCCTCGGCAAATACCACCACGGGCATGGTGGCACAAATGCCCTGGTTGCCGCTGCCGCTGTTGCTCATCACGGGAATCATCGCGCCGGCCATGCGCGCATCGCAGGCACAACTGGTCTTGGAGAGAATCTTCGAGAAGATGGTCTCGCCCATGATGCCTTTCCCAAGCGGACTGCAGAGTGTCTTTCCCAACTGGTGGCCGTAGTTCTCGCGAAGGCCGTCGGCCGATGCTGCCTCGTTCAGGTGCTTGGCTTCGAGAATGAAGTCAATCTCCTCGATATCGGTGGTAGTGGCAAATTCATATACCTTGCGCAGAGTGAGGGGCGGGGTGTCTTTTTCCTCTTCGGCATTCACGCTGTCACGCCGGTCGAGCGATACGTCGCTGTCGTGACGCAGGAAAACGAAGTGGGTGTGGTGGCCCTTGATGATGCTTTCCGACTCATGGCCATTGGCACGGCACACCACACGGATATAGAGTTTGTCGGGATCTTCCTCTTCCAGGGCGACACTGATGCGCCCTTCGTCAATAAACTGCCTTCCTCGGGCCACCGCCGCCTTGTTGCAGTCTTTCAGCACTTCGAGTTGGTATTCCGACTTCCCTATCAAGGCACCGAGGGCCACAGCGATGGGCAGGCCTATCATTCCAGTGCCGGGGATGCCCACACCCATCGCGTTTTTCACGATATTGGCACTGAGCCTCAGTTCCACTTTTTCAGGCGTGGTGCCGAGCAGTTCTTTGGCCTTGGCCACGCACAATGCCACTGCTATGGGCTCTGTACATCCTACTGCGGGGACCACTTGCTCATGCATCAACTCAATGATAGCCTGTCTTTCTTTCTTAGGCAGCATAAGAAGATAGATGTTCTGTGTTTAGTATTTGAATGCAAATTTAGCAAATCTTTGTCTAACCTTCAACTTTTGACTGAAAAAAATTGTTGGATTAAAAAAAAAGCACTACCTTTGCCACAGATATAACATAAAGACAGAAGAATAGCTGAATTCCGACATCGATTGTTGGGATTCATCATTTTTTTGTTCGCTAATTGATTACCTTTAAAAACCATAACATCATGACTTACATGTCACAAGAAGGCTATGACAAGATGATAGCCGAACTCACCCGCTTAGAGTCAGTGGAACGCCCGAAGGCTTCGGCAGCCATCGCCGAGGCTCGTGACAAGGGCGACCTTAGCGAGAATTCAGAGTATGATGCCGCCAAAGAGGCGCAGGCACACCTTGAGGATAAAATCAACCGTCTCAAACTGGCCATCTCAGAGGCCAAGGTCGTAGATGTGTCGCGCTTGAGTTCCGAGGCCGTGCAGATTCTCTCTAAGGTGGAGATGACCAACCTCACCACCAATACGAAAATGTCGTATACCATCGTGAGCGAGAACGAGGCCGACCTGCGTGCGGGCAAAATCTCCATCAAGACACCCATTGCTCAGGGACTGCTCAACAAAAAGGTGGGCGATGAGGTGGAAATCCAGATTCCCCGCGGTACAATAAGGCTGAGGATTGACAAAATCTCCATCTAACCCATTAAACACCTTAATATATTATGAGTATTTTCTCGAAAATCGCTGCTGGTGAGATTCCCAGTTACAAATGTGCAGAGAGTGAGAAATTCTATGCCTTTCTCGACATCAACCCGCTTGTAAAAGGACATACGCTGGTCATCCCTCGCCGTGAGGTAGACTATATCTTCGACCTCGACGACGATGAACTGGCAGAGATGCATGTCTTCGCCAAGCGCGTGGCCATTGCCATCAAGAAGGCTTTCCCGTGCGTGAAGGTTGGCATGGCAGTGCTCGGGCTGGAGGTTCCTCATGCCCACATCCACCTCGTGCCAATGCAGAGTGAGAAAGACATGCTTTTCTCCAACCCGAAATTGAAACTCTCTCAAGAGGAATTTGAAGATATCGCAGCGAGGATACGTGCGGAATTTAAATGAATTCTTCACCCAGGCGTACCTGGACCTCGTTGACGAACTTACGTATTTGTGCTGATGAGTCGCTTTTCTTGCAGATCATCAGCACATTTTCGTTTTCCACCACGATATATCCTTCAAGGTCGCTGAACACACCCAGGCGACCTTTGGGCAACTTGATGATGTTGTCCTTGCATTTTTCCAAGATGACGTTGCTGTCGAGCACCACGTTGTCGCCCTCGCCAACGCTCTTCGCCTCGTAGATGGAATGCCAGGTGCCCAGGTCGGCCCACCCGAAGTCGCACAGCATCACATAGGCATCGTCGGAATTCTCGAGCACACTGTAGTCTATCGAGAGGTTGGGGAAGAGCGAGAAGTAGTCCCACACCAACTGGGCCTCGTCGTTGATGTTGGCGTTCTCGAAACTGAAACCGTCCATCTCTATCTGGCGGAAGATGGCGGGCATGGTAGCCTTGAAGTGCTGCAACAGGTGGTGCACGCTCGAGGCGAAGATGCCGGTGTTCCATAGAAACTCACCACTGTCCATGAACATCTGCGCAAACTCACGTTCGGGCTTCTCGCTGAACGACTTCACGTTGTGAAGGTTGATCTCCAGACTCTCGTCGCCCATCTGGATGTAGCCATATCCGGGTTCGGGACGCGAAGGGCGTACGCCCATCACGATGATGCCGTCGTGCTGGGCAACGAAACCGAGGGCCGACTGCACGCAGCGCTCAAAGGCTTCCTCGCCAATAATGGCCTGGTCGGATGGCATGACGATGACGTTGGCATCAGGACAAAGTGTAAGGATACGGTAACAGCCCCATGTCACGCTGGGTGCGGTGTTGCGGTTCACCGGCTCGCCGAGGAAGTTCTCTTCGGGAAGCATGGGCAACTGCTCGCGGGCGATGGGCTGGAACTCATCGTTGGTGGTGACAAATATATTTTCTAAAGGTATGATTTTCGCGATACGGTCGAAGGTCTGTTGAAGTTGGGTGCGGCCAGTACCAAACAGGTCAATGAATTGTTTGGGATGTCCCATACGACTGCTTGGCCACAATCTTTTCCCTCTTCCTCCTGCTAAAATCACACAATAATTCTTCGAATCGGTAGGCATAAACTCATATAGATTTAAAATTAGCGCACAAAATTACATAAACATAACGACAGAAACAAGTTTTTAGTGTTTTTCCTGATAAAAATTTGCCGTTTAAGAATTTTATCGTAACTTTGCACCGCAAAAAGCCCAGATGGCGGAATCGGTAGACGCGCTGGTCTCAAACACCAGTGGGGCAACCCGTGCCGGTTCGACCCCGGCTCTGGGTACTTTTGAAAACCGCAGAAAATCGCTAAAGACTTGTAAAAAGTTCTTTAGCGATTTTTCATTGAACGGTTTTTCCCCACATCTGCAAGGTTTCGGGCATGGTGAAGCCTATTTCCTCACCAGAAAAACACGAATTCAGGGTTGAATAATAGATTGTAAGCCATCAGCTTACTCTTCGCCATTCGGTAACATACTAACAATGAAAAGCTCAGCTGACCATGTAAATTAGTTGGGCTTTTTATAATTTTGCTTGAACACCAAGGCTTAAACTATTACTTCCCAGAAACCGCCTTTGTCGGGGCCTACTCGACGAACGATACCTTGCTCTTGTAGCTTCTTGATGTTTCTTGCAATGTTTCTCCTGTCAACACCTATTATTTCAGCCATTTTAGTGGTTGAAATATAAGGATCCTCCTTTATCAAGTCGATAATTTTCTGTGACGTTTTCTGTGACGTTTTCTGTGACGCATCTGTGACGCATCTGTGACGTTTTCTGTGGTATTCACCTTTTCTGTGACGTTTATATCCACCCTTTCATCATTTACATTCACCTTTTCACTTACCTTGGACACTGTAATCTTCAGGATGAACTCGTCAGTTCTGAAAGATGGAACATTTGCACCATTAGCCTCTTGTTCACGACAGATACGGTCAAAGCCCTCGCCGAACTCCTTCACAAAGTGATATGCTTTGAGGAAGGCTGCAATCTTGGGATTACGAGAGAAGTGGGTGTGCCGGATATTGTTAGGCTTCATCTGCCTGGTTAGTATGCAGGCTCGAACTGGCAGGAATCTCCATCAACAAGATACGGTTCTCGTTCCCGTCCTTATCTGTGCAAGGCAGGTATGAGCATGTCACTGGAACCGAAGGATTGCAGAAATCAAACGGCACACGCAGCAGTTCGTTCAACTTCTCTGTATGCTGGTCAACCCCCTCAATCTTCCGAGTCTTATCCGATACCCCAATGGCTATCACGCCACCATCCGCATTGGCAAATGCCACGATGGGCACAGCCAAAGCCTTCGGCTCTATTTGAATGCTCTTGCAATCAAATGTCTGGCCTTCTTTACGAGTTATTATTTCTTGTATGGTCATATTAACTATTCAAACGTCATTTATAATTTTTTATTATAGTCGGCTATATCTTCTGCCGCCATCATAGGTTCTTCCTCTGGTATCTCATACTTCTTGAAACAATGGTCTTGAAGGAAAATCCTATTGAGAGTAAACGTCAATGATTCCAAAGTCTTTTCCCGCACCTTCGGCTTCAGTTCGCACTCCCATATCGTGATGCAGTGCCAGCCCATGGAAGCAAGCTGATGCTGCACTTCAACGTCACGTTCCTGATTCCTCCGGATCTTCGCCACCCAGAACTCGCGGTTCGTCTTCGGAATCTTACAGCAATCGGAATTGTCAATACTCAATTGTCCATTATCAATTTGTGGCATTGCTATATGGTGTCCATGCCAAAAACAACCATTTACAAAGATACACGTCCTGTACTTCCGCATCACAATATCTGGCTTCCCCGGAAGTCGTGGATGATTAAGCCGATAACGGAATCCATGCCCCCATAGCCAGCGACGCACCACCATCTCCGGCTTCGTGTCCTTGCCGTGGATGGCCGCCATGTTGTTGTGCCGCTGCTGTGGTGAGAGCTTATCCATTCATCAAACCAGTTAAATTCTCAAACGTAGTGTCAAGGAACGTATCTTTAATCATTCCGGCAGTCTTAATCTTCATGAAATCATCTGACAGACTCCGATTGTAAGTGAGTTCAAAGGCAAGCCGGATATCATCAGTCACGGCATTCGTTCCTTCCAGCTGTTTGACATCACGCCCTGTTATCGTCCTGACTCCAGTTATCTCATACACATCCCGGATGCCTCTGCCAGGAAAATATGGAATGAAGAAATGCAGGTTATGAAGCATAATCGTTGATGGGAACTGAGCACCCGTATAGTATAACTTTGCCTTCCCCTCCTCAAAATCCTTATTATAGTTCTTTCTGCTGCTTGGCCTGACTGTACCGATCAGGACCCTGTCGCCAACTTCTACAAAAGCTCCCTTTTGCGGAATCACATGCGAAATCGTAGTCACAGCTTTTGCCTCTATCAACTCATGGATGAAATGCTCCAGCAACATCCTGTTTTTCTCGTCTTTCGGCCGCAAAGGAAATGCACCGATATTGACCTGCCCGATGGTTTTGTAAAAGTTAGCCACCTGCACATCAGCCGGTTCGCCATCACCAGGAAACAAGATATAGCCGCCTATCACCTCCTTCTTCAAGGCAGCATCACCCTCATTATTGTCTTTATAGTATATGGCGTCACGATAACGATGCATCTGGTTGATGGCGTCATCTGGTGGTGAGTCCACTCCATTCACCTTACCGTCTATCCTATATTTGGCATCAAACAGATAAGTCATCTTCATGCCCCTTTGAACATCGTCCTTCGATAATTGGAGTACGATGTCCGGCTTTTGAGGAACAGTCGGGACGAAAAGGTTCTTGATGCCCGTTCTGTCATTCTCCCATGTCGTATGTTTTGGATTATAGACCAGTTCAGCCAGTTCCACCCCATTTTTCCTGAAAAGAATCCGTGAGTGTTCACCCTTACCCAGTTCCCAAGTAAACACGCCATTCATTTCCATGCGGTTGCGATGCTCCATATCCTCGGGAGTGATACCCAACTGTTCCCTCACAATATGGCTCACCTCGATAAAGCTCCATATCTCATAGAGCGTGGCAATATCCTTAGACTGCAATCGATAGATACCATCTTTCAGGGAATAAGCACGCCGCAGCAAGTTCCATGTCCGATACACCTGACTATATCCCGATGCCCGTTGCAGCACCAGGCTCTCCTGATTCAGTCCCTTGAATCTCCCCACCGTGCGGAAGAAAGGGTTTCGCTGCAGATGCTTCAATGTATCCAACATTTTCTGCATCTTCTCTCTCTCCATCTCCGCAACGCCATTGAGTGCTTCAATACGCTTTTTCAGCGATTCATATTTCTCCAGAATCTGACCAAGCGCATATTTCAGGAAGCGGTTCTCCTGCGTATCATTCGACTGGACATGTTCTTCAACCCGATACAGGTGTGCAGGCTCTTTTCTGTGTTCTGCCAATTCATTCTCGATATTGGCAGGCACACGCTTCAATTTGTCTGCCCTTAGAAACACCTCATACCCACGAAGACGCCGACGAGGACGTTCTATGATGCTCTTACATGCCTTAATGAAACGCTCCTGTTCTTTTGCAAACACATTCCACCATATCAGTTCAGGAGTGTTACCTTCCTCATTCGGTGTGAAGCCATGGAAAGTACGTCTCAAATAGTCAAACGAGAGCATACGGTACTCATGCTCGATGTCCTCAATTATCTTCTTCCAGTGCTCATGATAATTCAGTTTCGTGCTCAGCACCTCATAGCCAAAAGTGAACCGTTTGCTTTCCGTTCCCGTCCGATAGACAATGTTCAGTTCGCTCTTGCCGATATCATTACCATAGTTGATGAAGCCAGCCAGCGTATTTCCCCTGAACGTAAACCGCTCGTTGTCGCTTTGCAGCATAGACCCGAATTGAGCCTTCGTTACGTGTTTCTTGAAATCCACCCAAACCGGGTATTCCGCATTGTCAAAGAACACGGCAGGAGCCTTCTCACCTTTTGCAATCGGTTCCCCATTCCGTTCTACCGACACAACACCCTCCGACCAAGTGTAAGTGGAAAGCAGATCCTTTTCTCCCACATTACTCTTCGCCTTATTCCAAATGTCGTCGAACTTCGTACAGTCAACATACATCGTGAAATCCTCGTGTTGTATAGTCAGTAGGTCCATCCTAAAGTTTTTCTTTTAGCTCAGAGAGAATATCCTGCTTGAATTGGCTTACAATCTGACCTTTCTCCTTCTCAGTAGGATAACTCCCATAAGCAAAATTCTTATTGAGAATACCATCAACAAAGTAATGGTCGTCGAAGAAGGTGATATAAAAAAACTTCTCTATAACAATATTTGTTTCTTTTGGATGTTGCACTCCTACCATTTGACAGTGATACCATAATGATTTGGCACTTTTCACTGCTTCAAGCAACTCAGGAGTGGCTGTCTCGCGCCTTGCTCGATTGATGCCAACTCCAGCTTCTCCATCTTGAGCCTGAGACAACAGACTAACTGTTTCCACATGCTTAAACTTAAATACGGCATTAGCAGTATCTATAGATTTGTCAAATTCCTGGATAATGGGAGAGAACACAAACTCCATAATGTTCCACACCTCTTCTTCATGAAGATAACGATGTCTCAATTCGGCAGCAATATCCTGTTTCTTCTGTCTCTCCAGCACCTTCAGTTCCTTCATGAAGTCATCATCTTCTTCAATACTCTGCCCTTTAGCCGCTTTAATACATATTATCAGCGCCTGCTCCATACAATCCTCTATATATCTTACGAACGGAGCTATCTTGGTGATGTCTGCATGCGCACCGTCTGAAGGACTTGTCCCCACAAAGCCGTCACATGTGCTTAGGGCATTCAGATAATTCTCTTTATCTGCACTTTTTACCACTATCATTGGATAGTGATGACGAGTCAAGATGTAATTCACAAGCAAGCGGGCTATACGTCCGTTTCCATCCTCAAATGGATGAATGCGAATATATCTATAATGGAATAAAGCGCAAAGTTCCGCTAAAGTCAATTCACCTTTTTGCTCTTCCTCCCGATACCACTCAACAAGATCTTTCATAAGGGCAGGTGTTTCCTCTGGCGAAGCATATTCAAATCGATCACCAGTACGAGTAATAACACTATTTGGACGCGTCTTATATACTCCAGCATGGACTACATACGACGTCTGTTGCCCACCAGGCAACTGACGATAAACAGTATAATCCTCACGGAGAATCGTTTGATGCAGTTGGCGGATAAAAGACTCCGTCAGTGGATATTCTGATGATGCCTGCTCTTGCATCATATTTAAGCCGACGTTACTGGCTTTCATATCCTCCAGATCCTTCATGTTTGCAGCATCCACGACCTTTCCAAACAACAACAGCAACTCCGTCTGCCCATACGTCAGGGTATTGCCCTCAATATGATTGCTGTTATAGTTAAACTCCAGCATGAACTTTCTGTTCAGCCGTTGCAGATATTCCTCCTTTATCGGCTGAAGACTCTGCCACTCTTGATATAGTTCTTCTATCTTTCCCATACGCATTCTCGTTTTTTAACTCCAGAAACTGGTGTAACCACTCTTCAGGCGTCCTTCCATTTCCTTCAACTTTGCCAATGAGATAGAATAGACTTTTTCGCCATCATTCTTCTTTTCAGAATATTCCTTACCAGAAATATCTTTCAGCTGCTCGCTGACAGTCTTTCCAAGTTCTTCCAGCAAGTTTCCAATCTTGTCGGAATCGCCCTCAATGCGAGAAAGTATCTTCATACTCGTTATCTCGTCCAGTGCACGGGCAATCACCTCCTGGTGTGGAATCTCATTCCCCTCCATATCCTTATTGTAAGGCAGATTATTCACCACATATAGCAGGAACTCATTCCTTGTTCGATAAGCCACCTTGAATGGAGTACCATCCAAATCCAAGTTGACAGCCTGCAAATATTTCAAAGCCGTATCGCATACCTCTTTATTCTCCCGATAGACGTCAACGCCCTCCACAGCCGTTCCAACCAGATTGCCAGTCTCCAGCTTACCAATCTTCTCATGCCGATCATCCAGTCCGCCATACAAGTCTACCTCGTTCATCTCAATAGTCATAGCACGGTCAAGCACCTTACGGCTGAATGAGAACGTCGTTTCATCCATATTCACCGTACCCACCACGATGAGGTTCTGAGGAATGGCAATGCCGTCTTTATTGAAACGTGCCCTCACTTCATCATCTCTCGTCAGTTGAGCAGTCAAGTCGAAGTACCATTGTTCTTCGCATTTCTTGAGGATAGGGTCTGTCGTAATCACGCCATTATCATCAGCCTTGCGACTCTCCACCACACTCAAATACTCCGCAAAATACTGCTCAACAGGAGCCAGATTCATTTCGTCCAGACAGAGGAAATACGGCACATCAGGATTCTCCCAAGCCTTAGCCACGAACTTCAAGAAATCCCCTGCCACAAACACAGGGCTACCACTCACCCGACTCACATAGCCAATCAACTCACTCGAATCATGCCAGTTTGGCTTCACCTGCACCATCTCAAAGTTCTTTGGCTTCTGTGCCCCGTATTCTGCAGAGCCTTCCTCCCAGCAAGCACGAGCCAATTCACGCACAATTCGGCTTTTACCTGTACCAGAGATACCGGCAAACAGCAAAAACGGTTTAGACTTGATAGCGGTGATGTAGGGGCGATATTTTTCCTGTGCTGTTAATGACGCACTGGTTTTATTTGAATTGGAAATCTTTTTCAAATCTTCTAAACTGATTTCGACAAGTTCATTAACTGAATGTTTCTGAGAAGGAACCCACACCAAATGCTTAATACGCCCTACTGTACATTTATAAAATTCAGACGTACGAGCTAGAATTGCTTCATATACAGAACGTTTATTGCCACTACCTTTTAATACACTTTCAATACTAAAGGGCTCATTTTCAGTTATACTATTTGCTAGTATGGATAATGTTTCTCTTGAGATTTTTGCATTCTCGGTTTCTCTTCCTGTGACTCTTTGTAAAGAAACAGATTCCATGGATTTATTAACAGATAATAACTTGACTTTGCTTGCCCCAGGCTTTACATAGTCAAACTCTGTATTTTTGGCAACCTCATCGAGAATATCCAATAAATAATCTACCGTCAACTTCATACACTGTAAAACTATCGAGTTAAATAATCAGATAAACTATTAGCAATTCCTTTCGCAGCAAGATATGGCACACCATTTCCTATAGTTTTGAACGCATCGGTCAACGTAATATTATGAGGTATTACGAATTCTCGGGGTAGAGACTGCAAAGCCAATGCTTCTGCAACTGATATTCTTCTTGCTTCATATGGATGAATATGAACCTCATTATTGCCATATGCTACCGTAGGAGAGTAACGCCAACGGTGCAGGCGCTTATAGCTTTTCTTTTTATCATCACCTTCATCCGTTGTTTGAAAGCGAATAAGACCAGCTTTAGGCTGGAAAAACATATCTGCATTCGGATGATGCATAACATCATTTAAAATCCACCAGTGTTGCACTGTAAGTTCCTCTATGATTCCATTTGGAGCTGGAAAATTTGCATGTTCAACATACGGATTTCTATCAGGCCAGTTTATTGCCTTAATTTCTTCAATGTTATACAATTTGTGGGCATCCCAAGGAAAACCGACAAGATTTATACCTTCTACCTGTAATTTCAAATTATCAGCTATTTCTTGCCTTACACCTATCAATATTATCCTTTCCCTATCTTGCGGGACTCCAAATTCCAAAGCATTAATTAGTTGTTCAGTCAAATAATAGCCGTTATCTACAAACTGCTTTTTCAGTTGTTCAAAGAACGCCCTATGTCTAGCAGTCCTATATAGCCCCTTCACATTCTCAAAAAGAAAGAAATCTGGTAGAGCATGACAAATCAAGTCGGCATATGTTTGCGATAATCGCCCATTTTCCCCTTCTTTCCCTTTATTCTTTCCTGCCACACTAAAATCAGGACATGGAGGACCACCAATAAAGCCCGTAAGTTCTTGCTCTTTTGACTCGTTCACAAGATGCATTAGGTTTTGCATCATTTCAGGATGTTCACCATCAACATAATGAACAATGTTTTCAACATGATGCCCATATATCGGTGCCGGAAGATTCATATTCTGGCGAGCATATTGATATACGTCATTAAACGCCTTATGAAACTCGTTCACAAAGACAATGTTATAATGACCTTCTAGTTCAAACCCCAAGTCCAAGAATCCAGCTCCAGAAAAGAATGAAAAAATATTCATCTTACTAATTAAAAAGATTATTAACGCTATTGCTACTCCTATCTACAGAATAAATAGACTTTCATTTACTTTTTCGCTCGTAAATACGACATTCCGAGTTGCTGAACGAAGCGTTCTTCTGCATCCATAATATCTCTTTCTCTTTGCGCCAAGAATTCTTCATCTTTATAATGACGTATATAAACTATTGCTGCTTCCGACAAAAATAGTTTACCCAACAAATTGTTCATATCGTCAGTACGATCCAAGACATCCTTTTGCATATTTCTCAGAATTTCCTTGACATCCTTATCTGGTTGCCGACTGCTAAAAATTATTGAATTAGCAGGCGAAAATGGCAATTTAGGCATAATACGGATTATTTGATAAGTATCATTCTCTGGAACCTGTTCTCCGTATAGGTGGTTAAGGCAAAACAGAACCAAAGCCTTATTGCGAACAGCATCCATCCGTACTACCGTCGGGAATCCTAATGTCTGATCTCTAACAGCATGGTTTTCAGAATAAAGTATATCCGATTCGCTCCCTCTCAAATACTTTAGGAAATGTTCATAAGCTTTGCGTTGATTTGTCAGAGAATTGATAGTATAATAATTTGAATACGTTGTTTTCCAGAACCAACCTTTCAAATCTTCCAACTGCTTTTCTGTTGGATTATGTATTTGACGGAAAAACTCCATAATGAAAATGAGTTGCATTGGGTAAGGCAATAGTTTATATTCTATTACCTTTAAGTCATCATGCAGAAATCGGGCAGCCCGCAATATATATTGTCCCAAGCTATTTGCCACAGACGGAAAATCCGAGCGTTTAGCCAAAGTCTCAATATCCGTTTGGTCAATATACAATTTTCCAAAAGCACTTTGGTAGCATCTAAACAATGTGTTACGACTTATGCCATCAAAATGATATTGTCTCAGGTCTTCCTGCAGATGGTCAATCAAATCTGCAAATTTAAAATTATCTTTATCATAAGACAAAGCATTGACCATCCAGTCAAAAGAGATGTCTGTTCCACGCGAATTAATACGGGCAAAAATATCTACAGCTTCCTCAATATTGGCATTTGTTATTTCAATACAAGCTACTTGATATGAAAGTAATCGACCAGATATGGTATCGGCCCTGTCTAAGTACCGATCGACGATTTCTGTCTCAATGCCACTGTTCTCGATATGTTTTCGTGAATACTGACGAAAATCGCTGGTACTCATCAATATGTGCACAGGCACCTGACACGGAAGGGGATAGGCACCAGTACGAAGATAGAAAAATGATTCATCCTCAAGGTCATAATAAAGACTAAACAACGACTGCCAAGTGTCTTTGTTGCAGTTAAGAGAAGACTTCTCTGGGTTAGTCAAGCATCCGAAGATAGAAGAAACTCGCTGATAGCCGTCTAAAATGTAAACACCTTTTCCTTCGATGCTAGGAATTTCAAAAGAGCCAATATCGCTCCTATTAATCCATCCCATGTCCTGGGCTGGTTTCCACAAAATTAGTGAACCGATAGGATAATTTTGACTGATACTCTCAAACAGTTGCTTAATTTTCTCTCTCGTCCATACAAATTCGCGTTGGAACGGCGGAATCTGAAGTTTGCCTGAACGCAGATCTTCAAGAAGAGGGCTTAGCAAACGTATGTTAGTTTCAATATGTAAAGTCTTTTTTTCCATAACTAAAACAATTTAACTATTTGATTAACGATCTCATACAATTCATTAGGATTGGCTTGATGGCATGTCCTCTGGAGCAAGGAGGTTGCAAAAACAGAAGGACTTTGCTCGAACTTTTTTGGAAACTCTGCCTTAAAATTTGAGATAGAAAGACCTTGTTCTAAATAATCATAATTTATATCAGAAACGGAGGAATAGAACTGCTGAACTACTGGATTCATATAAATGCGCCCACGATGCCCCTGGTTGCGCAGTTGCTTGTCTCTTATATTTGCATTAAAGCCTTCTGCAATGTTGTAAAAGTCTTTTTGCTCTGGGGATAGATACAAATATGCATCTATCCAAGAAGCTGTTGTATTAGAGCGGAATTCGTCGAATACAGCATCTGGCATATAGTTTTCCATCGACCGTTTAGTCAGAACATGGCATGTTATGCCATTCTGATTGCAAAAACCTATAAAACTGTCATATTTTGTAACATTGTCTGTAGGGCACGTCTTGTCGCCATCAAGCAAGACAAAGCATCTTAGCATTTTTGTCTTTCCCTGAAACCGATTCAGTTCCTCATTTATCGCATTTATGGCATTTGAGCATCCGCCAGAATTCTCAAAGACAAGCCAACCGTGAAAATACCAATCGTCGAAAGGTATCTCTGGGCAGAAATGCCTCATTAACGCTTTTATAAACCGTGAATCATTCTGACTGTTCTCCACCCAGACTGTAACGGGTGATGTCAGATAAACATGTCCTTCGTCTATGCTGTATTTTGGTTCCGAACAATATTTTGCCCCATCTTTACATATAAAGCACTCTGTTTGTATGGATTCGTTGTTACTGATTTCAAAACTCCCAGCGAGTATTTCCTGGTCCAATAAAGACAGACTATTATAAAAAGTCGTCTCTAATATGGTTGGGTCAGCAAGTTTCAGCTGATGCCGCCCATCCAAGTTGATGTCATCAAGCAGTCTCTGCAATTCCTTGACCGAACTGGCAGAATTGCAAGAGCGAAAGAGGTCGTTCTCAATCTCTACTGTCATGGCTGTTTCGAATTTGAATAGTCCGTATTGCTATCGCTTCCTGAAGAGACTCATCAAACATCTGCTTTGGCCAATAGTCTACACTTCCATCATCAAGGATGTTTATTTTTCGTAGAGAACTGGAATTTGTTTGTTCATTGAACTCCACATAATATAAGGCGACATCGTCAACAGAAAGTTGTTTGTTCGCAATTAACCGCCGTAATCTCAGAATGAGATTCTTAGAATGCGTTTCTATTAAATAGCGTTTATTAGAGTCTGTTTTAGTAGACAATGCTATCAGTTCTCCAAGGCTTGCATGCGCCGCTGAATGCAAATGTGTTTCTGGTTCTTCAATTATTATCAAAGTTGGAGAATCGCATGGTTCACAAGCCCTCACAACAATTGGAAGTGACTGGATGATTCCCATTCCTGTTTCGGTTATATTTGTTTTTAAACCATCTTTTATCATTTCTATATGGATAACAGGTTGTCTACTCTTATCCACCCATAGTCTCCAGCCTGCGAAATTATCTTCATACCAGCCTGAAACTTTCTCCATAAGCGAACCGCTCATATTCTCATCGGCTATCAGCTTTTGGTAAGCGAACTGTCCGCTAACACCTGATTTTCCTATAGGAGTAACCTGCTGTCGCATATCAATCTGAGGCAAAACACGGATAGCACCAATATAATCCGTCGAGAATTTTAGCTTGTTCAAGGTTGTGGAATAAGACTTTGTAAATGGCATATTTTGAGGAATTAATCCCTTAAAACCGATTTCCATCGTATCCATCGTATCATCTATCTGATAAATAGTGTCAGTATCCAATTGAAGAGAATGTTTTTCTCCATTCATACTCATAGCCAACTTTTCTATTCGCGAATTAGGTTTCTGCATTGTATCTACAAAAAAACTCCAATTTAGGGATGTAGCCCCATCCTCTGCCACACCTAGTTCAACAGCTTTTGTCGCTTTTCCATAAACAATGTCTCTTAATTCTGTATATACAATAGGATTATCCCCCGAAATATCAGGAATAACTTCGCTACTATTATTGTTAAGCATATTGTCTATCAGTATAGGTAACTTTAGAACGGCACTTTTCCCGGAATTGTTTTTCCCAAAAACAATAGTTATTGGGCATAGCTTCAATTCTTGCTCATTTCTAAAAACTCTATAATTCTTAAATTTTATATAATCTAACATGGTTATGTGTCAACTTTAAATGGTTTTACATTTTTACTAATTGCATTTTTGATAGAAAAACAAGAATCTTTAAAAAGCTTTAACTTTCCCTAGCCCTCTTAGTTCAACATCATTTTCGCATGCTCCGCTCAGGCCATCAAAAGTGTATTTATAGGCTTGATGTCCTTTTATTGGAGTATTAGCGAGTGTATATAACCGCATCTCTTGTTGATACTCCGGATGTTCTTCCAGCATTTCATTCAAGCGGCTTAGCGTTTCCTTGCTATGGGTAGTCACAAACACCTGCTTGTTTGTTGTGGTTGCCAGTGCAAAGATGGCTTCCCACAGTTTCTTGTAAGCAGAATAGTGTAAGCCATTTTCAATTTCGTCTATCAGAAGTATATTGTTTATGGGATTGGCAGATGCAGCCACGATGTTCAGATAACGGCGAAGACCATCACCTTGCATGTTGACCGCCAACAACTGATCTAGACCTTCCAAGCCTACGTAAGCGACATTATTCAGAATCTCCAATGCGGTGATACGACTATCGAAATGCTTCAATTGCTCTGTTACGGTATCTTTTAACCTGCGCTTTGCCAACTCAACCAAGTCATTGGCGGGATTGCCAGCGGTCAAGTCAGAAGACAGATATGCCACACTGTTCTTTTCCAAATATCCCTCAGCCAGTTTCTTGCCGGATATCAATCCCTGCTGATTGACTGTCAAGCTGCATTCGTGAGTGCTCTTTTGTTGACCGGATTCAACATCGAAAAGCATCTTCAGCGTATTCAGGAAGGTCTTTGTTTCTGAGGTAGGTATCTGTCCGTTTTGCAAATCTGGCTGGGACTTCTCATCAAAGACATAGGTCAATTCTAAAGACAAGTGACGCTTGGTCTTGTCAAACAATTCGGAAGAAATCTCTGGGGCTGTCTTCAAGTCCAGACGATGGAATATGTATGTCAGATCTGCAAAACCACTATAATTGCGAGACCTGATAGAATTGATAGTCTGAGGCAGGTCTGGGTTGGACATCCCCATCACCAGCAAAAGGCATTCAAGGACAGAACTTTTTCCTGAACTATCCTGCCCCAGAAGTATATTAACACGGGAAAAGTCATCTATCTTCAGATGGTCAATACCTCTAAAGTTCTTTATTTCAATATTTTTGAATCCATCCATTGTCGTTATTGTTTTAAGGCTTTATGATAATTACAACTCTTTGCTTTGGATTCCTAAATCCACTTCCAGCAGGTCTTTGATGTCAACCTGAAGCAGGCGGGCGATTTCCACGAATTGCGCCATCGATGGTTGTATCTTGTTCGTTTTCCACCGTGAAACAGTCATATCGGTGACACCCATCTGCTCGGCAAGCCAACGGTTGGTGATTTGTTTGTCGGCCAACACCACTCTGATTCTGTTTAGGCAATCTTTCTTCGTCATCTATTTTGATTTTAGCTATTTACATGTGCGAAGATAAACATAATTTGTTAAATCACCTAACTTAATGTTGAATAATAACTCGTTTTTAGCACTTTTTCGTGTTTCTAACTCCTTGTTTTGCATCCGACCGTCCAAATTACATAATACCTTTTCACATTTAGTACACTCTTTGCTATATATGCGCAATGTGGACTAAACTTACTCCTCTTTCGCCAGAACAATGATGTTTGCTGGCGAAAGGAAAAATATCTTCTCTTTTCGCCAGTAAATAAATCAATGTTATAGGTTGAGTGCTGGCAGGCTATTGATGGCATCCTCTTTCAACTTGTCAACGGCACGGGTGTATTTCTCGGTGTGCTTCAAACCGCTATGGCCGAGAAGACTGGCAACGGTCTTGATGTTGGCACCATTGTTGAGAATGTTCACAGCGAAGGAATGGCGAGCGCAATGCCAACTGATGTGCTTGTCGATGCCATCACGTTTCACCCATCGCTTCACTGACTTGCAGCAACTCTCATAGGAAGGGGAGGGGCTCCAGCAGCGGCAGTGGCCATTATTCCCCACTTAAACAATGAAAAATAGCAAATAGTATTACAAGAATAATGCATCTTCCCCATAAATAGTAAATGGGTTTTTCGTGACCCATATGACGGGGAGAACGCCCATCAATAGGCTTGCTTGTCGTGGATGAAGAGCGACAGGGCGGTCTTGAAGATAATCTTGATATCGAGCCAGAACGTCCAGTTCTCGATATACCAAACGTCTTTCTGTATGCGTTCCTCCATCTGCCATAATTCCTTGGTCTCACCACGGCAACCATTCACCTGGGCATAGCCGGTGATGCCGGGACGGCTGAAATGGCGCACCATGTACTTGTCGATGATGTTGCCGTATTGTTCGGTGTGGGCAAGCATATGCGGACGGGGACCGACGATGCTCATGTCGCCTTTCAGCACGTTGAAGAACTGCGGGAACTCGTCGATGTTGGTCTTGCGGATGAAGTTGCCGAAGGGGAATTTTCTCGGGTCGTCCTTGGTGGCTTGTAGGGTGTCGGCCTCGCTGTTGACATGCATCGACCTGAACTTCAGGCAGGTGAAGGTCTTCCCATTATGTCCGGTGCGGGCTTGCTTGAAGAAGATAGGACCCGGACTCTGGTGCTTGATACACCATGCGATGATGGGGATGAAGGGCAGCATCACCAAGCAAACCAAGGCGCTGACAACGATGTCGAAAGTGCGTTTCACAAACTGGTTGAAGGGATGCGACAACGGCTCATGGTGGTTGGTGAACACCATCGTCTCACCCAACTGCTCGGGCTGGAGGTTGAGCAGGAAGTTGCCCGACATCCTGGGGACATAGTAGAAATGGATGATATTCTTGTCGCAGAATTTCATCAACTTCATGATTTGCTCGTGCTCGTCGTGCGAGAGACAGCAGAATATCTCGTCGATGTCGGAGAGATGGTATCCGTGGGTGGTGTCGCTGTTGTCATCACGCTGTAGGGCATCCTTTTGCTGAATGTCAATCTTTGCGTTCATACTCTCGAGGTCGCCCAGTTTGCCAATGGCTTCCGGACAGTTCTCCAAGTCGTTGTCGGCATAGTAGCCCACTATCTTGTAGCCTGTGGAGGAGTCGCTGATGAGATTGCGGTAGAGGATGAGCAGGGCAGGGTCGTTGCCCACAAAGAGCACACTCCGCGTATTGCGGCCAGCCTGTCGGAAATACTTGATGAATAGGGTCTCCACCAGTCGGCTGGCCAGGATGAGGGTAAACTCCGCCATGAGGAAGAGCCCCATGAACTGGAACATGCCTCCACTCTCACCCAATATCCTGAGGCTGATGAACATGAGCGAAACCTGCAACACGCTGAGTTTCATCACACTCATAAACACCTCTTCGAAACTGGTGCGGCGGCGGTGGATGAGGGAGTTGATGAGGAACTGGCTGACGGTCATCGAGAAATTGGCCATGATGAACGTCTCCCTTGGCTCAGCCTCAAAATACGGGGGGTATTGGATATGTACTACATAGAGGTATCTTGATGCCCAGTAAAGCAACAAGTTCATGATGATAAAATCGGTCAGGACAACCGCAGTTTTTATCAATCCATTTCCTGTAGAATATTTTTTAGTAGCCATGAAACGCTATGCGTGTGGTGATACCCGTCGGGGAAAAACATTCATGGCACAAAGATAGGAATATTTTTTATTATTTCGTTGTTTTGTCGGCTTTTTCGCATATAAATACTTGTTTTGCCATGGAACAGACAGTAATCTGCCCCAAAGGTATGTCGTGGTTTCAGCACTGATGGGCGAGGGAAAGGACAGTGTTTTTACAACCAGAGGGGAGTGCCGTGAGACTAAAAGACAAGAGGCGGGAAACGATGCCCCGCCTCATGCCAATACATCATGGAATAGTAAGTTATAGATATGCTTACGTGTTGAAGTCTGTACACATAGATGTGGTTACACATGCTTCTTCTTGAAGAATTTTCCCAAACCTGTGGAAGACTTCGGACTGGCCAATCTACTATAATAACAGCAACGGCTTGCTCTCTCTTCCTTGAACATGGCCTCGGCCTGTTCTTCGTCGCGTGAGAAACTGAGGGTCTCGCTGATGCCCATGGTGGCTGCCATGCCTTCCACGTCCAAGTCGTCGGTGCCGATGAAGGTGAAGGTCCAGTTCTGTTCCTTCAGTTTGTTGATGAGGTTCTTCACCATATTGAGGTTGTACTCCCTTGAGGCGTTCTCATAGCCGTCGGTGATGATGGTCACCAACACCGAGTCGCCTTCTTTGGTATGGGCGTTCACCTTGGCAATGCCTGCACCTATGGCGTCGTATAGTGGTGTGCAGCCTCCTGGCTGGTAGTCGCCCTCGCGGAGTGGCACCACCGACAGGCCATCGGCGTTGTTGTAGTGGAACTTCGTGTGCTCGGAATCGAAGGTAATCAAAGTCACTCGTTGCTCAATATCCTGTTTCTGCTCTGCAAACGCCTTGATGGTCTGCAGTGTCTCGTTCATGCCCGAGAAGGCTTGTTTGCGTATGACGTGCATGCTGCCGCTCTCGTCGACGATAATCAAATTGAATACTCTCTTTTTCATGTCTTTTTGTCTTTAATTGATAAATAAATGTTGTTTGTTGAGCATGCTTCTATAACCAATAAGGCAAAAAGAAAGAAAAAATTAAGCAAAGACTGAAAAAAAATGTATTTTTGCAAAAAAACTAATTCACCGATGGTAGAGAATCTAACTGACGCGGAGATACTGCAGGGACTGAAACAATATGACGAGAAGGTGACGAGCGAGTTTTTCTACGACACTTGCCATATCGCCTATTGCATCGACGACAAGAAATATGGGCTGCGCTACAAGACGGGGATGGACTTCTTCTCTCTCGCCCATGAGTTCTACTTGCGGTTGTGCAATCACAATTGGCAGCAACTGGAGAACCGCAAGTCGAATATCTCGCTTGCCAACTGGACGATGAACGGCTTTCATTATCTTGTTCGTGAACGCCTCAAGAGTTATTCGCAGGGTAATGTCGAGGAGAGCATTGAGGAGAGGGCTGCGCAAGGGAAAGTGGTCTTCGATGCGCCTGTGGATGACACGCAGGAAGAAGTGAAGGAAATGGTAGAGGAAATCTGCCATGCTTACTATGGTTATGACCGTAAGGCGCAGAGCATACTCCGCATGATTCTCATCATGGGCATGAAGGGAAAGGAGGTGGCGGCACTGATGGGCATCACTCCCGCAGCGGTCAGCCAGCGCTACCATACGATGATGGAACAGGTGGTGCGGCCTTATTTCATCAAGTATTATACACAGCCAGCCTTGTCACATTCTTATATGAAAGGGTTTAAGATGGAGGATGCTGCTCTTCCAGAGCCAATGTCACAAAGTTGCTCAAATATGGAAGAAATAAGGAAGGCGAAAAAATCGTCTGGCGGTTCTGTATGGGGGAAAATCAGCGAATGGCTCGCGGGTGAACACAAAAGTCAGGAGGCCTCGTTTGTGGAGGAGACACCAAAGATCAGTTACGACCATCGCATCACACCGACTGTCATCCATACGTTGCGCCACAACGAGGTCTTTGTCTTCGGAAGCGACTTGCGTGGCCTGCACTGCGGTGGAACGGCTTATCAGGCCTTGCGCAGTTTCGGGGCGCAGTTGGGGAAGGGTGTTGGGCCGCAGGGTCAGTGCTATGCCATCCCCACTATCGTCGGCGGACTTCGCCATATCCAGCCCTATGTCAATGATTTCCGTCAATATGTGAGCGCTCATCCCCAACAGACGTTCCTGGTTACGCCTATTGGTTGCGGTTTGGCGGGATTCACTCCGAAGGATATCGCACCAATGTTTGCTTGGGCCAGAAATCAAGAAAATGTCTACTTGCCGAAGGAGTTTTGGAACACGATTTTAGTTTTTGGCTGATTGAAAATAAAGAGAAGGGAAACCTCAAACCTCTTCAAACTCCAACATCAACTGTCCGTCGCCCAGCAGGTTGTATGACTTGCGGTGATAGGGCGTGATGCCATGTTGGCGGATGGCTTCGCGGTGCTTGCGTGTGGGATATCCCTTGTTGCTTTGCCAGTCATACATGGGATATTCTTCAGCCAAGTGGTTCATGTAGTCGTCGCGGAAGGTCTTGGCCAGGATGCTGGCAGCCGCGATGGAGAGGTATTTGCCGTCGCCCTTCACAATGGTGGCGTAGGGCAGGTTGCCGTAGGGTCTGAACCGGTTACCATCAACGATGATGGCCTCGGGGCGTATAGAAAGTTGGTCGAGGGCACGGTGCATGGCAAGGAAGGAGGCGTTGAGGATGTTGATTTTGTCAATCTCCTCGGATGTCACCACTCCCACCGCCCATGCCGTGGCATCGCGCAGGATGACTTCGCGCAGCGCGTATCGCTGCCGTTCGGTGAGTTTTTTCGAGTCGTTGAGTTGCTCATTCACATAGTCGGGGGGCAGGATGACGGCGGCGGCATATACACTGCCGGCCAGGCATCCTCTGCCGGCCTCGTCGCAGCCGGCTTCTATTAGTTCTGGATGATAGAATTGTTTCAGCATAAATGACTGGCTCAAACCTCAAAACATCCTTCTCACTCGTCGTATGCCCTCCACCAGCGCGTCTACCTCTTTGCGGGTGTTGTAGAGGGCAAACGATGCCCTCACCGTGCCGAGCACCCCCATCCTGTCCATCAGTGGTTGGGCGCAGTGATGCCCGGTGCGCACGGCAATGCCCAGACGGTCGAGCAGTGTGCCCATGTCGAGGTGGTGGATGTCGCCCACGAGGAAACTCACTACGGCATCTCTTTCCTCTGCCTCGCCGATGAGCCGCATGCCGTCGATGGACGACAGTTGGCGGATGCAGTATTGTGTGAGGTCGCGCTCATGGGCGGCGATGTTGTCGAGACCGATACGCTCGATGTAGTCGATGGCTACGGCAAGACCGTGTGTGGCGATGTAGTCGGGGGTGCCGGCCTCGAACTTCAGGGGTGGTCGCTCGAAGGTGGTCTTCTCGAAACTCACGGTGCTGATCATCTCGCCGCCGCCCTGATAGGGGGGAAGCCGGTCGAGCCATTCTTCCTTTCCGTAGAGCACGCCGATGCCCGTAGGACCATACATCTTGTGCCCGCTGAAGGCGAAGAAGTCGCAGTCCATTTTCTGCACGTCAATCTTGAGGTGTGGCGCACTTTGTGCCCCGTCGATGAGTACCGGCACGCCATGCTCGTGGGCGATGGCGATGATTTGCCCTACGGGATTGACGGTGCCGAGCACGTTGCTCACATGTGCCACGCTCACCAACCGTGTCTTTTCGGTGAAGAGCCGCTGGTATTCATCGAGCAACAGTTCTCCCTTGTCGCTGACGGGGATGACCTTGACCACAATACCTTTTCTTGCTGCCTGCAACTGCCACGGCACGATGTTGGAATGATGCTCCATGACGCTGACGATGACTTCATCGCCCTCGTGCATCATCCCCTCGGCAAAGGAACTGGCCACCAGGTTGATGGCCTCGGTGGTTCCCCTGGTAAATACGATTTCCTCGGTTTTCGCCGCACCGATGAATTGCCTCACACGTTCACGGGCTGCCTCATGCAGGTCGGTGGCCTGTTGCGAGAGGTAGTGCACGCCACGGTGCACGTTGGCGTTCACGTTCAGGTATTCGTCGCGCATGGCATCGAGCACGCAGAGGGGTTTCTGCGTGGTGGCGGCATTGTCGAGGTAGACCAACTGGCGGTCGTATACCGTCCTCCCTAAGATGGGGAAGTCGTGGCGTATCTGTGATATGTCAATTTTCAATTCCAAATCTCAAATCTTAAATCTTAAACATCGTGCAAGCCAAACGCAATGAAGTTTACTTCAATTGCTGAGGCGCCGCCGATGTTCATCATGCAAAGCATGATAAATCTTATTGGCATAGTTTGCATCCATCGCATTTGTTGAGTTCACCCCTGAGGCGCTTGTCTACGAGATAGCGCAGACGGTCGCGGAGGGGAACAAGTGTGATGCTGTCGATAACTTCGTAGATGAAGGCTGCCTGCAACAGGTGCAGGGCCTCTGTTCTGCTGATGCCTCTCTGCTGCATGTAGAAGAGCGCGGCATCGTTGAGTTGGCCCACGGTGCTGCCATGCGCGCATTTCACGTCATCGGCATAAATCTCGAGCATGGGCTGGGTGAACATCCGTGCCGTCTTGGTGGCGCAGAGGTTCTGGTTGGTCATGGCCGACTCTGTCTTCTGTGCGCCATGTCTCACGAGCACCTTTCCGGCAAACGCACCCGTGGCATTGTCGTCGAGCACGTATTTGTAGAGTTCGTGGCTTGTCCCATGGGGTGCGGCATGGTCAATGAGGGTGTTGTTGTCCACATGCTGTGTCTTGTCTGCCAGGGCGCATCCGTTGAGTTGGCACTGTGCACCCTCGCCTTTCAGCACCACGTCGGCACGGTTGCGGGTCACGCCATTATGCAGGGTGATGATGTTGTGGCTCAGACGGCTTTCTGCCTGTTGCTCCACATAGAGGTTGCTCACCCTCGTGCTCTTGTGGTGGGTCTCTTCCATGCAATAGAGTTCAAGCGAAGCCCCTTTACCTACATAGGCCTCGGTCACCTGGGTGGCGAGGAAGTGGCGGTCGTCGGCAGCATGGTCGCAGAAGAGCAACTTGGCCTCTGACCCTTCTTCCATGACGATGAGCACCCGCCGGTTCACCATGAGGTCGACGTCGGCCCTGAGGATGTTGATGACTTGTATGGTACGTTCCACTTTCACCCCTTTGGGCACATATACGAAGAGCCCGTCTTGTGTGAGCATGGTGTTGAGGGCCGTCACGCTGTCGCCCTGTGTCTGGGCTATTTGTGCGTAGTATTTGGCTATAAGGTCAGGGTGCGTGGTTGCGGTCTCGCGTAGGGAGCCTACCATCACTCCTTCTGGCAAGTGGGTCTTGGGCAACGACTTGCTGTGGAAAGCGTCGTTGACCACGAAATAGAGTGATGTGCTGAGGCTGGGGACGTCGCAGCGGAAACTGTCGTAGGGGTTGACAGGTATCTCGAGACGGTTGAGGTTGAGCCCGTAGTCGGGCTCAAAGAGTTCTTGCAGGTCGGTATAGCGGTAACGCTCCACCTTGCGCGACTCGAACCCATTGCGTTTGAAATGGCCGAAGGCTTCGTCGCGTGCTTGGTTGAGTACGCTGGCAGAGTGTCGGCAAATCATGTCGCGGCACTGTTCATAGAGACTGATGTATTGTTGTTCGCTACTCATCGGCCTCGTTCTTTATCCAGTCGTAGCCTTTCTGCTCTATCTCCTTGGCGAGTTCGGGGCCGGAGGTCATCACGATGCGTCCTTGGTAGAGCACATGCACCACGTCGGGGCGTATCATGTCGAGCAGGCGTTCATAGTGAGTGATGACGATGGTCGAGGTCTCGGGGGTGCGCATCTTGTTCACCCCGCTGGCCACGATGCGCATGGCGTCGACATCGAGCCCGGAGTCGGTCTCGTCGAGGATGGAGAGTTTGGGCTCCAGCATCGCCATCTGGAAGATTTCGTTGCGTTTCTTCTCTCCGCCGCTGAACCCTTCGTTCACGGAGCGATGGGCGAGTTTGCTGTCGAGTGCCACTATCTGGCGCTTCTCTCGCATGAGTTTGAGGAAGTCTGCGGCATTGAGTGGGTCTTGACCTAAGTATTCGCGCTTGGCATTGACGGCAGCCCTCATGAAGTTGGTCATCGATACTCCTGGTATCTCGACGGGATATTGGAACGAGAGGAAGAGGCCTTCGCGGGCGCGGTCTTCCGGTTTCATCTCAAGCAGGTTCTTGCCGTTGAACCATGCCTCGCCTTCGGTCACCTCGTAGAGCGGATTGCCCACGAGCACAGCCGAGAGGGTGGATTTGCCCGAACCATTGGGACCCATGATGGCATGGGTCTCGCCGTCGTTCACCTCAAGATTGATGCCCTTGAGGATTTCCTTGCCGTTGATGGAGGCATGAAGATTCTTGACTATTAGCATTGGTCGAATATTGAATATTGAATATTGTAAATTGCTGCTTCGCAGTGAATGTCGGCTGCGCCTCAGCATACTGAAAACAAGTTTTCGTCTGCATCAATTTGGCCGAGTCGCGAAAAAAATCAGCAAAGCTAAAATTGCTTTATTTTTCCCATTTTCCAATATTAATTTTTCATTTTTCATTTTTCATTTTTCATCTTTCATCTTTTTCTACCCTACAGTGCCTTCAAGGGATACAGAAAGCAACTTCTGTGCCTCGACGGCAAATTCCATGGGGAGCTTGTTGAGCACCTCCTTGGCATATCCGTTGACGATGAGTCCTACGGCCTGCTCGGTGGGGATGCCGCGCTGGTTGCAGTAGAAGAGTTGGTCTTCGCTGATTTTCGACGTGGTGGCCTCGTGTTCCACGATGGCGGTGTCGTTGTGGATGTCCATATAGGGGAAGGTATGCGCGCCGCACTCACTGCCCAGCAGGAGAGAGTCGCAACTGGAGTAGTTGCGGGCGTTGTATGCCGATGGCGTGGCGCGCACGATTCCGCGGTAGGAGTTCTGGGAGTGCCCGGCGGAAATGCCTTTCGAGATGATGGTCGACTTGGTGTCGTGGCCGATGTGTATCATCTTCGTGCCGGTGTCGGCCTCCTGGTAGTTGTTGGTCACTGCCACGCTGTAGAACTCGGCCTGTGAATAGTTGCCCCGGAGCACGCAGGATGGGTATTTCCATGTGATGGCACTGCCCGTCTCTACCTGTGTCCACGAGAGTTTGGAGTAGTCGCCGCGCAGTTCGCCGCGTTTCGTGACGAGGTTGAGCACGCCGCCCCGGCCGTTCTCGTCGCCGGGATACCAGTTCTGCACGGTAGAGTATTTCACCTCGGCGTGGTCGTTGACGATAATCTCGACGATGGCGGCATGGAGTTGGTTCTCGTCGCGCATGGGGGCGGTGCAGCCTTCCAGATAGGAGACATAGGAGTCGTCATCGGCTACGATGAGGGTGCGCTCAAACTGTCCGGTGTTGCGGGCATTGATGCGAAAATAGGAACTCAGTTCCATGGGGCACCTCACGCCTTTGGGGATATAGACGAACGACCCGTCGCTGAACACGGCGCTGTTGAGCGCGGCGAAGAAATTGTCGCGGTAGGGCACCACCGTTCCCAGATATTGGCGCACCAGGTCGGGGTGGTCTTTCACGGCATCGCCGATGGAGCAGAAGATGATGCCTTTCTCGGCGAGTTTCTCCTTGAATGTGGTCTTCACCGACACGGAGTCCATAATGGCGTCGACCGCTGTGCCGCTGAGGGCGAGACGCTCCTCGAGGGGTATGCCCAACTTGTCGAAGGTCTTCTCCAGTTCGGGGTCTATCTTCCCGTCGCCCTTGGGCTTCTTTGCCATAGGGTCGGCATAGTAGGAGATGGCCTGATAGTTGATGGCAGGCAGGTGGACGTGTCCCCAGGTAGGTTCCTTGAGGGTGAGCCAGTGTCTGAAAGCCTTCAGGCGGAACTCCAACAGCCACTCGGGCTCACCTTTCTTTTGGGAGATGAGCCTGACGATGTCTTCGTTGAGTCCTGTAGGAATGATTTCCGTATGTACGTCGGTAGTGAAGCCGAACTCGTATTTCTGTTCGGCAATGCGGCGCACCAACTCATTGTCGTCTTGCTGTTCTTCGGATTTCTTATTATTGTTGTTTTTCTTGTCGTCCATGGGTGTTGGTGTATTTGATGGCCAACATGGTCAAGTCGTCGCTCTGCTCCGCTTCGCCCACGAAAGCGCGCACGGCCTGCGCCATGCTGTCGACAATGATTTGGGGCTGGTTGCGGTCCTCTTTCAGCAGGGTCTCTGCCATGGTGGTGACACGCTCGTTGCCGTACTGGGCGTGATGGATGTCCTCGGCCTCGTTGAGACCGTCGGTATAGAGGAAAATGGTGGTCTGTGAATCGAGGAATGTCTCTTGGAGAGAGTACTGCCAGTCGGCCATGACGCCAACGGGCAGGTTGGGGTCGCATGGCAGCATGCCCACGCCACGCCCGATGAGCAGTGGCGCATCGTGGCCGGCGTTGCAATATTGCAGTTTGCCGTCCTCCAGATGCAGCACACCTACGAAGAGTGTGACAAACATGTTTTTCTCATTGCCCTCCGTCAACGACTGGTTGAGCGTGCCGACAATCTGATTGGGTTCCGAGGTGTGGGAGGAGATGTTGCGGAACAACGACTGGGTGACCGCCATCACCAGGGATGCCGGTATGCCTTTTCCAGAAACGTCGCCAATGCAGAAGAACAAATGGTTGTCGCGGATGTAGAAGTCGAAGAGGTCGCCGCCCACGTCCTTGGCAGGTTCGAGGGAGCCAAAGATACTGACGTCGTTGCGCTCAGGGTAGGGCGGGAAAATCTTCGGAAGCATGGCCATCTGGATGTCATGGGCCACCCGCAACTCATTCTCTATCGCCGCCTTCGAGGCGGTGGTGGTCTTCAGTTCGTCGATGTATTTGGTGAGCGACTGCTGCATGTCGTCGAAGGAGTTGCGCAACAAGCATATCTCGTCGTTATGCTTCACGGTGGGCAATGGTGTGTTGAAATTGCCATTTGCCACTTCGTCGGCCGAGGCAGCAAGTTGTTTCAGGGGCTTGGTGATGCGGCGGATGGTGATGCGGCATACCAGGAATACCACCAGCAATCCGATGGCGATAAGGAATATCAGCAGGCCTCCTAACACCGCTCCAATGATATTGATGCCGAGGGCAGGTACCGACAGTCCCAACGACCAGTCGGTGAACTTGATGGGCGCATAGAACATATACGACGACCTGCCGTCGAAGACTACGCTCTCGTATTCTTCCTCATCTATAGAGTCCTCTTGCTTTTCGTTTTTGGCTATATAGTCTTTCTCACCGGCCACCATCTCCCGCGCCATATTGGTGGAAAGAGAGTCGGGGTCGTTTTTGGTATATTCGAAAATGTTCTTTTGGAGAATACGTTCTTGCTTTGGATGCACAAGGTAAGTGCCGTCACCGTCGATGAGGAAACTGTAAATCAGCCACCGGTCCTTCTTTGACGGATTCTTGTCTTTGGGGTCTTCGGGGGGTACAAAGCCTCCCCTCTTCATGATGCCGCGGTCGGACTCCAACATCTTCAGCCGGAGCCAATCGAGCGACAAGTCGGCTCCGAGGATGGCCACCGTGCGCCCACTGCGGTCGCGTATGGGGCAAAGATAGGCCACCAGCGGTTTGGTGGAGTCGTTGCCTTCGAAGAAGGGTTTCGACCAGAATCCCTCCTTGGCTTCCAAGGCCTCTTCAAACCACTTGGCACTCAGGTAGTCGTTGTCGGCACTGCCTAATGTTGTCACCTCGACCTTTGAACTGTCGGAGCGTGAGGCATAAGGAGAGAACCAACGGCCTTTCTGGGGATAGTAGTTGGCGACGAACGAGAGTCCGCAACTGTTGATGCGCGGATTCAGGTCCACCACTTGCTTCATGATTTCATACAGCCGGTCGGGGTTGCCTAGGTTCTGCTCAATCTCGGGCACATGGTTGGCTGTGCCGACATATACATCCGACAGGGCCCTCCTGATTTCTGCCACCTTGCTGTCAAGGTAAGCCTCATACCGGCTGAACTCTTCTTCTTTTATCATCGAGGAGGCAGCCTCGAAAATGACATAGGAGATAAAGCCCATGGTGATGAGCATCATGAGCATTATCCACCCTGTCAGTCGGCTGGAAAAGGAGTGTATTTTCCTCTTCTTCCCCATTATCAAAGTTTCTGCTCCACCTCGATTTCCATGAAGGTCTCGATGATGTCGCCTACCAGAATGTCGTTGAAGTTGACCAGCGAGATACCGCACTCCAGGCCGGTGGCCACTTCCTTGGCATCATCCTTGTAGCGCTTCAGGGCATCGATGTTGGCGGTGTGCACCACGATACCGTCGCGCACCACGCGGGCCTTGTCCTTGTTGTGTACCTTGCCTTCTGTCACCAGACCACCAGCCACGGTACCCACCTTCGATATCTTGAACACTTGTTTCACCTCGATTTCGGCGGTCACGATTTCCTTCTTCACCTTGTCGAGCATTCCCTGCATCGTTGACTTCACCTCGTCGATGGCGTCGTAGATGATGGAATAGGTGTTGATTTCCACACCCTCGCGCTCGGCGAGTTTGCGGGCATCGGCCGATGGGCGTACTTGGAAGCCCACGATGATGGCCTGCGAGGCAGAGGCGAGCATCACGTCGTTCTCGGAAATTTGTCCTACGGCCTTGTTGATGACGTTCACCTGCACCTTCTCGGTAGATAGTTTGATGAAGGAGTCGGAGAGGGCCTCGATGGAACCGTCGGTGTCGCCCTTGACGATGATGTTGAGTTCGTGGAACTCACCCAAAGCAATACGGTGCGACAGTTCGTCGAGACCGAATTTCTTCGTGGTGCGCAGACCCTGCTCGCGCTGCAGTTGCAAGCGCTTGTTGGTAATCTCGCGTGCCTCTTGCTCGGTAGACATCACATGGAATGTGTCGCCAGCCGTGGGGGCACCGTTGAGACCAAGGATGATGGCTGGGTCGGCAGGCCCTGCCTCCTGAATGCGCTGGTTGCGCTCGTTGAACATAGCTTTGATGCGCCCGTAACTGGTGCCTGCCACCACGATGTCGCCCACCTTGAGCGTGCCGTTCGACACGAGCACGGTGGATACGTAGCCACGTCCCTTGTCGAGCGACGACTCGATGATGGAGCCGGTGGCCTTGCGGTTGGGGTTGGCTTTCAGGTCGAGCATTTCGGCTTCGAGGAGCACCTTTTCGAGCAGGTCGTCTACACCGATGCCTTTCTTTGCCGAAATCTCCTGGCACTGGTATTTGCCGCCCCAGTCTTCCACAAGCAAATTCATGTTGGCGAGGTCTTCGCGTATCTTGTCGGGGTTGGCACCCGGCTTGTCAATCTTGTTGATGGCAAATACCATGGGCACGTTGGCTGCCTGGGCGTGGGCGATGGCCTCCTTGGTGGTGGGCATCACGGAGTCGTCGGCAGCCACGATGATGATGGCGATGTCGGTAACCTGTGCGCCACGGGCACGCATGGCGGTGAAGGCCTCGTGTCCAGGGGTGTCGAGGAAGGTAATCTGACGGCCGTCAGACAGTTCCACGTTGTAGGCACCGATATGCTGGGTAATGCCTCCTGCCTCACCGGCAATGACGTTGGTGTTGCGGATATGGTCGAGGAGCGAGGTCTTGCCATGGTCCACATGTCCCATCACGGTGACGATGGGGGCGCGTGGCACGAGGTCGTTCTCGTCGTCTTCTTCCTCGGTGATGGCGTTCTGCACCTCAGCGCTTACATATTCGGTGGTGAAGCCGAACTCATCGGCCACGATGTTGATGGTCTCGGCATCGAGGCGCTGGTTGATACTCACCATGATGCCGATACTCATGCAGGTGCCGATGACTTGGTTGACACCCACATTCATCATCGTGGCCAACTCGCTCACGGTGACGAACTCGGTGAGTTTCAGTACCTTGCTCTCGGCCTTCTGCTCGGCGCGCTCTTCTTGCAGACGCTCCTGTATGGCCTCGCGCTTCTCCTTGCGGTATTTGGCACCCTTCTTGTTCTGGTTCTTGTTGGTGAGGCGGGCAAGGGTTTCCTTTACCTGTCTTGCCACGTCTTCCTCATTCACCTCGAGGGGACGCTGGTTGCGCTTGCGGTTCTTGTCTTTCTTGTTCTTGTTCTTTCCACCGCCTTGGTTGCCGCCGCCTTGGTTGCCGCTGGGCACGTCTTTGCTGGCAGCATTGATATCAACGCGCTCCTTGTTGATGCGCACGCGCTTCTTCTTCTCGCCACCCTGTGCGGTACCGTGTTGCGACTTCTCCTCACGCTCCTTGCGCTTCTCCTCCTTGGTCTTCTTCTTCGGACGGGTGCTCTGGTTGAGGGAGTCGAGGTCGATCTTGCCCAGTACGTTGACCTTGGGCGCATTCTTCTGCTCACTCTCAAGGGTGAAGATTTTCTGGTCGGCAACGGGAGCCTTGGGCTCTTCCTGAGGCTTCTCGTTTGTCGCCTCAGTGGGTTGCTGCTGTGTGACAGGTGCTGCGGCCACCTCTGGCTTGCTCTCCACGGCGGGCTTCTCGGGCTCGGCGGGCTTCTTCATTTCGGGGGCTGCAGGTTCCTGGCGTACCTCTTCCTTGGGCTGCTCTGCCTTCTTCTCCTCAGGCTGTGGGGAGGGGGCGGCAGGTTGGGGAGCGGCTTTCTCCACTTCTGCTACGGCAGGTGCAGGGGTGGGGATTTCTTTCTTGGGCTCTGCGGATGGGGTGGGGGCAGCCGGACGCTTGTTGAGCGAATCGAGGTCGATTTTCCCCAACGGCTTGAATTGAGGCCTGCTCGACTCGAGCAGTGTCTCGGCCTTATGACTCTCAGGCTCAGGCCGTTTTTTCTCCTTGGGCTTCTTGGGGAAGATTTTCTCGGCTTGTGTCCGCACCTCTTTGTCGCTCTTGAACTCCTCTACGAGAGACTCGTAATGGTCGTCGTTGAGTTTGAAGTTCTGGTCGATCTTCGCGTCGCCGAGGTCATATTTCTTCGTGAGGAACTCCACTGCCGTCTGGAGTCCTATGTTCAGTTCTTTTATTGCTTTGCTTAATCTAATAGCCATTCTCTTTTCCTTGTTCTGGTTTTGTTCGTTTTGGTGTCACCCTGGGCTAATGCCAGCGGTGCCGTAGCGTGAAGTTCGGGCCAACAGGTTGGCCAGTGGTAGATAGGGCAGGGGAAATAACCTGAGGTTTAGTTGTCAAACTCTGCCTTGAGGATGCTGAGCACGGAGTCGACGGTTTCTTCCTCGAGGTCGGCCTTTTCCACAAGCATGTCTCTCGGTGCATTGAGCACTGCCTTGGCGGTGTCGAGACCGATGCGTTTGATGGAGTCGATGACCCACTGATCGATTTCGTCGGCAAACTCGTCCAGATAGATGTCTTCCTCGGCTTCATTGTCTTCTATCTCGCGGAACACGTCGATGGTGTAGCCGGTGAGCATGGAGGCGAGTTTGATGTTGAGGCCGCCACGACCGATGGCGAGCGACACTTCCTCGGGCTGGAGGTAAACCTCTGCCTTGTGGTTCTCTTCGTCGATGTTGATGCTCGACACCTTGGCGGGACTGAGCGAGCGCTGGATGTAGAGTTTGATGTTGGAGGTGTAGTTGATGACGTCGATGTTCTCGTTGCAGAGTTCTCTCACGATACCGTGCACGCGACTGCCTTTCACACCCACGCAGGCTCCCACGGGGTCGATGCGCTCGTCGTAACTCTCCACGGCCACTTTGGCTCTCTCGCCGGGCATACGGGCGATGTTCTTGATGGAGATGAGGCCGTCGTTGATCTCGGGCACCTCGCCTTCGAGCAGCCGCTCAAGGAACATGGGACTGGTGCGCGAGAGGATGATCTTGGGATTGTTGTTCTCGTTGTCTACTCTGAGGATGACGGCACGGATGGTCTCACCCTTGCGGTACTGGTCGCTGGGGATTTGCTCCGATTTCGGAAGGATAAGTTCGTTGTTCTCGTCGTCGACGATGAGCACCTCGCGCTTCCAGGTCTGATATACCTCACCGCTGATGATTTGGCCTACACGGTCCTTGTATTTGTTGTAGAGGGAGTCGTGCTCCAGTTCGAGAATCTTTGATGCCAGGGTCTGGCGGAGGTTAAGGATGGCCCTGCGGCCGAACTTGGCAAATTCGATGGTCTCACTCACATCCTCGCCAATCTCATAGTCGGGGTCAATCTTCTGGGCTTCGGAGAGCGAGATCTCCTTGTTCTGGTCTTCCACTTCGTCATCGGCCACCACCACGCGGTTGCGGTAGATTTCGAAATCGCCTTTGTCGGGGTTGACGATCACGTCGAAGTTCTCGTCGCTGCCGAAGATTTTTGCGATGACGTTGCGGAAACTTTCCTCGAGCACACTCACAAGGGTGGTACGGTCGATATTCTTGTTCTCCTTGAACTCCCTGAATGTCTCGATCATGTTGGGGGTCGTCTCTGTTGTCTTTTTTGCTGCCATAGCTTTATTTGAAACTGATTATATATTTTGTGTATTTTACTTCATCCATGTTGAAGGTCTTGTCAACATCGGTGAGCACCGGCCTTTTTTTGCCTTCGGGCTTGATCTTCTCCTGGGTGGTGACCACAAAGTCTCTTCCTTCTACCGATTTGAGCACCCCTTTGGTCTTCTTTCCATCGGCACCGAGCACTTCCACCTCTTTCCCGATGAAGTTGACATATTGTTGTGGCACCTTGAAAGGCTGTCCGAGGCCCGCCGACCCCACTTCCAGTTCGAAGTCTTCCTTGTCGCGGTCGAGATGGTCTTCGATAAACTTGCTCAACTCCACGCAGTCTTCTATCCACACGCCGTCGGCGTGGTCAATCTCCACAACAATCTTGTTGTCTTGGCTGATCTCAATGTCAACGAGGAAATAGTCTTTTCCCTCGAGCCATGTCTCCACTAAACTTTTTACGATGCTTTTCTCTATCATGCTTCAACTGTTTAATAATGAAAATGAGGGGCTTTTTGCAAGCCCCTCATTCCACTGAACGATGCAAAATTACGAAAAAATGCTCGTGTGGCAAAATAATTCGTGTTTTTTTGTACCGAAAAGTCTTGTTTTCTTGATTTTTGTCATTGTTTGGGCACGTTTCTGCCCAATATTTTCCAATATTCCTCTGGATTGTTGATGATTCTCACGGCCTCTTCCATCTGCTTGTCGCCCCTGAGGCTGTTTTCTATGGCACCGGCCTGATAGTAGTAGGCGGCCACGATGTCGTTGGCAAGAATCTTCTTGATTTGGCTCTTGTTGTAGTCGAGGTCTTTGGCGATGTTGTGGCGGAGTTTCTTCTCCAGGTTGTCGAAGTCTTCCTTGGCATCGTCATAGTAGCCTTCAAACTTGGCCAGTTTCACCAGGTTCTTCAGGTATTTCTCGGTCTCGTGGTCGTAGGTGAACCCGCTGTCGATGACGCGCTGCTTGAACTCCTCGTATTCGCTGTCGCTGATTTCATACTCCGAAGGCTTGGCGATAGACGGGTGCCGGGCGATGTAGTCTACTTCGTAGTCGAGAAGCACCTCAGTGGAGTCGGCTCCAGAGGTGGCGAGGTAGTAGCCGATGTTGGGCAGCGAGTCGGGCTCCACCACCACGTCGGGCATGATGCCGCCGCCATCGCGCACCTCACGGCCATGGGCAGTATGAAACACTTTGGTGAGCGAATCGGGGATGTGCTCGGTATAACCTCCTTGTGCATGACGGTAGTTGATGGCTTGGATGCACCGGCCACTGGGAATGTAGTATTTGTCGCTGGTGAGTTTCAGACTGCCGTTGTAGGGCAGGTCGACGCTGATTTGCACCAATCCCTTCCCGTATGTGCGCATACCTAATATCACAGCGCGGTCGAGGTCTTGCAGGGCACCACTGGTAATCTCGCTGGCACTTGCCGTGTCGTCGTTGACGAGCACCACCACGGGCATTACGGTGTCAATGGGCTCCACCTTGGTCTTGTAGTCGATGTTGGAGCGTTTCAACTTGCCCCTGTTCGACACGATGAGCAGGTCTTTCGGCACAAACATGTTGACGATATGCACGGCTTCTGCCTCCGAACCGCCACCGTTGTTGCGCAGGTCGAGCACCAGTCCCTTGATGCCTTTCTCCTTCATCTCGATGAAGGCTTTGCGCACCTCTTTCGAGCAGTCCTCGGTAAACTGCCTCAGGTTGATGTATCCCACTCCGCTGGCTTGTATGCCATAATAGGGCACTGAAGGGGTCTGCACGGTCTGACGTGTGATTTTTATCTTCATCTTCTTCCCTGTGGTGGGACGTTCCACCTTGAGGATGAAACTGGTGCCGGGGTCGCCCCTGAGGCGGCTGCTCACGTAAGAGACGTTCTTGTCAATCATCGAGGAGTCGTCGATGGCAAGGATGATGTCGCCCTTCTTCAAGCCGGCCTTGTCGGCGGGCATGCCTTGGTAGGGCTCGTCGATCACCACACGCTTGATTTTGGAATTGTAGCGGATAATGGCACCGATACCGGCAAACTTCCCCGTATAGATTTCCTTCAGGTCTTCCATTTTCTCCTCGGGGTAGTATTCGGTATAGGGGTCGAGGCTGCGCAGCATCGCCTTGATGCCCGTGCCTATCACCTCCTTGGCATCGAGCGTGTCGACGTACATCAAGTCGAGGTTCTTGTAGATGCTGTTGAATACATCGAGTTGTTTCTTCACCTCGAAGTTATGGTCGCTGTCGGTCTGGGCCACCGCCACATTGGTGGCAAGGGCGGCCAGCAAACACAGCAGGATATGTCTTGTTTTCATGAGCAGTGCTTGATTATGACGGGGCAAAGATACGATTAAGCGAGTAAAAAACCAAATGAATTTGAGTTTTTTCGAGTGGGAGTATCTTCGCTGAAGAACGGCAAAATTACATCATTATGCCCATATTTCGTTATAAACAAATGAAAAAATCGATATTTTTTTCGTCATAAACGCAATTTTTTCCAAAAAAGTTTGGTGGAATAAAAAAAAGGCTATACTTTTGCATCCGCAAACAAAAAAACTGCTTCAGTAGCTCAGTTGGTTAGAGCACCTGACTGTTAATCAGGGGGTCGTTGGTTCAAGCCCATCCTGAAGCGCTAAAAAATCAAGGAGTTAGCACAACGCTAACTCCTTTTTTTATTTTTTCGGGAACACCACGGGAACACACAGGTAGGGGTTTCGATGTGCTCAGGCGTGATTTTTTATTGTCATTTGTGGTCACTAAGCCAACATCTTGTCATATTGTGCTCTATTTGGATATACCTTAGGAAAAAAGTCTATTTTCCAAAATGCCATTCAAGGAAACTATTGCTTTAACGATATGTCTATTTTCTTAATCGTTATATCTACATTTAGTTTCTTTATAGTACCTCCGTCATTACCTAATCCCAAGTACTTACAAAAGTCCTCATAATCATTGTTGTTCGCTTCTGCGGCAGGCTTATTCTCGGGAGTGATTCCATCAGTGAATACTATAATCAAGAAAAGTGCTTTAGTCTTTGCATTCTTTATTGCTTCGAAAAATGTACCCATAACTCCTGTCAAAAGCTGGTATTTCAAATTCTTGGAGTCTGCATTCACCTCACAACCAAATAATTCTTTAGCCAATGTGTCAATTCTATACTGCTTGTTATCTGAAGCTCCTTCAAGTTCCTTTGATATCATCTTCCCAAAAGATTCGGACACTTTAGCCTCAATACCAACGACAAAGTCTTTGCCAATCATTAGCAAATCATGGTTTCTTCCGTTACCTGTCCCAGGGAGTACAGTGTTCGCTTCAGGAGTACATGAAATTACACCTCTTATGTCATAGCCTAATTTTTTCAATACGTTTTCAAGTTTCTTGACCTGAGTCTTATCTGTCATGAATTGTGCCAGAGATTTGGCACTTCTATCATCCTTCCAATGTTTTTCTTTGCCCATTGGGGGTGCAAATTGTAGCCATTGGTCTACTGTTGTAATAATGTTTGTTTTGGAAATTTCAAGTTTCATTTTTGGATTAATTACAATTTTGCATCTGCTTCTTTGTGGATACAAATAACTTCTTTGGGGTTAACGCATTTTATTACCCTCTCGATTGTCTGCCTGTCGGCATGGCCTGAAGTATGTATGTCCACGATATTGTGGAACATTTCCCTGAATTCCTTATACTTGGGATTTGCATTTACTTGTTCAGGTATCTTGTAGTAGCCATCCCATGAAGAGTATATCAGGAGGATTTCTTCTTGTGGGAGCGTACCAAGAAGTTCTCTGATTCGTTCAATCTGCGATGTGCCTGCAACCAAGACAAACCCTCTGCGTTTAAGTTTGCCATACAACCGCTCGCTATAGCATAGAGGCTTGAATTCAAACAACCCATTCGACATTTTAGATTCACGGGCAGTAAAAAACTCCATGGTCCTTTTCAAGAACAAAGACCAAATACACAGTGGTTTGCCTGCTTTTTTTGCGGCTTCCTTTATAGTAGCAAGCCTTTCAATGTCGGTTGCCGACGCAAGGACAAAGACATACTTGTAGGTTTGCATTACATTTGTCATCTTAGACGACACCTCATGCTCATGGATGCATTTGCCATCCTGATTCAGCATTGTGCCTTCTGTGATCAGCACATCGATGTCTGTTGCATATTTCTTCAGCGTAGGGAACAAACCTTTTCCCATGTAGCCATGTTCACGATAGTCGCCTGTGTGCCATATTCGTTTTCCATCAGCCTCTATAAGAAACATGTGGGAGTCGTAAATGCTGTGGCAATTGAAAAAAGGAGTTACTGTGATGTCGCCAATGACAATACAGGCAGGTGACATGTGGGGTGAGGTTTTCTGCCAATCTTTTACGCTCTCCAGTAGTTTGATTCTATTTTCTGCATACGTTCGTTTGCAAAGGGCATCGCTATTCTCCTGCTGGTGGCATTCTTTGTTAAGATTATCAATAACGTTTTTGTCCGCACCTTCATACATCACCTCGTATTTGATAGAAAGCAACCCTTTGGTTCCTTCACTCATATACTGAGGTACGCCATCTGGAATAAATTCCATTAATCCTACGTGATCCTCATGCCCATGAGTATAGAATACGGCTTCGTGCTCCTTCTTGTTTTGAGTAAAGATTCTCGCCACCAACTCCTTGTCCTCGTCGGGTGTCGTTGGTTCGCCACTGCCCGGAAGATTTTGCCCGAAGTCGATGAATACTCGTGAGGTTTCTGTTGAAATCTCTGTGATGCATCCTCCTATCTGGTCAAGACCTCTGTGAATTTTAATGTTCATGATTTTGTAAATCTGTCTTAATGCTATATTCAATTTTTTCTCGTTGAAGAATCTCCTGAAGTCTATGTCTATGTGTGTCTCTTCCTGGAGTATTCTTTTCCCATGTATCAAAAATAAGCAGATGGGGTTCTGGATTTATGGAAGTTGGACGTGTTTTGGGGACAGTAAGTTGGAGTTCAACCTTTATGTCATAGATTTTCTGATAATAATCAAGCAGTTTGTTAGAATACCTCAAGATAAAACTTCGGTATCGCAGCATTTGCTCAACAATCTCAGGTGATTCATCTGTTTTGTGTAGCATCCTGCCGTCGCTTATCCTTTTTAGTTCAACGAACGTAACAACACCATTGTCACAACGAACGAGGTCTATTCTATTCTGGGAAATATCATCGTTATAGGCAAACTCAGAGTCAAGATGAAATGCTGATGATTGTACAATTATAGATCCTTGAATGAATTTCTCAGACCATTTCTCTTTATTGTTGATAGAGAGTTTCTGCGAGTATATAGTTCTAATCCTCTCAAGAATAGTATCGCAAACCAAAATCTCACTATCTTTTTTAATAGGTTTATCAATGATGTCGCTGCATTCTATGTAGGCGTTGCTTTTTGATGGTGCTGGCAGATTCAGATATTTATGATGTGTGAACACTTGCAACTTCTTATGCTTACTGCAGTAGTGAATACGTGCAATGCTCCCGCCTTCGAAATACACGTTGACTTGATTGTCCTTGCGTATCTCTATGTAGAGAGATTTATCATTCTTGAATCTTGTCCACCAAGATGGATTCTTTTTGAGCTCTTCAAATATCTTGGAGTCGCTTTTTAGACGATTAAATGTAATTGACATATATTATTGATTTAGTTATTTTGATGGCTGTTCTGATAATAGTTTTCTAATTGATCTTTCCCTTATTTGGCTAACTCGCTCAGCATTAAGGTTCTTGCTATGGCCATTTTCTTCAAGCGATGCATGAGAACTGTCAAGCCCAAGCCATCTGGTTAGGATAGCCTTCTCACGTTCGTTGGTGAGTCTATCCACAATTTCTCTCTTTTCTTCATCTGTCAATTCAGATGGTTCTTTATTGCTATCTGTTATGCATAGACTAGCAAGAATGCTCGCTCTAATCCACCATACTGCATAGGAAATGAATTTGAATCCACGCTCAGGTTCAAACTTCCGTGCAGCAATTTTAAGTCCTTTTTTACCTGCTTCGATAAGTTCTTCAAGGCTTTGTCCTCTATCCTGATACTGTCGGGCAATACTCACCACAAAACGCAAATTGCCATTGACGAGTTGCTGGAGGGCTTCTTCGTCTCCCATCTTGATTCGTCTTGCTAGTTCTTCTTCCTGTTCTATTGAGAGGAGGGCATGGTTGGAAGCTTCCTTTAAAAGAAACTCTGTTGACAGATTGTTGCTAATGGTGATGTTCTCGTTCATATTTTTCTGTTAAAAATTATGCGTCTCTATAATATTATACGAAAGGAACAGGCAAAATCAGGTGTTTTTGGCCATAAATATGCAAAAACTCCGCAGAGATTGACTAAATAATGAATTTCCCTTCACTACATGACCAACATCGAAATACACCTTTATATTCTGAAGACTTTTCCTTTAAATTGTTTATGGTCCTTATATCAGAGGATTTAACAACCTCTAGGAAATAAGTCAATGTATTCTCTGAACCCTCTTCCTGTAGTTTAAGAAAATCTTTTTGATGATGGGAGATTGGTGCGTTATTCGCTTTGAATTCTATCAGAGCAATTCTATTAAATTTGTTGTCATGAATTACCAAATCAAACTGTGCAGATTGTCCTTTGTTTTCTTCTTTATAAACTATTGGTGTTTTCTCGCCCTTAAATTTGTATCTGTATTTTGTGGGGGTTTCGACTGAATAATAGACATCCCAATTATTCTCAGATATTTCAATGTTAAGTTGTTCAACAAAAATAAATTTTAGTTCTTGTTCGCTGAATCTTGTTCCACCACTTCTGTATTTGGGAAATAGTATTCTACTATTTGAATCGAAGACTGTTTCTCCTCCCATTATTTCTTGTTGCTGCTCATATACCTTTTGAAGAATGTTAAATGACCTACGAATCACATTCTCAATATGTTCTTGATTTCCCATACATTTAATAATTTTTGAAGGTTAAACTTATTGCATTCTTTATCTCTTCCCTATATTCCAAAGGTTCCAATACTTCCACGTCTGGCCCCATGGCAAGGATTTTTGACTTCAATTCAGGAGTCAAGCATAAACGATATGTAAAAACTGCAAACTCTCCATACTTTGATTCTATCTCACTTTGTGATTTATGCAGAGGGAGCATTCTCATGTATTCCATTTGCACACCATACACCCTTATCTTGAGATTGACAACCGGTAGTTCATCGTTTACATATATCCCAACCACATTTTTGTAATACATTCTTGGTTCAAAGTCCTTTGGAAATTCAAATATCTTGCTTGTCATGTTGAGGTCAAGAAATCGCTCAAGGGCAAGATGTCTGATGCTTCCTTTTTCTTTTATGAATCCAAGAACATACCATCTGCGATTGTAAACCTTCAAAGAAAAAGGTTGCATGGTAAGTGTTTCTCTCCGCCCTTCATATCGCTGGTAGTCAATGATTAGTTCAGTGTTGCATCTCATCGACTCCACGATTGGATCAAAATATTCGGTTCCATGAGGTATCTCCTCCAGCAATATGCGGTCACGCATCATATTGAAAGTGACGAAATCCTGTGGGACACTATATTTCCGCAACAACAATTCAGCATAAGGGTTCTGCTTCAACACTTCAGGATTCTTGATGTAATAGGTAAAGCCTTTGGATTTGTCACATTCGATGATAACACCAAACATTTCTTCAACGCCTTTACGATGCTCGTGAAAAGTGCGGATAGGAAGACCACCCATATTGGCATACGGAGAACTCTCCCAAATCTTTACGATCTGTTCAAAGGTAAGTGGTTGTTTTGACTTGCTGATAGTGTCGAGCAGCCAAATATATCGAAGGTATGTTTTGCTTATCATAGTTATTGAGAATTTCTTGCAAATTTAATGAAACAACAGCAAAAAGAGAAATAAAATGCCAAATTCTGCGGAGATTTTGCAGAGATTGTGGCAAAATCCTCGATATTGAAGAATTCAAATCGTATAAAGTAATAATAACAATTATAATGCAATGTTAAGATGGGAAAGAAAAAGAATCAAAAGAAAGCAGAGGCACAAGCAAAGAAAAGTGCAGTTGAGACCCTTCGATTTCAAGCACACTGGGGTTTGAAACAACTTGGACAGCCTGAAGGTAACAGGTTTCACCAATTGGTTGATGGCGAGCTTGATGTCATTGCTGAATTGGAACTCGCTCAAGATTTGTTAGCAATCAAGTCATTCGTTGATGGCGTAAGGCAAAACATTTCGGCTGTTCCAACAAAAGAGCAAGGCGATTTCGCCAAGAGCCCAACAGCAATAGCCATAGGGATAGCCTCTACCAATGAATTTGAAGAAATATCAATGTCGCCAACTTGGAACGAATTGCTTAAGCAGAAACTTTTACGCATATATTACTCTGACGAAGTCTGGAACAAAGTGGTAGATTGGGCGAAGGCTAACGGTTACAACACTTCAACATACCTTGGCCGTCCGATAGTGAAATTTGGAAAAGTGTTTGTTATCATAGAAAGAACCCGCTCATGAAAAGAATGAACAACAAGGAGGTGAAGCAAATGCTCACCTTCTTCTCTTCTTCTATTGACTTTGAAAACCTGAATTTAGATGATGCAAAAACTTACGAACTTTTCCAAAACGCAGATACTGACGGTATCTATATGATGGAATCAGAGTGGGATAAATATGATCTTCTTCAAATCAAGCCCCAAAATATTGACGAACTCACTGCCACAATTGCTTTAAGCCATGGCGTAACGCTAAATCCGTATATCTATACCTATTTGAAAATTCAAAAGATACATCCTTTCACATACCCTCAATTTACAGACATGGATAGAGTGAAAGAAATCCTAAGTGATACACACGGTATGTTGTTGTGGAAAGAACAGAAGGAAGAAATCCTGGCATATATAGGATCACTGACTGATGAAGATAAAGAAAAATACAAAACGGCGATAAAGATAGTCCTCCATGAAATAGAGTCTCGTAAGCATACCTTATCTAACAAAGAGTTCTTTCGTAGTCGGGCATTGCTCTGTTATAAATTGGCGTATATTAAGGCTCACATGCCAATAGAATTTGAACAATTTAGAGCAAGACAAAGAAGATAACTGTAAAATAGTACATTGCTCAAAACGGACAACTGTCAGGGTGCTATGGTGTAGTGTTTCGTTTTCGAAACCAGTATCAAAAGCATGAAATCGGGCGGGGCAGACCAAGGCAAGTTTCGTATAGCCACCCCCAAATCGCAATAGGTCTTTTCCCCATTACAACATGGTGATGGCTAGAGTGTTGTTTGCTGCTTTTGTTTGGCGTTACAAAAAAAGAAGGTCTATCTGATAATAAACCAAAAGCTTCAGCTCTTTTAATAGTAACTGAACTTATTTTAACATCAAGACAATCATCGCTATTACTCCATTGAGGAAAAGGGTGATGGCTATGCAAAGCATCTTGATTTCGGAAATCTTTTCATCCATTTGCTTAACGACTTTGCCCAGAACTTTATTCACGACTTTTTCCACATCCTTCGGCATAGCATTCGTCTGTGTAATGACGGTGTCAAGCAGTTTCATCGACTGAAGGTCTAACTTAGTCGTTATGCCCTTTTCCTGCATGGTGACGAATCTGCTTGCCAGTTCCGTCATCCGTACATTCAGCTTTTCTGCTGACTCGTTCGCTTCCTGAAGACTCTCGTGGATGTCCTTCTTCTTGACTGGTGCAACCTTTGGGCTGCTCTCCGGTCTTACTGGATAAATAATATTTTTCATAACGAAATAATTATATAATTAAACATTAAAATAATAGAATATTATCACATTTTGTAGCCCCTTGACCTCTGCTCCGACTCTTCATCGTCGTAGTGGTATCCACGCCTGTTCACCTCATCCTCGCGATTACGGGAATGGCCATGGGCGACAAGCGCGTTCAGAATCGGTGACAAAGAAGGAAGAGCAACATGGTTCCCGTTTCTGGAAGGTTGTCTCGTAGCATTCGGCACATAAGAGGTTTCCGCGTGCTGATATCTTCCTGAGCGAATCAGTCGCCAAGTGTTCTCGATGCGTCCGAGCGTCAGGTTGCGGTCGATGGCGCTGGCTTTGTAAGACGTTCCCGATTTGGATGAGATATAATAGCCTTGCAGTTTGCCGCTCTTGGAGTATGCCTTTTGGATGGCGAATCCCTCCTTTTCCATCTTCATCTTGAAGACATCAAACGTGTAGCAGGACATTCCTTTGAGAACCCTGTATGCAGCGTCGCGTATCTCCTTCTTGTTTTGGGGAGAGATATTCTCCGCCACGCTGAAGCCACGCTCGCTGCTGATGTCGTTGGCCACCTTCACGGCTTTTCTTCCGATGTTGGAGTCGGAGACCACGGTGCCGTCGGGTAGCACCCGGTTGGCCAGCACATGCCAATGTCGCAACTTGCCGTTGTGGTCGGTCCGCTTATGCTGGTAAGCTATCCACTGCATCTTTTGGAACTGTTCCTGGGTGAGTCCCAACTGCTGCACCATCAGCCGCTGCATATACTCCTCGACGAGTTGTTGGCACTCCTCCTGCGTCTGCACCTTGGCTGCGTCGGACTCGGACAGGGTGATCACGATGTCGAAGTAACACTTGGAGAGGTTGGGGTGGCTCCTCTCCTGTATGTCACGCATCTCACGGGCAATCTCCGCCGGCGTCTCGCCGTAGAGATTGTGGCGGCAGGCCTCGCTGGCGACATGCTCACGACCAATGGTCTTGTTCGCGTCATACTCCAGCTTGGCCGTGCCGTAGCTGATGGTCTTAGCCTTTGACACCATAGACGATCTCTTTTAACCTTCGTGCCAGGTCGGCCACCTCGGCCATCATGGTCTTGTACTTGCCCTGCTTGAAGAGGCTTGTGATGTGCACCATGTCGGCACACAGCTTCCTCACGTCGGTGAGCGTTTCGAGTTCCTCGTCCGTCAGCCTCTTCCTCGGGCGGTAGCCGAGGATGACCTGACGGCAGTAGTTGGAAGTGGACAGTCCACATTCGCTTGCATTCTTCCGGATGAGGTCTGCTTCAAGCTCGCCGCATCGGAAATCCAATTTTTCTGATTTTTTCATAATTCATTCTTTTATAAAATTATACTTTTCTATTTTTTCTTTTTTTGTAATTTTTGATTTTCCAATTTTCTTATTTTTGTATTTTTCGTAATACTGTAGTATGCAAATACCATAATATACGATTATATGATTCGCGTAATAGACTGATAACCTAACTACCTATCAGGCCGATGTCCACACACCCATTTTGCGACCGACGGGAGCGAGCGCAAGACGGTTTTTGTACGACAAAAACACTTCTTGCAATATACTTCCAACCTCACCCCCGGAGGGCGTTCGGTTTCCGTATATTGGGGCGTGCGATAGCACGCTCTGTCCTGTAGCAACCATCAGGCACTGTCGGCAAGTTCCAAGTCCAGCTTGTCTATCAAGACCTGCAGGCAGGGCTTTCTTGCCACCATCTGCCGAAGGGCAGCGGCCTGGGGCGGTTCGTTCAGCAGATAGTCGGCAATGTCAAGCCCCTCCTCCTTCTCCTCTTCCGTGGCATGCTCTTCAAGATAGTTATAGACCTTGACGTCAATTCCCTGCAACCGCATCATCCCTGCCTTCGCCTGCCAGTTGGCCATCTGCCCGAGGTCGGGAAAAAGCACCACCTTTCTGCCTTTGAGGATTTCCAGGTTGCCTTTCCTGAGCATGCCCTCAGAGCCACCAGTAGCAAGCCATACATATTCGGGGATATGGTGCGAGGCGATGACCACCGTCTTCTCACTCTCGACGATACCAACTGGAAGGTCGGGATGGACGGGCAGAAGATGCTCGCCGAAGAAGCACTGGCGGGTGCGCTCCAGGGGAATCCCCGTCAACGAGTGCGCCCAAGTGGGATGGACGTCCTTGCAGCGGTGACCGCTGACGGCATCGTAGAGCATGACCTTGGCATCGCGGATGCGTCCCTCCACGTCCACCTGCCAGAACACGCATGAGCCACGTCTGCTATTGGCGGTGCCGATATGGAACCTCCTCACCAACCCATCAGCCGCCTCCTCCCCGAACCTGCTTTTGAGGAACAAGTAAAAGTTGTTGACTTGGTAACATTTCATGCTTTGCTCCATCATTGAGGGTGGGAAGTAATAAGGCTTCACCAGCGGCTTGGGAGGCGAGGCGACAAAGGTGGAAACCTGATTCGACACCAACTCCCCCTTTGTTTCAGGATGTTCCAGGAAGTACCGTTTCGGCGGATAGTGATACCCGCACTTGTTCTCCCGGTTGCACCTGCCGACATAAGGGGGAAAGGTGATCTTGCCTTCCGTGTCAATATACGGCACGAAACTCCGCCTCGTGTGGCAACTGGGACATTCCGTCCTGTCAGACGGCACCTTGTAGGGCTTCAGCCTGAACCTGTATTCTGTCTGCATAAGCTCAAATTATTAGTGGTTTTTACCCTTGGTCTTTTGAGCCTTTGAACCTTTCGTGGGTAAAGGCTCATCTTTCTTGCCTTTTGAGCCTTGGACTTTTGAGCCTATGAGCCTTTCGAGGCGAGGAAAGGCTCAAAAGCTCAAAGGCTCATGGGGTCATTTCCTCATTTTCGTGAACCTTTCGGTAGCAACCGTGGGCGGTTTTCTCCAGAATGCCCAGCCCATTCCATTTGGCCAGGAAACGTTTCACCGTGCTCTTGGACTTCCCCATATTGGCACCAATGACGTATGCCTCAGCAGCCTTGAACTCATCAGGAAGCATGTCGAACAACAGCATGTCCTTGTCGCTCTCTGCGGTCTGGCCGATGTAACGGTACGTCTTCCTCTCCATGCGCCTGAAATACTCCGCCAGTTCTATGGCGGCCTTGGCCGATGTCCCGTCGATGACCTGGCGGCCGCAACCCTTCTCACAGAAGGAACGCATCACCTGGATGACCAAACTGAAACGGACCGCATAGGTCTCCAGCTTGCCGTAGAATCCCTTGAGATAGTCATCATCGGTATCTTGCCAGGCCTTGCCGTTCTCCTCGTTCTTCCACTTGCAGAGCAGCCGTGTGGCCTCGTCGCAGAACGACAGGACATGGGGACTTACCTCACCGTTCTCGTCATATTCCGTCGGCTCCTCCAGTATCCGTCTCACGAGTCCGTTCCATTCGTCGATGACGCTTTGCGGGACACGACTTGCCTTCCATCCCGGCATCTCGTTGATGTCGGGAAACACCTTCAGCAGGCGTGATGCGAAACCATTCATCAGGCGCTTGCCCCCGAAGAGTTCGGGGAGGATTCCCGGTTGCGTGCCGCCGATGACCGACACGTAGGGATGCTGGATGGCGATGGTGCCGTCGGAACTCTTTCTGTCGCACTTGATCTCGTCGCCGTTGAATAGCTGGAGCCAGTAGGCCTCGTCGTTCCCCCTGCTGTACCTTGACATGTTTCCCAGGAAGGAGTCCAGCTCGTCGACATGCATCAGGATGCCGCGCCGGTTCTTGTCAAGGTTGGCATACAGCCCCTCTATCGTTGTGTTGGTAGTCACCACCGACTTGCATACTGGCTTGATTGGATTCTTCTCAAAACCGTTCGCCTCACGTTCCTCCTTGGGCAGCTCCATCGCCATGTCGTATCTCTCCTTCTCCTTGCGATAAAAGATGTAGAGTTCGGCATCGAAGAGGTGGAAGGGCTTGACGGCCAGCCTGAGCGGAGGTGTCTTCCCACAACTCGGCTGTCCAATCAGCACCATGAAGATGATGGGTGACATGCGCCAGGTGGTGGTGAACTGGCACATCCACAAGTTGCCCATAGCTGCGGCAAGCACCGTCAGCATGGAGGCGCACAGAAAGTCGAGGTTCAGCCCCTCATCGTCATGCAATATCCTGACAATCCGTTGCAACTTTTCGGGAAAGATGTCGATGGGGAAGGCAAGCGGGTCTTTTTCGGAAACGGGTTGGGGTGTTGGTTCCGGAGACTGTGATGCTTCCGATATAGGCTTTATCAATTCTTGGGGTGTAGGTTCTGATTGAGGCTGGTAGGAGTCGAAACTCTTGATGGCATTCAAAGCAGATAGTATGATGTCATCGCTATCAAGACAGCGTTTCTTATCTATCATCTTCTTGTCCTCCCTTGGTTGGTTGAGACATGGTCTGACGAAATCTCCAAAACCGAAGGCAGCTCACGGCCACAGTCTACAGAGGCATCACCCTCGTCACCAGCCTGGGCCTTCATGTTGTTGCTGAACAGCTGGAGTGCGAGCTCTGCATCCACGACAATCTTGCGCTTTACCTGTGAGATGGCAGCGTCGATAATGCCGCTCTGCTTGATGCGCTCGGCGGTGGACTTGCTGCAGCCGAACAAGTCGCAGATGCCGTCCAGTCCGAAGACGAAGCGCTTCCTCGGTTCTTCCTCCCTGCCCTTTTCCGTATCCTGTAGAGTGCTTTTCATCAGTGCGACGAACTCACGTCCGCTCAATTGCCAGATGGGCTTGTCCAGCAATGTGCTGATTTCAATCTTTTTACATTTCATAATGCTTAATAATTTAAATGAGTAATTGTTGATGAAAACAATAGATTGTAAATAAAAATCCGTGACCATTCTTGGATGATCACGGATGCAAAAATAGGGTTTTCTTATGGGGATGGAAAGAAACAGAAAGGCTATTTTCGGGTGTCAGAATTAAACATACCGCCCTTAAGAATTATTATGAATTGGCCATTGAAAAACACCATTTTCATAAGTCGAATTCGCTTTCTTCATTCTCATTTTCCTTGTCTTTATAGGGCTTGAAATAAACATCCAGAGCAAGGACTTTCAACTTGGCGACAACCTGCTTCTCATAGGAAAGTGAACAAGGGCTTTTCGGGTTCTTCTGACATATCCTCTCGAGTTCCCTGTATCTAGCTTGGGCCTTGCCATATCCCTTTATACCTGCATCGGGGAATGCATTCTGCAGGGCACGATGGAAGGTGGTGTAGGCCACATCTGAGATGAGCTTGTTGTGGCGCAGGTTCATCAGCAGGTAGGCAATTTCGACGTCGGATTTCCTCTTTTCAAGGACCAAACCAATCAGTTCGATGACATTAGGGTTGGATATGAGCTCATCCAGCCTGCTGCAGTCCACCCGCTTGCCTTGGCTTTGGCCGGGCGTGGCAAGTTGCAGTCCCTTGTTGATGTCCTCGCGTGCCTTTTCATCTTTCAACTTCCTGACAAAACTCTTCCAGTCCATCCGCCGGGCGCTCATCTTGAAACTGTACACAACGAATACTTTGAAGGCAAACCTGAAAATCCATCGCCAGAAAATCCCGACATGGTTGTTCTTGAGATGGTTTGCATAGATGGTGGCCATGTCTGTCGGTCCGTTGTCAAAAATCATCCAATAGTAATAACAAAAGACCATCTTGTCTTTGGTCCGTATCTTCTTGGTGATGACATTCTCCACCGCTTCTATCTCAGGTTGCATCTGGACGACCATCTTATCGTACCCGCTCGATGTCTCTTTCTCTACTTTATCCATCGCGGAGTCCAACACTTCCATGGTCTTCACATAATTGGCTTCTTCGAGAGGTGATTCCTCGTCCTCTTCTTCGTAGTGTTCTTCCATATCATACTTCAACTCCTCAATGAAGGAGTCATATTCTTCCTCCATTTCTGAGTCCAATTCCTCGATGGCTGGTTCCGTCTCCTGCTCAATATTATCAGGGACGAAGCTTCTCAGCATCTCGATGACTTCTTCATGAATCCTCATGTCGCCCTCTGAGATTGCCTTGTCCACCATTTCCCTGAACTCCGCATATGCATCCTGGTTGTCGGCATACCATGCGGCGAGAACCTTCTTGACTTCTGTGATTAACTTGTCACGCATAGCTATACCTTTTTATGAGTTAGACATCAGACGTTCCAGTTCTTTCTTCGTCAGCGAAATCAAGGCCTCCTTCAAGTCCTCGTCAGAGAACCTATCCAACTTTTTCAACAGTTCCTCCCTCTTAGATGCGGCCAAGGACTCTTCCGTTTCCATTTTTATCAAAAGGCGATTGTATTTGAAACATTGCTCGATGGGAAAGGCCATATATCTCTTGGTAATCATGCCTGTATTGCCAATACTATGCCCCATCGCCTCACTGATGTACTCCATCGGTACTCCGGCGATGTTAAGGTTCGTGGCGAATGAATGGCGGCACCATGTTCCCGTGGGTGACTGCGTCCACCCCAACGACTCTGCCACTTTCTTCATTCGGTCGGCAATATTCTTTCCTTCCTGCTTGATTTTGTTACGCTGTTTGACCTCGTCTTCTTTCAAGGCATCTCCCAACAAGAAGGAAAATACAAGGGCGTTTGGTTGTGGCTTTGCCGCATAAGCGTCAAGAATCTCTTTCACTGGTTCAATGATAGGGATGATGACTTCCATCCCTGCTCCCTCGTGTGCCTTATTGTGCGTCTTATGTCGAACGAACTGAAGAATTCGAGCATTAGAATCATAGTAATGTTGATTATACTGCAACATTGCCAAATCGACAAGATTGCATCCATTCGACAAATACTGCATGAGAAACATACCAAGGGAAAGATACACCAGTTCTCGGGCTTTGTCTGTCTTGACAGAATAGGAAGGGTTGTCTGGCTTGCCTTCAAGGAAGAGTGGAAGGTTAAGGTCACGGTTCTTCCAATGGTAGAAAAGCTCCGTCATTTGGTCGACATTGAGATACTTGTCTTTCCGGGAGTTGCCAATGGGGATTGACACCTTGGTCTTTCCCCTACCGAACATGTAATTGCGCTGCATGATGAAACCCTTTTCGATGCAGCGGTTGACAATCACACGGCAGGAACGCAGGTAAATGGCTTGTGTTGTCACGGAGATGCCCTTGTCTTTCATTGCCGCAATCCACCTGTCAATGATTTCCTTGCTGATGGCAAAACCTTCGAATCTGGTGAATCCAGACAACGAGACAAAGCACCTGTAAGCACTCTTGTAACTGTCTGCTGTACCAGCTTTCCCATCATGGATCATCTCCTCGATGGTGTTTTCCCATTCTTCCACAAAGGAGTTGCTTTTGTTCCTACCTGTCAGCATGGTCTTGATCCTATCCAAGGTCAAGATACCTGTCTGATGCAGTTCCTCCACCATGGTGACATAAGTGGAGAAGGTGTTTGACAAGCGCTGCTTGCGCTCAAAGTTAGTTTCCACCAGCCCACGATGTTCACCCTGACCTGTGGCACTCATCATCTTGGTCAGTTCCTCATGAGAATAATGTTCGCCTAGAGAATGATAGATGCGCTTTCTATTGATGGAAAAGCAAATACATAAAGGATACTCGGCACCGCCATCGGGATGCCTTACATCAAGCAACATTGAAATGCTACACATTCCAACTCTTGTTCTGAATAGCTTGCCGGCTATTCTGTCTTCTTTTTTCTTTTTTGTCATAACAGGGTCCTTTTTAAATTTTCAAGATCACATGAATCGAAAATTAAGCCGCATGACAGAACATCTCATTACTCCTCTGCATCACCAAGGATGTGTTTTTGAGACATTCGCATCAACTTAACGGTGCTGTCAGTCCATCTTGCCCGTACTCTGCATCTGCATTAGATGCGTTTCCGGGATTCGCGCCCCCTTCGGAAAACCTGATGGGTGGCGGGACCCTGTTAAGATGTTACAGAAAAGGATTGCCTGTCGGAGACAATGCCTGTTTCCGCAAGCAGGAGGTCACCTCTTACTCTATTCCACGCTTGGAATCTCCTGCTTTTTACCATGGCCGGGAAATCGAAGCCACTCAAAACCATGGCTGGTCAACGCATTGTGACTTGATGCAAAGGTAGGCAAATTTCTAGGAAAACATATCGTCTATTTGATTTTTATTGCAGTTTTTCACATTATTATAATAATTTGTGGAATTATTTGTATCTTTGTAGTCAGATTTTGACAAATCAAACTGTGAAAAATGGATAAGCAAGATGCATCGCAAGGCAACAGAAGTTTGGAACTCTGTAAGCGAGTAGTCATAACAGCGTCATTCATAGCAGAAGCCAAAGAAATTTATGGCGACCGTTATGGATATAATAAGGTTGACTATAAGAATCGAGAACATCGAGTTGTTGTGACATGTCCTATTCATGGTGACTTCCAAGTTTATGCGCGAGAACACCTTGATGGTAAAGGGTGTCCGAAGTGTGAAAAGGGGGAGAAATTTCTTGTAAAACTCAAAGAAAAGTTTGGCGAAAAATTTGGATTGGATGAGTTTGTTTATGAGAGTTCTACAGTGCCCGTCACATTGGTATGTCCAACACACGGAGCGTTTACAAAGCTACCTCATTCGATACTGAATTCAAGGTGTGGTTGCCCTGAATGCGGCAATGAACTGATGCACCAACTTCAGGAGAAGGCGCATGAAGATGCCATCAGAAGAAAAGAAGAAGAAAGACAAAGATTGATAGAAGCCGAAAAAAAATCAAAAGAAGAAGCCAAATACTATTGGAATGAGAAAATCCAAAACATCTTGTGCAGCGAGACTTTCTCAAATGATTTTTGGTATACAGATTTCTTTGGCTTTAATCTTCATCATATATGTAAGGATAATGGTGAGCCAATTAACGGACGGATGTACATACCGCTCAATTATTCTCATTATCCATTCCGTAATGCAGACATAGAAGCAGATAATGGTAATTTAGTTAAGCTCTCATTATACCTCAGCAATTATTATGATGATCCAGTTATGGATGATAAGTTGCTTGCTGAAATTCTACTTGTCGGTGAGAGTATTATTTCTATCGGTCATACAGTTTCATACGAAGCAATTAAAGAAAAGTATGGGATATATGACTATAACATATATAAATACGATGATATTGTAGATGGGTATAAAGTCCAAGTAATCAAAAAAAATGGTTCAGTAGAAATCAAAGTGAGAAAGGTTGGTACAAGGACTATAAGAAGACACAACTATCATAAATATGATGTTAAGATCCTCCCTAAGTCATTCGTTGGAATAGACTTCGAGACTCTATATCCTCAGCGTGTTTCCGCTTGCTCTATTGGTATGGTTAAGTACATTGATGGCAAAATAGCGGATCGATTCTATACGCTTATCCGTCCACCGTTTGATTATCCTGGAAAATGTGGCAATGTGTTGACATGGATTCATGGTTTGACCGAAGAGGTTGTGAGGGATGCAAGAACATTTGAGGAACTATTGCCGGAAATTGAGCATTTTGTTGACGGCTTGCCTCTTGTGGCTCATAACGCATGCGTGGAAAGAGCTTGTATAAGAGATGCGAGTGCCTTCTATGGGGTAGAGACGAAGCTTGACTTCGAGAATATTTACGATACTTTGTTTCTTTCAAGACAAGTAGAGGCAAAACTCGGAATCTCTGAAGAAGGTCCTGGCACTCATCAGCTAGATACTGTTTGCAAGAGATTTGGTATAGCTGGCAATAATCATCATAATGCTTTGGCTGATGCTGAAATGAGTGGTAATCTGATGGTTTTATTTCAAAAGATACTTTGCGAAGGTGAAAGTGTTGAGGTTATTGAAACAAGAACGACTCCTAGACAGAAATATAAACCAGAAGATAAAGTTCAGCGAACAGATTTAGAAAGTATAGCTGACAATCCATTCAAGAACCAAATCGTTGTATTGACTGGCTTCGCAAAAAGTGACAGTCAAGAATATGCTCACAAATTGAATGAATTAGGAGCCGTCATTAAAGATGGAGTTAATAAGAAAACAAACATGTTGATCACTGGCTATAATGCAGGTCCATCCAAAATGAAAAAAGCACAAGAACTTGGTGTTCGCATTATATCAGAAGAAGAATTTTTAAAAATTATCAATCATATTTTATAAGACATGATTATGGACAGTCAACAATTGGATATATTTGGCCAGATGGATTTGGCCAATCCTTTAAAAGGAAAAAGAGTATGCTTGACAGGTGAATTTCGTATGCCTCAAAAAGAACTAAATGCGAAATTGAAGGCAGTTGGTGTTGAAACTATAGACCGAGTTTCTGATACACGTATTTATAAAGAAGGTGACGCCATACCTCCTGTCAAAGAAACAACGAGTTTCTTTATCGTTGGCACAAATCCCAACGAGGATTCAATGAAGCGTTATGCGCTGAATGTGCATGATGGCTATCATGCCAAGATGATAACGGAGGATAAACTTTATGATTATCTTCGCGGAAGGTTCACAGAGGAAGATATGGTACCTGATGCAGTAGAGAAACATCTTCATCTTGACATTAGTTACTACAATTGGAGTGCGCCAACTATTAATGGCAAAACGTTTGTTTCCAGAGTATCGTCGCCATTACAATTTGACGATGAGGGAAAGAACAATCCGATTTCTCAGAAAGAGATATTTGTCCCCGATATTCCTGGAAAAGACATGGGGGTGTTTTGCCAAATAATCGGAAATCTTGGCGGTTATGCTAACAAAGAATACTTTGATGATACCAATATGATTCTTCTCAGTGATGAAACTTTAAGGAAGCTAGAACAAGGGATCAAGGATGAAGTAATTATTGATATCGAAAATCGATATAATAAAAGCAATGCTAAGATTTTTAATGTTCAATTCACAAGCGAATCAGATTTCATTGGTTGGGTTAAACGTAGGACTGAGAAATATCATGATGAGTGTACGTTGAGGTTGTTGGAACTGTATGTGAAATAACAGTAGTACATTCATTCGTTGGAAAATCTTAACGACAGACGCGTCCTGATACACAATAGAGCAATATGGCACTGGCAATAAACATAAAAGACCTGCTGAACAAGCAGAAGATAGAATCCAACCGGATTGAGTTCAAGAAAGGTTGGAATCCGGCAAGCATATACCATAGTGTGTGTGCCTTCGCCAACGATTTTGAGGATCTTGGCGGTGGATATATCCTCGTCGGTGTGGATACTGATGATGAAACGGGTATGGCGAGACGTCCTGTGGAGGGTGTGCCTATCGAAAAAATTGACGGTATCCTTCAGGAGATGGTGAGGTACAACAACAAGATTTATCCATATTATTTGCCGAGGACAAGTGTGGAGGAGGTGGATGGTAAACAGGTGCTGATTATATGGTGCCCGGCAGGCATCAACCGCCCGTATTCAGTACCCGAAAATGTCACTTCAAAGTCATCGAAGGAGTACTTCTACATTAGAAGTGGCACGAGCAGCATCATCGCCAAGGATGATGTGCTGGACGAACTGCGAGAACTCGCTAGTCGTGTGCCTTTTGATGAGAGAGGGAATCCTGACATCAAATTGGAGGATATCTCCACATTACTCTTACGTGAGTATTTGGTGAAGGTGGGCAGTAAGTTAGCAGAAGACCTTTATAAGAAACCCTTGGAAGAGATCCTGGAGCAGATGGACTTGTTTGTCGGGCCATCTGAAAACCGCATGCTCAGGAATGTGGCGGCGATGATGTTTTGTGAACATCCAGAGAAGTTCTTCCGCTATCTGCGTGTGGATGTCGTCATCTTCCCGAAAGGAAGAATGAAAGACCCGAACAACTTCAGCGAGACCATTTTCTACGGCAGCATCCCTCAGTTGATTAAGCAAACGATGGATTTCCTGCGTGCCAATGTTCTATATGAGACGGTACAAAAAGTGAAGGATAGGGCTGAGGCCAATCGATTCTGGAACTATCCTTACGATGCTTTGGAAGAGGCTGTTGTAAATAGCCTGTACCACAGAGACCACACCCAATATGAACCAGTTGAGATAACGGTGGAACCTGATGGAATAGACATATTGAGCTGTCCAGGCCCCGATCGTAGCATTCCAATGTCTGCCATAGAGAAGGGTGAATACCTAAAAAGCAGACGTTATCGAAACCGTCGCCTTGGTGATTTCCTCAAAGAATTGGAACTTACAGAAGGAAGATCAACAGGTGTGCCTACCATTCAAGAGAAACTCGCAGATAATGGTTCACCTCGTGCCACATTTGAAACGACCGAGGAACGTTTGGCTTTTCTTATTCATATTCCTGTACATCCTCTTTGCAACAATCAACTTGTTGCTCGTGAAGATGAGCAACCTATAGGTTCGGAGAAAAATGGTTTAGGTTCGGAAGAAAGTTCGGAAGAAATTGGTGAAAGTTCGGAAGAAAGTTCGGAAGAAAACACCGGAAGTTCGGAAGAAATCGGTGCAAGTTCGGAAGAAAGTTCGGAAAAACCTCAAGATTTAATACAGGCTATTCTTGGTGCAATTAAGGTAGATGCAAAGGTGACAGCTGCCGAAATTGCTATGCAACTGGGGGTTTCTTCTCGTGCTGTTGAAAAGCGTATTAGAACATTACGTGAAAATGGTGTTATCCGAAGGGTTGGTCCCAATAAAGGAGGCTCTTGGGAAATCATTAATGAAATATAGGTGGCTCACTGATGATAACGTAAAAGATTGCCGTCAGATTCTCTATGTGTTTGACAGGTGGATGGAAATCAACTACCCCCAAGTACCTTTTGAGCGGTATGCGGACGATACCATCTGCCACGTGAAGACCAAGGAGGAAGCGGAGCATATGAAAGAAGTGATTATGCAACGTTTCTCCGAGTGCAAGCTGACGCTGAATGCGGAAAAGACGAAGATAGTCCACTGCGAGGACAGCAACCGCCGCGAGGGTGGTGATGGTCATGAGAACTCGTTCGACTTTCTCGGCTACACATTCAGGCCAAGGGGTGCAAGGAACGGCAGGACGGGTCAAGTGTTCACGGCATTCACCCCTGCCATCAGCAATAAGTCTGTGAAGAAGATAAACGAGGCGATGAAGTCTTGGAAACTGCACAGCAGACGGCAATGGCATGTGAATCAGATAGTCGAGGAGATAAACCCGCAGGTCAGAGGATGGATAAACTACTATGCGAAGTTTGGAAAGACAGAGTTTAGGAGAGTTATGTACCATCTGAATGAGAAGTTGGCACATTGGGCGAGACTCAAGTTCAAGGCACTTCACAGGAAGTGGAGCAAAGCCCAGACGTGGCTGATGAGCCTGTCACAACGCGAAAGAGGCATGTTTGCACATTGGTCTTATGGCTTTGTGCCGAACTTCGCCAAGTAATGAGAGTTAAACGAACATTATATTAACAATTAACAAAAGAGTTAAGTACGAAGAGCCGTGTGATGGGAGACTGTCAAGCACGGTTCCGTGAGAAGGGAGGGTGAAAGTCCCTCCACTTACTCGACTTTTTATATAAGCATTATGGATAAAGTACCAATTAGAATTAGTTTGGGCATAGACAAATTAGTTGACACCATTTCAAATGCGACTGGGTTGACTGCATATGGCATTAGAAAAAATGCCGATGCAGAATCTTATGCAGCTATTAAAAAAGCAGAAACAGAAACAGAGGTTAAATTATTAAGATTGCAAGGTGAAGAAAAAATTGCTCAATATCTTTTAACTAGAAACCAACAGAAAGTCAACAATGTTGAAGGAGTCATATTTAATGCTAAACAACAGTTTGCTCCAAATGAAATTGTTTCTGAAGAGCCAGTAGAAAAAGATTGGATGAATAGATTTTTGAATATTGCTGAAGATATTTCTGATGAAGATATGCAGGTTATATGGGGACGCGTACTTGCTGGAGAAATAAAAAAACCGAAATCATTTTCTTTACGTACTTTAGAGGTTCTACGTAATATGTCAAAAGAAGAGGCATTTCTTTTAATGAGGACATCTTGTTTTGAAATTCTAAATGACCAGTTATGCACGGAACCATATGGTCTAAGTCTTGTGGATCAAATAACTTTAGAAGACATTGGTATTGTTTGTGGAGAAGAATTGATTAATTCTTTCACTGTTTCTGCCAATGGCATTTGCTCTTTTGTATTAAATAGAAATACAAGAATAAATATATATGCTCCCAAAGGATTATTACTGAAATTTAAAGGGAAAAAATTATCAAAAGCAGGAAAAGAAATATTGAATTTAATCATAGAATCAAACAATGTCAATTTCTATTCCAAATTGTCTAATTATATTAAAACAAAAGGAGCAACAAAAGTTACCATCAATAAGATTGTTAAATGGAATGGAGAACAATATGAATATCAAAGAATTGAAACAGAAATTTAGCAATGACCTAATGGATAACTTTTGATATTTAAAACGAGCCCTGGCTTTCTTTTTATGGAAAAATGACAGAATATTTTTATTATGGTAAAAGATGGAGAAGTTGATTCTATGGCTCTCCAATATAAAGCTTACTCGTATTATCATAATTATATTTGGTTTCATTGCTGCCCACTAAAATCGCCAAGCGTTCTTTTAAATGTTTGAATAATAGTTAGTTACATAGATTTTTCAGCGTATTAGAACATTACGTGAAAATAGTGTTATCCGAAGGGTTGGTCCCAATAAAGGAGGCTCTTGGGAAATCATTAATGAAATATAGATGGCTCACTGATGATAACGTAAAAGATTGCCGTCAGATTCTGACAAAACAGCATTCTGATGGTTCGTAGAAAAACGGCAAAGGTTCGTAGAAAAAATGAATGTATTTGGACAAAAGATAAAAATGCTTAGGGAAGAGCATGGACTTTTCCAGCGCCATCTTTGTGTGGCATTGGAAATCGACACGCCGATGTACAGCAAGATAGAACGAGGTGAGCGGAAGGCAAAACGTAGCCAAATCCCCATCATGGCAAAAGTATTCGGCGTGGATGAGAAGGAACTGCTAACCGTCTGGTTGGCGGACAAGGTTCTTGACATCGTGGAGAATGAAGACGATGTCAAAAGTGATGCCATCCGCTATGTCCAAAAAGTCATCAAATCAGGAAAGTGATGACAAGTGGGGGCGATGAAAAATCTCAACATGGTTTTGCAAAATCCCGGAACACCACGGGAACACACGGATGTGTATTTAAACGTATTCATAGATGTTCATCAATTACTTAAAAATTTCTAATGCGCTGATAATTAGTGTAGTTTAGTAATCATAAGTAGTCATAAATATTTACATTTTGGGACTGTTAATCAGGGGGTCGTTGGTTCAAGCCCATCCTGAAGCGCCTTAGAATGAGTCCTGTAAGTCAACAACTTATGGGACTTTTTTTTTCTCGTATTTCAAAGTTGCCCCCATTTTGCACCCAATTTTGAAAGATACCCCCAACCTGCACCCACAACTTTGCAGAATTAACACACATCATTATTCTGCAAGAGATTATTATTCTGCCGTTGTCAAGTTCTAACGTTGACAAGTTGAAGATATCTATGGGATTTCAACTATCAACTTGCCAAATTGTTTGTAAAAATGCCATGAATATTCATATTACATATGTCAAATTCCTAATCCTGAAAGAAATTGTTTATCTTCTGGCTTCCACAATTGTCGGGACTGTGGTCAATAACATAATATGGATTTGTTATCAGATTGTCCATTTTCGAACACCTTGAGTGTCCGAAAATGGACAGTGTGTTTTATTCTATTGCTGATAATCAGTGGGTTATGAGTTTGGTATGGATGTTGTATTGTATATTGGCAGAAAAATAATCGTAAATGATATGAGATATTTCAGACAGGCCTTCGCCCTCATCCGTGAGGAGAAACTCTACTCAGCAATGTACATCGCGGGCACGGCATTAGCCGTAGCCTTCGTGATGCTCATTGCCGAAGTGTTTTATGTAAAGGTGGCCGACATCGCGCCGGAACTTTTCTCCTCAACCCACATATAAGCATAAACAATAAACTTACAATAGAAAACAGAACAATGGAAACAATAATCAAATTAACTGGAATCAACAAAGTCTATCGTACCGACGAGGTGGAGACACAGGCGTTGGAGAATGTGAACCTCGAAGTGCGCAAAGGCGAGTTCCTGAGCATCATGGGCCCCTCGGGCTGCGGCAAGTCGACGCTGCTCAACATCATGGGACTGCTCGACGAACCCACGAGCGGCGAGATTGAGTTGTGCGGGACGAAAATAGACCCGAAACTCTCCGACAACCGCTTGGCAGAACTGAGGAACAAGACATTAGGCTTTGTCTTCCAGTCGTTCCACCTCATCCCGACACTCAATGTCCTCGACAATGTGATGCTGCCGCTCATCTACCGTGACGTGCGTAGCAGCGAGCGGACGAGGCTGGCGAAGGAGGTCCTTGAGCGCGTGGGCCTCTCACATCGTATGCGCCACCGCCCCACGCAACTCTCTGGTGGACAATGCCAACGCGTAGCCATCGCCCGCGCCATCATCGGCAATCCTGAAATCTTGTTGGCCGACGAGCCTACGGGAAACCTCGACTCAAAAATGGGTGCGGAGATTATGGCATTGCTCCACAAACTGAACAAGGAGGATGGTCGCACCATCGTCATGGTGACGCACAACGAGCACCAGGCGGCACAGACCGACCGCATCATCAAATTCCTCGACGGACGACAAATACAATAGACGACCATGAGCAAATTCATGCTTTTTCTGCGCCACGCCGTGGCGCTCATCCGCGAAGACAAACTCTTCTCGGCCATCTACATCGCAGGCACGGCGGTGGCCATCGCCTCGGCCATGGTTATTGCCATCTTCCTGAACATCAAGTTGGCGGATATCCCGCCGGAGACGAACCGAAGCCGCACGCTCTACCCCCTGTATGGCTTTTTCACGAAGTCGCTGGCTGAGAATGGTCGTGAGTTCGATATGCGCTACTCTACTGCCGCCCTCGACTCGTGTTTCCGACAATTGAAGTGCGTTGAAGCCGCCACAGGCGTCAGATCAGCCTTCCTGAGCGTCACCAACGAGCAACAACTTTGGACGGATGTCTATGCCCTGTGCACCGACCCCAGTTTCTTCCACCTCTACGACTTCACGTTCATCAGCGGACGGCCCTTTTCAGAGAAAGAGTTCCGTCAGGGCGAGCGCGTATGCATCGTCACTGATAAGTTGGCCAAGAGGCTCAATGGTGCCACGCATGTCAGCATATCAGGCAGCAAGGGGCAGTTTCCGTTTCGCGTCGTCGGTGTGGTCAAAGCGGTGAGCACGCTCATGGAGGATGCCACTGCCGACATCTACATCCCCTATACGGTGGAAGTCAACAAAGATGACAACCCCGACCAGAACCTCGACCAAATCAGTTATTCCGGCCAGCTTGACGTGCGCTTCCTGCTGCGTGAGGGCTACAGCCGCAAGGACTTCCTCGATGAGATTGAGCCGATGTGCAAGAATTACAACGCAGCCAACAACGTTCGGCTTGGCAAAGATTGGGGAGAGTGGAAGATTGATGCCGATACCCACTTCTTCAAGAGATTGAACTTCTTCAGACATACCGGCGACCAGGACTTCTCCATGAAGGCCAAGGAACTGATGCCACCTGCGTTGCTTATGTTGCTTTTCCTGCTGCTCCCCGCCATCAACTTGAGCGGTTTGGTTTCTAACCGCATGGAGGCCCGCCGTGCCGAGATGGGCATCCGCAAGGCTTTCGGCGCAAAGCGGCGCACACTGTTGAATGAGGTCGTCCACGAGAATCTCTTGTTGACGCTCCTCGGCGGTATTGTCGGTTGGCTGCTGTCGTGGCTCTTCATCACGGCCGTCAGCAACACAGATGTGGTCCAAAAGTTCAGTAGTTTCTCCCAGGTGGGCAATGAGCCAAACCTTGACTTCCGGATGTTCTTCACGCCAACGCTCTTCTTCGTGGCCTTCACGTGCTGCGCTGTGCTCAACCTCATGGCTGCGCTTATCCCCGCATGGCACTCGCTGCGCAAACCTATCGTTGAATCGCTAAACCAGAAAAGATGAACCAGACAATAAAGAACTTTTGGGCCAACCGTCGTCAGAATGCTTGGATTGTGGTGGAGATAGCCCTTGTCGCCATCCTCAGTTTCTACTTCCTCGACTATTTTGTCGTATCCTTCTACGACACACACCTCTGCCGCCCCGCAGGCGATTTCGAGCGCGACCATTTAGTGGTGGGGCAGGTGGGCATGTCGCCCCAGGCAGCCTCCCCTGATTCCACGGGCGAGGCCTCCTTGGCCAACCTCTATGCCCTGCGAGATAAGGTTCGCGCCCTGCCCGAGGTGCAGTATGCCGGATTGGCCTCAGACTTCGTGGGCGAAGGTTATTGGCCCCGCCTCTCCACCTTTCGCGCCGAGGCCGACACCACGCGCTGGTGCGGTGCCAACTCGAAGTGCTTCTTGCTTGGCGAGCAATTCTTCGAGACACAGGGACTGACACCCGTCGAGGGCAGTCCGTCGGCGGAAAAGCTCTCCAACGAGTGTCCTGCCGACGGCGCCATCATCACCCGCTCAATGGCTTTGGCGCTCTTCGGCACCGATCAAGCTGTGGGCCGCCGCATCGTGGAGACCGACTACGACGGGGATGCCGTGCAGCATGGTCCAGCAAACAAGATTGTTGCCCGCTATACGGTCTTCGGCGTAGTTGAAGATTTCCGCCTGAAGCCCCGCGAACGCTATGCCTACGCTGTCCTTACACGAGTGACGGCCCTCTCGAACAACACGCCGAAGATGCTCATCCGACTACGCTCCAGCGAGGATGCGGATGAGTTTGTCATCCGGCAGAATTCGGCAGAAAGGCAGTTGGACCTGATGACAGGTGAATACAGCCTCGCCAACGCCCGCACTTACACCGAATATCAAGAGCAAATATCGAATAATGTCTCCGACAACATGCTCTTCAGCATCATGGGTACATTCATCGCCCTGCTACTTCTGAACGTCGTCCTTGGCACACTCGGAACCTTTTGGCTGCAAATCCGAAAGCGCACCGAGGACATCGGCATCATGCGCAGTTTTGGAGCCAAGCGCAGCAATGTGTTATGGATGCTATGGCGCGAGGCCGCCCTGCTGACGTTTGTCGCCTGTGTTATCGGATGGGTTATCTGGCTTCAGTTTGCCATGAACATCGGTCTCGCCCAGGGCTTTACCATGACGGGTACGGGTCAAGAAACTGACTGGGTGAACACCTTCTGGTTGCATTACTTCGTCATCTGCGCCATCCAGTACGTCCTCCTTTTGATAATCGTCACCCTCGGCATGGTCGTCCCCACGTTCCGTGCCATGTACAAACGTCCCGTAGAAGCCTTGCGACATGAATAGACATTGGTTCAGACGAGTTTGTAATACGGCTGCACTGAGTATAAGCATTTGCAATGCGCTATCCGCCTTTGCCCAAACGGACACCCTCCACTTGACTCTCGACGAGTGCATCACGATGGCACGTCGCCAAAGCGTGGATGCAGCCGTGGCCTTGGGCGAATTGCGCTCGGCCTACTGGCAGTGGCGCAGCTACAAGGCCGACCTGCTGCCGGAGGTGTCGCTGCAGGCTACCTTGCCGAGTTACAACAAGCGCTACAGCTCGTATCAGCAGGCCGACGGAGGGCTGTCGTTCGTGCGCAACGACTACCTGGGACTGGACGGTTCGCTGCACATCACGCAAAAACTGTGGCCCACAGGCGGCACACTCAGTGTGGAGTCTTCGCTCGACTATCTGCACCAGACGGGAAGCGGCACGGGCAGCAGCAATCAGTTGATGTCGCTCCCCGTGGCCATCACTCTCTCGCAACCCCTCTTTGGAGCAAATCACTTGAAGTGGAACCGTCGCATCGAACCTCTGCGCTATCGTGAGGCGCAGGCTCGCTTTCTCACCGAGACTGAGCAGGTGGCGATGCAGGCCATCAGCCTCTACTTCTCGCTGCTGCTGGCCGGTGAGCAGGTGAACATCGCCCGACAGAACCTACAGACCGCCGAGAAACTCTATGAGGTGGCGCAGGCCAAGCGCCGCATGGGTTCCATCAGCGAGAACGACGTGCTGCAAATGCGCCTCGATGTGCTCACCGCCCGAAGCGCATTGACCAACAGCGAGAGCACCCGTCAGGCCAGCCAGTTTGCCCTACGCTCGTTTCTTGATGTGGAGGCCGACATCATGCCCACCGTGCCTGAAGACATTCCGCAGTTGCGCCTCGTCTATGATGATGTGCTGGGGCATGCCTTGCGCAATAACGCTCTTGCCACCACCATGCGCCGCCGACAACTCGAGGCCGACTATGCCGTGGCATCAGCCCGCGCCAACCGCCAGAGCATCAACCTCTATGCACAGTTGGGCTATACCGGCACGGGCGACAACATGAGCAGTGCCTACCGCCATCTGCTGAGCAACGAGGTGGTGCAGGTGGGTGTCACCATTCCCCTCCTCGACTGGGGCATGCGCAAGGGACAGCGACGCGTGGCGGAAAGCAACCGGGAAATCGTGCAAGGTCAGTTGCGGCAACAGGCCCAGGAGTTCCGCCAGATCATTTTTATATTGACCGAACAGTTCAACAACCAGGCCGAACAGCTGCGCATTGCCAGCGAGGCCGACACCATCGCCCGTCGCCGCTACCACACCAATGTCGAGACCTTTAAGATTGGCAGCATTTCCACCCTCGAACTCTCTGATGCGCAAAAAGCCAAAGACCAGGCCCGGCAGAACCGCATCCAGCAACTCTTCAACTACTGGTATTATTACTATCAGATCCGCAGCATCGCCCTCTGGGACTTCGAGCGCGGGTGCGAACTCACAGCAGACATAGAAAAACTTGTAAGACAATGAAAGCAGACAATCAGACGATGGACCGGCAGATTCCTGTCAAAGAGCAGCGAACACGCAAAATGCGTAAGATATTGATGGCGGTTGCCATAGTTGCGGTGGTGTCAGGCATTGCTGTCTGGTTGGGGATGCAAATGATGCCTTCTGTTAATCGCCAGGCATTGGTCTTTTCAGAAGTGGACCGTGGCACGATAGACGTGAGTGTGTCGGCCACAGGGCGCGTGGTGCCGGCTTTCGAAGAGGTCATCATCTCGCCCATCAGTTCGCAAATCCTTGAGGTCTATGCCCATAGCGGCGACCATGTGGAAGTGGGCACTCCGCTGCTGCGCCTTGACCTGCAATCGACAGAGACGGACTATGCCAAGGCATTGGACGAACGAGAGATCCGTCGGCAGCAGACAGCCCAACTGCAGGCGAACACGGAGACGCAACTCTCCGACCGACGGATGCAGATCAAAGTGGAGGAGATGAAAGTATCTCAATTGGAAGCGCAGTTGCGCAACGAACTCTATCTCGACAGCCTCGGGTCGGGCACCCGTGACCGGGTGCGACAGGCCGAGACAGCCCTGCGCACGGCACAGTTGCAGTTGAACCAGTTGCGGCAGCAATACCACAACGAACAGCGGGTGAAGCAGGCCGACATGCGGATGCAGCAACTGCAGAACGGCATTTTCGAAAAGGGAGTGAGCGAGAAGCGACGCACGCTGAATGATGCCAAGATTTGCTCTCCACGACAAGCCACGCTGACCTACATCAACAGTGAAGTGGGAAGCACCGTGGGTGCTGGGCAGAAGATAGCGGTGGTGAGCGACCTCTCACATTTCAAGGCGGAATGTGAGATATCCGACAGTTATGGCGACCGTGTCAGCGTGGGCGGGTCGGTCATCCTCAAGATCGGCAAAGAGCGCTTGCCGGGCACTATCAACACCGTGACGCCACTCAGCCAGAGTGGGGCTATCACTTTCACTGTCCTGCCCGATGACACAAGCCATCCGCGTTTGCGGTCGGGACTGAAAACGGAAGTCTTCGTTATCACCAGCATCAAGGACGACGTGCTGCGTATCAGCAACGGTTCTTTCTACAGTGGTCCGGGCAATTACACCTTGTTTGTTCTGAACGGTGACCTGCTTCAGCCCCGTGAGGTGCGGCTCGGCGAATGCAACTACGACTACATTGAGGTCATCAGCGGTTTGGAAACAGGCGAGCAGGTCGTGGTCAGTGATATGACGAAGTATAAAGGAAAGGAGAAGTTGAAGGTTTTCTAAAGCTGTTTTGCTGTTTCGATTCCCAGATATCGATTTATTCCATTACCTTTGCAAGTGAAAGAACACTATTCATTATGATCCTTGTTGTTGACGACGATAAAAACATACGGCTCTCGTTGAAACTCGTGCTCGAACGCAACGGGTATGAGGTGACTTTGGCTGAAAACCCCAAAGAGGCCATACAGGTGATCCGCACCGTTCCCGCAGTGAACCTTGTGCTGATGGACATGAACTATTCCCTTTCCACCGATGGTGAGGAGGGCTTGACACTGCTCAGGCAAATCAAGGTTTTCCGTCCGGAAGTGCCGTGCATCCTCATGACAGCGTGGGGCACGATCGATTTGGCTGTCCAAGGGATGAGGGCTGGGGCTTTCGACTTCATCACAAAGCCTTGGGACAATGGGGTGCTGCTAGACAGGATAGAGACGGCACTGAAGTTAAGTTCTATGTCAAAACTTCAAGCAAATGGGAACAGCGACAAGACTCCCACCCCAAGAAATACCAAATCAGAGAAAGGTAGATATGGCATCATCGGCGACAGCCCATACTTGATGAATGTCCTTGATACCGTAGCCCGCGTGGCACCTACCAATGCGCCAGTATTGATTACAGGTGAGTCGGGCACTGGCAAGGAATTGATTGCGGAAGCCATCCACAAACAGAGCCGCAGAGCTTCGGGGCCGTTTGTGAAAGTGAACCTTGGCGGCATCTCCACATCCTTGTTCGAGAGCGAGATGTTTGGACACAAAAAAGGCTCTTTCACCGACGCCACTGCCGACCGCATCGGTCGTTTTGAATTGGCAGAGGGAGGGACGATTTTCTTGGACGAGATAGGCGAACTGTCATTGGCCAGTCAGGTGAAGTTGCTGCGTGTGTTGCAGGACCAGACCTACGAGGTGTTGGGCGACAGCCACACACGCACTGCTGATGTCCGCGTGATATGTGCCACCAATGCAGACTTGAGGGCGATGGTCGGGGAACACACGTTCCGCGAAGACCTTTTCTACCGCATCAACCTGATCAATTTGCACCTGCCTCCTCTGAGAGAGCGCCGTGAAGACATTCCTCTACTTGTAGAACATTTCCTGAGTGATGCTTGTGCCGTCAACGGCATCATGTCCACGACGGTATCGGCTGAAGCCATCGCCTATCTTCAGACACTCCCTTTTACAGGAAATATCCGTGAACTGAAAAATCTGGTGGAAAGGGCGTTGTTGATGAAGAACCCCGGGAAGAACATATTGGATGTGGAAGACTTCCAAACACTTGCCGCTTCATCTATGAATAAAGGAGGAGAAAAAGAGAGTCTGACATCAGACTTCAATGCAGGAATGGATGGTGTTTCCCTTTCATGTCTTGAGCGCAATGCCATCGCCGCATGCATCGCCAAGCACAATGGCAATCTCTCACTCGTGGCGAAGGAACTCGGCATTAGCCGTGGTGCTTTATACCGCAAAATAGAGAAACATGGACTATAGGGAGATGAAAAATGAAAAATGAAAGATGAAAAAATAAAGATATAAAGGTGAAGCTGAAACATTATTTTCTCATCCTTGGTTTGGGCATTGTCCTGTTGGCAGGCATTGCTCTTTTTGCCACGTTTCGCGCTGATGGGGATTTGAAATCCCCGTCACCGCTGTTCTACGTGACCGAGGGTTTCGTGGTCCTGATGATGGTTTATCTATGGTTCTTCTACAAAAAGACCATACGCCCCTACGATACGCTCATCAGTGGTATGGAACTGGTGCGGGAGTTGGACTTGACCACACGGCTCGCCCCATCGGGACAGCACGAGACAGATGTCATTGTCCGAACGTTCAACGACCTGCTCAACCGCTTGCGCAACGAGCATCTGAAACTTGAGGAACAGTATTCTTTCCTAAGTCTTCTCATCGAGGCATCACCTATGGGCATCGTGCAATGCGATATCAATGGCAATACCACCTCCATGAATCCTGCAGCGCATGAAATGGTCTCACCGGTCATAGAGCAAGCCATGCGTTCATTGCCGCTTGGTGATACCACCACCGTGCGCATGCCAGGTGCTCCGCAACTGTATCGCATCAGCCACCAGTCTTTTCCTGACCGTGGTTATCGACATCCGTTCTTCCTTATCGAGTCGTTGACATCTGAGGTGCGCCGGGCAGAGAAAGCGGCCTACGAACGAGTTATCCGAATGATCGCTCACGAGGTGAACAACAGTGTGGCTGGGATTGTGAGTCTGATGGAGAATGGGAAACTGAAGATGGAGGATGTGGATGGTGCCAGCGAACGACTTACGGCGCTTTCTGAATTTGTCACCCGTTTTGCCGAGGTAGTGAAGATTCCACAACCCCAACTGCAGCTATGTGACCTGAGTGAGGAAGTGGAGGCATGCCGCCCTTTCCTTGAGAGTCTTTGTCAGTCAGCCCATGTCCAACTGGAATTTCATCTCACGGATGAGGCGGTTCCTGTTCGTATCGACACCATCCTGTTTCAACAAGTGCTTATCAACATTGTCAAAAACGCTGTTGAAAGCATAGGGGAGAGGGAGGGACTCATTACCATCACTTCTGTTCCTTCACAACTCATCATCACCGACAACGGACGAGGAATCCCGCCTACCGTTGCACCCCATTTGTTCACGCCTTTCTTCTCCACCAAGCCACAGGGTCAGGGCCTCGGACTTTTGCTCATTCGTGACATCCTTACCGCTCACCATTGCAGTTTCAGCCTGATGACTGACCCTATCGACCACCTTACCCGCTTCACCATCCAATTCCCAAAATAGAGGTGATTCTTTGGCGACACATAAATTATAATGTGAAATGCCGGCATAATCATTCATTTCAATTCTTCTGCCTTCCTCCTTTCCGCCCTGATGATGCTATCGGATTTTTGTATTAGCGCTTGCTCATACTCCTTGACGGTAGTACGGACAATTTGGAGTTTTCTGGCATCTCCTCCTTCAAAGGCGTCGTCAAGATACTGAAGGGTGAGGGGTGCGACATTCATCGCACGGATGAAACGATATTTCATATCCACAGACTGAAGTTTTTGTATCTCTCTTCTCTGCTCGGCATTGAAATAGACAGCAATGAAGGCTCCGACAAGGAACAGTCCATAGACCACCCAAATCCAAAGGTGGCGTTTCAGAAAAAGCCAGCGGAAGAGGTGCTTCGCCCATTGCTGTGTGGCCCAGTAGCGACGTTCCTCGCACAGTTTGTTATTTTTCGATTTCAATTCGGCAATCTCTTGGGCCATGGCTTCTTGTTTGTTCACATAGGCATCGATTGTGGCTTGATGGTCTTTCCATGTCACTATGCTCTGAGGCCTAGGTGATTCCTTAGGATTCTCAGAGAGGGTCTTCAATTTTGAACTCAATGTCTTGTTTTCCTTGGTCAAGGTATTCACCTTGGCTGTGAGCTCCTTGATGCGCTGCTCCTTCTCTTCCAGAGCTTCGGCAAGCGCCTTTTCTTTTGGTATAGAATTCATAATTTTGAGATTATATAATCATTAATGAAATATAGGTGGCTCACTGATGATAACGTAAAAGATTGCCGTCAGATTCTAATAAAACAGCATTCTGATGATTCGTAGGAAAACTGCAAAGGTTCGTAGAAAAAATGAATGTATTTGGACAAAAGATAAAAATGCTTAGGGAAGAGCATGGACTTTTCCAGCGCCATCTTTGTGTGGCATTGGAAATCGACACGCCGATGTACAGCAAGATAGAACGAGGTGAGCGGAAGGCAAAACGTAGCCAAATCCCCATCATGGCAAAAGTATTCGGCGTGGACGAGAAGGAACTGCTGACCGTCTGGTTGGCGGACAAGGTTCTTGACATCGTGGAGAATGAAGACGATGTCAAAAGTGATGCCATCCGCTATGTCCAGAAAGTCATCAAATCAGGAAAGTGATGACAAGTGGGGGCGATGAAAAATCTCAACACGGTTTTGCAAAATCCCGGAACACCACGGGAACACACGGATGTGTATTTAAGCGTATTCATAGATGTTCATCAGTTACTTAAAAAATTCTAATGAGCTGATAATTAGTGTAGTTTAGTAATCATGAGTAGTCATAAAAGTTTACATTTTTTAACTGTTAATCAGGGGGTCGTTGGTTCAAGCCCATCCTGAAGCGCTTAAAAGACAAGGAGTTAGCACGACGCTAACTCCTTTTTCATTTTTTCGGGTCAGCGGATAAACTTGGTTGGCACCCGCTATTTCAATTTCGTCAGTTTGAGGATGGTGGTGAACATTTCAGTGTCAAAACCAGTCAACTCTTTCAGGATTTCTTCTTGTATATTACATTATGATTCATTTCTCCCAATGTTTTTTCATATTCGCAAAACGTTTGTAGGTGTCTGTTTCATAGGCTGATGGGTTGCCGATATAACGGGGGTTGGCAATCATGCGTGCTACGTCGGCGAAATCCCCACAAGATCCAAGGTCGACAAGTCCCGTGGCAAACATCTCACGAAGTTCCGGCAGGAGTTCCCTTGCTTGTATATCTAGCAGGTCGTGCAGCATCAGCCCGGCCAGGTCACAGTCTATCCACTGTGTCTTCGGCAGCATCTTCGTGGCGAAGCGTATTACCTCGCGGAACCATCCAATGACTTCGTTGCGTCGCTCCGGCTGCACGAGTGCTATATGTGCTACGGCGGGGAACACATAACATTTGCAGAACGTTTCAAGACCTTCCTCCTTGACGAAATTCATCAGCACATCAAGTCTGTTCTGCCCAAGCAGATATAATGTAGGTACAAATATCTCGTTACCGGCATCACCAAAATGATAGTCCATGAAATCGAAAGACTGGCGCAACAATTCCAAAACAACATTGAGGCTGCTTTCCTCATTGCCCACTTCGCCTAAAAGAATGGTGCAGTTGGAAAGGATGCCTGTATAACCGTCTGGGGCGTAGTCGTCAGGGATTTTGTCGCAAGTCAGACCTATATGGTAGAGTACAATTTGTTCCAAGTCGTGCCTCACTATGTCGTGTGGCAGTTCCAGGATACGTTTGGTCAACTCTTCTGGAAGATATAGTGCGTTATCCGTACTCAGTAATTTGCTGTAGAGCCATTCCGGACCATCGAGTTGGAGCGTTTTGGGATACTCAGGGTGGTGGTAGGTGTATTCCGTGCTGGGACCATAGCGCTTGAAGATAGGGTTTTCGCTGACATGTTCCAGCCGCTCTTGTATTATATCAGGATCCCAGTCCAGGTCCTCGTCATCATCTGTTTTGATGGTGAATGTATAATTACCCTCGCCCAGGTTCTTCTTCATCAATGGCAAGTATCGGCTGGCCTCCAGGTTATTGTTGGCCACCAAGAAATGCTTGCCATTGTATCCGAACTCATGTTCTATCAGTGGTACGTCATCGGTGTCCTCCTCAAGCATGTACTTTGTAATAGCAAACGACTTGTCGGGTGCTATACCCGCCTCCTCTGCCCAGGCAATGGCACCATACACCCAGTTGTGGGCTTCATCGTAGGAACATTCACGTATAATGGGCCCATGGTCGAGCATCTCTTTCAGTTCATCTTCTTCGAGCCTGAGCCGGAAGAAAGAGTCTTTCACACCGAGGCAATAAATGTCCACGAGATACATGGCCATGCTGATACGCCCACCGGTATGCCGTCGGGTGACTATGACGTACCCCTCGCCATAATCCTTCATGTCCTCCGATATGTAACAAGCGCCAATCTCCAATGAGCGTGCACGCTGCTTCATAAATTGTTCGGGCGTCAGGAACTGTTGTCCCTTTTGTTGCTTCTTGTTCTTTTTCTTTGGCATATTTCAAAATTCTTATTTGTTAGGCATCTTTTTATATATCAATCATCCGTCCTTTCATTGCGATGATACCAACAACCTTGCTCAAACTCAAATGGATGGTAATAAAAGATCAGCATCTCTTATTTTTTTCTGACCTTCGCGGATTAACCTTATCTCAATTATCCACTATTATTCCGTTTTCAGTAATCCATCCTTGCCCATAGTCTAACGGCATCTTGTATCTCGGGTCTAACATCTTTGAAGTCATCAAGTGTCAGGTAACCGTTGGCGAGCAATTCACCAGCCCCCGAGAGGAGCATCGTGTTGCGGTAATAGTCTTCACGCCTCATGGCTTCTTTGAAGTAGTTGCGTGACCTCTTGGTTACTTCCATACAACGGTCGAAGGCATTTTCCTCTTTGCCGTATTCTTTGTTAATCAACTCGGATGTTTCTTTCAGCCACTCTTCACACCGGCGTAGGATTCCCTGGCGGATGATGTCTTTCATTTGACGTTTGTCTGTTTTCGATAATTCCATATTGATCAATTTATATTGTGATACCACTTGTTTTTTAGGCCTTTATAGACATCAATCTGTCCTTGGCCGAGCCGAATTTTACTCACTTGATGCAAAAATAAGACTATTAATGGAGAATCGCAAATTAAAGGACGAAAATGGATCACGAGAACTGTCACCACGATTCGTTGGCTACAGTTTGATTCCGTACTTCACTATCCGCTCCTCCATCATTCCGTCTGGCATGAAACGGAGGAGCGTTTTCGTAATGGTGTTGAGCATGCTCTGACGGATGTAATCCTCGCGGATGTAAAGCGAGACACGACGCTGCGAGAGGTAGTCGCCCTCTATGCGGCGCACGTTCTCGCGTTGCTTGTCGGATAGGAAAGGCAGATGCATCTCGGGGATGATGGTGAAACCGCCATTCTCATCGACGATGCGGATGAGGGTCTCGATGCTGCCTGCCTCATAGATGTGCCGTCCTTTGGTACGGGCCTTGCAAAAACTGAAAGCACTCTCGCGTAGGCACTGCGCCTCCTTCATCACCCACATCTTCTCATGCTCCAGGTTCTCGGGCTTGAACACGGGAAGTTTCCGCCAACAGTTCTCTGCCAGATAGACCATGAACTTCTCTGTGTAAAGCGGTATTTCCAACACCCCTTGACGGGTGTTCCCGCTGATGGCGACGCCGGCATCGAGATGACCCAACAACAGTTCGCTGAGCATCATGTCGGCTTTCATTTCCTTGACACTTAGTTTGACTGCAGGATAGTCCTCCACATAATGCCTGATGAACTTCGGAAGGATATACGGGGCGATGGTAGGACCGACGGAAAGAGACAGTTCACCCGACACGCTGCCCTTCTCCTCGTTCACCAGCCAGGTGATGCGCTCTGCTTCGGCAATGGCACGTTCTGCCTGACGGATGATCTTTGCTCCGTTGGCAGTCGGGGCGACACTCTTGTTGCTGCGTTCAAAGATGCGCACATCCAATTCCTCTTCCAGTTTCACCAGCATGGCACTCAGGGTGGGCTGCGATATGCCGCAGGATTCGGCAGCCTTGGCAAAATTGCGGTAGCGGTCGATGGCTACAATGTATTTCAGTTGCTGTAAGGTCATTTGTATTCTATAATAGATAGAGCCGATGCAAAGATAGATAATTTCGTTCATATTTCTATTATTATCTTTGTAATTTTGCAGCAAGAAAAAACGAATACGACATGGAACAGAAGAAGAACAAGAAAAAGAACTTCCACCGGCATTTCGAGACCAGGGGCTTGCCGCTCTATTGGATCCTTTTCGCCTACCTCGTCATCGCATGGTTCTATCCGGTGATAGGACTGCTGGCGCTCATCTGCATGATAGGTCCTGTGCTGACCTCCATCTGGCGCGGCAGATACTGGTGCGGCCATGTATGTCCGAGAGGAAGCATGTACGACCGTCTGCTCTCGAAATACTCTCCCCACAGACCCATACCGAAGTTTGTCCGCTCCTTCGGGTTCCGGCTGTTCATGGTGGTCTTCATCTTCACCATGTTTGGCATCCAACTGAGTTTTGCCAAGAACTGGGGCGACGTGGGGCGTGTGTTCTGGACCATCATCCTCATCACCACCATCGTGGGCATCGTTCTGTCGTTCATCTATGCTCCACGCACCTGGTGCAGTTTCTGTCCCATGGGAACCATCTCGCGCTGGGTGGCACCCAGGAAAGAACCACTGCCCAAAGGATTCAAGAGCGTCCATGTGAGCAGCGCCTGCCAGATGAAGTGCAAGAGTTGCGCCCGCGTCTGTCCCA